>SDBT01000044.1_pt1 | contig 144349 bp, 119 predicted proteins | sample 2277101 | NCBI WGS metagenome assembly SDBT01 (sample SAMN10404973, study PRJNA504765) | marine sediment metagenome | isolation source: marine sediment core GS10_PC15, 103 cmbsf | place: Arctic Ocean: Southern Knipovich Ridge | collected 2010
GCTACCCCGAAGGGCTGTCTGTCAACCAGCCTATCGTAGGAACCGAGGAAGCAAAGGCATATGCAATTGAGCTTCCGCTTGAGGTTGCTTACAAGCCCTCGACTTTAGTCGTGGGTAGTTGACGCTATCTCCCACTCACTCTTTCGCCAGAACACTGTGACACGTTCTATTATAGATCATGATTATTGGCAACGGAAAATCCGGAACCCCGTAGGGGTGGAATGTTTATAGAAAATGTAGCCATAACAAACCAGCAAGCCCCGTAGGGGCGACATGTCAGGATTGTATGTGGAGATCGGTGATAGGACATGAAGGCTTCACATGTCGCCCCTACGGGGCTTGGGGATATGTTGATGAGCGTTTTCTATAAACATTCCGCCCCTAACGGGGCTACAGGTGTTTCCAGACCAACATATATCTCTTCGTATATTCCTTCGGCCAAAATTATGAAAAAGTACAGGGTTAATCGTTGTCTCAGGCTTGAGACGCGATGGCAGTCTGAGCCTATGCTACTGTATTTTGGATACACTAATCCATCTGCCTGTCAAACTTCAGTTGCAGCCAGGATGAGTTCTGACAGATATATCCTACTCTGGTTTTGCTTCTTCTTTCGGCTTTACAGCAGGGACATTTTTCTTTGTGGCGGACACGGCGGCTTCCTTCAGGTCATCACCTATCTCTGAAGCGGTTATGATCGTCTCTTTGACCATCTTTTCCGTCGCTTCGCGGACATCATTCCCTACGATGACGCCGGCATTTATAGTCCTTCGGGCTGTATTCAGCAAAATATCACCGGCTTTCGCACTCAGATCTTCTGCCTTTTCCAGCCCAACTCTCAGCACCGAAGCTGCCGAATCCACAGCCTGTGCTGCAACAGCCTCGGAGCCTCTCACGATTTTGAGCATACTATCCTTAATGACATCCTCTTTCCCGCCTTTTTTGTTCTCGGACATTACAATACACCTCCCAAAATGCTCTAATGGTTTACTATTTCAACTGAGCTATATATTCACGGAACAGCGCGGCGTAGAGCTTCATCACTATTTCCGGGTCTCCGCCTTTGTAGCCGAATTCCAGCGACATGTATTCGTCGTATCCATCGTCTTTGAGCAATTGGAACAACTCTTTATAGGGGAATCCAGGATCTTCAAGAGTGTGCATGTGTATATGCCGCAGATGCTCCGCCACGTGCCGATAAGTCTGCTCAACTGAGCCGTCCACTACATCCCGCTTGTCAGAATTATAATTGATGGCAACGTTGGGATGATCGGCGATCTTGACCGCGTTGAGGCAGTATTCCCAGTAGTAGAACTGTCCGTGCATCTCAAGAAGCACATCCACATTATTATAATCAGCGGCGAACTCGCCAACTTCCCGCAGGGATTCTCCCACGTATTTTATTACGTCTTCCTTCTCCATGCCCTTGGGAAAGTTATTGCCAAAAGTTCGTATGCGACCGCAGTCTATATCCGCCGCCAGTTCGATAAACTGCTTTGCCCTGTCGATATTCTTCTTTCTCTCAGCAATATCCGGCGATTCATACCTGACGCTGGTAGAAATGCAACTGGTGGCCATCCCTGCGTCCGCTATCGTCCTCTTTATCTCCTGCCGTTTGGCTTTGCTTATTTCTGGCTCCACGCCGTGCTTCTGCTTTGATTCCGACCTGAATTCGATGCCGACGTAACCATTGGATTTAGCCACGTCAATTAGCTTCCCAAGCTCCATTTCACCGCAAATCACATAAGTGTCTATGCTTAATTTCATGAGCATCCTCCGTTCCAGTGGTCATTGTAAGTGTGCTTCACGAACATTTGCCTCTAAGGAATATTACGCTATAATTCCCGAATTGTCAATAATATTAGAAGCTGTTCAGCCCCGGCCAGAGAAATGGCAGCGGGAACAGAGCTTGCAGCAGTTCAGACATTTCCCCCGCCGGAGTTATATCCCGCTCATCCTTATCGTGTGTGCCGAATATAAGTTTCACCAGGGATTCGCCATCAAGTTCCAGGCGTTCCCGTTCGTATGTGATGCTGAATTCATCGCCCTCTTGAGCAAACTTGAGTGAATCGGCTGCATCTTTGCCCACGCGCTCACGAATGTAGGGAGCAAATCTGTCCATAAGACGCGGGAGATTTATGATCTTAAAGGTGTGTCCGCTCAGATTCCTCTTTGCGCCCTGAATTCCGCTCTGGCTCAGAATACGGAGAAAATCTCTATCATGCTCCGGGACGAGGAGCAGAAGTTTCTCCATGTCATATTCTGCGAACAGGAGCTTGATGGAATCAGCAACAGCTTTTCTGTCGCCAGCATATTCAGCTATAGCCCGGACGCTCCCTTTGCCTCTTTCTTCATTTCTGGGTCCCTGCGTCACTACATAACCCAGAATTTCATTATCGTCATGCAGCGTAAATATATCTGTCTTTGTCCATAAGGGCGCGGGAGTCCGCCTTTCCAGCAATGCTCTGAACTCCTCCCGCGTCCGGTGGAACCTGACGGATTCTTTCTGATAAATGCTGATTATACTCAGGAGATTCTTCTCATCATACGGTACAAGCAGGGCGCGCGGATCGTCCAGTTTCTCCGCATCTGCCTGAGTAACGTTAATCCGATAAGTGGGAGCGGCGGCAACACATCCCCCACGTCTATATAAGCCACGATCTCCAGAGACAAGCATGATGTCGCCCTGATCTTCGTCAATTTTCCGGACGGCGAGTTTCATAAGTCTGGTCGCCAGGCCTTTTTCCCTGTAGTCCGATTTAGTCGCCACGCCGCCGATGCACCCTATCATCGTTGTGCATCCGCAGATTACCGCTTCCCTTTCTTTCATTCCCACATGAGATATGGATCGCCCGTCCTCCAGAACTATACTCAGATTTATTATATCGTCCTTGCTGACCGATACTCTCTCCCGAATCTTCCTCTCCAGTTCTTCATCTCGTTTCATGTAAACCTCTTTACCTTCTTTATTTTATCTTTCCGCCCCAACCTGAGACAGCTAAAACCCCCAATATGACGCCAAGTATTACACTCACATAGGGATTTGATGTGCATGCTCAGGTGAAATTGCCCTGTGATACTTTCGTGGATATAAGATTAACCAATAATCCCAGAACACCACCTATTATGGCGCCGAGTATAATTTTGATTACCATTCAAGTTCTCCTTCCCGTTTAACCTATAAATAATTGCTGTATATCCCAATCTGATCTATAGTATGTTTGAAACAGATGAATCTTATTTATAATCGCCATCCTAATTTTACAACAGTAGCCCATGCGTCAAAAATTCCCCAACCTTTTTTGAGGATTTGTCATTCCAGCCTTCGCTGGAATGACAAGCATTCTTATATCGAACTCACGTTAAGTATAGCATAATGCGTGGAAAATCGGCAACTTATTATGGATCTGATTCGATAGCGATAAGAAGCTGTTGACCTATGGGTGGAAAACCGGTAAAATGGATAGGGAAGGCTCAATTATTTATACGAGTTTTTCAGCTACGGGCGGAGCTTGCCCAGTAGAACGAGGCTGCCAGCCCGTTTCCGTAGAAAACGCTGCCAGCTTGCTTCACTGAACGAGTTGGCGGTACGTTTTACAACGGGCTGGCTGCTAGCTTGTTCGGAAACGGGCTGGCAGCCTCGTTCTACTCATAACTGAAAAAGTCGTATTATTTATACAATCAGAGTTCATTATATAAGCACACAGCACAAATGAAAGGCATGATAATCATGAACCGAAGGGAGTTTCTGAAAATGACAGCACTTGATACGATGGGATTGATTGCTGCATCTGCATCATTGTCGCGTCTGAGCTATGGGTCTGCATCGAAGTCAAGCAATTCTCACAATGCCGGGGCAAATAAGCTGAAGATTGTGGCTCCGGAAACGAAATCAATCCCGCAGTATGGCAAATTTGAGGCTCGCATTGAGACCGATGTTCAATATACAAACCCATTCGACCCGAAAGAGGTGGATTTGCAGGTGCATTTTTCCACTCCCGCCGGTGTAATACATACCTTGCCAGCCTTCTACGATGAGGAAGATGGGCAATCTGTATGGAAGGTGCGATATGCTCCATTGTCATTGGGCGAGTATCGCTATTACGCTATACTCGGCGGTCGGCGCACTGAGGAGCAAATATTCAGGTGTGTGCCCTCTGACAGCGATGGCTTCATCCGTCTTTCTCCGCATGATCACCGCTACTTTCAGTTCGACTCTGGTAAGCCCTTCTTTGCTGTGGGACATAACGTTTGCTGGACGAAAGATTACGAGCACTACTTCAAACGGATGGCAGATCACGGTGAGAATTATACGCGTATCTGGATGATCCACTGGAACATTGCCCTGGAGTGGTCTGGCGGGGACTATCCCGGATTGGGGCGCTATCATCTGGGTAAGGCGAACTGGATCGATCAGATTCTGAATCTGGCTGAAAAATATGGCATCTATATTATGCTCTGCCTGGATTCATTCAACACACTGCGTATTCGCCAGTCGTATCCAGCCTATGAGGGTAATCCATACGCGCGGGAGAACGGCGGGATGCTTGAGAAACCGGAGCAGTTCTTTACCGATCCGGAGGCGCGTCGGCTGTTCAAGCGGCGTTTGCGTTATCTCGTGGCTCGATATACCTACAGCCCCAACATTCATTGCTGGGAATTCTGGAATGAGGTCAACATTATCGAGAAATATATCAGCGAGGACGCTGTGCCCTGGCACCAGGAAATGGCTCGCTATCTGCGCCAGATAGATCCTATGCAGCATCCCATCTCCACCAGCTACGCGGGACCCGGTGGGGACGACGCAATGTGGCAACTGCCGGAGATGGAATTCACGCAAAGCCATCAGTATGGCGCTAAAGATATAGCCGAATCCGTCCATCGTTGGACGCAGCGGAATACCAATGAATTCGGCAAACCTTTTATCTTCGGTGAATTCGGCACAGACAGTTCAGGGCCTAAGAAAGAGAAAGATCCGGATGGTATCGGTTTACACAACGGAATCTGGGCGTCTACACTCTCCGGGTCGGCTGGGACTGCCATGCTCTGGTGGTGGGACAACTACATTGATCCCAACGATCTGTATTATCATTTTCAACCGCTGTCGCAATTCGTGGAGGATGTGGATTGGACTCGATCAAACTTCCGCGACGCCGAGGTCGGCGCTATAGATTACATAACGCCTTCGGAACCTGAGGTCAGCGATCTAAATCTGCTCTGCGCTGCCGGTTGGGGTGATCATCCAGTGCGGCAATACACAATCCTGCGCGATGGCGCTATCGAGAACAACGAACAACTCGCCCAGTTCATCTATCCGCCGGATAACCCTCTGAGACGGGTGCAAAAATTCCTTGTGGATTACCCTATGGACGGTGCATTTGAGGTGCATGTTAACAAAGTTTCAAATTACGGACGGTTGCAGGTCACGCTGGATGGCGATCTGATACTCGATCAGGAATTGCCCACAGGTTCCGGGAATGGACCCTGGAAAGAGACCGTTTTTCTGGAGAGATGGAACGTCTATCAGAGCACTTACGACCGCAGTTTCCGCATACCCGTACCAGCAGGGAAACATACAATCACAGTGGATAATCAAGGTAAAGACTGGCTCTCTCTGGCAAGTTATAAGCTTACCAATTACCAGACCAATGAGAAGCCCAACCTGAGAGTCTATGGACTCCAAAATGACGCAGAGGCTCTGCTCTGGATACAGAATACACAGCACACATGGTATCGGCTTTTCCAGAAAATGCAGGTGGATTCGGTTTTGCCTACCTTTATAGAGATCAATGGATTGCAGGACGGTAAGTATAAAATAGAGTGGAGAGATACCTACCAGGCTGGTAAAGTAGAATATGCTGATGCGACGTGCGCCAACGGGATACTGCAACTGAAGGCTCCCGAAGTAAAGCGCGACATCGCCTGCAAGATCAGTCTTCAGAAACCGTAGAAAGGCTAACTTGACTTTGTCACACTCCATCAGAATCCCCAACGGGTCATTGAGCAGCTTATACAGTGGCAATGCCAAACCCAGCATACGCCTTAATATGGCAGCACGCGCTTTGATTCAGAATCCATAGATTCTACTTCAACCAATAAATGCTGTAGTATCAAGGCTTTGACCAGGTAGTTAGTGAGTGAATGGAATCTGATACAGTGTTGTAGGTCAGCCTGAATAACCTGGCAAACTGCTTTCGGGATCTCCAGAACGAAGGCTTGCCGAGTCGTCTGAGGACTGCTACTTCCACTTCTGGGGAGCTGATCTCTACCCGGAACTCATCTATGGGTTCCTTAAACTCCCAGAACGAAGAATCTGCGGCAAGACCTGGTGGTTCCTGCTCTACAGGTAGGGAATGTTGTTCCGCTGCCAAACCTGTGAGATGCTCTACTCCATCGCTTCCTGCACGTCGCTGACGGAGTGTCTCCATCAGTTCCTCTTTGGAGCGACCGCGAAGCAGGAAAATGAGAAATGGGTCCTCGTCAAAACGCTCACCAAGAAGATAGTAGACAGCAGCGATGTGCTTACATGGATTGGCCCAGTCAGGACATGAGCAATTAGTATCAAGGTCAGACTTCGAGGGAAACAGGCTTACTCGTGCGGCTTTGAACGCATCCTCGATGTCCTCTGGCATATCACCAGCCAGCAGCTTCGCTGCAAAGATAGCCTGTTCTGCCATAGCATCCGCGACTTTCTCCCAGTTCTTGTCTGAAATTCGCTCCATCTCAATTGTCACTTGATATGGCTTTCGGCGCGAGCCTTGCACGTGTGAGATGACATCGCTTTCATGGATCTCCAGATCTATCACCTGTCCCTTGCGCGCGTAAGCCCGTCCACGCTGAAGCCTCTTATCCCAACCAAACGAATCCAGAACCGAGATCCATCGCTTTGACCACCATGTATCGCCAAAGCTCTTACCGCGCTTCGTCTTAGCCTTTATCCCGTTCTTGACCTCTCTTGGCTTTGAGGGCTTGTAGTATCCATAATCTCGCCATCCCATAATTTTGTCACCTTTCATCAGCAGAAAGTGCATCATCGCGACGGAGCGTGATCATCTTCCGCAACTCCGCGTTGGAAAGCTCTGTGATCCAGCTCTCGCCCGCTCCCACGATGCTCTCAGCGAGAGCCTTTTTCCGCTCAATCATCTGGTCTATCTGCTCCTCGAATGTACCGGCGCAGATAAACTTGCGCACCTGGACATTCCGTGTCTGTCCTATCCTGAATGTTCTGTCAGTTGCCTGGTCCTCCACGGCTGGATTCCACCACCGGTCGAAGTGGAATACATGGTTCGCTTCGGTCAGATTCAGCCCGGTGCCGCCAGCGCGAATTGAGATGATAAAGAGCGGCGGCCCATTTGTTCCCTCCTGAAACAGCGAGACCATCCTGTCGCGCTTCTTCTGGGGAACGCCGCCATGCAGGTAGAGGATATCGCACCGGAACTTGCTTGCCAGATACTCCTGAAGCGCATCGCCCATCTCAGTGAACTGCGTGAATATCAGCGCCTTATCCCCCTCGGCAAGCACCTCCTCAAGCATCTCCAACAGCCGCTGCAACTTGCCTGAACGTCCATCCAGCTCTGATAAGTCATGCAGGAAAAGCGCAGGATGGTTACAGAGCTGCTTCAGCTTCGTCAGGCCTGAGAGTATCTTCCCGCGTCGCTGTATTCCGCTCATCTCCGCCGCTTCCTCATCTTCCTCGAAATCCCCCATCATGTCATTTACTACAGCTTCGTAGAGCGTCGCCTGTTCCTTCGTCAGGTTACAGTATATCTTCATCTCCAGCTTCTCAGGCAGGTCGTCGATTATCTTCTTGTCCGTTTTAAGGCGTCTCAGGATAAACGGCGCTACCAGTGATTTCAGTTCCGCCGTAGCCCTTTTATCGTTATAGCGTTCGATGGGGATGACGCATCGTTCCTGAAATCTCTTCTGCGACCACAGGTATCCGGGGTTCAGGAACTGCATGATTGACCACAATTCCATCAGTCGGTTCTCCACCGGTGTCCCTGTGAGGGCGAATCTATATTCTGCCTTGAAACTCCGAGCGGCTTGAGCAATCTTTGATGATGGGTTCTTTATATTCTGCGCCTCATCAAGTATCACGCCTTTCCAGTCAGTTGCGGCCAGATGCTCCGCGTCCCTGCGCGCAAGCCCGTACGAGGTGATGATCAGGTCGTGTTCCATGATAGCCTCATCAAACTCCTCGCCTGCCAGTCTGTCGATACCATGATGCACCATGGCACTCAGCGATGGCCCAAAACGATCAACTTCCCTCTGCCAGTTTCCCACCACCGATGTAGGACAGATGAGCAAGTTTGGTCTGATCTTCTCTTTCTTCTGCTTCTGTTCCCGCAATAAGAAGGCGATTACCTGAATGGTGTTATGGCAGAGGATGTTATTGGCGATGAAATTGTGATTTTTCTCTACTTCAAAGTCATAGACCCAACCGTCATGATCAACTTCCTCTATCTCCTTGATTTTACAGTAAAAAACTTCCTGTGAAAGAAGCTGATCAAGGAGTTCTCTCGCTGCACGAAGTCTCATCATGTCCAGCAGAGCATAAGCTTTCAGCGTTTTGGTTGTCCATTTCGACGGCTTGAGCAGGCGATACTGTTTCTCCGATTCACCATTCAGTATATTGTCCGTTGCGGCCATCACCTTATCCAGACTCCCGCGAGAGAATTGCTGCGAGCCATTAATATAGACAGTGTTATACATGCCAAAATGTCGTATGGGCAGCCCTGTTGTCCTGACCATCTGCGCCACAATATCAGAAGCTGGAATCCCTTCAACGTTGGTATTACTTGTTTTCTCGCATATCTCCTCAAGACGAGACTGTTTGTTCTTGTGTGAGAACCCAATCTCGTTGTTAAACCTTCTGGCGGAATTTCCGCCGATAGTACCTATATAGTATGTACGAAAGATTCCTGCACCATTAGTCGCCCGCTTCTGCTTCTCGCTTATGCGCATCCAAATACCAAAACGACGCAGCATGTATGAAAGCTGCTGGATAAGCATTTGAGAAGCGGAGCTGATCTCAACGCTTCTCATACTTAGAACTGCTGATGCCTCCGCATCGAAGTAATTCCGCAGAAAAATCCGGATGCTGTTGAGGTCTGATCTTAGAATGAAATCCGGGATGTGTTTGTATCGAGACGTCAGTCCCCATCTATACCCCTTATCTTTCAGAAAATTATGGTATTCTCTACTATTTACCGTAAGGCGTGGCGTTCTTTCCGCATACGACCTGATGGCAGGATTGTTGATCTTAATATTGTATCGCTGTCCCAAACGATGCAGTACCTGGCGTAATTCCTCAAGGATGGAGGTGTCTTTCTGCGTTATATTGAAACTTGCCTTTTTCCCATCCTCCCATCCTTCAGCGATCTGCCATGCAAGGAATTTGACCAAATCCGGGTCTTCGGCTTCACCATCCCAAACCATCTTTGCAGGAACACAGACGTAATCCCCTTGCTTCAGTTCGTTTGTCCACCCCTTGTTAGTCAGGAGTTTGTGGCGGCGTGTAATAGTTATACTGCTTCCATCCTTCAGGCGAACTGTTCGCAGTTTCTCGCTGACATGCTGACGGTAAAGATGCCGGATAGGAGCTTGCACGATCCGTCCGCTTTCCTCGTCAATGGCGTTGACAATCAGCGGCTCGGAGGGTATTGTCCAGTAACCTTTGCCATCAAACCTTTCTTCTCCGGCATACTTGTCCCAAATATCCTCGGCTTTGCGGAGCGAACCGTTCATAAAAACTAGCGAATCCCCCAAAATGCATTTTCCCAATCCCATATCGTCCGCGAGGCACGCGCCGAGACCGCATTGCCGCATGAAGGTAAGCCATGACAACCCGCGCAGTTGATATGGCCTGAGTTTGCCAACAAACTCTTTGGGCTGTCTCAGCCGCTTTAACTTGCCAGTTTTCAGATCATCCACGAATGAGCCAAGCCAGTCGGAGCACTCTACAGTGTCAACCTGTATCCCTTCCAGTTCCGCGGATTCATCCAGAGAGATACGGATGGTATCTCTGAGGGACATCTCGTTGGATTCGCCGTGTTTGTTGAAGAACTCCATTGCTGCTTCGATGTCCTCCGGCCGGAGCATCACCCATTCGCCGCGCATCCGGACAAGCGGAGCTTTCAGTTTCGCAAGATGCTCAAGTTCCTCAAGCGTGATGACCTCATCGCCCAGCGCCAGTTGCCAGTCATACTGCACGATGGTATCCAGCGAGAGAAATCCCACAGTGGCGGTTTTGGGTGAGGAAACACTCACCTTCGCTTTAAGCTGAGATCTCTTCTCCGTCCACCACGGCGGCGCCAATACGCCGAATCCGCTTTGTTGAAGGAGCAGACTGGCTTCGTTGAGGAATTGATATGCATCACTTGCGGAAAGGGAGCAGACATCAGGTCTTGCCTGGCGAAGGCTTCGCTCGACGGGTGGGAACATCCGCGCAGCCATCCCAAGCCCGGTAAGCAGTCGCTCCTGGGGCGACTCCAGTTCGCTGTTCAGGTATCGTAACGTTTCACCCCGTTCTCTCCATATCACATTTGCAGGTATAAGAAGGCTTGGGTCATCCACTGCCTGGAGGAAGTATCTCAAAGACCAATCATCGTCTCCATCTTCCGGTGGTTCCAGTCTGAAGCAAGTGCGAAACTTCTCAGGATGGTCACCAGGGATTATCCCCGCATCCCGCCAGCCAGTCAGCGACTCGCACAGATGCCTTAACCCACTTTCCAGATCCGGAGCCTGAAACGTCCCATCCTGTTCTGTCAGAGCATTCAGCCATCTGATAACAGCTTTGTCTTTCAGACCTTTTGGGATACCTGAGACCAGGCTTCGTCCGGCGTGACTCCGTGCCCATGTATCTATACCATCTTTCAGAAAATCCAGAATCAACTGGCCTGGATGTGGTTCAGACAGCTCGGCCGTGTCTTTAGCGCAAGTTACCGATTTGACAGAACGGCAGGCATCCGGCATCATGCGAGCCAATTTCCTCAGTTTTTCAGCGTCGGCGGGATCATCCAATACAGGTTCCCAGAATGCAGTGAATCCATCTTCTGCTTCTTCACGCAGCATGGGGATGAACTTATGCTGTGAGATCAGGTGGAAGACGAATTTGGCAGCAGCGCTCCAGAAGTGGACGTCTGCTCCCAGCCTGCATGGCAGGTCGTAATTGTGTAGCGGCAATGCAGAGAGAAGTTCCAGAGCATCAGGTGTTGACAGGTATACAGCCCCAATCCTGCAATCTGCCATTCCGGGTTTGCCCTTAAGCTCCATGACAGTTTGCCGGGATGGAACTGGCGTTCCTCCAATCACTGGTAGAGTCAAGATCGCTTCGCCATCTGAAATATCAGGCTCATATTCATCCAGCATGAGTGATTCGGAAAGGGTATGGAGTGTTTCTCTCATGTCTTCTGGCGAAGCGGCATACGGATGGCGCAGGATTTTAGGGCGACGACCTCTGGGTTTTGTCAGAACCTCAGGGAATTTCTGTTCTCCCCATATGAGAAAATATCCTGATTCACTGGATTTCTGTTTTATCCATGTTCCATGTAGTGTAATATCAGATACTGAATTCACTATGACTTTTCCTTCATACGCAGGCCAGCATAATACTGCCTTACTCCTTGTATTGCTTCATCCATAGTCCTTAACCCATCAGGTAGTGTTCGGGTAGGCTTTGTCAAATGAGGAGCTACCAGATAAAAAACTTAACTTGACTTTGTCACATTAGATCGTGAGACAGTTGTAGCCCAACTTTCTAAGTTGGCATTTTGTGAGCTGGATACTGGAAACCAAGATAGAATCTTGTTGCTCAAGTGAATGTGACAAAGTCAAGTTAATTGCTAATATATCAAACTATTTTCTATATGTCAACAGAAACCAGAATAATTGCAGGTAAGATGCCTGCGCTCCCGGGCAAAAATTCTGTAGAATTTTGTGAGAATCTATGTTAATCTATGGCTGATATAATCTTATTACATATCGGAGGTACCTATGTCTGATTTTTCGGCAATTGTATTAGATATTGACGGAACATTACTAAATTCTCAGGGACGCGTTTCAGATGCCAATCTGTCGGCTCTACGCAGGTGCGCGCGAGATGGAATTATGCTCTATATAGCGACGGCCCGTCCCCGGCGGCTTGTTTTCCGTCCCTCAGAGGTCTCGGAAGACGTTACTTTCCTGACAGAAAAAGGCGCTTTCTACAACGGCGCTTATGCCATCGACGAGCCTCTCGGCTATACCGGCCACTGGCCTATACCCGCAGAGCTTGTGCGCGAGGTCATCGACTATCTTGTGGACGTTGACCCTGATCTTCAGATCGCCATCCAGAATAAGGAAGACTATCACAGCCTTCGGTTGCCAATGGAAGGAATTGAATTTGCCAGTTGGGGTCTCTCGCGAGAGGAACTCATGCCATTTTCAGAAACGCGTCAGCGCGAATGCTCCAAGATCGTCGCATGGCACGAGACGCGAAAGCTGACAGATGTCTATCGCTATCTTTGCGATCGATACAATGATAGAATCAGCGCCTTTCTTACGGACACTGACAGGTGGTTCCAGTTAATGTCCAGCGAAGCCACTAAAGAAAATGCGCTTCTGGAGTTGCTTGCGCTTCGAGATATTGACCCGGAGGAAGTGATGGTCTTTGGCGATGATACGCCGGATGAGGGGATGTTCAGGACATTTGGCTGCTCAATCGCTATGGCAAATGCTAAAGATTCGCTGAAGGAGATTGCGACGTATATAACTCGAAGCAACGACGATGACGGTGTTGCATTCGTACTTGATAAACTATTGGAAATCCTGTGATATTACGAGTTTTTTAGTTGGAGAAGCAAAGTCTTGGTACAACTCTACCCATTGCATAAGTGAAAAGGTTGTATAATAAGGTATAGCTAGTCAGATGTCAAAAGGTATCACACTAAAATCACTCATTATAACACTTATATTGATATCAGCAAACTGCTTCTGGATCATACAACTGGAGGTAGTTCGATATACACATCCCACGCTGGTAGCGCCTCTGGCAAATGTGATATTCAGCATACTGATTCTGATAGTTCTCAATTGGGTTTTGAGAAAGTTTAGATCACTCTCCCTGTCATCATCGGAATTGCTGAGTATTTACGTCTTTCTAAGTGTTGGCCTGACTTTATGCTCCCATGATATTCTGGAAGTTCTTGTGTCATCAATGGGACACGCATTTTGGTTCGCAACACCTGAGAACGAATGGAAAGAGCTTTTTCACTCCCACATCCCGGGGTGGCTTACGGTCGCTGATAAGAGAGCATTAACGGGATATTATGAAGGTGACTCAACTCTTTACACAGTCGAGAACTTGCGAGCGTGGATTTCCCCGTTAGCCTGGTGGACTTTGTTTGTGACCTGTCTTGTCTTCGTAATGCTTTGCATAAATGTGATCCTGAGGAAACAATGGGTTGAGAAGGAGCGGCTTTCCTATCCAATAATTCAATTGCCGCTACAGATGTGTGATAAGAGATATAGCTTCTTCAGCAACCGCTTGATGTGGATCGGATTTGGGATAGCGGCCTTAATTAATATAATCAATGGACTGAGCTTTATTTATCCAGCCATTCCTACTATCCCTGTAAAACGTCAGACAATCAGTAACTTATTCACTGAAAAGCCGTGGAACATGATGGGCGGTGTCCGTATAGCGTTTTACCCTTTTGCAGTTGGGATCGGGTTCATGATCCCGATTGACCTCCTGCTTTCGGTATGGGTATTCTACTGGATTTACAAAGCAGAACTCATGATAGGTGGGATGGCAGGATGGTCAAGCGTACCGGGCTATCCCTGGATCCACAAACAGGGATTAGGCGTTTACGTTGCATTGTGCATCTTTGCTTTATGGATGGGTCGCCGTCACTTCGGCAAAGTCCTCAAGACCGCGTTTGGCATAAGAGATGGCCCGAACGAGGATAGGGAACCCATTAGTTACAGGCTGGCTGTTTTAGGCTCAATATGTGGACTGGCTTTTCTGTTTGTGTTCTCCAAACAAGTGGGAATGACGTATACCATAATACCGTTTTTCTTCCTCATATACTTCATTATAGCCATCATGATAACCCGAATACGCGCTGAACTTGGGTTCCTGGTACACTGGCTCCATATCGCCTCTCCACATTATACGCTTGTGTCATTCCTGGGGACAAGGAGATTGGGCGCGTCAAACCTCACAGCCTTCACCATGTTCAGATTTTTCAACAGAGGGTACCGAAGCCATCCAATGCCCCATCAACTCGAAGGTTTCAAGCTGGCTTCCCTCTCAGGAATCAATCTGAAAAGGATGTCTATAGGAATTATGCTTTCCGCAGTAGCCACAGCGGTATTGACATTCTGGATTATGCTACACCTATTCTACAAACACGGAGCTGATTCCGGGTATTTTGACGTATGGGCTACGGGACTGGGCAGGGAAGCATTTAATCAGCTTCAGAACTGGATCAATTACCCGACCAGCACCAACATTTTCGACTTGCTGGCCATATTTGGCGGCGCTGTTTTTGGACTGCTGATAATGTCAGTCAGAACACGGTTATTCTGGTGGCCTCTACACCCATTACCCTATGCGATGGCTGGAAGCTGGGGAATGTTTAATCTATGGTGTCCGCTTTTCGTTGCCTTTCTGGCCAAATGGACGATCCTTAAATTCGGTGGTTTGAGATCATATCGGAAAGCCGTTCCACTTTTCCTGGGATTGGCTCTGGGAGACTATGCGATAGGCAGCATTCTGAGCATACTCAGTATTGTGCTTGATAGACCAATGTATCAGTTCTGGCCGTAAGCAAGTTTCAGAAACTTGGGGCAGGAGCGCCTCGTTCAGGGGGAAGCCCCAAAACATCCTGTAAACACATTGGATTAATATATGAAATCCCAGGCACAATCAGATATACGTATACGCTGCTGGTTACTTGGCTTGGTGCTTATTTATGTAAACTGCTACTGGACGGTATTTCAGGAAGCTATCTGGTACGCCTGGCCCACCGATGCTGTGCCCTTTTCCACGGTGATAGTCATAGTTTTTCTGCTCACCGTTATGAATCTTCTGCTCAAGAAGGTTTCACCAAAGCAGGCGTTTACGTATGGTGAACTGATTGTCATCTACATAATGCTCTCAATTTCATCTGCTATCTCCAACTGGAATATGTTCGCAGCAGTGATCCCCAGCGTCGGCCATGCCTTCTGGTTTGACCGTCCTGAGAACGAGTGGCAGGATATTATCTGGCAGCATCTACCCAATTGGCTTACCATAAGCGATAAGTCCATATTGCGACCCTACTATCAGGGCGAGACTACCATCTTCACCGCGGCATACATGAAGGCATGGGCTACACCTGTACTGCTCTGGACAGCATGTGCCTCTGCCCTGTTTTCGTCCATGCTGTTCATGGGAACTATCCTGCGAAAACAGTGGACACAGCGGGAGCGGCTCACGTATCCCGTTATCCAGATGCCGCTGGAGATGATGAATCCCAATGGGCGATTCTTCAGGAATCGGCTGATGTGGATGGGATTTGCCATTTCGAGTTTCATCGTCATCATGAACAGTATCCATTTCTTTGTTCCGTCTTTTCCCTATATCCCCGTCAAACGCCAGAATATAGACCATTTCTTTACGAACAAGCCCTGGAATGCGGCCATGCCAATGAAGATCTCTTTTTACCCTTTTATCATCGGCCTGGGATTCCTGATGCCGCTGGATCTATGCTTCTCAGCATGGTTTTTCTACTTATTTGGCAGGATTCAGCTTGTTCTGATCAGCGCATCCGGGATGCAGGTTAGATCGAGATTTCCCTATCTTACAGAGCAGTCCTTTGGCGCTGTCATCGCCGTATGCTGCTTCTATATCTGGACAAGCAGAAAGCATCTCAAGCAAGCTCTGAAAAGCCTTTTCTCAGGCGGTAGTGATTATGACGCCAATGAGCCGATCCGCTATAGAGCCGCTCTCCTTGCATTTGGGGGCTGTGTCGTTTTCCTTTTGCTATTTCTCATGAAGATGGGAATGTCGGCATGGGTAGCAGTCTGTTATCTGGGAATTCTCTATGCGCTGTCGATCGTCATCACCCGTGTCCGGGCTGAATTGGGGATGCCAGTACATGATTTCGAGGGTCTGGAGCCTCGCACCAGCCTGTTGACTATCACCGGAACACTGCGGCTTGGAGCAAAGAACTTAACCGCCATTACTTTGATGAGATGGGCAGAAACCGGCGATTACAACCCGCATCCCATGCCGCACTATCTGGAAGGCTTCAAGATGGCGGAACGCGCTAGAGCAAGCCAGCGGAAGCTGCTCTACGCCATGCTGATCGCCATCATCGCCAGTTCATTTTTCTGTCTTGTGACATCCCTGCAAATGTACTACAGATACGGCGCTTCCTCCGGAAATATCCCCACAACCATGACCCGGTGGTACGGAGAAAGCTCATATTCCAGATTGCAGCAGCAATTGACCTATCCTGTAGGTTCAGACCTGATCGCTACCGGCGCAATGGGTTTCGGCGCGGTATTCGGATCATTTCTCATGTATATGCGCATGAGATTTGTCTGGTGGCCGTTCCACGCTCTGGGATACATCCTGGCCAGCAGTTGGGCCATGTATAACCTCTGGACCTGCGTTCTGATAAGCTGGCTGGCAAAGCTGATAATACTGAAACACGGCGGCTTACGCTCCTACCGCAAGGCGCTTCCGTTCTTCTGGGGCCTGATACTGGGAGATTTCATAGCGGGTGGTCTTTGGCTTGCCATTGGGATTATTTTTGATATGAATGTATACGTATTCTATCTATAAGTGGTCCAAAATCGGTAAGTTCGTATCGCAAACAAACCGTAGGGGCACGCTGCGCGTGCCCAGGGCACAAGCATTGTGCCCCTACTTAATCTGGCGATCAAGCTCCTGAGCCAATTCGCTCAAGTGTTTTTTGCAGAAAACTCGCGCTCTTTTCGATGGCTTCTCTTTCCCACGCCAGCGTTTCCTCCATAGTATGATGGTCCTCTCGCCTCATGCACATCTCCATAATTATGGAGTGGACTTCATTGAATTCGAGAATAGCTTTTAGAAAGCCTTCTATATCCAGCCATCCTTCTCCCAGCGGAGCGCCGGTCATGACAAATCCAGCCTCCACCTTGTGAATGACATAGTCCTTTACGTGGACAGATAGGATATGAGGCTGAAAAACCTGAAGCGTTTCCTGTGGGCGCTCAGTAAATCCGAGACAGTTTGTCGTATCCAAAATCAGCCCAACGCGCTCATCATTGATGTCCTTCACGATCCTGACCAGATCCTCGGAGATAAGATCGAAGTTATTTTCAATTCCTACCGTCACAGCTTGTTCCCTGAGTCTGGGCAGCGCTTCCAGCAGGATTCTGGTCGCTTCTGTTCGCAGTGTTTCTGGGTCAGCTTCTGGAAATGGCTGTTGCGGCCCGACAACCATCCGGAGAAACCGTGAGGACAGTATCTCTGCCATATCAAGATGCCTGGATAGATTATCCCGGGTCAAGTGCCTCATGCCGACCTCAATGAATAACCCAAGACGATCGGCTTTACTCTTGATCGCCAACAGATCATCGTCGCTTAAAGTGGAAAAGCCCAGATTTTCGCAAAGCTGGACTCCGCCGAATCCCAACTGATGAGCTTCGGATAAAAAATCCATAGCTGTCATAGGGTTTGGTGGCTGGAACTCCCCGCGGCCGATGGCATATCTGAAGGCAAAACTTCCGAGCCCAACGCGCGGAACTCTCTTAATCTCTTCAACGTTCTTGTGTGACATAGCATTTCCTTCAACAGGGTAGAAATCGAGCCATAAGTACCTGACGAAAATTATTTTCATGTTGCTGTAGGGGCAGGTTCTATCATGCTGATATACTGACATTTGGTGAAGCAATCTCAATAACGAGTATAGCTTTCATCAACTTGATAATCCCAAACCTGCCCTTTATGGAAAGCATATATTACTTACCGATTAGAACACTTAGTGATTTAATCGGTAAGTTCGTATCGCCAAAACACCCGTAGAGGCACGCTGCGCGTGCCCAGGGCACAAGCATTGTGCCCCTACGAATAACAACACAGATTTGCCGATTAAACCACTTAGCTCTACAAGGCAAACGGTAGCTCTATTCTAAGTTTCTCAGCTACGCTGCGCAGGTTTCGGATGGTTCCATCCGGGAGTGGAATACCATGCTGGACGCGTTCATCGTAGCAGTTATCCTCTGGTTCTCCGGGGACGAGTACCTCGTCAACGCCCTCAGCAGTGGGCAGAGCTTTCAGGCAATCAATGAGCATGTCGATATGATCTTTGTATTCCTCCACATCCCCGAACATACCGATGTCAATGGCCGCCACGATGCTATTTTGATTGTGACGTCGCTCCTTCGGCTTGTTTATCAGCACAGGCTCTAACAGTGGATTGTTCGCCATAATGCTGGATAGGCACTCGAACATCATCGCCAGGCCGGAACCTTTAGCGCCGCCGGCTGGCACCAGAATATGAGCCAGATCAGCATCTGTTGTGGGGTTGCCATCGCTGTCCAGCGCCCACCCCTCCGGCAGAGAAATACCTTTGTCTCTAGCTAAGTTTAGCTTTCCACCAGCCGCAACGCTGGTGGCCATGTCCAGGATAAGTGGCCGGTGGCGCTTCGCAGGAATAGCTATGGCTATAGGGCTGTTATGCACACCTCTGGCTTTAGCGCCGTAGGGAGCCATGTTAGGCGGACTGCACACGATGGCGATTCCTGCCATATCCGCGTTTGCTGCCATCAGTGAATAATAGCCAATGGCGCCCTGATGCGTTAGATTACGGATAAGACACCAGCCAATACCCACCTGTTTCGCCTTCTCTATCACCCGGTTCATAGCGGATTTAGTTACCACCGGGCCAAAAGAGCGATCAGCATCGACAAACTCAATAGCGGCCGTCTCCTTCAGAATTTTCACATCGGGCTTGATATTTATCTGCCCTGAGTCCACCATATCCACATACCAGGGGATCCGCAGCACGCCATGAGAATCTACTCCTCGCAAATTAGCCCATACCAGCACATCGGCCACGGTCTCCGCATCCTGCGGCGGCATACCAACTTTGACAAACACCTCCTGAGTAAACGCTTTCAGCGGCTCCCAGGCCACGCGAACTTCGTTCTGTGACATTCAGGTATACTCCTTTCAGTTCTCTATACAAGTTTTTCAGTTAGCCTCGTTCTACTCAAGAATGCTTAAATTGTGGTAGATACTCGGCCTCAACTTCCAGCAATTCATCAAGCGCTTTTTCCGCCGCCTGAACACTCCATACCACTGGATCGACGAGGAATGCCTGCATAGCAATCTGGCGATTCCCGGTTACAGCAGCTTCCACAGAGAGCTTGTGCATGTCTATCTCCCGCCTGCACAGAGCAGCAATGCCGGAAGGAAGCTCACCCACCTGTATACCTTTGATGCCGTTGCCATCTATCATTGCCGGTACTTCAACGATAGCTTCCGGAGGCAGATTACGGATATATCCATCGTTACGAAGATTCAGCGCAGGCATTCGTGTTTCATAATTGTTTACTATGCCATTGATTATAGGGTAGGCCAATGTATCCGCCCAGGTACGGCCGCTGAGGTAGGGATCAAGCGTTTCATCACCGTTCGCCTGTCGGACGATCTTTTCCCAGGCTGATTGGCGTCCGCTTTTTCTCCCCTCAAAGCCAGGGCCATTCAAACCACAAAATTCCCAGGCATAGGGAAGAAATTCACCGATATGATTGTCACCTGGCGAAGGAAGAAGACCAAAGACATCCCACATCTTGCGGGTTAGAGGATGGAAGTTAGGATCGTGATCCATCAGCCTCTCACGAAGTAAGGTGTAAGCATCTTCGCCGGTTTCCCCGAACTTAAGATCGAGAATCCACGTGAAATGATTTACACCGGCGGCGGTGACCTCCAACTCATCTGCATTAATATTCAGAAGCCGCGCCAGAGGCTGCAATATGATCTCAACACCGTGACATAGCCCAATAGCTTTCACGTTGCTGTGCTGCTTAAGCGCCAGAACCAGGCGTGCCTCTGGATTAGAGCACACCATGACTAGAGCGTCAGGGCACAACTCCTCTATATCACGCGCTATTTCCAGCATGATGGGGACATTTCGCATGGTATGCAATAACGCGCCGGGGCCACCACATTCTCCGGTCACATGCTTTATTCCGTGTTTAATCGGGATCTCAAAATCGCTTTGCCATAGCTCGGCACGGTTTACCGCAGCGGATATAATAACAAAGTTCGCCCCATCCAGAGCCTTCTTCTGATTCTTGGTGTGCTTAACCTTGTAATCGACTTCAGCTTCATTACTCACGCGTTTGGCCAATTTCGCGAAGACAGCCAGGCGATCAGCATCAATATCCATCAACGATAGTTCGCTGCCGCTAAGGGCCTTATAGTATGCCATATCACGCAATAATTTGGGGCCAAAAGTGGTACTCGCCGCCCCAATAACAGCTATCTTTGTTTTTTCCATTCCTATCTCCTCATGTCTCCATTTAGCTCTACATAAATCACTATCGCTGCCCGAATTGATTATACCGCGATCTCCTGAGTGCTGTCAAATCCTAATACTACTTTGAGACAGCATCAATTAGGATTATTTGACTTGACCCAGAGCCAAAAAACCTGTAGAATAGTTGATATCCACCAATAGACAGTTGACAGTTGACGATTAGCAGGATATTTCAGGAGGATTTTCATGCAAGAGAAAATGCAGATTGGAATCATCGGATGCGGTAATATAAGTGGCGCTTACTTTGGAGGCGCAAAGAAAACCAACATTTTAACGATCAAATCCTGTGCAGACATCAGGATGGAAGCAGCCAAAAATGCAGCGGAGAGGCACGGTTGCCAGGCAGTTACCGTTGACGAATTGCTGGCGGACCCGGAGATCGAGCTTGTGGTGAACCTCACCATTCCCAGGGCGCACGTAGAGGTAGGATTGCAGGTGCTGGAAGCAGGAAAGCACGTCTACAGTGAGAAACCAATGGGAGTAAGCACTGAAGATGCCCAAAAATTGGTCAAACTCGCCGCCGAGAAAGGACTCCGCATAGGTGGCGCTCCCGATACTTTCCTGGGCGCTGGCGGCCAAACTGCCCGGAAAACGATGGATGAAGGCGCAATCGGTAGGGCTGTTTCTGGAACGGCTTTTATGTGCGGGCATGGACACGAAAGCTGGCATCCAAATCCGGCATTCTATTACGATATAGGCGGAGGCCCCATGCTGGATATGGGGCCCTACTACATAACCGCTCTCGTCAATATCCTCGGGCCTGTCAAGCGCGTGGCGGGCATCACTACAAAAGCCCTTGAGGAGAGAGTGGCGACAAGTGAAGCGGTGGCAGGTCTGCGTATACCGGTGAAGGTAAGCACGCACCTCACAGGAGTTATGGAGTTTGCCAATGGCGCTGTTATCACCATGATCATGAGCTTTGATATGTGGAGACACAGCCTGCCGTGCATTGAAATATACGGTACAGAGGGATCAATGAAAGTGCCCGACCCCAACGGTTTTGGCGGATCGGTACGCGTTGCCTCGACAAAGGATAATTGGAGTGATGTCCCTCTGGCATTTCCCCAGAATGCGCGCATGATCGGGGTCGTTGATATGGTTAGTGCGATTCGCTCAGGAAGATTACATCGCGCAAACGGCGAATTGATCTATCACGTTCTGGAATTGATGACGGCGTTTGATAAGTCCTCACAATCAGGCCAGCACATCGAAATCCAGAGCACAGTGGAGCGCCCGGCGCCATTCCCAACAGGACTTAATGAGTGGGAAGTGGACGAATAATCTCGCTGCTTATCATGAAGATTGAGAAAATGGGTAAATGCCTTTTTGATGGGATCAAAAAGGCATTTACCCACCCCTAAAGCTTCGCAACCCTCTGGGAGCGCAGGCATCTTGCCTGCCCTGTTAGGCAGAATATCTCACCCACTTACCTCTGCTGAAGCTCATCGACGAATCGGCGCAGCTCAAGCTCAAGCCCCATTGCCATATCGGGGTATTCACTGATGACATTTCTCCGTTCGCCCGGATCAGTGGCGCGATGGTATAGCTCTGGTGGACGACTTCCATCTATGGGGAGCAAATATGTCCATTCCTTGCTGCGCGCGTACCATTCCCGGTTGTGATGTCCACCAAAGGCCAGATCGCGGACGTGATCAGCATCCCCTGCCATCAACGGCATCAGATTGCATCCTCCCAGAACCTGCCGCTGCTGACGTGTTACCAGATCCTGCGGGAAAATAACCTCGCTCTTGCCAGACTGATCCGGTTCCGTGAAGTTCAGCGTAAGCTTATCCGATTTGATGCCCACTGCCTCAAGGACTGTCGGCAGAAGATCAACTGTCTGAACAAGGGCATCGATCTCTTTCCCCGCGCCAATTCCATCCGGGTGACGAATGATCCACGGTATATGTATGAGTTCCTCATAATTGCGCGGCTTCACTTTGCGGATATACCCATGCTCGCCGAAAGGCTCACCGTGATCCGTAGAGTGTATGATCAGACTGTTATCGTAAATGCCCAGCTCTTTGATCCTATCCATAAGCACGCCGATCCACCTGTCCACAAAGGTCACCTCGCCAGCATACAGGTTCATTGTGTGCATAACCTCTGCCGGGGTCATGTAGCCCTCTATATCGCCGGGCACAGGGTCTACCAGATCGGGGCCGGAATAATTCGGATCTGTATACATGCGATTGTAAGGCGGCGGTGGGTCCCAGGGTTCGTGGGGGTCAAACATATCCACCCAGAGGAAAAGTTTGTCCTTCTGCTTTTTGGTGACGTATTCCAGCCACCGGACTGCCTCTTTTGCGACGCGAGCCACATAGTAGTCTTCCTCAGTTTTTCGCACCGTGCAGTTTTTCAGATATTGCTCGAATCGCGCTTTCCAGAGATTATCGCTCTGGCGTCCCTCCGCGCCTCTCAGACGATGGATCGGCGATTCATCCACGTTGACTTTGATGCTGGGATCGACGATCCACGGATCGTATTCCTGCCCCCGAACAAATACTGTGGTATCAAACCCGCGGCCGCAGTTGTAGACAGGCTTGTGCATGTGATACACATCCGTGACGAAGGCTGAGGTGTATCCCTGATCCCAGAGTATCTCCGCCATCAGATAATCATCCGCTGTGAAAGGCTGCCATCCGGCTTCGTGGAAGTGATATTTCCCTGTCCACCAGCCGCGCCTTGTGGGCATGGTGGGCAGATTTTCGCTGTAAGCGTGCAGGAACTTAGTGCCATCCGCAGCCAGCTCATCAATGTTGGGCGTCTTAACGTGCGAACCATAGCACCCCACGTGATCGACTCTCAGACTGTCCGTGATTATAACGATGATATTCACTCCCAACCTCCTTGCATATATGGTGCTGATTGTACCGACAATGTTAGATCAGTAGCGACTCTTGGCATTGCCCCAGGTCGTTGACAATTTATCATGAGGCTCCACAAGAATTCTACCGACTCCCTCTGGCTCGCCTTGAGCATCAAATTTAACGCTGATGAAAGAATACTGAAGGGTTGTCACCTCATTGTTCGTATATTCACTTAGATCCTCTACCTGTTCCTGCGGCGTAGAGCCAATCATGTCGAATACATACGGTGCATTTGCATTGTCGGCGCCGCCGGGTTCCCATTCACCTGCACCCGCCATTACTTGTCCGAAGGCGACGATTCCGCCTGACGGGACACCGGTTTGACCAAGCCCGATAAGTACCATGAAGTTATAGGTTTTATTCGATGGATCAGGGATACCATCTGTTGCTCCTGCAATAGAGGTAATGGGCAGACGCAGTTCCATCACATTGTCGTCTGGCGCATAGTGAACATCCTCTGTCGCATCGCCGCAACATACGCCAAATTCTTCCCATTCTTTGATAATCTGGAAATCGTTGCCAGCATCAAATGTGACGTTCAGTAAGCTGCGATGTGCTGATCCACCAGATTGACACACAAGAGCGGCGACATCCCATGCAATCTCCGGTGGGAGTTTTATATGTGGGCTGGCGAAAGGATCAATAGGTGCGCTACCGCCGCGGAAGAAAATATCTTCTCTTCCACCAGGGCCGGTGTCTATGAAAATGCCATACGTAACCAGATGCGGCCCGTTCGCCACAACGAGAAAATACATATCATCGCCATCGGCAGTGATGCGAACCTCTCCGATATCGTAAGAAGTACCATTCTGCCATGCTACTGAGCCGGCCCATGCTGGGTATTCGTAATCCCCGTCGCCTTTGTCATCGTCGATGTAATCGATCCAGATCGCCTCTCCTGAATCAACGACCAACTCGCCCTCCAGACCAGGAGTACCTCGCCAATCATTGGTCTGCCCATCTATCTGTATTTGAGCGTTGGCAATGCTTCCAACGCTGGTCATAAACAAAAATAGCACCAAAAAACATTTTCTCCCTAACATAGTTGCCCTCCTACGGTGAAGATGGATGTATTATACGAGTTTTTCAGTTGCGTGTGGAATCTGCTGAGTAGAACGAGGCTGCCAGCCCGTTTCCGTAGAGAACACTGCCAGCCTGTTTCGCCGAAAGAAGCCAGCGGCATGTTTTACCAACGGGCTGGCAGCCTCGTTCTACTCATAACTGAAAACTCGTATGTATTAAATGAACTAATGCTTCCTTTTGTAACGGCCTCATGAGAGATGATATAACAGAATCGCTAAACAATCAACAAAAAAAGCTTGCAAAATCATCTTCAGAATGTTACCATCGCAAATATAGCAATTGCGAAATTTGCCTTAACGCCTGAAGGAAAGTTAATCGTATGAGGTTCGCTCACTATATTCTGCTATTATCCATTTTTGTGCTGATTCCATCCAGCGGCTTCACAGACTCCCTGTCCGTAAACGTGGAGCATGTCAGCAGCCTGCACACGTGCAGCGATTACGCCGACGTGTTTGTGTCAGGAGAATACGCCTACGCCGCAACTGTGTGGGGGCTGGAAATACTGGACATCTTAGATCCCACCGCGCCTGTCAAAGTTGGCGAGGTATCCACGCCCGGAGAAGCCAATGGCGTCAGCGTATCCGGTGGCTATGCCTACGTTGCCGACGGGTACGCCGGCCTACAGGTGATAGACATATCAATCCCCACCGACCCGGAAATCGTAGGAAATCTGGACACGCCGGGAGATGCCAGAAAAGTCGCGGTGTCTGGCAATCATATATACATCGCTGATTATCAAAGCGGCTTACAGGTTGTAGATATATCAACGCCGACAGACCCTCTGCCTGTAATTCAGATTAGGTGGAGCCGCGAGTATGCTTATGATGTGCATGTATTCGGGGATCTGGCCTATGTCGCCGACGGCACCCGCGGGCTAAAGATAATAGATATATCAAATCCCGCTCAACCGGAGATCATAGGTTCAGCCGACGACTTGCGCGGATCGGTCAGAGGCGTGTGTATATCAGGAGACTATGCATACCTGGCCTACAAGGAGGGATCTAAAGAGGGATTGCACGCTGTGGACATATCAGACCCCAGCCAACCAAGCCTCGCGGACAGCGTGGACGAACTGAGGCCGGCGCAGGATGTCTATGTGGATCGCGATCGGGCATACGTCGCTCATGATAAAGGGCTGGGGATAGTGGATATATCAGACCCCACTGATCTGAGAGTTGTAACTCTAAGCGTTGACACCCCGGACGAAGCTAAAGCTGTCCACGTATATGGCAGCTATGCTTACGTTGCGGACGGAAGCGGCGGCTTGCAGGTGATAGATGTATCAAAAGCGGAAATCGTCGGTGAAGCGCCGACTCCGGGCGCTGTGTATGGCGTATGCAAGTATGGAAATTATGTCTACATAGCAAACCGTGACGGCGGCCTGAAAACAGTGGATGTATCGAATATACATGACCCGAAGGTGGTGGATGACACGTCCATCCCCGGAGAAGTGTATGCCGTGCATCCATCCGGCGAATATCTGTACCTTGCCGCCGATACGCGAGGGCTGGCGCTGGTGGATATATCATTCCCGGACGCTCCGCGCCTTGCTGGTCAGGAGGACACACCCGGCAGCGCCAGGGATGTGTTTGTGTCTGGCAAATACGCGTATGTGGCAGATTCCAGCGCAGGCATACAGATCATAAACATAACCAATCCAGCACGTCCTCAGCTTGTAAGCGCGGTGGATACGCCCGGTTCAGCGAAGAGCGTCTATGTATCAGCTAATCGGGCTTATGTAGCTGATTACTCAATGGATTTGCAGATAATAGACGTCTCAGACCCAGAGAATCCCGGCGAACCCTATCGCGCGGGGGATGTGGAGGGTGCGGCATGGGATGTGTATGTTTCCGGTGATTATGTATATCTGGCCTGCGGGGGTCAAGGGCTGAGAATAGTCGATGTATCAGACCCGGAGCAGCCGGAATTCCTCGGCAGTCTGGACACGGAAGGGCTGGTTTACGGTGTGCATTTCTCAAACGATCATGTATACCTGGCCGATGGTAAAATGGGACTGGGAATAATAGACACGCAGGACATACATAAAGCCTTGAGCAATGCTGAGGGTATTGGCAAATGCGAAACACCGGGATTCGCCGAGGATGTATATGTATCGGATGGCTACGTCTATGTCGCCGACACGTTTGGCCTTCTGATTTTCCAGATAAGCGCGATAGATACAGCCACTGGCGACGCAAATGGGGACGGTTCAGTGGATTTCCTGGATCTTAAACTGATCGCTCATTACTTCGGACAGCAGATCTCCAGCGCCGTTCAGCCCAGCCCGGACATCAACAATGACGGCGAGGTGGATTTTCTCGATCTCATTATATGGGCAAGCAACGTGACATTGTAATCGGTCTTGTGCATACAAGGCGGCCTATTCGAGACTTGACAATTTGTCGCTTATAACATACAATTCTTGCATTATGAAGCAAGCTAAAAGACAATTTAGAAAATTCGAGGATAGCCTTAGAGAAAGACTATGTGATCCTGAATACGCCAGAGTTTTTCTTGATGTTGCACTTGAGGAATACGAAGAGGATGGAGACACAGAAGCGTTTTTGCTTGCGCTACGGGATGTAGCTGAAGCGCAAGGCGGACTCACGAAGCTCGCAGAACAGACTAATCTAAACCGCCAGAATCTTTATAAAGCACTGTCTGAGGAAGGCAATCCGCGATTAAAGACACTCGGAGCTATATTACACAAATTAGGTTTCAGGCTTTCAGTGGAACCTATAAAAGTCAAGGATTAGTTAGATAATCTGCGCTAGTTTCATCTCCGGTCATAGGATAAAGTTTACAAGTAGATGATCTGCAATTATGCTTTCGGAGGAAAGAAAAAATGTTGAATAAAGTGAGATGCGAATCGGTGGCATCCAGCAAATATCGTGTTGTTCTGTTTGGGCTTGGTGCTATTGGTATTGGAACCGGTAAGCTGGCGCTTAACAAGGAGAATCTCAGCCTGATAGGCGCTGTGGATGTAGATGAGAGCAAAGTCGGCAAAGATTTGTATGAAATAATGGAACTGGAGGGCAAGTCCGGGATTATCGTCAGGAAGACGCTGGATGAAGTCATAGCCGACAAAGGAAAACCTGACGTTGTTCTGCAAACCACAGGCTCTTATCTGAAGATGATATATCCTCAGTTGGCGGAGATCGTTTCGGCTGGTGTCAATATAATCTCTTCGGCAGAGGAGCTTTTATACCCGCATTTGCGCAATCCGGAACTTGCCGACGAGTTGGATGTTCTGGCTAAAAGCAATGGAGTTACGGTGCTTGGCACTGGCGTGAATCCGGGGTTTGTCATGGACACGCTGCCGCTTGTGCTGTCTGGTGTATGTCATCAGGTGGATCGGATAGAATCCGAACGGATCGTGGACGTGTCGACGCGCAGAAAAGCCCTTCAGAGGAAGGTGGGCGCTGGATTAACTGTCAGCGAGTTCGAGAAGAAGGTTGCGGATGGAACGTTCGGTCATGTAGGGCTTTTGGAATCTGTAGCTCTGGTCGCGGCTGGTATGGGGTGGGAACTGGACGCCATCGAGGAAACTATCGAGCCAGCAATCGCACAGAAAGACATGCCATCTCTGGGCATAAAAAAAGGCTACGTCACAGGCATCAGGCAGATCGGAACCGGGACGAAAGACGGCAAAGAACTGATCCGGATGTATCTCCAAATATCCGCCGGAGCCGAAAACCCTCACGATTCCGTCGATATATACGGCATACCGGATATGAAGGTGATCATCTCCAACGGTACTGCCGGTGGCCTCGCAACCAACGCCGCCTTAGTAAACACAATCCCGCAAGTGATGAACGCAAAGCCCGGCCTGGCGATGATGGGAAGTGAGATATTTCCCAGATATGCACCAGCGGTTGATGTGAAGGTAATGATGTAAAAACCCCGATCTCTGTGGAGTCTACAATGACCAAAGCCTTTTTTTAAGTTCCTCAAAGTCTCTGGGCTTCTGGGAATCGAATATTTCTATCAAGTCCGAGATGGTAATAAATCGGTGGATCAGAGTATATGCCATCAGTTGTCTGGATAGGGTCTCATTTAGCTGATCATCTGAAAAACCGTAAGCCAGCAGCATCGCTCGTCGCAGTTCTTTTGATCCGCGCGTAATCGAGCAGACCGGCGCGGCGAATTCATAATACGGGTGTCCCAGCATAGCATCCCCAAAGTCGATGAATCCGGTCACCTCCCATCGGTCTCCGCGCTTGCTGACAAGGACGTGCTCATCGGTAACGTCTGAGTTCAGAAGCACTGGTTGAAAATCCGGCTCGAATAGCGGCGGTAGATTCTCCATAAACCCGATAACAGAGTCGATCCACTGCTTGCCTATATCAGTCTGTCGGAGATTACCAATGCAGCTTTGAATCTGGTTCTCGACGAACTCAGGCCAGTCTATGGCAATTTCTTCAAGCCCTGCTGTATCCGTTAGATGAACCGAAGCCATAAACTCGCCGCAGCGAGACACTATGTGTTCTCTGTCCAGCATATTCATGGATTCCCATACTTCGCACAGCGGGACGCCTTCAACGGCCGTTATGATGATATACGGCCAGTTCTCGATTTCCCCTTGGGCTACCAGAATAGGGATGGGTATGGGCAAATCAGTCCGTTCGGACAGCTTGTGGAGCGCAAGTCGCTCAGTTGCGAAATCCTCGCGCCAGGGCGGCGCAAACAGCTTGATATACAGATCGGGTTTCACCCTGAAGACCACGTGAGTGCCTGGCGGAGCAAACTCGAGTTGAGTCACATCAAGCCCGTGACGCTCGCATATAACGCGCATCGCGGGCAGCCATGTATCAGATTTGCGATATATTGGCCTGTAATCTTCGACAGATTTGATATGTGGTAGTAGCAACATTTGATGCCTTTCCCTGTTTTGATCCTTTGGGCTACATACCTAACTGTACCTCCGCGCCATCCGGCTGTCAAGAATAAAGCTAGTTGACCCGACTCAGGATCTGTGCTATTCTACCATAACAACACAGCCTAACCACAATGATGGAGGGCAATCCGATGCGAATTGATTTATCTATATCCACTATCCTGTGCATACTCTTGCCCCTTTCGGGCGCGGGAGCGAAAGAGCAGTCCGAGATTCCAGATGATTTTCCGCGTTTCATAGTTCCCGGCCACGAGCGAAGTATGGAGTCTTTGCGGGCACTTTATTTTCTACATTACAAACCGGCCGGGCCTATGGCTACATTGTGGGATGAATGGCTGTCAGGCTCAAGTCTCTGGCCTGCGGTATCATCTCAAATGTATTCCATCAGAAAACGCTGGGCGCGGGCGCTCTCGGCACGCAGGATCGATCCGGAGGGCTACGTCGCCACTCACCAGCACGCCTCAATCGCTCATCAGGACGGATGGCCGTTCCCTTTCTGGAAGCAGGGAGGTCCCGGGACGTGGGGATGGCATTTCTCGCTGGATAAGGTTCCTGAAGGCTGGCATGGTACGGAGAAGAAGACGCAGGAAGGCTGGGAAATCAGTGGCGCGATGGATCGAGGGATTGACGACCAGGGATGGAACATCGAACTGGCCTCTGCGGACACGGACAGTGATACCTGCGCCACTGTTCGCACGCCGCCGCTTCTTATTCATCCTGATCAGTCGCCCTTTATCCAACTGCGCTGGCGCGCCAGTGGCATGGATAACACTCAGCCATATTTGGAATGGACTACCGAAGATTCCCCTGAATTCAGCCCTGACAGGCGTTTTTACTTCGCGCCGATCAATGAGTCTCAGGACGTTGCCTACACCATGATCCCGGTTTTCAAATCGCCGGAATGGAAAGGGAAAATCACTCGTCTGGGCATCAATTTTGGTAATCCGCCATCTGGCGCTATGGTTGGCATTCAAGCCCTATTTACCCAGTATGATACGCGACACAACATCAACAATCAGTGTTTCATTCGCGGCTGTTGTCAGTATTTCTGGTGGACGCGCGATCTCAACTTCCTGCGAGACAACCTGGGGCGGATACGGCTTGCTCTGCTCTATATGATGGACGAACTGGGCGGCAGGCGTGAAAAGTGTATATTAACGCCCTTCGTCGGGCACTGCGGCAGGAGCGGACTGGAGATCGATGCCGACGGCAAAAAGATCATACACTCCGGTCGAGGCATAGGCAACAATTACTGGGATCTGCTGCCTATGGGACATAAAGACGCCTACGCGACTATTCATTATTACGATACTCTCAATTATATGGCAGCGCTGGAACGAGAGATCGCCGCTCATCCAGAATGGAATATGCCTGCGGGGCCGCTCCGCCTGTCCCCGGATGAAATCCTGCAACATGCCCGGGAAGTCAAGGACTATGCTGGCAAGCTCTTCTGGAATGACTCCACTGGCAGGTTCACCTGTGGCATAGACATCGACGGCAAATCCTATGACTATGGCTTCACCTTCATTAACTGCGAGGCGATTCACTACGGATTCGCCACTGAACAGCAGGCTGAGTCCATCATGGAATGGCTGTCCGGAGAGCGGATTGTGGCTGGCGATACCTCACAGGGAGAAGATATTTACCACTGGCGTTTCGGACCAAGATCCACGACTAAACGCAACGTGGAATACTACGGTTGGTTCTGGCATTCTCCTGAGAGCATTCCCTGGGGCGGTCAGGTGCAGGATGGCGGCGCGGTTCTGGGGTTTTCTTACCATGATCTTCAGTCTCGATTGAAAACTCGGGGGCCGGATGATGCATGGAAGCGGTTGAGTGAGATTACTCGCTGGTTGGATGAGGTACAGGCTGCCGGTGGATACCGCGAATATTACAAGGACGGTAAGCGCGGAACCACTCTTCAAGGCGGTGGGCGTCCCGGTGGGCTTGGGCTGGATCACGAGTTCTTTGAAAGTATTCTCGTGCCGCAGATTATGATCCACGGATTTTTGGGTTTCAAGCCACGCGGCGATGGGTTTGAGATCCACCCGCGTCTGCCGAGAGATTGGCCACAGCTTGAGATAACGCAGATCCACCTCCACCAGCTTGTTCTGAATATCGCTGCCAGCGAAACAAATATAATAATTACCATAAAAGAGGGACGAGCAGAACAGTCATTCTTCATTTATGTGCCGGCAGGCACGTGGAATGTGAGCTATACCAAGCCAGATGGTGAACCCGGCGCGGAAACAACCGTCGTGGTCGAACAACCCGGCGATGGAATACCAGTACATCTGGAGAAGCATGGTATTTTGCAGTTGATGCGTATGGATCGTTGATCAGTCTACCTGCTGATGATTACTCAATGAGGACAAGCCTTGAATCCCCTCAGCACACGTTTGATATCTATCCCTGTCCTCGCGGCTGCATTGCTGTCCCTGTTGTCCTGCCTGACGCTGTCTCCGCCAGGAGAGCAGGTAAAAGAGACGGTAGAGACAGGACATAAACTACTCCCCGCCCGCAGCAAGCAAGTAATCTGGAGAAGCGTCGAAGTACCAGAGGACAACACATCTATCACAAAGACCACAGGAACACCTGCGCAAGTGAAAAGCGCAACGAGCGAGCCGCCTTCGGAAATGGTGCTGATTTCTGCGGGCGAATTCACAATGGGGAGCCAAACGGGCAAAGGAGATAAGGATGAGAATCCTCAGCACAATATCCATCTGGATGCCTATTACATTGATGTGCATGAAGTAACAAACGCGCAGTATTACCAGTTCTGGCTCGCGGATGGTGGCGAAAAGAGCAAACATACACCCGCCAGTTATGGGAGTTCCTACATGATAGGCGACTGGCCTGAGGTTGTCAGAACAAAGCCCAACTATCCTGTGGTCGGGGTAACCTGGTACGATGCCAAAGCATACGCTGAGTGGGCTGGTAAGCGGCTCCCGACAGAAGCCGAATGGGAAAAAGCTGCCAGAGGAACGGAAGCAAGAATGTGGCCCTGGGGCAATGATTTCAACCTTAAGATCGCTGTTCCTGAAACGGTAAATGAGAGTTCAGCATCCAAAGCCCATTCTAACCGTCGGGATGGAAACGATGGCTATGATAACACCACTGCTCCTGTAAACTCGTATCCGACTGGCATCAGTCCCTACGGTGTGCATGACATGGCTGGAAATGTCTGGGAATGGACTGTTGACTGGTATAGTGATGACTATTACGCCCGCGCCTCAAAGGAAAATCCAAAAGGGCCGACCAAAGGGAAACTGAAAGTTGTCAGAGGCGGATCATGGAATAACAGGGAATATAGCCAGAGATGCGTTAACCGATATTATTGCTATCCAGACTCGTGGGGAAACACACTCGGATTCCGATGCGCGAGGGATCTGTAGGTCTATGGGTCTATGAGTCTATGAGTTGAGCTATGCGAAGAACTGCTTTCTGTTACAGTAGAGAATACCTGATATTGCTGATGCTTGTCATCGGGATGATCGCTCCGTGCGTGAATGGGACAAGTGGGGCTATAAGCCGTAAGGACGCTGATCATCATCAGAGATCCGAGGTGCTGATAAGCAATAGTATTCGGGCGGTAGCTGCTGACACTGATAACATCTGGGTTGCCACTGACAGAGGAATTTCCCGATTCTCGCGGGTGGATGGCTGCTGGATATCCTACACCAAAAAGGATGGGCTGGTAAGCGATAATGTGTATGTTATTACTTCGGATGGCGAAGAAGTATGGCTCGGCACTGACAACGGAGTGAGCAGATACAATGTGGCTAAAAATGAATGGACAACTTACAGGGAAAAGGATGGGCTGATCTCAAATAACATCAACAGCATCGCGCAGGATAAAAACTACGTCTGGATTGGAACGGATAGAGGGCTTGCCAGATTTGATAGGAATATTGGCAGTTGGGCTGCCCGAACTCAGGAAGAGGGGCTTACTACTAACCACGTCACGTCTATCGCTGTGGAGAAGGATACCATCTGGGTAGGGACGAAAGCCAAAAGAAAACGATATAGCGATGACTGGGGATGGCGGGAAGAGAAAAGACGCTCAGGATTGAACAGATATGACAAAAATACGGACTCGTGGAACACCTACACTCCTGAAGAGGGCTTGATGAGCGGACAGGTAAGCACCATAGCCGCGGATGAGGACATCGTATGGATAGGCACCTCCGACGCAGGTATCAGTTGCTATAGCAAGAAAGATCAGGCATTCGTGAAGTCATACTCCAAATCCGAAACCCTGGGCACTAACAACATCAAAGTTATTTATGTGGGCGGCATCTACACATGGATTGGCACAGCAAATAACGGCATCTACAGATATATAAAGACGACGGATACATGGATGCAATACACCGTCCAGAACGGTCTTGCATCCAACCACATCACCTCAATAGCCGTGTCCGGAGACGAAGTCTGGTTCGGCACTTATGAAGACGGACTCAGCAAGTATAGCAAGCTCACACAGAAGTGGATAACATACGTGAAAGCAAGCTATCCCACGGATAACGACGCCAGATGGGTATCAGTAGACGATGACTACGTGTGGGTGGCAACCTCAAGAGGTGTGTCCAGATACAACACTGAATCAGCACAGTGGGACGCATACGGTATGAAGGATGGATTGACCAGCCAGTATATCACGCATGTGAAGTCTCACAAGAAGGATGTATTCATCAGCATGGAGGATGGTCTGGGCAGATTAGATAAGGAGACTGAAAAGTGGAGTTTCTACATGGATTTCTTTGACTCCGCATCATTTGCCACGGCTTTAGAAGTCGTATCGGCACAAAATGCTGTGCCATCGCTGCTCATAGGAACAGCAGGAGCCGGTATCTTCCAACTCATTCTGCAAAGCGAACGCGGAGAGGCAGGTATATCTGTCTCTCCCACAAGACTTCTGTCGCCGGACAAGCTTCCAGATCCGCATGTCACATGCGTCAAAAGTTATACAGGTAAAAAACTCTGGATAGGAACCCAGGGTGGGATGCTGGAGTTCGACACGGAAGGAGGAGCCAGTCGAACCTATACCCGGAAAGATGGTCTGGCGTCAAATTATATAAATGTCATTCTTCAGGACGGTGACGTCCTGTGGATAGGCACAACCGGCGGGCTTTCAAGGTATAACAGAACGAATGAATCATGGAAGACATTCACGTCAGAGGATGGACTCCCAAGCGACAATGTGCGGTGTCTGGCTCTCGAAAATGAAAGGCTCTGGGTAGGAACGCCCAGGGGGTTGGCTCTTCTTCTCGGAAGTAACGACGTGCGAAATACACTGCATGAAACAGTGTATGAGATTAGAACTGCATTATTCTCCAGATCAGAGAGTTCGTTTTACAACAATATCAGGAGTATCGGTATTCGAGAGGACACGATCTGGCTTGCGACTGCTGCAGGGGTATTGGAGTTCAAGCCGTCCACAGACGAATGGTGGGAACATCGGGCAGAGCTTAAAAGAACTCCATTTGTCGAATCGGAAGTAGCGAATATAGAATTCGACGGAACTGATGTATGGTTGAGTAACTGGACTTCATCCCCATCGGGCTGCATAGCCAGATTCGACCGTATCAGCAAGTCATGGCTGAGGTATAGCGCCAGGGATATTCTAGGCATCAAGCCGGAAGCGAAAACTTCTGCCATCACCCATGTGGAAAAGATTGTGCCCGAAGCCAGATGCGTTTGGTTCGCCACTGATTGGGGCATATTAAGATATGACAAAAAGCTGGACACATGGCGTCAATACACCACCGCAGATGGGCTGACTGACAATAATATCAGAGGCATGGTGTTGGGCGGAGACACAATCTGGGCAAGTAGTTCGGGGAGAAAAATCAACAAGTATGACGAGAAAAGCGATGAGTGGTTGACCATGCGGTTCCGGGAGTCGAGGGATGGTGACGAAAACCCCATTGAGCGAGACGGCGAATGGCGGCTCGAGGATATGGAAAGGCGGGAAAGAGAGGACCGCTGGTCAAGCGTCCGCGACATCGTGATCGCTGACGGCTCCATCTGGTTCAGAATGGGCGATGGGATTACGCTCTTCAACGAGTATACCAAAGTTCTGAGACGATTCACCGCAGAAGATGGCCTGGCATCAGATAGAGTTCGATGTCTTGAGTATGACGGACGAAATATCTGGGTTGGGCACGAGCCTGATGAGGGAGCAGGTTCCCGGGGTGGCGTCAGCCGTTATGACACAGTTACAGACGAATGGACGACTTACTCCAGCCAAACTGTGTTGGCAGATGATAGGATAGAACGTATTCTGACCTCGAAGGAACTGGTCTGGTTTCTGCCAGGGCGCTGGTCAAGAGACGGAGCTACAGGCTATGATATAAAGCAGGACAATTGGTTCACACTGAAGCCGGTAGCTCCATCTGAGGACGAAGAAGACGGTCGACGCGATGGGTTCGATGGCGGCATTACAGAGGTGGTGAGCGATGAGGAGAACATCTGGGTTGGGAGCATGGGATCGGGACTTCTGCAATTCCATACCGCTTCTGATTCATGGCGATTCCTGAGTGACAGGGAAAATGTACTATATAATATCGTGATGAGAGATGGGCTAAAAGTGGATGAAGATTTTGTCTGGGTTGGAACTATGGGAGGACTTCGGCTTTATGATAAGAAATTGGAGACATGGACGACCTATACCAAGCCTGTGTCGCTTATGGGAGATGAAGTGAAAGCTATCGCTGCTGATGAAAGATACGTCTGGTGTGGAACAGATCAAGGCGTCTCAAAATATGATAAGATCGAGGGAATATGGACAAACTTCAAGTCAAAGGGTGGCAGAACGCGAATTAAAATCGGGAACGATACATGGGAATTCGGTGGAGAAGAGTCGCGCGAAGGGCTTATGGATAACAGCATCACCGGTCTTGCCGTTGATGACCGTTTTCTCTGGATTGCCACCCGCCAAGGTGCCAACAGATACGACAAAATAGCGGATATATGGGATAGATACTCGGAAAAGAATGGTCTCCCCACCAGAAGCCTCACCTCTGTTGCGACGGATGGTTCAGAGGTATGGATTGGTACCAGCAAAGGACTTTGCAGGTATCCGAGAATGTCAGACGACCCAAATGCGTGGGTGACATATACATCCACTATTGAGATCCGACCGATGGTATTCTCTCAGGAGTATGCAAGCAGCCTGGTCTCGAATAAGGTACGGGCCGTCGCTCTCGAGAAGGATTACATCTGGATTAGCACAGAAAGAGGTGTCAATAGATACGATAAAAGACAGGATACATGGCAAACCTTCACCCACGAAGATGGGCTGGTGGATGACAGGGTAAGTTGTATCGCCGCAGACGAAAACAATGTCTGGTTCGGCACAGCTAACGGTGTCTCCCGGTTTTCCAGAAAGACGAGGGATTGGGTCACATTTACGAAGGAGAACGGCTTGCCCAGCGATAAGGTTACCTGCACTGCAATAGATGCTGCTCTGGTATGGTTTGGAACTTTCGACGCAGGTTTGGCAAAATATGACGGGAAGATGGACAGTTGGATTCAGTTTACCGAAGATGACGGTCTAGCGCATAATAGTGTGCTCTCGATAGCAGTGGATGGGAACTTCATCTGGGTAGGAACCCGTCGCGGTTTGTCCAGATACGATAAACGGGCAAAAACATGGACAACGTATAGAGAATACTAGCCACGTCTGCCACAAACATAAATTATTTGCCTCCCCTGGGGCGTCGCGATTCCCATAACTTCCATCCTATACACAGGCATAAAATGTCATAGCGGGTGTTTGATCATGGAACATTGTTTCGCAATCAAACACTATTTCGTAGTTGCAGGAATCAGGTACATTCAGTCACAGTGACCTAATGTGAACAGGAATCACCTTTTGAGCATCTTCCTCTCCTCCGCCATTGCTTTGGCATGATATTTGTGTTAGTCCAAACTATTTCACCGGAAGATGATCCCATCAAAGCTCTACTTTGGGATCGATAATTAGACAATGCCAAAAGCATTCTTATAGAGTAAATATTCTCCAATAATCACATTATATGCTATGTATAGGTAAGTAATCATATCTAAAGTCAACCAAAATTTTCTATTGACATCCATTTTGAATTTATATATACTATTAGATTGCTACTGACAGACGAAAAATGACAGGATGAGTGCTATGAGAAGAGAATTTTCTATGTTTGATGACGAGTTCTTGACCACCAAGCAGATAGCCGATGCGCTCAAGAAAAATCTCGGGACCATTCAGCGATGGTGCCGAGAAGGTAAAATCCCGGCAGCGAGAATCGAAGGTACTTATATTGTCCGCAGACAGGATTTTGAGGACTGGTTCAAGTCAAAACTGCCGCACTCGCCGTCGTCGATAGAGGACTAGATTGACGACATAGAGTGGCGCTGATGTTGTCTGAGTCAGGCTAAGTATACTCATGCGATTGCTTTCTCTGGGAACGTGGTCAGTTTGTAATTTGGGTCTGGAGATGCCAAACATAATTCAGGTAAGACCTGGGCGGTATGGATAAAATAGATATGAACGAACAATCACCGAATATACAGATGTTTCAGGAACAACAGGAAGATGAGATATATCTCAAAGAATTCTGGGTTGCTCTCAAGAGAAGATGGTGGATCATACTTTCAGCGTTTGTCGTCGTGTTAGGTTTAAGTGTTGCCTACCTGATGATAACGCCAAAGCAGTATACAGCAACAGCAATGGTGACGCTCCCAACTCGGGGTAGCAGTGGTGGGTTGGCGGCGCTGGCTCTGGGTTCTTTCCTACAGATTGGATCATCCGGTAATGTAATGGCCGAGGTGGAGAAGATCAAAGGGAGGAAGCTTGCTAGAAATATTATCCAAGAACTCGAGCTGGACAAAAAAGAACAGAATCTGAAGCTGGATCCGAGACAAGTAGTAATGAAATTTCGGGCATCACTGAGAGTGAGCCAACATGGCACGTCATATCTGATAAAAATAACAGCAGTCAAAAGCTCTCCCAAAGAAGCGAAGGATATTGCGAACGCGGTAGCGAAAGAATATATTCGAATGTCAAAAGCTGCCAACGAGAAGCAATGGGACGAATTGATAGAGCGAATGGGGAACAGGTTAGAGGAAGTTGAGGTGGATCTGGTGGAGTCCAGGAGACTGCTCTATGAGCGCGAAGCAGAGCAGGGCATCACAACGGCATTTGGCCCTCTTTTGATTGGAGGAGGGACATCCATCCAAACAAGAGCAGGCGGATTTGGAACTCAGTATATGATTCTGGAAGCTTTGCAGGCTGTTGCGCAGCTCAAAGGAGGCATTATTGAGATGGAGGTTCGGCTGGAGTTGCTGCGGCAGAGCTTGCCTGAAGCGCATCCGAGCATAATCAACCTGAAAGACCAGATCGCGGTGAGCAGGCAGAAGCTAACGGAAGAACAGGAAAAAGCCATTGAGAAATATAACAAACAGTTCGAGCTGACAAAAAGCGCAGCAAATGTGGTACTCGGCCAGCAGTTGTATACCACGCTTGTGGTAAAGCATGAGGAATTGAAGGCCCAGTATCTCATGCAGAACAGGTTGTCTGAGATCGCTGAGGAAGCAGTAGAACCACTCATGCACAGCAAACCAAATGGAATGCTCACTCTAATGGTGGGCGCATTCATGGGACTATTCCTGGGCGTGGGTGCGGCTCTATTCAGAGAATTTATAGATAAAACCATATATACATCCCAGGATGTGACAAGATTCATTGACCTTCCTGTTATCGGAAGAATACCTCGCCTCCGTGGAGTAAACCGTCGGTTTATCGCGAGGAGGCGCGGCAAGAAAGGGCCCGGGCGAGAGGCGCTTATTACCACAATAAACTCTACTCAGAGAGAGCGCCGCAGAGCCATATACAGGGAATCATACAGAATGCTTCAATTGGAGATGATGGCTTCAGTCAATGGAAAAGTGGAGCACGTTGATAATATTCAGTATCAAGGCGCGCTGACATTGCTGGTGACAAGTTCCGTATCGGGCGAGGGAAAGTCATTAGTTGCAGCGAATCTGGCTGTGTCCATAGCACAGACAGGCAGGAAAGTCCTTTTAGTAGACGCCAACTGTCGTAGTTCTATTCAACATGAACTGTTGGACGTTGACAATGGGATGGGGTTGATAGATGTTCTCACAGAAAATGCCGCGTGGGCCGACGTTGTTAAGAATACTTTCCTGGACAACCTTTATCTGATAACCACTGGCAGCGAAAACAGCCAGGCCGATCCATCTATGCTCCTGATGTCACCTGGATTTGATGATTTCATAAAAGCATCGAAAGAGCAATTCGATTTCGTTATATTTGACTCCGCTCCGGTAACGTCGGCGTCAGAGTCAGTAGCCATCGGCTCAAAAACAGATGGCGTGATGCTTGTGATAAAGGCAAATGGTACGCGGAGAGATGACATACTTGAGGCAAAGCGGAGAATTCAGAATTCTGGCGGCAACACTCTGGGCGCGGTTCTGAATTGTTAGTCAGTCTTTTGACCCAGAAAGCGTGGTTTCCCGCTACTATAAAAAGATACAAGGGGTGATGTAGTGAAGTTTAGCAGAAGACCTTTCCAAAACCTACCAAGTGCAGGGTAGACCACATGACGGAACTCTATAATCAGACTCGGAAAATCGAGATCAAGGGGAGGCCTCGATAACGAGGCGGGAGCAAGCTGTCGAGCGAGAGATGTCCATCTGCGGTAGGCTATTTTTCACGCGTTTCGCTCAATAGCTAAAAGTTGCGTCGGAGTATAGGCAGACTATAAATAGATGAAAAATCTTATTGAGCCACATGGTGGCATACTTGTGAATAGGGTATGTCAGGGTCAGGTAAGAGAATACCTGCTGGATCAGATACCCTCAATGGAAAAGATCCTTCTCAGCGATAGGAAAGCATCAGATCTGGAGATGATATCTATAGGTGCTTTCAGTCCGCTGGAAGGCTTTATGGGCGAAGACGATCATCTGAGTATCTTGCGGAACAACAGACTCAAGAATGGGTGTCCCTGGACTATACCCATTACTTTGGCCGTAAGCGAAGAAGATGAGAAGCGTTATGTCATAGACAAGGATATAGCCTTGTGCGACAAAAATGGGAGGCCACTGGGAGTCCTTTCTCTTGAGGAGAAATATGGATATGACAAGGAGATAGAAGCCGAGACTGTCTACGGAACCACAGACCTGGCACATCCGGGCGTAGCAGCTCTGTATGAGAGTGGCGACGTGCTGTTGGCGGGCAAAGTGTCTATGGTCAACCGTCCAGACCACGGTGAGCTAACCGAAATGCTCCTTGATCCCAAAGAGACAAGATTGCTTTTCTACTACAAGGGCTGGAAAAGCGTGGTAGCATTTCAGACGCGAAATCCCATACATCGAGCGCACGAGTATATTCAGAAATGCGCTCTGGAAGCAGTGGACGGCCTGCTGGTGCATCCGCTGGTAGGAGCGACGAAGGATGGCGACATCCCCGCCAAAGTCAGAATCGAATGTTATAAGACTTTGCTGAAGCAATACTATCCGCGTGATAGAGTGGCTTTGTCAATCTTCCCGGCAGCTATGAGATACGCAGGCCCTAAAGAAGCTATCCTCCATGCTATCGCCCGTAAGAACTATGGATGCACTCATTTCATAGTGGGACGCGATCATGCAGGCGTGGGGAACTATTATGGTACCTATGACGCGCAGAAGATATTCGACGAGTTTGATCCTGAGGAAATAGGCATTATACCTCTGCGGTTCGAACACGCCTTTTACTGCAATGTATGTGATAGTATGGCCACCACCAAGACGTGCCCACACAACGCCGAATCACATGTTTTCCTCAGTGGTACAAGGGTGCGGGAAATGCTCGCGACGGGGGAGACTCCGCCACTTGAATTTACACGCTCTGAAGTTGCTGATGTGCTGATAAAATGGCAGAAGTCTATGGACTAGATAAAGATATTTGGCAAAGGAAAGTGACAAAATTATAATAATGAGGAGAAGCAAGAATGGAAGGATTCAGGACGCGAGGATTCACTCTATGGTTCACCGGGTTGCCATGTTCAGGGAAGACAACCATATCTGAGATAGTTGGGAAGGAACTCCGGGACCGCGATCTCAATGTGGAAATGCTGGACGGAGATGAACTCAGACGAAACCTGAGTAAGGATCTGGGGTTTAGTAAAGAAGATAGAGAAACGCATATTAAACGAGTGGGATTTATCGCCAAACTGCTATCCCGGAATGATGTGGCGACACTCGCTGCCTTTGTATCTCCCTACCGAGCGGTGCGAAAATATCTGAGAATTGAAATAGGAAATTTTATTGAAGCCTACGTCAAGTGCCCTGTAGAAGTCTGCATAAAACGAGACGTGAAGGGGATGTATAAGAAAGCTATAGCCGGTGAAATAAAGAACTTCACTGGCATATCCGACCCCTACGAGGAACCATTAGAACCTGAGATTATAGTTGAAACTGACAAAGAAATGCCAATGGAGAGTGCTCAAAAAGTAATTCAATGGCTTGAGAGTATGGAGTATATCCCCTCTGCATCCGAATCCGTCATCTACACGGCTGAAGAAGAGAAGCACATTAAGGAAAAATTAAAGACACGCGGCTATCTTTAGACTATTGAAAATTATTGGAGAGGTACTGGCAAGATGAAAATAGCATGTGTTGTGGGCGCTCGTCCGAATTTCATGAAAATAGCTCCCATTCTGGAGGAAATAGAGAAATACCCAGAACTAGATCCTCTGCTAGTGCATACCGGGCAGCACTACGACTATGAGATGTCTCAGATATTCTTCGAAGAATTGGACATCCCTGAACCTGATGTTTATCTACGTGTGGGATCCGGAACTCATGCGGTCCAGACCGCGAAGATAATGATGGCATTCGAGGAAGCTGTTATAGAGCACAAGCCGGATCTTATACTGGTGGTTGGTGATGTCAATTCCACCTTAGCATGCACACTGGTAGGCGCGAAGCTCTGGATTCCTGTTGCTCATGTCGAAGCTGGTATAAGAAGCTTCGATAGGACAATGCCGGAGGAGATCAACAGAATACTAACTGACGCCGTGTCGGATTACCTATTCACCCCTATCGCAGACGCCAACGAGAATCTCAGGAAAGAGGGAATACCAGAGGAGAAGATATATCTGGTGGGTGATGTTATGACAGATACACTCCTGAAATACAGAGATATAGCTTCATCCAGCGGAGTATTGGACGAACTTGGGTTGGGGGAGCAGTCTTATATTCTCATGACTTTGCACCGGCCATCTAACGTTGATATTAAGGCTAATTTCACTGGCATATTGAAAGCTTTAGCGGAGATCCAGCAAAGAATAAAGATAGTCCTCGCTATCCACCCGCGAACGAAAGCCAGAGTCCAGGAGTTCGGACTAGGCCATATAGTATCAAACATGGAAAACTTGATGACCATCGATCCGCTAGGGTACCTGAAATTCATGGGATTGATGGTAAGTGCGAAGTTTGTCCTGACAGACTCAGGCGGTATGCAGACCGAAACCACCGTGTTGAATATCCCGTGTCTGACACTACGAGAGAACACTGAGCGTCCGGAAACTATAAGGGAAGGTACGAACACGTTGGTCGGCAGTAATACACAGCTTATCATAGAGGAAAGCATGAAAATCCTGGATGGTCATGGAAAGACGGGGGCATACCCGGAGATATGGGATGGCCATGCTGCTCGGCGTATAGCCGCGACGATAAGTGTTCAACCACTCTCTGCCGACCTGATTTCGACGATCTGTTGAGCAATATAGGGCAACGATTACTTACATGACATTTGTGGCTTTAATATTCAACGGCTTGAGGACAGAGCTTGTGCCTGAGTCAGATTGATGTCATAAGCATAGAAGAGGAAACCGAGTGTCGTTAGGTGGTAACGTTCTGAAACTAACTGCAAGCAGAGTTGCTTCATCAGTAGTGTTATTTGCAACGATGCCGATCGTTACTCGTATGTTTATGCCAGCGGATTTCGGCGTCCAGCAGGTCTTTATAGCGATCATGGGAGTCCTCGGAATTATTGCCTGTTTCAGATATGAATTGTCAATTCCGATGGGTAGGGATGACAAAGAAGCGAGTGCAAGTTTCGCTTTGAGTGCGATGATCAGTCTGATCTTTGCGTTGGCATTGTTAGCGATCGTTCCTTTTGTCAAAACCAAACTTGCCGTGTGGTTCAAGTCTCCCGATCTGGAGAGATTTCTGTGGCTACTTCCAGTTGCTATCTTGATGGAAAGTTTGCGACGATCTTTACGATATTGGGCAGCGTATAGGATGCGATTTGGCATCATGGCATGGGAGGGACTAGCAAAGGCCTCAGTTGCCGGATTAACACCAATTGTGTGGTATTCAGTTTGGGGTAGGTCGCCTGCCGGGTTGCTGGTATCAATTTTCACTGGTGGCGCTGTTGCCATCTTGGTCCTTTCTATCCCGTTATTCAGAGTTTTGGCTCGCTGTATTAACGATAGCAGCTTCAGATCGATTGCCGGTGTTGCCAAATATTACAAGAGATTTCCGATTTATGATACTTGGTCAGGTCTAATTAACGCGCTATCTGCTCAAATGCCAACATTCCTTCTAGGATTGCTCTTTCCAACGAAGATTGTTGGCTATTATTCGATAGGAAACAGGGTAATCACTCTGCCAGCATCTGTATTAGGAGATTCGATCAAACAGGTGTTTTTCCCGACAGCGAGCAAAGAACAACACAAAACAGGAGATATTTCCGGGATCGTTCGCAACATCGTCACAAGACTTGTTCAGATCGGAGTCTTTCCAATGTTGGCGATCGGATTTTCTGGCGTTAAGCTTTTTGGATTCATATTCGGACAAGAGTGGGTTGAGGCAGGTGTTTATGCTCAGATCTTGAGCATTGCTTTTCTGTCACAATTTGTCACTTCTCCAATAACTGCAGTCTTTTCTATAAGAGGATATCAGGGCAAACGCTTGATCTATAGCACCGTTCTAGCCTCCAGTAGATTCATGGCTCTAATCCTGGCAGGTCAGATGAACAACCCAAGAGTCGTTCTAGGAGCCTACGCAATTGCGAGTTCCACAGTTTATCTTCTGACATTTGCTTGGTTATTGCGGCTTAGTGATGTTCCTGTGCTGTGGGGGGCGAAGATCATGCTGAGACATATTTTTGTGTCGGCAGCGCTTTTGCTACCTACGTTGCTCTTTGTTTACAGAGGATACAACATATGGATTATCTTGGCGAGTTTACTTTCGGCAGCGGTTTTTTATCTTCTGATCTTGTATAAAGTTGATGTGACCTTGCGGTCTGGAGTTGATGCTCTATTTCAGAAAGCTAGAACCAGTATCCGAGCGAATGGAGCGTAATAACAAGGAGTGAGGCTATGTTGGGTCAATATCTTCGTTGGGTAGGGAGATTGTGTGAAGTTAATAGAGACATGATAAGGCAAAGACTTTTGCTGAAAGATGTTGATCAATACACAGATCTATCGCATCTTGTGCATGAGCAAGCTCAATGTTGTTTTGTGCTTTCAACCGGGAGATGCGGAACGAAGCTTCTATGTAGCCTGCTAAACCTTTCAAGGAAAGTAATATGTGAACACCAGCCAATGCCGGAATTGGTGTATTTCTCCAGACTTGCCTATGAAAGCTCGCATAAAGATAGTGACAAGTTTGAGTTAGCAGCAGATGTAGCAAGGTACCAGTTGATACAGAGAGGCTTTGTAAGAGATCTACTTTATGTGGAGACGAACAACAGAATCACGTTCTTCGCTCCCTTTTTGGCCAAGCTGTTTAAGAAGTCAAAGTTCCTGCATCTCGTCCGCCATCCTGGAGATTTCGTGCGGAGTGGAATTCGTCGTCGGTGGTATACGGGGAAAAGTCCCCATGATTGTGGTAGAATAGTTCCCAAAGACGGTTCCTTCCACGGCTGGGACAAAATGGAGCAGATTGAGAAAATATCATGGCTATGGAATGAAACCAACCAGTTTGTGGAGGACTTCAGCTCTAGTTTGGGAAATCCTGATAGATTCTTGTTTGTCAAGTCGGAAGACCTCTTTTCTATACAAGAAACGGCTCTCAAAATATTCGAGTATCTACAAGTGGAACCGCCACCGCGGAAGAAGATTAGCAAAGCAATAGAACATCCAGTAAACGTCCAAAAGGAAGGGAATTTTCCGAAGTATGATCAATGGGATTCTGAGCAGAAAGAGCAGTTGAAGGAATACGCCGTACTGTCTTCAAAGTATGGTTACGACTTGTAGGAAGATCTCTTTCAATAACCTTGTTGGCAACTAAGACTTGAGCGAGGCTTCGGTGTCGGATTCATGCGAAAGGATTTAGCCGCTGGTACTTGATGCTACATGTTGATACTAACACCTTCTAGAAAGGATGATGGCTCTTTTCTTGCCCATAAAGCAGGATAGCCAGCAGTCAAAATGAGAATTACTGTAGTTTATACCGACATTCAGTTCTCAAATCCCATCGCGTATACATTCGATTCAATCTTTTCAATCCTAGGTGTTGAATACAATATCCTGGCATATCCAGAACTGGCGGTCACAGGAATTGACAATAACGTTCTGGTCATTAGCTACGGACGTGAGAAGGTTGATCTGAATGTTGATTACCAGATTCATATTTACCAATCAAAACTGTTTGGCAAGGACTACAACACTGCCTCATCAATGCCTCAGCTCCCACTAAAATATTGGAGCGGGTTGCCTGTAATCTACGAGGGGAATGGGGATATAGGAAGTCTAGTTGTGCGAAGGGAGAATCTGGTAGAAACCAATGTAGACATAATTGCTTCGTCATTTTTCATGCTTTCGCGCTATGAGGAGGTTATTCTCGATGTAAAGGACGAACATGATAGGTTCCCTGCGGAGTCAAGCGTAGCATATAAGGAAAACTTTCTGACTAGACCCATCGTGAACGAATATATCGACCTGCTCTGGGAATGGATCGATGGTCTCAACCTAGGCTTCAGACGCAAGTTGCCCTGGAATGATAGGGATTTTGCTGTTCTCTTGACACACGATGTTGATGAGCTCAGGAAATATCGATGGTGGCGTCCTCCCCTATACTCGTTCGGAAGATCTATAAAGGAGAGACAGCCTGGCAAAATGCTGCGTTATGCTTGGGATTGGATTGCATCATCTTTGGGAATCAAGCAGGATCCATATTGGACTTTTGACAGGATTTCGGAATTGGAGCACAAGTGTGACTTCAGATCAGCGTTTTACTTTATAGCTGGTGGTAATTCGAAACTTGAGCGCAATAGATATTCGATTGACGATCCAGAGGTTATTGCTCTTATAAAGAGATTGGAGAGTATGGGACATGAGATCGGACTCCACGGAAGCTACAACAGCTTTAGTGATTACGAGATGTTAATAAGTGAGAAAGCAAAACTCGATCAGATTGTGTCAAACAAGCGATATGGCGGTCGGCAGCATTATCTCCGCTGGAAAACGCCTGATACCTGGAGAGTTCTGGAAAAGGCTGGCATGTTATACGATACAACTTTGGGGTATGCAGATCACGAAGGTTTCCGCTGTGGCATTTGTCTACCATACAAACCATACGATGTGCTTGCAGATCGAAGGATGGAGATCTGGGAGCTTCCGTTGACAGTAATGGACAGGACATTAGATGTGAAATATCAAGATCCAGATGAAGCATGTAGGGCGATCGAGTTACTGATTGAAAACGTTCGCAGGCATCATGGTGTATTGGTAGTGCTCTGGCATAATTCATGCTTATATGAGCTAGATTATCCTGTGTTAAAAGCGTCTTACGAACGCGTTATGCAGTGCCTCAACGATCCAGGCTGCATGGATTATCGGGAGGTATTGTTTAGCTAGAAACTGTTTGGGAAAGCAATGATTTCAAGAATATTTATATTCCTCTTCGTATTGGTGGTTTATTCAGGTTCTCTCAAACCGCAAATGGAATATGGGCTGCTAAATGATCCCATGTTCTTGGGAATGGTAGCCTTCGCTTTGGTATGTCTCCTTTATATCTATCGTTTGCTCTTTTCTCGTTTGCGAGATAGAAAGGTACCTATTAAGGCTCTCTGTGTGCGCCTGACTCCGATCGTATATCTGATACCTCTCTTATTCTCAATCTGGTTCTCTTCTTTTATCAATGCAGAGTTCCTTGGACGTGGATTTAATCCTTACGGTACTCAGAAACTCATCCGCTTCACCTTTCTCACAGTGCCTATGTGTATCGTTTTGCCTATCATCGCCAGAAAAGTAGAGGATATCTATTATTATTACTATGGCTTGATTGCTTTAGGAATTATTGTGGTAGCCATCACATTGTATACACTCAATCCTATTGGGTTAGGAATGGGACGGTACATGACTTCCGGCGAGATAATGGGAGCAGCTATACTTGTACTGTTACCAATTATGACTTCGCGAGGTGTTCCGCTCCCCAAACGCTTAGTATCCATTTGTATTTGCGCTACTATAGTACCTGCTATGTTAATCACGACGGCGCGGGGCCCAATCATCGGGGTTTGCACTATAGCTCTAGCAAATATCTGGACATCGAGTATGAAAAGCAGGTTACTTCAGATCGGTTTTCTGGCACTGATTGTACTTCTGGTCATTTATCCATTGTATGAGCAAATCCGGGGTACCATTGCTATGAAAAGGATGGTGAGGAGGTTTGGTGTAATAATGGTTGATGAGGGGGGAGGCCGTTTGGGCCGCATCAGTAGGGGAGTAGAACTGTTTGCCGATCATCCGGTATTTGGGGTTGGAGCAGGTTGGTACGCAGACGGACAAGGACGAGACTATCCACATAATGCGTTCATCGAGGTATTATGTGAGTTTGGTATTCCAGGTGCGATAGCTTATATATATGCACTGATAGGTGGATTATGGGCATTATGGACAATAAAGACATTCTTTAGAAGGACAGATAACAGCATCTTCTACATAACGACTGCCTACTTGTGGTTGTATACATTCCTCATGTCGATGAAGTCCGGCGATATAAATGACAATCGCGCTTTTTGGATCATAAATGCTCTTTGTATATATATAAGTCATAGGGTTGCCAGAAAGAGGATGCACTTGGGTATGAAACAAGCGTTTGCTGAAGTAAAGCGTATAGGATCATAGGATGCACAGGTTGGCAAGACTATCTGGCAGATAGGCGTTGTTATAGCTGCGGTAATGTTTGAGAGCAAAACTCACAATCGGTGCGTACACATATGATTGTTGGATGATGAAAAAAGAATTGATCGATATATGGAAATATATAGTAGGTCTCAGGGATTTTGGTATTGTTCTGGGGTGGCAAGATCGGTTTGTGTTCCCACTCGATCTGGAGTGGTATCTAAAACGTTCTTCGAAATATTTCTCTCCATTTTATGGTGATGGGATACCGATGCACAACTATAAAAGTGTTGGTCTTCAATATAACCCAACTCGTATTAGTGGCTACGCTCTTGCTCATTGGAATCGATTCGTTGACCGCGCGGACGAGCAGTCTTTGGATAAGTTTCTAAGAAACGCTAACTGGCTTGTCAGGTCTGCGAAGCGACGCGGCGAAGCACTTGTCTGGGAACATGGATTTGACTGGAAGGATCTGAGAAAACCGTGGATCTCGGGTATGGCCCAAGGACAGGCCATAAGCGTCTTAGCCCGGGCATATTACCAAACCAATAGTCGGGATTATATTGATGTCGCAGTTCAGGCAACTGGAGCTTTCATGAAAGATATTGAGCATGGTGGTGTGCGCACATATCTTCACGGTAAGTACCTTTTTTTCGAGGAATATCCTTCCTATAATCCAACTCATGTGCTTAATGGCTATTTGTATGCAGTAATTGGCCTTATCAATTTAGTAAGAGTTTGCGGATCAGACTCGTCTTTGGAAACGATTATCGAATGCTGTCGAGAGACTCTGGAAAATTGCTGTGCCGACTGGTACCTGGGCTATTGGTCCACATACGATCTCCACAACACGAATGGTGTCCGAAACGCGACAACTACTTCATATCATCTAGTACATATAGCTCTATTTCAGTTTTTGGCGGAGTATTTCTCCTGTGATGTGTTGACTCAAATGGCAACTCACTGGATGAAGTGCTTCGATAGATCTTTGTGTCGCCTTTTGGCTGCTAAGGAGAAGATACGCTATTAGGATATTGTGTCCGGCACAAAGATGAGCCTCTTTCGTACGATATATCAGCTATACGAGTTTTTCACTCACACTTAGCGAAGTAGAACGTGCAGCTTGCTCGTCCAGAAATGCTAATCGAGTTCTGGAACAAGCTGGCGGCATGTTCTACTCAACAGATCTCAACCGTAACTGAAAAACTCGTATCAGCCAGCAGGTTGTGCTTTATGCGCGCTGATATAGCTACCTATAGGGACCTAAAGAAGATGACATTTGGGAAGGTCTTGGTATTAGCTCCTCACACCGATGATGGAGAGCTCGGCTGTGGCGGCGCGTTGAGTAGATGGGTAGAGGAAGGCAGAGAAATATACTACGTGGCCTTTTCATCCGCGGAGAAATCAGTTCCAGAGGGCATGTCCGCTGATACACTTAGAGTGGAAGTTAGAGAGGCTATTACAGTATTGGGTATACCTTTGGATAATCTCATATTGTTAGACTATCCTGTGAGAGATTTCCCGTTATATAGACAATCGATTCTCGATGACATGATCTCTCTGGGGGATCGGATAACTCCTGAACTGGTATTGCTGCCGTCAACCAATGATACTCATCAGGATCATCAGACAGTTGTACAGGAAGGTTTTAGAGCGTTTAAGAGGGGCTCCATGATAGGCTATGAGATGCCGTGGAACAACCTGAACTTCAGCACTAATCTGTTTGTCACATTAAAAGAGAGACATATAGCCAGTAAAGTAGAATCGCTGAAGTGCTATAAATCTCAAGCTGGAAAGGACTATGCAACGGAGGACTCCATCAGAAGCCTGGCGAGAGTCCGAGGAGTACAGATTGGCGTCAAATATGCGGAGACGTTTGAAGTAATAAGATGGGTAATAAGATAGTCTGTGACCTCTGTAATGTAACCGTTACGAGATTTTGGAAGGGTTGCGATCTTCTTTGAATGGGTATATGCTTATACTGTTTCAGGAAGCTGCCAAGCTTCTGAATCTTTGTGAAGAACTACTGGGCCAAATAGGTTAAATTCAGGAGGAGAACAATGCCATTTCCAATTTGCCCGCTATGTAAAGTTCAGGATAATGAATATCGTTTTTCAGAGAGAAAGTACAATTTGAGACGCTGCAACAATTGTGGGTTATTTTTCATTGAGCCGTATCCTGAAAACGTTCGTGATCGCGTGTCTGAGTATGATTATGATAGACTTGAGATTATCAGCCCTGAAAAACACTATTCTGCATCAATTCATTCTCAAAAGAGGTACTTTAATATGATTGCGCAAGAGGTTAGGGAAGCCCAATCTGTACTTGATGTTGGCTGCGGTACTGGTCATTTACTTGAAAGACTTGGCGGATTATACCCTGACCTTCTTCGTTTTGGGATCGAACTAAACGTGGATCGAGCCAAAATGGCTAGGCAAATAACAGGATTGGAGACCTGGCAGGTGCCGATAGAGGAACTTTCGATCAACACAAAGTTTGACGTGATTATGATGATCAATGTACTTTCACACATCTCTTCCCTTGATAAGTTGTTCACTAAGCTCCGCGCATTGCTGCAATCAAATGGCAAAGTCATACTGAAAGTTGGCGAGTGTAAAAGCAATATTAAAAAACATGACGCTTTTGATTGGGGAATTCCGGACCATTTGCACTTCCTAGGGCTTGGCACTATCGACTTTATCTGTCGCAAATATGGTTGGAACATTTGCAGACATGAGCGTATTCCGCTGTCCCACGATATTTTTAATCCGGCAACATTTCGAGTATCGGGACGAAGTACAATTCGAAATGTCATAAAACGACTGGTACTTCACACCCCCCTGGCTTTACAAGTATTTAAGAAATGTTACGATGTGATAACAGGCCAGAGAGTATATTCCTCTTTTATCGTTCTTGCTCTTAACACAAAGGCTTTGATGTGAAATCAAGCCAGCTAAGATGGGTTTCTACGAGGTATTCAACTTATGATAGTAGCTGTCCACCAACCTAACTTTTTACCATGGCCTGGATACTTTTCCAAGATCAGTAAAAGCGATGTCTTTGTCTTGCTGGATAACGTCCAATATACCAAAAACGGCTTTATAAATAGAAACAGAATCAAGACTCCCCAAGGAGATCTATGGTTAACCGTTCCAGTGAGGTCCAATGGGCTATCCAGTATGCTGATAGAGGATGTAAAGATAAGCAATAAGTTCGATTGGAGAAAGAAGCATTTGCAAACGCTAGCGATGAGCTATAAAAGAGCAAGATTTTTCGACCAGATCTATGGTGAAATTGAGAAGACCTACTATGAAACCGATTGGAGCAGCTTGTGTGAGTTTAACATGAGTTTGCTGAAAATGGTCTTGAGGGAACTTGCTCTCCAGAGTCAACTGATTCGAGCATCAGAACTGGATGTAGAAGGAAAGAGTACACGGTTACTGGTAAACATCGTAGAGAAGCTCGGGGGTGATACTTATCTTTCGGGATATAGTGGGAGTAAGTATCAGGAGAGGGAACTCTTTGAGGAAGCTGGTATAACGCTTCAACAGTACGATTTCACTCCCCCTACTTATCCACAACTATGGGGAGATTTTTTGCCGAAACTCTCGATTATTGATTTACTATTCAACTGTGGTCCTGAAAGTCTGGATATCTTGTTAGGGGACAAATGAAGAAAATAGTTGTTGTCACTTCAGTACATCCTGCCTTTGACACACGGATATTCCACAGGCAGGCAAAGACATCAGCGGCTGCTGGCTACAATGTTACCTTAATTGCTCAACATAGTGGAGACGAAACTGTTGATGGAGTGAGAATCATCAGTCTATCTAGACCTGGTAACAGATTCCAGCGAATGATTGGAATCGTGTTCCGGATTCTGCACCTTGCTATCAGAGAAAAAGCGGACATTTATCATTTCCATGATCCTGAGCTAATCCCTGTAGGATTGTTTCTGAAGTTGTTTACTCGCGCGAAAGTAATCTATGATGTCCACGAGGATTATTCAGAGACCATTCTATCAAGATATTGGATACCCAGAAGTATAAGAAGAATAGTCGCTTCCTTGTTTTCGGCTTTCGAGAAGTTGACTTCCCACTACTTCGATAGGATAGTAACGGCTACTGATTATATAAAGGAGCGATTTCAGGGACAAAATGCTATAAGTGTGAAGAATTACCCTATTGCTGCAGACATACCCTCGACTATCCATCGAAGACAGAATGATCAGATCACACTTATTTACGCAGGTGCTCTTGCCAGACAGTATGGAACTAAAGAGATAATACAAGCTTTTGACTATCTAAAGGGGGATGGCATTGCTTTGAAGTTACTGGGGAGGTTCCCTGAATATTCGTTTGAGCAGGAGGTAAAGAGTTTACCTGGATTCAGCAAGGTTGAGTATCTTGGTTGGATCAATAGAAATAAAGTAGTAAACAACATGATGAAAGCACATATCGGATTATCATACGACCATCCGCTAGCGAGGTTCAAGGTAGGCCTTTCAAGAAAGGTATTGGAGTATATGGCTATAGGCTTACCGGTAATCATAGCGCGCATGGATACTTCCCTAGATCAACGGATTGTGGAAGAAAACAACTGTGGTTTGGCTGTGGAACCTGTGAATCCATATGAACTCGCTAAGGCCATTAGATTCCTAATCAAGAATCCAGACGTAATGAGGGAAATGGGCAAAAACGGACGAAAGGCTGTATTGGAAAAGTATAATTGGGAGCAAGAATCTAAGAAGCTTCTGGATCTTTATGAAAAGCTACTAGGTGAGACAGTCTCAACTTGAGAGGTGGAGAGCAATAGTGCTTCCAGTTTGTTCGCTATGTAAAGCTTGAGATAATGGGAGAGTATTATGAGAGTCTTGATGATAACAGAGTACTTCCCTCTTGAGATCGAACCGGGCGGCTTCAGGATGCATGACTTCGGTCAAAGACTGGTCGCGAAAGGTCATGAGGTTTATATCTCCACTGGCATGCCAAACTTCCCAACAGGGGTGAAACCGAGAGAATACAAGTACAAAATATTCCTGGATTATTCAAAGGCTATTCGCAGTAAAGCTTGGGTACCGTCTTGGTTGAGATCACTTGTGAGTAAGGCCTGTTTTCTGGTAGAAAGAACGGGCTTCCTTCTTTTTGATAATATAGTTGTTGCAGGAATGGAAGAAATGGGGAAGAATGGTCGTAGGGCTGTGATGGAGAAATACAATTGGGAACGAGAATCTCAAAAACTTCTGGAACTCTATGGCGGGGGTATTGAGAAATGAACTCGCAATTGCCTTTAGTATCAATAATTATCCCAGCGCGCAACGAAGAGGATTACATAAGACAATGTCTAAATTCGGTTTTGGATAGTGATTATCCCAGGGAGAAGCTAGAGATCATCGTTGTTGATGGAATGAGCAAAGATCAAACTAAAGAAATCATCGCGGAATATTCAACCAAATATGGATTTATACAATGTCTGGAGAATCCCAAGCGCATAGCACCAACAGCGTTGAATATAGGTATTGGACATGCAACTGGGGAAGTTATTATAAGAATGGATGCCCATAGCTTGTATCCCTCTGATTACATAGCCAACTGTGTCAAATACCTGGAAGAAAGTGATGCTGATAATGTTGGTGGTATATGGATCACTATTCCAGGAAGAAACTCAATGACCGCCAGGCTAATTGCATTTGTCTTGTCTTCCCCCTTTGGTGTTGGAAATGCACACTTCAGAATAGGCACCAGGAAATCCAGATATGTTGATACTGTACCTTTCGGGTGTTATAAAAGGGAAGTTTTTGAGGATATAGGTTTTTTCAATGAAGAGTTGGTTCGGAACCAAGACATTGAATTGAACACCCGTCTACGAAGAAACGGGGGTAAGATTCTTCTTGTGCCAACGATCAAGTCATATTACCATGCCCGACCAACACTAAAAAAACTGTGCGCTCAGAACTGGAAAAACGGTATTTGGAATATTTATCTTACCAAATTGGTACCCGGATCGCTCTCAATAAGACATTTCGTACCAATGCTCTTTGTACTGGGATTGATGGGAAGTATTGTTCTGGCATCATTCTCCAGTCAAGGGCTAATTCTATTGGCATTAGTTTGTGGTATCTATCTGCTCACTTCTTTGTTATTCTCGATTAAGATCGGCTTGAAAGAAGGGATTAAGTATATTCCTGCCTTACCTCCAGTCTTCTTCGCCCTCCATTTCAGCTACGGTTTGGGAATGCTGTACGGGATATTTGGGAACTGGCGATTTCTTCGGAAAGGGAAGAAAGAATAATACACTGATGGCACGGATATTACAGATTTATAATACTCCCCAAAAGCTGGACAGTGGTTTGAGGTGGACTTCCTGTACGTAATGTGATAGGAACGTTGCTCTTGTGTCTTGTGGTGATTGAGATGTTCTACGCCGATTATTTACAGCAAACAGGGATACCGTTATTTGATGGTGCCGGCATATACTGGCGAATCTATCGAAAAGCCCTTATACCGGCTCCACACATACCAACGTTTGTCAATGTAAATGTGGCAACAAGCAGACGGCTTCTGGCTGAATCTAAAGCTCCTTTGATGCGCTGGAGCAGCCATCCATCGGACCAGGAAACGTCCTGGTGGTGGATGGTGTGTGATGAATACGAATTAAGCCAGTTCTCATCTAAAATACGGAACCAGATCAGACGAGGATACAGAGAATGCTCGGTTCGTCGCATATCTGCCGAGTGGTTAGCCATGAACGGTTATGAGTGCTACAAAGTGGCTTACAGTCGTTATCGCCACGCAGTTCCCACAAGTGAAGACAGTTTCAGACTTTATGCTTTGCAGCAGGCTGAGTATGAGCCACTTTTTGAGTATTGGGGCGTGTTTGTCGCGGACCAGTTGGTCGGATATACAGAGTGTGTCGTCGAAGGAGAAAAAGGAGTCAAAACCAACATCATTAAATACGACCCAGACTATTTGCGTTACTACACATCATATGCCATGATGGGTACACTGCTAGAACACTATGTGGCTGAACGTGGATTGACTGTGAGTAATGGTAACCGCGCGGTATCGCACGATACAAATGTTCAGAGCTTCTTGCTGAAGTTTGGCTTTCGCCGTCAGTATTGTCGATTGAACGTGCAATATCGCCATTCAATTGAGCTGGCTATCCAGTTGCTGTATCCGTTCCGTAAGTTTTTACCTGGTCTGGGGGCAATACATGGAGTCAAGTCATTGCTATTTCAGGAGGAGTTGAGAAGAGCATGTCAATAGTTTATGGAAGTTCCTTTTTCCTACACAGGTTCATAAGATGTCTGGACAGATCCATCTAGCAGGACAGTATTGAAGGTATGCGCGAGCGCATCCTGGGACAATGCATCTCAGAGAGTGCTTAGTATAATATTCCGTCTTGCCGGCTTCGCTGCTGAATGAGTGGACAACCAGGAGGATGCCGACGTTGGATTGGTCACTTTGAGAGAGGCAGTGGAACTCCACATGAATATCAAAGAGGCGGAGCTTATCTAATGAGACGTTCTCGGAACATGAATAAAGTTGTAATCATGACATCTGGACATGTCACATTTGATACCAGGGTTTTTCACAAACATGCTATATCGCTAGCTCAAGCTGGCTATGATGTTACCTTGATCACTCAGCACAGCAGGAATGAAACTGTCAACGGTGTGAAGATCATCGGTGTTCCTTACGCGCGTAACAGATACCAGAGGATCATAGGACTCACGTGTCGAATCCTGTATCTTGCATCGAAAGAAAGAGCAAAAATCTGCCACTTTCATGATCTCGCACTGATCCCAGCGGGGATAGTTCTCAAGCTGTTAGGTGCCAAAGTGATCTATGATGTTCATGAGGATTATCCAGCAACAATGCGGAAAAGTGAGTGGTTGCCGTCCTTCACCAGAAACATTATTGCTGCCATATTTGATCTCTTCGAAAGGGCTATACAGTATCTATTTGACTACATTGTTCCTACTACAGAGCATATTTCAACACGCTTCAGGAAGGAAAAAACAGTAATACTACATAATTACCCAATCCTGCATTTCGCTACTGATAAAGTCAATAATGTTGACTCATCCTGTAAAGACCATACGATAATCTATGCCGGGTTACTAACAAAACCTCGCGGACTCAAGGAGGTCGTACAATCGCTGGAATACATTGACGAGGGATTACAGGTGAGGTTAAGCCTGCTGGGTAAATACTCGGATGTCGCTTTCAGAGACGAGTTGGAGGTCATGGAAGCGTTCTCGAAAGTAGACTTTACCGAGCCTGTTCCGTTCACAGAAGTCTACTCTTATCTGGCTGCTGCTGATGTTGGGATAGTTACCTACCATCCCTTTCCTAACCATATTGAGGCAATGCCCATCAAGATGTTTGAGTATATGCTCGCGGGGCTGCCAATCATAGCCTCTGACTTTCCCTTATGGAAAGAGATTGTAGAAGGCAATAATTGCGGCTTGACAGTTGATCCTATGAATCCACAGGCGATTGCAGCAGCAGTTGAATATTTGTTGCGGGAACCTGAACTTATGGCAGAAATGAGCAGCAATGGACGGAAGGCTGTATTAGAGAGATACAACTGGAAGCGAGAATCTGAGAAACTTCTGAACCTTTACGCGGAGCTATCTGGAAAATGAAGCCAGAACTACCATTAGTGTCAATAGTTGTCCCAATCCGCAATGAAATGTACCACATCAAGCAATGCCTGGACTCGATCCTGTACAGTGACTATCCCAAGGAGAATTTAGAGGTTATCGTCGTTGATGGAACCAGTGAAGATCAGACGCAAGGGATTGTAGCTGGATATATCCGGAAGCATGCGTTCATTAAGCTCTTGAGCAATCCCAAGAGAGTAACATCTGTTGCGTTTAACAAAGGCATTCTGCACTCAAAAGGGGACATCATCGCGTTGATGAGCGCACATGCTTATTATGAAAAGGGTAATATCTCCAGGTGTGTCAAGCATATGGAAGAGGATGATATTGACAGTGTGGGAGGAGTATGCATCACCTTGCCGGGAAAGGACACACTTGTGGCGCGAGGGATAGCTTTTGTTCTATCATCCCCCTTTGGGGTCGGGAACTCATACTTCAGAATAGGTACTAGTCAGCCCAAGTACGTTGATACTGTGCCTTTTGGCTTCTACAGAAAAGAGCTTTTTGAAGACATAGGCCTTTTCAACGAGAGGCTGATTCGAAATCAAGATATCGAGTTCAATACTCGCATAGGAAAAAACGGTGGCAAAGTCCTCCTTGATCCGGAGATCAAATCATACTACTTTGCCCGATCGACACTAAGGGAGCTGTGGGCTCAGAACTGGAGAAACGGTATCTGGAATATCTATGTCACCAAGTTGGCACCTGGGTCGCTTTCAGCAAGACACTTTGCTCCGTTGCTTTTCGTATTGGGGTTGATGGGCAGTCTTACTCTGTCATTATTCATCAGGAAAGGTTTAATCCTTCTGGCATTAGCCTGTGGTAGTTATCTATGCGCCTCTTTGCTATTTTCCGTTAGAATCGGCTTGAAAGAAGGGATTAAATATATTCCGATCTTACCTGTAGTCTTCTTTTCCCTTCATTCTTGCTATGGTTTGGGAATGTTGTGGGGAATACTTACGAGTTGGCGATATCGTAGGAAGCATTAGGGTGGTAGCTGTTTTGCGGAGTCTTAATATATGACCTATGTTGATTTCTTACGACAGACAGGATTGCCATTGTTTAATGGTGCTGGCATATACTGGACGATTCTCTATGGAGCGCTAATCCCTCCATCGCCGCTGCCGACGTTTGTCGATATGGGCGTACAGGCAAGCAGTCGGCTTCTAAACGAATCTAAGGCTTATTTTATACGCTGGAGCAGTGATCCATCGAGTCAGGAAACGCCCTGGGCGTCAGTATTGTCGGTTGAACGTGCAGTATTGACGCTCCCTTGAATTGGCTATCTCGCTGCTGCGACCATTTCGTAAGTTTTTGCCTGGTCGGGAGGCAATCGACAATGTAAAGGCATTGTTGTTCCAAGATGAATTGAGAAGACTATGCTGAAAAATGATGAAAGGATCTTTTGTCAACAATGACTTATGATCGCAGTTCAAAAGTAATACAGATCGGTAGAATATGCCAGGAATACTCCAAATATCTTGGCTTCCTCGATTACCCTGTTAGACTATGCTCAAGACCAATTACGAAACCTGTAATTGTAATAGTGGCTCCTCCAAGAAGTGGTTCGACTCTAACTTACCAGTTATTGACCACTGGAATTAAAAACTTCTATTTAACCAATATTTGGAATTTGTTTTATGCAACACCTACTTTGGGAGGGATAATCTCACAAAGATTATGCAGGAACTATCAGTCCAACTTCACTTCTAATCACGGTTTCGTGCTTGGTGCCTGCGGGGAAGCCGAGGGACTAAAATTCTGGTCCTATTGGTCAGGGCAAGCACTCAGAGAAGAGAGTAAAATCGATGAAAAGAGATTGAAAACTCTAGCTAAGGTAATCCAGAGATTGGGGGAAAGTGATACTGCTTTTATCAGTGGATATCTAGGGCATGTCTTCTGCATGAATGAACTGAGAGCGGCTTTCCCGAAAATCATCTTTGTCCATCTAGCCAGAGATCTACTAGCGAATGCCTATTCACTCTTTAAGTTATCCAGACAAAAGTGGTTCTCAACTCAACCAAAGGAATATGCTGATCTCCAAAAACTGCCGCGGGAGCAGCAAGTGGTCAAGCAGGTAACGTTAATTCATCAGAGAATATCGGATCAATCTAACTCTCATGACACGATAAGAATATCTTATCATGAAGTATGTCAAAACCCGACGAAAGTCATTGACCAGGTTATAGATTTTGCTGAAGCCAATAACATAAACCTGTATCGAGAAAAGAAGAAATCTATACCTAAAGAATTTCCAGAGAGTCGAGTTGAGTATGATCTGAATCAAGACACCCTAAAGATACATCAATATATAGAAAAACTATCGAACAAAGCGCCATCTCTTAATAGAATATTTGTGTGATTTTTATGTATACATCACTGTTCATTGCTAGTCTATGGCAAGATGGACGTGCTAAAGTTTTTATATGAGGATCTGGTTATGTTCAAACGTATTCCGCTATCCGAACCAGTTATGGCTGGAAATGAATGGAAGTATGTCAAGGAGTGCATCGACACAGCCTGGGTATCGTCTGCAGGAAAATTTGTTGATGCTTTTGCTGAGAAATTTGCTGAGTATCTTGGGATGCCCTATGCCGTTCCCGTTGTAAACGGAACTGCTGCTCTCCATATATCTTTGATTGTGCTGGGGTTGAAACCGGATGAAGAAGTCCTGGTGCCAACACTGACTTTCGCGTCTACCGCAAATGCAGTTGTATACTGCAACGCGCATCCTGTTTTTATGGACGTCGAGGGAGATACTTTGGGACTCGATGTGCAGAAAGTCGAGGAATTTTTGGCGCAGGAATGCGTTTGGGGAGATAGTTGCCTTATAAACAAATCCACAAGACGAAGAATACGCGGAATCATTCCTGTTCACCTTTATGGGCATCCTGTGGATATGTCGCCAGTATTGGATCTCGCGAATAAATACAGTCTTTTTGTCCTGGAGGACACCACAGAATCTCTCGGCTCTAAATATAAAGACCAGTTTACTGGAACACTAGGGGAGATAGGAGCGTTCAGCTTCAACGGCAACAAAATCATCACAACAGGCGGCGGCGGAATGATCGTAACAAGAGATGTGGCTCTAGCTGAACACATAAAGTTCTTAACGACACAAGCTAGAAAAGGTCCCGGATACTATCATACGGAGATCGGCTACAACTACCGTCTGACAAATATCCAGGCCGCGCTAGGTCTAGCTCAATTAGAGAACATCGAAAGATTTGTGGCCAAACGCCGAGCCATTGCGCATTACTATCAGAGGGAATTGGGAAATATTACTGGCATTACTGTCTGCAATGAGGTAGAATGGGCATGGAGCAATTACTGGCTCTCCTGGATTCTAGTGGAGACAGACTATGGTATATCGAAGGATGCATTGCTTAAAGAACTGAACGGAAGAGGGATCGAAGCGCGCGAGTTCTTTATTCCCCTGCATACTTTGCCTCCATACCGTTCATACCAGGCGTACCGGATCTCAAATGCGCTTGACCTCTACAATAAGGGCATAAATCTACCGAGTCACACGACCCTGGATGAGAGTGATCTCAGGTTCGTTGTTGATACGATAAAGGGTACTACTGAGAGCTATTAGCAAGGAGATATCTGAAATTGGATTACGCAAATAGGAAACTGGATTGGAAAGACAAAAAGGTTCTGGTTACAGGCGCTGGCGGTTTCATTGGCAGTCATCTAGTAGAGAGATTAGTCACATTAGGTTCCGACGTTAGAGCATTTATCAGATATAACTCCCGTAATGACTATGGCTTGATTGAGGAATTACCTGAAGATATTCAGAATGGAATCCAAGTTGTGATGGGAAACTTGAGAGACCCAGATTCCATCAGAAGTGCGGTAAAGAGCGTTGATATTGTCTTTCATCTGGGAGCATTAATATCCATTCCATATTCATATATCAGTCCCGATAATGCCGTTGCCACAAATGTTATGGGTACCCTCAATGTGTTGAACGCTGCCAAAGAATATGGCATAGAGAGGATGATCCACACTTCCAGTAGCGAAGTTTATGGCACGGCTCAATATGTTCCAATTGACGAAAAGCATCCTCTTCAGGCCCAATCCCCGTATTCCGCCAGTAAGATCGGCGCAGATAAGTTAGTAGAAAGCTATTATCTATCATACGATTTGCCTGTAGCAACGGTTCGTCCCTTTAACACTTATGGCCCCAGGCAGTCAAGTAGAGCAGTTATTCCCACAATAATTACACAAGCACTAACAGGAAGCAAAGTGACACTTGGAGCAACACACCCGACCCGAGACTTCAGCTATGTTGAGGATACAGTATCTGGTTTTGTAAAAGCAGCAGAATGTCCACAATCAGTAGGAGAGGTGATAAACTTCGGTTCTGGAAAGGAAATCTCCATAGGCGATTTGGCTAACAAAATCATTTCATTGCTTGACAAAGATATAAAAATCGTCTATGATGAAAAACGTATCCGTCCCGAGAAAAGTGAAGTGGATCGGTTACTAGCAGATGCATCGAAGGCCAAAAGGCTACTGGGGTGGGAGCCCAGGTTTTCATTGTGTGATGGACTGAAGAATGTGATAGGATGGATCTCAGAACACCTGGATAGATATAAAGTGGATATCTATAATGTTTAGGAGAGAAAGATCCTACAACTCTTTGGAAAAAAGGTGTCTCAGATATATTACATTTCATTAGCATAGGATCTGCTCAATGTCGGAGTCAAGATCGTAATTCCTTATTTGAAAGTCTATAGTACTAAAGGTTAGTAGAAATCATCCACGTGATCGGAGCGGTTGCTGAATATGCAAAATTGTATACTAAAAGACATTGTAGATAGGCTTTTAGCTGCTATCGGCCTTATTATTACTTCTCCGATCTTCCTGGTCGTCGCGATCATCCTGACAATTCAGAGAGAGGATGTGTTTTTTCTGCAAGATCGGATCGGCCTGGACCAGAAGACATTCAATATACTCAAATTCACGACTATGATAAAAGGCTCGGAAAAACACGGGACAATTACCATCGCCAATGATTCACGTATTACCCTGTTAGGGAGAGTTCTGAGGCGATTCAAACTCAATGAGATTCCTCAATTGATTAACGTGCTCAAGGGCGAAATGAGCTTTGTGGGCCCTCGCCCATTACCCAAATCCGAAGTCGAACAACACTATTCTTCCGAAGATAGATGTAAGATCTATTCTGTCAAGCCGGGTATAACAGGATATGGCTCTTTGGAATTCAGCGATGAAGAGAAACGTTTAGAGGAAGTAGTAGATGCTGAAGAGTATTTTGCTAAAGTGATTATGCCAAGGAAAGCAGAAATAGAAGTCTGGTATGTGGACAATTGGAGTGCGATCTTAGATGTGAAGATCTTTTTCAAGACTATACTCAAGCTGTTGAAGGACTTTGTGCAGTGATCTGTCGTTCATCCTTACTTGTCGGGAGGAAGCCATGATGTGGAAAAGCAGAACCGTTCTAATAACGGGTGCTACTCACTTTGTAGCTGCTCATCTGGCAGAGAGACTAATTTCGCTGGGTAGTAGCGTAAAGGCATTTATCCGATACGATTATCACGGTGACCGGGGTTCGCTTGACAAGCTACCTTTATATATTAGAAACAAGATCGAGGTAATATCCGGAAGCCTGACAAACCCAGAGGCTATTGGCCACGCAGTTGAGAACACAAATATCGTATTCCATTTTGGTGTAACGGATATGGTTCCATCGAGTACCAGCGCGCGTGATTACCTTGAGAAAACTGTTATAGGCACATTTAACGCGCTGGAGGCAGCCAGACAGCATCACATAGAGAAGTTTATCCATATCTCTACTGGCGAAGTATATGGAAAAGTGGAGAGCATACCAATCAATGAAGAGTGCGCTTTTAAAGCACAGTCTCCGCATATCAGCAGTGATATTGGCGCTGAGAAGCTGGCAGAGTCATATTACTTATGTTACGGGTTACCGGTAGCGATAGCCCGGCTGTTTAACACCTACGGACCCATTCAGGCGAGAGATGCCGTTATTCCCACCATTATCGCGCAGGGGGTTGTAGGGCCAAATCTGCTCCTGGGAGACATGCACACAGTAAGAGATTTTGTCTATGTCCAGGACGTAGTTGATGGACTTGTGAAAATGGCGGAATTACCTGAATCAATAGGGCAAGCGATAAATCTTGGTTCAGGACAGGGGATTTCCATAGGCGATTTAGCGGAGAAGATAATCACGTTGATCGGAAGGGATGTTGAGATACTCTTTGATGCGACGCGGATTCGCCTCCAAAATCCCCATATAGGACAACTGGTAGCAGATGTGACAAAGGCAAGTGAACTACTCGGATGGCAACCTGAAACTTCCCTGGACACTGGGCTGGAGCGAACAATCGAGTGGTTCTCTGAACGCGTTGGAACCTGATCCCAATGGGAAATCCTAAGGAGTGAATCATCATGAAAGCAGTCATTCTTGCGGGCGGCAAAGGGACAAGACTAAGACCATTGACCTATTCCATACCAAAGCCCCTTCTACCAATCGGTAGAAAGCCAATACTCGAGATCATCATTGAGCGACTCAGAGATCATGGTTTTACGGAGATTCTCTTGACGGTGGAATATAAGGCTGAACTTATTAGAGCATACTTTGGCAAAGGCAATGGTCTGAAGGTCAATATATCCTACTTTCAGGAGAACAAATACAACGGAACTGCTGGCCCCGTAAAGCTGGTTGAGCATCTACTTAACAATGAACCTTTTATCACAATGAACGGCGACTTGCTAACTGACCTGGATTTCAGCAAAATGTACCAAAAGCATCTTGATGATTCGGCTGAATTGACCATAGCGACAAGTCTCCATACCATAACGCTGCCGTATGGCGTCATTGACATAGAGGACGATAAGATTGTATCAATCAGAGAAAAGCCCAATATGGAGTTTCTCATCAATGCGGGGATATATGTTGTTGATCCTTCCGCTTTAGACGTCGTACCCAAAGGCAAGGTCTTCGATATGCCGGATATGATTCAGACCCTTCTCGATCAGGGGCGAAAAGTAGAGAGCTATTTCATAGATGGCGAATGGCAGGATCTGGGTACAATGGAGAGTTATAACAGAATTAACTCGCAGAATTCAGAAGAAATATAGACATATATAGAAGCCATCTCCTGACATCCCCTTACTACTACTACCACCAGAGCGTCCATCAATCTCCCTAATACTTCCAGTAGTAACCTTCCTCTTACAATACGTCCACAAGCATTTCTAGTCACATTAGATCGCGATCCAGTTGTAGCCCAACTTTCTAAGTTGGCATTTTGGGAATCTGATGTAGGAAACCAGGATAGAATCTTGTTGCTCAGGTAAATGTAACAAAGTCAAGTTAATTTCCCTCAAAAAACTGATATTCCGACATGAGAGTAGATATATCGCTCAAACGCTTCCGTTGATACTTTCTATTTCAGAAGCCGATTTCCGAATCCCATACGCGGCACAGATAGTCTCACACCGAGCGCACACGTATTCTTCCATAAGCAATGCCTTCTGACCTCGTTCTCTACAGCAGTTCCCATAGTCGAAATCCACTGTTCCTTCCCAGAACCTGTGTTTCTGGTTGGAAATCCTCTCAGTGTATGTCCCATCTGGAAGCGGAGATGAGTTCAGCAAAGCGTTGGATGGGCACATATCAATGCACTTGCCACATACGCTTGTTCCATCGGGCTTCGTCAAGTTATATGTGCAGTAGCGTTCAGCTACGACTTCAGAGGAAACATCCGTGTAATCATTCACTCTCCGGAGCCACGCAAGCTGCTCAGAATCAAGCAGGCTTATACCATCTGCTCCATTGGCTACTGGCTCCGCTTCATCGAAGATCACTATACTGCGATACTTTCCGTAGAGACGTTGGCGTTTCCCATCAGACCCGACTTCGTCCCGAAATGGAAGTCGATTGATGCCGAAGCTCATCAGACCAGTCATAACCGTGATACTGTTCTGCGGCCAATGGTTGTTGCATGGGCCGTGATATTTCCCCTTCGTATAGTCGCTCCGAGTCCGATTGATTATAGCGTCCGTATTCTTGTTGGTCATGGGAACAACAGCGCGCTCCGGAGCCATAAGAGAAAGGCCAGACTTGGCTACAGACTTGTCAATGATCGCCGCTGCCTCGTTCATCGCCCGGCCATAGTAATCAAAGGGATCCTCATCACCCCTTTTGACTTTCTCCGCATATAGCTCATATATCTGTGGATTGATGACCAGCATCGCGCTAACGATAACTGCGCGGTGAATTCGATTAGTCGCCTCATAGTATGTCTCAGGCATCGCCAGAGGATTGGGAGAACCATCGAATCTCGTGCTCTTGACGTTGGCTGCGGCATAGTGCATCCATATATCTTCCAGGTTCAGAGGATACATACCCACACTAGCTGGACTGCGCAGGCCTTCCCATATATCCATATCCGGGGCGCAGTTAGTGATAGCTACGCGAACGACCGGTTTGCCATCACTATCGGTCATGAAGCTCTTAAAGTCATTTCCCCAACTGTATTCTGGTTCACATGCAACCTCAGCGACCTTGCTCTGTAATATCTGCTGAAGATTGTCGTGAGTTATTGCCTTGGAAGTTCTGGTTTCGATTTCCTGATTTATAGTAGTCATTTTTTTCCCCCTCAATATGTGTGAACTGCTGGCAGATAGAAGAACGGGCATAGAGCCGCGAATTACGTGGATGACAAATTAGTATTAGAAAGTGTTTCCGCCCTTGCCGGTGCTTTGGAGGTCTCGATTTATCGAGAATTTTCCCGGCTCTAATCATTATTCGCTTTAGATACTTACACTTGACTGGGCCAATATTGCTCCTATAACTCGCCTGACTCTCTCAGTAGCAAAGATCGCTCTCAAGATTTCTATGAATCTGTCCTGAGAATCCGCAACTAATTTGCCGCCTTCATCTTTTGTTTCGGGAGGTAATTCCTCAAGAACACTCTCATCGGCCTCAATCTCTAATGGATAAAAATCAATAGAATGTGATATTCTCAGCAATTGGTAACTATAATTGCCGAGCACTGGAGCGAAGATAAGGAAGTTATATACGAAGTGATCTTGGGATGTTAGAGCGGATTGGGCAACCAAGCCTTCTACAATATTGCTCGTCCTTTTGCCAAGTAGTACACCTTGCTCCTTGAGTATGGTTACCGGGGCTCTTACACTGGTATTGTCTTTTATATCATCCGGCCACAAATCAATCATTTCGTGCCTCCTTAAACTCAATATTAGAGAGCGAGTTTGAACATCACGGGAAGATGATCAGATGCAATATCTGCATCCGGCAAACCCGTATTTGAAAGGAATGATACTTCTCCATCAGATTCGAGAATTTCCAATTCCTTATTATTAAACAATGGCAGCAAATCGGGGCGAATCAATACTTGGTCAAACATGTTCCAAAAGAACTCTTTGTGTCTGGATTTGCTATAATAGTATGTTCCCGATGGACCTGGTGTGCCATCGCCCAATAGTCCCCACATGGGATTGTAGAAGAAGGGATATTCCTGTTTTTGCACAGTTCTCGTTTTCTTTTGCGCGATACTTCGACTCATCACACCATGCAGCCCTTCTGTACTTACCATTCCGTCCTCAAACGGATTCACATTCAAGTCGCCAACGAGAACCGTCCTGGCATGCCCTACATCATGTTCCGCCTCCCTGATGGAGTCTGACAATTTCATACACTCTATAGCTTGATCAAATTCGTCCAAGTGTAATTTGCTGGGAAGATGGGTTATAGCAAGCAGGATGTCGGTCAGTCTAGGCAATTTAAGGTGCCTGATAGTCAATCGTTCTGATTCACGAACTGGCTGAATAAACTCACTGGAGAATTGTGTGAATACCTCAATCTTCTTGCAACCTATGCGAGGTGAGTAATGATAATCGAATCTGCCTCCATCGTTCAATTCGCTCAACAAGATGTCGATGTCGATCTCGCACTCCGCCAGCATTAGCACGTCAACTTTGTATCGGCGAGTTAGATTGACGATACGTTGTTGAATGTTCTCCCTGTTAATGTTCCAAAACAAAAATGAAGTCATAGGCCAAATAACGTTACAAAAAATTGCTATCTCAATCGTGATTTATGCCATTTTGGCGGTTACTAAGACAATCTGAATTCTATCATAATAAAGCGGCAAAATCAAGGAATCTCGCTTTTAGCTCCTTTGTGCCCGCTTCCGACGAGATATTACCACTTTAGGATCAAAACTGGTGGAATTTGGATAGTATGTGGGCAGGTCAACATCCTTTCCTTCTGTAATCGCTGCCAGACGTAGAAGCGCCACTGGCAGGTAATTGTCGATACTGGTATAACCTCTGGAGCCTTCCTCGCCAGTGATGAAAAATCCATCGGCGAAGTATTCCTGAGCAAGCTGATTCCCCATTCTGACAGCTAATTTCAGGTATTCTTTCTGCCCAGTTGCCTTATGCAATTCAAGCAGACCCAGAAGAGTGGGGACATGATTTCGCCATGAGGCAACGCGTCCGGGCTGGTTCAACGGTATTTCCAGGTCTTCGGGAAGACTACTCCGCAGTTCAGCCGACTGCTCATCAGTCGCGTCAAAGACCTCTCCCCATCCGATTCCCTGAGCCAGATTGCGAGCCATTCGCCAGAAGAATTTGTTCCCACTGATGCGATATGCTTTGGCGTAGACGAGAAACATCAGACCGTTGGCGGGCACATTATTCAGACTTCGCGGGCTGCAATAGCCGACTCCCTCTTGGCAATCGGATGGATAGAGTCTCGTACCATCAACCAGAACACTGAAGAAGCTATGGTCAGAAAAGTCATACGCATGTTCTCCGAGGGCTGTCAGATCCTTGCTGGTAATATCAAGAAACACCTGCCCGTCACCGCCAAGTTCCTCGAACAGGTTCAGAAAGGTGAGCGCCGCTCGTCCGTAGCGCGTCTGTATCACACCACTTCTGACAACCGTCGTCTCATTGACATCCGGGCGATCACTCAGCGGCTTTTTGAAGGAGATGCGAACGCGGCACGGCTCTCTATGATTGAATTGATACCCACCAAGCCCTGTAGTCTCATTTCTTACCTCGTCGTATCGCCGAATCAGATGCTTCGCCCAGCGCAGGGGATTGCTGTTACCGCTCAATTTGGTAAGGAGCGCGCCTGCATAGATCAGATCACTGCCGGTGTTGATAAACGACAGCATGGAATTATCAACAATCGGCAGCGGACCGCCAGAGTAATCATGTTCCCAGGGGATTGCCCTGTCCCAGCCGGTATACTCACCGTGGCGATTAAATAGCAGATTAGACCAGTCCTTAACGTGCTTGTTCCAGAAACCCTCGATGTGAAAACCAGTCGCCTCCGGGTCAACGCCGTAAAGGAACGGATAGTATGGGTAAACGCACTTCAACTCATGGTTGCCCAGTAGCGGCTTATCTTCAATAAGATCGTAATTTGTGTGTCCGCCCCAGTATAACATGCCGCTCTCTGAGTCCTGTAATACGCTCAAGGCATAGTTAATCCACTCGCGAGCAGTTTCCTGGTATTTCGGTTCGCCGGTCAGCGCGGTCAATCCATCCAGCGTCCGCAGGAAATTCTGCTGACACGCCAGGTTGGAGGTAACATGCTCTTCCCATTTCAAAGGTTCCCCGGTTTTGAGATAGATCCCATCCGTAAAAAGTGGAGTTTCCCTGCTACCATATTTGTCGCGGCAGCGCTCCACAACGCTGTCAGCATACTCCGCCACAAGATCGACGAATCTCTGGGTATTATTCTGATCAGAACTGGCTGTCTCTTTCACTGTAACCCCCCTCTATTCAGAAGCTGTCTCTTCCACTTGTCATTGTGAGCTAAAGGCATCCTGCCTGCGCTATCAAGGTTTTGCTATCCGAACATACTTAAACTTCTAATCTCTCAATGCTTGAGCATACATGCCATCCAATCTCCAGTTTCCCAGCGGACTATTAACATCACTGTTCGCACCAAATGTAAGTAATTAAAGAGCGACCACATCCGTCGCCCAATTCGTGGGCTATATACTGGCATCTTATCAAACTTCCGCTGTTCAGTCAATAAAAATCTCTTGAGAGCAGATCACTGCCTGCCGGACAATATATCACTGACTCAAAGGGCAGGAACTTATGCAGTTTGCGCAGCATGTTCCATTAAGTCGCCAGAAGCGCAGACACTTTTCGCCGTGTACTGGCCATTTGAGCACACCCGGACTATTGGATGGGCAAAGAGCCTCTGACGTTCGCTCTCCGGCAGTTATCGCGTCTACAGGACAGGACAGAGCGCACTTTCCACACTTCTCGCAGAAACTGGCTACGCCAAATTCCATGGGTTTGTCCGGAACTAACGGAGCATCGGTGAGGATTTTACACAATCTCAATCTGGACCCGAACTCCGGCGTTATCAGCAATCCATTTCGCCCACACTCGCCCAGGCCAGCGTCGATCGCCAGGGGGATGCTCAAAGCTGTGTCGTTTCCACATCCTATCGCCTGCCATCCCAGATCGCGGAGAAACTCCGCCATGCACGCGGTGGTAAAGACCATGCGTGAGTATCCGTTGCCTGTTGCTGCCGCTGCCAGCGGTGAAGGCGACTGTTTGATCAACTCACGATTCATCTCCACTCCCATGACTATGGCCGTGTTTATTCCATCAGGTAGATCGAGCGGCTCCCCCTCAGGTGAGCAATATACCCAGCGGCGGTCAAGCTTGGCAATACCTATAACAGATGCTCCATATAGCCGTGCCGCCTGCTTGACTTCATCTGTGAATTTCTCTATATCCTCCGGTATGTATTTAGATTCTACCCCACTGCTTCGTCCACCGATCTTTTCTCCCGAATACGCCTGTCTGCTCATGCCTGAGACAATGGTCCACGCCGCTGACTGGAGAGAAAAGTCAATCCGGGAATAGCCGGGTTTTCCCTCTTCAATGATTTCAGCGGTGGATTTTGGTCTCGGCTCGCCATGACCAATACACGTGGAATCCCAACGAACCCGCGAGAAAGCCGTCATATTCCGCGGGAATGGTTTGACCTTACCCACTATCTGGTAAGGAGGCTGATCCAACCGACGGATCTTCCCATTCTTCAGCAAATCATTTGTTTTTGTAGTATTCATATCGCTTCTTAGTCCTCTCAGTTGGGGCAACAATATCCTGGTAGGGCTGGGCACTTAATATGAACTTTCTTTCATGCCGCGAGTCTTTGTGATATTTTCGTGTTCAACTAACCGATAATTCATGTATGTATGGAGTTTATCAGATATTTGAAAAGATTTCTAGCATTTTCCGCGCTGTCTCTTGCCATGAGAACCGTTTAGCATTTTCCAGAGCGTTTCCAGTCAATTTCCGTTTGACTGTTTCATCGGTGAGTATTTGCCACACTTTATTCGCAATGTCCGCCGGATTAGAGGGATTGAAATACAGGGCGGCATCCCCGCATATCTCCGGCATGGGGCCAAGATTCGACGACGCGATGGGCGCTCCACATGCCATCGCCTCTATAAGGATATTGGGACAGTTTTCGGCTATGGAAGCGAATACAAAGACCGACGCGGCGGAATAAAGATATGGCAGATGAGTCTGCGGAACCTGTCCCAGATATGTCACCTCATCACTTATGCCAAGTCTGTTGGCGAGTTCCATTACCTCGCTATAATAATCTGGCTCAACCAGAATCCCGGCCAGAATCAGCCGACACGGGCGACGTTTTCGAATCATGCTGTATGCTTTGATAACCTCTAACTGCTTCTTGTATCGCGCGATGTTGGATACATACAGTATGAATTCGCCGTTGATGTCATACTGCGTCCGGGCAAAATCCGATGCGGTATTCAGAGATAGTGGCTGAAAGATCCTATTCCTGCCGTGATAGATCACCTTGCTCTTTTCTCTATCAAATCTTGCTACGCGGTGGAGATTATTCAGTCCGTCAATTGAGATGAAGATATTTGCATCGGCTTTGGCGGCGAAGAAGGGATAGAGCTTCCGGAGCATGAGGAATCGCAGTTTCCGCCTGTTAAGCGGGTAGGATGCCAGCAACTCATGGGAGAATGGCGCCATGTTCTGTGTCAGATTGACATACTTGCAGCCATCAGGGACAATCACCGGAGCAATCCCACCCGGCGAAAACAGGATGTCTACGTGATGTTTTTTCAGAAGCGCGGGCAGTATCAACTGCTCCCAGATACTTCTGCGAACTATGGCCCTGCCCGGAAACCGGGGAACGATCATACTGAAGTTGGCGGCGTCTACTGTGAAACTGTCCCTCTTTTCGGGACTGCTGAAGACTATGTATTCGTTCTCGCGGTCGATCTCCGCCAGATGCTCCAGCAGGTTGCTGAGATAAGCCGCTCCGCCGCCGAACCGCGCTGCCAATCCGTTAATTGCTATTCTCATGTGTCAGCCTGATGGTTTAGTGAGATACAGCGGAATATACCAAGGAGAACACCCCATTTGATGTCTCCGAAGAAGCTGTAAATCGTCAGAAGCTCGATGAGCGTCAATGCGAAATATACGAATATCACCGCAGGGATGAGAGTTGTGCGAACACGCAGTTTCGCCCCGACGTACATGCGCTTGAGCGTGGAGGACGCGAAGAGGAGGAAGAATATCAATCCCACGATACCCATTCTGAAGAATAGACTCACATAGCCGTTGTGGATATGATGCTTGTAGTCCGGCTTCGATCCCATCCCCAAAGCGACGCTGGGAGCGTAGAATTCCGCTCCATTGCCCATGCCGACCACGAAATCCAGTACATTCGGCGACTCCGTGTATCTGCTCAAAGCGGCTTTTGCCTCCACGATCCTGCTTGTGCTGGATAACGTAGGCGCGATCTGCCCGGTCGCCTTCACGAGCGTGACAGTTTCGGTGATTCGCTGACCCAGATCACGTACCACGTCATGATGTATCGCGCCGATGCCCAGCAAAAATGGGATCAATAGAACCAGAGTAAACGCAGCAGGCCTGAGCATGGATTTGACGACCGCGGTTTTTTTCTCAACGAAAAGCAGAATAAAGGGACACAGGAGAATCTGTACCCACAATGTCCTCGCCTGCGATAATATGGCTGTCAGTCCGATCACCGCCAGCATCACTGAATATATGTTCCGCCTTCTGCGCGATAATCGGTTCTCAGACGCAAGCGTAGCCAGAAGGAAAATAAATGTCAGAAGGCTGATGGCATGTTGCGGGGCGCGCTCATAAGCGCCCATCGCCAATCTGACAGCGTAAAATCCGAAGCTCTCCAGCGTTATCGCAGCTTCCAGTATCACAATAAACAGAAAGAGCTTTCTGGCGTCTCTGGCTTTCAGCGTCTGCGTGGTGCAGAAATACGCCAGTGGTATGACGGCGAACTTATACGTATCGCCTATCAGGAAAACTGTCGCATTGCGGCGCATGAGTCCGATGAGGAATGCGGTGAAATTGACGAGGAGTAAGAGATATAGATATTTCTCAAACCTGTAAACGGAGAAAACACTTTTACCAGCGAGGCAGAATCTCGCAAAGAGGATGCCTGTAAGCGCCAGAAGTATAAAACCTGAGATAACACCGTGTATCCTGAGAGCCTGCTGCGAAAACGTGGCGCTGACAAAGACCGGTGTGCGCTTTATGACCTCCCAACCCACAAAGTTCACGGTGATCAGGATGTATGGAATGAACCTGATGAGAGGTTTGTGATTCTGCTCATTGGCGAATACAGGATTCGCCCCTACGAGATGCATATCTCCAGTCACCAGCGACCGATCCCTTTTGTAGGTTTTCAGATCACCCCCATCCTAACCTTCCCCCGTCAAGGGGGAAGGGATTTCGGGCAGGGCTTTTTAATTTTACGAATTTGGGGGTGTAGCGAACGCCGGCGGCGCTCCGTGGAAAATTAAAAAGCCCTGGGATTTCGGGCTTGACGCAAGCATCCATTTATCGTTCAGAAACCAGTAGTCAGAAAATTATCATTCAGAAGCCAGTAGTCAGGAAAATGATCAGTTCCTTCCCCCTTGACGGGGGAAGGTTAGGATGGGGGTGATCAAGAACATATTGTCAAGCCCAGAATCGACCAATAATTCTGCTGAGTACCTTCTTTGAGTTTATGAAAGGCGAAAATGCCCTTACTGCGTCCTCGCCCACGACGGTTCGATTTTTTATTGTGGCTCGTAGGCGTCTGATAGCCCCAAGGACCCCTTTGAGATAGGCGATTATCCGACGGTGCTTGATGGCAACGCAGCCGTGAACCATTATTATCCCAATGGTCAATCGCAAGCCTGTCCGAAGCGGGAAAAATGTCCACGCGAAGAGAAGATCGTTCCTCGTGCCGAAATACGCGCCTTTTTTGCTCTGCCGCTGGCTACTGGGAAGCCTGTGATATGCCCTGATGTCAGGGCAAAGCCTTATTTTGTAGCCCAGATCGAGGATTCTGATGCTGGGCGCCAGTTCATGCTCGTACAGAAATATATCTGGAAAGCGAATGTCCTTGATAAGATGCGTCCTGAATCCCGCAGCGCAGCCGGCGAAGGTGAACCAGTCAATTTCCCTGTAAGTGGCAGGCGTGTATAACGTATTCCACGGCTCTCTCGTCTCCAGATCCAGAATTCTGAAGGCGATAAGCCCAATATCCGGCTCCTGGCGAAACTTATCCACCATCTTCCCAATGGCACCCTCTTCGGGAAAGCAATCGTCATCCAGCACAAGTGTATATTCGCCGTTGGCGTTCTCAAAGCCCGTATTCCAGCTTCCTACGCCGTTGTTCCTATCCAGCCTGAACAACCTCACGTCCGGGAATTTGCTTTCCACCATCTCGGAGGTGCCGTCGGTGGAGGCGTTGTCTACCACTATGATCTCCAGATTGGAGTAGGATTGCCTCTTCAGAGCGACTAATAGACGCTCCAGATCGGCTTTTCTGTTCCACGTCAGAATGTTCACGGTCACCAGTGGTAGTAGCTGATCCATATCCGATCCCGCGCCCGCTCAAGGACGATAATGAGTCGCCACTTTACGCAAAGCCGTCGCCATATCTCGGATGTCCTCTTCGCCGTAAAATTCAGACATGGGCATGGTTATCATTCGGTCCAGTAGATCCTCCGTATTCGGACAAAGCCCTTCTGTATAGCTGATGCCTTTGCGCGCGTTTGGATGATCCCACGGATGAGAGGAATTGCCAAAGGTTTGCATATCGGCCATGGCCTGACTACAGAGGAAAATTGGTTTGCCTATGTAGGAAGGCGAAGCTGATAACCCCTCGGCGCGGTAGGCCTGGGCAAACTGATGGACTGTGAACGGCGCGTCTGGATTCACCGTGATGCCGTAGAGCCAGTAAGAGCTGTGGCAATCTGGCAGAACCTTCTGCGGACAAATGTGAGATATGCCATCCAGCAGCGACGTGAGCAGCTCACCATTGCGACGACGACGCCCAACCACGTCTTGAGCCTTACGTACCTGAGCGCACGCGACCGCGCCAGCGAGTTCGTTCATGTGATAATTCAGTCCCAAAATGCCGTATTTGCGCGGCCATTGCCAGTCGTGATGCTGCCCTTTGTCCATGAACAACTCGCCGCGCTCCCCATACTCATCATTGTCCGTGATGGTCACGCCGCCGGCGCCTGTGGTTATGTGTTTGCTCTGCTGGAGGCTGAAGCAGCCGATCACTCCCATTGTGCCCACCAGCTTCTCCTTGTAAAGAGCGAGATGCGCCTGAGAGCAATCCTCAATCACCGGAATCCCATGCCGCTTGCCAATGTCCAGAATCGCATCCATGTCGGACGGATTGCCGAAGAGATGGATCGGCATGATCATTTTGGTCTTGGGCGTGATATTGGCTTCCACACTTTCAGGATCTATATTATACGTTTCTGGATCAAGATCGGCAAATATAGGTATGCAGTTCTGAAATATGATGGGCAGGATGGAACCGAAATCGGTTACAGGCCCTGTGATCACTTCATCCCCGGGAGTCGGATTCAACATCGCTATCCCAATATGGATTGATGACGTGCCAGCATTCGACGCAACAGCGTGGGAAACACCGTACAATTCTGCATAGGCTTTCTCAAACTGCTCTACTTTGGTGCCACCCCGGCGATACAGAATTCCTGAGTCAATCACGTCGATCAGCTCTTTGAGTTCCTCTTTGCCAACCTTTTTACCACCGGGCAGGGGGCGTTTGCGCACCGGTGTACCACCTTCAATGGCTAATGCAGACATCTACCTCTCTCCTTTTCCTCTGTCAGGCGAATATAAAATTGTGGGCGAATACAAGATTCTCCCCTACGGATGGAAGTATATCATATAGATATGCTCGATGGCAAGGTTTATACACAAGGAAAGAAGGTTTCTTTTCACTCGATAGGAAAGATTAGGAAGGCGAGTATTTCATATCATCAATACACCAAAAAATATGGGACACACCGCGGTGTGTCCCATATATTCCAGTTTAAGAAATACGCTACAGTATTTCCTCCGCCACTTCCACTCGCAGTAGCGACCGCACATTCTCGATCTGATTAGCAATAGTCGCAATAGAGGAGCCAGCAAACAGCAACCCTACCGCGACATTGTCCAACGTGGTTATCATTGAACCGGAATCGCCGCCAGCGGACATGTCAGTAGTTATGATCTGATCTTTAAATCTTGCTATCCTTCCACCTTTATAACCGACATCTACCGTTGCATTAACTGCCGTGATCCTCCCGAGCGTGTAATTAGTGGTACGACCGGTCTTCTGCACAAGCGTCCCTACTTTCACGTTCGACTTCCGACGCCAACCGCGCACATGACCAATCCAGTAGATGCCTCGATCCAGATCATGGAAATTCCCTTCAGCTATGGCAGCATCCACAATATTCCGATGAAAGAAACGAGGGAGGGGTGGCTCAAACATGATAGGAATGAAACGACTCAGCCTGGCAATGCGATCGGCTGGATATGTGCCACCATCGTATAGCCCGGGTTGAAGGATGGGATCACCCAAACTGCAATTATTACTGTTAGCAAGAATATGGTTATTGCTAAGTATATAATACTTGGGTGGAATACCTATCCCGTGCCTTGGTGGGCTAACCCTCCCTTTTGGCAGAATGTCATAGACGCAGGTAGCTATAGTGCCTGCTGTAACCTTCCTATGACCGACGCTGTATCCGCCTTTTGCTGGACGAATACGCTTGGCGAGGGTTTGTGATGTGATTGCCAATGGCTCCTCATCATCAGCGATAGGATAACCTATAGCGAGGACATCAGTCTGCATGTCCCCCAGTTTCGCGGGTATTTTATCAGCCGCACTCAACTGATCTTTATCCAGCTTCTGGGCTACCAGCACAATGAGAGCGGGTTCGCCTGTTGGCTTGCCGTCGCTCCATTTGACCCCGACTGCCATACCAACAACATTTGTGAGTATTTTCTCAGGTCTTAAGAAATCTTCGGCGGAGGCATCACATGCTTTCTGCACCTCTTTTATAGCCGCCGCTGACAACACCATCTTCCCCTCATCTTTACTCATAATAGCCTCTCCTTACCTTTATACTAATACGGTTGTGCAGTTATAATACCGATCTCCTCGACATCCGTCTCAAATCCCTCCAGCATCCTCATAACAATATCCTGTGGCCGCAAGGCAGATTCTGGAACCTTTTTGGTTACAAAAACTTTGATAACTTCTTTCCCCTTTCTCTTTCCAATGCCAACACCGGTAACATTGGGTAACTGCATTAGTTGATCTTCATATTTACGCTGTACGTCCTCAATGTTCATTCTTACAAATCCTTTCGATCTAAAATCGGTGTCTAGAAACTAAAAAAGTCACAATCTGCCGTCTTTCCATACACCCAGACTTACCCCATAGGATGCACAAAATAGGGAACCTGAAAGTACAGTTTTAATGTTAGCGGATTCAGATAGTAAGCATAGCTCGTAAGATCAGCCGACAATAATATTATATCACATTATTTCCACAAAGTCAAAATTAAATGACATTTTTTATCAGTGACAGCAAAAGGATGATACACAATGATGAAGATGGTATCCCGTTTGGTTAAGAAGGCTTTCTCTTTCTCCAACAAGTTGAAGAATCACATTGGTGCTATCAAGCATTTCATCTGCCACCACAACCTTCAGAGAGCATTACATGTATAGCACTACCTCAAATATATCATATTCTGGAACTGTCAGATTCCTGACTTGAGAATTCCTACACTAACGGAAAAACATTGACAAAATACACCCTATAATGATATACTCGTTTACGGAAATAACACACTATAAGGAGGATCATTAATGCGAAGAGTTTTGCTGCTGGGGATTGTCATTTCACTTCTATTGGCACTGCTAACTCTGGATTCTGTGTCCGCGCCCAATGTTGAGGAAATAGTTGCCAGTTTTAAGAAAAAATATGAAAAGACGAATAACCTTAGCGCTGATTTTGAGCAGACAACCTTTGTCGCCGGTAGGAAGCGTGTTGCCAGCGGGAAACTAAGTTTCCAGAAACCCAACTTGCTGCGGCAAGAGTATTCCGATCCCGCCAATGCCAAAAATACAATACAGTTGGTTGTCTCCGACGGAAAGACGCTCTGGTCCTATACACCACTAATTAATCAGGTAACAAAACAGAAACTAGCGCAAGATGAAAACCGTATGGAACTGCTGCCGGGCTTCGGTCAGTCGCTGGAAAACGTCGAGAAGAATTATTCCCTGAGTCTTGTGGAAGATAAACTTGCTGAAAAACAGGGAGTTTATGTGGTGGAACTTGTTCCTAAGAAAGGTGACGAGAGTGCAGATTCCATGTTCGATGTCCTGCAAGTATGGATACGTGATAAAGATTCAACACCGGTTCAGTTCATGTATAAAGATGGTAAGAACCAGATAACATTCGTTCTGTCTTTCAAGAATTTTAAGATCAACGAGAAACTTGACAAATCAACCTTTGAATTTACCGTACCTAAAGGCGTTCAGATTATTACTGTACCGAGTCGATGATTAGACCAAAGACTTATGGCTAAGGATAAGGAGGCGTTAAGAAATAACTTCCCGTGCTTGACGGGATCTGGTTTACCTGGACACCGGGGCATAAAAAAGGGACACGGAGACGCGGAGATGGGAGCGAGGAAGCGAGATATAGAGATGCAGCACATCGTTTTCTGGCTTTCTGGCCTTCCGGCTTTCTTCGTGCCTTAGTGACTTCGTGTCTTTGTGTTTGGCTAACCAGAGTGGGAAGTTGTTATTTCACAGGCATAAAGGCAATGAAATCTCTGGGAGAACAGCTAAAGCTCGCGCGCAAGTCTAAAAGTAAATCGCTGGAGGACATATCCAGAGATACGAAGATAAGTAAGCAATATCTGGAAGCCCTGGAAGAGGATAACTACGGCGTACTCCCTGGTTCTACCTATGTCAGAGGCTTCCTAAGCAACTATGCCAGATGCGTGGGTCTGGATTCCAAAGCCGTCGTAAAGCAATATAATAAACTGGCAACGCTTAGTGAATTGCTTGAGAGCGGAACGCCTGGGAATACGGCGCAGAATACGAAACTCAGGCGTAGGAAACGTCGGGTAATTCGCAAGCGCGCCATTATTTTGCTGGCCGCCTTTGTTCTTATGATCCTTTGTTTGGTGATACTCCTCCAGCTAAGAGGAACCTGACATAACACATACGTTTCTGAAAGATTGCACTATGGATTGGAGGAATGTTTAAAGCTTGTCGGTCAAAATAGGAATGATAAGTCTGGGTTGCCCTAAGAATCTTGTGGATTCGGAGGTGATGCTTGGTCTGTTAAAAGAGAAGGGATACGAAATAACGCCGCATGAAGAGGACGCTGATATTATGATCGTCAATACATGCGCGTTTATTGACGCTGCGAAGCAGGAGTCGATTGATACAATCCTTCAACTGGCAAACTCCAACGGCGACCATAATGACAATAGGAAAATTATCGTTGCTGGCTGCCTTGCACAGCGCTATGGAGATCAACTGAAAGAGGAATTGAGGGATGAAGTTCATGGTTTCGTAGGAGCCGGTGATTTTCATCGCATTACAGACGCTTGCGAATCTGTTTTGGCTGGAAGTAGCTCTTTCAGCCGGGTGTCAAGAATTCCCGATTACCTCTATGATCACAATACTCCCAGGTTGCAGGCAACACCATCTCATTTTGCCTATGTGAAAATAGCTGAGGGATGCGATCATCGCTGCTCTTACTGTGTTATTCCGCGTGTGCGCGGTAGGTTCCGAAGCAGATCGATAGAGTCCATCGCCGCAGAAGTCAACTCTCTGGCACAGGCCGGCGTTAAGGAAGTAAACCTGATCGCGCAAGATACTACTTATTATGGCCGGGACTTGAGAGATGGGACGGATTTACCATCGCTGCTCAAGAGATTGATCCACATACCCAATATCCAATGGATCAGAATTCTCTACGGTCATCCCGCACATATTAGCCATGAGCTTCTGGAATTGATCGCCGAGGAAGAGAAAATATGCTCATATATAGATATTCCCGTGCAGCATATCCATGATGGCATCTTGCGGAAGATGGGACGGAGAACAACCCAGTCTCAGATTTACGATCTGATAGCAAAAATTCGCAACGTTATTCCAAATGTGACACTGAGAACATCCCTGATAGTTGGCTTCCCCGGTGAAGCAGAGCAGCATTTCGATGCGTTGATGCAGTTTATAGAACAGGCTCAACCTCAGCACCTTGGCGTCTTTGCTTATTCCGCTGAGGAAGGCACAAGGGCAGCGGATATGCCCCATCAAGTGCCAGAATCAGTCAAGGAGGAGCGTGTGGAGCGGATAGCTCAACTGCATGAACAGATCGCGATGAAGTATCGACGAGGTCTTATAGGACAGCAAAGGGTAGTTCTGGTAGATAGCAATAAGCCTCAAGCAGTGGGCAGGACACAGGGACAAGCGCCAGATATTGACGACGTGGTCTATATCCCCGACGGCGGCGTTGAGAGTGGTGAATTTGTGAAGCTGGAAATTACAGATACCTGTGGTCCCTATGATTTGATTGGAAGATTGGTATAATGGAATTTGGAAAAATAAGAACTACGCCGAATTATCTCACTATGTTACGCATGGCTTTAGCCCCGGTCTTTATGATACTATATAACTATGTGGGAGTGTTTTTCAGCTTGCTCGCCTTTGTAGTAGCAGCAATCACAGACCTGCTGGATGGCCGGATAGCGCGCAAAACCGGAAAGATCACGGATTTTGGCAAATTCATGGACCCACTTGCGGATAAATTACTGGTGTGCGCTGCACTTTTTGCCTTCTTTAAACTGGGTCCCGAACTCATAACTTCCTGGATGGTACTGATAATAGTGATCAGGGAGCTTGTAATCACTATACTTCGCATATGGGCAGCGCGTAGGGGTAATGTGATAGCTGCGACGAAACTGGGGAAGTATAAAGCTTCATCTCAAATGTATTCCATTGCCATAGCTCTTTTGCTACTGACCATCGCAGATTTAAGATTGAGATTCTTCCCCGACAGCTTGAATTTCCTGACGCGGATCCGCCATCATAACGGCCCTATATTCTATCTGATGCTCATTCCCGTGGCGCTTACACTCATATCAGGCTTGGAATTCCTTTATAACAACCGAAAGCTGCTGAAGGAGCTCGTAACCATTTAGAGCCTATCTGAAAAACTGGTTTCGATATAGGCTTCGCCTGCTCAACCAACGGTTTTTAGATAGGCCCTTAGTGGTGGCCAGCTTCAGTATTTATGATATTTAGCTGCTTCTGGAGATGATAAATGCGCGCTGAATTGATCTTCGTGGGAACAGAATTACTTCTGGGTCAGATCATCAACACCAATGCGGCTTACCTGGGTGAAAACCTGGCCAACCTGGGCGTGGATATTTGTCATAGCAGTGTTGTGGGAGACAATCTGGACAGGATCAAACGGACAATACTGGCCGCGCTGGATCGATCGGAGCTGGTATTGGTCACTGGTGGCCTGGGGCCTACGTTCGACGATATTACCAGAGAAGGCATAGCAGCAGCTATCGGACGAGAACTGGTATATGATTCGCAGGTCATGGAGCAAATAGAAGCGCATTTCAAACGAGTGAGACATCCCATACTCCCTATACACCGTCGACAGGCATACGTCCTCTCATCGGGATGTCAAGTAGTTCCAAACCCCATCGGCTCTGCGCCCAGCCTTATTATAGAAACAGATGGAAGATGGATTATCGCCATGCCCGGCGTACCCCGTGAAATGAAGAGGATGTGCGAGGATACCATCTTCTCCTGGATAGCGGAAAAGGTGGGAAAAAGCGTCATCAAATCCAGAGTGCTGAAGGTGTGCGGGATGGGTGAATCTATGGTGGCGAACGAATTGCAGGATATTGTGAATTCCCTCACCAACCCCACTATTGCCTTTCTGGCTCGCCCTAACGAAGTATCCGTGCGGATAACTGCCAAAGCTCTGGACAGCGACGAAGCCAGCAGTCTGATCAGCGTTGTTGCTGAGCAGATCAAGGAAAGGCTGGGAGATAACGTATTTGCTGAGGATGATCAGACAATGGAGCAGGTTATAGGAATCCTACTTTCTGAACGTCACAGCACACTGGCTATAGCCGAATCCTGCACTGGTGGGTCAATTTCGGATCGTATAACTGATGTCTCCGGAAGTTCAGGATACTTTCAGGGAGGGGTTATCGCATACAGCAACCAGGTCAAGATCGATCTATTGGGCGTTTCAGAGGACGATATAATACAGCATGGAGCGGTAAGCGCACCCGTTGCGATCCAGATGGCTCAAGGCGTCAGAAATCTCGCCAAAGCCGATTATGGCTTGGGCATAACCGGGATTGCTGGCCCCACCGGAGCCACTCCTGAGAAGCCCGTGGGATTGGTACACATAGCGCTCGCATCGCAGCATGAGGCATACGGCAAAGAATTCAGATTCGTGGGCGATCGCACAATCATCAAGCGCAGGGCCTCTCAGATGGCTCTGGATATGCTGCGTAGGGAGTTGTTGAAGGATTAGATTATGTGGATAGATCCGCTTGTAGAAGAAGTTCGGCAACGACGAAGAGAGCTTATGGCAGAGTTCGATTATGATCCGCAAAAATTTCTTGATTTTCTAAAGAGAGAGCGAAGGAAGTATTCGGATCGGCTGACCTATCCCCGCAAAACTGAATCCAAAGAACATCAACGGACGGCAGAAGAAAGATGAAGAATACTCCCAAAGAGACGATCAGGATATTTATAGCAGTAGAGCTTCCGCAGGAGATCCAGGATAGGATCGGACGCCTCCAGAGCGATTTCAAAGCGTCCATGCCAGATGTGAGATGGACTAAGTATAGCAATATCCATCTCACGCTGAAATTTCTTGGCGATGCCCAGATCTCAAGGATCGATAAAATCAGCGAAGCTCTCCGGGAGGTTGCTGTCAAGTTTTCTCCTTTCAAAATGAATCTAGCTGGCATAGGCGCTTTTCCGAACTCGCGGAGACCCAGAATAGTCTGGGTTGGGGTGGAAAAAGGCTTTGACGAACTGGTGGAGATTGCCAATTCCATTGAGGGTTCCATGAAGAGATTGGGATTCCCACGCGAGAAGCGCCGGTTTAGTCCACACCTCACTGTGGGACGAATAAGACGGCTTACGAACCCAGCGGCTATGACAGAAGCCCTGGATAAAGCCCAGGTGGGTGAACTGGGGGAGTTTACCGTTGAGCGGATAAGCCTTATCAAAAGCCAATTAGATCCCGCAGGATCGATATATACTATACTGACGGAAGCACTGCTGCAAAAGGGTGGATGGAGTGCCTGTAGAACCGCATGAACATTCGCGATAGAGTGCCGCCGTTTTCTGGAAAAATCGTGCTTTCACCTTGACACCTTAACGTATGTGTAGTATAATATACCGTGGATGAGGACTTAGTTTTTAGAGCCTCTCCAAAAACGTCGGTTGAGTAGGCGCAGCCTGTATCGAAACCAGGTTTTTGGAGAGGCTCTAAATGCCATTAACAACCAAACTTGAGTCGGTCAGATGAAGCGACCGAACGGAAAGGAGATGAATTAAGATGGCTAATGAAAAGGAGAATAATCGCGAAGAAAAAATGCGTGCTCTGGAGTTGGCAATCACTCAGATCGACAGGCAATTTGGCAAAGGAGCAATAATGCGTATGGGGGACGGCAAAATTGAGAATGTCACATCGATCCCCACAGGGTCGCTGGCTCTTGACATCGCGCTGGGAGTAGGTGGCGTACCCAGGGGTCGGGTCACCGAGATCTATGGTAATGAAGGTTCAGGTAAGACTACCATTGCCCTCAGTATCGTAGCTCAAGCACAGAAAGCCGGCGGTATAGCTGCCTTTGTGGATGCTGAACACGCCCTCGATCCTTCATGGGCAGCGAAGATAGGCGTGGATATAGAAAACCTGTATATTTCACAGCCCGATACCGGTGAGCAGGCACTTGAAATAGTTGATCTTCTGGTGAGAAGTGGTGCAGTGGACGTGATAGTCGTTGATTCTGTGGCTGCTCTGGCGCCTCGAGCTGAACTTGAGGGAGATATGGGTGACTCTCACATGGGTCTTCAAGCCCGCCTGATGTCTCAGGCAATGCGTAAGCTCCGCGGAGTTATAAACAAAACAAATACTTGTCTCATCTTCACAAATCAGATCAGAGAAAAAATAGGGATTGTGTTTGGAAACCCTGAGACGACTCCCGGCGGTCGCGCCCTGAAATTCTATTCCAGCGTGAGGATAGAGATGCGACACGGCAGCAGCATCAAGGATGGTCAGGAGATAGTGGGCAATCAAATGCGGGCAAGTATACGGAAGAATAAGGTCGCCCCGCCCTTCAGGCGGGCAGAATTTGACATAATGTTCGATGAAGGGATCTCCCAGGAAGGAAACCTGATAGACGTTGGCGTGGAACAGGAAATCATACAGAAAAGCGGCTCATGGCTGTCATACGGCCCTGAACGGCTCGGGCAGGGCAGGGAGAATGCCAAGAAATACCTCAAAGAGCATCCTGAGATATTCCAGCAGATAGAAACTGAGATCTGGCAGGCTGTTGGGCAGATACCGCCCACTGAAGAAGCTGAAGTGACGACGGAGGATGAACAGGCTGAACTGGAACTGGATGAAGAAGATTCTGAAGTAGATGTCTCCTGATTGACTGACAAAACTATAGACATTATTGGAAATAAGATGTGCGAAGAGCTAATCCCCATTGGAGAGTTCCAGAGTTGCCTTCTTCAGGCAGAACGAGTAATAACCACCATCAAGCCCTGAGAAGAGCAACCACATGATTCTGCCGTCATCGCTCATCCATTTTGTTGGAAATTTGTGATGATAGGTCCGGCTATCTTCTGACCAATTATCATCATAATAAACTGTTGTCCACGGCCCCCAAGGTTCAGGCGCGTCGAATATCCCTAGCGCAGCAGTATGCGTAGCTTTGCTACCCGGTGTCTGGTGAGAGGTAGTCATGATATACCGACGCAAAGCTGCATTGTAAGTCACAGCTACTCGCTGCGTCCCGCTGGGATCGGTGAAAATCGGCTTGCGCTCTGCAATATCAGATGACCAATCAGGCTCACCGCCCGCGTCCAGCTCGGCAAAGAACTCATAATGGCTTCTATCCGGCACCCTATCCCTCGGTACTCTGGCCAGCACAACGTCTGGCGAATAGCCGTAGGCGCTGTCATTTGCCTGAGAGACAATGTAGACGTAATCATCCCGTGCATCCTGGTAATTCTTGCCGAACTGGATGAATTCCGGACAGCCGAAGGTGTCCGAGAAATACCAGTCAGCCCACGTCCAGTTGACGCCACCGTTAGTTGACCAGGCCAGCCGGGAATTGGTGAAATCGTCGGAGCCGGGAAGCTTATAATTCCGCACAAGCATATATAAAACGCCCTCAACCATCAACAGACCGCTGGTCTTTATAGCCTTCGATCCTCCGCCCATAGGCGTGTCTGCATCGCTCGTAAAATCTTCCGCGCGATGGTTTGGCGGATCTCCGAAAATCCTGGCGAATCCCAGCGATAGCTTCGGGTTTTTGCTGTCAAAGCCCTGTCCATCCCCGTATACGGTGATCTGAAGATCGTCGTCCACCCAGGTAATAGGCCAGTTGTCACCGTGTGCCCGTCCCTTCATTTTGACCACATTCTCGTCCCAGATAAGCCGTGTAATGACGCGGCTCTGGGGATATGGGGCGGCAGAAACGGTCATCCCAAAGGCAAGCAGCAAGCCAAAACTTAGAAAAACCTCAGTCCATCCATTCATCTGTCTTTTCCTCCTTGAGCAAACAGTTACTTTCAAAATTCTCACCGCAGAAGCGCGAGATCGCAGAGCAGACAAAGAGATAAGGGATTCTATATCTCCTTTCCCCGTTTTTCCTCTGGCTTTCCGGCCTTCCGGCTTTCTGGCTTTCTGGTCTCAGATTATCTCTGTCTGCTCCCATATCCCCTCATCATAAGAAATTCCCAGTCCTGGTCCTGTTGGCACTTTGATCTTGCCACCTTCCTGGATCACAAAAGCCGGATCATACCAAGAATCATACTTGACAGGGCGGGCAGGAAACTCCAGAAATGGCCCAACATTGCGCACCACCGAAGCGAAGTGCAGCAGTGTGCTCAGTTCAGGGTTATGCTTTGGACTGTGGGGAGTTACCGTCATACCAGCTTCCGCAGCCATGCGCGCCACTCGCATCGCCCGGATCAAGCCACCGTTATACATCAAATCGGGCTGCACCACGTCCACGATCCGCTCACGGATCATCACCCTGAAGTGTCCCAGGTTGCAGTCCTGTTCACCCCCGGCAACGTCAATATCCAGCGCGTCGGCTACCGCTTTCGTTTCCTCATACTGCTCAAACGGACATGGTTCCTCAAAAAAGGAATAACGGTTATCCGCAAGAAGCCGCCCAATCTCGATCGCCTTCTTGTGATCGTATGACCCATTGGCGTCCACATACAGCGTCACGTCATCTCCAAACGTCATTCTCGCCAGCGGGATCATGCTCTCTGTGCGCCCCGGCATTGAATCTTTGTTGTTGCGCATCCTGCCGCCTATTTTCAGCTTCACTGCCGTAGCTTTCGTCTCATTGAGCCGCTTCAATACCCACTCTACTTCCGCCTCTGGTGTCGTATCTCTCCGCATACTGGACAGGTAAATCGGGATCTCATCTCGCCACGCTCCACCCACCAGTTCGCCCACTGACTTACCCGTCACCTGCCCCAGAAGGTCGAACAGACATGCTTCCACGTAAGCCACACAGTTCCAAAAGGGCGTGCCCTGATACTTATAGTTGCTGCTGTGAGTATAGACTTCGTTCACAAGCGTTTCCAGTTCCCGCACATCCCGCCCAATGAACACTGGAATCACCAGACCTTTAACCATAGGGTAGAGATACCGCGCTCTGGAATTACACACAGCAACCCCAGCCGCCCCGCACTCGCTGGTTGCTCGTATTAAGTATGTGCCTGAGTATCTGAGTAACTCAATGGATTTTACGATTACCGGACTGGAGTGAGACGCCTCCAGTCCTAAAAAAGGTGGAAAAGCATGTTGATCGGAATATGTGGATTCTAACATGATAAGTTTCTCCTATATTCTAGTGACCCAGGTCAGATTAGGGCAGCCCAAGGTATAAGAGTGGGGTCTGCCATGGAAAAGGAAAACCTCTCCATCGTGAAAGGCAGAGAGGTTCATTAATGCACTACATCTTTTCTCGGAAATGGAACATAGGGTGCTCTATATACTATCAAGCATAGAGCAATTCGTCATCGGGTAGTGGCAGATCACTACTCTTTACTTGAAGCCATTCCAGAGCGGCAAGATTTCGAATAGTCCACGCAACCTCACCTTCTGCTAAGGGTGGCCTCCGTTTTTGCTTCCATTTCATGATCTCCTCGAGTACCTGCTGTTCTGTAGGTTGGTCACTACTGCCGCGCTCCAGCGAGCGAGCGACAAAAAGCACTGATGCAACTGTCTCAGCCTGCTGAGTATCCATTCGCATGAACAAATCAGCCGTTTTTTCTATAATCGGATCCCATTGCTTCAGATTACCGGTATATACCTCGCGAGCGTCGGCAAAAGTTGGCCCTACCTTAACTGCAAACATGCGCCCCAATCGCTCCTCGCGGATCAAACCGTTATTAACCAGCCGCGTGGTAATGCCCTTGAGTCCTCGAGCAAACGGGCCAAAGCTACCGCGTTCATACCGAAGTCCAGTGGGCAGCCCCTCCTCCGTTGCTATGTAAGCAATCTTTTGGAAAATAGTTCGTCCAACAGGTCGATGGTACGGCTGCTCTTCTATGCGGTGCAAGATATCCACCAATCCTATCCATCCAGGTTGTATTCGTGGTTCTGGCATATCTTGCTCCAATACCAACGTGTGCGATGTCCTATCCAAAAACTCCGGATTAATTTCCTCGTGGGGTGTTCCATAGGGAGCATAGAGGGTTACCGGTATGTCCATTTGCTTCAGATAGCGATGGAGTGTTGGTCCCACCACCCGCCACTCAAGCTGGCCTTCGCCACATCCTAAAGGCGGAATGCTCAGTGAAGTAATACCCCACTCTCCGTAATTCTTGAGTAAGTATTCAAGCCCCTGAGTAATACTCTCCAATCTAGCTACGGATCGCCAATGATCTTTTGTAGGGAAATTCAGTACCCATGGATACAGTAATGTCTTATAAAGATAGGGACGCCCAAGTTTGACCTCGCGCCGTTCACAACGAGCCACATAGTCTCTGAACATCTCTGGAAAACGCTTTTTGAATCCCAGAGCAATACCCTTACCCATAACACCGACGCAATTCACCGTGTTCACAAGAGTCTGCGCCCTCGATTTAAAAAGGTCACCTATCTCAACCTTAACCATAGTGTTCGCTCCCTCATCTAAAGAACAGGTAACGATTTACAGTAACATCCAGAGTTGGTTCAATTTCCTTGAGATTCAGCAAGGATTCACTACATGATACATAAGCTCCGAGGATGAAACGCGGCTCTACTCGATCAGGAATCAGCACTTCTACAAATTTAGCGTTCTTCTTCTGCCACTCTCTAATTTGATCATTGTCCGTCCAACGTTCTGCAAATACCAGATCCCTATCTACTTTAGAAAGGCCCGCAGGTGAACCCCAAAAGCCTGTATAATTACTTGCAGCGTTCCCATCTGTAATTACCACTTTGGGCAAATCCAAGACATTTGTGCTCACTCGTAGAACACACAGATCTATATGCTGATTCTTGCGCTTGAATAACATGGGATTTCTGGCGCATATATAGAGATTGGAGTAACCATGAAGCGGCAAACCACGCGGTACCCTTTTCTTGGCTCTTATATCCTGAATCGCATTCATAGCGATTGAGTGATGCCGTATCTTCTGCGCGGCTCGGTGACAAAGGATACCATGACTCATGATAGACGATATATTTGATATCATAGTAATGTAGTGCAGTTCAGGAAGTTCCGAACGTTTCATAGCGGTATAACCATATCCTCCTCATTGCCCACTAGCAGATAATAATATAAGCTGACTAGCTTGTCAAATGCTTTTTGCATGTCTTTATGGGCGACGCCATATACCTGTGTCAAGTGCGATTGCTCTCAGTTCTATCCTCTTTAAATTATACCACACGTTTGTTAAGTAGTCAATGGCGTTCCATCATGCTCCACCATCACTGCGTAAAAGATGGCATCATATCCTGCTGTGCCTCCATGAGCTTATCCATCGTCTCACGTATCTGGGGTAGCGTCATCTGTGCCGCTGTATTCGGATCGACCATCGCAGCGTGATAGACATGCTCGCGATTCTGCTCCAGAATTGCTCGCACAGTTAAGCCCTGCATATTCGCATTGCCCTGGCAGAGAGCCGCGCACTGAGGCGGCAAAGCGCCCATATAGCAGGGATGGATACCCGCGCCGTTAATCAGACAGGGAACCTCAACAGAACAGCCCTGGAGCAGGTTCGTGATAAGTCCCGTATTCGGTACGCTCGCGTTAATCTGGGTGGAAGTATCTGTTTCCACCGCGTGGATAATTGCTGCGGCATACTCGTGTGAACGGCGTATGGCTGCCGGCTGTTCTTCCAGTTGTTTTCTCCGATTTGCCAGACTTTTTTCGCGCTGCTCCCGCCTCTGAGCGAATCTCTCCTTCACTTGCTCTGCATCTATAGCACGAAACCTGATTTTAAGTCGCTCGATCTCATCAGAATGCCTCATGAAGTAAGGCACATACTCGGCCATGTGAGTGGATGACTCAGTGACATAATAGTCGAAGTGCCTCATGATCTCGAAACGCACCGGGTCTTTTGCGACGATCTCCGGGTTTTCAAGACACGCCTTCAAGCGTGGATAGAGGTCTTCTCCTCCCTCGGATAGCTCCAGGAACCACGCCATGTGGTTGATGCCTGCCACGCGATACCGCATGTTCGCATAGTCAATCCCCATGTAGTTAGCCAGTTGTCGGCTTGTGCCCTGAACACTGTGGCACAGACCAACGGCGGCGATGTCTGTCGCCTCGTGGATAGCCCACATGATCATCGCCATTGGGTTTGTGTAATTGAGCAGGATGGCTTTGGGGCAGAATCTTTCCATATCCCGCGCTATGTCCAGCATGGGTGGTATAGTACGCAATCCCTTCATGATGCCGCCCACGCCCACTGTATCCGACACTGTCTGCCTCAAACCGCCCACTTCATGGGGAATAAGGACATCCAGAGTTTCTGGCTCGAAATTCTGACCAGTGCGAATAGAAGCGATGACGTAATCCGCACCATCAAATGCAGCCTCTCGCCCTGTGGAAGCAGCTATCTGCGTTGGCAGATCCGCTTCGCTCACCATACGGCGAACGTGGGATTCGATGAATCTCAAACGTTCCTCTGCTGGATCTACAAGATGAATAGTAGAATCCACCAGTTCCGGAAACGAGAGAATATCGCTGACCAAACGTGGACCAAACCCCAAACTTCCTGCGCCTAGAAACGCTATTTTCAACATTTTTTACCTCCATAGGCAGTAATACTTGACCAGGTGAATTAAGTGGCGCACACGCAGTATGCCCCTACGATGTGTTATAGAATTTGACAATCTCATCCATTTCAGGTATCATTACTTCCATCAGGACGCCCTTTTCTCATGTTTGGATTAACTTTATGAGTATCCCGATTCTTTGACATAATGTCAACACTTATTTGCTTAATTTAACGCGTATGGGTTAGAGAAGCCCGCCTATCGACGATAGTATGGTGAAAAAATATCTTCTAATGTCACTTGGATTTCTCTTCTTAGGACTGGGAGTTCTGGGCATTCTTCTTCCTTTATTGCCAACTACTCCATTTCTACTGTTGTCCGCTTCCTGTTTTTATAAAAGTTCAGAACGCCTTCATTTCTGGTTGTTGAGTAACAGAATATTTGGCAGACATATAAGAAACTACGAAGAGAACCGGGCGATTGACCCAAAGACGAGGTGGATTGCGCTTATAGTTCTGTGGTCAACAGTCGGCTTCTCCACATACCTTTTCTGGCATACTGTGTTTATTCCGATTCTACTTCTTGTCATGGCGTCGTTTGTTTCATGGCATATCCTGAGTTTGAGGATAATGCGAGATTAGAAACTGAACTGAGCAAAAGGACGCTATAATCCCCTATCCATTATAGATGCAAAACGCGGTATTACTGATCCACGACGGATCCGTCCACGTGGAGACGCGTTGTGACCGTTCGAGGCTTATAGGGATAGCGTTCCTGAGCGTCCTCCGCAAGTTCGATTCCCAATCCCGGAGCATCCGGAATGATGAGGAAGCCATCCTCCAGCTTCAGTGTGCTCTTCACAATCTCGCTCTTTGGCGGACTCGACTCACCTCTGGGATACTCCTGAAGGGCGAAGTTGGGGATACATGCCGCCAACTGTATACACGCCACAGTACTGACGGGACTCAGTGGATTGTGCGGCACAACGGCAACGTGATGAGCTTCAGCAATGGCAGCGATCTTCTTGCAGTGCGTCAATCCGCCCGCCATGCAGATATCCGGCCTCACGTATTGTACTGCTCCGCGGCTCAGGAGCATCTGGAACTCGTATATCGTGTGAAGTCGCTCTCCTGTTGCGATGGGGATATGTATGTTCTGTGCCACAAGCCCCATTGCGTCAAAGCTATCCGGCAGGATGGGGTCTTCATAGAAGAAAGGATGGAACTGCTCAATGCCGCGAGCCAGCACGATAGCCTCCGATGGCGTCAATCGCCGGTGGATCTCGATGCAGAGATCCACGTCGTTTCCCACCGCCTCGCGATAGCTTCCGACGGTATCAATGGCGTCCTGAATCATACTCGCATGGGTCTTGAAATAAGGCTTACCGCGGGATTCGTCAAGGAAGGGAGTGAGGTGTCCCAGTGCCGTAAATCCCTGATTTTTCGCATCAACACATCCCTGAATGAGCTTCTCCCTCGTGTCGCCAAAGACGTGGTAATATACGCGGGCTTTATCCCGGCACTTTCCGCCGAGTAACTGGTAGCATGGAACGCCGAAATGCTTCCCCGCAATGTCCCAGAGAGCGATGTCAATGGCGCTCAAAGCGCCCATAATGGCAGCGCCCCGAAAATGAGTCCATCGGTAGAGGTATTGCCAATGATGTTCAATCCGCAGGGGATCCTGCCCTATCAGGTAACGCTTGAAGGTCTCCACCGCGCTCCCGGATGCTTCCAGATAGCCCCACGCGCCGGACTCTCCCAGCCCGCTGATCCCTTCATCGGTGTGAACCTTCACAAAAAGGTATCTGTCAACAGGTATTACCTCAATATCCACAATTTTCATGATTTTATCTCCATATTCTGGAAATCAGCCGGTCAGGATCGTCTCAATGATCCCCAACTCCTCTTCTGTGAAGTCGGGATTCTTTAGCATCGCAACATTGTCCTCGATTTGCTCAACCTTGCTTGCGCCAGCGAGTACCGTGGTAACCGCTTCATGGCGCGATACCCAGGCGAGGGCCATCTGCGCCAACGTCTGTCCTCGTTCCTGTGCCAACTCGTTCAGTTTCCGAATCTTTGCAAGTCTTCCCTCGCTGATATTCTCAGGCTTGAGGAACCCATGAGGTTTGGCAGCGCGGGAATCCTCAGGAATACCGTTTAGATACTTATCGGTAAGTAACCCTTGTGAAAGTGGAGAAAATGCTATGCAGCCAATCCCTTCCTCCTCAAGCACATCCAGCAGTTCGTCCTCAACCCAGCGGTTGAACATATTGTAGGAGGGCTGGTGTATAAGACACGGGGTATTCAACTCGCGGAGTATCTTCGCCGCCTGGCGAGTTTGTTCAGGGCGATAATTTGAAAGCCCAGCGTATATGGCTTTGCCAGAGCGAACGGCATAATCCAGAGCGCCCATAGTTTCCTCCAGCGGCGTGTCTGGATCAGGACGATGATGGTAGAAAATGTCCACGTAATCCACTCCTATCCGCTTCAAGCTCTGGTCGAGGCTGGCCAGCATATATTTGCGCGAGCCAAAGTCGCCATAAGGGCCAGGCCACATCGTGTAACCTGCCTTCGTGGAGATAATGATTTCGTCACGGTATCTGGATAAATCCTGCTTCAGTACCCGCCCAAATGTTTCCTCAGCAGAGCCTGGCGGAGGGCCATAATTATTCGCCAGATCGAAGTGGGTGATCCCCAGATCGAAAGCGCGATGGATCAAGGCCCGTGAGTTCTCAAGCAGATCTACCCCGCTGAAGTTGTGCCACAGTCCCAGCGAAATGGCAGGTAATTTCAGCCCACTTTTTCCGCAACGGTTATATTGCATAGAGTCGTAACGTGTGTCAGATGCTAACCCAGTCATAACTTCCTCCATATTCTTTTAAGGGATAGCACACAGGTTTTCACGGATTAAAACAGATAGACACTGATTAAATCTGTGAAAATCCGTAACATCCGTGTCAATCCGTGTGCCATTTATGTTATCCAGCGTGAATTTTACCTCAGGAAATCCGGGAGATAGTCGTCGCTGACGCCTTCTTTTTTCAGTGATTTCTCTCGCTCCTCTCGCCTTTTTCTGTGCTCTTCTTCCCGCAGAGCGAGGTAAGAGCCTTTCATCATGCGGTCTTCCTTCCCTGGCCCAGCCATCATCTTTATTGCAGCTTCTTTCAGGAGATGCTTTTCCTTTACATTGATGCCATAGCATCGCGCCTGGCAGATTCCGCATCCAACGCATTTATCATCTAACACCACCGGCGCCAAATATCCCATTCCCTCGGCAGGCATACCTTCCGCGTCCATCTCCACGCCGACGCGGATAAATTCGATGGCATGGTAGCCCGCCGCGGTGCATTCATCCACGCACACCTGACAGGCTTCACGTCTAGCATGTGGTAAACAGGTGCGCTCGTTCACCACAGCCAGACCCATCCGAACAGCGCGTTTCTCTTCCAGTTTCAGATCGCGTATTGCCCCGGTCGGACAAACCTGTCCGCAGTTATTGCAGCTTGGGTCACATCCTGCCCAATCTGCAGCGACAAGTGGCGTCCAGATGCCCTCTAATTGCTGCTCAAATCCCATAGGCTGAAGAACATTATTCGGACATGCCTTGATACATTCCCCGCAGCGGATGCACATTTGCAGGAATTTCTTCTCCGGGACGCTGCCGGGTGGACGTATAGGCGGTGTTCCAGAGAGTGCGCCGGATTCTGCGCCGAAAACGGTACGCATCCCCGCAACTGTAGCCAGAGCTGCCAGTGTACCAGCGAAAAAGCCTCGCCGCGATATTGATACATCTTTGGGCATCTGCTTGTATTCGGGCTTATGCTCCACCGCGCTCCAGCGACCGACAAACTGAATCGAACCAGTGGGACATACGCCGCCGCAGGTCTGACAGAACGCGCAGTTAGCTGCTCGGGTTGTGAAATCCGACCTGATCGCGTCGAATGGACAAACACCAACACACTTGCTGCATTCGATACAGGTTGGCTCAACTTTACGTTCAGTAACGCGGAAGAAGCTCATAATTGAGAAGAGCGCGCCAGTAGGGCAAACGTAACTGCACCAGAAGCGTCGGCGCAGCAAACCGAGTAATAGCACAATGAGAAAGAGCGCCAGCGAAATATAGTATGCTATATTTACAGACGGTACGCGATACCACCCTTTAATGAAGCCTATCTGAAGGGGCGCAAGTGAAAACAGCATCCCGCGAGTAAGCACCGGAATAGCGGCAAATAATCCCGATAAAAGCACGCCAAACAACGCTGCTATTATCACTCCCAGAAGGATATAATACCTGAGATATACCCACCAGCCATCACACTTCACATTAAGCCGTGTTATTCGGCTGCCAATAGCCCAGTCAAATAAGTCTATCAGTGTCCCAAATGGACAGATATACCCACAGAACCAGCGCGAAAAGATGACACCGATCAAAAGAGCGATACCACCCAGAGCCAGCGACCAGATCAGCGTTCTTGATGCCAGTGCGGTGGAAATGCTAAGAAGTGGGTCCAGCGCGAGGAAGGACTCAGCCTCTATGAACTCCTTTACCGCCATGAATTCAGCATAGTGCGAAGATCCGTAAGGCCAGCACACGTAGAAAAATAACACGAGAAAGAGTATCATGCAAATCGCCTGAATCAAACGTCGCGCCGGCGAGTAAAGCCACGTGCGCCCAATTTTTCTCAGTATTCTGCGTATCCTGCCCGGTTCACCTCTGGAAAGCGGAAGAAACAAGTTAAAACGCATCGAGACCTCTTTATTTCATGCCGCTTGCCAGAGCTTTGGCTGTAGCGTTGATGATGGCATCGGAAGTGATAGTGGCCGCCGTAGTCGCATCCACACCTTTGACTCCCTGTTTTTCCACAATCTGCCTCGTGGTATCGTTGATGGCTGAGTAGAACTGCTTTTCCCTGTGCCGCGTCACTTTTGCCGACTCAATCCGATTGTCTTTCACCCGGATTTCCACAAACAACTGACCATTGTAGGCCATACTGCTGCTCTTGTAGACACCGTCAGGAATGCGAGTCAAATCCAGTGTATCAAAGACCTTGATCGCCTCTATGCTGTTCTGCGCGCGTTTTTTATTGTTCTTGATGAAATCATTATTGTCCTCAGTGATGGGAACAGCAAGCACTTTTTTATAGTAGCTCAGAGCTTGCTTGTATCGGCCAGCCTGTCGGCAGGCGTCGCCAGCAGCGAGATAAGCGGAGTCAGCCACGTGGTATCGCGCCTTATCCTCCGCAATTTTGAGCGCTTTATCTATCTCTCCTATATCCGTCCAGAGCTTGATAACGCTGCCGTGGCGAGTGTAATCACCGTATATCTTCGAGAGCGTCTCCACTGCCATGTCCTTGTTCCCAAGTTTCCAGTAGCAGTCCGCCAAGCCTATCAGATCTCCATCAGATCTTTCCCACCAAAAGGCTGCGCGCGCCCAGTCCTCCAGAAGATCATGGTACATACGCCCCAGCGTTCTCATATTCCGAGTGACCTTCTCTGGATCATCTTTGTTCAGAGTCAGAAGGTGATGCACAAGCCTGACACCTTCTTCCCATCTTCCCGGATTCGGGTGTATGACGTCCCAGATATACTGCCCCACATTCTTCTGATTATTCCAGGGCGGCGGCGCTTTCATCGGCCAGTTTAAGTCCAGTGTTTCCGGGTAGTTTAGCTGAACAGAATCCCACCAATCCGGCGGAGTTTTACCCTCAACTTCTATGAATGCCTCTACTTCGGCTCGCGTTCGAGTATTTCCGCCGCGTTTTGCTTCACCCCATGAATCATGTGTCCCAATAAGCAGAATAAACATCACAAGACACAGGAGGACGCCCAAGTTCCTCATAGAAAGGTGAGTTTCGCCTGGTGAGAACTCAGTCCATCTTCGCATTATCCATTTCTCCTTTGTTCTATTCCGATATTATGAAGCATCTAATCTCTGGCATGGCTCTCAATTACGGTAATCGCTCTACTGAAACATCATCCCTTATACCGTGTGCGCCAGTTGGCATACCAGCGAGAGTCTTCCGGTGGCGGCTCCTGTCCGGGGCTTACATCCTGCATGGCCGCAAGATCCTTGATCAGCGGTTGCATCTCCTGACCCCAGATCTCTTCCACCTGATCGAACGTCAATGGTTCTTGTTCTGGCTGCAATTTAGCATAATCTTCCAGCAGATTCTGAGCCATTGCTCTCAAATGCTCCACTACATCGTTTACCATCAATTCACCAGCCCTGCGGCTCGATTTTGGCACGAGGCCGCCCATAGCGAAGTGCTTTCCGGGAGCATCTGGCGGGGGAACGCGAGAAATATCCACACAGTCCGGATCAGTAGCCCACAGGAGCGATGTCTCGCCTCTGCCCGCGTGTCCACCAGTACCTTCGCCATCGTCGAAGCGGGAGCCAGCTATTTGCCCGAAAACAAGGTCCAGTCGCATGGCAATATGTGGCTGGACTATTTTCAGCAGAAGCGGCACATCCGCAGTGAAAGGCCCTGCATGGCCTGAGAAAATGACCGCTCCGTGAAACCGCAGTGAATCAGCGGTGCGAATGTGGTAAAACATATTCTTCAGGAACATCCACACTGGAATTGCCGTCAGCCAGGGTCGTACTTCCCCTATTCGTGAGTAAGCCCACGCTCCCTCGATGCCCTGTTCATGGACGTGCCAGTAGAATGGCGGAGCCACGATGCCGCCATATTCGTGAGCAGCCAGACAGGCGGCTGAATGCGCTCTTAAGGCATCCATTCCCATAGCGTTTTGAGGCCCGTGCGGCTCACACAGCCCGTATGGCAGGTATATAATGGGATATTCATCAAATGCTGCTTCCAATTCATCAGGAAACATCCGTTCCCAGCGAACTTCTCTTCTTTTCATGGTGTTTTCTCTCCTTTTTGCTGTTGAGCAAGTTTAATAAAAGGTTTTCAGGTTTCCTTTCTGCGGGCGAAGCCCGTCCTTATTTTCTTTTGCTCAAGATTTTTCTAAAAGCTTGATACTCCCTCTTGAAAAGGGGGCTGGGGGGATTTTTGACATCGCCCAAGAACCTCTAAGATCATTTCTAAAACTTGCTTATGAGCATTGAACAATTATCAGCAATCGCTTTGCCCAGTTCCATGGCTTCATCTACTCCCTGTGTGAAGGCGAATATATAACCTGAGTAGGGCTTCTTGGCCTTTTTCCAGTAGGGAAACAACTCAAATCCTCGGCTGAAGAGCAGTTTGATAATTGATGTCGCTTCGACGGGGAATACACGCCCAAAACCTACTCCTGTTTTCTCGTTGCAGACCGCCATGATGAAAAAGCCATTATAGTTGAGCGGCCCCGGCTTCTCATCGCCGGGCATACCCGTCTGCTCAACCACATAGGTATCGTCTGGAGGGTAGTAATAGCCCTTCGGGTAAAGCACATAGTCGCGCTTCCATTTATCCCCGCCGTAGAAGGTATATTTTGGATTCTCTCCGCCGCCCGGACTGGCAATATCCACAATGTTGACACAATATTCAATATAATCCACCTTCAGAACCGGATAATCCGGGAAGATAGTCACCTCCTGAGATGCAATAAAATCAGGTCTTTGGGTCTTCCAGGACATCTGAACTGTCTTGAAATCAGTTCCATCATATTTGACTGACGCATCCAACATCTCAAAGCGTCCGGCTGCGGCGTCAATACGCCCTCCCCCCGATTCATTTCCCACCTGGTTTTGTTTGTTCTCTTTGATGATGAGATGAGTTATAAACGACTCTCCGCCTTTGTCCTCATTGATAGGCTTCCAGCCATAGCGGCAGTGAATTGCACTGTTCTCAAGGACAACCTCCCATCGGCCATTTTCATCTTTACCGACTTCAACAGTACCCCAGTCTCCCTCAATCGGAGTCTTCATAGCATTATCCCCTTCCGATGACGCGCCATCAATAGAGGCTGCCTCACTTGCTATCGCCAGAACAGAGCAAGCAAAGATAATAACAAGGAATATCTTCACGATTACCTAACCATAGTGAGTTTTCAACTTGCTGTAGAGCAGCGCAAACGCCTTATCTCTGTCCATATTGTAGCGTCGTATACTGCAAAACCTGCACACGCCCAAGTTCTGAGCATTATACAGCAATACCTAACTTTGGTCAACATACATCAAATCACCGTTGACAATCCACTTCCCCGCGTATAGTATACATGGGACGACGAAGTGGATATGGTAGGGATAGATCAGCGAGGCGGGAATGAACAAAGGTATTCAGAAATTATTCTCCGGGCTTTCGGGCACCTATGATATAGTCAACCACGTTCTGACATTAGGCCTGGACGCTTTATGGCGCAGGAAGGCAGCAGAAATCGCGATCATGGGCGGCGGAAACAGGTGGATGGATATTTGCAGCGGGACAGGCAAAATGGCTTTCCGTCTTAGCCGCTTCGCTGAGGACAAAACAATGGTAGTCGCCGCAGATTTCTGTATCCCAATGATGGAGGAATCTCAGGTGAAGCCGGAAGCGCGTCAGATCGTCTTTGTCGCCGCAGATGTCAATGAACTACCTTTTCGCGATGAGACGTTCGATCTTATTACCATTTCGTTTGCCACGCGCAATATCAATATTAATCGCGATATTTTAACTCAATGCTTTCGTGAGTTTTACAGGATTCTGAAACCCGGTGGGCGATTCATAAATCTGGAAACCAGCCAGCCATCGTCGCGGCTGGTGAGGACATTATTTCATCTATATGTCTGGCTGTTTGTTAAACTAATCGGCTCCATAATTTCAGGGTCAAAGGCTGGTTACACATATCTTTCACATACAATTCCCCGCTTCTACAATGCCAGCGAGCTTGCCGAGATCATCCGCCAGGCCGGTTTTGCGGAGATCAATTTCCATAAGATGATGTTTGGGATAGCCGCCATTCATAAGGCGGTGAAATAATAAGACCTGCCCAGAATTATTTCATGTTGCTATAGGGGTGGCAGTGATCAAGAATGCAGTTGGCCTGAAAACTAATGCACAATTATATTATGAAATCTGTGTCCCTGGTGCTTTATTTTTGTGAATGAGCCAGCGGCATGTTTTACCGGAAACCGCCCAGGGGAATAAATTACACAGGTTCCCCGTTATTACTATTATTGGGAGATGAGACTATTTGTGCCTGTAGAAATTGGCGACTGTCCTGTCAGAATTCGGCCTGTTACGAGTTATGGTGCCCTGAATCTTTATAAGAAGGAAAAGAGAACGATGAAAAGATTAAATAACAGTGTTTATATTTTCATAGCCTTGATCTTTGCGTGGTTCGTTTTGCCGCTGCAAACTCAATCCCTCGCTGCTGAGCCTGAGCGGATTCCTCTGGAGGAATTTAAGAATATGTTCGACAGTGAGGCAGATATGGTTATAGTGGATACGCGCGACATAAGCTCCTATTTAGAAGGACATATCCCCGGCGCCATATCCATGAGGTATCCTGATGAAATTCGAGCCAGAAACCAGGAACTCCCGCGGGATAAGACGATCATCCTCTACTGTTCCTGACCGGCGGAAGCCACAAGTGCCGGTGCGGCACGAATATTGGAGGAAGAATTCGGTTTTGAGCACAATCTTTTGAAGGCTCTCACAGGTGGTATAATGGGATGGGAAGCGGCAGGCTATCCTATTGAGACGGGGACGGCAGTTCGTCCTGCGGGTAAACTTACTACCACATGGGGCAGGATCAAATCTGCATCATTCTGAGTCAAGGTAAGGAGCTTCTCAAGGAGACGTTAGCCATAGAGAAACGCAGAATTACACTGAGCTTTCCGCATTTCTCTATGGCTAATAATATCATAGACCGATACATCAGCTAATCTGATTCCTCGCCAATGCAGTAGAAAAAGAAATTCATAGAGCCGACGAACAGCTTCCCGCCGCTGATGGCTGGTGATCCCATGATCCGGGAATCTGCGTTGAAAAGACCACTCTCGGATGCGTCGAACTCCCATTTTGCTATACCGTCTTCTCCGTCCAGACAGTATATCATCCCATCGCCCGATCCGAAATAGACATCACCCATTGCCACGGCTGGCGACGAAACTATAGCACTGTCAGAAGTGAATTCCCATATCTGCTCCCCGGATAACGCATCAATGCAGTAGAGGCTGGCATCCCGGGAGCCAAAGTACGCTCTGCCATTTTCAATAGCGATAGCGCCCAGAACCGTACCCTCGATCCTGAATTCCCACAGGCTGTCGCCCGTCCTGGCGTTCAGACACACCACACTGCCGGCGGGTTCATCTCCGCTGACGGCATAATTGCCTGTGCCCGTGCCGGTATATACTTTGTCATCCCATACAGCCGGAGCGCCCCATGCCGGGTATTGAGTATCCACAGTCCATATCTCGCTCCCGTCATCCAGATTCAGGCAATGAACACCGCTTCTGCCGTATCCCGATCCGAAATACACTCTGTTATCATATACAGCCGGGCAGCTATCAACGTGAACGGATGGGTATTGCCATACTTTGTCTCCGTTTTCAGCGTTCAGACAGTATACTCCGTCTTCGCCTGCACCAAAGAGCACCTTGCCATCAACGACGAATGGGCTGGACTCAACGTGACTGGTTGTGGGAAAAGACCATATCTCCTCGCCGGTATTCGCATCAACGCAGTGAAAAATGGCGTCTTCCGTGTAATGAAGCCCTTCGCCGAAGTATACTCTGTCATTGATGACCGCCGGGGATGAAAAAACCTCGTAAAATGCCTCGAATTTCCATATCACGTCGCCGTTCTCTGCATTGAAGCAGTAGAGAGTATCATTGTCCGCTCCCACGTACACCCTGTTTCCCACTACCGCCGGCGAGGACGCGAATCCTGCGCGGTCAAATGTTTCGCGAAAGGACCATATTTCCTGTCCGTCCTGCGGGCCTGCCAATCCGTCCGCGCTTCCTGACCGTTGGACATTCCGGCGGAAAGTTGTCCATTCTGAGGATTCTCTGTCCGCGGATGAGTAATTTGAGACGCTTCCCGAGCCAGCAATGAACAGGTATATCACCACAGTGGTCGCGACAACGACTCCTGCTGCTACGCTGGCGCCGATTTTTGTCCGTATATTACGACCTATCCACGCGAATAATCGCTTCCATGTGCCGAAGCTGAATATAGCGGATAGACCCACCATGAGTATAAGAAATATCTGCGGCAGAAATGACATAAGGCTCTGAAGAAATGGCCACATGCCGGGTATCACCGCATAAGAATTGGACACAAACACCAGAAGTATCAATATAGGGAATAGTATCCTCACCGATTTGCCTCTCTTCTCACTTTAAGTTGATTGTTGAGTTTATACTCAGAATATGGTATCCTCAACTGTAATGCTATTTGTGCTTGAATCTGGAAATTGTGGACGATGCTTCCTTGTCCGTTAGGACAATTGAAATTAGCCCAGCAATTCATTGCTGGGACAGCCAATACACACCACAAATCAAGTCCCGTAGGGACGGCTGAACCTCTTAGCTTGCTGTTTCAGTCGTCCCTACGGGACTTACAGGTGATGTGTGTTTATCTCATACCCAGCGATGAATCACTGGGCTAACATCAGATGTCCCTTCAGGACAGGTGTTATTGCTAGTATCAACAACCTGAATTTGTCATATTCATAAGATTGTAAGCTTCTTAATCCTAAGTATATCATAGATTCTAAGATTTCAGCAATACTCTTACTTATTAGAGTCTGTTTGTATTTAGTGGATTAAGCACGCTGCGCGTACCTGGACACACGCAGTGTGCCCCTACTTATTGCGAAAGAGGTCAAGTCATGTTGAAAGGAATACCCAAGCAGATTTCACCAGAACTTATGTACGCTCTCATGAGTATGGGACATGGTGACGAAATTGTCCTTGCCGACGGTAACTTCCCTGCGGCAAGTAATGCCAAGCTTCTGATAAGAGCAGATGCTATTGATGTATGCACGCTTCTACAGGCGATTATGGAGTTCTTCCCACTGGACGCTTTCGTCGATGATCACGCTGTGGTAATGCAGGTCGTTGATCCGGAAGCTGAGGAGCCGCCTATATGGAACGAGTTTCGACGCATCCTTGCTCATGCCGAAGGTAGCGAAGTCTGCCTCACACCCGTTGAGCGGCACAAATTCTATGCACGCTCCCGGGAAGCATATTGCATTGTTGCCACAAGTGAGGAAGCGCTCTATGCCAATCTCATCCTGAAAAAGGGCGTTGTGCAGTGATAATATTGGGGCACAGGGGATGGTTTACAGTTAAGGTATTATTTTACCGTGAGCAATGCTTCTGAGAATTTAACCACTAATTGCACGAATTATCACGAATTAAGAGTGATGAGTTCTTGCTGATCTTCATTTCTTCCTCATCACTCGTTACTCATCACTTATTACTCTTCAAAGGTCATCTGGGCAGTGCATCAATAGAAATTATCCATCCGCGCACACCTGCATCTTTTTTCGTCGGCGGCGAGGATGCCAACACAGCTATTCTGCCATCTGTAAACCAGGAGACTCTGTGGATATTTTCTGTGGATGCGAGCAATTGAATACGGCGGGAATTCTTAACGTCCAGCAGCCAGATCTTTCGTCTCATCCCCATACAATCGTTCTCCTCTATGAAAGCCATGTGCTGACCATCCGGCGACCAGGCAACGTCCTCGGAGTGCTCAAAGGAGGCGTTAGTTTGTGCGTTACCGCCAAAACCTCTTAGATGCACCCTTTTGTCAAGACGGCTTTCAGCCTTTCTGTCCGAGTGCTGGTGAGTTACGTATCCTATATCCCTGCCATCAGGTGACCAGGCTATATTCCTTATTCGCCCTGAGCGAGTTGCTATCTCCCTTATTACACCACCCGATGCGTTGATCAGTACAACTCTTGAGTAGTTATCAGCATAATGGTAACCATCAAGTCCTATGGCCAGACGCGAGCCATCCGGTGACCACGCGGGAAGATCCAGGTCTGCAATGTAGCCATAGGCAACGTAAGACTGCTCCGACTCTATAGGGATTTCAGCCAGCCTCTCTTGCTTACCCGTATTGAATCTATGCACCCAGACGGCGGTTGCTGATTTGCCTCTGCGTATAAAGGCCATCTTATTGCCTGATAAGGACATGGCTGGGGCCTCACCCATAGCCACTTTTCTCAAACCTGTGCCGTTGGCTCTAACCATCCAGATCTGTCTTTCTGGGTAAGACAGGTTCTCAAAGGCAAACCATTCACCGTTCCCTGACCACGATATCCGGGGGTTGTAGAAGGCGCCATCGGCAACCCATTCGGAATTACTTCCATCGCCATCGGCTAGCCAGATGCTTTGAGCCATCCAGTATAAACCTCGTGCGGATGTGTTGCTGAAGAACGCAACAAGCGAGCCGTCAGGCGACCATGATGGCTCTACGGACTTATCCGGCAAACTGAGTCTTTTCACATCTTTTACCATCGGATCGTTTACCTGCAAATTCTCAAACCATCTTACTGGTATGAAATCCGACGCACTCATCCAGCCAGTCCGCCTGTCCGGCAGCATAATCTCATACCATCCACCGATCTCCGCACTCACTATAGATAATACTCTGCCCTCGTTCAATCGCGCTATTGTTACTGACCTGTCATCCGATTGGCTGTAGACCATTGCTCCGTCGTGAGTTACGACGCCTTCTCTTTGCGCGGGCGGATATGTTTCTTGTGACAGTGAGGCATTCCTGAAAGCATAGATATAGCCGTTGCTCGAGCCGACGTACAATATGCCATTGGCTATCGCTGGGGAAGAATCCACCCAGCCATCCACTTCAAACCGCCATATTTCCTTGTGCGTGGCTGGATCGAACGCATGGAGTTTCTGATCACGAGATCCAATATATACAACATTGTTGGCTGTAGCAGGCCAACTCTCGGTGAACGGAAGCCCCTGCCTCCATTTGCTGGCGCGGTTCCGGACATCCGTAGGATGAAATTCGCCCCGGCTGCTTATGTATTTAAAGTCTCCAATATCTACGATATAACGCTTCTGGGATTCTTTCTTTCCCGTGGACGCATTGAGAATATAAATCTTATTGTCATAGCATCCGACGTAGATTCTCCCGTGGAAAGCCACCACAGGAGAATTGATCCATCCATCAGTTTGATACTCCCATTTTTTCTCACCGGTGGCGGCATCCAAAGCGTATACCTTATTGTCCCGCGCGCTAAAATATACTCTACCGCTATAAACTGTGGGCGCGCAGATGATCCTGTCGCCTGCCTCGAATTCCCATTTTACTCCCCATTTACGGGCGTGAAGAGCGTAAATTCTATGGTCATCGGAGCCTACATATACTGTCTCATTCGCAACTACGGGACTGGAATTGACCGGGCCTCCGGTTTTAAATTTCCACAACAGTGCAAGCGGTGGTCGAAGGGTCGTATCAGAGCTGATACCCATATACGATATGTCGTGCATGAACATAGGCCAATCGCCGCTGGCTCGCGCCGGCTCATCTGCATCCTGATCATCGGTTGTAGACTGAATGGGGGCATCAGTTGCGCGCTGCTCTGGACGGTCATCTCCGCACGAGATAATCGCCAGAAGCAACAGGAACACTATGCAGCGTCCAGCGCGCAGATTAATCAATGCCGTTTTAATCTGTGAAAAAGATACGACGAAGATCATTAACAATTTTTCCCAAAGAATAGCACACAGATTCTCACGGATTCAAACGGATAAATACTGATTGAATCCGTGAAAATCCGCAGCATCCGTGTTTATCCATGTGCCATTTTCCTATTTAGTTCTGAGGAGCTATATTTTCCAAGCAGCTCATAAGCCTATAAGCCTATCAACACCTTAATTATGGAATAGGTTCCCAGTGCTGATATAATGAAGCCAGTGATAACGGGTAATCTAGCAGCCCATTTCCCTGTCCGACGGAGCAAATTCTCTGCCAGGGAGGAGAGCTTGCAGATTATTATGGCTATGGCGATAATAACAAGGGCAACTCCCAGGCTGAAAAAGATAACCAGGGTAAGCCCACGGCCGGTTTTTCCTGCCGCTACAGCCATGAGGAGGAGGGCTATGCCCTCCGCGCATGGTACCATCCCGCCGGACATTCCCAGCAATAGGAGCTGCCAGATTCCCTTATGATCTCTATTCTCCAGGTCGTGATGCTCATGTGTGTGGATTCTCTTTCGACCCAATATAAGCCATATTCCTACCGCCAAAATCAGTACCCCGGCAATCAACTGGATGATCTTCGCGCCGGGCACCGGAATGGGTACTGCATTGGGTGATTGCGGTTGAGTAACAGCAGTCATAATTGCGCTGTATGCCACTTTTATTATAACGCCCAGGATTATAACGGTAAAAGTGTGTGTAACGGCTGTAACCAGCCCCAACCAGATGGCATCTATTACGCGACCACGCGTACCGACCAGATACGCCGCCAATACAGTCTTACCGTGACCGGGCGAGAAGGCATGGAGCGCCCCAAGAAAAAAAGCTGTGGACAAACTTATGCTGGAATATTCCATACTAAACCTATCCCCTTTCCTCTTCTATATCCATCGAATGAGATGAAAATACGGAGGAGTGAGTTGAGTTGTCCTCTGCGCTCACTGTCACGCTGGCACCCATCTTCCCGCATATAGCGAAGACTTCTATGACAGCATCGCCATCCAATATGGTCACTGTTACGCGATCCTTGCCGATAGTATACGCATTGGATGGTGAATATTCCAACTCCTCGTTCCTCCATTCGATCCCTCGCGCTCTCGCGTATGCGGAAAGAGCCATATTTAGAGCTTTTCCCCGGCTTTCCTCCAGCCCGCGTTGTCCCGCGGCGACGGCAGCTATAACCGATGCTCGCAGTTCCGCAGGAGCTACATTCTCGGTAGAGTCGACCTCTTCTTTTTTACCACCTCTAAGTACGGCTGTACTTATCAGAACTACCAGACCAGCAGAGACAACCAGTGTGACTACGAGGATTTTCCCGCGTTTGGTAGCTGCCTTCACATCCTTCAAATGATGTGGGTAGAACGCGTCGTGAGCTTCGCAGCAATTGGTTATCACAAAGCAGGATAATGCCACGAAACATGCAATGATTATGAGTTTCATCAGATGTATGATAGTGAAGTCACCTCTGAACCTCTATCTTTGATCCTGTGTTATTTGCTCTCGACAACAGCTAATGGAATATACTCTTGAATCTGCCGTCCAAACTGAGGGCTACTCAACCAGCATAACTCAGCCTCATTAAGGCATAGTGTACCTCTCTACTGTCTGACTGTCAACAGGAAAAGCCTTCTGTTTCGTCTTAAAAATAATCTATGCAGCGCTATTTGGCAAGTGTTCATGATGCTCCCGGTGGTTCGCGCGCACTAACGAAAAAACTTGACAGATGAGTCTTATTCGTATATACTACAACAAATCAGAACTTTTTATGCCTATTTATCAGAAGAATGAATAAAAGCATTGAAAGGGAGGAGTATTCTCAGTGTCGCTGCGACAGAGAAGGAGACCCGTCGGCTGAGAGGTTTCCGCAGAGATTTGGTCTTTAAGAGGCTGTAAAGAGTGGAAAGGATGCTGAGAAGAAGGTCGCCCTGGAGCTTCCGGGCTGAAAACAGATGTTAATAGGTTCGGGCGGATGGTGTCCGTTATAGCACTTCGAGAGTCTTCGAGAATACGAAGGAATTAGAGTGGTACCGCGAGAAGATAACGCCCTTTTCGTCTCTTTAGTGAGCGAAAGGGGTTTTTTTGTTGTTCAGGGTGATTTTCAGTGACGAGTGATGAGTAACAAAGGATCTATGTATAGACCTTTAATAAACACAGGGGGTGTTTCAAATTAGAAGTGATGTAATAAAGCAGGGATATGAAAGAGCTCCGCATCGTGCTTTACTTTATGCTACGGGTATATCTAAGAGGCAATTAGACCAGCCGTTTATCGGGCTGGTGTCCTCTTTTACGGATCTGATCCCCGGCCATATCGGGATGCGAGAGCTTGAGCGATCTATTGAGAAAGGCATACATTCTGGCGGAGGCGTTTCGTTTATATACGGGGTTCCCGGTATATGCGACGGCATCGCTATGGGACATAAAGGGATGCACTATTCACTGGCATCGCGTGAGCTGATAGCTGATATGATCGAGTCCGTAACTCTGGCTCACGCTCTGGATGGGCTGGTACTCCTGACCAACTGCGATAAGATAACTCCCGGAATGCTCATGGCAGCGGCCAGGTTGGATATACCTTCCATAGTAGTTACAGCAGGTCCCATGATGTCCGGAATGTATAAAATGCAGCGGCGATCACTGGTCAGAGATACCTTCGAAGCGGTAGGCGCATACAGCGCCGGAAAGATCAGTGATGAGGAATTGGCGGCTGTGGAAATATGTGCTTGTCCGGGGCCTGGATCGTGTCAGGGCGTTTACACCGCTAATACGATGGCATGTGTCACTGAAGCAATGGGTATGTCTCTGCCGGGATGCGCGACGGCGCTGGCAGGGATGGCTAAAAAGCGCAGGATTGCGTATGAAAGCGGAATCCGAGTTGTGGAACTGGTGAACGAGAATGTTACATCCCGAAGCATCATAACGAAGGCATCTTTAGAGAACGCGACACGAGTGGATATGTCGCTGGGCGGCTCGACAAACACGGTGCTGCATCTTCCGGCCATCGCGCATGATGCCGGCGTTGAGCTTCCGTTGGAGCTTTTTGACCAGATCAGCAGAGATACGCCGCACGTCGCGAATATTCGCCCTGGCGGTGAGCACTTCATGGAGGATCTGGAATATGCCGGCGGTATACCCGCAGTTATGCACGTTCTGGAATCCAAACTTAACGATGCACCGACGGTAAGTGGGCTAACAACGAAGGAGATCGCCGCATCTGGTGTAGTAGCGAATCCTGATGTGATTAAAAACATCGATCAGGCCTATCACAAAGAGGGCGGCGTGGCGATCCTGCGCGGCTCAATGGCGCCCGACGGGGCTGTGGTCAAGCAAACAGCAGTAAACGATGATATGATGACATTCACAGGGAAAGCGAGAGTCTTCGATGGCGAGGAGATTGCCATGAAAGCCATCCTCAATGATGAGATCAAGGCTGGTGACGTGGTTATCATCCGCTACGAAGGACCGAAGGGCGGCCCGGGAATGCGGGAAATGTTGTTGCCAACTGCCGCAATAACAGGTAGAGGGCTATCTGATAGCGTTGTATTGATCACCGATGGCAGATTTTCCGGTGGAACCCGCGGCCCTTGTATCGGGCATGTGTCCCCGGAGGCAATGGAAGGCGGTATTATTGCCATAGTGAAAGATGGCGATAAGGTCACCATTGATATTCCTAACAGGAAACTCGATCTCCAGATCTCCGAAGCGGAGGCCAAAGAGCGATTGAGTAAATGGTCGCCGCCCGAACCCAAAATCAAAACTGGCTACCTGTCCAGATACGCCAAACTGGTAACATCGGCAGGCACAGGAGCTGTATTAGTCTAATACTTGATGCTTGATAACCAGTATCTGGAATCCAGCATCCAGAATAGGAGTTGATTGAATTGAAAATGAAAGGGGCAGAGATACTTCTCGAAGGGCTGAAGCGGGAAGGCGTGGAGGTGATGTTCGGGATATCCGGCGGCGCGGTCATTGATATATTCGATGTTATGTATAGCGATACAGGCATAAAATACTATATGACGCGCCATGAACAGGCGGCGGCTCATGCAGCGGATGGCTACGCACGCGCAACGGGAAAAGTGGGTGTGTGCATAGCAACTTCCGGGCCTGGAGCAACGAATCTGGTGACTGGAATAGCTACGGCTTATATGGACTCCATTCCCATCGTGGCCATCACCGGGCAGGTATATTCACATCTGATCGGCAACGACGCTTTCCAGGAGGCGGATGTGACAGGCATTACCCGCCCTATTACCAAGCACAATTACCTGATCAAAGATGTTGCCGAAATGGCAGCAACCGTTAAGGAGGCTTTTCACGTTGCCCGGACAGGCAGGCCAGGCCCTGTAGTACTGGACATAGCAAAAGATGCCCAGCAGTTGGAGACGGAATTCAATTATCCTGAGGAAGCAGATATTCGTGGCTACAATCCCACGTATGAGGGACATCCCAGGCAGATCGCCAAAGCAGCAGAAATGATTAACAACTCCAGGCAGCCAGTTATCTACGCTGGTGGAGGAGTAATAATCTCTAACGCGCATGAGGAGCTGAAGGAACTGGCTGAGAAGGGGCAGATACCTGTAACGACAACGCTTCTCGGTCTTGGCGGCTTCCCGGAAACGAGTGATATTTCTCTGGGTATGCTGGGAATGCACGGTACCGGCTACGCTAACCACTCGGTTATGCAGTCGGATCTTCTCATCGCTATTGGGGCGAGGTTTGATGATAGGGTAACAGGTAAGCTGGATACGTTTGCTCCCCGCGCGAAGATCATACATATAGACATCGATCCCTCTGCCATCAGCAAAAATGTGGTGGTGGACATACCAATAGTGGGAGATGCCAGGCGGGTGCTTGTGGAACTGAATAAGCTGATCAAAAAAGCGGATACTGAAGCATGGCTGAATAGGGTCAGCGAATGGAAAAAACTGTATCCACTTTCATACGATCAGGGCGATGACATCATTAAGCCCCAGTATGTTGTAGAACAGATCTATGAAGCCACAAAGGGTGATGCTATAATCGCCACTGAAGTGGGTCAAAATCAAATGTGGGCAGCACAGTTTTATAAATACACCAAACCTCGGACATTCCTGTCATCAGGTGGGCTGGGCACAATGGGATACGGTTTCCCTGCGGCTATAGGCGCGCAGGTTGGTTGTCCGGATAAGTTAGTCTTTGACATTGCGGGCGATGGAAGTATCCAGATGAATATTCAGGAGCTTACTACTGTCGTGGCAAATAAACTGCCAATCAAGATAGCTATTCTGAATAACCGGTATCTGGGAATGGTTCGCCAATGGCAGTCCATGTTCTATGATGGACGCCTTTCGGGAGTCGATCTTAGCACGAATCCCGACTTCGTAAAGGTAGCCGAGGCCTTCGGCGCGACCGGGATCAACGTTACGAAACCGGAGGAAGTGAGGCCCGCCATCGAGCAGGCAATTGATACGCCAGGTCCTGTCGTAATGAATTTCATCGTTGATAGAGATGAAAATGTCTTACCGATGGTTCCAGCCGGCGTAGCCATAGATGAGATGATCGGAATAATCGGAGGTATGGCGTGATGAAGCATACAATTTCAGTTCTGGTAGATAACAAGTTTGGTGTGCTTGCGCGCGTGGCTGGTCTGTTCAGCGGCAGAGGCTATAATATCGACAGCCTCAATGTGGCAGAGACCGAAGACCCCTCAATGTCAAGAATGACTATTGTTGCCAGAGGCGATGATCGGATTCTGGAGCAGATCAACAAGCAACTGAACAGACTCATAGACGTGATCAAGGTATCTGATATGACTCAGGAGGAGCATGTGGAGAGGGAGTTGGCCTTGATTAAAGTAACAGCTCCGGCAAGAAACAGATCGGAGATAATACAGATCGCCAACATCTTTCGCGCCAATATTGTGGATGTCAGCCAGGAAACGCTGGTTGTTGCAATTACGGGTGACGAAGGCAAGATAACCGCCATGATCAATATGCTGAATCCCTATGGAGTCAAAGAAATAGCCCGTTCAGGTATGGTTATTATCTCAAGGGGACGGTAATAAACTGCCAAATAGGTATATGGGAGAGCAAGGTGGCTGATTAACTTAACAAGCTGGATTGAGGATGCCAGCATTAGTTTCCGAAGTGGACATGGGAAATTGTTAAGCTTTGATTATCACAATTTATGAAGGAGAGAATGTCATGAGAATGAATTTTGGTGGGACAGAAGAAGAAGTCATAATGATAGAGGAATATCCTCTTGAGAAAGCAAGAGAAGTGCTTGCCTCAGAGCAGATCGCCGTCATCGGATACGGCGTGCAGGGGCCGGCGCAGTCTCTTAACCTGCGGGACAATGGATTCAACGTGATCATCGGTCAGTCAAAGAAGTTTGAGGCAGACTGGGACCGGGCGGTAGAAGACGGTTGGGTTCCCGGCGAGACGCTGTTTGATATAGATGAAGCCGCTCAGCGCGGAACTATTGTCAAAATGCTCGTCTCTGACGCTGCTCAGAAAATAATCTGGCCTACGATAAAGGAGAATCTTAATCCGGGTGACGCTCTCTACTTCTCGCACGGTTTCTCGATCGTGTATAAAGATCAGACAGGCGTAATACCGCCGGATAACATTGACGTCATTATGGTTGCGCCAAAGGGTTCTGGAACGAGTGTCCGCAGGCTGTTCCTGGAGGGTCGCGGTATCAACAGCAGCTACGCAATCTTTCAGGATTACACCGGGAAAGCTCTGGACCGAACACTGTCTATTGGAATAGCTATCGGTTCCGGCTATATGTTCGAGACCACTTTTGAGAAGGAAGTGTTCAGCGATCTGACAGGTGAACGAGGTACCCTCATGGGAGCTATCTATGGTCTCTGGCTGGCTCAATATGAAGTGTTGAGAGAAAGAGGTCACAGCCCTTCGGAGGCATTCAATGAGACGGTAGAAGAAGCAACGCAAAGTCTCTATCCCCTCATAGCCGAAGAGGGAATGGACTGGATGTATGCTAATTGCAGCACCACTGCTCAACGCGGCGCTCTGGATTGGTACAAAAAATTCAGAGACGCTGTCAAGCCAGTGTTTGATGAGCTGTACACCAAAGTAAAATCTGGCGTGGAAACAGCGCGGGTGCTTGATGTAAACAGCAAACCAGACTATAAAGAGAAACTTGAGGTAGAACTGGCCGAGATAAGAGAATCCGAGATGTGGAAAGCCGGAGCCGCAGTTCGCTCACTTCGCCCGGAGAGGCGGGAAGGCTAGAGCACTGACAACTTAATTTCTGCGGGTACAATTTCTTGACTAAGGGACAGGCAATTAGTAGAATGAGGCTGCCAGCCCGTTTCCGAACAAGCCAGCGGCATGTTCTACGGAAGGCCGCCCAGAAATTGAGTCAAAGCCTTGAATTTACTGCTCCGGTGATGGTATTAAGAATTAAGTTGTCAGTGCTCTAGAGCACTGACAACTTAATTTCTGCGGGTACGATTTCTTGATTAAGGGACAGGCAATTAGTAGAACGAGGCTGCCAGCCCGTTTCCCAGCAAGCCAGCGGCATGTTCTACGGGAGGCCGCCCAGAAATTGAGTCAAAGCCTTGAATTTACTGCTCCGATGATGGTATTAAGAATTAAGTTGTCAGTGCTCTAGATATAGGTCGATGAGTATTGCTTCCGTCTGAGAGGTGAGAGAATGGCTGAAGTCCGAGTTGAGTCGCAAGAAGAAGTGATTGAAAAAGTGCGAAAGCTGCTGGAATTACTGAATTCTGAGGGACTGAATATCATAACAGCCTACCTCTATGGCTCTTGGGCTGATCGCACTTCACACAAAGATAGCGACATTGACGTGGCCATAATCTCTACTGATCTTTCGGGAGATCGTCTGGAAGATTGGTGCCGCTTGAATGGGGTGGCAACCCGGATAGATGCGCGCATGGAGGTGATCGGATTTCTTCCTGAACGGTTTCGCGATGAAAATCTTCTCGCATGGGAGGTAAAAACTAACGGAATAAAACTGCTCTGACAATAGAACGCGTGTCGGGGTTATTGCAGAGATAAAAGGAGGAAAAAGTGAAAGCTCATGTTAAACTGACCGTAGCAGAATCGAAGCGTCTGATCGCTAAAGGCGTCGCGTCGATGGGGATCATCAAGAAGGCGCTGGCAGAGGGTATGGTGACAGTAGCCAAAGGTACCACCAACGGTCGCGTTGCGGAGGAAATCCTGGGTACGAAGATCGACAGAGCGAATTATGTCACAGGTAACATCATGCCAACAAAAGGCGCCAGAGAAGGGCTTGAAGTTTCCGCGTCGGTTCCTGACGTAGTTCTGAGGAAAGGTAAGAAAGTTGAGGGGCTGGAGTCGGTGGATTCAATCGCTGAGATGAAACAGGGAGACGTCTTTATCAAGGGCTGTAACGCCGTGAACTATAAGCAGAAGCTGGGCGGCATATTGATCGGACATAATAGAGGCGGAACTATTGGCGGAACATTGGGAACTATAGTTGCGAGGAAAATACATCTGGTATTGCCAGTAGGATTGGAGAAAAGCGTATACGCTGACATGAATGAGATCAGCATGAAGGTCAGGGAAGATGACGAGTATGTCGGCGGCGGACCTACGCTATTTCCTGTAGCGGGACATATAGTCACCGAAATCGAGGCTCTGGATATATTGGCAGGCGTGAAGGCTTTGCAGGTAGCCGCAGGCGGGATCGCTGGAGCAGAAGGCTCCGTCTGGTTGCTGATAGAAGGTGAAAAAGCGCAGGTAGAAAAAGCTCTGGAAATCGTCGAGGAATGCCGCGAACTGGAAGCGGGGGCTTTGTTCTAACTTGACTTTGTCACATTGGATCGCGATCCAGTCGTAGCCCAATTTTCTAAGTTGGCATTCTGGGAACCCTATGCCGGAAGCCAAGATAGAATCTTGGGCTACAGGCAAATGTGACTTGGTTGATCTGGATTCAGAAGGAGGAACATAGTGTTTTTAAGTGTATTGGGTTATGGGGCACTGGCAGGAGTGGCGACCATAATTGGTACTATGGTTATCCTCTACAGATACGACTGGGCCAAACACAATTCCATACATCTGATGAGTTTCGCCGCCGGGATCATGCTGGCTGTCGCCTTTCTGCATCTCATCCCCGAAGCTGTGCATCTAGGGTCTGAGAGCGGAGTTCATGTAGAGGGGATGGAACATAACGGCGACGGTAAGTTCGTTTTCATGATGGTGTTGTTGAGCTTTGTAATCTTCCACGCGATTGAGAGCATAATATCAATTCATCCCCGGCATGACGTGGAGGCAACTGAACCACATAAACACAGCCGCCTGAGTATATTATCCATAACTGGTCTGGCCTTTCATTCTTTGATCGACGGAGTGATTATAGCTGTCGGATTCAAAGCTGGATCGCGAATCGGGATAATGATGACCATGGCGGTTATATTGCATGAAATGCCCGAAGGCATTGTTACCACAAGCATCCTGCTCCACGACGCTATGGCGAGAGCCAGGATATTCTGGTTTTCTTTACTGGTTGCCGTCGCGACGCCTGTCGGAGCTATTGTGTCATATTTACTGCTTGGCGAAGCGTCGGAGAATCTCCTGAGAATACTACTTGCCCTTGCCGCCGGTTCCTTCATATACATCGCAGCAACCGACCTGATACCTGAGACACACAGGGAGGAAAAGCGGTTCAACACAGTGGTATTGATAGGCGGTATAGCAATTCTATATTTTATCGGACGCCTTATGGGGCATTGACACGAATACTCTGACACGCTTGAAATTGCGGTATGTAATCAAGGAGAGAGATGAATTTTCCAAAAAAATACAAGCCTCAGGAAGTCGAGCCTAAGCTGCAAAAATTCTGGGAAGAGCACAAGATATATCAATACGATCCAGACTCAGATAACCCCTGCTTCTCGATGGACACTCCTCCGCCCTATGTTTCATCGGCACATTTGCACGTTGGTCACGCGATGAGCTACTCACAGGCTGAGTTCGTTGTGCGCTACAAGCGGATGCGGGGATACAATATCTTTTATCCCATGGGATTCGACGATAACGGGTTGCCCACTGAGAGGTACGTTGAAAAGAAATATAATGTTAACAAATCAAAGGTCAACCGTCAGGAATTTATCGACCTATGCCTGAAAGAGACGAAGATCGGCGCTCAGACGTACCGCGAACTCTGGGATGCGCTTGGAATATCGGTCGATTGGTCTCTGACATACTCCACCATCGACGAACGCTGCCGCCGCACATCGCAGCGTAGTTTTATCGAACTGGTAAGAGATGGACTCATCGAAAGGCGTGACGAGCCGATCCTCTGGTGTTATCGCTGTTCAACTGCAATTGCTCAGGCCGACGTAGACACCGAAGAGGTATCTACGCGGCTCAATAACATCGCCTTCCTGGGACCTGACGGGCGCGAGTTGATCATCAGCACCACTCGTCCGGAGCTTATCCCCGCCTGCGTTTCGCTCTACGTCAATCCCAATGACGAACGCTACGCATCTCTGATCGGCGCTAAAGTGGGTGTTCCCCTGTTTGATTACCAGGTGGAGGTCAGAACCCACGCGGACGTTGATCCCAGCTTCGGCACAGGGCTGATGATGGTATGCTCCTGGGGCGACGCTGAAGACGTGGGTAAGTGGAAGGAGCATAGCCTTGATACTCGTCACCTCTTTGATGGGCGTGGGCGTATGAATGAGCTTGCCGGGCAGTTCTCAGGGCTTTTAGTTGAGGAAGCTCGCAAGGGAATACTTGAGGCACTCAATAAGAAAGGGCTTCTGAAGGGTTCTGAGCCTCTGATTCATAACGTTGGCGTCCATGAACGCTGTAACACTCCTGTTGAATTTAACCACAGCCTGCAATGGTTCATCCGCGTGTTGGATCACAAGGATGAATTCCTGCGCAGAGGCGAGGAACTTGGGTGGTATCCCGAATTTATGAAGGCGCGATACGAAGACTGGGTCAAGGGATTGAAATGGGACTGGTGCATATCCCGCCAGCGTTACTACGGCGTTCCGTTTCCTGTCTGGTACTGCGAAGAGTGTGAGAAGCCGTGGTTTCCTGCCATTGAATCTCTTCCTGTAGATCCAACGGTAGATTCAGTGCCCGAAGGTGTGCGCTGTGAGTGTGGAAGCACGTCATTCATCGGCGAAAAAGACGTAATGGATACCTGGATGACAAGCTCTCTCACGTCGCTGATCAATGCGCGGTGGGCGTATGATGACCATGAGCTTATGGAGCGCATCTATCCACAGTCTGTTCGTGTGCAGGCATTTGAGATCATCCGCACATGGCTTTTTTACAGTGTGGTAAAGAGCCATTTCCACACGGATTCGCTTCCCTGGAATGATATTATGATCTCCGGATGGGGATTAGATTCCAAAGGGAAGAAAATGAGCAAGCGTCTCGGAAACTTCGTTGATCCCATGTCCGTAATAAAGAGATATTCTGCGGATGCTCTGCGTTACTGGTCTGCGGGCGCGACACTGGGAAATAACCTCCGCTACAATGAGCAGGACGTGATTGACGGCAACAGGCTGATGACCAAGCTCTGGAATGCCGCGCGCTTCGTTTCCACATACCTGTTTGATGAAAATGATGAAGCGCTTCCGCTATCGCCGGGACAGCCGACTATGTCGGATCGCTGGATCGTCTCTCGTTTCATATCGACGGTGGAATCCGCGTCGGAATATCTGGATAAATTCGAGTATAGTCACGCTCTGGACGTTGCGGAGCGATTCTTCTTCTCCGAATTCTGCGACAACTATCTGGAGATTATCAAGCAGCGCTTCTGGAATCCAGATCAGTTCGCGCCAGAGCAGATCGAGGCTGCAAGATTTGCGCTGCACTCGGTTCTACTTGGTATCCTCAAACTTTTTGCGCCCTTTATACCGTATATAACCGAGGAGCTATATCAAATTGTCTTCCGACCATTCGGCAGTCCTGTGAGCATACACATTTCGGAATGGCCTGAGTACGATGATTCGCTGATCGACGACGAGGCGGAGGAAGCAGGCAAACTCTTGGTGAATATCCTGACTGGAGTGCGGCGCTGGAAGACCGATAATCAGGTTCACTCGAACTTTCCGCTAAGCGAGATGATTATCACGGCCAGTGAAGAGGAAAAAGCGCGCCTCAACCCCATCATTGGCGATCTGCAAGCCGCAGCACATGCAGAATCCCTCAAATTTGGGGCGGGAGGCGACGTTCCTACGGAAGCTGAAAACATAACCATGAAACTGACCCTGGGTGAGAGGAAACAGCGGGGATAGGAATAAAAAAACTCACCACAGAGGCACAGAGGATACAGAGAAAGCCAGAAAGCCGGACAGCGTAGAACGAGGCTGCCAGCCCGTTTTTCCTGCATTGCTATTTTCGTCATTGTGTGTGAGCTATGATACCCGAGCTAACGCTCATGGCGTCTGCTTAGCAAATAACGCATCTCTTGTCATTCTGAACGAAGTGAAGAATCTCTACGAGGATGCCGTCTTCTTGAGAGATTCTTCGCTCCGCTCAGAATGACATAAGTTAGCATCCCTTCTACGTTTTTTTCTGTCTGGCATATTCTTCTTCTCGGAACTCAGCGATCGCCTGAGTTGCGTATTTGATGACCTCCTCTTCAGACACTCCTTTGTTCTTTGCGTGCACTTCCTTCAAAACTGCCCTCAACTCCACGTTCATTTTGCCGCCAAAATAGCATAGCAATAGCTCTTGTGCTTTTTTATCGTCTGTGGTATATTAGTGCGTGGAGAATACACGAAGCATATTTCTGGACTAAAAAGGTGACGAGGATATTTGACAACCGGAAGGAGAGTTATATGCGTATTGAGATATACGGATGAGCAAGTGAGGGGAACACAGCAGCGTTAACACAATACAACTCGAAAGGAGTAAAATTACTATGCAACAGCAACAGCAACAGTGGGATGAAATAAAGCCTTACTTACGTTTAATCACCTTCAAGCGTGCTTTTATAGTTATCATCGTTGTGCTTGGTATTGCCACAGTATTCACCAGCTTTTACACCGTTGATGCCGATTCGGTGGCTGTCGTCCTGAGGTTTGGTAAATATATCAAGGAGACTGAGCCGGGTTTGCATTTCAAATTACCTCTTGGCATTGAGAGGGCAATAAGTGTTCCAGTCAAAAAACTGCTCAAGGAAGAATTTGGGTTCCGCACTCTTCGAGCAGGAGTCCGCACCCAATATGATCCACGGGATTATCCGGCTGAATCACTTCTATTGACCGGTGATCTCAACATCGCTGACGTGGAATGGGTGATTCAATATAAGATCGAAAGGCCAAGGGAATATCTGTTTGAAATACGTAATTCCAGACAGGCTTTGCGCGACCTCTCCGAAGCCGTCATGAGCACTGTTGTTGGGGATAGGAGTGTTACAGAAGTCCTCACCGTGGGACGAACTGAGATTGTTGCAGACGTCCAGGAACTCCTGCAACAGTTGCTGGATGAATACCAAACAGGCCTGGATATTACCAGCGTCACTCTGCAAAATGTGTATCCTCCAAAATCTGTGAAGCCTGCTTTTAATGATGTCAGTGAGGCGATGCAGGAGAAAGATCGGTCTATTAACGAGGCGAAGTCGGATTATAACCAGGCTGTTCCCAAAGCCGAAGGTGAGGCCAAAAGGCTGATCACAGAGGCAGAAGGTTACGCGCTGAAGCGTGTCAATGAAGCGAGAGGCGATGCCGATCGATTTAACGCGATCTGGCAAGAGTACCAGGATGCCAAGGACGTAACCCGCCGAAGACTCTATCTGGAAACCATGAGTGAGATTTTGCCCCAGGTCAGCGAGATCTATATCATTGATGGCCAATACAACTCACCGATTCCGATTTTGCAATTGAAATAATAAAAAGGAGGGCCAAGATGGATGCCAAAATACTGATACCATTGATTCTCATAGCTATTCTTATAGTCGTCGCCATTCCATTAGTCTCCAGTATGCTGTATATTGTTCATGAAGGTGAGCAGGTAGTTATTACGCAATTTGGAAAACCCATCGGTCAACCCATCACCACCGCGGGATTGAAGGCAAAGACTCCCTTTATCCAGGATGTGCACCGTTTTGAAAAACGTATTCTTGAATGGGACGGTTCGCCGGACGAGATTACGACGAAGGAGAAGAAATCCATCTGGCTGGATACAACTGCACGTTGGCGCATTATAGATGCGCTCAAATTCTACGAGGCAGTCGGCAGAGAGGATGTGGCACAATCCCGTCTGGATGACATAATCGACTCGGCTGCCCGTGATTTGATAACTTCACAAATGCTGATCGAAGCGGTGCGGAACTCAAACCGTCCTTTGTATCAGGATATTGACGAGTTGGAGGAAGAGGAAACGCAAGGGAGTGATGAAGTTTCGGAGTTGATTGAGTTTGGAAGAGAAAAAATTACACAAATGATCCTCCAAAAGGCACAAGAGTCTGTGGCTCAATACGGAATTGAGCTTATCGGGGTACGGATTAAGCGAATCAACTATGTGGATGAAGTGCGTGCAAAAGTTTTCGATCGAATGAAGTCCGAACGCGAGCGAATCGCGGCAAAGTACCGGTCTGAAGGCGAAGGGGAAGCCGCGGATATAATGGGACAGAAGCAGAAGGAGCTGGATCGCATCCAATCTAATGCCTACAAGACGGCAGAGCAGCTTAAAGGCGATGCTGACGCTGAAGCCATTCGCATATACGCTGAAGCGCATGGGAAAGATCCGGAGTTCTTCGCCTTTACCCAAACATTGGAAACCTACAAAAAAACAAGCAACGAGAACACCAGACTCATTCTGACAACAGATAGCGATCTCTACAAATATCTCAAAACCACTGGCAAAATCAGCAGATAATAGCGTTGTACGTAAAACGTAAAAATGTAACCTGCCTGTAATGAAAGCAGCGTTGAGACATTCATTTCTGCTCAGTGTAGGGGCGGGTAAACGGTCTTTGATTGGTAAATCAAAGACCGTTTACCCGCCCCTACAACTCTATACATTGCATAAGTGAAAAGGTCGTATTGACAAGGGGGCTATAGAATTTTCACAAAAGAAACAGGCTTTTGGAGGGCCAACTTCAATCGGGAAAATCCTGGACAATGAAGATTCATAAAATGAATGGGTAACACTTGTCATCCTCTTATGTTAAAAGTCAAGCAAAAGTTGTTCCGAATAGGGAATCTATTCTTTTACTACCCCTTAATGATCCCACTCCTCTAACGGACTAACATGTAGCGCATCAGATGACGGCGCTTCTTCGCTATAGGGGGTTATTTCCACCACGATCCGCGCTGTCTTCACCATCTGGGGCAACTGGATCGTCAGGTTACTTATGCCCTCATTTTGCGCCTGAGGTTTGGGCGGTTGTGCCGATACAACCTCAAATTTCGCATCCTCCGGCTCAATGATCTGAATGGCAAGATGGGCGTCATCCTGTGTCAGAATAGCTCTGCGTCCTTGTATGTCTATATCGGCGGGAGTGTGGAATCCCCAGACCACGCTCACCGGCACGCGCGCGTCGATCTCATCCTGCACAACGACTCGCGACCTATCCACCAGCGCCATGCCGCGCCAGGCGCGTTTTACCAGTGTTCCATAGGCTGCTGATAGGTCGGCAACAGCAAAAGCGCGTTCTGGCGTGGATTTGAAAGAGATCATGGGTGCTTCTGCCCTGTGATCCTGATTCACGCCGTTAATCACCAGGGTATTATGCCCTTCTGTGCGCAGACGGTAGTACGTCCAGCGGTTCTTCCCGAAGTATGCTGGCAGATTATAATTATCGCCACCCATATCCACAGCCCACCGCTTGCCCAGCGCGTCCAGGACAAACGTACCCAGATCCAGATGGCTGTGGTTTGCCTTATTATCGCCGCCCTTAAAGCCCACGAAGATCGCGTCCGGGTCTTCCCACGCGCTGTGGAAAAACGCAACGTTGACTCCCCTGAACATCGCGTCCAGCGGCAATTCATCCGGGCCTTCCCCGCGAGGGTCGAACCACCATAAGCCTAACGCTTCCGAGCCTCGCGGATACCGACGCTGATGCCATGCGTAGAGCGGTTTATTGAACTCCTTCGCCATCCAGAACATCTGCGGCGTACTACCCGCTCCGCTGCCAGCGTCAGCAAAGTTGAAAGTCAATCCTGTAGGACCGGCGAAGTACATTCGGAACATACCGGTCTGCGGGAATCCCGGCGTCTTTGATAGCCCCATATCCGATCCCAGAGCCGTCTTCAGTCCCGCCAGAAGATACACATTATATCGAGTTGCATAATGCCAGTATCCGGGCCCTTCCGGCCATCCACCATCTGGCGCGAACTCCGCCATTGCCAGAGGGAGGGATTTGAGCGCCTGATCCATAATATACGCGCACAATTCCGGCTCCTCATCTGCGATGGCAAGCGCGCCCAAGGCAATGCCGCCGTTGCAGACTTGATTCCAGTTATGTCGGCAGTTTACCCACCACTTCCACGGTTTTTCCCCCTCGTATGCTTCCTGTGCAGGCTTGAGACCTTTCTGGATAATGGCCTCACGGATGATCCTGCGCTCTTCCTCCGATAGATCGTCATACAGCCAGTCATAGCCGATGGCGAAAGCGTGCGTCATCTCGGCAGTATCGAGAAAATGAGATGGGTGCCAATCCTTGAACTCCGCAGCAGCCATCAATTCCTTTTTTGCCCGCTCCAGATACTTGCGGTCGCCGTCCAGTCGATACATCGTCGCCAGAGTATATACACGGCGCAGGCATCTTCTGCTAACTCCCAGCAGTCGTGGCCCCGCCAGCTTATATTCGACGGGCGACTCTTTGAGGATTTTATCCGCCTCACGCTTGAGACTGTCATAGAGTGATCTGGCATCCTGATTTGCCTGAATAAGTTCCTTAACTCGCGTCACATCGGAATCCAGAGCGATTAGACGCGGGTGTCCTTCTCTGAGGGTGCTAAACATGGATGAGTTACCTCCAATTTCAGAAGCATAGGCACTTGAAACGAGTGCGATTGCGGCAAAAGCCGCGATCAATATTCTGTGAGACTTCATCGGCTACCTCCGTAATCCGGAAGCGTCAGTCCAGTTCCGGCATCCGACACAGCGTCTTATACATAAGCTCCACGGTATTTTGGAAATCGGACAGATTTATCATGCCCACCGGCGAGTGTATATACCTGGTGGGAACCGAGACTGTGACTGATGGCGCGCCGCCTCGGGACTGGTGTATTGGGCCGGCGTCAGTACCTCCTGTTATGGTTCGCTTGAACTGATAGGGGATGTTTTCTTTCCCGGCTGTATCCACAAGAAGGTTGACGAGACGTTTATCGCTTATGGTTGTCCTGTCCATGATAGTTATGGCCGGGCCTGCGCCCATGTTGGTAGATGGGGCGACATCGCGTTTGGACGGCATATCCCCCGCCGTAGTTCCCTCCAGAGCGAATCCGAAGCCGGGATTCACCGCGTAGGCAGCGACTTTAGCTCCTCTCAGTCCACATTCCTCCTGCACCGTGAAAACCCCGTGAAGTGTGAACGGATAGCTCCTTTTGAGAAGCTCTATCAACACTCCGCACCCCACCCGGTCGTCGAACGCCTTCCCTCTGAGTATGTTGCCGGACTGGACGAATTTTGTGGCGAAAACCACAGGATCGCCTATCTTGCATTTCGCCTCGTCTTTAGAACTGGCTCCCACGTCTATGGACATATCGTCCGACTTGATGACTTTTTGATCGCCACTTTTAAGATGAATGGGCTTTGCACCGATAACTCCCGGAGTCTTATTTTCTCCAATATAAACTCGCTTCGATAGCAGCACCCGATCGTCGATGCCGCCGATCTTTTTAAATTTGACAAACCCTTTGGAATCAATGAGATCCACAAACAGGCCAACTTCGTCCATGTGCGCCGCCACCATTATCTTCAGATCGGTTCCATTGCCCTTTTTGACTGCGAATAAATTCCCTATGGTGTCGGTGGATAAATCGTCCACGTGTGGACAAAGCTCCTCCCGTATTATCTTACGGATCTCGTTTTCGAAACCCGACACGCCGGATGCGTTAGATAGCTTTTCTAAAAGCATTTCAGGTCCTCCAGAAACTTTGAATCCAACTGCGAGATAAATATGCTCAGAAGTTCCGCCAAACGCTTTATATCTTCCAATTTCAGCGTTTCCACTGTGGTGTGCATGTATCGTAATGGAATGGACAGAAGACCGGCTGGAATACCCGCTCTGCTGACCTGAAGACTATAGGCATCTGTGCCGCCGGGGCGCGGATCTGCATCAATCTGGTAAGGGATCTCATTTTCCTTCGCCAGATCAACGAATTTTTGCGTGATCTTTGGATGAAAATTTGGCCCCAGACCTACGGATGGCCCTTTATTCAGGGGATACGAACTCCTCTCAGACGATCCAGGCCCATCGCCGAAGGTCACGTCAATGGCTATGGCTATCTGAGGCTCGATCCGAAAAGCGGTGCTCGTCGCGCCCAGGCCGGACACTTCCTCCTGCACTGTAGCGATAGCATACACATCCCATGCGTGTTTCCGCATGGTCAGACGGCGCAGCGTCTCAACCAGAGAAGCTACTCCCGCGCGGTCGTCGAACGCCTGCGCAGCGATATTCCCGCCCTCCAGTTCCGTGAAATCGCTCTCGATTCTCACAAGAGTTCCGATCTCCACCAGTTCCTCCAGTTCTTCCTTGCTCCGGCCTGTGTCAACGTATAAGTCCTCCAGGCTGGCATATTTCCCGCTCTCGCCGGACTGCTGGAGGTGTGGCGGCTTTGCTGCAACGACGCCTCTCAGGACTTCCTTCCCCAGCACACTCACCGCCTGGCCCGGCAGCGTGGTTACATCAATGCCGCCGATCCTGGTGATGTGTATGAATCCGCCGTCCTCGATCTTTGTAACCATGAGGCCGATCTCGTCCAGATGGCCTGCCAGGAGTACCTTCTTCCTTTCGTCGCCAGTCTGATCACCGCGTTTCAGAGCGACCACACTTCCCATCTTATCAATGCTAACCTCATCAGAAAACGGCTTCAGATGTTGGGCAGCCACCTCCGCAGCGCCCGTCTCATATCCCGAAATACCTGGCGCTTCGGTTAGCTCCTTCAATATTTCTTTAAGCTCCAATTAGTGCCTCCTTTCTGAGGACAGTCGCAGTATTTCCTTCCAATTCCAGTTCCGTGTTAAGCTGTTTAGAGAGCTTTTTCAACTCAAGAAGTATAGATTTTGCCGTTTCTCCAGAAGCCGGTTCCGGTCTGAAATTCGTGGCGTCAATAATAACCGGCAGAAATTCCACCTGCTGTATTCCCGATTTTCCCATGCTGCACCGAAGTATCAGCCCGCGTCTGGTGCGCATCCCTTTCTGATCAAATATGAAATTCCCTAGACTATAGCAGATAAGACCATTTTTGTATAGTTCGATTCCCTGGATCACGTGAGGATGATGACCGATTATCAGATCAGCGCCTGATTCTATCGTTGAATGGGCAAGTTCGCGTGTCTCCGCGTCCGGATGATCAGAGTATTCCCATCCCCAGTGGAATGAAACGATCACCACGTCAGCCCACTTCTTTGCCCTCTCAACATCCGCTTTGATTGCTTTAGCGTTGGAAATAGCGATACCCGGGCGTTTCGGCTGGGCCTCTACCACCATGTGAAATCTGTAGGAATACGCCAGCAGCGATATTTTGACGCCATTTATTGCGAAGTTAGCTGATCTGTGCGCCGCCGCCAAATTCGCCCCCGCGCCGATGTATGCGATGCTGTTATGAGCCAGAATATCCATTGTCTCCAGAACGGCTGCAGTTCCATAATCCATCGCGTGATTATTTGCCAGCGACACAACGTCGATCCCTGCGCCCCTAATCCCATTGATAACTTGCGGAGTGGCTCTGAAATTTACCTCTTTGCCCTTCGTCGCCTTCCCCAGGGAGGATATGGGAGATTCCAGATTACCAAGAGTCAGATCGGCTTCGCTCAATAGTTCAGCTACGGATTCAAACGGAAACTCAGCGCCCAGTTTCTTGATCTTATCGCCCACGCCTCTATCCAGCATTATGTCGCCTACAGCGGTGAATGTGACATTTTGTGTGGCATCTGATGCTGGTCCAGTAACAGCTCTTCTGCTCTGCTCAAGTTGAGCCGCGACTGCTGGTACTAATAGGATAGCAGTGATGAAAATGGCTGTCCGAATTTTGCTGCTGTTCAATATAAAAGTCTCCAAAATTAGTCAATTAGTCTATATGGTTTATGGGCTTATGCAGGCAAGATGCCTGCGCTCCCAGGAACGCGAGCTGCCTCTGAAACTGCTAGCGAACCATGACCATTTTTCTCGAATCTGTGGACTCCCCGGCATCCATGACGCAGAAGTAGATATTTGAAGCCACCATCTCACCCGCTTCGTTCTTCCCGTCCCAGTATGGATGGCCGCTTAGTGGTCTGCCATAGTTTGATAGGTAGCCAGTTTCTCCACTGACCAGATACTCTGAGTCACACCCAGTGCCATCATAGGACTTCGATGGGTATATTCCCTATCCCCAATTTCTACCCGAAGAGAGCCATGATCCCAACAGAAATTGTAGTATGCTGCGCAAAGCCAGCTATGACAGACATGATACTCACAGTCCTTCAGTCCTTTGAAAACTCCAGTGTTTTGCGAGCTTTTCGAGCATTGAGATGTCTATCTGTTCCGTTGTGTCGTTCCACAAACGATGTGTTGACTGCATTGGAGACGGAAGATGATCTAAGAGCAGCTTCCAGAGCAGCTTCCAGAGCATCATCTGTGCCATACACTTGCTTGGTATCAACGGATACCACTCCACCATCTTTTCTCATCTGCCTGAGCTTCCTTAACTTGCACCCCGCTTACCAACTCGTCATGCAAGGCTCTGGCATGATTCCCTGCAATGCGCGTCAGGCGACTAACAGCATCTCGACTTACTTTCAGCAGTCGGCATATCCGTCGTTGTCCACAGCCTTCAGCGTGCCGCTCAGGTGATGCAGGATAGAGATGATCTTCTCTTTGGGAAGACGACTTTCTGACAGAGCTGTGTGGGCTCTTTCTGAGAACTTACCACCACACACTTTGCATTCTAACAGCCGGATTGTGTCTGACTTCCCATATGTCTGATGAACTCGCAGATTCTTACCACACCGTTTCCCATGTTCTGAACAATCTGTATTGATGCAGCAAAACTCGCTTAATGGTTTCATAATGGCTCTCCTGATATGTAGATGAACTTCATCGCACCATATCATATCAGAAGAATCCGCATATGTCAAATCTTAGCAGGCCATTAGGGAACCTGGTCTCTCTGGGACAATCACACATCAATGCCTTCAGGTACTTCGGTGGCGTTACTGACACCATTTTGTATGACAATATGAAGACAGTTGTGCTGTCCAGAGAAGGTGGTAGAATCCACTGGAATCCACATTTCATGGACTTTACGGGTTCATGCCGAAGCTGTGCCTTCCTGGTCGGAAAGAGACCAGGGGAAAGATAGAAAGACCATTCTCCTACATCAGATCCAGCTTCTTCAGGGGAACAGAGTTTATCAGCCTGGATGATGTAGCTTGCGCTTCAGAAGGGATGGAACTGGCTGGACAATGTGGCAAACACAAGAATTCATGGGACAACACAGGAAGTTCCATTTGACAGGCTTAAGCGTGAGCTAGAGAACCTGAATCCTTTGAGAGATGAAGACTACGCTCTGGAACACTCTGAGGCCCGGAAGAGCACCAAGGACTGTTACCTGAGCTTTGATGGGAATCGCTACTCGGTTCCCTACCAGTATAGCTGTAGAGACCTGATTGTGAGGCAGCGTGGAGAGGAGCTACGGATCTTCTGGGGATATTCCTGAAGCTAAAGCTGTGGTTATGCCTGATCGGATAAAAGACTTGGCTTATCCCAAGCTAAGAGTGTTGAAAGGACACCTGAAAACTATCCGAAGTCGATACAGCAAAATGTATCAGATTTGGCTCTTCCGGCTTGAGTGTGGTAACAGATTGTAATCAGTTTTTAGTTTTCAGTTTTTAGTTTTCAGTTATCAGCTAGCCAAGTGCTGTTAAATTGGTGTTAGTTTTGTGCTAATTCCTGTTAATTTCGTGTTAATTTGGGGCTAAAATGCCCCATTTTCACGCTTGATTCTGAGGATTATCCTTTTTTTGGTAAATCTCTGAAACCCTGATGATACCTGTGTTTAGCTCAGATTAGGCAGCTAAAAAGTTGAACAGATGTTGAACAAAAGTTTAACACTTTTTAATTTTTTTTTCAGAATCTCAGAAAATCTGAGGTGGAATCCCGGGATATAGAATCCCAGAATATGAAAGTGATGATGTCCCATTATTAATATCGAGGTATCATCCACATTTTGATACATATTTCCACACTTAATCCTGAAGAACTTCCTTTTTCTGCCACCTCTGGCAAGCACTTTCGCCTTATGTAGAGCTTCCTTTGGCTTATCATCTTCTACGAATTGCTGGATTGCCTTGTAGTTAGCGTCATAGCTCCCATCCATGGCATCGGCTATCATGTGGGCATACAGGTATTGGGAAGAGCTAGAGGAATCAGGTAATCCCTATCAAGTCTTCCCATCAAGTCTTCCATCATTCTGGAATTATCTGTCGTAATTGCTCACCGACCGCTTTTGATACTCCCCCATGTAGCTGCAAGTTTTTCTTTCGGCGTGACCGGCGTTTCGCTGACTATGGTAACTGAGTAGTTGCTCATACCAGTAGTGCCTGCGAGAGTTGTCTCAGTGGCAGAGGATGTACCTGTGATGGGAATGGTTGGCTCTCCCATCCATATAGCTTCCAGAATGCCATCGCCATTGGTGATCTGTATGTTGTCAACGTAGACTCTGAAGATGCCAGCGTTGTGTTCGTTGCTGTCGGTAGCTATCATAACGCCATCAATGGTCTTGCCGGCCAGCGGAGCAAGAGAGATTTTCCGATGATACCATCCATCTTTGGCATACTCGCTGAGATCGGTGCCTGGATGAGCGTTCAGGTCATTCTGATCTGTGGCTCCTGAATCCCGCAGAGTAGTACCGTCGGTAGTGTGCAGGTCAACTGTGCCTTTGAACGTGGGATTGCCAAAGAACATGACGATCTGAAACTCCAGATAGCCCGCAGCATCAACAGGTATGCTGCCTTCCCATATATCTATATAAGTGTGTCCATGCACATTGGCTTCATCGTAGGTGGCTTCCAGAGCCAACATTGGTGCGCCATCGGCATGTCCTCTCACCACCAGAGGTCGACTGATATCGTCAATGACTATACTTCCATTTTCCATATCGGCGGTGGTTGCTTCTCCTGTCGCTGCCCGATTGGGACTCGAATGACTGGCGTTCTGAAGCTCAATTGTACTGGCTTTGACCTCCAGTACCTCAAACATAATAGCGACTAATTCACCTGATGATCCATCAACGCTCTCAGCGGTGCCAAGCCTGGCGGTGGATATAGCCATTGTACCGGCTGAATTTACCTCAGCCAGAAGCTCAGGAGCTAAAGCCTGCAAATCTGTCAGTACTAGCATCCCCACCAGAACACCTTGGCCGGCTACCACTTGGTTATTAAGAAAAGTAATCGTGTCTGCTCCATCCGCTCCGATGAACTTTCCCTGCTCAATAGAAGTGAATTTCAAAGCAGTGTTATCAAAGCTCAAGTCGAAGGAACAACTATATAGATCAGCTACATTCTGGATATTCACATCAACAGTGATTGTTTCGCCTACCGGTGGGCATTTCTGATTCGCTGGTCCGATAGCAACAGTGGCGGCATAAGTGCCGAAGGCAAATGCCAGCATGAAAACGAGTATTGTAGCACAAAATGTATGGTTTTTCATCCTTTTTCTCCAGTGATTTCTGATTTCAGTGAATAAGTTAAAAACAATAGCTGATTCAGAATTATCCCAATTGATCCGAGGGAGAACTTATTGTCAATTCGAGAATATCAGGGATATTAACTCCTTGCCTATTCTTTGGTGCGGCGTCGAGTCAAATTCTTTCCGCGGATGCTGAAAAAATATCTCTGTGAGGTGACAAAGCAGCATGAATATATGAAATGATTGACCCCCAGCGGCAAATCAGGCTGGAGGACGTGCTGAAGGAGAAATGCTTGGTGTTCCGCGGCAACCCGGGTGCTGATAAGACCACGCTGCTGAAGCATATGACAGATACTCGCTCCGCCGGAGATAAGTGGAAACGGCAGATAGAAGCGAAGGGAACGCGTGAGCAATTGCGATGTTATAGGAATCCAATATCTTCACCAACGGCATAAATTAAAACTCAGCAGCTTGCGCTGCTCATTTCATGAATTTAAACAACAATATTCTATCAAACTATTGCTATCAAGTCAACACAAAACGTCACTTTCACCAAATTTCCCTTATTTGAGGTGAACTCCGACCTGATCCATTTCCCATTATCTATTATCTATTATCTATTACTTCGGAGTGTTTCTGATCTCGGAAATCCACAGCAGCTTCCCTGAGCTTTGGCTCAATTCCTGTTTCTATCGCTTCCCAATCATAGTCCTCTGCTGCTTTCTGGGGGAAACTCCAATTCAGCGCTGTGGACCTCGACCCCTAACAGAGTCATCTGGTCATAATCGAAATAGGAATAGCCAGGCATAACGCCATCGCATCGAAGGAAAAAGCGATAGCAAGCAAATTGCCACCTACGAAACTATTTTCTATTCGGACCTATTTTACCAGAAACTCATATCATCGTCTATCGCGTTTTCAAAAGATTATTTTTATGGAAGTGAAGGGCTGCAAAGAGGGAAAAGCCTTTTCTTTGCAGCCCTTTCCGCGAGCGGGCCTACCTTAAGAGGTAATTCACAAAACCGCGCACGTTAGTTGTCTCTCCTAACCTATTTTTTCACTGCCATCTTCCTTGTGGCAGAGAAGTCGCCGGCTATTATATTGTAGAAGTAGACTCCGCTGGCTACTTGCTCACCTGCTTCATTCCTTCCATCCCAATATGCAGACTTCGACTGAGATGAATAGACGCCAGCATTCCTGTATCCCAGATCCAGTGTTCTGATCAGTTGACCAGCGGTGCTATAGATCCTTATGGACACATTATTCGCATCCATCAAATGATAAGGTATCCATGTCTCTGGGTTAAAGGGGTTAGGATAGTTCTGGAGCAGAACTGACTTTTCTGGCATAATGTCGCCCAGCTTCAGCCTTACATCTAGGACGGCATTTCTGATCGCGTCCAGTGTAATCTCTCGGACAAATGGCCCTGAGACGATTTCGCCGCCGGCGTCCATTACGGCAACCCTTACTTTGTCTCCGGATTCTATGACAGCCTTGCGACTCAGGTCAACCCACGCGGTTGAGAAGTAGCCGCTGTCGCCCACTATTTCAGTAGCAGTTACTCCGGTGCGCAGGTTCTTCATTGTTACGATGTAGCTGCCATCGCTGGCGTTCATAAAGGCATCATCGAGTATGTAACCTTTGACCAGGAAGGCCCAGGCATCACTCTTGCCAACAGCAGCAGGCGGAGCGGCGACAGGCAGTTCATTGCTCCATGCTGCTCCTGAATGCACAATAGTTATGGCATTCAGAACATTGACGATGTATGCTTTTCCGCCCTCAATTTCGAAGTTGCCGTCGGGAGCGCCTGGTACATAGCCCATAAAGCGGCCAGCCTCTTCCTCATACTTTATCACCGCCGTCGCCTTGGCTTGTTCTGCAAACGATTGGGCGGTGACCGGCTTGATAGGCTCCAGAGGCAACGAGACCATGTTCAGACCTTGTGACAGATTAGCAAAGAAGACGTTGCTGTAGTCCTTCCCATCCCCTGCTGGCTCTCCTATCTCCAAACCGGTAAGGTCCTTGTATGAGGCGCGCAGTACGCTAACTGCATACCTGAGGTTGTGGATTCCACGGCTTCCATCGTTGTTCACGAGGGTATAGTTGTAATTCGCCATCCGCTCTGCTGGCGGCGTTCCCGGTATAGCAGGCGTATCACCTTCTGCAGGTGTTTCCGAGACAAGGGCTATGTTACCTTCCTCGTTCTTTGGCAGAAGACTGAATACAAGGGCTAACATACCATCGATTTCCGTCTGGACGCCTTCGACGACGCCATCCCCGTCGAAATCTTCCCTGGCCGGGAAGTCGAAGGTTGCGATGTCGCCATGACATGACTGGCAAGCCCCGACGTTCTCGATGTCATCATCCGACCTCATAGCGAACGTATGGTCACCCACCATATTGTGCCCAGCGCCATCAGGTGTATCTGCCATATGACAGCCGACGCACTTTTTCTCAACTGCACTGAAATGCGCGGAGCTGTCCAGCGTCTCGCCGTAATCAATAGCGCTCTTTCCTGCAAGCATATCCGCCTGCGGGCCTCCGTGAGTTCCACGGGAACTGCCGAGGACATACTCTGGGGGATTAACTCGTCGCGCGTTGTGGCAAGACATACAAGCCGCTGAGACGCCGGCGTCAACAACATCACCATAGGCGGGTAGCGTGACATCGCCCACCATGTTCAGTCGAAGGATATTCGTAGCATCGTCAATGGCATGACACGTGGTGCATACCATTCCAAATTCTGATGCTTCTGCCAGATCCTCTTCAGGTGGCGGGTTGCCCTTCACCTGAATACTGACGAACCCAGCCGAATCATGGCATTTTATGCAGCTACTCCTGGTAATAGCGCCATGGAAATCATGTTCCACCGGGTCGTAATTGTGACCGGACTCCAGCCACTGTTCATATTTCCCTTCAATGGCTGCACTCGTCACTGGCCGATTTGCAGTAAGCGGCATCCCTAGAGGTTTATCTCCGGGAAGATCGTTACCGGTAAGCTGCTTGTAAGACTCACGCAGCATCTGGACGGCGTAGACGGTATTGTGGATACCGAGACTGCCATCCTCCAGGACCATGACATAGTTGAAGTTCGCCATCCGCTGTTCTGGCGTCGTCAACTCAAGATCGGACGGGATGGACACTTCGCCATCTTCGTCCTGCGGCAGTTCCGCTGCCACGGCTTCTAACAGGCCTGCAACTTCTGTCTGAACGCCTTCGACCTCGCCATCGCCGTCATAGTCTCCCTTGGCCAGTATGTTAAAGGTATCCAGCCCTGCATGACATCCCTGGCACGATGCGACGTTATATACGTCATCATTGGGATTCTCTGGAGTGCCGCCATCCCAGTGCATTTTGAACGTATGCTCGCCGACCTGATCTTGGCCGAAATCCTGCGCGATTGGGTCTGCTGCCATGTGGCATTCAACACAACCTTTGGTGGTTACAACGGTATGCATGGAACTTCCCAATGTAGTACCAAAGTCGAGGGCGCCTGTTCCTGAAAGCATATCCGCCTGCGGGCCATGGTGGGGTCCACGACGGCTGCCGAGGATATACTCTGGTGGATTCTCGCGCCTTCCATTATGGCATGACATACAAGCTGCCGAAACACCTGCGGAAACAACATCGCCATAGGCAGGCAGCGTAACGTCACCCGACATGTGCAGAGCCAGTATGTTCGTTGGGTTCTCTACATCATGGCAAGTTGTGCAAACGTGACCGAATGCAGCGCGCTCTTCCAGGTCCGCTGGACCGTCATCGCTTGGGTCGTCAGGAGTTCCACCATCCGAAATTGGCAGTTCCTCACCCTTTACCTGTATCTTAACAAACGATGCTGAGTCGTGGCATTTTACACAACTGGATCTATAAGTTGCGCTGGTATGGTTTGGGTCAAAATTATGACCAGATACCATCCACTGCTCTTCCTGCTCGTTAGCGGCGGTGGCGTAGAAATGCCTGCTCGCAATTACGAAACCGGCTACTGTCAACAAGAACACGATAGAAATCGTTGCTATGAATCTTCTTCTTGATCTCACAGCCTTTTCCTCCTAATTTGATATTGAGAGATGTTCTAACATGAACCCTCAAATACTGTAACATAACTTCCCAACTATGACAAAAATCACAGTCTCACATCGGTAATTCTTCTCGCACACCCCCTTTTCCTAAATCACTTGCATAAGACTAAGTTGTTTAATCGACAAATCTGTGTTGTTATTCGTAGGGGCACAATGCTTGTGCCCTGGGCACGCGCAGCGTGCCCCTACGGTCTTTTGGCGATACGAACTTACCGATTGAACCACTAAGTTGTATCCATTTGGATAGTCCGACTCAAACAGATCTCATACACTTGCCGCTACTTCCGCCAATTCTTTTACTTCCGTCAACTCATCACGGGAATCTGCATCACTTCTATCATCCATTTGTGCCTGTAAGCCAAATAGATCCAGCAGAACCTGCGCATACAAATGTCCTTGATCTGTCTGTGAGTATTCCCTGAGCTTGATGATGGGAGTTTGGGTTATCTTGCTGGTGATGGCGTTAGCCATTGAGCGAATAATCTTCTCTTCCCGCTCCGTAAGATTCTCAAACTTCCTCAATGCTTTCTCCAGTTCAGCGTCTTTGATCTCCTCTCCTTTCTGATAAAGGGCCTTGATTACAGGAACAGCAGCACGGCTATTCAGCCACTTAAGAAAATTGTCTACCGCTTTATCAATGATCCCCTTTGCTTTCTCAGCTTCCTGTTCCCGCTCATTCAAACTCTCGTCTACAATACTCTGTAAATCATCTACGTTATATAGATGCAGATATTCCAGTTGATCTGCCTCAGGATCAACATCCCGGGGAACGGCAAGATCAATCAGGAATATGGGCTTACCGCCGCGCGTTTTCATGACAGATGCCAATTCGTTTTTTGTAATCACGTAATCTGGCGCGGAGGTACAGCTAACAACCAGGTCAACGTGCGGTAGGCACTCAAACAGCTTCTCAAACCGCACTGCATGGCCACCAAATTGTGATGCTACTTCCAGCGCTTTGTCATAGGAGCGATTGCACACCATTACCTCCGATGCGCTGTTGTTGGCCAGATTTCGTGCAACCAGCCTCCCCATCTCACCGGCTCCGATAAGCATAATAGAGCAGGTCTCAATATTGCCGAATACATTTTTGGCTAACTCAATGGCGGCGGAGCCGACGGAGGATGCTCCATTTCCAATTCGCGTCTCCGTTTGCACCTGCTTACCGACTTTCAGAGCCTTCTGGAAGAGAACATTCATCACAGAATTGCTGGCAGCATTTTCGTACGCGAGCTGATAGGCTCTGCTAACCTGTCCCAGTATTTCTGCTTCTCCGAGAATCATAGAATCCAATCCAGAAACTACTCTAAATAAGTGGGCTATGGCTTTCTGGCAGGTCATGCTATACAGGTAATCCTGCAATTGCTCAATTTCTATACCACTTTCAGCAGATAGAAGCCTGCAAATCTCAGATGAGGCAGCATCCACATCTCTGGAGGCGGCATAGATTTCCGTGCGATTACAGGTGGAAATAATGACGCATCCCGCAATTGCTCCTGTAGACTTCAGCCTCTCAAACAAGGCGGGAAGCTGAGTGTTGTTGAAAGCTAACCTCTCTCGCACCTCTACAGGTGCTCTCTTGTGACTTACACCAACCGCGATTACATACATTGAGCAACTCGCTCCTTTGTGATTGAAAATCACTTACCCCTGTCCGCGGATAACCGTAACAGAGAACACAATATCGAAGGCAAACGTTGTGCTGCCATCCTCAGCGAGGCAGCTATTCACATCCAGATCATGCTGATTTCCTTCGTGACATTACGCACAATCAAGATCAAACCTATCTATTGTCTACTGTTATAAACATCAACTGAATCAGTAACTACTTACCACTGTCTATCGGCATGACAAATTACACTGCTGCACGTTCTCAGTGCTTTGCTCCAATCCCCGCCAATCGTAAAGTCCACCGTCACATCACCAAAATCTTCAGGTGCAGTTGCCGCCTTATACGTGTGTTCGTGCTCTTTGTGACAGAAGTTACAGCCAAATAGCTCATGGCTTTTGTGTTGATCGGCATCAGGCGGATAACCATGACAGGACGTACAATCCCAGAGTTCCTTCCTGGTATGACAACTGGATGTGCAACCGCCTGTTTCTTTCTCATATTCTAAAGCGGATGCTGTACCGCCAACCTCAATGAGGCCGCTATTCACATCCAGATCATGCTGATTTTCTTCATGACACTGCGTACAGTTAAGACCAGCCCCTATATGTGTTTGGTGAACTCCCGTTTCAGGCGGCGCACCGTGACAATCACCGCATGTATTATTCCATTTTATAGCTCCATGACATGCTAAGTTATTGCAGACCCCGGTTGCAGGACTGAATACGCCACTCTGCGCAAATTCGACCTGGATTGGGAAAAGCTCTTCCGGAGACATGGCCGCCTTATATGAGTGCTCATGGTCAAGGTGGCATTCGCTGCAAGGCGTTGGTATCGGATCGCCTGCAAAGAACTTCCCGGATGGTTCGTTGTGGGATTTGTGGGCGCCGGTATCCGGCGGATTACTGTGACAGTCAAGACAATTCCACTTCTTTTCCACATGGCACGTGGAGAGACAGTTGCCTGTAAGAGAATTATACTCAATGCCACCCAGTTCTATAGAGCCGGAATTAACATCCAGATCGTGCTGATATTCTTCATGGCAATCGTAACACTTAACCTTCCCTTGCTCCACATGCAGGACATGGGTTCCCGTTGTAGGTGGACTGCTGTGACATGCAGAGCAATCTGTGCCCCAGACCCTCTGGTCAGGATGGCATTCAATACTGCTGCAGGTACTGCTCTGGGAATCAAAGTCTCCGCCCACTGCAAAATCAGTTGAAACTGTGCTCAAATCCTCTGGCGTCATCGCCGCTCTGTAAGAGTGCTGGTGATTTTGGTGACATTGTTCACAGCTAAGTTTGTGATCAGGATGATTGCCGGTGTCCGGTGGATTGTTGTGACAATCGGTACAACTCCATTTCCGCTCCGCATGACACGTGGAAGTACAATCCCCCGTGGCGGTATTATACCCGATCCCGCCCAGTTCAATAGAGCCTGACTGGATATTCGCATCGTGCTGATTGCCATCGTGACAGTCCTGGCATGAGAGCTTTTGGTCCTGGACATGCAGCAGATGGACGCCTGTTTCAGGCGGGTTACTGTGACAATCGGTGCAGCTTGAACCCCATGTACGCGATTCATGGCAACTGAGTCCACTGCAAGCCCCATTGGTGGGATTAAACTGACCACCATCGGCGATTTTTACCTGAGTATTAGTGAAATCTTCGGGCTGCGTTGCTGCCTTATAAGAGTGCTGATGTCCCTGATGACATTCTCCACAGTCACCGTTGTGAGCGAGGTGATTTCCGCTGTCCGGCGGGAAACTATGGCAATCTTCACAACTCCATTTTCGCTCCACATGACATGTGGAAGTGCAATCTCCTGTGATAAGATTATATCCGACACCACCCAGTTCGATGAAGCCAGATTGGTTATTCGAATCATGTTGATTATCGCTATGACAGTCCTGGCACTTGAGATTTCTCTGCTGCACATGCAATATGTGTGTACCTGTATCCGGTGGATTGCTGTGACAGTCGGTGCAGCTTGATCCCCATGTACGCGATTCGTGGCAACTGAGTCCACTGCAAGCCCTATTGGTGGGATTAAACTGACCACCATCGGCGATTTTCACCTGAGTATTAGTGAAATCTTCGGGCTGCGTTGCTGCCTTATAAGAGTGCTGGTGCTCCTGATGACATTCTCCACAGTCACCGTTGTGAGCGAGGTGATTTCCGCTGTCCGGCGGGAAGCTGTGACAGCTTGTGCAATCCCATTGCTCCTCTCCATGACATGTGGAAGTACAGTCTCCTGTGACAGGCTCGTATGTAATTCCGCCCAACTCGATGGAGCCAGAACTGTTGTCCAGATCATGTTGGTTATCACTGTGACAATCCTGGCACTCCAGATCCTGCTGCTGCACATGCAATCCATGCGCGCCTGTATCTGGCGGGCTATCATGACAATCAGTACAGCTTGATCCCCAAACACGATCATCCCCGTGACAAACAACCGAACTGCACATCTGGGTATCGTCTCTGTATATGCCTCTCTGAATGATATTCACTGTCACATTGGAGAAATCCAGTGGTCGAGTTGCCGCGATATAGGAATGGCTATGATCGCTGTGACATTCTTCGCAGCTTTCTTCATGTCCTTTCGCGGTATGGTTGCCTGTGTCAGGCGGGTAAGCATGACAATCCGAACAGGTCCAACTCACCTGTTCATTGTGGCAGGTAGAAGCACAATCCCCTGTTGACGAATCGTATTCAATGCCACCCAACTCGATCTCGCCGGATGTTTTGTCGGAATCATGCTGGCTTTCCGAGTGGCATGATTGGCAGGATATATCGGCCTGATCCAGGTGCTTTTTGTGATGCCCGGTATCAGGAGGATTATAGTGACATGAACTGCAATCTCCACCCCACTTTCGGACGTCCTGGTGGCAGACAATGCTGCTGCACGAGCCTATGACACCGTTCTCTTGCGCCATAGGAGTATACTTGCCGCTATCGGCTAATTTTATATCAATCTCTCCGTTGGCGTGAGAATTGGATTGCTCTGGTCCACCTGTATGACATTTTACGCAGCCTGTGTCCCTGGGGCTTTTGAGAATATGCGCTTGATGACTGCCGCTGGCGGGTTCGCCAAATTCGCTCTGCACTTTATGACAACTGCTACAGGTATCTACCTGATCATTGATCCCGTTCACACCATGACAGTCAGCGCAGACTTCGGAAGTCACCTCTGATGGGCTTTGGTGGCATCGCGTACAATCACTTTGCTTCCATCCATTGGGATGAGTTTTCTGGGCAAGCATGGGAGCCGAGCGAAGCTCTGTGGTCAGAATCTCCACCGGATGATACTGCTTTAACGGCTCTTTCACAGACGGCAGCTTATCCTCCGGAGCCGTTACAACCTTATCCTCAGCTTCACTACAACCCCAGAGGGACAATGCGGCACATAAAATACAGGACATAAGGAAAAAAGTTGATATAATGTGCCCGACGCTGCCGGGTTCCAGCAATTGCGGAGCTTTTTTCCATCTTCTGACTTGTGATAATTTTCTCAAAAAATTGCTCCTACTACTCGATGTGACACCTGGAACAGAGATGCTCGTTCCGTTTGGTAATATCCATATCCCAATCAGACGAATGTGGAGATATGGTCTGATGGCATCCCAGGCAATCTTCCTCTACGTGGCAGGCAACACATGCAGAAAGCCGACGACGAGCTTTCTCAGCGTGATCAAACTGCCATCCAGCGGTATGCACTTCAGCGAAGGGAATTCCACGGGCTTCGTGGCACGTAAGACATTCCTCGCGCTGATGGCAACTGTCGCACATGGTCTGATTAGCCAGAGCATCAATGCCATGTGATTGCAGACGATTGTTATCATGTATCGCCTCAGGCCAGATGTCGCCGCGATGGCATTCTGCGCAGGCCCTTGCATCTTCCTCTCTAACATGCTCTTCTGTAACTGCAAACACCGCGCCATCAGCAGGGCGCACTTCCCCGTTATGGCAGTTTCCACAAAGAGACTCTCCTTCAGCAGACGCCATCTGCTGATGCCCCTGAAGCCACGTAAAATAATGAGATGCTGGAACGAAATCCCTTTCACCCAGATTATCATGGCATAGAGCACAGTTTTCCTCACTAATCTCGTGACACTTACGACAGGTTTTCATTTCAGGTTCATGCTTGTCGGTGGCTTCTTCGCTATCCTTAACTGACTCGTGACAGGTCAGGCAATCTATCTGTTGCTCTAAGGTTCCCTCCTTGATAAAAGGAACTATTTTATTGATGGCTTCTGCACGAGTCCGGCGTGCCGCGCTCCGACTTTTTATACGGCTCTCCAAATGAGCTTTATGAGGAAAAATAAGTCCAGTAGGCGCCGGCACAAGGTGGACAGCATTATCCACGTTAAGATGACAAAGCGAGCAGTCCTCCCTTTCGTGACAATCTATGCAATTCTCTTCCCTGGGATAGTTATTGCGTGACGCAAGCTCATTTCCTGCCGCTTCGGTATGACACATCTCGCACTCAACTTCCATTTCTATATGCTGCTTGTGCGAGAAGATAAGCTCTTCTTTTTCCTGAAGTGGAGTTCTCATTTTCCATAAAGCGCAGCCGCTCACTATCAGGAGGACGCAAGCAGTGTAGCAAATTAATTTCTTCATTTTGTAAATCCAAATCCCATCCGCAGATAGCCTAGTACCCGCACGTTATATTTATAGTCAGGATTGATATTATCCTCCAACCTTATGAGAGCTTGCAGTCTTCGGCTTAATTGATAACGAACACTGAGTTGGAGTGAGTAAGCCTCTTCAGTTTGCGGCCCTATGGTATGCTTGTAGTTGTTGTAGTAGGTGTTAAGACTAACCGCAAGTTTCTGCCACAGCCGCTTACCGATGTGAGAGTAAACGCGCCAGTAGTGCGTATCAGTATCGTCCAGGCGTTCCAGCCGGAGGGCCAGGAGCGTCTCGCGCTGTCTTTCGATGGTGAATCCAACACTATACCGGTTAACGGGATCTGAATCAAAGAATTGTCTTGCATACCAACCCTGTATCCCCAGGAAGCTCATAACATCGTAGTCCGCGCCAAAAGTCAACTGGCGAAATGGCTCAACTGCGAATACGGAAAAGATGGAATCCGCAGGAAAAAGCGGCGTTTCCTGCCGAAATTCTGCATACAATTGCCCTTTTGGGGTAATACGCACATTAGCGGATGCGTAGCCGCCAATTATCTCCTTCGTTAGCAAGTCTATGCTTCCACTGCCAGAGACGTTTAGCCGTTTATGTGGAGACTCAAGCAGATCGATAATACCCGCTTCCAACGTATCAAACTGAAGCCCCAGAATGGCCTTATCCACTCCCCGAATCTCCAGAATATCCCAATTCTCTCCCTCGTTATCAAAAATTGTAAGAAAACTAAGTTTGGCGCGTATACTCCGAAGTCTTTTTGTCCTTAATTCGACCCCAAGAATAGGCTCATCATCACCCTTAATAGTCCAGGGAAGAACCGATATTCCTGCATAGAACACTGGAGAGATAAAGCCTGTTCTGCGGGTCTCCAGTCGGACGCCGTCCATCTGCCAGAAACCTGAATTGTTCGGGAGGAACTGCCTTCCCAAACGCAGGGAGGATTTATTGGATAGTTTCCAATCCAGGTATCCCTGGTATAAACGCGACGTATACTTATCGTCATTGCCAAAGCTTGCATACTTGTCCCAGCCAATACGCCCTGAAAAATGTGCAGCCAATTTACTGCTTCCCAGATTAGTGGCATTCAGGCGCAGATACTCATACAGGATTAGATTCGTTTGCGAGTCCTCTGCGTTCTCCAGTCGGTTCTCCCGAGTCCAGACAGTACTGGTCAGACTACCAGTGATTGATACTGCTAAAGATGATAGCTGAATGCATAGCAAAAGCATCAATACCAGAACCGTCGTCTGGACCATTCTATGAATCATAGTTTTATCCATTCTTGCCTCTGATGTTGATGTAAATCCTTGTTCTTAGCGGCTGCGTTTGAATTTGATGACCTTTTATGATCCTCAAGACAAAGAGGAGAAATAACCACTATCCAGTTGTACTTCTCACAATACTGATAGCTGTGGTCAATTTCAGATTTCGGTCAAAAAAATAACGAAAGATAATCCAGAGCAAAGGTTTTAGATAGAAACCAACGTCAAAGGGCGCAAAAAGTGTGCCGATTTTAACAGAGATGGCCAGATGTCGGTCAGCAATGTTGGAAATATGGGAAGGTGTGTCAGGAATTGGGAATACGTGAACTGAGAAGGGGAATGTAATGGGAGATCGGGCAGGTATCGGACGGCGGGTTTTCTCAATAATGGGAATTCTAACGGAATTAGTTCTCATTTTTGGGAATTCTGTCCATTATGATGCCGAAATTTTCCATTTTGCGGTAGAGGGATGATAAGCCGATACCCAGTATCTCTGCCGCTTGCCTTTTGTCGTTATTCACCTCCTCTAGCGTTTTTATAATGTGCTGGCGTTCGTAGACTCTCATTGCTTCCTTTAAGCAGTCGGGCGTCCCGGGTGTTTCATTTTCTTCTGTAATATGAGGCGGCAAATCCTGTAATGTAATGAGTCCGCCTTCACCCAGAACCATCGCTCGTTCAATAACATTCTCAAGTTCTCTAACATTACCTTGCCAATCGCTGCTTAAAAGAGCACGCATAGCCGTGTTATCCACGGCCTTGAAGTCCCTATTCAATTGTTTATTATATTTGGTAATGAAATGTCTAACCAGTAATGGAATATCATCCTTCCGTTCTCTCAACGGAGGAATATTCACGCCAATTACATTCAGGCGGTAGAATAAGTCTTCTCTGAAACGTTTCTCTTTGACGGCCTCTGGCATATTGACATTAGTCGCGGCAATAAGCCTTATGTCAATCTTAATAGGTATTGTTGCGCCCACCGGCCGGATCTCCTTTTCCTCTATGGAGCGCAGCAGTTTCGCTTGAAGGGCAGTAGAGAGATCACCTATCTCATCCAGAAAGAGCGTTCCCCCTTCCGCTACTCTAAAAAGACCATCCTTATCCCGTATGGCTGATGTGAACGCGCCTTTGACATGACCGAATAGCTCACTCTCTAGCAAAGCATCAGGGATAGTGCCACATTCAATAGTGACAAATTTTTCATTCCTTCGCAGGCTATTGTAGTGGATCGCCTTGGCAACCAGTTCTTTACCAGTGCCGCTTTCACCTGTGATTAAAACGTTGCTGTCGGTAGGCGCGATCTTCTCTAGCAGGCGATAAATCCCTCGCATCGGCTTACTTTTGCCAATAATGCTGTGGAAGTCGTATCTTTGCTGCAGTTCCTGCTTTAGCCATTGGTTTTCCAGCGCCAATTGTTTTCTCTCCAGCAGACGTTTAACCTTGAGGATAATGTCCTCGAAGATGATCGGCTTCAGAACATAGTCGTAAGCTCCCTTCCGTAGCGCCTCCACCGCTGTTTCTAGTGTTCCGTATGCAGTAATTATAAGAACTGAAGTCTGAGGGCTTAACTGTGTTATCTGTTCCAGCACCTCAAGGCCATCCATGCCTCCAGGCAGATTGAGGTCACACAGTGCCACACTAATATCTTGGTTGCGGATCATCGCAATAGCAGTTGGACCGTCAGGAGCATCGCTGACTTCGTATCCCGCTTCTTCAAGAACGCTGCAGAATACTTTCCTAAAGGTATTTTCATCATCTACTATCAATATACGTTCAACCATTTTCTTTCTCCACTATATTCCCCCTCCATGGCAGTCAGCTATACGCTTGCTAGGCAATATCACAGTAAAAGTCGATCCTGAACCATACGTGCTTTGCACCGATATTTCCCCGCCGAAGCTTTTGATAATCCCATAGCTAATTGACAACCCCAGCCCAGTTCCCTGACCAGTATCCTTGGTTGTGAAAAAAGGGTCAAAAATATTGCCGATAGTATCTTCTCTTATACCCGCTCCTGTATCCGTAAAAGAGATATGAATGCCGTCCGACTCCTGCCTAGCATTAATTATTAACCTTCCTCCATACTGCATGGCATCGAAGGCATTGAGGATGATATTAGTGAATACCTGCAAAAGCTGGTCTCTCACAAGGAACACAGGTTGCATATTTAATGCCAATTCCGTTATAATCTCAATATTTTTCGCGCGTTTGTCATACTTCGATATCTCCAGGGCAGTGTTAAGCACATCATTGACCTGCGCGGACTTCTTCCGGTTCCCTACAGGGCGTGCAAAATCCATCATGCTTCTCACAATCTTACTGATTCTATTGATATGCGTTCCCATCAATCGTAGATTATCTTTAACGAAAGCGTCTTTGCTTTTCATCTGCAGAAGTTGTGCCAATGATGAGATCGAGTTCAGTGGATTTCCTATCTCGTGAGCTACACCAGCAGCAAGTCTTCCCACCGATTCCATCTTCTGAGACCACCGGAGTTGCTCCTCCATGCGCTTGCGCTCGGTAATGTCCAGGCAAACCATGATAAGCCCATTTACATTCATAAAGGAATCCTTTACAGGATGAAGACTCCAGTCCAAATATCTCCAATCGCTTTCCTTATCTTCCGCAAATTCAAAAGGTCTCGCATAATTGAATGATGGCTGACCTTTACTAACAACATCACGAAATACCGACTTGATATATTCATTATGGTAGAGGTCAAAATAGTTCTGGCCGATGAAAAACTCAGGTGTACGCCCGTTCGCCACAGCATAAGCACGGTTCACGCGGATGAAGTTGAAATCTCTGTCCAGGTATGCTATCATAACATGGGTCGTGGAGAAGATAGTCTCCAGAAGTTCGTTGGTATCCCAGAGCGCTTCTTCTGTCCGCTCGCGTTCAAGGATCTCATTTTGCAGAAGCGTATTGGATTCTAAAAGCTCATGGGTTCGCTGATCAACCCGTCTTTCTAGCTCATGGTAAGCTTCTTTCAGTGCCTCCTCCGCCTGTCTGCGCTCGGTGACGTCCTTTATTGTATGAGAAAACGCCGCCAGTTTGCCGTATTCATCGAATACTGGATCTGCGGTGACAATGTAGTATCTTCCATCCTGCATAATCTCACCGACACCGCCCTCCTCCGTTTCCAGCATTTTAGCGCATGGACAGCCAACAAGCGGCGCATCTAATCCATGAACAACTTCGTAACATTTTTTCCCGACGAGTTCCTCATGTTTTACACCCAAAGCATCGCAACCCGCTCTGTTTACTTTGATGAATTCAAAATCCGGAGAAATCAAAGTGACAATATCCTGAACTGCATCAAATGTTTCCTGCCACCCTTTTGAGTTGTGTAGCGCCTCCGCTGCATGTACCCGCTGGATAGCTGTCCCCAGTCGCCTTCCTATTTCTTCGAGTATATCCATCTTCTCAAGAGGGATCATGTTCTCCCGGGGGTCAGCTACATAGATTGAGCCGAGGAGTTGGTCTCCGAAGCGGACGGGGATCACAGTCGTCGACTCGTATCCTGCTTGGCTGCAAACGTTGTGGCTCTGCTCCTTCTCTTCTTCCGAGGCCTGAGCAAGAAAATGGCCTGCATCGTTAATGTAGAAGGAGCCGCCTTCATCACTGAAGCCCTTATAGTCTTTGCAGGGAATGCTATTTTCCTCATCCAACAGACGAAGTTCTACAACAGTACAGCCTGTGAACTTTTTGACTTCCGCTACAATTTCTTTGAGCAAGGGCGCCATTTCCGTATGCTGGTTCGTTATTTCGGAAAAGTGATTGCAGATCTGAAGTTTTTTCTCCGCCTGCTTACGCTTGGTCTCTGATGCCTCCAATTCAGTTATCCATTGCCGCATTTCTACTGATTCAGTCATGAACTGCTCTTTTGTCTTATCTTTATCCCTCATTCTGCTCACCTCGGTCATAGAATATGGCACCACAAAAAATGAGTGCCAATGTCATCTGTAAGCCATTTATAGGATGGACTGCCCACCCATCTTTCGCGCACATTTGGGGAGCGAAAGCGTATCACCTGGATATAGTCCAAGTAGGGTCGGTGGTAGCAAATGGACAAAAACCAACGATCTTAATACTACAACGATGGTTCGACGTCAACCCCCGTTATTATTGGTCTTAAGCTAATGCTGCAATGCTACAATGATGGTTCCACTTGATATTATGGTGTGATTGAGGTATCCTCCGAGAAAA
>SDBT01000045.1_pt1 | contig 144166 bp, 99 predicted proteins | sample 2277101 | NCBI WGS metagenome assembly SDBT01 (sample SAMN10404973, study PRJNA504765) | marine sediment metagenome | isolation source: marine sediment core GS10_PC15, 103 cmbsf | place: Arctic Ocean: Southern Knipovich Ridge | collected 2010
ATTCCTTTTTCCACTTCGTCAATCCACAGTATTGCTGGAGAAATAGCCTCTGCCACCTCAATGCAGTTTCGTATGTTGGCTTCCGATTCTCCAACGTGAGCACCAAATATTGCTCCCATATCCAATCTAAGCAAAGGCATCTGGTACGTGGAAGCCAAAGCTTCGCAACTCATGCTTTTGCCTGTTCCTGGTATTCCTATCAGCATCACTCCTTTAGGAGCGGGAAGCCCAAAATCTGCGGCATCATCCTTAAATGCTAATTGGTGCAATTCAAGCCACTCTCGCAGCGTATCCAAACCTCCGACTTGATCAAAAGTAAACCGAGGATCACGATATTCCAGAATGCCACTCTTTCGTATGATTTGCTTCTTTTCATCCAACACAGTGCTAACAAGAAAGTCTTTGTTTTTCACTAGTGTTTTTGCAAAGGCATTTTCAACTTCTGACAAGGTAAGACCACTGGCGGCTTTGATTAAATCTTCCTTTTGAGTCACAGCAGTCTCCCTAGCCTTGGGATAACTCGCAGGAATTTCTTTTACAATTTTATCCAACGACTCCTCAATTTCCTGAGGAGAAGGAAATGGGAAATCAATGAGTGTGAATTCCTTATTCAGGCTAGGTGGACAAGTGAATATCGGCGCTACTATGACAATAGTGCATAGTGAAGGTGTTTGAACAAAATCTTTCATGCGCCTTTCAATCTGTGGAATGTCTTCCAAATATGGATGAAAGTCTAACAACATATACACATGAGCATCAGGACTTTCATTTCGCTTCATCATTTTTTGTGAATCTGACTTAGCATGATCCACAATATAGGACAGTAAAGCAATTGGGTCTTCATGCACTTCACTGTCAGAAACAGAAACTTGCTCTTGGCTTGTAACATCTAGCAACCCTCTGCTGCAATCCCAATGAAAGAGATTAATGCCCTCTGCCAAAGAAAGACATTTGAAATAGTTGATTACCCTTGCTTCTTCGCTACTGCGTATATAGAGAATGCGGTATCTGCTTTTCAACATATAGAAAATGTCTCTGCCAACATTCCCATCGCCGAACTTCAACATTTCCCTTCTATATTTCTTGGCATCTTCTCTAGTGATATTCTCTTTGACTGTATCGTTTGGCATTTTAGCCTTTCTTAAGCGGACGCACTAGTAAGCTGGCTGCAATGCCGCTCTTCTTTACATTGTCCCATTTAATCAATCCATCCAACATGGCTGCCAGTTCGCCTATCATTTCTGTTGCGCTTTGCGGCCTTTTACGTTCTCTTCCTCTAAGCTCAACAGTTATCAACACATCATAGTCTTTATCTAAGAATTTCTTGACCTTACTTATTTTAGTATCTAGATCATGCTTTTCAATCCTCAATCTGAATTTGATTTCTTTGATTACACGACCAGATCTTTTGGACTTCTTTTTCTTCTTCTGTTCGTAGCTCCACTTGCCACGATCCATAATCTTGAATACACGACATTCACCATTCGAACTGACCTCTACAAGATCAAGTCCAAATTCGTCCGCTAGTGTTTTGGCACTTATAAAATCAGTGTTATTTGTACTTCCGTCTGGTTTTACTACCAATATGGTAGGATCTATGTTTTTAGACATGATTACTTAAAATAATCCAGATAGTTCATATTGAAAAACTCCTCAATTCCATGTGAAGACAGAATTGGCTTCATCATGGTTACGAAATCAATACTATCAGATCGCTCGTATGGAGCATTGACTAAAGTTACCAACATTACTTGTCGGATGACGTTCTTTGAGAAAGAATTGATAATCGATGTGAGCACCTTTTCAGAATCAGAAGATCCTCTAGCTTTTGATACTCTATGGCCTACTACTATCCCCTTGCTCATAACAACCATCGGCAATCCGCCTAACTGGTATAGAGCATTTTCGTCCAAATCACTGTCATGTTTTTGGCTCTTTTCTAAAGAAATAGCAATTGGCGAAGCAGGTAAATCATCAAATCTATTGTAGAATTTAGTCAAAAACCAGTCATTCATCAATGACTTGACATAGACATTTCTGCTAGACAGTCCATCAGTACAAGTGCTCATCCACCAATCGAGATATTCCTTTAGGATATGATTGTCCATACGGTTGCCTAAGCGCCGTACCATTTTATCGTATATTTTGCCCATTCTTTCAACATCAGGCATGCCTCGTTTTTCTAGTTCAACACCAAAGGTAGGCATAGTCTGTGAAAGATAATGAACAAAGTCGCTATTGGTCCATTCTTCAACTAATTTTCTGGCTCTTTTGGCTTTCTTGGCTTCTCTGCGTGCTGCTTTTAAGATGGGATCATTGCCATCAATCAACGACGGCTCTATCTCTCTCATAATTCTACGTTTCGTCTTTCTAGGCGACGATTGCTTAAGAGCATCAAGGATTAATTTCCTCTCATCCACAAGATCTCCCATGTATTATACTCCAATCTGTCCTATGGTCTAGACAAATCCAAACATGGCCCTCTTGCACACAGAATTTGCATAGATTTAACTTCATCAAACCCAGCAGCATTCAGCTCCTTAAAAGCCGCATAATAGAGAGACGCTATGCCAGGTAAAAGTGGCATCATTTCAAGAACGGCATCCTGACATTTTTGCCACGCTTCTATTTTTTCTTTGTCATTCATAGTTTCTCCTTTATCGTGCAATAATAAGATATTCACAGGACTGTTGATCTCGGCCTTGTTTCTTGCTATATAGATATCTGTACTCGCTTGTCAGCACCTCTACTTTAACATCTGATTTGAATTGCTTGATGACATCAGTGATATAGTCAATATCTTTCCAAGACCTATCATTGTAAGAGAACAACCAGATTGGGATATGAGAAGCCGCTTCAAGCATTTCAACGAAGTTTTGTTCGTATGTTCTCTTCTTAACAAATCTGCTCGTATAAGACTGCATGTGTGGCAAATCTTCTAATTCTTGACTGTAAATGTACTCCTCAAGAAATCTGTAAATCGTAGCATAGTCTGAAGAATTTCCACCATAAGGAGGGTCGAAATAAGCACACTCGACATCGCATGCTCCAGACTTTAGCAGCTCAACCACATCCATGTTTGTAGCTACACATGAGCCAGACAAATCATTCTGCAAGGTCCACCACTTTAGGCCCTGTCCTGGTTTGCCAGACTGAGTGAAGAAATCCATCTCAGTATTGCCTTTGTTGCCCCAATTACCTTTCAGTTGATTTTTCTGGTGAGCCAACCGCTCTTTAATCTCACAAAGAGCTTGGCCTCTATGAAACCTACCTTCAACCATACAATCTCTCAGTACATGCTGCTGAAGATTTGCCAAGAATGAAGCTCGCTTGATTTTCTCATTGACCAATTCGCCGTCCGTTGGTATTCCTCTGGCAAAATCAGACACATACTTTTTGAACCATTTGTCAAACTTTAGATTGTATTCCTCGTCATAGTAAATTCCTATGCGCCTGTCATGGTTGCCCGAAGACTTGCCGTAGTTCTTTTCCTGTCTTAACCTGTGCTTCATGATGTTGATGCTTTGATCTACATTGCCGAATGGCAATCTCATAACAACCGCAGCGTTTGCTACCAGACCTACGCTTTGCGAATGAATGCCACATAGCTCATCTATATTAGCCCGAAAATTGTCTAGATGTCTGCATTCTTTTAGTGTGAATTTATTGAATCGACAAGACTTGCCTTTCGACCTGAATTCTTTCCCCAAATAGTTTTCCTCTACAAAAACACCTTTGTTTGCATTCTGATTATGCAATAGGAATTCTTTGTCGTCTTCAGTCAATCGTACTCCGGGGTTTTCAACAAACGCTACCGCATTCAAGTATGATGAAGTGAGCAAATCATTAGCAATCACTCTCTTGCCCATCATTTTGAATAAGTATGCTACCGTCCCAGACCCTGTAAACGCATCTAGAACTACCTTGAATTTGACATCATGCTTGATAAGCGCATCTTGAATATGAGGAGCTATCTTTTTCTTGTTCCCCGTATAAGGAAGAGGCAGTTTTTCAAGTTGCTTCATGGCAACTGTATACGATGGGGTAAATCGAACAGGGTCATTAGAGTATTCTTGTAGCACTCTCATTGTTTGTCTCGTTTAGGGTCAATGTCATCTACAATAAATTCAGGTTCTGTTCTGTACATTTTCTCACGAGCAGTTGCGTGTGCTTCTAAGTATTTTTGATGAATGCAGAAATCAATAACTGTAGCCTTCTCTTTCTTGCCACTTTCATCTTCATAGGGGCGTAAAACTCTTCCAACCCTCTGCATAGCCCTAACTTTACTTTTTCCTTGACCGGCCAGGATCACCGTATCTAATGGCCTAACGTCAATACCTTCATCGAATATATTCGTTGAAATAATGCAGGAAATCTCCTTATTACGCAGATCATTTAATCGGCCCTCTCTCTGTTTTTTGGGACTCGAACCAGATAGGAATATTGAGCCTTCAATAGTATCCTGAAGCAACTGACCATGCTTAATTTGCTGCACTAAAACAAGTACTAACCGACCTTCCTTTATGTATGCATTTGCGATGTTTGAAACATACGCATTGTATCTCTCATTTTCCACAACTTGTTCTTTGTAGATCGACTGTATCTGCTTGAATTTTGATTTCTTATCACGGACATGAATCATCTTGATATCAGGACGTACAAGCCAACCTTCTCTAATTAACTGACTGGCCGTGATCTCTCCAATCTTGCGACCAAAACAAGACATGATCAGCAGATCGTCGCCTTCATCCCTGTATGGCGTGGCCGACATGCCGAAAGTATAGTATGCACTTTTAAGCTCTTTACTGACTAGCTGGCAAGTATCCGCTCTCCAGTGTTGTACTTCATCACAAATTGAACCTTTAGCCGACCGGATAAGGTCTTTGATATCTTCTCGGTATCGAGCAAGCTCTGTCTTATCATCTTGATCTTCACCGTCAAACTTGTACTGCTTATCCCATTTCTTGCCTAAAGCTCTCACGGCAGTTTGGATCGTCATGACATTTACATCTTGAATGTCAACAACCCCAGCTCCTATTTGGCCAACAGTCATTTTAGAACCGTTATTCAAAAGAGCCATCTCGATGCTGTTTTTCGCTTGAGTCAGAAGATCTCTTGATGTCACAAAGAAAATAAACGGAGCAACTTTTAACTGCTCAATAATACCAGAAGCAATTACAGTTTTGCCACTGCCTGTGGCTGCCTGAATTATCCCCCTAGAACGATTACAGGCTGTATCAATTATTTTCTTTTGATAGTCTCGGAATACAAAATGACCTGACAATTCCACAGGAAAATCTGGACTTGGCGCAACTCTAGTGTCTTGTATGGAATAGGATACGCTGTCATCTTTTAGGCTCTCTAAAGCAATCGATAACAAACCAGTTGTGAAATATGTTCGAGTCTTATTACGCCAACACTGTTTTTTCCAACCATCCCAAAAACGACGGATACGTTTTTTGGTTTTAGGATCTATAATCCACTGATTAAAAGCAGGGCTGAATTGGTATCCAGCAGGGCGAAAAGAAAGCTTGCGCTCAAGCTTTCTATATTCGCTGCTTGGAAGTTCACCTATAATATCAGTGTAATTATTGCCGATTCTCAGCGTTATCATGATTTGGATCAATTTTCAGAGGTGTCCCACAGCAAGCAGGACATCCAGATTCAGATACAGAACGACTGGCCGTCTTTAACATCATAAATGGCTTGCCGCACTCTTTACACAAGGTCACGCCTTTACTCACCTGGGCGCTGACCGATGTCATATTTCTTTTTATGAACATTTCGCTTTCTTCTCCTAGTCGCCACTGGACCGCCAAATAGTGAATTTGACGATCCTGGCGCTAAATTGTTCCCACCATCATCGTGGCCACCAGTGCTTCTAGGGACATTGCCTCCCATGTACGACTCTTTAAGCACTATCTTCTGTAGCCACGTCTGCATCTGGTATTTCCGCCAAAAAATGTACTAGCAACTCTTCTAGTACAACAAGTTTGGACAATACCCCTTGCAATTTTCTGGAACACTTAACTTCTCTGCCATCATCAACGAGCGTCTTGGCTGTTTGTACGTCAATGCACATCTCATTGAACACTTCTATGGCCTGTTTCCTAATTATAGCGTCATTTTTTACGTTTTCCATACTCTATTATCCCTCAACATTACTTCGATCAATTTACCAGGCTCAACTGAATTCTTATTATACAAGTCACGAGAAGTTTCGAGAAGCTCCTCGAAATTTAGTTGGCTTCCCTTTTCCTGTGTCTTCAGAGCAACCATGTGCCTATGCTTGTCTTCAAAAGGCTTCAAGTTCTTCGTTGCAGGCCACATAGACCCACGCATAGGCGACAATTGCTTTTCTATTAACCCCATTAGCATAGACCACTGAGACCACTGCCTGAATACCTGTGGTGTAACATTGTCAGCAGCCAGTTTGATAGAGTTTTTCAGCGAAGCATGAGATTGAATAGATTTATATTGCAATTCAGCACTGACAGACTTTTCGTCTTCATTCATTTCTACGTTAGATTTGAGATACTTAAAAAAGTCTATTACGAATTCAGGATCTCCATATAGACCGTTTAACACCAGTAGCACATTATCAATAAGTCCACAATCTTCATTCAAAAGCACATTTTTAAGAACTCTTTGTGATTTATCTCGTCCCAAAGACAATTCCAAGCACTTTACCGTCATATGGGCATTTATCGCAGCAGAGTTAAAAACATTGGTGTTGCAGGTCACAATAGGAAAATCACTACTTGCTACAGAGTTTTCAGGAACACCATAATGCTTTGAAAGTTTGGCATGGCTGGTTTCAATTCTACAAACATCGGTAAACTTCGAAGAAACATAAAATATGGAATGATCTCGAATTTTACCTACCAACGGCTCTATCAATTCTCTGATGATAAAGCTTGGAATAGGTATTTTGTTGAAGTTTATCAGTACCGGAGGACCAGAAAATTCATGTGGTTTTTGATCGCTATATACATAATCACGGCACATATGAAGCAAGCCTAAGCCTAGCTTGTCTCTATGAATATCTGACCTAATATATCTGGAAAGCAATGTGTATAGTACATTAAACAGAAAACGAGTAAGCGACGACGGGCTAGAGCAGACAATAGTGCCCATTTTATCTACTATGGCATCTGGTTCGCCTATGTCACGAACTTCAATATTGTAATCCAACAATTTTGCCACAAGATTCTCATCAAGATCGATCTCATTTAGCAAAAAATAGTTTGCAAATTGAAGGTCTCTAACTTTCATTCTTGTCTTCTTTGCGCTTACGCACAATCTTAGATTCTTGTGTAGACTTTGTTTTCGTTTTCGTTTTCGGTTTAGTTTTAGTGCTACTCTTAGTAGCTTTGCTAATCTTGGTAGATTTAGCAACTTTAGCCTTAGTGCCTTTAGCAGCCTTGGCGACTTTAGCCTTGGCAACTTTAGCTTTTAGATTCTCAGACTCAATTCGTGTTTGTCTTTCTATAGGGTTCTCATTATAGCCTATATGCTTCAAAACAGAATCATAATCTTCTGAGCTGTCCATAAACTTCAAGAAGTCGTTGACTTCTTTATCGGTAATAGATCCTGTGGATACACCACGTTGACGAGCATTCGATCTTTCTATGCTCTTTTTGTCCATGATCTCCTGAAGCATCATATGGCAAAAATCTTCCAAGTCAGATCCTTCATTAAATCCCAACATTTCTCTGAATTCACACTGATTGCAAACATGCTCTATTACAAAGCACCAATCTTCTTTTACTTTTCTAACGCCAACACAAGTGATGCCTTCTTTCTTTTGTTTGACACTACACCTAGAGCATTTCTTCTCATCAACTAGCAGTAAAACCCACTTCGGGATCCAATGATACAATGGTTTTCCAGACATTCTTTCCCCTTATTTTGGTTCGAGCTGAAGATCATAAGACCAAGTAATGCCTTTTTTGGGATGTATACCAAATATCTTCTGTATAGCTCGATCACATCTACGAAGATCTCTAATCGAATACATATCCCCTCCCATAAAGCTCCCATTCATAATAACTTTACTTCCGGTGGTCTGCAACTCAGCAGGAGTGTGAAAATGACCCATCAATGTATAGTCAGGTATTTTGTTCATTATCCCTGAAATACTCGATTGAGCTTTCTCAACTCCATAATAAGGGATGCCCATTGAGCCTCGAATTCCATCACCATGCATCAGATAAAATGTGTGATTTTGAATTTCTGTCTGAATGAACCATGCTTCAGGAATCATCCATTCAATCCGATCATATTCAGACATACTTATTTTCACATAGTTGTAGACAAGTCGATCCCAGTTATCTGATACCTTTTCGTTGCCTCTCTTTCCTATCCTTCCGTGGTTGCCGTATATCCCATAAAAACATATCTTTTCAAACGCTGTATACCATGTTGACAATACGTCTCTAAGCGCGTCAATTCCTTCAAACATCTGTTGGTAAATTGACAGATCAATGTAAGCAGGAGACCATTTACCGGCATCTTTCATGCCTGCTACCATATCCCCTAATGCAAACACGTGCAACACAGGAAGCTCATACATTGTACGATGACGTTCTGCAATTTCTAATACAGAGTCCCTCAATATCCGCAATCGTTTTTTGAATATGCCTAGATTAAATTCTGAAATTCCACCCGTATCTTCAAGAGTATAACTCTCTCCAATATGTGCATCGCTGATTATAACACCAACATGTTCAGAAGAATATTTTCTAGGTGTTGATGGCGGCTTGTAATACAAATCGCTCATCTTAGGCTTTGGAAGCTGATAGATTGCCGTCTTTACTCGATCAATAATAACATCTATTCTGGCTTCTTCTCGTAGAACAAGTCGCTCTTGATTTTGCAGTGTGTTTTGGATTACTTTTTTCTTCTCTATATCAAGATCATTCTGAGATTCTGTAATTTCCTCTAGCTGTTGTTTTTGGGAATGAAAATAATTCCAATCTGTTTGACTAAACTTCTTTTGAAGCAGATTTTCGTTGTATGTTCGCCTTGCGAAACTTGATCGATTCAGCAAGACAGAAATCTCTTCATAAGACTTTCCGATATTCTTCAGATCATATAATACGGTCATCTCTTCAACTGACCACGGTCCACCATTTCTTTTGTTCATCATTTCTCCTTTGGGATGTATTCTGTAAAAGAACTTTGATTGAAATAATCTTGCCGAAGTGTAACCTTGGGAAAATTTCTGCGCTTAAATGTTGCACAAATCAAATCAGTTGCAAGCAACATCTCAGACTGCTTAGACATCGTCACTCCATTCGGATTTAACCTATACTTGATTAGTGGCTCTTGAATATTACTGAGCAGATGCCCAGTAGACAGAAGATTACACCACAAGTTAAAATCTGACGAAGTTTTTAGCCTTTCATCCATTACATACCCACCTGCCTCAATAACCGGAGCGCGGCGGTACATCGATGATGGATCAATGATAGGATTAAGCTTCCATCGAGTAATTTGACGAAACGCAGTTTCTGTGTCCGCAGGAGGATAGATCATACTGCCGGTTACGGCTCCTGTTAATGAAATCTTTATAGCATGGCTACCCATAAATGTAACTTCAGGATGGCTGTCTAAAAAATCGATCTCTTGCTCGAAACGATACGGAAGGCTAATGTCATCAGCATCATGTATGGCAACATATTCGCCTCTAGCCGACAGCAACGCTCTATTGCGGCTAACGGCTATGCCTTCATTATACTCGTTTTCTAACAAACGAATCTTCGGTGGGGAAATATATTTCTTAATAATTTCACTGGTGCCGTCCTTAGACCCATCGTTTACGAAAATCAATTCGAAGTCTTGGAAAGTCTGTCCCAGCACAGATAGAATGCTTTCCTCAATAAACCTCTCTGCATTATAAGCTGCCGTGATGACAGATAGCTTCGGATTCATTTTTCAATCAAACTCGCATATCGAGGCATGATTTTATTCCATGTAAGATCAGCCTCAATCTGCGACCGACCTGCATTTGCAATGGCCGGTGAATTAAAGCTTGATACAATCGCATTAGCAAAAAGGTTGTTGACCCGCTCATCAAAATGGCTGTGATAATGCCTGTCCTTGACAGCCTTAATAACTGTTCCTCCCTGTAGCTCAAGAGCATTGCCTACATCCGAAGCGATCCAAGGAAGATTTGAAGCCATTGACTCTAACAACACAATAGGAGCAACTTCTTTTTCACTTGTGAAAGCAAGCACATTACTTTGTTTGAAAAAACCTATCACCTTGTTTCTCGGTAAATTCTTTAGCAATAGAGTAACCACACCAGTTTTATCTAAATTAACCACAACAGATTTTTTCCAAGCAATCTCCAACTTCTCTCCTACACTGAAATCAATATCATTGCTGACCTGAAGATAAACAAGTGACTCAGGATCAGGAAGCCTCTTGATGATATCAATCAAATGCAACTGTCCCTTGCCAGGAAAGAAGTTTGACACATTCAAAATCCAGCGCTTACCGGCCACTTCTGGCGCTAAATCTTCTCTCTTCATATTATTACCATCAAATTCTGATAAGTGTAGGCCATTTGGAATTATTTCTGTCTTAGGAAGCAACTTGGGGTTGGAGCATAGCCTATAGTCTCGCTCACACTTGGAATGACAAATGATCTTTTCAATATTGATAGAGTTTCTGGCAAAGAGATTGGCATAACTTCGGTTACCAGTCCTATAAATCCAATTTGCTCCACAAAGGGCAATGAACAACCTGAATTTGGCCTGTACCGAAATTATGTGTCTGAAGAAATCAAAAACATCGCTGTAAACCATTACGGCATCAGGGCTTATCTGATTCAATTTTTTCCAAAAAGCATCCACATCTCCAGGCAGGTATTCGATGACCGAATATGATTTGAACGCCTCATGGTTACGTGAACGTACTCTCCTGGTCAAGACATAGACTTCATGTCTTTCACTGAAGAATTCAGCCAAAGCTTTGACTACTGCCTCGGCCCCTCCTATAAGAGGAGCATAATGGTTGACGCAAAATACCAGCTTCACACTTTTGGCCCCCACTTAGCCACATTGTTCTGTCCACGCAATACCTCTCTAATGTCCAAAAGCAGTTCTGCTACTACAGCATTCATTTCCAAATTGGCCTCAAATTCAGGACTATCATTGAGATTCTTCACTCGGACCAGCAGATCCCTGGCAGCCTGAATGGCATCTTCAATAGATTTTGTATCGCGCATCATTAGAAATTATCCTTGTAATGTATAGTGTCAACATTTTTAGCATTAAACCGAGCAGCCAACTCATCCTCTTGCCATACCTGCAACCAAGTGATCGTTAATTCCTCACCACAATATTGCTCGATTGCATCAATCTTAGTTACGCCACGAACACCAACTTCAACCCAATTGATTTCAGGCTCACCAGTCCAACCTATGCGTATAATCGGGTGATCATCCAATTTACATATTCTATCGGTCATTTTACACCATTTGCATTAACCTGGGATAATAAGGCTTCCATTTGCTCTGAAAAGCCTTCCAGCTTTTTACGAATTGAGCATGCTTGGGGAATAACTTCTGACTCGGAATTGTTTGATGACCAAGATGGTCTATAGCACAATCATGCTTCCATCCTAATTTGTATCCTGCCTTAATAGCTCGGAAACAGAAATCAGGATCTTCAAAGTATGCCGGGCTAAACCGCTCATCAAACATGCCTATATCGTCATAGACATGCTTTTTGATGAGCATACCACCACAGCCGATATATGTGAATTTGTCAATTTTCCTACTACAATGCTTGAAAGGATAATATGACTTATCCGCTACTGAAACGCCAGACATCACTACCTGTCTCTGGCTGTCTGGCGGCATCAAGCACCATGCTTCAGGACCAACAACATCGTAGCCATCATCAAGCAAATCATGCAGACCCTGCAACCAACCCTTTCTAGGGTATTGATCATTGTCAATGTTCATGAAGTGATCAGAACCAATATGTTTTGCTCCTAGATTACGACCTTTGATGATTCCTAAATTGGTCTCAGACGTGATTAAAGTCCAGTCTTTTCCGTCTCCTTCTTTCAAATATTCTGCAACCTCATCAGTGCTGCCATTGTCAACAAAAAACAGGTTGAAGTTTTCAGTGTGCTCAAATAGCCGTTCTGCGAAACCTTTAGTCACTGGCAGGTTGTTATAGACTAGGCAAATAATATCGGTTACTGGATGCATAGATCATTATACAATCTATTAGGCATCGATTACGACAATATTGCTGTTCACTGGTATGCCCAGATCAAAGCCGTCAGAAGGTGTAACTGTAGCAAACCAAGCTTCTCCTGCTGATAACAATGAAGACGGCACAACCGATTCTCCATCAAGCTCTGGAATATGGACAAAATTGCCTGGAATCCCACCTCCACCAGATGACCCTCCTGGAGGGTCGGCACCACCAGATATTGCTCTGAACCATTGCACCTCAGTTTCATCATCTGTCTGTGTTCCGTTAGCAACGTCGATATCTTCAATGCTGAAACTTAGCTGAAGCGTAGATTGTTCGGTAGGATTAGCCGGAGTAATTTGTACACTTTCTGCAACAGGAATTGTATTGACGACTGTTCGAATTTGTGTTACTACCGTCGTGCCGCTCGCAGTTGATGTCTTGGGAGTAACTTCTGCCTGTATCGTATTGTTAATAACATGAGCAGTCACTGTTCCGACTGTGTCTCCTGGTACGATAGTCTTAGCACTAATATCTGGTTCGCCACTGCTATCTACATCGAATACTGAGAAAGTGCCTTCCTTAAACAAATCGCCATTAACAAACCATCTTATAATAGTTCCATTTTCAGAACCGCCTTCTCCAATATCATCTGTATCGAAGTCATACTGTACGAAAAAAGTGCTTGCAGTATCAAAACGAGGATTCACAAGACCATCTATAAATGGAACAAGTTGAGCGCCTTGAGCGCCAGGTTCTTGTGGCACAATTATAACCGCAGGAGAAAACACACTAGAGCCAAAGTCTCTACCATCACTCGGCTTCACTGAGAATGATATTTTATCATTCGGTTGCATTTTGTTATTGGACATCAAATCTTCTTGCGTAAAAGAAGATTTACCTTGAATCTCTATTAGCTGAACTCCGTCTTTATACCAAGTAATAATACTTCCGCTCTCTGGATCCCCATTCAGATCGATATAGTCGTACAGAGCAAATATGGTATCTCCAGCAGTTGGGCTCGTAGGTGAGATCATCACGTTTACAGCCTTAGGTGCTACCTGTGATAATTCCAGAGGCTTAATATCGTTAGTGCTATAAATGTAACCTACACCTTCTATGGAAATAGACTGCGAATGCAATCGGTTTCGCAATCGCATCCCAACTCGCATTGCATCGCTGTTAATAATCTCAATGCTGAAGTTTTTGCTGGGCGATTGTTTAGTATCAAAATATACCTCTCCCTTTCGAGGATAAAGCCTAAATCCACCAAGTACCGGCACTCCAACAGTATCTGTTGTTGTGGCTCCTGTCCCGCTCAAATCAACGCCACCGGAGCCAATTCCACCAGCACCGGCTGAGCCACTGCCAGATCCACCAGCTCCACCAGACCCACTGCCAGATCCTCCACTTCCACCGCTAGAGCCATTACCACTTCCATTTGAGCCACCACCCACAACGCCACTACTACTGCCGTTACCACTTGTGCCTCCACCACCTGCGCCACCTGCACCACCTGCGCCACCAGTACCTCCAGAGCCTCCAGAGACACCTCCAGAACCACCAGATCCTGAAGTGCCAGATCCTGCGCTGATTGAACGCAGCTCAAGAACCGTTACTGTTGCGCTGGGGTCCCACGCTCCATAATTCGCCACATACAGTTGATGATCTATAGTCCCTAATGGTTCAAATGGTACAAACCCAAGAGTATCTTCTACCCGATCCAACATAAACATCTTGCCAAATTGCTCCACAGCCGGACGGGCTGGGCTTTGGAAATCCCGCCAATCATGAGAAACAGATGTGGCAACCCCTAATTCAACAAGAGCATTTTCCGGTACATTACCTTCGAAAGACATCGCAACTTGCTGGGCATTCGTTAATACATCTTCCTTGTTAAGAAAGACAAAATCTTCCCTTTCTCCTGACATTGTCCAGTTTACTGAATTGAATCGTGGCAATCCTGTTGCAATAGTGTCATATTCTGGCGTGATATCTTCCGTAAATCCTGTAGTAAGAACAACTTCTATTTCAATTACTAAAGCAAAGAAATCAATAACATCTGTGTCAAAGCTAGATAGAAAAAGAGCCAAATCAACCGGGCCAACAGACCCATCACTATTCAAATCAAACTCACAAGGACCCGGTGGGCATGGTCCGAAAGCATCTAGAAGACGCTGCAAATCTGCGGAGAAGTCTACCCCCTCAATTCTTTCGCTCCAATCAGTAAAGTTGAAACCATCCTGGCTAGATCTGTACCTGAAGAACCCCTCAGTATTAGACGGCAAAGTCCACGTTAAAGACAGTCTCGTAAAAGCAGAGATCTCATCAAATTCAAATTTGTTGGTATATATCCCAAATCCCAAACCGCCCGTGGCACTGCCTATAGTTTGATTGAGTATTTGGTTGATGAAATTTGAGTTAATCAATGTAGAAGACTGGCCACCTGTACCCTGAGCGATCTTATCTACATCTCCAACCTCTGATCTCTCAAGTAGTGCGGACAAGCTCAGTGGAAATGAAGTGCTGAAAACAGTATAAACTGTAGGAACTTTCAAATCACCATCAATCGAATTGATCTCATCAATAGATTGGTCACGAGTAACCAATGACAGATTTTGTGAGTTATCTGAGACAATGTAAATGACTTTCTTGATCTCATTGAACTCTTCTCCTGCTGTGATGCGAGCCGCTTCAAACATTGCGCTAAATAGCTGGCTAGATCCAAATGGAACCTCAAAATCTATAGTATCAATCTTATCCAACATCTGCTTCAATGTAGACGTTCCTGTTATGAGATGCTTCTTTATTTGAGGCACCCAATCTGTATGATTGAAATATGTTGTGGTCACAGTGGGCAACTGATCTTTGATTGTCACATTCAGCGGTATAAGCACTTGACAAAATAGGCATTGACCAGACTGAGCAAAACCACCAGTTCCACCAGGACCTTGAGAAATAGGATTCTCTGGATCTGAATCTTCAGGCGGTGGAGGATCAGGAACTTCTGATCGTGCTGAATGAGACAGCTTTGGGCATTGGTCAAGAAAAATTCCAAAAAGCTGGCCGGGACCACTGTCTCCTGAACCGCCTTCATCGCCTTCATCGCCTTCATCGCCTTCATCGCCTTCATCGCCACCTGGGGGTTCTTCGCCTCCCTCACCAGGATCTACTTCTCCTCCACCTATCATAGAATCAATTCTACTTTTGATTTCTGATTGAATGTTTTCATCGAAATCACTTACTGTTTGACCAAAATGGAAATCATCGATGATGGTAAAAATAGATTCGATATCATACAGCTCCCTCAGGCGACCTGAAGTTAGTTTAGTAGGCGGCAACCGAATGGACTGCAAGGAGTCTCCTAAAGCAGCCAATTCTTGTCTAGTCAAATCTCCATCAAACTGCTCATCCTGTGGTGTTTGAGACAACAATTGTTGAATGAACTCTCCTAATTTAAACAGATTAGACAGAGGATCTTCTGATCTCGGCAATAGAGTAGTTCCGCCAACTCCAGACTTAACAGTGAATTCTATCGAGCTATAAAGCACCGGAAATAGCAAAACTTCTTCAGTAAGCTTTCTGGCTGCATTAAATTGAAACTCGTCACTATTAGGATCCAGTATCGAATTACTAGCATCGCCCAAGAAGCCATCTCCAGAATCAGGTGCATTACCGCTTCCATCACCTCCAAGAGCCCTGTCTTCGCCACGATTGACCAGGAAATCTGCCAAAAGAGAATCTAGTTCTTCTATCCGCAATCTGCCACGTACAGCAACAGTAATGTCTTCCTCAAGTACTTCTCCTGAATCATTTCTCAGCGTCACAATAAATCCTGCACTTTGAGTTCCCAAAGCTTCGACAAATCCCGGGAATTGCTGAACATCTATTTCCACATAGCCCGACCTATGTCCGCTAGTGAGACCTCCATTCAGATAGATGTCATCACCCACCGCTATGGCGGCAAAATGTGCCCTTCCACGACTCAGGGATGTGTTTTTATTGTAAGATCCATCCGTCAAAATAATACTCTCATTGCGATTCAAAGTAGTTGACTGGTTTTGGTTAGAGCCACCTATCAGGTACACAGTATCTTGCTGAGGAATATAGACTGCTTGTCCATTATCGCGAGCCTTCGGCAATATCGGCCATTCATCATCAACAGTATCGTCTATGTCCATTGTGAGAATTTCATCAACTGGAGCTTCGCTTCCGGCTTCAAACTTAAATCCTGTTGAAGGATAGATGAATGCAGGCACTGTCACTGACTCAATTATTTTCTGCTCCTGTTCATTAACAAATGTTTCTTGATCGGCTTGTGTTAAATTCTGGAAATACGATGAGGTTAATATAAACGCCCTAAATTCTGCCAACAGTTCATTGATAATAGCATCTCTCTCTGCTTCAATCTGATCTATAGGCTTAGGAATTGAACCGCCATACACATAGTATTGTTTTGGTTTGCCATAAGTTAGTGTTAATTTCCAACCATCACCTGATGGCGCATCGGCAGACGTTGTCGTTCTCACAGCGTCAGCATCACTGCTGTTATTCGCCAGCTTCAAGCCTATATGATTAGTAGATTGGTATCCTGTCCGATCAACGAAAGACTGTAAAATGGTTGTAATATCAGGAGAATCATATTTTACCCCGGCAGTAAACGGGACAACATCATCCCACGCCACAGCAGATCCGGAAGTGGACGTACCTGATGCGTCGGTTGCGAAATCTGGTATATCATCACTGTCAAGCAGCGATATGTTGATATTACAAGATGTCATGGTACGGGTTTCTGCCGCTTCACAAGTCAATTTTGCGGAAAATATTTCACTGCGCTTAGGAATACTGATAGGGAACCTAAGATACGTATCATCAAATGTTGGGTTAGTGTCTCCCATGATGAGAACAATTGAAGTATCGTCCCAGCCAGAACTGCTATCATCTGTTGCGTCATCCCCACTGTCGGTTAGAGTATCTTCATATGTAAACAAGGCAGGATTGCTTCTATACCATCCAAACAATCCCAACCTCTTATACAACGCATCATTTGATGGAGTTATAGTTGTCCATTCATCCTCTGCGATAGAATACTTCAAAATCTTAGCATTAAGATCTCCAGGCTCTGAACTGCGTATCATTTCTATAACACCACAAACCACGTAGATAAAATTGTCAATATGCTGGGCATTACCAAATGCAACCCCATTATTTAACGGCATAGGAGCAAGAGTAGTATTCCATAATTCAGTCACAGTATCGAACGCTTCTAGTTTTCTCGATACTACATAGTTTTCTGTCATAGGATCTAATTCAACTCCGCCGAGGCAATAGATGGTATCATTTCTAACCGCTGTCATTCCAAATGCTCTTGGCGTAGGTATGTCTGTAGTAAATTCCCATGTCTGACTAGCCACATCAAACACTTCTGACAGGTTTGTTATATTAGGTGTGAAGTTTTCAGCCAATCCAGTATAGCCGCCAAATACATAAATATTATCTGCTGTAGCAGCCGTAACATTGGCAGCAAAATGTCCCATTCTTCTGAGAAGACCAGCTCTAGTTGTTTCATAAAGATCCTGTATTGAATTGTACACTATAGTCTCATTGCTAGTAGCAGCCCGTATTTCAGGATCATCAGGATCGCCTGTCGGCGGCCTTGTTGGCGGTGCTCCAATGCTGAAACTGTTAAGAAGAGTAATGCAGGCTACCTGCTCTCTTTCAACTGTTCCAAGTTTATCAAACCTAGTAACGCAAAAAATAGTGGCAGAAAACGGCACGTTATCAAGCGGGCTAATCGTAAAATAGGCCAAAGACTTTTTATCGCCAGAAGGATTGATAAGAGGATCGTTCACATTGTTCGTAAATATGATTCCATCTGATGCCGATCCTTCTAGAATAATGAGGCTTTCATCTGGTCCTGCCACAACAACCTCAACAATAGTTCCATCCGGTACAGTTTTATTTGAAAACGTTACTTCTACCACAAAAGTTGTCAGTGCTATGTCGTCAAGAACTAGCTCGTCTATCTTTTCTCCATTAATACGTGCTTCTATAATCTTGATCTTCAACGGCTCAAAAAACCCTACCTGGACTGGAAGCATTCCGCTAGAATACCCACCACCGCCTGAAACTGTAATGGCTTGATTGTTGACAATAATCGTAGATGATCCAGCCACCACAGAAATGTTGACTAACTTAATTCCTTCTGCACCGCATATGTTTTCATATTTGCAAGTTTCAGCGGTTCCATCTGCGCCTCCTCCATCCGGAGGAGTTTCACATATCTTTGGTGGAAACTTAACAACTGCATTCTTTCTTATATAGAAATCTGTTGTCTCACCACGAATTGGTATGTTGGCTATAAATTCAATGCCAAGGTCTTCTGCCTCTTGTGCGGAAATAGATTCAAAGCTAACCGGAACTTTTTCGCCAGTATATTCATCCTCATCGAACACTACATCCCACAAAATTTCTCCAGGCCCTGACACTTGAACAATATGTTCTTCCGGGAAAACAAAAAACGAGCCACCAACCAGATCTTCATAACATGACCGGAAGCCCGATGCTTGATGAATAGTAGAGATCGCAGGATTTTTCGCAATTTGAAATTTGACTAAATCTTCACCATCTGCCCAAACAGCCCAAGTAAATCCATCAAGGGTTTTTTGATCTTCCGCGCCGTTCATAAAAAATCGCTTGTTTGCAAAATCCTGTTGGCCAGAACACGGATACGTATTGGACCCTCCATGAGTGGCTCCTCTATCCCCTAAGATAACCGTCGCTGTAATAGCATACTCTTCTGCAATACAGCAATTTTTTGGAGGTGCTTCAGAACATTTGACCGATACAGTATGAGATTCTAGATTACCCACCGGGCCAAAAAACACATTTCTAGCAATGCCTGAACTGGTTGTGGAATATACTCCTGATATCAACTGTCCCAAAGTTTCAAGGCTATAAAATGGCCTATCCTTTCCGAACCGAAGCGGCAGCAATTTCCATTTAATCAAAGTTCCATCTGGCACTGGCGTCGAGAATTCAGAATCAAACTCGGCGGCAGTGCCGGGATTGTTTGGATTAATTGTCCATGCATAAGCAAATTGTTCAGAAACTGCAATGCCATCTGGCTGAGGGAAAGCGATATCAGTAGATATAAGTAGACTGTCCGTGAATCTGACATCATGTATTGCATCTACAAACAACCCCGCAAAATCTATAGTCGCATAAATCTCTACATGATCATTCTGTGTAGGATGGAACATCTCAACATCTACAATGCTCTTAGATATAAGTGTTCCTGTAGGATTACCATTTTCATCCAGAGATGATTCAAGCGAAACTGACGTTACGTAGGTTCCTTCTCTGATAAAAGTTCTATCAGATTTCTCCGAAAATCGTAAAGAAACATCGCCGAACTTTTTAAAGAGATGCACATTGATAGGCGTACCATCAGGCAAAGCCTCGCCTTTATATTGAATTTCAATTCTGCATACATAAGGCTCTGTTGCTCCAACAAAACCTCCATCAAATACAGATTTGACACACCCTGCTCCCTCTCCAGAGCAAACGCATCTATTACCTTGCAAGTGCAGAGCAGGCTGGCAACCAGTAAAGCCTTTTTTGTTTAGCAAGTTTAACATGACCATTTCAATCGGGTGAGTAAAAACAACCTTACCGCATTCAGTGGCATACTCAAATACAAGCGGATCTTCATCATCGATATCTGGATCTTCCACCCGATATTTGGCCTGAACCAACATTGTATACTCTTGACGGCGAGCAAGAATAAACCGATCATTGGTATGAGTTAAAAGTGCCTTGATTAACCCGCTCTGAATAGTAGAGAAGTTCAAAACTGTTTCAGCCTCTTCTTGCTCTGTATTGCAATCGTCTCCCCCGCAATCAGCTCCAAACTGTTCTCCACAGGCAGACAGGCATGCCAGCAATCCCCCGCCGTCTTGATCTCCTCCAGGATTGTTTCCGCCAAGAGGCTGTTGAAAGCCTACATCTAACTTCCTCTCAACAAAACTTGTACATGCTTTCATGTTCAAGTTGTCTATGTCTTCTAAATTGCCTCCAAATATGTCTTTTACACTCACAAAAACAATTGCTGCCTCACCGAAAAACAAATCCAACTGATCGGACTTCACAATTGGATTGGTCCACTGTACTGATAGTATTTCTGGATTTACAACTGTAGTATGAAGATCCTTAATTTCTTCCGGTGGGAATACTGTAGTCAATAAAGCTGACGGGATTCCTACCAAATGTCTCGATTCAGAGATGTTGGCAAATTGATCGAATGTGATGATCGTATAGAAATGAAACTCAGCATTATTTAGCGGAACATGATTGCCCGATGAATCCAGCCCATTAGATCTATGGACAAAGAATGAGTCGTCCTCGTTAGTGTCAAATATCTCGACTCCATCTGTGACCTGCAAATCACCTTGCGAAGCGATACTGACAACAGGAAAATTCTTAGTACCATAGAATATTCTTGTGCCCTTCCATCGAGAATCTCCAATTGGATTGGCCCATTGCAAGAAGAGTTTTTTGTTTCCATTCGTAATAGTCTCATTCCCCACAGCAATCAATGGCGGGACAACTGGTGGATTTTGAGACAGTGGTATATGCACAGGGAGTATACGAGCTTCTAATCTATCACATACATTACCAATGCTGTTTAGAGTGAATATTCTATAGTAGTAATCCGAGTTGTTGATAAAATCGAACGTATCCAAGTAAAAGAACTGTCCTGGTGACGCTGTCGCAACAACAACTACTTCGCCATCATTATCATGTGATGGTGTAGATCTGTATTTTCGAAGAATTCTAACTGAGCCTCCATCGTAGTTGAAATCCTCACTAATTTCCCAAGATATCAAAACTTCACGCTGGCGATTATCTGGTGGGTCTACAGCATCACCAAATGCTGGCTGATCAAATACCTCAAATTCAGAGGCAAACAAACTGGAAATGTATATAGAGTCTCTGTCTACATCAGAAATGCTCACCAGATTAATCGATCCGAAGTAATCGCCACCAGGCCATATTGTACTACTGTCAACAGGCTTAGCACCAGCATAAAGAGTGGTCATTGAGCTTGTGTCAAGAGTTGGTTCGCTAGACGTGGTAGCAGCTTCGACCCCATTGATATAGAACCTAAATAGATCGAGGCTTAAACGAACTGTGACCATCGTCCACTCTCGTTCTGGAATGGAGATGCCAAGATCTGTTAATCCAGAGCTAAGATCACTGTGAGCAAACCCCAGATTACCATCACTAAGTAGTCCAACAACCCAACCAATAGTATTGCTAGGCTCCTCCAAAGAAGTTCCTATAACCCAAACATCTTGAGTTTGGTCGTATCTGAATAACCAGAAGTTGATAGTCAGGGCCTGCGGCACAGAGAAACTTGAGCCTACATAAGCAGCTTCGATGCCTACTGTGGTTTCTATAATATCAAATTCGCCATCAAGCCTGACGCCTACAGGTTTTTTCAGCTCATCTTCATCATTGTGTGATTCAGTGCCTGCATCTCCAAGCCAGAAATTCTCTTCTATAACCTCGCTTCCAACAACACCATGCTTGCCATTACCCGAAGAGTCAAAAACTAAAGTGCCAGCACCTTCAACAAAATTGTAGATTATCTTAGTGTCGTCATCCCTAGTAATGCCAGGCAGCCTTCTGACCGTAGTGTCGGCAAAATTAACACCATTAGGCAATATTCTGTCAAATGGTTTTCCTGAGATGAATCTTCCGTTGCTGAATTGTAAATCTTTGTTGAATGTCCACACCCCGTAGAAGTATATTTGCCCTTCTATAAGGTTTTCATCTTTGACAGCATCAATTATGCCTTCTGCAACTACTACTCCATCAGCCGGATGAGTTGGGAATCTGTCCGTTCTGCGTACAACTCGTGCTCCTGCAAAGTCAAAAACAGAATCTTGGAATATGTTCTGCAACAATGAATCAAACTGGTTGACAGCAGAGCCGCTAGTAGTTTCTACAGTCGTCAAGAAATCAACATTGGCTTGAGCAAGGAACAAATTGGTCTTTGCTAGAACTCCTCCAAATCCCAAAAGGTTGCCAGTCATCTGCCCAGGGTATGTTTCATCTAGCTTAGTGAGCAATCTCGTAAGGTAAGTGTATCTATCTCCTTTGTTATCATTCCACGTCATACTTCCGGATTCATCAAGAATTACAGTGAGTAGACGGTCTTCAAGATCAAGAGTCAGAAAGCCATCTTCGCCCGTAGTTCTGAAATGTTCGCCATCCTCAAAATCATTTATGAGAAATGAGATAGAATTGGGCCTATCAGTTTCAATAGTCCCATTACCCGAAAGGGCTTCTTTAAAATCATGCAGTTCAAATGAGTATTGTTTAGCCATTACTCTATTGTTTCACCATAATCATCACTAGAAAATACGTCGTCACCACCTGCATCAGGGAATATGAAATCCCATGAGGCAAAATCATTAACGCTGCCACCTATTTGCCAATACTCTAACGACACGCCATTGGTATACTGTACACCAGAATTGCTATCTATATTTTGTATCAAGTAATTGAACTTGCCGGATGCAGCTATTGTCTTCGAAGGCAGCCATGATGTAATCGATACAGATCCACCCACAGGAGACTCAAGGCTATCCACTGCTCCACCATCTAGAGTTCTTAATCTTACTGCGCTCGTAAAGGGACCTCTCGAAAGTGGCAACGGGGTGGTGTATCCTTCAGTTCCTAAAAAGTCCAAATCGGCAGTTAGACTATGGTTTCTGGTAAAATACCATTGATCTAGTATTGTCGTGTTGAGCTTGCTTAAATATACGGTAAACGTATGCAGTCCACCTTCTTCTACAAAAAACGATCCAAATTTTGTCCAACGAGGGACACCAATCCATCCAGATTGCTCTAGGCCAAGACTTAGTTTTCGTAGATCAGTGATATCTTTATCCCAAGTCCAAAAAATTCCACCACCATCCACGAAGCCATAACCCCACATATCATAAACGCCTTGCTCCGGCAAAAATAGACGATAATCTAGACAAGGAGCCAACAAAACTGCGTCATCAGCATCATTATAACTCTTCGTCTGCAAAGTATTTTGTATTGTAGTGCCACTTGTTTCCCAGCCATTTGATGGCAACCAGTGTAGAACTGGCTGAAAAACCCATTCATCCCTACCAATCTCAAAGCTGGTTGCCTGAAAAGATACCGTTCCCGACTTACCCACCGAAAATAGTGTTCTGTTTTCAGATGATACACTCAAATTCAAAGTTACCTTATGAATTGTTTTTGTTCCACTAAAGTCCACTACCTGCCCCAATAAAGATCCGGGCTCAAACGCCGGATCTGTTGGACCCAAAAGAGCAGAAGATTTAGCACTGTTTATTTCAAAAGCAGAGAGCACCGGATCAGTAATCTGCAACGGATCTGGCGTTAAGGAATTGGCATCAGCCGGGGCAAATTTTGCTCTAACTTGTTGGTGTCTGCCTTTAGCAAATATTCCCAAGACAGTCAAATCAGTAATAAAGCCGCTATCTAATTGCCCGGGAGCAGTAAACCCACTCCATGTAGGAGCAGAGTCTGACTGAGCAAATTGAGTATCGCTGGCTCTGAATGAGAAAGTTACAGATGAGCCACCTGGCACTTCCATCTCTGCAAACACACTTAGTAGAACACTCCCATCCTGTCCAGAATCTACGACAGGCGATAAGAAAATATTACGATCAAATTTTTTAGCATCTAAATCAAACGCATCATTCCCAGTAAAAGTTTGGAACATAATTTCGTCAATGTATCCAGCAAAACCAAACGTTCTTAATCCGCTTATTTCAGACGACAATATCGAGAATTCAGGAGAGCCAGCTATGGACTGTACCGCCAAACTAGAAAACGCAAACGTGCCTATGTTGTCAACTACAAAGACTATCTCGCCACTAACAAGAGAAATTGATAACATTACATGATGCCATTCTGTATCAATTGCAATAGACCCTCCAAGAGGGCTTACAGTCGAAGTAGATCCTCCAACCGTTACTTTGGCTTTGAGATTGTCATCAGTATCGACAAGTATGGCATACTCGATTTCAGCATCAGCCAAACCAGTGTGATAGACCAGAATGATTCCTTGGCCAGAAGAATAATCTGTAGTGGTGCTTTTGATCCATGCGCTCAAAATGATATCGCCAGCAGTCAGCGCCAAATCTACATCACCAACTATTGTTGCATACCCTTCTTTAGTGCTAGACAAAAGGCCCAACTCAGTTAACCCAGCCGGAGCAGTAGTAGGAATGGAGGCATTGTGGCTGCCAACTTGATCAAGCAATGATTGCTCCTGAGCAAATCTCCATCTGGCTACAGGCGTGCCAACAAGATCTCCATTTAAGCCTGGAGAGCTTGACCTTGTCGGCAACCTAATCTTTTCGCCAAGTATTCTAACCTCGCCACCAGGAGCAGCATTAACCCATTCTTGCCAATCAGCAGCTGTTTCCCATCTTTTTACAGACATTAGTCGAACACTCCAGTTCCAAATGTTACATCAACTACTTTAAGCTTGTCATAAGAAATCACAATCATCAAATCCTTAGTCGATTCATGCAAAATCATCTTATGTATCGGACCAAAATCTGGAATCTGATATTTAGACCACTCATTCGGTTCTCCTGGTGCAGGAGCAGCAAAACGATATATTCTTCCATTGCTCGCACCACAGTAAAGAATTTCATCACCATGTTCGATAGCATTGATCTGCAAATCGGCAGATTCAGTAGCGTTATCTTCCAAATCTGTTTGCAACGCAAAACTAGCTGCACTGCCTAATATGGTATTTCCATCATTATATAGTCCCTTATCAGTGCCAATCCAGGTCATATTCAAAAACATCTCTAAATCATTAATAACACTAGCGCCATTATTAGTCAATTGCCCTGCCAGTGCAAGAAATTCTATTCCCTGACTAGACCTGAAAAACCATCTATCAGATTCTACAACCATGAACGTCTTCAGAGCGAAATTGAAAATGCGCTGTCTGAATGCTGCAATCGGTGGGCTGTCAGCATCTAATTGCTCAGATGGTACTACATCAGCTGGAAACCAAGTTCCAAAGTTGTTGTCATTGTAGAATATCCCATCTTCAGTCGTGACTACTAAATTACCATTGATGATTCCAAACTTATAGAACCGAAGAGGCAGATTAATCGTATCTAGCTCTTCCCAAGCGACTCCAAAGCTAGTCGTTAAAAACAGATGTCCTTTACCTGTATCCTGGTCCGCTGCCACCACATACACTTGATCATCTGTAAATGCGAAAATATCCCATACAAACAAGGGCCTGATACCACCGCCAGGACGAATCAGATCTTCTACAACCAGATCTTCGCCTTGCAGTATGAATTGTACTATGTCATTGTCTGTACCTACCCACAATCTATTGGCAAAATAAGGATCAGTAAATAAATGAGAAGAAGTAGCAAATCTGCCGCCTTCTATATTTGCTACACTTATTATCTCTTCATAGTCTACGGTTGAATTCAACGTATCATACCATTCATTATTGTTCGCAGAAATAAATTTGCTCTGAATGTTTTGCACGTTAAATCTATCAAACATAAAATTGTTTTGCGATTCTAAAAATATACCCAATTTGATTAAGTTAGATGATGTGACAGCGACGAGGTCTGATGTTAGACCAGAATTGACATCTTCCATCTTGTCCTCTAATTCACGGTGTGTAAATTCGCCAGTGTTCTGCAAGTTAGAATTCCAAATTGTTACATTCATATGATCAAACTTATCAAACGAGAATAACTCTCGACCTTCTGCTGTGATTGCATTTGCAAAAGCAGTTCTAAAATCCAACGAACCTGTAACCACGTCCATAGTCAAACCAGTACCATTCAAGCCCTCAAAGTTGTCTTTGATTTCTAGCTGCTCTGCCTTGGTTCCAGTTGGACGTTCGCCTCTAGAGATGCCTCTCATTTGTATGACTGGCAAAACCAAACCAGCATCTGTTGCTACCTTCTTCGTAACCAACGATATCAAACGTGTATAGTCGTCCATAATCTGTATTATGGTTGTGTTGTTAATGAGAGTGGTAGCATTGCCATCAACATCCACTCCACCATTCAAAATTGTATCTATATCAACTCTCACTGCATCCAAGAATTGCTGTGATTGTGGAAATAGACTGTTGAAAGTTGTCAATTCTGGAATTTGATCGAGAGTGCCATTCATCGTTTGTATAGCAGCAATGATAGCAATTTCATCAATTGCAAAATCCAACCATTTCGGGAATCCATTGAGGAAGATAAATGTCTCAGTAGTAGGATTGGTCTGTGACCATCCGCCGTTGACGGCAATGTAGACTCTACGTGGTATATGTGCTGACGAAACTATCTTATTGACCGGCGTCGGCTCCCTAAACACTACAACTCCATTGAAATGATTGTAGATGTATCCTATTATCACTTCCTCGTCATCGATAAAGAATGATGGCAACTCGGCAGTTCTGAACTCCTTTTTGGTAGACAAGACATTATTCTCATTTGCAACCATAAGACGATTTTCTTGTCCTATGAAAAGCTGTTCCTCCAAATCATTGATCAAAACTACATCAAGACCAAATGCGACTCTGACAAACCTGTTGGTATCCAGATCAGGCAAAACCTTGTCGAATTGAATGTCTGGTGGAGATACCGAGTCTTCTAGCGACAAAAACAGGTCGTCCGTGGAATTTTGATATACGCCGCTACCAGTAGAGATGTATAGACGACCAGAAAAATAGGCAAATTTCCATAGATCAAATATCTTGTGTTGTTCCTCAAAGTCGGCGAGAATCTTGAACTTATTCTCCATGCCAATCATTCTTAGAACATGCTTACGATTGATTGCAATAATGTTGGGCAAAAGCGGGTCTGTACTTATGTTTTCAATCTGATACACCACAAAACCGCCAGTGCTGTTGCCAGTATCCTGCCAAGAATCCCCATGATCCGTAGTTTTATAGATACCAAGCTCGGTACTAACCCAAATCTCATCTAAGGCCGAGGCGAGATTATTCACATACATACCATAGGCATCGGACGAGAATGCGTTAATCGGCTGAGTTTGTCTCCAAACAGCGAATGTTGAGATAAGCGCTATTTCTAGCCAATAAACTCCCTTCTCCGTAGAGATAAACATATTGCCTTCACTGTCCTCAACAATGTCTCTGATGTATTGAATTCCTACTGTTCCAGTAGTGGCAAACCAGTGAGCTGGATCCGTTGCCAACAGAACTTCTGTTGCGGTGATCGCCCATAAAAACTTATTGTTTGTGGCTCGATAAAACTTGTGTACAGGAGTGTCTGTAAATCGACTCAATGCCCAACTGCTTCCAAAGTCACTCGACAATTGGACTCCTTGGCTCGTACCAGCAACAATCAGATCGTTGACTTGTTGTATTTCATCAATAAATAGATCGAAAGGACCTGCTGGCGCATCATCATCCGGATTGATTGTTATTGCCAAATGCTCCAGAACTCCAAAATCAGCAGAAAGAACACTGTTTCCTTCTTCGAAGCTTATAACATTCGCCTTTCTTAAGTCTATGTCAATCTCTTGCCATTCGTCATCTGCCTCAATCAATATACCTCTAGGAGCAATATCTCCATCGGTATTTGAAACTACACTTTCTGCTGCCACCCATTCAATAGGACCTACTATTCCACCATTGCTTCCTACAGGAGGATCAACTTCTGGATCAATTTCTCGCACGCCTAATGACAAATAGAATGATCCCGATTGTAGCAACACCCTAAATCGCAACCTTTTAGCAAGATTGATAACTGGGTTTGGTGAAAGATCTGTTTCAAACGTGGTTATCCTGACCCATCTAGTTATCTCAGTATCTTCAAACTCAAAGTTGAAGTGATATGACTTATTACTTTGGAAGCCGCCTGTGTCACTATCCACTTCTGCAAGGTCTACAACATACTGTATCTCAAGCATAGCCGACTTAGAAGTATCACCATCGTAAGCCCAAGCTTCTCTAATGGCATTTATGTCGCTCAATTCTTCAGATATTTTGAGAATTACAGGAATGCCAGGGAAATATCCCGGGTCAGTTATGAATGCCTGGATTAATTCAGCAAAATTGGGAGTAGTAGTATTATCACTGATTTCATCTACTGTCCATGCAGGTATCTCCCAGCTAACACTTCCTGGCAACTCTATGTCTTGAGGCAAAGGAAGCGACAAATCTGACACTGTTGGTTGGATGACCCTAATTTTAGTACGCGCCTTTTCATTTGATGCGTCCGTTCTGCTAGTAAACACCATTTTTGCTGAAGTTACTCTAGACCCAACAGGTACGCTGAGAGTAAATCTCACAAAAACATCATTAGTTGTTCCGCTGCCATTTCTTCCAAATAGAAGCCCGCTTTCATGAGGAAACCATGATCCCATATCAACCTGATAGGCATCATCATCGATATCTGAAACCAGATCCTCAATCGGTATCTGCTTCAAGTTGAAATGGGTCGTAGGCGAAAACGAAGGCTTCCTAAACGCCACAATTTCGCCATCATTTTGTAAATCAAAATCTACTACTTCCTCTATTTGTCCATCACTTTCTGCAACAGCAAAGAATGTAGTTCCATCACCGAAAGTTTTGGTAGTATCTGTGCTTTCCTCTGGAATTATAAAAGTGTGATTGCTGAACCTCTGGAGCAAGAATCGTCGTGGCAGCATCACCTCTCTGATACGTCCTTCATGACCAATATCTGGAATCTGTGGCTTGTTTACAGTACCAAATTGTATTTGTCTTGCATGAATCTTATCAAACCTGAAGGCATCCAATACTCCTTGAGTTTCTTCAATGCCCAAAACCCTAACTTCTATCTCTGGAATTGTACCGATCACATTTCCATCGTCATCAACCGCAACAATAGGCTCAGAAAAAATCAATCTCCTATTCACCGGATCAACTGAGAAAAAGACTGTCGGGAACCTGCCATCAACCTTTACTATGTATGCAGTTCCTATAATGTCCAACTCTCTGGTTGTAAATATTCTACCATCTACGGTAGACCAATCCGTAATAATCAGCTCTGGGTTGAGATCAATTCTTTCTGGATCATTGAAGCTAATTTCTCGATGTCTATGAGGCAATAAGTATGTGTTTGTATATTCTGCTAAAGGATCGACAAGATCTTTAATGTCTCTACGGCCCGTAACAACAAGATCACCAAACGTTGATGCCGCCAATGTTAACTGTCCAAGAAATATAGAATTCTCTGGGCTTACATTAGTACTTTGCACTACAATATCTGCATCATTAATAACTTTGTCAATTACATAGTAGAAAATTGTTCCGTCTATAAGTGTCAATTCTATATCAGTATAAGTGAGTGCATTTCTATCCAAAGTAACTATTTGCTCAAAACTATGACGGTTATTTATAGAACGATAAATTGTAAACGCATCAAATTCTTCGAGCAGCGATTCCCAAGTAAGTACTATATTAGTTCCAGATAAAGATGTCTGTACATTATCAGGTGGTGTAAGCAAGCCTTGTGACTTAGGCGTTGCCTCTACATAGTTTAGATTGACCATTCCATCTGGCAAATGCAACGACTGCCTGCCATATATATCTGTTACAGTAATGTAATAAGAATGTGCTTGATTGTTTTCAATGCCATAATCAATGAAGCTGAGAATTGTTTTGGGCATAGTGTCCAACAAAGTCCAATCACCAGCAGTGAAACTTACGTTCCCTATCCTGCGGTATAGCTGATAAGTAGAAGCATATACTGTTTCGCTCTCCTTCCAGGTCAACGTAACTTCTCTATCTCCAATCTTTACATCAATATCTGTAGGAGGAGCAGCAAGCGGCAATCCTGAAGGTATGAAGCTCAAGCCTACCGTAGTTAAAGTCGCTCCAGCATTGTCGCTAATATCAAATGGAGTTACAGAAACAGTGTATCTGCGGTTTAACTCTCCTACAAAAAAGAATGTTGTTGCCTTGCCAATAAATTCATTGACAACTTCTATCTCACCTACAGATGGGTTGTCTAGGTCGTCATCCAGAATGGTTATTCGCACATCATCAGTATCCGGATTGTTTTCCCATGTAATAATCAATGTCTTAGTGCCGAAATCAAACTCTGCTTTCAGGTTTTTCAGAGTATTCGGAACAGAGAAGTTGCTTGTTACGAACCTAATATAACTACCAAAGCTCTCAAACCCAGACTCGTTCAGCGAAGTCAGCCTAAATGTTATTAGCGTGTTGTATGTAATCGAAAAATAATTCAGCAAATCAAATGTATACAGAGATATTGATATGTCTGTTTCGCCAATTGGGACATCAATAGCTAAACTTTCTGGACCTTCACCAACCTTAACATAGACTCTGTGTCTGAAAGAAGTGGCAGGATCATATGGTGTATCTCCTGAAGTCCACGAAAGGTTTATCTGGACTGCCCCGTCTAAGTCTTCCTCAGTAAAAGCAATGCTTGCCGGGTCGCGAGGCGCGGGCGAAGGCTGAGGTATCATATCCTGTGTCACGCCTGTTGATTCTCTGTCTTTAGTATCTACTGTCTGAACAGTTACCCGATATACATCGCCACTTACCAAGTCATCAATTCTATCATCGTAAAGCTCACTTTGAACAATTTGCACTTTAGTTGATGATGGGATTGGATCTCCACCCGCATCCAATTCTACATAAGTGATTTTCCAGTGCTTGACTTTGTTTATTGGAAGTGTTGGCGGTCGTTGCCACAATATATTAATGGCCGCCTCAGATTGTTTCATTTCTATAGAAAGAGGGTTTGGCGGCAATGCTGGATCTAAATCTGTCGTAATCGAATCAGAAGCAGGCGAAGATCTATTGCCAGTCTTGTCTACGGCATAGATATTATAGAAAAATAACGTATCTTCATCGACAGTGTCTACAAACGATGCTGAAGGCTCATCCACAGTACCCACCAGAGCGTATATAACGTCATCTAAGCTCCTTTCGACATCATAATGGTCTAGATCCACTTCGGTATTAGCAGTCCAAGACAGATTGACTGTAAACGGTCCTGGCGACACCAAGGACAAGCCAGCAGGAGCAGATGGCGGGCCGCCATCTACGTAAGATATTGAAACCACATCTGATTTAGGACCTACCGTCCCTAAAATTCCAACACGTCTCTGTGCATAGAAAAAGAAAGTTGCACTGGCAGACAATTCGAACATTTGATCATTGAAAGTATTGACATAATGCTTGTCAATAAACCCACTTCCTTGCGTAACCGTTACATTGGGGAAAACTCCTGTTTCAATTTCCCATCCATCAATACGCCCATCTCCTATTACGTCTGACATGGAGTTTAACTGGTTGTCTACAGTCCTAAACCTTCGGCGATCAGCAAATGCAGAGTATGCATCACCATCAATGAACGCCTCTAAGAAATAGTTAAACGTTGATACTGGCACTATTTAGTGTCCTATCTTAAATTGAGCTGTACGTGTTCGCCACCTTCCAACTCAAACTCCATGGCTAGGTTAAAGATTTTTGGAGTATATTCGTCGTCGCAATATTCTGTGGCTACAGCATGGAAGAATCTTTCCGGTGGGATAATCACTTCGTCACTTTCACCAGGGATAGTCCATCTCAGTTCTAATCCGGCAACATTGTCCGCATTGAAATAATGCACCTCTATTTCATGAAATCCTTCCGTAAGATCTATGCTTCCGGTAGATGCAGTGAACGCATGAACCCCATCATGATCGATAACCTCATTTGCATCTAGAAATAGTCTAGACCCATCATCTGATTGTATTGCAAAATTATACGTTCCAGCTATAGGAGCTTGCAGCCTTCCTTTGAACTTAATTGCATAATTCTGGAAATAATTCGTCAATGTAGGACCGGCAGTGCTGGTCCACTCTTGGTCTGTTATCACAGGAAAGCTCAGGTGAGTTTCTGTGAATACGAAATCCTGAGTAAATGACTGAAACTCAGGTATTTCAGTTAGTGTAGGCAAGCCAGTCTTATAGTATTCTGCCTGTATGCCATCTTCATTGACTAAATTGCATGCAGAGCATATGAATGACATATTATCTGAAACAGTCTCAAATACGCTTCCATCAAAGGCATCGATTATAATAAACCATCTTTGATTCGTCTCCACCATATCCAAAGGAGTAAACGATATCGTGCTGCTTCCGCCTGACGATATAGTTAATCCAGTTGCGGGAAAAATTCCAACGGCCCCCAATCCAGTTTGCCATCCAGTCTGATCATTTCCACTAAAGAAAGTATGAATAAGTTGAGTTCTAAACGGATCGTTGTAGAACCTGGCCCTAAAATGGAAGTCATGCGATTCAGAATCAATATTGTCGTAAGTGAAATCTATAGTACACACAAATGAGCTGGCGTCATACGGATCACCAGGATTATTTGTCGGCTGTAATTGTGGAACACCTGGAGACAAAATCTTAGCTCCTATTTTTATATTGGCTCCGAACTGTCCCTGCTCCGTTGTAAACAAACGGTTTGGTTCGATTATCTGATAATCCCCAAAATCTGACGTATTTTTCGTCTCTATCCCGAAGATAATATCTGCTGTAACAGGAATGAAGGTATTAGCAGTTATCAATCCCTTAATTGGCCTACTTGGCAATACAAAGTTGGTCGTAAAGAAATGACTTGCTTGAGCAGTCAAATTACGCAATGTCACCGAAGACAGTGTAGGAGATATACCACGAAGCTGGCTAGTCAAAATAACTCTAAATTGCAGATACTGATCACTGATATGCTCAATAGATACAAAGCCTTCAGAATTCTTAACCAGATCAGGAGTCCATTCCTCGTCCTCTATGTCATCTTCCGTTTTGGCTGTTCTTATCTGCACATCTACAGCAGTTCCACTAGGCTCCACAGATTCCCATGTTATCGTTTTCCAAGATACTAGATCGTTGGAGCCGTTGAATACTTCTGAATCGTAAATGCCTACTTCTTGATCAATCTGGTCAGCACTATAAAAGTTTCTGTCATTTGGAGAATCAAATGTAAAGGTTATCTCTCCATACTCGTTTACATCAATAATTCTGCTTTCATTAGTAAAGTTTTTGAGATCATTAATGTCTATTGAGTACGCATAGTTGCAACAAATTTCGACTTCTTCTGTGGGGCATTCGACAGTCAAATCAGGCAACGCACTAACATTTCCTGCTTTGTCTTTTAGTTTTAGGAAAACTGTTTTCTTAGAGAGTATGTTAGTTCGCTTTGTAACCTTTGAATCTGATATAACCCAAATGCCATCCACTCCATTTGATTCGTATTGTAAGAAATCAAATATTTCCTCTTCATGCCTGTAAATAAACTCCCACGATGGCATCGTATGCTTAAACAGATCCGTACCTATGATAGCAACTGGAACAGTTATTCCTTCACCAGATGACGACCCTCCTTCTTCTATATCCTTCAAAACACTATCATCGACGCTTTTGACTTTTCTGGTTTCCTTGCCAAATGAAGTGTATGATTTTATGAAGTCAAGCGAATCAAGATCAGACCTGTATATGGTGGTCAGCTCTCCTGAAGAAGCGTACAGTGAAGCCTCTGCTGGAGTTGCGACCACTCCGGCATCCTTAATATGCACATCATTTATATTTGTCTCTGTCCCATCAAATATGATAAAGTTATCACTTGTTTCTGTGTTTATTAGATAAATGCGTCCCAGATCTCCGGTTGCCGCAACAAGTAGGTTTTGAAACGAGTCCAAACCAAAGATGTTAGTCCCAATATTTTGATATTTAGTTTGGAACACATTCTCTATTAGGGCGTATATCTTACCATCACTCGAACCGAAAAATACTGTACCGTCTGGACCAGGAGCAACGCCGCGGGCATTAGCACCAGTAACGCCTCCTACTAATTCAAATGCCAACCCATCAGTCATTTTGAAAACTCTACCAGCTCCACCTAGACGACCAGTAGTCATATACAATACGTTATTTATCGTACGCATACCAGTTACAGTACGGTCTGCTTGAGAAGAATCAACTGCCTGAATTGCTGTCCAAGTTCCATCGCCAGGATCAAACCTGAAGACTATTATAGGAGCACTTGTGGCAGCATATAGGAATATTTTGCCTTCAAAATCCTGATCTACCCAAGTTCCTAATGCTGCACCAGAACCAACAGTATGCGTGACTCCAGCTATTTCCACTTCGCCTGGGAATATTAGGCTATCGATTATGTTATTGAGCCCCTCTGAGATATCATGAGTAACAATGGAGCTTTGAAGAGGCTGAAACTCAAGCGGCATAGTGCCATCAGACGTAAAGTTTTCAAAATTGGACAGAATATAACCATCCAAACCAGATTGGGCATCAAACGCAAGTATTCTGAATCGTATCTTTGTTCTAGTTAGTATCTCTAGTCGCTCTAAGCATCCTATCGGCTTATCTCTATCAATCAACAGCGTTGTAAATGGCAAGCTAGACTCTCCTGCAAACAGAAGAAGCGCTGGCTTGTCTCCAGATGACAGAAGAAGCAGTTGCGATGCTGTCTTGCCTACAGTCTTGTCAAGCTTCGTGATTACTACTCTCTTTTCGCCAACAATTCTCTTCTCGATCTCAGTCTGTTTGAATTCATGGAATTCTAGGAACTTATTTGAGATCTCTATTTCAACCTGATCGTCTACTAACAAATCTGTAGAGAACTGAATTGCATCATTCTCGCTCACTGTAAATCCGAATGTGATCTTGTTCTGATTGATGAAAACTGTAGCAGACTCTGTAGTAATATCTAAAGGGTTGTCCTCATCAGGCTGTATGGCATCTGTATCCAAAATGAAATACAGGCTCTTGTCATAAATTTCTTCCGTTAGCAAATCTAGGGTTGTATATTGTTCTATTTCGTCATCAATAATATCATGAACTGGATCTCTAAACACTATCTCATGTAAAGCATAGAGGCTAGCAGCCCACAAGCTCTGAGTCTCTTCTATCCAAGTAAGCCTTGCAATATTGTCATTAAGAAGAGCATGTGTGTTGACATTGAAGTGCGTAAACTTAAGTCCGCTCATCCTCTCAATGCCAGTAACAGTTCCTACATACCTTAGATATTTGTTTACTATCGCAATGTCTGTGATATAAGATGACCGCATGCCATTGTTGCGATTAAACTTCAAAACGCTAGAAAAGTTCTCTATCCTAAACAAGCCTATATCAGTGCCTGCCCAAATAACCTCATTCTCGTCTATTGCAACAATGCGTATAGACGGAGTCGGATCGCCAGTTATTACTCCAGGGTCTATAGCGACGACAGGATCATTGTCTGGAGACGCAACTACTATTCCAGTAGAAGTTCCAAATACAGCTTCTCCTTTTTTGTTGATAGCAATACTATGAACAACTCTATCTAACAAGCTGGTCAGCGCAACCCACAATCGACCAGCAGTCTTAGAATAGAACGCACCTTCAGTAGTTCCAACATACCAAACTCCATTACCTCCCCACTTGACAGCAGTAATCAACTTGCCAAACAACAGGCATTCATCTGGCTGGTCTACACATGGGGTTCCCTCAACAAAACTGGCCGTGTGCCCATCTATATTAGTTAGCTTGCCTGTAAAGACATTGTGATAAGCAAGACCGCCAAAAGTAGCAACAATAATATTGCCAAAAATATCAACAAACAAATCGTTAATTCTATTGTCTGGCCAACCTAACGCCGTATTGGTATTAAGGCTCAAAACTGAATGTGGTATCGCATCATATCCAAAGTAGATTTTAATGTCCTTCCAATGAGCTATGAGACCTACATTTTCTGACAAATCACCAAATGCGAATTCCTTACTGTCTATGTTGCTAACGGCTGGCGAGCCGGGAATTTGTACTGCGCTTATACTTTGTGTGGCATCTGCATGCCCAATCAAATAGAAATCTGGAAACTCCGTGGTACTTACCACTCCTTCTGTCCTATCTAAAATAAAATCATACACAAATTTAAACTTCTTACCTACAGTTACTTCGGGCATGGCAGGATTTGCAACATTTATCCCACCCAGATCAATATCACTATCTATTCCGCCAGTACCCGTACCAACAAAAACCTCGCTCACCGAATCATAGAAAGAAGACAAGAAATTATCATCATTCTCAAATAGTATCACACATCGTTCTGCGACAAATCCTGCCGCTGGCCTTTTGCAGTCAGAAACTTGTGATGTTACTTGCGTAGCAGCATGCAGCTCCTTGTCGTCACCAGTCCATGCGCTTCCCCAAATTTGAGATATTGGCTCAGTTTGATCTTCCCAAACAATAACCACCGTATTTTCTACTCCGCTACCAGCCACAGTAGGATTGAATACCTGCCTGCCTAGAAGGCTGGCTGGAGTTGAAGATGATGTTCCTAAAAAATCTCCATTGCTATCAAACAACGGCGACCCCGATGTGAACCATTCATTACTTTCAAGATCTCTATGCCCTTTGTAGATGATAGAAGTATGTTCGTCTATCAAAAGCGCTTCACAGACCAGCCACAATTTCGGATGCACAATAGCAAGTTGAGGGTTTCTGAAGTCCACTACTGTTTGATATGGATCGTCCTTGTCAAATTGCATTACGACAGTGTCTGGTGCAAAGAAATTGCTAGAGAGCCACGCCTGGCTAGAATTGTCCCATTTGCCCCATAAAATCTCCCAATTGCCGTTGCGATTGTCTTCCCAAACAACATGCACATCATCAAATGCGTCTATCTTAACTGAAGGCTTGCCCTTGTCGCTCTTGCAATTAGTTATGCGTACTCTAGGATTCCAGCCTGCACCATCCTTAACGCTTGATGCTATTTCTGTTACGCCCCATGAAGTGTCCTCATAAACAATCCAGATCCTGCCCTGACTGTCAACGTCAATGTCTGGATTTCTGAGATTGAATTGAGTCGTCTCAGTAACAGGCTCAGGATTAGACCAAGATAATCCATCATGCATGCTATATAGAATTTGCGATCTTCTGTTTCCATCATCATGCCACACTGCATGAGAAAATCCATTACTGTCAAGTGCTATTTTAGGCTTACGACTATTACCCGCTGTTGTCGAAGGCTCCACAAACAGGCCAGATGCATCTAGTAATAATTGATGCGTTCCAGCAGGAGATGTTCTCAACTTTTGATAAATCTTGATGCTATTATCTTTGCCGACTATGACGTATTCTCTTGCTCTTGTTGTTACAATAGGGACAAATACATTTGCATAGAAGAGCCTTATTCTGTCATCATAGAAATACAATATTTCTTGATAGGCACCATCGTTGATGTATACCCCAAATCCATCATGTATCAAATTTTGATCTATGAAATCATCGGCTTCTAGTCTGTCCATATCAAAATTAAACGAAATCTGCCACCCTTTTTTGTTGTCCACATTATCGAACCATGCATGACCATGAGTGCGCTGAGTGTAATAATGAATTGCGTGACTTTGGATTCCAGGAATATACGGGTCATAAGGATCACCCGTAAACACCGCAGTGTCTGGGTCGTCTTCTCCAACAGCACGATAAGTCGTATCTAGAGTAAACCAGTCATTTCTTGTGTCAGGCTCTACGGCAGATAACTTACTTGCCGGTACAGTTGAAATACGATCAAAATCCTCCGGCGTGATCTGTACGTCATCAGCGCTAGTATCAAAGAAATAATCTGGCTCATGACGTTCTCCAAAAATAACTGTTAGGCCATTAGCAGTTCCAATATACTTGTTTCGCTTCTGATCAATATGAATAGCAGTGATAGGCGAAAAGTTTCTGTTTACTGTCGATAGCCTAACTAATTGATTATTCTCATTGAATGTTATCAGCTTGCTAGATTTAGAAAGATCATCAGGAGTCCACGCTAGTAAATCTTCGAATACGTACTGTATTGACCCGCCTTCTATTTTGCCAACTTCATTGAATAAGAATGTGTTTTCATCTGGCAGAGTTTCACCAAATCCGAATGCTCCATCTGTCGAGTATCTGAAAAATCTAAATACACCTGTATTGGCATTCTTGCCATCAATGTCGCCATATTGCAAAACCTTCAACTTGGATTCGTTAGTCACTCCATCATCCACATCCAAAATCTGAGTATTGTTCATAAAAACTCGTAGATCTTGACCTTTACCTATAATTTTGAATGTTCTAGATGTGCGAAGATCTGAATCAACACTAGGAATTACAAATTCTTTGGTAGTATCAGACAAGAAAGTGATTGTTCTCTGCCCAAATCTAATTGCAGAAAAGTGCGCTCCATCATGAATCAGAATTCCCATATTAGGTTCTGGAACGTCCTCTTCTACTGGATCTCCTCCTGGATTTACAGATAGCTTAAACTCTATTGTCCAGCCCTTGGCATTGTCTACGCTGTCAGACCAGCTAGACCCCGCCATATCTACTTTAGTGCTTATAAAAATATCTGATGGAAATTCAGTACTATCACTAGCTGCTACATGCACATAATATGTTTGACCCCGAAACAATACCCCAGACGGAATAGGAAAAGAATCCTTAGTATATTGAACTACACCTGAATCAAAAATAGGGCCGTTAATTGATTGTGTTTTTGTAATCAATACTTTCAAATTTGTAGGCTTGTCATTAGCATTCGATGTTGTCTTATGCTTGTTCCACTCTAGGACTGGAGACAAATCAGTCAAGTTATTAGGGATTGACAACCCGCTAATCAAAAGATCAAATAAATACCATCTAACGTCCGCTATCGTCAAATCTGCACTTTGCAGTTGACCCAAGAGGGCGATTCCATCCGCCAGCTTAACAATGACTGAAACGACATCGCCTGGCGATAGTTTCATGCGTATAAATTGCTTATTCGAATTAGCAACTGTTGTTCCGTTAAGTATCCATTCTATCGTAGCTACACCCGGCGCTTGCACATATTCATTCTCAATTAGCGCCCACTCCACTTTCAAAATGTCATCAACATTGGCATCAACAGGAAGAATTGTTACAAACTCAAAAATTGCAGTAATATCCTGGACTGTAACAGACTGAGTTTCAATGGTTGCTCCAAACTCAAGTCCATCAGATGGAACTACTTTTGCATGCCAAGAATCACCCACTCCTGTTGCTGAAGCAGACAATATACAAAGATCATCATGCCTGGCCTGATATATGTTGTTCTTAAACCATCTTATTTTAGTGCCAGCTTGATTATGGCCATCAGGATCTATATAAGTGTAATTTAGATCTAGATCATTATTCAGGCTAGGCAAACTAGGAGATATAAAGAAGCTAGTTACAAATGGAAGTCTATTTAACTTGAAGGAAAACATCAACCACAGAGTCATACCGCCATCAATGTTCGATGCCCGTAACTGACCATAATATTGCGTTCCTCTAGTTAAATCATGATCGAAGTGTTCATATAAATTTGTCGAACTTACTCTATCTACATTGATAACGTTTCCAACAAACAGATCTGATCCCAAGTTAACATTAGATGTTGCAACAAGCAATTCAAAGTTCACTTGGGATTCTGAGGCAGCATCTTCAATGTAGTCCCACGTAAATACCGGGTGCAACCCGGCTACAATAAGATTGCCCATCGAAGTTTGCTGGCCATTTATACGGATGTCTTCAATCGCTGCCATATTATATCGTTATAATTGTTCCTGTTAATTTGAGACCAGATGGCGTCCACTCTGCCTTCCTGATATCATCACGTTCACTAATGGTAAGAAATTTCAAACTGTCTGGATCAACATATGTGAACTCTTTGTCCCATATTGGACGAGACCCCTTGACCAATTCACCATTAGATCTGGCAGCGAAAATATTACCACCTTCCGCATATATTTGGTTGGTAGTTATCGTACTAGGCTGCAAGTATGATGCTCCAAAGGTACTAAATTCATCAAACAATAAATCGGTCATCGTAATGAATTCCCAACCATATCTAAACATTCTTATAGTATCTTGTGAATCAGTAGATGCCGATGCTTTCACTACTAAATCACTGATGAATGAGCCAGTTGCTGTAGCATGATGTGCGGTATAGTCGTAACCAATGTCGTTAATTCTGAGATCGCCTGTTTGAGTAGTTAATCCGCCAGGTGCGGCAAACTGTATTCCATGCTTTCCATCGATATCAATCCTCGCAAAACCCAAGGACGCACTGATTTCTTTGTAGCTAATAAACACATGTCGCAACCCAGGAAGATAAGATTCAGATCTGAATATATGCGTTGGTGCTCCTCCTCCGATACACAGGGCCAGCTCTATAGCGTTCTTTGTAGAAGAAGCTCCAACTTCTGAGACGATAAATTCCGCATTACTAGGAGTTTCAATTCCAGATGCAGTACTGCTATCTGCCTTTGCTAAAATAGGAGCTATCAATGGAGTCAAATTTCTTGTGATAGTGTGTTTAGTAAAACCAATTGCTGACGTAGAATTCCACCAAAAACCTATACCAAGCCTGTATGTTGAAGCAATCACAAATGAGAACGATGATCCCGCAGTGAAGTTTTTACTAACTTCAATCTCTAAACCAAACCTATTTTCAAGAGTATCGTTGATCAAATTGTACTTCTGAAATCTCTCGTAATCCGGAGCAAGTAATAGTGGGTTGGAAAAATCGTTGCTCTGAACTTCATCATTCAAAGACTCCTGGAATTGCCACACCCCTTGTATAGTTGAATCAAATGCCATCACATACCTTAGCTGGCCGTCGCATCGGTAAATTGAATAAGGATCACAGCGCCAGTGTCATCCGATGCTTTTATATTGGCCGTAATTGTCCTTTTTATCCAAATATAAAACAAATCATGCTGTTGTAATTCGTCCACACTTTCTCTTATGCTATTAAAGCCTATTTCGTTTGAACCTTCTTCTTCGAAAAAGCCAAAAAATCGTCCAGAGTTTTCAACAGGAGATTGAACTTCTGTTATGACCACCTGACTCGGAGCAGGATTTATTCTGAAAACCGTACCTGAACTGACAGACCCGACATTACGATCCAAAATAAACGTTGCCAATCCAACACCATCCACATCAAAACTTTCTATAATTGCATCACTTCCTGAAATCACTAAATGAGACCCGTCAAAAAATCCTGTTGAAAGAGTAGTAAAATTTGTATCATCAATCAAAATTTGTCCGTCACTGGCTGCCGTAGAATACTGAGCCCCAGTATGCGTGTCATGCTTGGGAACTTCAATGCCTATGTCCACTTGTATATCAGCGCTAGAAGACTGTCTTAGTAGTGCCTTAACATTCTGTGCAGGTCTATTAGCTGTCACATGCGTCACAGCAACACACCTATACTGATCCTGTCCAGACGTAGGTCTCGTATTGAATAGCTGATCGACATCCAGATAGTATATATTTTCTACGTGCGGATCAAGCGATGCAGGGAAAGCAGAAGGAACAATGCCTCTGGTGACATTTATTAATTGTCTGTTTATAGTGTCGATTCCTTCATACTTCAGGATCTCCGGACCCATTTGCGCTAAACCACTAGTTTTTGATGGCAAACTACCAGATGTTGATATCGGGATAGACAACTGCGTAGCACTTATGTAATCTCCTATTTGTGACCTCGAATAGACCTCGTTACTGCTCGCATGACCACCTAAACTGTTGGCTGGCGTCATTTGCGGCGTAGTGGGATCTGAAGTCGTATACCTCATTTCATGGTCTATATGAGCCTCTTCATTCAATTCATAGCTAATAACCAGCGCTGGCGGCCCATCAATTTCTCCGGCTGCCGTCTCTTCCCATGCAGTACCAGTACCATCATGTAAAACCAATCCTCCAATTTGAACAGCTCCCTGACCTGTCAATGACTGATTTCTTCTTGTTCCAACCGCAAAAAACGTTTCATTATCCACAGCATCCTGCATGGCAGTGACAGCATTTGATCCCAAATTAACAGAATTGAAAATTTTAGATGATCCATGCAATGACTGAGTTGCATACACCACTGCATGAGGGTCAGCAATATTGTCATGCAGATCAGAATCGGCATCTGTAGACGGCTGATCGAGTACTTGTATAAACTCTACTGATTCAATAGATGGAGATGTATCAGCCTGGAAGTACCAATACTCTAACTCAACCTTTGTAATCACCGGGCTGCGAGCAGACTCAAAAAATGCTGTTGTCAGCGCTGAAGTTACATCAAACTCGTAAACTCCAAAATCTGAGTTCGAAGGTGATACCAAAACAGAGAAAACTCTGGCAAAAAATATATCAGTAACACGATCATACGTTCCTCCATCTAGGCGAATTTCAATCGTTGTAGTTGCTGGTAAAACAAGTTGTTTCGTAACCTTTTGCATTGCTATCCTTCAAGATCCGATGTGAAAAACGATGTTCCATCATACAAAACTATATCAGAGCTGCTTTCAAATCCAATATACAAATAGGACTCATCTCCAAACAAGGTACTAATTGGGTCTCCAAATAACTTCAATAAAACAAACGATATGCCGTCAAACTTCCACAGTTCGCCATTGGACAGACCTACGTACATTGCTGCTGCGAATTCTGCCACAGCCCTAACTCTGGAAAATGAGCTAGTAAATGTGAATATCGAAGTCGCATCAACGATGTCATTTCGATAAGCAGTTCCAACTCCAGTGACCAAGTTGTACGTGAACAAATATATAGTTCCGCTAAACTTAAACAATTTAGTGATAAGAGGAGAGCCGGTTATGGTATAAACCAGAGACGGAAATGGCTCTAACACCCAAAACTGTCCATTTGCTGTAGACAGATAAACTACTTCAAACTCCTTAGTTTCAATAACTATGACTGGTGGACTTGCTGAATCATCAATCGTTACTTTCTCTCTGTTCTCGATTACAATGATAAAATCTGTAATTTCGATTTCAGAGGAAAACACAGCAATGAATATTTTGATAGACTCTTGAAGAGAAGTATTGCCGCCTACATCACTTAACAGCGCTTCAAGTTTTCTAAGCCCGCTAATGTCTTCAAATTTCCATAGAGCTTTTGTTGCATGCCCTTGAGGTTTACCAATAAGAAAATCGAAGTCAGGATCGCCTGTTAACAATTCTTCCAATGATGGACATTCTGAATCTTCTTCAGGCTCTTCTCTGTCACCTAATGACAAGGAGCTACTAGCATTGCACTCTCTAATCTGTATTTGCTCAATGCCCGTTGTGGCATCCTCTGCAAAAATATTGACTATTTGATCAAGTTGATTCGTAATTTGTGTATTGTTTTCTATTTCCAATACAGCCTCTGGAGGTTTAGTGTCAATAATGAAGGCTCCAGATTGTTGAACTCTAATATTGTAAACATACGAAACTGCCTTTTGATCTGGCGTAGATGCATCAGGCTCGGTGCATACATTCTGAGCTGTCAACCTTAAGACATAGTCATTAGACGGAGACAACGCTTCCAAATCCCATCTGATCACATTTTGACCTACAGGAACGTCTTTAATGATTAAAGTCCAATCCAGATCTCTATCATGTGATGAATATTCAAGAGTGTATCTTACTTTTTGGTGATAAGTATTCTTTGTTAATGTCTCATCCAATATAATAAGCACGAAATCAGTGTAAAGCGTATCAGGAACTGGATTCACAATTGCCGGAGCTATCAAATCGAATACATTGATAGAGAACGGGCCGCCACTCATAGAGTACTCTGAAGTTAATTCTCCATCGAAGCTCCTGGCTCGCAACCTCACTCTAACGCTACCGCTCTTAATCATCTTGCCAACATTCCATGCATATGACGTATCTTCCCAAGGAATGCGTCTTTTCAAAACATACCAGTTAGTGTTAGATCCTAGATAGTTATCCGTATACTCAATTTCGTAAGTAACATCAATTTCATCAATAGTTCTATCTTGGCCTGGAGGATCATTTTTGTCCCAAGTAATGTTTACAGTACCAAGATTAAACACCTCTCCTCCCTCTGGAGATGTAAGTTGAGGAGTAAGTAATGCCGCAACAAAATCACATGGGGATATGATCGGGTTATAAAAACAAGGTTTGTCAACTATGCAATCCGGCTCTACACCAGCAGCCCCTACAGATAATATAAAATCACGAGCAATCTGGGCGGGCTGCTCTTCCCATCTTATAATAAAGCCATCACCTTCAGGAACAGCAATGGCCGACACGCCACTAGCACCGGCATTATCGTTTATGCTCTGTATGAATGCTTCAACAAGTGCTTCCTGCGAACCACCAGCGGCAACGGCGGGAGCATTCAATTCAATCAAATTAAGGCCCGCAACAGGATCTTCTGTCTTAATACTCCAAGAATAAGCTGTGCCAGTTGAATCTCCAAAAATACAAAAGGCTTTGTTAACAGTCAAGGTGCTAGTCGTTGCGTCATCGAAGGTGATGCCATCAATAATGGCACCTGGAACTTGATCGCCAATGAAACTAGGCACATCAGCTAAGGCAATGTCATCACTAACGTCACCCCGATGCAGAGTGCTAGACGTTACGTCATCGAAGACAATGTCATCACTATGAGTGGTAGCCCAAATGCTGCCCTCAGTGGATATCGGCGGGACCTCAATTTCAATATCTTCTACCACGGCCCTACCGTAAGCGATACCCGCATTAAAAGAAATAAACTCAAACCAAGGAGACTCCTCTTGCATGCCACCAGAGCTAGGAACTACCTCAAGTTGCAATTGCTGATATCGGCCCGTAGGGGCTCCAGGAATAGCAGTATCTATTTGCGAAGTAGTAAATGATGCAGTCCAAGGTTCCCATACAGGGCCATCTTCTTGGTCAAACTCAATCTCAGATGCTCTTGCCCTAACTCGATATGATGCGCCTACTGGCATTTGCAATACTGTGCCATATGTTTTGACATTAACTGAGAACTCTATCATCGTTCCACTTATGGCTTCAGGATCAAGCTCTTGCAGATCTTCCACACCGCTGGTCATAAATCCAGTTTTGAATATAAATGGGTCAATCTTGGTCTCATCTAGTACGTGTGTTCCATCTTCCGATCCAATAAGCCATGCCTGATTAATAAGCCCAACAATTCCATCTGTATCAACGGTGCAGTCAGAGGCAACGCACTCATCTGAGCCCCAATTACCTACAATCCAAGAAGCAGCATCTCCTCGGTCGCCATCAGCAGGAGTATTGAAGCTTAAGGCGCACGCCCCACAATCCGAAACACCATCTAAATACATGTTGCTTTCGTAATCTACTCCTGGTGTGTCATCTCTATTAGTGTTCCTAAACGTGAAAAACAAAATAGACCATGCTGAGGGATCATTATCTGTAAGGCTTGTCAATATAGAATTATTGTTTTTAAACCACTCAATCTCCCACTTTTTTTCAGTACCAGAATCTCCTACGTCTCTAGGACTTCCTACCCTTATTCTAGGAATACCACTAGTAGTGTTATTGGTCAAGGCTGTGAGTCCTCGTCCGTCGCCCTCTGGTGCTCCGATGGCATTATTATCGAGTTTGCATAAAAATGCCATCGATATATTGTTTCCTGTTAACGGAGGCATGTTGTGTACGCCACCATCCCAACCAGGCAAGATTTCTTGAATCTCCTCAAATGGAGATATGGGTGCTTGTAGAACTTTGACGCCATTTGTGCCATCAAATACAAGTCCGTGTGAATCATGGTGTAAAGGATCAGTAGATTCAAGGATCTTCTCGAAGAATGGAACGTCCTGGAAGTTAATAATTCCCTCGCCGAATGGTTTGGGCAGTTGTGCTAGTGCATTGGCCGGTGATGCCTCCGAATTCGTGTCAACATTACCAAACTGCCAATTAACAATGATGTTATTTGATGGTATTCCACCAGCGCCATGATCTCGTTCTGTTTTGACAATATGATTAAATTTCAGGCGAGCACCAACAACAGTGGCAGAACCTGGCTCCACATTTACGTCTGACACTACTCTAACGCCGAGCCAGGGCTTGTGCCCGGCACCTAAACCGTCAACGAATTCGTCATTTTCATCCCAAAGTTTAGTAACACCCATTTAATCTATCCCGCAAAAATATTAAGCATCGGCAGCATTCAAGGTATATGTTACATTGAGAAAATCACCATTTGCGACAGTTCTATCACCTGCCGTAAATGCACCAGCAGAAAACAATGTACCTGCTGTTCCTGTAGCAACACTAGATAAGAAAGCTCCAGCAATCGTTCCAATACCTAAAATTGGAAATGAAACAGCACTAGTATTGGTAATCGATTGGCTTGCAGCAGCATCTTCGGTCCATGCCAGACGATTACCTGTGTAATTAGTAAATTCAGTCCAACCCCCATGACTGGCCAGAGTATCTCCTGCTGCAAACGTAGGAGCATCATTCACCAAACCAATAAACCACGGCGAAACAGCAGGATCGCCATGAAATTCGGTGTTAAGTATATGATTCAATCCCTCATTTACCACCAAATTCTTAAAATTATCAGACCACTTTACGTTACCTTCCTTATCAACACATTCTACATTCCAGATGCCTTGGAATGTCAATCCGTCCGTTTTATTGCCACCAGCCACAAGACTGGCAGAACATCTGCTGCCCATTTTGAACTTATTTTTTCCCATTACAACTTTCTCCTTGATTTATACACCAATTTCAATGGAATTATACCTCGGGGATACTTATTTATATTCCATATCCCAACACAACTTTCCTTTCCTCAAATAATATATAACAGCCTCAACTTCCAGTCATGTATACCAGCCGTAATCTCACCTGTTTATACCTGCCCTTGATTTCCGGCTTATGCAAACTACTATATGGAATTTCAACACCAGATTGATCTATCTTAGTGAAATTGATCCATTGCTGTTCAGATGCCGGATCATTGGGAGTGTCACTTGCTCTAAATGCAATGGAAATGTGATCTGTTTCTAAGGTTTCTTTGATAAAATCCATCACAAATGATGATATGGACGACATACCTAGTGAAGAGTCATACTCCGGGCTCGTTAGAACCCGCTGCACAACACCAGGATCTCCTAAAATTATATCCTCCCTAGTCAAACTAGAACTGCTGCTCTTACTACTGCTCGAAATACTGCTGCTTGAAATGCTACTCGTACTACTTGACGAGCTTACGCTACTCGTACTGCTAGATGAACTCGTACTGCTTGATGAACTCGTGCTGCTTGACGAACTAGTACTGCTAGATGAACTCGTACTGCTTGATGAACTCGTGCTGCTTGACGAACTAGTACTACTGGATGAACTCGGACTACTTGTACTACTGGATGAACTCGGACTACTTGTACTACTGGATGAACTCGGGCTACTCGTGCTACTTGACGAACTCGGACTGCTCGTGCTACTTGACGAACTCGGACTACTTGTACTACTTGACGAACTCGGACTGCTTGTACTACTTGATGAACTTGTACTACTTGATGAACTAGGACTACTCGTACTACTTGATGAACTTGTACTGCTAGATGAACTAGGGCTACTCGTGCTGCTAGACGAACTCGTGCTGCTTGACGAACTAGGACTACTCGTACTGCTAGATGAGCTAGGACTACTCGTACTGCTGGATGAACTCGTACTGCTTGATGAACTAGGACTACTCGTACTGCTGGATGAACTTGTACTGCTTGATGAACTAGGACTACTCGTACTACTTGATGAACTTGTACTGCTGGATGAACTCGGACTACTTGTACTACTTGACGAGCTTACGCTACTTGTACTGCTGGATGAACTAGGACTACTCGTACTGCTGGAAGAGCTTGTGCTGCTGGAAGAGCTTGTACTGCTTGATGAACTTACACTGCTTGTGCTACTGGATGAGCTTACGCTACTTGTGCTGCTGGATGAACTCGGGCTACTTGTGCTACTTGACGAGCTGTCACTAGAAGACCCACTTGAACTTACACTACTAGAGAAAGGTCCGAGAGCGCAACTGTGGTTCAATGCTATAATGCGGAAGGAAGGTATTTCAGTTTGAAGAGCGTCAGAAGATGGATTAGCCTCAACTTGAACCTGCTGGTACCTTCCATCTACCGATTCAAAGCCAGAATCAGCAAAAATATCCTGATCCGTAGTATATGCCCCCAACCACTCGGACCACTCAGGGCCTGCCGAATCATCTTCTTGAACAAATATAGAGTTTGATGCTCTCACTCTTACTCTGTACGTAGAATCGCTAGGAGTATTGGCTGGCCCATGAAATGTGTCATCAAGGCCATCGTCTGTCAATCTAATAGTTATTGAAAATATGTCTGCACTTTCAACTTGAGTGTCAACTACCGTAGAAGAAAGAAGTGTGGTTTTGTACAAAAATGCATCTATGTCCGTAGCAGATATTTGTCCATCAATCACATACGCTTGATTATATGTTCCTCTATTTCCATCATTGTCTGTTAAGTCCCGATTGCCTACAACAATATCTACTACTGCATCAGCTGTTCCGGCTCCATCATTGAATGTGCCATTATTTAGCACTCCATTGACAATAGTGTCTATATTAGCGCCATCATCTATTGTGCCATCCCAGGCCATAGCGATAACAGCCCATTCATCAATAATTAGCTCATCAGTGCTTGTAAGGCGGGAAGCAATAGTACTACTAGTGTCTATCGCTGCGCGTACATTTGAACCTGATCTATGTATATATCTTTTCTCAAGAGCACCGTCACTTAATGACATCCACCAATCGGCTGAAAATGCTACTTCTGGCCTATGTACAACAATTAGTGAAGTAGCTCCCGAAGGAAGACTACTTGCTGAAGCGGTATCTATACCTTCATTGGCTGAAGTGTTAGAAGTGATTTGATATCCCAATTCAGTCAATGTTGTTGCAGATCGAGGCGTGCCATCATTGCCTGTTCCTGACTGGTCTAAAGCGGTTTGTTGGTTTCCATAATCTGCAAACATTACCTCTGTCTGAGTGCCAATGAAAACTTTGTTGAAAGGAACTTTCAATTCATTTTCAAATGTTCTAACTGCCGTACCCAATGAACTATTAGCATCACATATCCAACTAGCGAAGTCCAATTCTGATGAATCGGGATCTGAAGTCCAAATAGTGTTTTGAGAATCACAAAGGCAGAATCGGGCTTCGATGATGACCGTATCGCCTTTGGGCACAAACGGCATCAAGAAACAACCATATTCACAAGAAAGAGTTGCATCAAAAGAAATGACTTCTTCTCGCAGAGTGTCAGGAAATATTCTGACCCACGATTGGAAATCACAATCTGCATCTCCTACGGCAGTAACATCTATTTGAGACCCAACAGGCTTTATGGTGACATCTGCATCAGGACCAACAACCGATCCGCCAGTACCTGTTCTGATTTCTAAATTAGGAAGGTACTCTTGTACCGAATCAATGATCTGACCATAGAAGCCAAACTGCTGCCCTGTTCCATAGATTGCATAATCTCCGAAGGCATAATATGATCTGCCTCCAACGTACAGCTTGTCATCGTCTTCTGGAGTAAAAGTGTCAAAACCAGTCCAAGCAGATGAGTCTGGACCATCCCAAGGAGCGCATGCTGTATACATGAACTTGGCCTGCGATTGAGCAACATTCATCTCGCCGAATGTAAGAGTGGCACAAGGATATTTAGGACCTTCGAGCAATATCTCGACTGACTCTTTGGTAGCATTCTGTCCACAACCGTATCTAATTCTGATTCTATTAGGATTCGCAGGAACTGCTACTTCAGTTTGAGATATAAATGGCGTTTCAGTTCCATCTTCTGTATATATAATCTCCTCTACATTGACCGCGTTGACCCTTTTAAGAACTACGCAATCCGTATCCTCCAATCCAAAGTAACCTAAATTTCCTGGCCCTCCAAACTGATCAGCAAGGAAAACCAGGATGTATTCTGGGAATGTTCTACCAAACAGAGGAGTGTCACAATTTCCTCCACCACCACCGCCATTTCCATAATACTCCTGGAAAGAAGCGACAGAGCTGCATAGAAGAAATATGCCAAGTAGAATCCACAGAAGTTCCATATATTACTCTCCGTTTAGTGTAATCCTAAACGTATTCCAATGTCCTTGACAATGTTCCAAGGTAATGTCTTGGCCCTTTTCTCTACATCTTACCATTGACCTTTCCAACGGCCCCAAATCTTCCGGGCGCTCAATCAAATAAGATTCGCCATCACGGTTATAGTACGGGCAAGCCGTGCATAGTCGTCCCAACCTGTCTTTACCATCTTTCAAATCCTCAAGCTCCATTCTTAGAACATCATGTCGTTGAATTTTCCTGTAAAAAGAAGGGCGACAATTAGTCCAAACAGACTCGTCCAGCCATGAAACATTTTCTAATCTCAATTGTCTTTGAGCATAATTAATCTCCAAAACCAACTCATCCGACACTGACATGCTTTGTATTGCCTCATAAATACGCAATGACAACTGCCATATATCCTCATCAGGATAATCAGTGTTACGTCTGCGCCTCAATGACGGCTCGACATTTTTTACAGCGCTATCTTTAATGCGATCATCAACATCTATGTCCAAGAAAGATATCAACTCGCTTATGGTTTTGTCTGCGTCCTCATGCATGTCTTCATAATGAACTATATGTATACGATCCCACAATTCCGGGTTCGTATACATGTACAGAGCCAACGACCCCATGCCCATGATATATTTGTTAGCCTGAAAAGGAAGCAAAACAGGCTCCCATTCATTATGTCTATTTGCAACCTCAACTCCAGTTGTTAGTTGCGTTTGGCTACTCGCCACATCAGCCGGATGCCTAAGACAAAGTATAGCCTTATCAATATAGTCTTTATTGGTTCTTACAAGCCCATAGGATATTACCTTAATGACACTATTATTGTGTTGGTCAAGCAATGTTTTCATGTGCAGAGCGCCAACTCCTTCACTTCTATCACAATCTAGGCCGATGGTTACATATTCGGTTTCGAAAAACCCGCCAGGGTTCATCATTTCGCCATGCTTTTGATCAGTTTCACTCTTATGAAATGATTCCTCAGAGTTGGCCCAAATTGGAAGACCCAATAAGTGCAAAGTTTGCATCATCATACTAGTTCCACTTCTTGGATCACCTGTCACAAACGTAAACTTATACATCAGCCTTCTCCTCCACCCTCGCCGCCTTCACCGCCATCACCGTCGTCGCCTCCATCATCACCACCACCATCACCATCATCTCCTCCGCCGCCAGAACCATCATCATCAATTATCTGAATGCCCTTTGGACCCGTGATATTATCAGTCTTCTTGAAAAAGAATTCAGGATCGCCAAAAATAAGATAGGGATCTTCAGTAGGACGCAAAACTATTGGCACTCCTACTCTGCCTGAAATAAGCTGTCTCGACTCGGCAAGAACATCACCAGCCGACTCACCAGCCGTCAACTCAGGATCATGAGACATGAGATTGAATTGGTCCCTGATATAAGCACCAGAAGCAAAAAGAATAGCAGCATCTTCAGCATCACAAACTCCAGGTATTTTAACTCTAATACGTGCCAAACCGTCTAAATTGAGTATTTTGTCTTCTCGGTTAACAAAGAATGAACCTCTAAACACTTTTTGACCATCACTACTGATAGCTTCAACCGCTTCCAAATCAAATAAATCATTGATACCTTGCTGTAAGACATCGTAACTTAATTCTGTTTTATCAACATCTATGGCGGGAATAATTTCTATAAACACTTCTGCCTTTTTAATAGGCACTGGCAGACCTGTTTTTGGATCTGACTCTCCCTCTACCTTTGTGGCAGCAACCGCAAACCCCTCATGCTTAGGAAGAGGCAATGAGTAAAGATCATCAGAAAATAACCTAGTCTCAAAAATAATGCGATCATAGTCAGCAATCACCGTCAAACAGAACTCGCCAGTCACTCCAGCATACGTCATTGCTTGAACACATACCTCTTTAACTCCAGAAGATGGAGATAACCTATGACTTGTCTGCACCATATTTTCACCAATTTCAGGAGACCAAGGACACCATGATCCAAAATCACTCTCATTCTCATTTTTTACCCTAAAAGCAACCACTTCCGGCGTTCCAATAATCTCCAACTTAATATCACAGACAGACACTACAGGAGATACAGTTCCGGATGCATTATAGGTGAAATAATCTACAAAGCTTTTCATAATTTGCAGCTTCTTTACAATTCTTGCCGAAATAAACGGGTCAGAGGTAATTATATTAGATTCTAATTTGCTAATATCACACTCTATCGCTGTCTCCCCATCGTCATCAATTGCCGACTCGGCATCGAAATCACAATTTTTGAAAGATAGAGAATTACTTGGCAGCGTCGTGCTTGTAGGAGAAGCTCCATCAGGCTGATCCGGTTTTTCATAGATAGACACTATTCTATCGTATAAATCTGCATCAAGGTCAACATCTCTGGCTCCATTCGCATCTGATCCTATATTGAAGTCAAAATCAAACCAGCTCATAGTACCAGAACTCTTTTGCTGATTCTGATTGGATACTCTAAACGTGGCTCCCAAAATACGAGATTTCTCTTCGTTGTAATCTTCAAAAAGAATCATTGCAGCACCTGATGTCCTGGTTTTAATGCTAGGTCTCATACTGTTGCCAGGAGAGTCTGTAATCCTAGTATCAGAATAGCCGTTATTGCTAGATTGCCAACGAGACACAAGGGCAAGAGGCGCTTGTTGACCTTCTCCAAAGAAAATATTGCTGGAGCATTCACAAAAGAACTCTGGCTCTGTTCCAAATGAAATTATATCTCTGCTGTTATACAGTGTAACATTGATATAATACTGATCTAGTTCTTCATCAAATTCTCGCCATGATATTGCTGCCTGCTCCTTGAGTGATGTAATATCAATTGCGGCAGCAATCTTTTCTGTTACAACTTCACTTTCCCAAGCGTCAGTCTTCTTGATGAAATACAAGGCTTCTCGCGGGCTGGTAGACTGTATCTGCCCAAATGCTATTACTGGTATTCCATGTGTTACAGCAAGGCCCAATTTATTCTCTATCCTGGCAGATGTATCAACACTAGCGAAGGCCGTTTCAATCGCAAATATTCCACCACTCATAGTGGCGAATCTTATTTTGTCTCCTTGTCCTATCTCTCCTACGCCATACGCAACTGCTGGCTGAGAATTAAGGTCCACAAGACGTGGACCAGAAACTATTGTTGCCGACTCAACAGAGACAGCAGAAGCCCACATTTGAGTTACACTGTTAAATGATCTATAGAATAGTTCTCCTTGACTGTGATAAACAATTGCTGGACTGCTATCAATCAATGCCAAACTATTTTGCCCTTCATCTATTTCTGCTCCACTTGCCAACGTAGTTATGTCCCAAATGCCCGTTGTAGCATTCGATTTCGCAAACTTCACAACAGAACTGGTTGACCCTATCACTGCATAAGAAATTGCAGGCTGTCCATCAATGTCTCTAATTAGGCTTACATGATTTATTGCAATTGCATTGCTGCCATCTACAAGCGAATCTCTCCATCCCTTAGAAGTCAATCGCACATACCTTAGCTGGGGATTTGATTCTCCCTTAACATATGCAATAGCAGCTCTCTCGCCAATTTCGAACAAAGATGGGCTAGAAATGTCCGATCCAACTTCGACAGTCTCAACAGACCAAGTTTGCAATTGCTCATCAAATCTGCCCATTTTCATAATTTCATTTCTGCCGTCTGTATAAACAGACAGTAGATCCGGTTCAACAACGCTAATTTGCGTCACTTCGGCAGGCTCGCTACTAGCATCCAGCCTAGTAGTAATCCAATTGTCCGGTGTGATTCTTGCATAAACCGTACATGGAGCGTCATTTTCAGAAGCATTACATTGCCTTACTGTAACATGGTACGGTACGCCGCACAAGAATCCAGCTTGCGGATCCAGTACCGGATAGACTTGTAAAAATACGGATGCGCCTGATGCAATCTCTAAACCTTCATCAGCCCATACATCAGAAGCAGGTGCATTATCCACCTCAAAGAACTGCAAATCATCACTTCCTCCCACGGCTTCGAATACTCGTATTAAATGGGTTCTTTCCTGATCTGTATAAAACTCGAATTTGAGATTGAAGAATTTAGCTACGTTCGCATCATTAGTAACAGATATCGAATAAGAACAAGCGCTGGCATTGAAATTGTTATCACCTAAACGATTACATTTATTGCAAGAAAAACTCACAGTCTGCAAGACATCGACTAGAGTGATGATGCCTGAAGAATCAATCCTGAATACCTTTGGAAAATATGTCTGGTTAGTGTCAAAACTATATGGGTACGACAACGATCCGAACTCTGGTCTAAAATGAGATGCATCGAAGAATATGAACGTTCCTTCGCCTATATCAAGGAAAATCCCACCAGAATTAAACTTAGTTACTGAAATGTAAGGATCGTCGAACCCTTCATCGTTGATGAATGCTTCTAAGTTTTTGCGGCTATCCACTATAACAGCAGGATCACCCTCCAAGTTTTTATTATCATAGAACTCTACATACACATGGAAAAAATCTGACTCACCAGTCAGTAGCGATTCGCCTGTAAACTGGAAAGCAAAACCAGATACTCCCTGAAGGGAGAAGCCAATATATGGGTTGTCCGCTATTGATACTAGTGGTGTAAGCGAGCCCTCTCTGTCAACAACATATATGTCTTTCATATCATCTAGCAGATAAATGCTTTGGCTGTCGTTTGTAAGAGATTCACCGTTAACACTTAGATCAAAAATATCGCTGAAGCTGAATACCACTTCACTTCCCGTAAAGAACGGATATGGGCTTGAAGAATACTTAACCACGCTGTCCCTATAAGAGACCACAAAGAAGAAGCCATCTGTTAGGGATGTAATTCCGCCAATTGCTTCATCTACACTTTCATATATAGTTACTTCAGCAATCAGGCCAGCCGTTGCTTTGTCTACATTTATCAGGCGCATAATATTTTCACCGTCCGTGATGGCATCCACGACTTGTATCCAAAGTCGTTCAGAGTTATCAAATGTCATATCAGTGATAGTTGATATATACTCTACTTCATCCGGATCTGCATCTGGGCTGATAATGGTCGGTATAGTTCCTTTACTAGTTATGCTGTTAACCGCTATTCCATACTCAAAGATCTCAACATCCAGATCGTATAGAACACCATCCTTTGTAACAGCGCAAAATTGACCGTCATAAGATCCTGCCATTGCTACAAATTCTTGCGACCCAGTATTGTGATCGAAATCAACCTCGCCTGACTCATCAATGGTGAAGATAGAGTTTTTCGTATTCAATTCACTGGTCGTTCTGCTTCCCCATAATGCAGCCACAATCGGAATCGGGTTGCCGCCATTCTGAACGAATACAGGCAATATATTTGTGTAATGTACATAATCAGATCGCAGAGAAGACAGATAGGCATCCTGTTGCAACAAAGGTATCACTCTGCGTTCATTCTTGAAACTAAGCATAACCTCATAAGGTCCAAATCTGTTATCGTGGTATACCACAAAGACCGAACCTTCATCATCTATGTCAATTTTTGGCATTCCCGAGCGACTATCAGATTTGGTAACTCTCACAGGATCAAACAAATCGAAGCTGTTGGCATAGTATATTTCCCAATAACCATTTCTGTTGGATTGCCAGACCATATGGGTAATATCGCTCTTGTCTACGACAATATCACATAGTTGATTAACACCTTCCCCAAGAACAGTAACTGCGTGTGAGAATTGAAAATCGCCTTGGTCAACAAATTTAGTAATACGAGTACCTTTAGGTCCCGTAATTGAATTTTGATGGAAGTCTCCCGTGCCTTTTATTTCAATTTGAGTTAGTCCCATTTCGTGGCTTTCATATGCCACAAAAATATCATTCCTATGATTTACAAACAATATAGGACGAGTTGCATTTGACGCAATCAAAACTGGCGCAGCCACTTCTTGTTTAGGAGCGCCAAAATTAGGATAGTCCACAACAATTGGACCAGGAGTATCGAAGTACACCCAATTAACCGGGTCTCCTAATAGATGAACTGGATCTACCCCATATATCTGTCCTGATACCAACGTGAACGGCAGATTATTTAGACCTTTTACCGGATCACCTAATAATGAAGGTGCTGAGTCCACAAACTTAAGCAAGCTTTTGTCAAATGTCCACAGATCAACAAGATCTGTGTTGTATGTGATCAACAGTTCAGCTGGCTTAATAAAACTAGCTCCATAACCACCAGCATCTTTTTGTAGGATTCTTCCTTTAGAGAGATTGGATGCAATTTCTTTACCAATTTGTTCAAATATATTTTCGTACACACCGTATACTGGAAAATGCTCTGGACCAGTCCACCCAGATAATGGCGACAGAGGAACATAAATAGAGCCATCAATTGCCCAATCATCAACTTGACATGTTCCACCATTAGCAGGCGTAATACAAAGAGCATTTATCTCTTTAGTAGTCCTAACAGAATCAACCAATACAAAGTCTTCCAGAAAGATACCACGAAGAATATCAAGATTGCTCTCAAACTCCCACAGGCCGATTCCAGCGAATCTTCCATTTCTATGAGAAAGAGTAGATGTATCTACTTTACTCATAATCTGCACGCCTTGCTGTGATACACTGATTTCTACCGTATCTTCAGAAGTTACTGTAGCACTAAATTTCCAGAATATTGGACCATCTATATCTCCTCCTGAAATAAGACTTTCGCCAGGGAAAGTTTTTGTTTCTATAAGGCTTTCAACACCTTCGTTGTACCGGAAAATATTACCAACAGTGTCAGCCGATGTCTGTATGATTTCAATCTTATAAAAATTCCATTCTGATGAGTCTGCCATCGAAAATTCATCAGAACGCAGAATTGCAAAAATTCTAGCATCTACCGGAGGAACATTTCTACCAACTTTAGCAGTATATCGAACTTCCATATCTGGCGTGGATGTTTGTGTCTTATACATAGATAGCGCTCTATAGATAACATCATAAGGATCGGTTGCATCTACGGCTGCGCCTCCTGATTTTGTCTCCAGATGAGAGTTCAACGAAGCATCTGACAGCTCAAACCAATCCGAACCAAGTGAATCGCTATCAGGTCTATCAAAAAAATCCTTGAAAGTTTCTATCTTACCTAATAATGTGGCGAGGGCCGTATCTTTGTCATTTACGAAACCTCCACAGGAACCAAGCTCTCCATGATCCTTGTTGGTTATCAGCATAATATATCGATCTGCTCCAGATCTCCACTCAAATTGGCTATCTGTCAATCCAAATTTCAGGGCACTGAAACCTGGCATTACAGATGTAACTCTTCCGTTATACCAGTGGTTCATTGCATCTGCCAAGATTTCCTCACTAACAGTAAATCCACCACTATCGAATCCTATCAATCCATCAAACATCTTAGTTCCACTACCGCAATCTATTGCAGATTCAGGTGCATCTGCATCATCGATACTTGAAAATACTATAGAAGTTGCAGTCTCAGACAAAGAAATAGCTGATGTACTAAATGTAGTAGAAAGACTAGGCACTCTAGGCTCCAACACTCCACTATCTTTTCTGCCATAAACAACAAATCCAAATCTCAAATTTATTCCAGAGCTACGCAGCGTTTGAGCCAAAACCGATACTGCCGCCCTTACATTTTGTATTATTTCCCCCATGCCTGCGGAGTGGTCAATTACAAACATGAAATCTATTTGATCTGGTGCGACAATAAAATTAGCTGACGCATGGTATTTGACCCTGGTAATCAAAGTCCCATTGTTGTCAATATTGTAAAGATCTTCCGGTGCATATGTCATCGACAAAAATGGGTTGGGACAATAAGGATCGTCATATACGAAAGTTTGAGAACAAACTGCTTTAAAGAAACACCAGTCATCAAATACAGGATGCTGTTCTATAACAACACAGTCTACATCGCCGTCGAAGCCTATATCTGAGGCAGTCGGCGGGTAACCGCCTGTAAATTCAGCGCCTATGAGCCATTGTGGCACTGATAAAGGATCGCAGGTTACCAGCGAATACAGAGCCTCTATCATCGCCCTAGAGTTATCAAGCAATACTTCTGTATTGCATGTCGCTGGGGTAGTGCCAGAAGCTTCCAAATCACAGTTATGCAACGCCCTCCCATCAGGCAAGTTGACCTCAAAAATAGCACACAAGTTGTTGTTTACAATGTCTACATCAACTACCTTATAGATAACTTGATCAAAATCGGAGCCTCCCAAAGAAACAGATTGAAACTCTGGAAGCGCAAACAGATAGGGAGCCTCATATAGAGGATCTGATTCAGGCTTCTCTACCAACCTCAATTGACGAACATAAATTTTCCACAGATTATTTTCGAATGCCTGGTAAGCAACATAAATATACTGCTCACCCTGAGGCATGAAATTATTATTGGGCATGAAGATGGACGGATGCGCCACTGGCACTCTCTTGCCCTGAAATTCATGAAGCGGCAGTTCTAGTATTGTTGCCAACCCAGTTCCGCCAGGCAATCCGGCAGCCGTATCAATCAAAAACCACGAAACGTCACTGGCATCGTTTGAATTTTCGAACTCTATCGATATGCCACCAGGATCAAAATGAATATTGTGCTTAGGAAGGCCACTTTCCTGAATTTCTCGCTCAATTGACGTAACATTAAATAGCATTCCTTTGGCTGGCCCAGTTAGGAAACCAAGTGCAGCCGGAAGATCTACTTCAAAATCATCAAATACCTCAAAGGTATCTGCAATGCCAGTTGCGGCTATTTCTCCGACATCAAAATTGTCCAAATCTATGAACGACTCATTTCCTGTCTTATTGTCAATCGCAATATGGAAGCCTGCATGAGTGCCAACCAAAAGTCTATTTTCATGTGTATCCTGCAAGGTTCCAATTAACGCATCTCCAGCAAAAAGTTTAAACATCACACTGCTGTCTTCTGTAGAAACTTCCAGTCTATAATTCTTGAGGTCTTCGGTGAACGGAGACTCGGTCAATACAACAGTGTCAACAGTATCATCATCCGGTACGCCACCAATCCATCTTTGTATTCTTACAAAGATAGCATCAGGAGAGTTGTACCTATCATGCAGTTCAATCAAATAAAAGCTTCCAAGAAATACATTTAGCGGATTGCTTACCCTCGCAAAAAATGACAATACCCATCCTTCGTCTGCCAGAACGCTAACTCTTGCATCATATGATACAGACATATCCGTATCGCTCGTTGCAATCTGGTAGACATACGAAGAAATGTTCAATCCGATATTAGAAGTTGAAAACCTTACTCGCTCATCAAGTATTTCCGACGAAAGAAAGCCATCGCTCAATACCCAGTCTGCGCCTAGATCTCCAGAATCAACTCTATTGAAATCATCAAACGACTGATCGGTCTCCCCGCTAGGCGGAGCGCTGCTGTTAAGGAGTCTCCCACGGCTTAAAGATCTATAGTATTTGATGCTATTGTCACCAACTGTGGTCTTGAATAGCGCAAGATTAATTTTCGTATCACCATCTTCATCCCTCTCTTCATAAGCAATAACTGCCTGTCCTGATGGAAGACTGGCTATAGACGGGTTGTCGTGGCTGCCACATGTAGCATGCGTATTAGGATTAGCATCGGCCTCAGATATGGATTTCTCTGTATTGCAAGAAACATCCACTCCATCTTCATCAGAAGGTACATTGTGCCAAATGGTTCTATTTTCGCCTTCAATTTCTTCCTCTTCAGCTATGATATCCAACTGAGTCTGAGTCACAACATCCTCAACTGGTATGGCTGGAGAATCTGGAAGCTCTTGAGTTTGTCCTGATGCGTCCTCTGCTCCACCAAATATGCTTACTTCGCCCTGTTGACACTCTCCACACTCGAAGAGATCGGTAGATGCAATTGCATTTCCGTCTACAGTGAACAAATGTCCATCGAAATCAAATGCTGTATGGCATGGCGTAGAAGCATCAAAAATCTTCGGATTATCTTCTCCGCTGTAAATCTTTCCAAAACAGAATGTGCTCGACCCGAAATCTGTTGCCGAATGACCAGACAGATTTAACAACCCGTCGTCAAATGACGTAATTAACACATTACATCCGGTATTCAGTATTGTATAAGTACGACCCATTTCCGATGGGCACTCGTACCATCTCACATCATATGTTCCTTCAGGACAGTTAATCGACTGGTGTAGAAGTGTTGCATCATGAGAAGGAGGTTCTACCGGCATGCCGCAGCCCGTAAATACAACCACCCTCCTAGACTTTTGAACATCCACAAAAATCTTATCTTGGAAATCTGGTGATTGGATTGTATATGGGCCTACACAGCCTATTTGTTGCATCTCTACCTCATCAAAACAGGCAAATTAGAATCTTCGTCAATACTCCAAAATTTTGCATCAAAATATGCTCCCGTTGGCAGCCTATAGTTCTCTAAATGTGCATCCTCTTTTCTTGGCAAGTCTGAGGATGAAATGCTATTTGATATAGGACATTTATAAAACACATTATCTGCTGCATGAAAATCAACTTTTACTAGCTCACAAAAACCCAGATACTCGGAGAGATAGCCTCTGTAATTTTTCCAATATACTTCTTTTGGAACAAGTATCTTTTGCTTTTTCGGTTCAATTGTAAAGATGAGATCTGATGCTCTAACCTCATAATGCATATCTCCAAAAGTTACAAAAATTTTCGTACCACCATGAGTTTTAACATTTGCAATTACATCTTCCTGAGCATTGACGTGTAGACGCCATGAAGAAGACCTCTTTGCCAGCATGCTTTTCAGTCCACGCAAGCGCTCTTTGTATGTCCCAATTCTAGTTTTAGCAGTGGCAATTTTGGTGGGAGCGCTAGAAATAGAAGCTGTTTTTTCAATACCAGTAGTTAACACTTCGGAAGTCATTAGGTGGTCTCCTTGGAGATAAGAGATCAAACAATCAAAAGACTCCAAATTGTGGATGTGCTCTATTTCCATTTGTACTTCCGACCGTTTTGTGTTAATGCATACTGAACCATGCTGAATAGCACCCTCCGTAGTGGAAATAACCTCCAACTTCGTATTGCCTTCTTTGAATGAAATACAACACTTGTCATAATAGCCTGAAAAATCAAAAGTTAACCTAACCTTGATCAACCTAAGATCATTAATTCTGTATAGTCTTGTCTCAATTCTAGTCATTCTTGTGTAACCTATAATTTGGATCGCCAAATACAAAGTACGGATCATCAGATGGCCTGACCTCAATCTTGTGCTCGATCAACCCTCGCTCATCTCGTTCGTCTGACCAGACATCTGTATCAGTTTCCGATATAGGATCAGATCCTGATACAATGAAGTTGAACTTGTCTTTGAGATATTCCGAAGCCGAAGCAGAAGAGGAAAATGCGCTCTCGTCTGCACAATCATTGCGGAAATGAGGAATAATGAACGCCAACCCATCTTTATTGCTGCTTTTGTCCTCAATATTGATACGAACTACTGCCCTGAACACCTCTTCGTTAGTATCTGCCCTGTTGGCAAAAAATGTTTTCAGACTAAACTGGTCATCACCACCTTGCTGTAATAAATCAAAAGTCGGGGAAGCTTCCCCGTCTGCCTTCTCCTCATCAGTGAACCTGTTTAGATAATTCACAGTAGGAATAATTTCTATGAAAACATAATCTGATTTTTGAGTCACTATTTCATCCTCAATAACAGTGGGAGATCGCAATGACGCCACAGGAGTTTGATCGTGCAAATTTAATTGGTTATCCAAACTAAACACTTCTTCTGTGAAATGTGTCGGAAATTCAATTTCTTCAGGCGGTATAGGAGTGGATGATATGCTCTTGAAGAATTTGACATCAAATGAAATCCTAGTGTAATCTGCAACTATAGATATTGTTCCTATAGATATTACGCCACCATAGGTCGCAGCCTGAATAGTGACTTGCTTCAAGCCACTGCCTGGACTTAGCTCCCAAGATATTGTCATGACATTTTCGCCTTCTTCCGGCTCAAAAGCCATCCATAGTGAATACTCACCTTGCCCGTTTTTCAGGCGAATTGCTATTGTTTCAGGCGTGCCAATAACAGTAAACGCAATTAGGCATTTACTGACCACTGGCATTGTCTTTTCGTTTCTGGTAACATGATACTCAACAAACTTGTTGTCCACTCGTATCTCTCGCACAATACTTCTAAAAACTGGGTCATCAAATTCTACAAAGGTTTTTTGCAAAATGTTTTTAGTATCACATGATTCAACATCATCTTCTTCATCAATATCTTCAAACAGATCAAGAATATGAGCCCCACATCTATGCACCTTAATTATTTGTTGCTTATCTTGAATAAACTCTTGGCATTCATTCTGATCTTGTGGAACTTCTACCGCAATAAACAAACTATCAAACTGGTCCAGGTCCATAGCTGGATTCTGGCCTAACAGCGTAGACCTAAGTTCCATATCCTCTTCGGTACGACAGTTCTCATCCAGGCATATGGGTATGTCTGATTGGTGTATTACAAACTGGAACGGTGAAATAATAGATTCTGCGCCAGTGGCATACATGCTTGGCGACGGGAAAATAGAGAATACTGATGCATAAATCTTGTAAATCGTCTGTCCAGATTGAGCATCATCTTTTCGGTTGGTTGCATATAAAATCACACCACTACGATTGCTACGCACCTTGATCACTGGATTGAAGTTTTCTGCCAGGCTCTCTGTTAATCTAGTATCTGACCCACCATCAGCACTACTGTTCCATCTAATCAGATCTCTGAAATTGACAGGAGAACTCTCGAATCTCGGGTCCCAACGAACAGACAAGCAGTTGCATCGCCATATCTTGGATTCAAATATTGGTTCGCTTTCAATGTCTGATACTGTACATACTGGATCAACATCTCGCCTAGCACAGAATTTCACATCAACCGTATAAGGAATCCCGCAAAGCAATCCTGCTGTAGGCGAAAGCGAAGGCCATAATAATACACTTGCTTGTTTGCCAGATGTTATCTTCAAGCCATTGCTAGTCCAAATGCTTTCAGCTGGCCTGTTGTCATCTACAGTAAAGCATTGCAAGTCTTCATTGCCTGGGAATGCATCAAACGATACTATTTTTCTAACCTTCTCTTCATCGTAGTAAAAAGTAACTTGGAAGTTATAGAACTTCGTAAATTCAGAACTATTAGGAACCGTAATCAATAACGTACAGGCAGTACTGTCCCATGTTGCTACTTCTCCTGTACATGATTCACAAGATACACTCGCAAATTGCGAGGGCATTTGTAGCGTATCTCCAGCAGAGGTGATTGCTACAACATCTATGAACATGCTGTTGTTTCTTGCAAAGCCAATAGGTATCGGGAATGGCTCTTCTTGTTGTCCGGTCTTGTCTATCCTTACATCTGGAGTAAGATCTAGGAAACATTCTGCTTCTTCTCCAGGAGCAAGACAGATACGAAAACCTGCAACAGACTCTACGCAGAGATGAGTAACATCAGGACCAACAAAACCTCCTCCAAGTTCGTCACCGAAGATCTGCTCTTCCCAATCACCAAACTCACCACCCAATGGTGTGGTATTTCCATCCCAACACATTTCAGATGACTCTCCGCCACCTTCCGTACCGCCACCCTCACAAGTAAAGGCAAATGGCCACTCCGACTGCTTGACAGAAAATTCTAGGTTTTCCAGTAGACGATCCTCATAGAAGTCTACCCTTATAGTGCTAAAACAAACAGTAGAATCACTTGTATTAGCCAGCTTCAATGGAATTGTGCCAGTAAAATGCTTATAGCCAGGGTTTCTTACGGAAGCAAGATAAGGATCTTGTTGAGCTAAAGGAAGAACTCTAGAAGAATCATAATAAGCCATCAATATTTCCCAAGTATCAAATCTGTCATCATGCCATGTTATAAATATGTTCCCAAGATTATCTCCGTCAATAGACGGCTTCATTGATTTGCTTTTGAAGTTTGTTATCCTTTTCTGAACAAAATCCAATTCAGAACAGGCATAGTATATCTCCCAATAATTATCTCGATTAGATTGCCAAGCTATATGAACCACATCATTGAAGTCTATAAACATATCTGGCAGCTGATTTATTCCTTGTGAACTATTGGTTATCTGGAACCTATATATGAAATCATCAGGCTTTAAGAAGTAATTCAATGATGCATCAAGATCTTTAGGAACAAAAATACCAATAGGCAGTGAAGACGATGGGATTTCTGTACCTAACAGGACAATTTGTTGAGTGTTGTCATCTTCAGTAGTCTCGTAAACCACAAAGACATCGTTGTTTGTATTGATTTTAACAATCGATCTAATGCAGTGGCCACGCTCATTATGCGTCAACAGAATTGGCTCTGCGACATCAATTCCTTTGAATTTAGACAAGATTACGAAATCAGATTCGCTTATAACACTCCAAACTGTATTGATTATGCTGTCGTACCATATGGCTCCCACAGAAGCCGATATGATATTCACACCACCTAGTGTAACTGGTGGATCAAACTCTCCTACACCTACACTTGCATCTCCCACAACAGCAATCGAATTAAAAAGTGCCAATGGTGATATGTCTGCTGCCGCAACGGTAAATTCATTGCCTACCTGCCAATCAAAGAAAATGTCATTGAATTCAAATTGATCAGGACAATCATCAGCTATTGCCGTATGCGTCAAACTTGCAAATACTTTGTCCCGTGGGAATTCGCCATTCGGCCTGCCTGGGCACAGGCTTCCCCAATTACCTGACAAATCTTTATTGATCACTTCTCTGCCATCAGAGAGCAGAACCTCCATAGTGATATCTCTGGAAATTATCGTATTGTTGCCAACAATGCTACAATCATCATTCACACATACAATTCGATAAAGCAAATTAGTTATGCCCAAGTCCTCAATAGACACCAAAGTATCATCTTCTAATTCTGACGGCTCTTCACTTTTGTATTCCGACAGACGAATTTGTCTCAAATATACATTCCATTTGCTATCTTCAAATGCCTCATAAGACAAGTACACAAAGTGTGAATTTTCCAGCTCATTCTGATAATTTGTAGCTGTATCTATGGACGGCCTAGCAACCGGCACTTTTCTTCCATTGTAAATATGAGGCGACAACAATAGGGTTTCATCGGCAACAGCCCGATCAATATCAAATGGTGCGCCAGCAGACGTACCATCTACAGAGTCGCCAATTACACCTTCGTCCTCCATGTCGTAGACAAACCACTTGACATCATATTTGTCATCAGAACTTGGAAACGAATTTGTCAATTCCGTTCCTACTGGCACATGGAATGATATAAATCTTCCTATGTCGTCTTCACCCAGAGGCGGGTTAGTCAATGCAAAGAACTGGCGAGATAATGGACCATCCTTGAATACAATAACATCCCTGAATGTATCAGGATCATCTGGATCCGTTTCTGCTTCTCCTGTCAACAATCGTTCTGGTGGATCATCATAAATATAGATCTTGGCAACATTGCTGACCCATCTCGTTAAATGCTGTAGTCTTCCATAATTGAATTCTCTCGTCGGCAGCACTTTCTTAATCAGGCTTGTCTTAAATTGCTGTATCTTTATTACAGAAATGTCTTCCATACTTTCATAGGCAACCAATCCTATCCCGTTATTGAGGACTACAACAGCGGGATTGCGTACAGAAGTACATCCTTGGTGAGAATTGACACATTGTTCATCACTAATAGGACCAACAGGCTCACCTACAATACACTCATCCTGTCTTACACAATTGATCGCATTGTCTGGCGGCTCGAAATCAGGATCACACACCTCGCCTTCTGGACACCCATCATCTATACAGTTAGCGAAAATCAACTCTACCTGTTGATCAATAGTTGTTCTAGATATAATAGTTCCGTCCGGGAAGATTAACTCACAGTTGCAACAGTCATCCGTATTCTCCGTCGAACAAGAACAACATATCGGCGGGTCATTATTCAGCAATTCCTGATGCTCTGGGTTGCCAGGATCAAGTTGATCACATGGATAAGAGCTGTCGCCAGGACCTACAATATCCGTACGTGGGCAACAACAAGCTTCACAATTTGGCGTGGTCTCTATATTGATGCCAATTGCATTATCAAAACATTCGCACCAAACCGCATCCTGTGCTGCTGGCAAATTAGGAAATGCCGGAGTCCCATCAGGATTACAAACAGGAGTACATTCAACTCCACAACAAAATGGTTCAACAGGGCAGTCGCAACCTGCATTTTCGCCTGCTCCACCTACTTCCGAACAACATACTTGATTAACTGTTTCTGGCGTAACTACTGCAATTTCACCACACATCTCAAGAAAGAATGGCAGATCGCAGTTGCATTCCTGATCTGGTATGCACTTGTTTATTGGAATTTGGAAACATTCTTCGGCAGGATCATCTATCAGACATTCTGGAGTTGCTCTTCTCACCCTTTGTGGAGTCAGATCTAAGCAATCGCAACTGGTTGGTAAAACAGTTCCAAGAATTGCTGCATCTTCAAATATTTGTTCAAAATCTGTATCGTCCGTCAATACAAATGCAAACCCACCTGTTAAAAATGCCAAATCTTGGTTGCCATTAAAAGGTCCCACATAAATTATTGTGTAACCTTTGAAAAGAGCTTCCTCTACTACCTCCTCAAGAGTTGTAGTGCTGAAATCTGGTTCATCCGTAACAACAAACAGTAATTTTCTTGAAGAATCTGGCAGACTATAGTTCATTGCTACATTGCAAGCATCGAACAGGACTTCGTCAGCCCCGCCTTCGGCAGTAATGTCACCTAGAACATCTTTAAATGCATCTGAATTCTCTGTGACATCTACAGGGCCTGGAGGCGGAGTCTCCAAACCGCCAACTATAGAACCGGCAAATGTTCCATCTGCATTCCATCCAAATTGTTTTATTCCGTTTGTGACTTTGTAGGTGACCAATGACATTCTGGCAATAGCACCTGATTCAGACAATAAATCAACTATGGTTTGAAGACCGGCGACTACATTGTCAATTTCGCTCTGCATGCTGCCTGAGTCGTCAATGACAAAAGTTATATCTGCAAACGGAGTTTCTCCACAGCAACCTAAATCAGGCGTGAGCGTAAACTCAAAACTGCAATCACCAGACTCTACCTCAACTACCGAATCGCAGAAAATATTATCACATTGTACACATGTAAGAAAACAATCCTCTCCCATCATGAAACCTTCACGGCATTCACAATCGCAGGAGCCTGCATCAATAAGGAAGGGCCACCAGTCTTGATCAGGTAAATTATCACATCCTACACCTGGTATTTCACCCAAAACAATATCACAAGCATCAAAACAAATACCACATGTACCAGGAAAATCATCAAGCCCTGGTCCAGGACCTGTTCCATCCTCATTGCATGATACAACAACTTGTCTATGACATCTGGCGCTAATTGCGCTAACAAGATCTATTGTGGTACAACAACAGCATTGTGGCGAGCAGTTTTCTGGGATGCATTCTGGACAGTCTCCATACCCACAAGGATCTTCATGCCCTGGTTCGTGATCAAACAGCTCTACACCAGAATTTTCTACGAATGCAGAAGCGGACATTTCTGGTATCTGATTGCTTTCCGCTGCGGCCCTAGACAGAACAGATACGCTTTCGATATAAGGAGTTTTTATATTAAGTGTTGGCGTATCAAATATCAGTCGCAATGTAGTAGTTAGTCTATGGTGTTTCTCCTGATCGCTTTCAGATATTTTATCACCCACCAAGAAAAATTCACTATATACATTGACTAGCTTAAGCTTGCTCTCACTGAAAACCTTGTCTATAGAAATATCTTCATTAAGAGGGACATTAAGAACTGTCATCAGGTTCAGCAGACGATCAAACAACCACTCTCTGCCGTCTTCAAATGTTGAAACGATAAAGCTAAATGCCTTGCCTGGACGATTAGACAGCAACAAGCCAACCATCATATCGTCAAACGATAGTGAAAGTGGTTCTGGAATGCTTTTAAGATCAACCTCGCCTAACCGCAGAATATCGCTTTCCGCAGCTTTTGATTTAATAAATGTTCCCACTCTCAAAATATAATCAAAAATATCCGTATCAGTGAATTCTGTTAATGTACTTTTTATTACTGGATTAGTGTGAGTTAAATTGTTTATTCCCTGATGAGTGGTATCTGTAAATACCTTAGTTTTAAGATCATAAAAAATGGTGTCTACAGTCAGTTGTCCAAACTTTCTGTCATCTTCCATTTTGTCTGGATCAAAACCAGGCACTATATCAAAATTCAATGCATATGGCTCGGCAACAATGTAATATTTGTTTGGTAGGCTTTTAACTTCACGATTAATCGTGATGTGTTCTTTTAGAGACTCGTAAAATTGTTGTCGATCAAATGGGCCAGAAACTACGAATTGCAGAGGAGCATTGCGGACATACTGATACTCTCCAGTGTGCATAAACCACACCCACGGCCCATGCATCCGTATAAATACATTGCTCGGCAATGACTGAGCAACAGCATTGACAACATTTTGAATTGGAGACGGTAACTCAAACATTCTTCTTTCGGGCACATCCGCAACCACCAGATTTCTTAGCTGGCTTTCCTAAAACATTCACTTGTCGTCCTGCTTTTCTGCTTTCAGGTACAGCCAGATCGCTCTTTGCAGTCGAATATTTTCTTGCATACGAAGCAGATACGGTCGAGAGCAATTTATCTGATGAATCCTTGCCGCCAAATCTATTTTGATAGTTAGATTCTAACGAAGATCGCCGCATCTCTTTTCTGATATTTTTTGTAGCATCCGGCTTGCCAGCAGCACGAAGCGACTTAGGTTCAAATGACTTTTTATTCATATGCTGGGCCTCAAACAAGAATCTGCTCATATTCAGCAACTTCCTATTGGAATGAGACAGCCTTCCGCCATATCCTGAAAATTCTCTAAATGTATGCACAAAATATCTGTCACTAATAATAAACTCATCAGACAGATCTCTTCCAATCGGGTCCTGTCTATGCTGTATCTCTGGCATCACTGAAAGAGAATTGAATTTCAGATTGGTATTAGATATCGGAATAAACTTACGGTTTCTGAAACCGGACAGGTCTACACCCTCAAGCTTTACATAGTATATACTGAATCTATTTATTGGGTTCCTTTTTATGCCTAAATTGAAGAACAATAACTCAGAAGGAATAACTAAGTCCAACATGCCTTTTTTAGTCATCACCTCAAATTGGTAATTATGCTCACCATGTGCAGATCTGATTGCCAACTCATACTTCTTCTCTTCGCTACAAACTATCTGCAATTTAAGTGGTATGTTATGTTTGATGTCTATTTCTGGGTTCTCTACGATGAGATCAAACGGAACCACAGAGCCATCAAGTGATTTGCTTTCGTTATAAAACGTCACTGTTCGTGATTGTTTTGTCTCCACATCGCCTCTATAAAATGTAGCCCGACACTCTATGTCCACCGCTACGAAATCGGCAAGCTTGTCATTCATTTTATCTCTATTGAACACATTAAAGAAACCTTCAACACTAGTAGTGTTTTTAGATACAGCATCAGTTTCATTGAGAATATGACCTGACATCACACCTAGAATATGAATATTTTCATCTGTAACCTTATTGTATAGTTTGACTATGACCTTATCTGCCTTCTCAAACTTAATCGAGAATTTGATGTCCATATAAGAGCTGGCATGTCCACTAGGAGGATCTATAGAAAAATTCATGAGTAGATAACCTCAAGAAACTTGCTTCCAACAACGTTGTAGTTAAAGTTTTTGTGAACATAGTTATAGGCTCGTTCAACTTTGTCAGTTATTGTATCTTTTGCAACAACTCTCATTTTATCTCTGATCTCACCTATACGAATGACTGGCCAAATACAGTTTGCAAACTGCGGAATGCCATCCATGCTACTAAACTGCTTATACCTTTGTGGCTCCAAATAGGTACACATATCCGGCTTTGCATATTCCAAAGCACCACCAAATCTAGCAGTAATTACAGGAATGCCCAAAGCCATCGCATGCATGCCAGGCAAACCAAAACCCTCTCCGAGGCTGGTACTTATATATACGTCACCTTTCTTCATAATCCGTGGAATTTCCTCAAAATCACAAGCCATTTTCTCATCTGCGTAAATAGGAGCAGTATCTTTACTCCTCCACTCAGTGTTTCTTTTTAGACCCAAAACAGTCTTCTGTAGTTGTTTAGGCTTATCAGTCTTTATAACAAGACACACATTATCTTTTTTTTCAAAAGCATCATAAAATCCTTTGATCATGTTGTCCCAATTTTTGCGTTGCTTCCAAGTGCCCATAGCAATGAAAGTTTTTTTTGCATACCGTCCAGCCGGACGTACTTTTTGGTGAAACATCTTTGAATCAAAACAATGTGGTATCACCTCAATGGGCACTGTTACTCCACTTGCCTCAAAAGTGCTCTTGTTAAATTGACTTCCTGTAACAATCACATCCATTTCATTCATTCGCTCAACCCACTGTTTCGGAACATTTATAGTTTCAAATAAACATACTCCTATATTCTTCTTAGAACCTCTCGTGCGACGATACATATGCGGAATACAGTGATAGATATGGATGGCATTTTCTTCTGGTCCTTTAGATTTCAGCCCATGAAAAATCTGAAACCGATTGCTGCTAAGTCCACCACGAGCAATATTGCTCATTGGCAGTAATCTCATGTTCATATCTGGCTCAATACTCAACATGGCCAATATATAATCTTGAGCAGCAACCGAGTAGCCTGTATAGTTCATATAGCCGTGATAAACGAGCTGCATTTATAGTCTCCTGTTCGGTGAATTATACAAGATTGCACAGAAATGAAGGTGAGAGAAATTATGTCGAGACTACAATAGATCCATCTATTTGCACCACTGCATCATTGATCAGCGAATAGAGCCCTTCGCCGAAACTGAAGACAATATTACCCACCGCATCCAGCTTGATAATTCTACCAGATTGAGTCAAACTGCTTTCTGCGACAACAGTTTCACCGCTTACAGTATCAATGTCCACATCCGATACAACTACACCCTCAGGACTGATATACTGGAATGTTGTTGCGCCTGCCTGTTTATCAAAAATTACGACAGCACCAACAAATGGCGTACTTCCAGAAAACAACAATTGCGATACCGTCTCTTTTTGAGTTTGTCTCACATCGCCTGATCCAGAAAACGACCTGAAGTCAAATGGATGGCTGCTATCTGGCTCTCCTTGTACACCGTCAGGTCGCAATCCGCCAATAAGCAATGTATCATCATCTAATTTCTCCACTCGACCAGGGACAAATGGAGAGAATAACATTATGTTAGAACCAAAAATAAGGTTGTTGTTCTTATCTATTTCAATGATGCTTGAAACATTAGTGTTTGCAGTAACTCCTTCTACTTCAAATCCTTTTACTGCAACTGTAGCATTCCCAATAATCCATCCATCACCGCTAGTTTTATCCGCATAGGTTGGTGCAAAAATTCCATCAAGATATACAAAATTGCCTATGTAGACTGGAATGCCTAATCCTGTGATTATCCTCGCATAAATCTCTGAATCTGTATCAAGACCAGAATCCACTGCATCATTTGAAACAAACATAAACGAACTTGCAGCTGGTAAATTTTGTGCCAAACCTGCATTTGGACCAGATAGATGCACGGGCATAATCTGCCCCTCTGCCTGGACTTGCTCCAACTCCGACTGAGTCAATCCCAAAATCTTATCAAAGTCTTTAATCAGCTGAATTTTGGAAGTTGTAGTTTGAAGTGTAAACTTGCTCAAGTTGACAGTTCTGAATTGAATTTTTTTGCTCCATACCACATACAAAATACCAGTCCTTATATCTACCGATGCAGCAATAGGAAATGTCTCATCCACCTCGTAGTTAATCGAGCCAACTCCTGAAACCAAATCTCCATCTTCGTTAAACTGGCATATCCTGTCATTGTAAGTGTCTGCTATCACGAATGACCTATCAAACTGCCTTCGTACAGAACGAGGCTCAAACAAACTAGCCACCGTAACTGTAGGCTGCTCTTCCTCTGCTGCTTTGAAGACCTGATTTGGAGATATCGGAGAATTATTACCAAAGATGCCTAATTCATCACGAACAAAAGGCGTATCTTCACTGGTATCTTCCACAGACTGATGAACAGAGTTTCCTAGCGCATAGTAATACGAGTCTACATATATCGGAACATCTAGAGTTAGAGTATCAGACGTGGTAACTAATACATTATCTGCTTCTCCACGCGAAAATTCAGATTGAGTATTAATTGTAAACCCATCTATTTCTGCTTCTGTAATCACCAAGATACGAACCAGCAACAAAACAGGAGAACTTAACCTAGCGGCATCCGGCGTGAACACCAGTTCAACTTCTATGTCGGTGCCAATAAGGTTGATCAGATCTCCACTGTTCAAAAGAGGCGTAAAGTCAGCTCTATTCAAAAAAGCCGTTCCGCTAGCTGCTCGGGCTCTAACCTCAATGTCAGTCCCTGGAGGCTCTATGGTGTTAAACTCAATATGTTGGAATGTCACTTGGTTGGATGCCGAATATCGCAATTTCAACTTGCCTTCTTCTGGCAACAGAACTGCTCTCTGAACACTAATAAAATCTACGTGATACTTAAACGGCGTCTCTGCGTCAATGCCTGTTGATGTTAAATCGTCACTGAAAATAGTCATACTAGCGACATTGGCCGCAAACGGCACAGTGGTCAAATCTATTATCCTTACCTCAAAGTTATTAGAGCCATCACCGCCGTCCGTAACTTCATCCGTATCCAACAAGACATACTCTATGCTTGTCTCGCCAGTACCGCTGGTGAGAAAAAATCTCACCGGACCATGAAACTGATCAAGGCATTTCACATGCAGGATAAGGCTGTCAAATGTTGACCAATCTTGAGTTGGATCAAAGGTTTTGATGAATTGAGATCTAAAACTCTGCTTGTGAGTGAACTTACCTGAATAAAAACCCTCAATCACATTCGTTGAGGATATGTCCGCTCTAATATGAGCTTCGTCAGTCAAGAATATAGTCTGCTTTGTCCATAAGCCAGTTCCGCCTGAAGTGTCATCCAAAATTTGATCATCTGCTGTAGCACTTTCAAATCCTTCTATCGTCAAAATATTTGTATCATCGGCATCGTTAAACGCCAACGTTACAGCGTCTCCCACTATAGTCAGGTTTTCCAAAGTATGAGCCGACTGCCAAGCCAAAGCCTTATCAAATGTCACAAAGAAAGAGGTTCCTGTAACCGGAGGAACGCCTCTTACAAAGTGCTCTTCCAAATTTACTTGAGCAGTAGTATTGTCAAAATCAATTAGCGAATTAGGAGTTATTCCTGGAATGATCGCAATTTCATTGTGCATGAATTCATCGACATCCCTATCAGCAAAGTAAAAAGCAGACTCTGGATCATCATGAACAAACTTCATCCCTAAGACAAGCTGCATAAAGTTAGCTGTGTTAATTTCTCCAAACAGCTCCTTGTTACTTACCTGCAAAGTCTTAACAAATGTATCCAACTGCGGGTGAGTCAACAATCCTACATTCTGCAATTCCTGGTGATCGAATAAAGGCATCCTTTCAAGATCAAACGTTCCTGTCGTGACCTTTTCTGAATCAAAATCTGCAATCCTGAATGAAGGCAGTTGACCTTTAACCTCTGATGCCAAATCAATCTTCGATGGGTTGAGAGAACCGCCTCGATGCTTGTGCTGCCTAATGGCAGCTTTGATCAACTCTATAAAATTGATTTCCTGTCTAACAGAATTGTCGATAATCTCTATCGAAACCCCGCCAGTAACTATTTTCGCCAACAATAAGAAATTCGGGTCGGGAATGTCTCTCGTTGTAGATAACACGAAATCCACGCTCTCATCAAACCCAGTTCTCTTGTTGACCCTGGCATGGACGTAATGTATTGAACTTGGAGCTATGTTTGCGATTGTATCTGCAAACTCTGTCCTAGCCGCTGTGAAATTGATGTTTCCGAAACCTCTACTGATAGACAGCGTCAAGGATTCTTCAGCAGTAACGTCCCAGCCATCGATAACTCCGTTTCCGAAAATGGACATCAACCCAAATAGCTGTTTGTCTACAAATACCCACCGATCAATTTCAATTTGACCAGAGAAATCCGTTCCTAACGGATCTCCGAAATCAAAAAAGCCCATTCCAAAATATCTTGTACTACTTGCGATGGTAGTGCCTCCTTACCCCTGAAACTGACCAACTATGTTTCTGCGCCTGTGTTTCCATCGTTGTCTAGGCTTGTACTCATATGCATCTTTCATACGAATGTGCTTTCTTTCTAGTCTCAAACTGTGTGGTTTGTCATACAACAGCTCGTAAAACTGCCTTTTTTCATATGATCTTATATTTAGAAAGTGTATATCGTTTTTATTAGTGAATACTGAGCCAATGCCGATCAACGATTGTAAATCTTCCATAAAGCCCTTGGACTTACTGCATATGTTTATGACGAATGAGTTATCTCGTGTCCTACAAACAGTGCCATCTCCATCAAAAATTCCACGCACAAAAGAGCCAACATACTCTTCTGGTATAGTATTTTTCAATCTAATCGATCTGCTTTTGTTGGAGGTTATTCCAAATATACTTAACCTTTCTCTGTATTCTTTTACAGAAAAACAAATCATGGTGGTGTTTATTGGCACAAAACCCACACGAGATTCTTCTTGTATTGGCCCGCTGAATTCCAGCCAGCTGGAAATGTCTTCCAATATTTGCCTATCCTTGTCCTTAATCCTGATTGTAACTCTATTCTCGTAAACATTACCATCTGCTGCAATAAAGCCCATCAAGTAGTATGCGTCATGTGACTCTGACAATAACTTCTCTCTGTTAATTCTGTGTCTGTTAGCAGACAATGGGTGTTTTTTCTCTAGTCCAGCACTATACATTCTTCCTAATTTTTTACCCACAGAATGGAAGCTCTTATTCAACGACTCCGACAATTCCATTTTAGTCATAGTCTGATAGTTGTTTTTGAGAAACCTCACCTCGTCTTCTGTCCATCTTGTTTTAGTCATGATCGCATCCATTGCTTTAAGTGTTGCTGATGCCATATCTTATCCTATGAAACCGCTGGTGGCGGAGTGCCGTTCACAAGCCCTTGAGGGGCATTTGAAATACGAAGCATTACCTGACGACCATCCGAATTAAACCTAAGCTGGTGCAATTGAGCGTTAACAAAACTGATGCTTTGATCGCGACTGATCGGTTTTGATTTTGCTATGTTTTTAACTTTTCTAGTTGGTGCTTTTTTCATAATCTACTCCTATTATTATCCTTCATCGCCTTCATCTCCTCCATCAGGAGCGTCACCGGATGCCTGATCTCCTCTTTCTGCCAAAAATCCAAGATCACCCAAAAATGGCTTAAGCCACTCGCCAGTTATATTCATCCACCAATTATTGGTTGATGGATCTAGCTCATGAGCAATATCTGTGATATAAAACAAGTTATCATCGAGAGAAATGATATCCAACGCCTTCAAACCAGGAACACCAAACGTTTCAAAAGAAATAGTCGCTGGTGGAAATTTCATCTTGGCATAATGAGCCATAACCCTGCGAATACCCTGAAGATCACCAAAAGATCCCTCAGCCTGGTAAAACGGCTTACGATATCCAAAAAAGCCTTCTGACTCTGGATTCCATATCTGTTCAAAAAATGTAAAGCCTTCGACAATAAATCCGCCACCACGGCTTCCATCCGGCAACAATAGGTCATTGCTGGCCGTTAAAAGAACAATTTGATTGATAGCATCTTCAACGCTTCTGGTGTATCTTACCACATTATATACTAAGTGCGAAGCATGCTGATTGGGATCAAATTCAAAGAACTCACTTCTTTCTAATCCAAATTCACTGCCTCCGACCTCTGGCGCTTGATTTTTAATTGGGAATGGAGATGTAACAAAGTCAAATACAGGTTTGAATTCTTCTCTGTCATCTTTTGTCTTAAATGCCGCAATGATCGCAGGCAAATTTTCGAATTTCAACACTCCCCATCTATCAAAATAAACTACTTTGCTAGACAGGGCAGCTAGCTTCTTCAAAATGGCTTCGTAATCTTCCCCGTTTTGAAATCTCATTTTCGGCTGAGCTAAATCTGCATAACTGCCCGGCAAATCGTACAAAAAATTTCTGGTCTCTTCTCCATTCCAAAAAAACTTTGCCTCAGCATTATGTTCAGTTTCCTGTAAAACCTTTCTTAGATAACCCAGAGGTCGGCGATCTATCTTGGAACTATCATCAGGGTCTGGATCGTCGTCAAAGCCTGCCATCTTCGCAATAATATACACCGCTAATGAGTCTTGCACTCCATCAAAGAAAGGAGAGTTAAATATCTTCTGGTGTCTCAAAGGAGACATATAGTCTTTCACAGTGAAGTTCATATACAGCTTGTTAATAGACTTTTCCAACTGAGCACCGTAAGCAATGCCAGTCATCTGTGTGAGCAACAGGGAATCATACGGATGCTCGTCTCTGTCAATTACGTTGCCTATAACATCACGCTCACCAATGCCCAACTCCCACCAATATGAAATAGTCACATAAAATGACTGTTTATGAAGCTTCAAAAGCCTCTGCCCTAATGCATACAAGTTTTTATTACTCGTACCAGTCGGGTTCATATTGAACGGTGGTTTATTACTTTCGGCAGCATGGGGAGCCTGTGGGAAACTAGAATCTCCACCAGCAGGAACGCCAACAGGTATATAGCAACTCAATTTGGCTTCATGATTAATGCTCACAAAGTCTTCCGCAGTCCAACTGTCATTAAGGCTTGAAACCAAATCAGATATATCAAACGGCTCGACCTTACCTTCAAATGGTTTTCCTCCAGGGAGTACAACTAATTCCCAACTTGGAACGATAGGTGTGCCAACGTCTCTGAAAAATGCGTGATCAGTATTGTTATCAACTGCCGTAGGCGACACCGTGTTGGCCACGCCTTCTGTCCCTCCTTCATTCTCAGAGATCGAACCGGCTGCCAATTTCTCTACCTCTGCCGTTCCTGCATTTAGTCTAATCTTAACGTCCCACTTAGACACATATTCTGGGTACGGGTATCCTGCTTCTGTGACATCGTCTTCCAGCCCAAACTTAAATGGCATGGTTGGTTCAGCAGCATTCTCTATAGACGCCACAAAAGGACGAGCCTTCTTATGTCCAGCAGTAGCAAAAGAAAAAATGGTTCCGGCAGTGCCAGAAGTTCCAAAGAATACGTTTTCTTTACCTGCTGGGATGAAACTGCCGTCTTTATCCCTTGCAGCAACACCATCAGTATCTATGTCTTGATTAAAAACCCATCCTTTGCCGTATAATCGGTACTGACGATGATATTCCTCATACAGCCCAAGCCTTTTGATGACATTTTTATTGTATTCGCTAACTACAATAGCATCACAATCATAGCCCCTGCGCTCAAAATCAAACCTGTGGTCATCAAAAAACTCCTCCTTCACATCTGCATTGACATATCTTCTGCTATTACCCGCATGAGCAAAAGTCAAATAGAGCATCTCATTAACGTCTTCTGAAGTGCTATCCTCAAATGTATCGGCTTGCAAATTATCAAATGGAATATTAGCTTCGCTCGCGTATCTTGTTGGCGCAAACCCAATAGCGCATGATATATTGCCGCCATGGATACGAATTTTGCCAGGAGGGACCAGAACAGGAACTATGTTTTTAGAGAAATTAGTCTTGGTTTTATCGTTATCAAATCTCTCTATAACCCACGGCCTATCTTCGAACCCTGTAAATGTAATCACTAATCGCCCAAGATGGTGTCTAACTGAAACCCTAAGAGAATCTTGAGCAAGAAGGCTATCTGATGTCGTGCCTCCAAACTCAGACAAAACTCTAGACTTTCTTATGTATGCCCATAAAGATGCATCCAACTTAGAGGTCTCAAGTCTCTTGGGATGGTCCCACTCCTCGCCCATATGAATAAATCTTGGATTACGACCGGAGGCCAACTCAATGAAGTAATTGTGGAATGGATGTTGAGCCCCTAACTCAATCAAAATGTACGACTTATTAGTCCAGGCGTATAGCTTCCTTCCTGTGTCTTCTAAAACCCTGTCCTCGTCATCGCTCTCAGGAATATCGTCCGGGCTTACATAGTATGCTTCATTCGATATTCCTGTAATCCAGTCTGAAGGAACATCTGGCGGGTCATACATCAACGGCAGATAATGATCATTCCAGCCAACTGTCTTCTCAGGAATTATCTCGTCTTCATTAGTAGTCTTAACCCGAGCCGGTGAGTGATCTGGGTCTCTATTGCCCTTCGTAATAATAACGAAAAAATCCTCTCCCTGCCAAACTGGTGTATATTTTTCTAAAGTCCAATGAGTTGGCGACTGGAGATCAGGCGACTGTTTGCTGATTTGCTCTGGCCAATACGCAATTCGCCCATTAAATTCTACTTGTCTGTAATCCCATTTAGGCGAAGATTGTATTTCTTCCAGCGTAAATCTAAGCTCCGGTATGTCAGATTCTTCTTGCAAAGATATGACACTGGAAGCCTCAGACTCATATTCTGATGGGTGCCAACCCACTCTGCGTTTCAACAAACTGCCCACAAAAATCCACAATTGATGAGGGAAGATATCTTTGCCAATAGTAGGATCAGGTCTGACAGCGCCGTCCTTCCCCTCATCCAGTCCCTTTAATCTATACTCTTTGCCACCCGGCAATCTAGGCTGTGCAATGATGCCTCGACCAGATTTGTTAGATCCTACAAAATCCAAATCCTCGTTGTCGGGAGCCATTACCGAAGCTTCAAACAAAAATTTATCTCTTGCAGATCGAGAGGGGAAAATAGTCGCTACAAATGTATCATGAATATCAAATATTGGCTTTAAGAACACTGATCCGAACTGGAATGCCGCCTGAGGCGCTCTGCCTCCAACATCTTGCGCTGTTGATGATGAAAAAGTGAATCGGAGTTTTTGCAAAGCTCTGGCCATAAATGGGTCATGATCCCAAATCATAACTTTTGACCGCACAATTCCTATATTGCCAGGAATTGCGCTAACGGCCTCCATATTGGGAGTATTGACCATGTCTTTACATTCAGCCATTAGCCTCCACCTCCTAAACCTCCACCAACACCACCGTCACCACCACCAGCATCACTATCGTCATCACTGTCATCAGAATCACCCGAACCACCCGAACCACCAGTGCTAGTTTCTCCAAACTTATCATCACCGAAACCGCCAATAACAGATTTAAGGTTCTTTGGTCTATCTGGAACACATACTCCACCAATACAAACCTCCCCGGCATCGCAGTTGTCATCACATGCTGGGACATCTTTCATTAAATCTTCCACATTCCAAATAGTTCCTGTCCATATAGCGGCCCTAAGATCGCCGGTCTCGGCATGCTTATACATGATACGTACATTTCCGTTAGGCAACTCATAAGCACAAGGTCTCTGGCTTGCTATCGTCCTTGTTTCGTCAAAAGTATCTATAGCGAATACATGTGGAAATATGATGTTGCCTGCGGCCATTTTTTCGTTGAGATCCTCATTTACAAAATCTTGCACCTCTTCTCTAAGATCAGTATCTTCTAAATTACCATCAATAAAGTGTGCTTTTGTTTTGCGTTCGACAAAGTCCTTGACCGCATTCATGTCTACAGGATCTGCATCCTCCGGTTGTTCGTCTGGTTTATCTGTTCTAGTGTTTGCTGATCGCTGAAAAATATAATCATCAAGTATCTTACAAAGCAGGCAGCTCTCGTAGATGTAAAACAAGTACACTTTCTTGGATGTTGGCTGGTAATATACATACGGGGCGCTGACCCCTAGAGTTTCAGATTCAGACTCAATAGTTAATTCCGTTTCATCCTCACCCTCTCCTGCCTTTTTGTGCCTTTTTAGTCGTGACCAATGAATGTTTATTCCAAAAGCTGCATTCTGCGTCGATATTCCCGGGTCTTCCTTGATTATACCCAGAGGCAACTCTGGCTTAGCCCCAGTTGACTCTCTGTCTATAAATTGTGTTTTGCTATCTGGATCAGCTTTGAATCTGTTAAAAGCGAATTCTATATACTCCCATAAATCATACCATGTCACACCATCATCGTTGCTGAAATGACATTGTAGTTGCAAATCTCCATCATCACCAGTCGGACCCAAAAAACACAAACGCATCTCTCCGTTGTCTCTGCGATAAACAGAGAAAAACAAATTATCTACATCATGATTCGGGAAAGCTGTCATCGGCGCTCGGGCCACAGGAAATTTGCGTACCACCTTAATATCGCCACTAGGCTGAACAGTGCGTTCTTCAAAAGGCTGAAGGTCTTCAGACTCGTCCTCTTCGTCCTTGCCGATCATTACAAGAAAATCTTCATCACTGAGGTCTCCAGCTGCTACCCATGATATGATTTCTCTTCGCAATTTAATGCCTTCAGGGCTGTAGACACTTTCTTTTTCATTGGGCAGTTTTCCTGCTGGCCCATCTGGACTGCCTTCGTCTCCTTCTTCAAAAATATCATCCTTAAACCGCTCAATGATAAAGGCATCTCTAAGATGGAACATGGCATAGTTAATTGGCTTACAGAAAACTTTTCCGCGGTGTAAAAAGAATAAGAAGCACTTGTTCTTAAGCCTATCGTTGACCACAAAAGGATGCCTAACAGGAGATTCATCTATGGATTCCACGATACCATAATGATAATGCCAAACCCTTCCAAGATCCTGTGACACCGCAACAGATATGCCATCATTCGTATCGTTGAAGAAAGCATACAAATTGCTATTGTCAGACTCACCTAATGAAACTACATCTGACTCAAAAAATACACCATTGTTCCTGAAAAACTCTTTAAACTTGTTGCCTGTTAATGGATTGCTTAAAAGAGGACCTTCTAACTCTCCGATGAAATCGGCAGCAACCAATTCACTGAGAGCAGTCACTTCGATAGAGATGATCTCTATGTCGCTCTCATTCATCTTAGACCCAATTATGTCTATGCGATCACCCTGCATCCATTTGTGCGGTATAGTTAGTATATTCACCTTTTCAGGAATAGGAGCTACAGTAATTGAATCAACCAAATCATTGATATCAGTTCCATCTCTGAGAATAAATATGATATCAAATGGCTCTATGAAAGAGTTGCCACCGCTATCCGTGGAAACCTTTCCCTTATACTTATATTTGATTTCAGTTGAACCATAAAACCCATCTCCAACATTTATACTCAACTTCTCACCATCTAATTCAAATTCAATCTCATCAACAGTGCTTGACTCTTCCTCCTCTGTAACAATGCCGAACACCTTCTTGCTGACGTTTACTTTTTCAGTATAGAAACTTGAACTGATGATCTTGCCTTCTTTGTAACCTGGCCTGTCTCCAAACATACCACTATACCCAAGCTTCTTTTCAAACTGATCAGGAGTAGGATTCTGATTGTCAGCAATAGGCGGGTTTCCTTGGTCCGGTCGATAAGGCAACTCTCTCATTCCGGCATTGATGAAGCCATTAGTAAAGTGATTGAACACAACAAAACCAGAGCTTCCAATATGCATCACAAAACTATAAGCCTTCGAAGGATCGAGAATGCAAGTAATAGCAGTTGCCTGTGGAGAGGCTTTTCCTTCTATTAAAATCAATCGGCTTATAGCGCCAGAAGCTCCTTCATGTTTGAATCGTTGTACTAGTATTTTCGTGTCTTTGGCAAAACGCTCTCGTAAAAACTGTCCACCAAATGCAAATTGAGCTTCCATTGAATCAAGAGACATATCACAGCTAGATGCCGGAGAACTAGGTATTTGCAAAGGATCAAACGGTTCAAATATAGCGTTAGAACTGTCCATGCCAGAGCGAGCACCTAAAGGGCCAGTAGGCGGCCTTTTGTTTGTTGCATCCAAATCACTCTCATCCATAAAAGGAAATATAGAGTTCTTACCGGCCTTGATATCTCTTTCTATCTCAACTGCAAGAAATCTGTTTATCGCCCACTTGTCTACATCTCTTTTGAAAAGAGCCTTAGGATGCACATTGAAAAAGACATGCTGATCAGAATCATGATAATCACCAAATACAGAAAACTCTTTTCGAATAAACCAATCTGTCAGTCTAAATGATGTGTTATTTCCAGCTATGCCAGAATTGGTATGATAACTAGATCCAGGGAAGTTTGTGTCTAAAGAAATAACATCGCCAGGCAATTCGTCACCGTCCACAGCGAATTTGCGTACATCTTGTATAGACGACAGTTTAGTCTTGCCATCCGTCTGTCTTGCTCCTGCCGAGAAGTATTTGTATCCACCAGCACCACCACTACCACCGATTGGAAAGTCGGCCAACTCGATGGAGTCTGGGTTAAACAGATCTCCTACCGGAGCAACAATATTAGTTGCAGAATCAAAAGCTTCTACTGCTCGCCAACCAGAAACCCTCTCCGAAACCCCTGTTTCACTGTTAGGAATCGACCACTCATAAAACCTAAAGTTACCGCCACGAACCTTGCCAGGGGTGGCCCCACAAGCACCTTGACCTCCTATGATTACCCAATTGATAATTATAACTTGACGAGTATAGTGCTCTTTGATTGCCAAATATGTCAAATAAATAGTGTCGCCTTGCTGAATTACTGTTCCGTCTCCAGCCAAAATAGTACCTAGCGGCTTCCTGGCCTGAACTTGAAGAGACAATAAATTGTCGTCTGCTCCACCTTCTTGAAACGGCTTCGGCTCCCACGGACCATCTGGATCGCCAGTGCTCACATCAATTGTAATGACCTTAATCATGTTTAAATTGATCTTCTTGCTGGATCCATCCCTAAAAACGGAACTAGGTGTTGTACCTTGACCAAAACTCCCGAAGAAATCAGGATCTGGAAAAACCTGGTTACCCTTAAACCCTCCATCATCTAACCTATAAAAGACTCCTTCTCTATTTGGCTCTATGTTGTTGAATCTTGTGGCTGCCCCAGGTCCAAATACACTGTTTTCTAGATCCATATTAAACAGTTTTTCAAATTCCCTGTCTTCAACACTAAAATCTGGATTGGCATTGACTGAATCTAATTCTTGCTCAGTCAGAATCTCTTCGTTGAATGGATTATCAGTAACGCCAACAACATCCCAAACAAATTCTCCGAGATCAATAATGCCAGTCTCTACTTCTTCTTGAGTCAAAACATGAGGTACATTTAGACGATAAGCAATCTTAGCGAAGATAATGGATAACGATGTAGTTGCCTGAGAATTGCCAGTCGGTCCAGGCCCAAAAGGAGAAAAGCCTCCTCCACCTGGAAGAATCCCTCCTCCAAATGGAATTCCAAAATCCGAGCCGCCAGAAATGAGTGGAGCAGCAGGATAACTACCACTCATGAATATATGCCAAGTAGTATCATTCCCAGGCAACAGAGATTGCGGATAGACCGCATACGAAAGGCCGTCTGAATTAGACCAAACAGCTCTACAATTTTGACCAAATGGACATGTTCCAATAGACATGTTTACCTACCGAAATGAGTATTAAGCATCACCAGGCCCAAGAACCACACGAGAATCATTATTACCACTGCTCGTACTGTCCATCTCAGTTCCCTCGCCAGCAAGTTCATCCATGTCACTTGCCATTTTCATAAGAGGACGACTAAAATCATCAATTGCTTTCTGTATCAAAGAAACATACTGCCCGCCGCCAGCAGATCTAGTTCTGGCCCTTCCTCTTCTTCTGGAAGCACCAACACCTGTCCCTCCACCAGCACCACCACCTGGACCACCTGCTGCAACCCTCTGTCCACCTGGGTCAAAACTAAGAGATTTGGTATCGCCTCTCTTTTTCTGTTCCTCTACATATAATTTACGAGCCTTCTTGTCTTCCTCGGCCAATTGCTGCGCTTTGCGCTGTGCCTCAAGATCAATCGGTGGACCACCAGCCTTAGCAAGTTTGCGCTCTTCTTTTCTGATGCGGGCTTCCAATGACTTCTGTCGTCTTAAATCCTTCTTTCTTTGTTCTTTTCTATCTTCAGGAGTTCCTTCACGACGACGCTTTTTCCTCTGGATGCCTTCCTCATCAACTGCCGGACCAGGCAAATATTGATCTAGCTCTGCTCTCTTCTTTCGATAGTAAGCCAATGGATCAGCTCTTTTGCTTTCACGGTCTGCATCTCTAGACTGAGACTTCTGTAACCTCTCTTGAGTCTTTGCTTTTGCTTCCTGTTGTCTCTTGGTAACCTCATCAATTTTCTTCAACCTGGCGGTAGCCTTATCGCTGCCAGCCGGAAATCTTTTAGATTCCCCAGCAGTAATTTCTTTCGCCTCTTTCTCATAATCATCGATTCTACCTTCAATGCGTTTGATAGTTTTTTGTATTGCTGCGGATCTAGCATTAGCTCTCCTCCTAGATCCAGCTCCTACAGTAGGTGGAGATACAGCAGTCAAAGTAGGAACAGTATTCAGCAGTTTGCCTTGTTGAGTTTTCTGAGCATAGCTGCCAACTGGTAAAAACGGAGCAGTACGTGCTGCTCCCTCCGCTGCCGCATCGCCTATCAAACCACCAGATTGTACCGGAGCAGTTAAACTTTGCTTAACAGCAGGAGGAGTCTGAGCATCCTTCAAAGCTTGCCTGCCTTGACGAGCCAGTCTACCCACAGTCTCGGTTGTTTTGTCGATATCTTCTGTGCCAACATTTACATCTACTGTTGCTACAAAATTCGGGTCCTCTATGGCTCCTCGCACCCTATTTTCAAGATCGGCAGAATTGATGATGATTGGCAAATTTTCTAGATTTTTTTGAGTCTTTGAATCAACAGTTAAACGTTCGCTCTTGACCCTGTTCTTCATTCTATTCTTTACCCATTTTGAGTGCTTACTAAGTTCTTCTATTTGTCTAACTAGCTCGACCCTTTGTTCGCGAAGCTTGTCGAGAACTCGGCTCTCTGGGGCAGCACCTATAATAATAGTATCAATTTCGAGCCTCTTGCCGCGCAGTCTATCAACCTCATTAGTAGCGGTTCGTTGCGCTTCTTTTGCTTTGGCCATCATCTGGGCTAATCGTTTCTCCAACTCTTGAGAGCCTTGGAATTGTTGTTCCAATGCTCGATTAGTTTTCTCTGATTCGTGGTATGCCCATGCGCCACCGATAGCAATAGGCGCGGCCACTACTGCACCGGCTGCCAACGCTGTGCTTGCTTCGGCCATCGCCGTCACGAAGGGGGCAGCCAGCTGACCTAGCACTCTAGGAATCGTCATCTTAACTGCCTCTTTTGCTACAAACCCGATTGCCTGAGTTCCAGTAGATGCTGTGCTGGCAGCAGCGGGGCCTACGATTGCTTTACGAGCTAACAAGGTAGCGCCGACAATAAGTGCCGTAGATTTCAACATGCCCGATTCAAGATTAGTTATCTTCTCTGCCGCGGCTTTTGTTACATCAGAAGTTTTGGTGGCCGCCTTGGAGAATTCAGCTATAGATTCTTTCGCAGGCGATACCGTACCTTCTTCGATACGTACACCTCTCAATGACTTTTGTACCGACTGCATACTGACCGAAGCATCAAGACCTTTTAACTGATTTTCAATACCAGACGTGTCTATGGAAGCATCCAATTTGAGCAGCGCTTGCTCTAAGAAGCCAGGATCTATAGTTACTTGTAGATTAGATAATATGGATTTAATTGCCTCGACATCTAATGATGCTTCCATATTTGTCAATGATTTATCGATCTGTGATGAATTAACGGTTGCTGGCAAATCTGTCAAAGACTGAATTATCTTGAACGTATCAATGGTGGCTGGCATTCCAGTCAATGCCGCTACTATTTTAGAGATGTCTACCGTAGCTGGCATGTCTGTTAATGCCTCTAAAATCTTACTAGTATCAATAGTCGCATCTAGGTTAGTCAGAGAACCTCTGATTTTATCTATCTGAATAGATACACCCAGCCCTCTCAAAGACTCTTCTACCCCTGCCAAATCAACACTCGCTCTAATCAGAGACAATGAATCCTGAATCTGATCCATATTGATGTCGGCTTGTAAGTCACTTAATTCAGACACAATGTTAGTGGTATCTAGTGACGCATAAATCCCAAACAGCGACTCTTTGATACTATCGACATTGATCGAAGCATCCATATTAGTGAGTGCTTCAACAATTCGATCAATATTAATAGAAGCGTGGATACCTGACAAAGCCTGAACAATTTCTTTAGTTTCAATAGAGGCAGGGAGATCAGTAAGCGAAGCAAGAATATGATTAACTGCAATTGTTGCAGGCATATCCATAAGTTCTTGGCGAACCCTATCAGTGTTGATTGTTACTTCTAAATCAGACAAAGCACTAACAATGTCTCTGGTTTCAATAGATGCATATAGTCCGGACAAAACCGAGTTGATCTGGCTGGTATCTATATTGGCTTCAAGATTAGATAACGCAAATTCGATATTTTTAGTGTCAATAGTAGCATCTAAATCAGTTAGGGCGTTTCTGATTTCATCTGTGCGAATTGTCGCATCAAGATCAGATAGCGCCATAAGAATCTTGCCAGTGTATATCGTAGCATCCAAATCGGTTAACGATTCTTTCAGCTGAGTAACGTCTATCGATGCCTCTAGTCCAGTTAGGGCACGACGAATAGCGTCAGTGCGGACAGTGGCCTCAATTTGCGAAAGCCCCTCTCTCACCTTATCAAGATCAGCAGTCACTGGCAGATTAACTAGCGAGTTTCTGATTGACTCAGTATTGACAGATGCTTCCAAACTGCCCAGAATATCCTGAATCTGTTTTACATTGACCGTGGCAGGAATGTCCCTTAATGCCTCAACAATCTTGACCGTATTGATCGTTGCTTCCAGGCCGACCAACGCTGCTTGTGCGCTATCTGTTGTCACTGAAATATCCAAACCAGCTAGAGCCTCTTCAATAGGACGAGTATCAATTGTTGCCTTCAATCCTGTAAGCGACTCAATGATACCCTCTGTCGCAATTGATGGTTTCAAATTCAGCAGAGACTGACGGACCTGTTCAACATCGATAGTTACTTTTATGCCTTCAAGTGATCTAAGAATTTCATCAGTGTTTATTGATGCATCCATATCTCTCAGTGAGTACAAAACCTCACTAACATCAATCGTCGCTTGTATTCTAGATAGTTCCTCTCTGATTGGACCAATATCAATAGTCGCCTCTAATCCCGAAATGGCTTGTGCTATTCTTCTAGTATCTACGGTTGCTTCTATGCTCGCAATCGCAAGTTTTATGCCTTCAATATCTATCGTGGCCTCAATCTTGGACAAGGCAGATACTATGTTTCTAGTGTCAATCGTTGCATCTAAATCCATCAATGCGTCTTTGATGGTGCCTGTATTAATGCTAACATCCAACTCAGACAAAGACTTCTCTATCGATGCAATTTTAACCGTAGCCTCTATGCCAGATAGTGCAGATTTTATTTGATCCACATCAATAGATGCTTCCATTTTGGTTAAGGCAAGACGTATATCAGTAAGGTCTACAGTCGCCTTCAGCCCTAACAAAGAATCCCTAATGTTGGACATATCTATTGAAGCATCAAGATTAGACAGTTGCTCTATGATGCCTTTAGTCTGTATGGATGCATCCAAATCAGACAAGGATGATGCAATGCCGCTCATATCAGCGGTAACTATCAAGCCTTTAAGGGAATTTTCTATGCCCTCAGTCTTAATGGTCGCATCCAAATTACTAAGAGCACGCTTAACCGCATTTAGATTAGCCGTCACTGGCACATTAAACAATGCAGATTGGACTTTGCTTACATCCACAGTTGCAGGAAGATCTGCCAAGGAGGCTATGATCTTATCTGTTCTTATTGTTGCATTCAGACCGACTAAAGACTGCTCAATCATATAGGTGTCTATCGTAGCAGGCATGCCTTGCAGAGACTTCGCAATTTCATCGGTTGAAATCGTGATATCAAGTCCAGAAAGCGATCTATTCATTTCTTCTTTCATCGTTTCGATAGCCGACACGACAGCGTCCGTTCGAATAGAAACTGGCATTTCTCTAAATTTAGCAATTACTTCTCTGGTATCCACCGTTGCAGGCAGCCCAGTTAAGGATTTGATAATCGATCCCGTATCTATTGATGCTGGCATGCCTATCAAAGAGTCTATTATTGTCTGAGACTCTATCGATGCTGGCATCGACAACAATGATTGCTCTATCACACTCATATCTATAGAAGCAGAAATGTTTGACAAAACGCTGTGTATATAATCAGAATCAATAGTCGCAGGAATGTTCCTTAGCGAAGATCTAATTTCATCTGTCTTTATTGTTGGACGCAAATCAGACAAAGACATTACAATTCGCTTAGTGTCAACAGTCGCCTCAATGCGAGATAATTCCTCCTTGATCTGCGCTATAGAAATAGTAGCTTCCATGTCAGACAAACTGGACAAAATTGTAGCGGGATTTATGGTTGCATCTATGTTGGCTAGGGCACGCTCTATTTGCTCGATATTTATCTCTACACTAAGATCTAATAGTGTCTTTTGAATATCTGCTGTATCAATCGTAGCTTGCAAATTATGCAACGACATTAGAATTTGAGACATATCAATCGATGCGCGCAAGCCAGTTAATGACTCCCTTATTTCAGTTACATCTGCTGTAACACGCATGTTTTCCAAAGCATGTTGAATTTTATCTGTTTCTATTGTCGGCTGAAGACCCGTCAGCGCCTCAATAACCTTTTCTATATTTACCGTAGCGTCGATGTCTTTAAGAGCATCTCTGATGCTATCAGTTTGAATCGTTGCCTGTAAACCAGTCAACGAGGCCAGTATCTGATCTGTTTTGATTGTTGCCGTAATGTCCGTAAGTGAATCAAAAATACGTTGATGATCAATCGTCGCCGGAATATCTGTGAGCGCTTCCACAATTTTATGCGTAGCAATTGTGGCTTCCATGTCCATCAAAGACTCTCTAATCCCCTCTGCGTTAATCGTTGCATCCAAGCCCACCAATGATGCTACAATTTTATTAGTGTTTATAGACGCTTCCAGATCGGTAAGAGAATCTACAATTCTTTCAGTGCCTATAGATGCCTCAACTTCACTGATCGAGGCAGTTAATGCTTCTCCCAAACGAGAAACGGAAACCATCACGGCAGCCATATCAACAGAAACTTCCATGCCCTGAAGTTGTCTCTCTATTTGAGACGAATCTATTGAAGCATCAATGCCTGTCAAAGAAGCGGCGATCTGATCTAAGTTGACACTAGGTTCTATATCGTTCAGTGCTCTAGTGACTCCATCTCTCAACTGATTGATCGTGGTGAGTATTTTATCGATACTAATCGTTACTTCCATATCTGTAAGAGACTCTGTAATCTCAGAAACATCTATAGAAGCTCGCAAATCTGTTAATGACGACAGTATGTGTTTAACGTCTATTGTGGCCAGCAAACCTTGCAAAGACTTCACAATGGGATCCAGCTGAATCGTAGCTGGGATATTACTTAAGGAAGATTCAATATCACTTATATCAGCACTTGCCTTTATGTTTAGCAATGCACGTTCAATATTGCTGGTCTCAATAGAAGCTTCAAGGCCAACCAATTGACGCCTAATATGCGAAACATCCAAAGTGGCCCTGATGTTTATCAACGATGCTCTAATTTCATCTGTGCGAATAGTCGCATCAATCTTTGTCAACGAGCTTTCTATCTGAGATGTATCTATAGTGGCGCTTATCTCAGAAAGAGATCTCAAAATATCATCCATTCTGATCGATGCATCCATGTTGTAAAGCTCTCGCTTAATCGGGCCAGTACTAATAGTGGCCTCAATATTAGATAGAGAGTTGCGGATAGTCTCCATGTCGATTGACGCTTCTATGTCTCTCAAAGAAGACGTAATCTCATCAACACTGATGGTCAACCTCATGCCTGTTAAAGATTCAATTATTCCTGTTGTATCTATTGTCGGCTTGATCGCATTAAGTGCGGCAACTACCATTTCTGTATCTATGGTGGCCTTAATCTCCGATAGAGATTTCTTGATCTCTTCTATGTTCAATGAAGCACTAATGCCTCTCAGTTCTCGCTCAATTGCATCAGTGTTGATTGTGGCATCAATGTTTAACAAAGCAGTGCGTATGCCTTCAATGTCCACTGAAGCAGGCAAATTCCGTAGTGAAGATTTGATCTCATCCAAGTCAATTGTGACCAGAAGGCCAGTCAAAGATTCTTCAACACGAGCGACATCAACAGATGCTTCGATACCTGCCAATGCTTGTATGATCGGTTCGATATTAACCACTGCCTCAACATTAGAAAGAGATTCCTTTACCTTGTCTATATTAATTGTCACCTCAAGACCACTAAGTGTGTCAATAATCTTACTAGTGTCAATATTAGCCTCAATATCAGACAGAGCAAACATTATTAGGTCTGTGTCAATGGTGGGCTTAATATGCGTTAAAGCACTCACTATCTTAGTGGTATCCACGGATGCTTCTATATTCGAGAGCGCTAACAGAATAGGACCTATGTCTATGCTCGCTTTAAGCCCCTGTAAAGATTCAACTATCGGCTCAAGATCAGGCATTAACTCGATCCCAGTAACCCGATCCTGCAAATCTGTCTCTACCCTACGAATACTATCTGCTACCGGCCCCATATCAATCGTAACCGGCAGTCCCATCAATGCAGAAATAATTTGCCTGGTATCAATAGTGGCAGGCAACAATTCCAGTGCTTTAACTATTCGGTCTGTCCTAATAGTTGCGTCAAGATCCTGCAACGCTTCTCGTATACGATCTACCTTAATGCTGGCTTTCAAATTACGTAAGACGGCCTCGATACGAGATGTATTTATTGTGGCCTCAATATTAGAGAGGTCGGCCAAGATTTGGTCCATTTCTATCGATGCATCAATAACAGACAACGCATCTCTGATTGGACCTATATCAATACTGGCTTTGATCTTAGATAATGCCAACTCAGTTGGCATGGTATCCAACGAGACTTGCAAACCAGATAACGAAGCAACTACACCTGATATGTCAATTTGAGGTCTAATATGACTTAGAGCCTCTTCCACAGGCTGAGTATCAAAAACCCATCTGACCGCTTTCGTCACATCGCTAATCTGTTTGGACATCTCTCCAGTATCTATGTCTGCCTGCAATCCTGTTAAGGCTGCTCGTACTGCCTGTGCATTAATACTGACATCCATATCTTGAAAACATTCTTGAATAGCACTACAGTCTATCATAGACAACGCAGAGGCCACTTTGCGTGGCAGTTGATTCATGGCGGCAGTTTGATCTACAATCGCTTGTTGGCTATCAACAGTTGCTCTTGTATTAGCATCCGTGGCATCAACCTGTTGCCATGTTGCCACAGCAGAATCACGAGTTGCTCCAGTGTTCTCATATGCCGCATTGGTCGAGCTGATAGTAGCATTCACGGAATCCATTATTGCTCTTGCTTGAGCAGCAATGCCTCTAGCTCGATCCTGACCGATGTTTTCTAGATTGACACCTGCATCGCTAAAACCATCTGCAACAGCAGATATGTCACCAAATGTATTACCGAATTGCTGTGCGCTCTTTCTGGCTCGAAGGGCTTCTTTTCTAGACTGACCAAGCATGTAGTTGTACTTGTTAAGCCGCTTCTCTGAAGCCATACCCAGGTTCTTCTCCTGCGTAATGATTATCTTTTCGAATTTACCTGCTCCAAAAGCCATAGCCTGTACAGCGTCTAAGTATCCATCACGCAATGATTTAACCATCTCAAGCTGGTCAGCAGTCTTACTTGCGATTTTGTTTTCTAGGTCTAGTCGCTGCCTCTGAATGTCAACAAGTCTTTCGGCATGTATCCCAAGCGCATCCGAATTAGCAACCATAAAATTGAGCTTAGCGAGCATTGACTCCATCAACTCTTTTTCTTTTTGCATAGCATTGACTATGCGAATCTGGCTCTCAACAGCGAGAGCAGGCGTTCCATATAATGCCTGTTGGATACGCAGCATCGTTTGTGACAGAGATCTGATACGTTCTACGACTGACAATCTGGCCTCATCCGCCGCCAACAGTTGCTTAGAAAGGTCAGTAATTGCCTTATAGGCTGTCTGTTGCTCATTCAACATTTGACTTTGTGCTTCAGCAGCCCGACGAAGTTGTTTTGTTAGGTTTCCTACCTGTATCTGAGCGGCTTCGTATCCCTTGTCATCTACTCTCAAGCCAGCAGCATGGGCCTTTGCTTTTTCTAGCATTTCTTGCATGATAACAACTCGATCAGATGCGGCCTTCCAAGCGTCTCCAGTCGATGCTTCTAACAAATCTCGCGCTGCCTGTAGAACCATTGGCATATTTTTCTGTGCCATTTCAGCAAGGGTTTGGTTGGCCACACCAATATTTCCGCCCACCAGACCAATCATCTCTGCAAGTTTTGCCGATAGACCGGAAGAGCTAATTAATGATCTAGAAAATTCTTCAGCGTTCTCTCTTAATCGTTGAAACAGCAAGGAAGTGTCATGCAAGCTTGCTTGCAGTGGATCTAGACCTTGGTTCTTTGTGTTCTTAAGATTCTTTTGAAGATCATCTGTTGCTTTGGCGACCTTCTTTTGCTCCTTTAAATACTCGCCCCAACTAAGATTCCTAGTGGAATCAGCCATGTCTTTATATTTCTTTTCAAGCGCAGATGCACTATCAATCATAATCTGCAAATCGTCATCTGCCTCACCCCACACAAAGAACTGAGCTACTTCTAGAGCCAATCGCTTCACTTTGGCAAACCAAGATACAGCTGTAGCTCCCCATTTCTTGACCTTATCGGTAGCCATTTCCCAGGCAGCGGCAAGGACTGCGGCCTGGTCCCCGTTCTTGTCAACCTCATCAGCCCATTTCATAATCCACTCTACCACATCCTTAATGCGATCACTTATATGACCAATGATAGTAGCTATTTCGTTTCCAAATATATCAAGTGCCTTTTGCTTAAGATTGTCCCATGCTGTACTCAACGTAGCGGAAAGCTCGTTCAGTTTTATAAAAGCAGCAATCGCGGGTTCTGCCGACCCTTCCCCGACTTCTTTAAGATTTCTTAAGTGGCCTGCTATTGTTTCAAGATCATGTTTGGCTTCAGGAGGTACGAATGCCACGTTAGACATTACTAAAGAGAGCTGCTTGCTGATATCGCCACTGGCTGCTTCCCAGCTAAGTAGGAAATCTTTTGTAGCTGCTGGTCCTAGTTTTCCTAAAGAGCCTAACAGGCTTCTTTGAAGGTCTGCGCCAGCATCTCCGGCAGCACGCTTCATTGTGTCAGTTAAGGAGGCTATAGACTCTTGATACTCCTTCACAGATGAGAGATCAAGAGCGGTAAAACTGGTTTTGGCAAAGCTTCCTAGAGCAACAGCAACTTCTCTCAACGAAGCAACCATAGACCCGCTGTCTTTCTCAACCAAGCGATAGTTTTCGCGCAGAGATATTAGAGCAGCAGACCCTGCTCCTGTGGCAGCAGCAAAATTAACAAGCTCCTTACTAGATTTGATGACATTCACTGTAAACTTGATTATGAACGCAACCACAGCAAGTGCCGCAATGCCAATTTTTACCAATGCGCCAACTAGAGTTCCAATAATGAAGGTAGCTGCCTTTAATACCTTGACAAGACCTTTGAGCACAATTGTAAATATCTTGATAGGAATTTTTATAGCCTTCATCAGTTTAGATGTTTTTGCTAAGGCTTTGTTGGTGGACTCAGCTTGCTTTTCAACCTTTTTGAGCTGAGTTACAACGGCTCCCTGGTTCTCAAGCTTTTCAATGAGTTCAAGTATGACTTGTTGAATAATTTGTTCTGGGGAATCAGCCATTATCTGCGTCTATAACTAGGGGAGCCTCGAAGTCCAAGGATGCGCTGGAACCAACTACGTTTTTTTTGAGGGAACTTCCTCCTCCATTTGATATAATCGTACTTGGTTTTGCCTGGATTCTGAGCACGCCATTCTTCCAAAGTCAGGTCTTTATCTCGCCATTGGCTATAGGTCATTCCATTAGGCGTTAGAATTCCTCCTCCTAACCACGAAGGTATTTTTCCATGATTAAGACCACCGCGGAACGTTTCTATAAACCCAGGATTACGAGGCTCTGTAGGATAGGGCGATGGCCTGCTCCTAGTAGTCTCTCCTAAGTCTTTATCTCTAGGTAGTTTAGGCGGATATTTGATCCTATATTGAGCGCACTTCTGCATCTAATATACTTTGCCTTATATGGCTTTAAATCCTTGACAAAAACGGTCGTATGTGTTATTATACTGCCATGAGCAACATATGGAATTTCATCAAAGGTCTCGCCGCAATCGCAGCGATGGCAATACTCTTTGCCATAATCATGTTCTTTCAAGGGCTGAAGGACATGCGAGATAATATTGAAGATCCTCTAGAGCTGCATGAAGCTTATAACATCGATCATGGAACATTGGCCTTACAATTCATTCAGATAGAGAGACGATACGGAGGCATAGGAAACTCTGTCAGATTCGATGTAGAACTTGTTAATACCAACGAAAAGACCATTCAAGCGCTCCTGGACCCGCCATCTGGATCTGTGTTTGAAATTTACGCAGAACGAGAAGTTTATCGATTCACGCCATGCGTTACTGAGTTTCCTGTCAATTTTTACAGATTCAAAGTCACAGCCACCGTTCTTGAAAGAAACGAGACCGATTCTTATGAAGAAATAGGAAAACTCACATATCATGACCGTGAGTATGGCGATCCTGACAACAACATACGGATCGAGAAAAATGTCGCTAAACGTATTACGGAACCGCCAGATACTTATGCCCTCAGACCAACAATTTGGGGTAAGATGTCGCCATCTGGAAACATTTCCCCACGAGACATTAGAGCCGCAGAGAAGATCAACCAACAACGTGATGCAGAAAAATCTCTCATAAATGATGAGGAGATGAGGGAAGATCACGTATTGAAGGAAGACATCAAACACATTGGCGCTCAAGCCTGGACATTTCTGGTCATCGGTGTTTTCATTGTCGGCATATTCATCAAATTTGGAAGCGCTGCAAATGAGAAGATGGTGAGTTCAGCGCCTCAAGCCACTGAAGGTTTGCGAGTCCTTTGCGCTATCGTTGCCTTTCCTCTGATGTACTACGCATTAGGTTCAACTGATCTAACGTGGATTGGCAAAGGAATCGGCTCTTTGATTGCAGCTGGCGTTGCAGCAGGCATTGGCCCGGGATTTTTGGGAGCTTGCGCCATTGTCCTTGGACTATATTATGGGTGGATGATCTTGGCCTGGTTGCTGCCTGCCATCTGGGGACTGTTCTAGTCCCATAATCTTTCTTGACAACATGAACAGATTCTGCTATAGTTGACGATTATGTCAACAGAACGAAACCTAAAAATTGTCGTCTCTCTTGATGACAACAGGATATCCCTACAGCTCGACGATCTAACTATCTTCCTTGAGCCCACAGAGGCTCTGGAGATAGCCGAGGCAATGAAAGAACGAGCCACGACGGCAATAATTGCCAAGCCGTATATTTTCAGCATCCCCATTTCCGAACGCCCGCCAGAGCAGCCAGAACAGCCGCCCGTCTTCGACATAAGCATTATCGATCTTGAACTGTCCGTACGAGCACTAGGCTGTCTTCAATCTGCGAAAATTCAAACAATTCAGGAGTTAGTAAAACATACAGAAACCGATCTGCTTCGTATACGCAGTCTTGGTAAGACTTCTCTGCGCGAAATCAAACGAAAGCTAGGGGAAGTTGGGCTGTGTCTACATACGATTGCGAAGACGGTGGAGGCGACGATTGCGAAGACGGTGGAGGCGGCAAGAGCGACAGACTCAATTTTGAAGCGTCGTGTTTCGGAAGTTATTCGATGGCAGCAACAGGAGCAGTTCAGGATTCGCAGGGCATTTATGGTGGCCGGTATCGAGACAATTGAACAGTTGATACAATGTTCGCCTGATGAATTGTTGGCCTATAAGAACTTTGGCAGAACTTCCTTACGTACAGTTCAATCACAATTGGCAACTTTGGGATTGAGCCTCAAAGATACTTTCACAAACCCATATAAGATCTCAGAGAAACCTTGTGTTGACGATGTATTTGAACCAGAGCCGGTCAACGAATTTGATGGCTTTCACCCGAAGTTGCTAAATATAGGCGACGAACTCGGCATCAAAAACGTCGAAGATTTCACAAACTATACGATGTTTGATCTTCTAAAAGTCAATGAATGCGGTCCTCGCACTCTCGAACTGATCATTGACATTTTGGAAACTCAGGGACTTCAACTGAAAGAGTTAGAGTCTACCAAAAAGGATCATGAGATACCAGAAGATTTCAAATCCAAGCGCTTTTCCCAAAAGATGAACCCCAAATCAGGCTTAAATCTACTAGATTCTGGATTCTCGTTCTCGTTCAATGCAACCAAAGTATTGGCCAGCCTAGGCGTCGTAACTTTATCTGACTTAGCTGACCTATCTTGGATTACTGTTATTGCAGTTCGAGGATGTGGCGAATCAACGATAAGAGAAATACAAACAATGGCCAAAAAACATAACATCCAATTGGACCACGAAGCGGTTCTAGAATACGGAGTCGGTGTTTGGTCAGAATATCGTGATTATTATCATATGAACTAGATGGCAAATGGATATTAAGTATGCGTACTAAACGTTCATTAAATCTTGCTTGTTGCAAAAACCCCAACTCTCCATTGTTCCAATTTAGGGTACAACGCAATTTGACGCAAAAAACATGCGGTCAACTAGCCGGTTTAAGCTGCGCTCACGGAAATACAACTTGGTCAGCCATTGAGACTTCCAATTTCAGGGACGTATCTTGGGAAAGCCTTAACAAAATCGCTAACCTATTGAACGTGAGTCCAGAACTAATTTGTCCACCAGACGTAAGAACCGAACGTTTGAAAGAGCGATTCAGCCAGTATTATCAATCCAGGCGTGCTTCAGCCATAAGAACTAGAGAACTGCAAAATCAAGAAGATCACCTACCAGAAGCACATGAGCTTCTCGAATGTCTCACAGAAGTTCTACTAACCCTAACTTACAGAGAGCGAGAAGTATTGTCGTGTCTGTACGGCCTCAAAGACGGTTATTGGTATAGCAGAACTGAAGTGTCTCGCATATTCAATACGACTAGAGAGCGTATAAGACAGATCGAAGCCAAGGCCATACGCAAACTTCAACATCCTGCTCGGGCCATAAAACTGGAAGGCTTTCTCGACAATCCAGTTGAGGTACAATTTTTTCCTGACGAATGGCCCTCTTTGGCATGCCAACCATATCCACTCTACTACATGACCAATCTAGGAGAAACAAATGGCTGGCGAACTTTCGCAGCAAAACAAAGCCAAACTTAAAAAGGTGGCTGACGATTTAATAGCGGCTGTGCATGGCGTAGAATCGCTCCGCGATAGTTTAGATGAGTCTGACTCTGACGCCGAAGCTGAGTACCCTTGGGTCGAGGACATATCCCTTGCGCTGGAACTGCATTTCACAAGAGATAATTTTGCATTGACTCATACTGCACAAATATTTTTCTATGCCGCAACATGTGTAACGGTAGGGTACGTCCCTCCACGTATAAACCACAGCAGTCAAGGTTGCGGATGCCCAACTGGGAGCAAGGAATGAAGGATAAGAAAAAGAAAAGAGAACAGAAAAAGAAAGAGTCCAAACGAAAGCCGCACTCACCATTAGTTCGCTATATTAACTCAAGCAGAGACTTTGACTTGCCTTCACCGAATTCATCAGAAGAAGTATTAACGGCATATATTAAGAAATTGAATGTTCTTTTCGAAGAGCATAAAGACGAACGTGGAAGTGGCCTCTTGGCCTGGAGAATGGGCAAAGTTCTCAATTGGCTCAAAGAAAGATGCGATAAAGGACAACTATCAACGTCGCCAGACAAAGGGAGATTCGGACATGGACTCGTTTAATACATCTGGCTGTCCTGCCATCCGGGTGGTCATGATGCCTCGTGATGCCAATGCTCACAATACCATCTTTGGAGGCGTACTTCTCAGCTACATTGACCAGGCAGGTTTCATCGAGGCTATGCGACAGGCAGAGCATCGATATGTAACCATTGCCATGAATAGAGTTGAGTTCAAAAAGCCCGTCTTCATCGGAGACATCGTAAGCTTCTATGCTGACACCACTCGCATTGGTACAACTTCAATAAGCATACATGTTAAGGTCCAATGTCACCGGCAGGGTACGCTGATAATCTTGACCGAAGCAGATCTCATCTTTGTCGCAACCGACAAAGACAATAATCCTGTCCCTGTATTAGAGGACTAGATCTTAATAATGAGCAACGCTCCAGCAACAGCCGATCTTGCTACATCCGGATGTAAATCTGATATACGAGCAGCAGATCTTGAAACTGGATTGCCTTCATTATCGGTCAGATCCCAACCAACTAGCAGCTTGTTCAGGATTTCCGTCTGCATGCCCATGATGTTGCCAGTATTGACCACATCTTCACCTCCACCACCAACGGTACTGCTGATCTGAGCCCGACGAAGGATGTCATTGCTCTCAGAGTACGTGGGCTGCTTGAATGTGAATGTATACGTATCAACATCCTTTGCAGAATCAGGAATCGACTCTTTATCATGAGTGGCAGTCATGCCAGTTGAATCATCATATACATAAACTTCTACATCGATCTTATCCTTACGACTCACAAAAAGATTTCTGGACATTTTCTTTTCCCTTTCAATTGGTTGTACAGGCTTCAGCGCAGGTGCAGCACTTTTTTCTTCTTTAACAGAACCACTCGATTCCATTTTTAGTGTGTTTTCCATTACATTCTCCTATTTCTTATCACCCAAATTCATGGGGTTTTTATTCTCATAACTGACTAGGTTTTTCTTGCTGTTCCACTGTTGAGGACCAGACCCTTTCTTAAACATACCGGGAGCTTGGCCATGCCCTTCAGCCAAAAGACGGTCTTTCACCTCATCTCCACTCATCTTCTGTCCTTCAGTTCGTATTCCGGCCAGATTCATCCGGAATTCCCTGTCAATCTGCTCTCTTACCATTGATATTCTTAGATGGGCCTGAAAATCGTAATAGTCCAAACCCCTGATTTTGTCCTCGTCCCATCCATAGTGTTTAGCAATAAGATGCTCATAAATATACTTCAGTTCCGGATGCTCTTTGTCTGAAGTTTTACCTTTGAACCAGTCAAGAGCAACCCTTTCAAGACTGTTTAAGTCATCAGCAGATGGTTCCGCCTCTTCTTCAAAGCTGTCCAATAATGCCTGAGCCACACCGGCATCTATGTTGTCAAAAGTATCTTCGCAAAGAGGGATTAGACTGCCATTATCATCAACTGCATCCCACTTCTTCAAACAGAGTCTCAATTTGAGATCTCGATAGAGGACCGGGTTAAAACGATCTACTGCCTCCCCTTCCGAGTCGATCTCTTTGTAAATTGATCTGGAATACAATAGGTTTTGATCAGACCACGTCAATCGCTTCCAGCTTGCTATAATTGACTGTGTTTCTTTTCCCCATTTTTCCACATCTAATGGCGTCTGAAAAAATCTAAATACACCATTTTTTTGCTCTACAAAAGTGATCTTCGTTGAGAAGAAACTCTTATTAGGATTGAGTACTACACTCATTATTCCTTGTCCGAAGGTTCTGTTACCTGCTCAAATGAACTCAGCAACTCTTGAGCTACCTCTGGATCCAAATCATCTATCAATGCAGCAGTAATGGGAATCTGGTCCTTAGTGTTTTCGTCCTTAACATCCCAGCTCTTCAGGCATGTTTTCAACTTCATGTCACGAAACATGATAGCGTCAAACTTCGCATTTACCTTGCCTTGTGAATCAATATTCTCTCTGATGCATTGTGAATAGATGGTGTTCTGATCTTTCCAAGTCATCCTGCGCCATAGAGTCTTCACCTTGCCAATGGTTTTCTGCTCATCGAATGGCGGGGCCGTATAGTCAGGCTCCTTGGCTGCTCGTGTTTTTATTTCGTCTATATCTTCCGCTGTCAGATACCCTTTCTCTTTCCACTCACTGAATTCTTCTTTAGTCTCAATGAAGTTGAAGACAGAATGACCCTGTTCTTTCTGCTCTTCAACATAGTAGAGAGTGATAGGTATCAATTGCTCATCTGGTTTAGCAACTATGCCCATAAAATCCTCGTCGTTATAAGTACATGGGATTATACAACATTAAGAAATGAGGCAGTGTGCATTCTCATACACACTGCCTCGTAGGATCAAAAAGTGATATCGATTATGTCCATCGTGGGAAATCGCATGAAGTACCAGGATCGACAGATTCGAATCCTGTCTGGTCATTGGCTAGTGCCAACCAGTTTACTGTGGTCTCGTAGACATCATTGGTCATTTCCATCTCTTCAATTCTGAATACAGTTCCTGTAAATCTCTTGAAGAAAATAGCTGGTCCTACTGGAGCTGTTGTAGGATCACTTGCCAGCCAGTCACGTCTAGTGAAAGTTCCTTCTGAAAAAGTGTCTTCTCCAATATAGAATGCAATTCTTATCTCGTTCTTTTCAGTAAATCTGTTCTGGTTAGACTCTGCAAGAATTCTCAATCTCTCATTCAAACCAAGCAAGGTCATCGACCCAGTGATTTCACGCTTTCCAACGTTAATATCCATCGGGAAGAGAGATCCGTTTAGAGTCCAGAATCGATCAGCATTATTGTTGATTTCAAAATTAAACTCACGAACTTGGTTTGAGAAAAACAAATCCTCAGGGTTACTACATCCACCAACGCCATTGATAGTAACGTCATTCCATGTCAAAACACGGGCAGGAGCCAGGAAGTCCGAAAGTACTGGCCCTGTAAACACATCAGCAAACAGGTCACTGGCCGGTGTACGACCACGACCGATGATGTTAATATCGAAACTAACAGCATCACTCTGAGCAACACTCATGCTTAAAGTGTTAACAATCGTATTGTCAAAAATGAATGCAGCGTGGTTGGCATATCGCAAGTCAATTCTGGCATCATTATATAGCAAACGCCCTTGTTCTCCACGGGCAGTTGACCAACACCATAGGTTGTTAAGCAAACTGCCAGCGATTCCACTAAGGTCTCCCAAGCTAGGACAACCTAAAGACGCAGTAGGATCAACGTCGGCAATAACCGGCATGCTGATCGAGCCTTCAACAATCTTAGGTCCCATCTGGTAAACCGTCTTGTCAATCCTGCCGTCAATAACGTCAGGCATGGTAATTTCCTGTGACAAGTTTATGTTGGCGCTGTTGACTCGGAGAATGTTATCTGCGCCGAGGCTAGGAATGGCTAGCTTCGCAAAGCCAACCCATCCCATGTTTGCGTAAACTGTACCAATTCCTGTAGGAGCAAAGTTCTCCGAAGAGTACGTATTAGGATCGGTTTTATCGCATACAGCATCAGGTGTGCATGGCATGTTTAACTCCTTCTTAAGTTATCTGGCTTAACCAAGGTTCTCAGCATTAATAGCAAAACCGGCCTTTGCCGACAGTTGGGCAAACTTTGGTTCAACTCTAAACGCATCTTGGTCTACTTCCCCGTCTCCTCTGCCTCCCGTGGCTTTAATCCAAACGTTGATGTCAGTGAACTTCACACCGGCTGTGGTTTCAGCCTTGTTAAGAATGTGCTGTTGAAGAGCCGTGACTGCTTGGATAACAGCCTGTGGGGTTTGTAGGAACGCAGACTCTGCACCTAGATACGCCTGGTGAAACGGCGAGAGTAAGTCAAGCTCAGGGTCGAAATCCTGTTGAATCAAGATCTCATAGGCAGCATCGAAATAGTACGACGTTAAACCGACCACCTGTATCTCAGCAAACGCATAGAGATCCGCAACAGTTTGATAAGAGCTTACAGTTAAAGCAGCCATATGTTATCTCCTTAGTTACTCAAGTTCTACAAACAACATCAATTAAGACAAATGTTTGTGAAGTCCTTTTTTTTTATACTTCCAAGCAAACAATATTACTCGATCTACTAACTTCTTCTACGTTTTTAACAACACTGTTCAAGAAGTCGATCAACTGTCGCTTTCGTATAAATTCCGCCATCTTGACTCGATCTCCTTGTCCATTTTTCAATATTTTATGTTTTGTTCTTATTTTTTCCTTCAGGCTATCCACATCACAAACCCTAAGGTAGTTCTCGCCAGTCGTCATTAGATCAACACAGGATACCAAAAAATCTGATTTCCTAAAAGAACCCTCAAAATGGTCCTCAAGCATTCCTGCTATATCTGCGTTAGATCCACAATCGCTCATTAACGGGAAACACCCGCATGCTATTGCCTCAAACACAGTTATAGAAGTGGCGGATGCCAAAGGTATCGATATAAACATATCTGCCCTATTAAGCTGGTCTGCGTATTCTGCTTCCGACAAGCCATCAACCAGAGACACAAATTTGTCTGGAAATACAATAAACTCACCGTTGGGATCAAACCTGTTCTTCAAGAGCTGAAAGTCATATTCTCCACTGTCATCCACATTCGCATGAACATACAACTCCAAGTCAGGCAACTCTTCATGCAGTTCAGAAACAGCACGCATTACAGTAGGAATATTATCCGCCTGTAAAGTCTTGCCAGAAACCATTATTCTAAACCTATCCGACGCTGTCCGATCTTTCATTGTGAACACTTCAGGATCACATCCAACATATGAAACATCTAAAATGTCTTTTGGATATATTTCCTTAATATGATCCAAGCAAATCTGACTTGTACACAGAACTCCATCTGCGTCTTTGATCAGTTCTATATCATTTTCGTTGATAGGATAGCTATAGTTCATCGATACAAAAAGCCACTTCAGATCATCTGGATGAAACTGCTTGATCGCCTTCATATAGAAGAAGTCTTTGTAGTCGCCAATGCAGATCACTACTTCAGGTCGATAAATCTGCAAAATCTCATGAATGACTATTACTTCGTTCTTGTTTTTCTCAAACGGTATTATCGGCACAGAATGTTTCACATCATCATAGGTGAAATCGTAGTAGAATTGCCTACTCCCTTCATCTTCACAAGGCGGAAAATAATTCTCGTCATGTGCCCAAACTATGCCTGCTACCTCATGGTTTGACTTATAGATGTGCTTAAGTATTTCCGAATTCAATTTGGCATGTGATGTCAACAAATAAGGCGAATGGCCAATCGTCATCATTCTCATTTCTGTCTCCTTAAAAAGTGAGCGGGTCTCTAAACGGAACACCTCTCCTTACTTCTTCTGTGGCTGTCCAAGAGATCACCGCAGCTTGAAGCATTCCGTCAGATGTATTTACAGCTCCATAGTCAGTTCTTGAAGGCAATGTGTTGTATATGTGTCGATGAGGTAGAATAACCTTATCGCCCGCAGAAAAAACCCTGCCAACAGGCATTACTAAATCGTAAACGCCATTGCCCAAATAATTTCTTGCTCTATTTGCTCTTAGAAAATCAAAATTCTCAAACCAAAACCAGCCTAACTTGCATTGCAACATATCCTCATCAACTAACTTTATAATCGAATCAGATGCTGCCACGTCCTCTGCCAATGTTGTCTCATCAAACGGCTCTACCAATGGATAGAAAGTTCTGAATAACGACTGCTCAATTTTTGAGACAAAATGATGCATCAACTCATATTGAGACTGATAATCTGCCGCTGTCACATAAACGGTAATGTCAATCTCGAACGTCTCAGAAGTGGACTCTAACGTCAGCCATTCTGAAGATCTGCTTTTAGCCTGTATGGTAATTGCCGGGAATCTCTGTATTACACTAGGACCACCTAAATAGACCGATTCTAATGTAGCCTGTACTCCGGTTTCAAATCCAATAAGCTGCTGAATCGTGCCCACAGTACCAGAATAGCCCTGTTCCAAGCCCTCATTGACAACAATAGAGTTATTGTCAGGTATGTCCGTAATGATTTTCCATTCCGAAATAATGTTTTTTGCTGAACCAGTGTCATCATAAATGACTATGTTGTCACCACATTGAAATCTACGGGCACTGGTAACTGGGATAGTCGTCGAGCCAGCCACAACCGCAGAAGTCAGCGAGATTTTGCCCAGAACAAATCTCTCGATGATTTTTTTGATTGATCGTTGAATATCCAGCATTTAATCTAGCTTTCGGCTCAGTTCCCGCTGCAAATTGAGGATGAAGTTGAACGCCGCAGGGTGTTTTCTCTCAAAATCGGCGCTCTGCTCCTGTGTCATGCGCTCAGAATCCTGGTGTAGATATGGAGGCAAAACATAAGCAGTCTGCGAAGAGTGAATTTGCTTCCCATCCTGACCCCTGACAAACCTGTCTCTATCACCAACCTTTTTGATCAACTCTGACAGACCGCTTAAATCTATATGCCCGTAAATATTCATTACAGTTTGCTCATGTCTCTATCGCCCGTAGCAAATCCTCTATCCCGAAGAGCATAAGTGTCATCTAGGGTTGGTCCACCAAAACGGTCTCCAATTCGCTTGCCACAATCCAATATGGTCTTACCATTCAGAATGTCATTAAGCTGCCCCATAGCTATATCTCGCATCTTTTCTCCGTAATCTGAGATATTGGGAGACACCTGAGCAGAATAATACTTGTCGTAAATAAATGCCGCAGCCAACCTGGCTGAAATTTGATTTATTGGACGAGGAAATGCAATACGCAGAACTCTGGTGGTTTCGCTGGCAATGAACGTAGTAATTATAGGAGATACAGTCGTAAATCGATTGTTGTCAATAATCGTACTAACGAAATGCAGCTCTTCTTTTACAGGATTGGCGTCGTCTCGGATAATCATCTCATCTAGCTCGATGAGATTTGTTGTATCTGATATTTCTACAAGAGGATTGTACTCATCAATATCAGCGTCTAAGTCCCATTGCCCATGAGCGCATTTCTCAAAAGGAGTCTGATACTGCTGAGAAAGGATACCATCAACCTGACTGTCAGCCAACATGATGTAGAACTCAACCAAGTCGTCACTAATACGATTAACATCTCTAGTATCTCCTACGTTGATCAGATTGAACTTCTGATCCGAAGAATTAGGCATAGCACTGGTTAGCGCCTGTCCTAATACCATCTCCACTTCTGTAATGTTTGCGTAACCCATTTCTCTCCTCTATGCACTGTTTACTCCTCTATCTTCAATTTTCTACTGTCCTTATCCTGTGCATTTTCAGAAGAGGCTGCTGATTTCTTGGCTTTATTCTCCACACTAATTGCCTTTAAAAGACATCCATGAGATACAGCGTAAAGGGGGTTATCTGACATACGTACTTTTTTCACCTCAAATGGGAGATCCAAACCACTCATAACCTCACTGAATATATCAATAAAGCCAGGAATGCACGCCGTCCCACCTGCCACAACTATTTCCAGTGGTGTGTCAATTTGACTGTCTAGCTTATTAAATTTTTCTGCAAAGCTATTCAAGGCATTTTCGATCATCGTATGGTAAAAAATCTCTAATGCTGCCTGTTTCATATCTCCACCATCCACGTTTTTCAGATCGAAACTTTTCTCCTTGAAACGAGTAATTGCGGAAACATCTACACCGGCCACTTTAGATGACTCCTTGTCTATCCAATCTCCCGACTGAGCAATCGAAAAGTTTATCAAAGGCATCTTTTTCCAAGCAAAGCAAATGTTTGCCATTCCTGCTCCAAACGAAAACGAAATGCCGCTAAACGGAACGTCTAAACCATCCTCATCAACCGCAGTTGGCTTCTCTGTAAAAATGATCGCTAATGCTTCAGGTATGCACTCAACAGTGTATCCCAAGCTCTTGAGAAAACTGTCCATCATTTTCTTGTGAAATACAACACTCAGGTCTTTGTCAACAGGATCTCCTGGGGCGCAGAAACATAAGACCTCTCCTTTTTCCTTTGGCGGGCCAAGAAGATTCTTGATGATCTGATGAATTATTGCCACGCTTAGCTTCTCTTCACTAGTGTTCAACAACCCGTCCTTCATGGGACGACGAAGCTCCCCTATTTTAGTAACCACAATGTTTTTATCATCAGCTGTGGATTTGATGGTCAGTAGATTTTTCAATCTAATGGCATCTTCGCCAACAATATAATGCTGGTCCTGATGCTTTACAAAAGACCATTTGTTATCTTTAAGTGTATCCTCTGTATCTGCACCGACTGCTGCCTGTAAAAAACAGTTGCGCTCCTTACTGAAAGCGGGCTGCTTAGTTGATTCATCAACTTCTCCTTTTACCAAATACATCGTTCCTACGTCTAAACTCACTGCCATAATTCAGTCTCCTTATATGTCTTCCAATTCATTTGCCATGTCATCAAGATTCTTTTTCTGATTTGTGATAACAAATTTCTTAGCATTTTTGTTCATATGGCTAGTTTCCAATGACTCTGTAATTCGCTGAACTGGCTTCTCGGTTATTTCAGCCAACTTCTCAGGATCAATAGCGGGGCCCAGTTTAGATTCCGAGACAGGAGAGAACGAGCCTATCTGCTTGCGGATATCACTCCTCATGCTTTCAATTTGACTTTTGATCGTATCTGCAATGCCATCCATATTAGGAGATTTCTGCTCCTGTACAGCAGATTCAACCTGTTTGGGCATTTCTTCCCTAACAACCTGTCGTAACATCTCTATTAACTTTTGGTTATCTTCCTTCTCCCGATGAATAACCTTTTCAATAATCTTAACTCGTTCTCTCTGAACAACAGTCTGCTTTTTGACCACACTGCTCTTAACCAGTTGTAGTCGTTTGGAATTCAAAGCATGCTTCAGATCATGGCTTTCTTCCACAGCATCTCTGCGCGCTATTTTTTCCAAATCAATGACCCGCTTTGGACCAATTTCAGCCCGCAAATCTGATAAAACAACTGTTCTGGTTGTCAAATTTCGTACGATATAGATAATCAATCCCCATTAACGACCAATGCTGATACTCGGGTAAGGAGGTGGCTTCTCTTTGCCAAATACCACCACATTCAACTTATGACACTTACTGCAAGTATACATAAGCTGCTGCTCTTTGAAATTTAACTCTATTCGAGCATCATGCTCATCAAAGTTATCACAAAAGCCACAGTGGCAGATGAGGTTATTTATTTCAATATCCGCGTAACCTTCTGATGATTTTATTTTAGCTATCATGGTACATTATACAGGAACATCAGATGAACAGTGTTACACCAAGACTATTAAATACATCCTGTATTGGGTTGATAATTGTGACCGTATCAGAGCCAGCAAACAGAAGACCTACAACTCGACCGCTCATGTCTAAAATGGCCGAACCTGAATCTCCTCCCTGACTCATCGACCCTGTCATAATCTGGCTGTTGAATATTGCCAGACCAGATGTGCCATAATCAACTGTTACAGTTGCATTGAGTTGAATAATTGTCTCGGTTGCATGAAGTGTAGTACGACCATACTTTTGCACAGGCATACCCAATTCTGCGTCCGTCGTACCAGTAGGTGTACCTATTTGTACAATTTGATTAACAATACCATCAGTAGGACGAGCAATAGCGGCATCAACACGATTGGTTACTGCCTGAGGCAAAAAAGCTGCCAAACGATGCTTGCGACCAAGTGTTTTTGCCGCTAAATTAGCAGCTCCAGCAACGCCCTTGGCGATGCTGCATTTAGGAGGGTCCACAGGAGGCGGAGGAGGAACTGTAGAATTGCCGTAGATTATTGGCACAAAATCTTCTAACACACCTATCTCATCTGCTGATGTTCCTCCATCAACAGGACCGGGCTGAAAAATAGCGTCACCTAACTGTGCATCGTTAGAGTTGGCAAGAACATGGTTGTTCGACAGAATCATTTGAACGCCACCCTTTTCTACTATGCATCCAAATGTACCAGCAGTGATGTTTTTATGTCCTATCGAAGTGCCAGGCATCGCTGGCCTAAACTTATCACGAGGGTTGATCTGTTGAGCCACGATATGCCCTACTTCAATCACGTCAACAATAACGCCTTCAATAGATTGAGGAACCACGTCCATTGTTTGAATCTGAGTGGTTGGCAATTTTTTGGTGACGCCAACTACAATGCAAATCTCATCAGTTCGCTCACCATTTACGTATCTATATCCATACCCAACAGATACCACATTAGCCTTTTTTAGGAAATCGTTCTGATGCTTCTTTTGAACTTTTTTAATATCCATTAGTGTCTCCTACTCTTAGATTCGTAACGCTGTTCAATCAAGCCTATGATGGGATGTCTTACTATCGCCTGCTGTGTCAAAGTGATAAAACTGATATTATCGATGCCTTGTAAAATGCTAAAAGCATCCTCCAGGCCATTCTTTGTATGAACATCTGACTGTCTCACATCTCCACAAATCACAAGCTTTGACCCTTCACCTATACGTGTTAATAACATACGCATTTGCTCAGGAGTAGTGTTTTGAGCCTCATCCACTACACAATAACTTTTCTTAAAACTAACTCCCCTCATGTATGCCAATGGCAGAATACGAACACTTGGTTTTCCTTTATCTTTGGATAACAAAGACTTAAGCTCGCTATCACTTATGTACTCAAGTAAAGTGTCAAATATTGGTATCATGTACGGATCAATCTTTTCTTCTATATTTCCTGGCAAAAACCCCAATCGCTCTCCAGCCGCTTCAATCACAGGTCTTGTGAATAGCAACTGTTCGTACTTTTTATTGCACAATGCCTCCAGACCTAAACTAACTGCCAAGTACGTTTTACCTGTACCTGGAGCGCCCTTGACAAAAGTGATGGTACTATTGTAAATGGCTTTGATAAGTTCTTTTTGCTCAGGATTCTTCGCAGTAACAGAGAGTTGTTTGCTTTTTGGCTTGCTTACACGCTTTTTAGACATAGGCTCTTTTTCTTTTTATACAATAGTATCTATCATCTTTGTCCGATCCACACACTACTAGACCACCAAAAATAATATCGGTATTGTATATTTCCCCATACTCCAACAGCAGCTGTTCAATGTGCTCCCAAATAGATTTGCTAATATTGAAAACTTCCCCCTTTAATGCTCTAATGCGGAGGTCTATCAAATCTATTTTGTACATCTCCTTCACATAATCTAGTGTTTCATCTACTTCGTTTTGTAATACCAATTCATACCAACCATCATCCCAAAATGATTTTTTCAAAACCTCTTGTTCAGACCTTGATAAAGAATCAAAATATTTTTCTCGCACCCTTTTAGACTTTGATAAATATTCAAACCAAAAGGTCTTATTTTTTCCGGTCTCATTGTCCATTACACTAACTAGAACTACAATAAAAACAGATCAATTCCTGCATAAAAAGCAGCTGGGCAGATCATGGGTGATAGAACTTTACCCATGTATATCTTCCAAAACGATTAAGTTGCTCCTGTTTAAGACTCGCTTCCTCAAACAAAGATGTATAACACTCTTTCCATGAAACTTTTCTAGTGTGATTAGGCTCAACTTTTGCCATATCTAAAACGAATTGCATTTTAGTACCATCTATTGGGAGTCTATTATCTATGCTTACCATCGCATTTTCAAAACGCATCGAATCAGCTTTTTCATATGCTCTGCCGACCCTATTTGACGATTCAATGGCCAGCCATTGCCGAGCTTTGGCCAACTCGGCATGGACTTCCTCTAATGGGCCATAATTTGCCAACCTCGCAGAGTCATCATCCGATGAATTGACTCTATACAAATGTGGCTCTTCCGTACCTGAAATTATGAACCCGTCTGTCTCGCAAGTTTTTATGAACGATTCTAAATCAGATTCAAATTTCTTCTGACGATCATGGTAAGTGCTAATTAACTCTTGAGGATTGTCTACACGACCAGCTGTCAGTATTATTGCTGCATTCACATCTTCCGTTACTTCAAACCCTAATTTGGTTTTCTTCAAAGAAGATGGAGGCAGTACTGCCGATGCAATCAATAACCCTTTTGTGAAAATTTCACTCGGGGGAATGTTTTTCGTAAAAGGAGAACCGGCTGGTATCAGTCCGGTAAATTTCCACTCAAAAAAATCATTCGGATCTACCACAGTGTAATATGATCCTGGTTCAGAAACAGAAATTGTCAACGCCTTACGAAACCAACTCATTATTTTAATCTCTTGAAATAGGTCTTATCAACACATAACTGCGCCAAAATCATATCCAGTTTATTACTGATCTTATCGACATCATTAGTGTGTATGATTTTATTACCAACTAACTTCTCCGCTAACTTCGTAAATTCCTCAATGTCTTGGATCTGCTTCTTTTCTAATTTCATTATCTCGCTCCAATGGCAGGAACTGACGGCCTGGCCTGAATCGCATCTATGCTCGTTTGCGGCTCCTGCTGACTCACTCCAGGTATATCTGCCTCAATACCATCATTCTGATACGTAGCAGGATGAGGCTGCTGTTGAAGACTCATCTCAACCACACGATTGTATTCGTCCACAATGGCTTCTACATCTACCTTTAACGTCCTATCACGATCACTCCATGCAATGTGAGGATCGCTTGTAGCACTACCAGGCTGAGGCCCCTGAGTCATCTCAAACTGACCCCAAGCATTATCACTTCCCAAAGAAGCATCTTCTATCGATTCTAGCGGAATAAAAAAATCGTTCTTGCCATTGGCCACCTGAACCGACTTACGAAGAATTGCCTGATTAGACATAAACTCCTCTTCTTCAGAATCACCAAAAATGTCGGTCGTAATCGCTGTTGGTAAATTAGCCCTAGATTCAGCCTGCTCCGCAAACTGCTCTTCCTCAGATCTATTCATATTAGACAACTGCTGCTTATTAGTGTAAAATTGCTCTGCCCATCTCTTGCCATGAGCAGCTTCATGAATGATGGTCGTGGCAATCTGAGCAGCAACAGCCTCAACCAACTTCGACATGTTAACTCCAGGAGGAGCAACCAAGTCTGCTTCTCTCGCCAAATGAGATGATGGAATGTGGTTGTGATAAACTTTCATGACTTCTCAGAAATAACCATTTTGTCAAAATTGCGACCGATAACGTCCTCCGCAGAAGATACCAAATAGAATTTTTTGCTAAACAAATGAACTTCAGCACTAGATAGCTTAGAAAGTATCTCCATCAGTCTTTTCAAATTGGGTTTTTCACCCCACAACTCCTCTTTTTTAAGACAATTAACCTGCACCATTATATCATGACGAAAGACCAGCCTGATGTAGCCTTCCTCAACTTTACTGTTTGTCCAACTGATTTTGTTATCACCCAAATCAGAATGATCTAGGTACGAAGAAAGGGTTTCACAATGATCTGTTTCAGGACTGTCAGCTAAAATCAGATCGCCATTCGGAGCAATCCAGTTACCTACCGGATAAGCAAAGCCCGCCAGACCGGCGAGATCCTCGCAAAACATAAGTCAACCGCCATTCTAAGGCTGTACAGCATCCAAAGTTACCGGCTCATTCTCTATTGGAGTAGACGAAATAGGAACTTGTCTTATTGAATCCGGTATGATATTTCTAGGATGAACCAAGAACTCTTCTTCAGACTTATGATCCCTAATCCTATAATGCTTTTGATCAGAATCATAATCCATCACAGTGCCTTTACTAAACGAAGGGGTCAATACAATGCCCTTCCCTTTGCCTTTTCGACTGTCAGTAAAATACCTCACTCTATCGTCAGATCTAAATCTACGCCGAGTTGCTTCTTTTGCCAGATACCTCACCCACCAATTCATAATATGTCCTTCCTAAGAAAAATTCGACTTATATTTTCTCATATACTGCACTAATTGGGAAACATCCTCTCCCCTTTGTCTCTTTTGCTGAATTTCTCTCTCTACATGCTGCAACCAGTCTCCCCAAGCACCTTGAGCCAAACCAACTCCAACGTCCTTCACAACCCGTCCAGTGCCTCTCATGGCCCGTCCAGTACCCTTCATAACATCCATAAACCCTGCATCTTTGTAGTTGTAATTCCATTGAGACGCCACAGGAAGCATAGGAGGCATGGCAGGCTGAGTTATATCCTGAGCATTAGGAGGAGCGCCAGGAGAATCAACTATATCCGGCTGACCTACAAAAGCACTCAAAGCTGATTGCAATTTTCCGATATGAGGAGCAAGCATCTCATTTTCTTGAGCCTTAGCAAATCCCTGATCTATTGCTGGCTTCATCTGTCTCAAAGTGCCCTTCAATTTACGAATCTTAGGACCATATTTGACAGCCGCAGCAGACCCCTTGGGAGCATTTTTCATCAACCAAACACCCAATTTTCCACCTTTGCCCACAACATCGCCAACCAAAGGAATCATTGAAATCAAAGAAAAAGCAGCACTCAAATAATCGCCCTTCTCAATATACCATAAGGCATGAGCACCATCAAAAAATTCACCAACACCAGGAATTACGCCAGCAGCATCCCATACGCCATGAGCCACATCACCAACGCCAATAGCCTCTTTAGGCATATTTGCCAGCGCATGGTTTAACACTTCCTCTACTTCTGATATACCGGCATATAGGCCCATATCTCAGATTCCGCATTTTGAGCAAATAGTCCTACTTAGTTTCTTCATCAGATTTCATCTGCTCAAGAATCTCTTCAATTTTGGCATCATTAATAATCTCCTTTACTTGCGACTCGCTGAGACCAGCCTGCATCATGGACTCCATAACATCAACCCCATGAAGAGCCATAGCCCTTTTGTCCATCGCTTCGCTAAACCCATCATTAATGATCGCCTTGGCCTTCTCAGGATCTAGCTCGATCCTACAGTCCTTGCATCTGAACTGGTCACGATCAGAGCCATAGACCTCTATGCCATCACTGTCACATACCATGCATACATAGTTGTATAGTCCTATAAACTTCATATTGCCCTCCTGGGCGCAAAAAGGCATCCCTCGTGGTTATGTAATATCCTTTTCTCCTTCCTCTCTTTCTTCTTAGAACCCTAGCGCAACCAGAGCCTAACTTTAGGCGCATAGTGTGCTTCATATAGAAGAGGAATAGAAAGAATAGATAAGATAGATAAGAACATAACCAGCCAACAATAACAGTCTCAGTATTACTAGTAAAGCGTGCAGATTAGGAGCTTATAATACCAGTTGGACCAGGACGTAGCCTTCATAGTGAGATCTACATACTCACCCGTTGCCTGGATTTGGGCACTGCCCCACCCGTGATTCCCTTAACGCTGATGACCCATACCCGATTTCTTCAAGCGACCGCAGTCGTCGGGACCCAAGGTGGGGTTATCTAAATTCACATCAACTCGGCATATAGCCTCAATCGTTAAGGACCTACCAGTGGACCCTATTCCGTCTCCTTGCCTTTTTACGAGTAGTCCCTCGTCTGGTTTAAAGAACACCAGCAAACTTCTCGTTATTAGACTGCCCAGGGGAAACGAGAACAAAAACCTGGCTAGTAATGGTTTCATGATCAACTCAATAAACTCAAGCCTTGCCCGCCGCTTGTAGGCAGCCGCAACTACAGCTCTCTTGCCTAGTCAATCACCAATATTATACCGAGTTAGGTGTATAATTCGAGGAGATTTACAATGATCCTGATTGTCAATAGGACACATAAGTTATGAAGAAACTGTTATTTAGATGGGCCATAGGCGATGTAAATACGTCTACGAGGCAATTGTACAGCAATGATGGCTTTTCCTCTTTTCTGAGAATGGCTAAGACTTCCATTCTTAGCTTTCAGAGGCATTTTCCTAGAGCCAGGTTTTTCGTCTTCTACAATGGCGATAACTACGATTATTTTTCGGAATCATTCAACAGAGCCAGTCCAGCTTTGATAAAAGATGTCACTATCCTGGACATTGATCAGTTTGGTAATCCTTATCACTTTAATCCTAAGGACAGTTCTGTTCGTGTGTGGTATAAGTGGGTTCCGTTTCGTTATGACAAGACTGCCACAGAGATCCATGTTGATACCGATATCATCTGCATCAACAAGCCAGACACACTCATAGATCATATGAAGCAGTTTGACATCACTGTCATGTCAGATCGTATGGCTTATTTTTGCGAAGAGGTGTGTGGTGACATGTGGCAAACTCCCATACTGAAAGGCAGGATACCGATCAATTCGGGCCTTTTAGCGCTTAAGCCTAAGGTTTCTTTTGAAGATGAGTATTTGGAGGCCGCCAAGAAAGTTTTATACACTGGTGACGGTCATTCGGTATTTCTTGATGAGCAGGGATGTATCAACATTGGTTTGTATCAGTCCGACAAGACTTTTGCCTTACTTCAGCGAGATGTCAATATCTATGGTCATGAATTTAAGCATCGTATACTTTCAGGTGGTCAGGTGGTCGAAACATGCCACTTCATTGGCTATACGAAGTCTCTGTTTAACCAGATTGAACCAATGATTTATCGTCGCATTATGGACGAAAACTACACTGTATCAGACTTCTATGCTGATGTTATTTGCAACAGGGATGAGCGGGTCAGTAGGTTTGCTGGATTTTTACAGGAGCCTGGACCTTCTTGGAATCAACCTCAACCTCAGCTGATGCCGCCTCAAGCATCTGGACATACTTCAACGGCCCATAATTCTTATGGAAGCTCGCTGGGCAGTGCAGATTCAGCCATACCGTTTTAGCCCCACCAATTCTCCATCTCATCTGGCTCTGGGGTTTCCATTTCTTCTACTTCGTTCTCGAATGGGTCAAACTGATAGTTTTGTATTAGCCATTGTCTGACTTTCTCTTTGAAATTAGGGTGGAGTTGTCCATTCTGTTGAAGTTCAGGCGGAACTTCCTTGAGCCATTCTATAAAAACTGCTCTTGGTCCCTCCTGAGCGTTAAATTCATTGCCGAGATCATATTCAGATTCTTGTAATTCTGGCATCCGCTGTAAGCTAACTTCGAAAAACTTCTGAATATGGATCTCCCACTGAACAGGGTCAAAGTTTGCTACTTTTTGTAGCCAATTTTTCTTCATTGCTATCCTTCCTCCTTCGGCTGGTATGTCTATTTCATACCATTTATTTCCGCCTACATCTACTGGTTTAGCTCCATACTGTTGTGCAGTACCATCATAAACTCTATCAAAGAGTACTTTAGTTTCCGGCCTGGAATAACTAGCCCATCTGGACTGGAGATACTCCGATGAGGCTATCCGGACTTTTGTAAACCCACGATTTTGGGCTTCTCTCATGGCTACGTTAAAGAAAATCGGTATCCAATCTTTGAATGTATTTTCTACCCTAGACTTATAGTCATGCCACTGCGGGTAGTTTTTGACGTATCTCGCAGCACCCTCACCAGTCCCTTTTGAAAAGTCTCTTTCTTCGAACTTCGCCAGCTGCTCTTGAAGTGCTATGATTCTTTGCTCTGTTTTGGATGTGTCAAACGTATCGGACACTTGTGACAATTGTCCAAGCAGTCTGTCTATCAACTGTTGATTTTTGATGTATTTAGGGGAGTTTGTATCAACGACATCAGGTGCCATTGAAACTTCTCTAAGAAGTCCCTCTAAGCTTGCCTTAAGCTTTGTATATTGATTATTTGGCTCAGGAGGCATGTCTGCGATATATGGTGATACAGACTGCAATTGTTGTCTAACTTCGTCAATTCGTTGCTGCATCTGTTGTCGTGGTGTAATTTCGTTCTCTAGGCGTATGTTATCAATCTTCCCGATCAATCGCTGTTTAGGAGAAGTGACATTTTGTAGACTTGCTTGCAGCTTAGTAATCTCTTTTCCGATCCTTGCCTGCTCTACTTCGTGTTGCTTTTTTGATTTTTCGGGATCACGCATATGGACTGTGCGCTGCATGATATCACTTTGTACTTCAGCGACATATAGAATTTTGTTGACATAATCTGCAAATCCGCCAACCCATCCTAAAGCTGGTAGGCCACCTGGATCGCCTGTGCTATGAATCCCCATCTCCTCAAGAAGTTCTCTTGGAATTTTTGCTAGATACTCTTTATCGGGAGCAATGGACACTCTGAACGACTCCGCACCTGGCCCTGGTCTGGATCCGGTTCCGCCTGGGAAATTTCTTCTTTCCAATAAATATGAATGACCGAAAGGTTTATTGGAAATTCCAAGATCTTTCATGCGTTGCAAATTTTCAGGAGTCATGTTGTAATACTTCTCTTCGAGCATGTAATGAAGTTTGTCAATTTCTTTCTGTCGTTCCACCATTAATTCTCTAGCAGCCTGTGCTGCCTCTGCTGCTTGGATTTCTCTCCTTGCTCTTTCTTCTTCTCTGAGCCTTGCTCTCTCTTCTACTCCTCTTGTGTGTTCTGCAATATCTCCCTGCATGCCTTCTAACTCTGACATAAGCTGCGACCTCACGTCATTAGGATCTGCTTGCCACTGCAATAGCCTATCCTCAGGCTGTCGCTGTTGCCATCTAGTTAATTTTTCCAATTGTGTTTCAGGGTTTGGATCTCGTAAGATCGATTCCAGTTCCTCGAACTCACGTATTTCATCTGCAATCCTAAGCTGCTCCTCCCGTTGTTGCCTGGCCAACTCTTCCGCCGCCGCAGCTTGTTCTCTCTCAATACGGGCTTGTTCCATAGCTTCGGCACGTTGCTGTACCGATAGATTTCGTAACTCTTCTAATTCGGTATCGATAAAATGAGGTGGCTCGTAGCCAGTTTCGATTGCCTCTTTGAGTCCTTCGATAACTTTTTCTGGTTCGGTTTCAAGTCCCATGAAATCATTGTTGAAGATGAATTTTAGCACTTCATCTTGCTGTATGATATTTTGTATTCCTTGTACATAAAGTTGGATGTAAGATCCAGATTCTTCCGCTCCAGGCATGATCGATTTATCGTCACCTAGAGATCTTCCGATATCTAGTATAGTACCCAAGGTCAGAGCATATCTCCAGTCTTCATCTGCTGATTCTGGTTCAAAAGGTTCGTAATCTTGGAGGGCTTTTGGCAGTTCTTTTATGCCAGTTTCGTGTTCTAGTTCTCTTTCCTTTTCGTGGAAATAGTCGCTATCGCTTTGTGAAATGGCCTCCTCGGCGTTCTCTTTTAGTCCACCCTGTCCATTCATATTTTGTTCTTTATACCACTCAAATAACTCTGTCTCGAAATCATTGGCTAAATTATTAAGAAGCGTATCCTCATCGATCCACGGTGGGAAGTTTCCATCACGTTCAAACTCTTTTCTTCTACCATAGTGATTACTATTCTCTTCATCTATAATAGGTTTCATCATTTCGCCAGTATACGCAGCAAGAACATCTAAAAATGCTTCTTCTTCCTGTGTGCTGCCATTCGGGTCTATTGCTAAGGCTCTGGTGGCGACACCATAAGCATTAATAACATCTTGCATTGAAGTATCAACAGGACGTGCTTCGTCCATCATATCGTCCCATTTACGCATATCAAACATGAGACGGTTAAACATATGTTGGTTAGGCAGGCCGAGAATATCTCTAGGAGTTCTAATGCGATTGCCTGGAGCCGAAGTCGGCGGAATCCAGACATCGCCTTCCCATGCTCCTGGTGCTGTTTGAACTCGCTGACGGCGATAGCCGGTGGGAATTCGACCTTCTCTCTTTTCCCATGAAAAAGAACTACGAAATGCCACATCGGATTCGTATATTGTAAAATCTTCAGTACTAGCATTTGCTTCAGACTCTTCTAGCTTTGACAGAAAGGACCACATATCCTCTTCTCTTTGGTGTGTAAAATTAAAATCACCAACATACATTTCGACATACTGGTCGATCTCATTATCAAGTTCGTAATCATCTATTATTCTGTCATAGTCTGGCTCATGCTTAATTGTATCAGCGACAGCCTCGAACATAGTGTCCATCAATTCCATGATAGACTTAATTCGTCCAATAGTCTCAGGATGCATGGACCTCAATCTGCGAAGCTCTTCAATTTCAGGACCTTCAATGAGATACCCTTGATTAGGATCATCTACATCTTTCCTCCCAAGCAATGCAGATAGGTTCTGTAAGGTCAATCCCTCTTGCTGGGCGTACTTTAGCAATGATTTATGCAGCCAACTCATTCTAGAAATTCCTCTGCCCAATTCTCTTGCCACTGCTTCTCCCAGTCTTCATGAGGAAGATGATGCTGATGAGACATAAGTTCTTCCGGACTCATATGTTCCATATGCCTCTGTTTTGCCATCTCATAAAACTCTGCCAATTCTTCATCATTTTGAGGCAAAGATTCATGATGTTCTGTGTCTATACGAAGAGCATCCTTAATAGTGAAGACACCGATTACTCTTGCTCTAGTAGGATCATGTACAAAAAACTCGTTTCCCATTCCTCTGCTAACCTGCTGATACTCCTTTGGATCGACAGCAGACATGTCAATCATGGCAGCATACTTGCGATCTGGGGCATAAGAAGTGGCCCAATAGTCCAGATGAGACGTAATCATAAGATGCCCTGGATCCATTTTGTTCAAAGCCATGCTCGACATGTCTCTCGGTCCTTTTTCGGGATCTATGAAGAAATTAGGATCGTTGGTCACATGCCAGTACATACCATGCTTGATTTGTCCGGCGAAGGCATTGCGAAAGTCTTCAAATGTTGGGCATTTCTTTGCCTCTGCGGCCAAGCCTGCGAGCATGGGAGAGATTTCTTGTTGTGATATTTTATGCAGCCAGCTCAAAGAAGATGCTCCGATAGACGGTGGCCATGTGCCTGGCTTATCTCTCAATCTGACAGGTACAAGAACGCCTTCATCCTCTGTTTCTTCAGGTTCTACTCCATAGGGTGTATCGTCATATGAGGTTATTACAGGATCAGGCGCGTTTATCTCATCCTCATTGTTATCATCAAAGTCACTCAATATCAGGCTTTCTATAGTTTCTAGGATATTATACGGAGTGAATTCTTCTTTTGAAAGTTCAATAGGCCCGAGTATTTTTTGGTTTTCGATTTGCTCGCCAATATGTCTGCTTTTCACGTAACAAGAGACACTCATCAAATTAGCATCAATGTTCTCTAGCCCACGAACTCGGTCAGTTCGGTATATGCTAGGACTCTTACGGTCGTAAGTGATGAATGCTTCCATTTTTCTGTCAAAGGTAAGACTGGCAAAGCATTCATACATCTTGAGTTTTCTATACAGCCTAAATCGAAGATCTAGTTCAAATTCATATGATTCAACTCCTACTGGTGGCGTATTAGTATACGAGTTTCCTTGGTAGACTATTTCATGATCACCATGAGGCCAGGTTTTTGGCGGAAGAGGATTAAACTTCATTTCCAAGACTTTGGTCATGTGGTGTTGAGCATTACGCCACCAATCACGCTCAAGTTGTGATAGTTTCTGTAGCCAGTTCATCTTCTGCTCCAATCAGCAAAAGGATTGCGAGGATAGCCAGCTATGCTACCTGCATCGATATAGATGGAATCGCCTATTCTGGGAGCTACAGTAATCTCCACAGTGTCTCTATGCAGCCCTTGTCGGGGCGCATTTGCTGCATGGTAGACCAAATTAGGTTCTACAATCAAACAGGGGTTCATTCCGATTGCCTGCAAAATCTTTGTTTTCGATCTCCCAGCGTAGGCTTCGAAACACCCATGATTTGGAGTTATGTTGCCATCAAACATCATAAGCTTGAAGCAATTAGGAGCCAGACCATCAAAATGAAATCCCACTGATCCCTCCTTTGTAGATGAGCCTGGACTCTGTGGGGCAGGCAAATATCTCCAAACCCTAATATTCACCGCTCCGAAATTGGCTCCATAATAGTGACGAATTATGTTCCCAATCTCGCTTTCATCAAACAAAGTTTTCACTCCACGAAGTTCATCATCGGTGAGATATTCTATAGGTATCTGGTTGGGAGTTCGGCCACCTTGAGTGTATTCTTTGCGAGTTACACCTTTGGGGCTGTAGTTTTTTGGCAAGTTTTTACAGACACTGTCTAGCCTGTTGAAGATAGTCTTGAGGCCGGAATTCACTATCTTGGATTTCTCATTGCCTTGCAAGAGACAATACTTGTTCTTTCTAAAATGCTGCAAAATAGATTCACTCTCATCGGAGATCTTCGGAGGAGTTTCAAATAAAGCATAGCATACTTTTGCGATTGACATGTACAGGTCATAATGTCTATTTATGTCTGCTTTGGATATAGACACTCCTAAGGCATCGCATTTTTCTTGTATTCGGCTCCAGTATTTTTGCTTCAATCGTAGTTTTTCGGAGACATCTATGCGATCTGCGATAGACAGACATTCACTATTAAGGTTACTGCCAATCGAAGAGACGAACTTTTCTATCAAGGATTCAGTCATAGACTTCCTTACATTTAGACGCCGCTCTTGAATAGCATTCTAAACCAACGGCTACGTCCACCTGGAAGTGTGAATTCCGGCACAGTGATAGTCCTAGTCAATCCGACATAGGGTCCATATTTCTTTTGCTCTAGCATCTTGTCTCTTGCTTCCTCGTAGTTTTTTTTGGCCGTTTCCATTTGGTTAAACACTTTACTTGAGCGTTCAAGGCTGCCAAAAATCTTGGTTGGTTGCTGGAAGTTGATATCCATCATCCATCTACGATAAACATCGACAGCAGCAGAGTACACTACAACTGGAGCCCACTCCACAGAGATGTTGGTTATAGAGTTGAATGTGGCTGGCGGCCAGATGTTGAATATATTGATTCCATTTTCTATAAAATTGTCAATCTCGTCATCGGCGAACCATCTGAAGTTGTAATCTACAGACACCGTATCTTGCTGGAGCAAAGGAGAGTCAAATATGATTTTGCCATTTAGATAGTCAATCGTAAATCCAGAATCTCTGAGTTGACCATTTAACATTACTCTCGCGCCTGCTGGCTGATTCCATTTTTTGAAAGACAGATGTGCCTCTGTCCTGCTTCTGTTCATGATTGCCGGTTCATTAAAAATGGGTATGCGCTGAGTCGTACCAATCAAGGATTCTGTGAATTTCCGGAGGGCAAACAATCTTCTGTTGACAGGTCCTGAGATAGATTTCTCTCTAATGACAAAACTGTCCACAAAAGTCTTTGTTTCCGGTCCTGTTGTGGTCTCAGCAACGTAGGTCAGGGTAATGGTATATGCTCCGATGACAGCAGTGGTAGGAATGTTCCAGGTGAGACCAAATTCTCCCAGATCAAACCTATCAAAAAAATCGATTGTCGCTGCTATATCTCCGTTAGGGTCGATAACAACTGCACCAACATCTGAGGGATCGTATAGGTTTCCGTCGATATCTGTGAATGTATAGAAAAAAAGTGCAGACGTACCGGCGCTAAAATCTCCCTGACCATGAAGCTCCGATTCGCCGGGAGTTACGATAACTGGGGTAAGTTGATTGCCTGGATTTGCCATAATTTCTCCTATGAGGTTCTGTGTATAATATACAGTGACTTGAATCTAGAATCCTTTGATGGTTTGCTGAAATGGACGAAATACAGTACCTGAAAGATCATAGACGGTTTGCAGAATTAGTAATCAAATCCGAGTCTGTACAGTCATCCAAGTTTATACTCAAAAACTTTCTCTGTCCAGGCGATTTGATTATGCTCAGTGCGTGCATTAGAGATATCAAGAAGTGGTATCCTCACATAAAAATCGATGTAAAAACCTCTTGCGACGAAATCTGGCTAAACAATCCACATCTCACAGCTCTGAATGCCTCAGATCCTGATGTGGTAGAGATAGATACGCACTATGACATCATTCATCAATCAAATCAGAACATAGACAGACACTTTATACACGGTTTTATTGATGATTTTAACAGGCAAACCGGCTACGCTGTCAAGTTAACCGACTTTAAAGGCGATCTTCATCTAACCGAAGAAGAGATCACCAAACCAGTATTTGAGGATCAACCTGATGATTTTGTAGTTTTGGTTGCTGGCGGCAAGACAGACTACATGACAAAATGGTGGTGGCCTCAGGCATGGAAAAAAGTGCTAGATTTGTGTCCAGATATTCAATTCATTCAAATAGGCAAACGAGAGAGAAGAGACCCTGCATCTAAAGAAGGGATCGACCATATTCACACGCCAATAGAATCTAAGAACTGCATTAACAAAGTTGACAAAACATCAATAAGAGATGTGATGAGGTTGGTTTATCAATCAAAAGGTGTCTTATCTGTTGTAACTGCAATGATGCATATGGCAGCATGCTTCGAAAAGCATGCTGCCGTGGTAGCAGGAGGGCACGAACCCTGGTGGTGGGAGAGATATCCAGGCCACGACTACTTTCATACTATCGGCAGATTAGCTTGCTGTAAAGACGGTGGTTGTTGGCAAGGTGAGTGTGAAAACAAAAACTCTAGCGGACATCAAAAATGCCTGGAGCTGATTGATCCAGCAGACGTAGCCAGCGCTATTAAGAGGTGGTTTTAAGTATGGGCATAAGTATACAAACATGGGATTTCCTTCATGAAGCAATGGCTACTGCTATGGCAATGAATGACGGTTCACAAATAGCAATGTGCGAATTAGGTAATCAACGATTCCGAGGAAGCCTTGATGTTCCTACAGAGAAGGCAAAGGATTATTTTGAAGGCATAGGCATCAAGCATGTCTCTATAGACATAAATGGGCTTGATGGAAGCTTGAAGCACAACCTGGCAAAACCTATCTATGTCGAGAGTATGATGGGACGATTTGACATAGTAACAAATTTCGGCACTAGTGAACATGTATCAGACCAGTATGAGTGCTTCAAAAACATGCATAATCTTTGTAGGCATGGTGGCATATTTATTCATGCTGTTCCAAAAATAGGCAGTTGGCGCAGACACTGTAGATTCAGATATACAATGGATTTTTTCCACGATTTATCTTCCAAGTGTCAATACGAACCTATTATTTTGAAAGAAATTAAACACCCTAAAAAGAAAGGCAAAAAACTTATCTGCGCCAGCATGAGAAAGAGCTTTGATGTGCCTTTTATTCCGCTAGATTTTTTCAGCATGTCTGGTATTGATGATGCAAGTCAATAAGATTTTTGGTATAGGGCTGCCTCGAACTGGTACATCTTCTCTCAGCAAGGCATTGAGGATACTAGGGTTTGATGTACATCATTCTAAGCCACGATTTCAAATCTATCGTTACATGAATTATCCGAAACGTCGTCACAAGCCAAGGTACAGCTTGAAATTCTTGGACGACCCCAATGCCCCTTATCAAGGGTTTACTGATACGCCAGGCAATCTTGTCTATAAGGAGATGGACGAAACCTATCCTGATAGCAAATTCATTCTCACCGTACGCAGAAACAAAGAGGAGTGGCATCACAGCTGCCAACAACATTGGAGTCGTCGTCCATCTCTGGAAAGAGGGGATACGCTGCGATACTTTCGTAATGCTCTGTTTGGGTGTGCAGACTATGATCAAGAGAAATTCCAGGCAACATATGACCGCCATGACAAGGGAGTAATAGAGCACTTCGGAAACAGAGACAGCTTGCTGATTATGGATATTTGTGCGGGAGATCATTGGGAAAAACTATGTCCCTTTCTAGATGTTCCGATACCCGACAAGCGGTTTCCTTGGAAGCATAGAACGAAATGAATGTAGAAATACTTGTTCTAACAAATGGATCTACCTCATTAGAATGGACAATGCGATCTCTCGACAACCAGACGGTCAAGCGCCCTGTCAGAGTAATGAAAGACATGCAAGTAATCGACGCCATGAGGGCGTTTATTTCGGAGTGTGAAACGGACTACTTTGTCAAAGTTGATGATGACTTTCATTTGCATCCATATGCCATAGAATTCTTGGAGTGGTTATTAGATCTAATCCCTCAATCTTCTTTGTATGTTTGTAATTTATGGGAGCCTTGGGCACGGAGATTTAGAAGGGGCATCAAGGTTTATCAATTGGAGGACTTAAAAAACATACCTTTGAGAGCAAAGCCAGGCACAGGGCGTATAGACCGCAATTATTTGAACGATCTGGTTGAACAAAACAAGAAGGTTGTAATAGACCATAGTACTGTTGGCATACACTCGTTACGTGAAGAAGAAGACCGGAAAAAGTATACCAAATTATGGGGCCGTCGATGGCGTGGAAGCTCATGGATGAAAGGAACTCCAATTAGAGAGAAATTCACGCAAGAACAGCAGTATAATATGCTGGAAGAGATACCTTATCATAATACGAAATCACGATTTGGTGATTTTATAGAGCAAAAACATATGCCAAAAACTATCAAGGCCAATATGGATAATAGAACACCTTGGGTAATGCATCTATGGAAAGACTTCAAAAGAGTTCAGAAATCAATTGCCACGTTGGATTTTTCAGATCTCAAGATAGACATCTCTACGGTTAGTGGCAAACAGGCATCGAGACTGTGGTTCAAATGCCTTCAGAGTAGCGCAGAGATAAGCAAAGTTATGGAGATGCTGGCAGGAGCTGACGTTGTACTGGAAATTGGTTTAGGCTGGGGCGCAACACACTTTTTGCTATCAAAAGTGGCTCACGAAGTAATTTCGATTGACAAGAAATTTTCAAACCTGGTATTGTGTTCATACATAATGAAAAAAGTTCACAAACTTGACAACTCTCAGTTCGTCACGGGAGACTCAACTGATGTCAAGACTGTCGAAGCTGTCAAAAAAATACTAGGTGATCGACAACTCGATGCGGTGTACATAGATGCCAATCATCGATATGAATATGTTATGAAAGACCATGATCTATATGCTCCATTGGTAAGAGATGGTGGCATGGTGTTTTTTCATGATTATGTCCACGAACCAGGAGTCCATAAAGCTGTTGATGAGATTGAAAAATCTCACAGGGACATGAGAGTTATCGTAGGAAAAGGAAAGCTAGGCACAGCATGGTATGTAAAGTAAAAACGATAGGTATATTCTCCAAACTGGGCATGCCAGGAGGCAGTGAAAACAGGGTCACACAATTAGCCAACTCTTTCAGCGAAATCATGTCTACCTACATATTCGCAGAGAAGAACCTCAGCGATAAGTTGAAGCCTCAACTAAATGCTGGTGTAATTTTACGTGAAAATACCATGACCAATCAGCAGTACCAGTATGAGCTGTCAGGCGTGGACATTCTAATAGTGGTCAACTCAGACAGTTGTAGTTTTTGTAAACCATCATACTGGGATGGGACACAGGCAAAGCATCATACGAGCAATATTGATATTTCTCAGATTCCACATTTGGCGTTCTTATTTAACTATGTTGTTGGACCTGGAGCGAATCTTTTTGACCTTCACAAGATCAACCCCAACATAAAAATTCTTGCGACATCAGAGTGGTTCGTAAATTTGTTTAACACAGAAACGAAGTTTGGAAAATTACGCACTCTTAATCTTCCGATTATGTCCATTGATTCTCCAATCAGCACCAAGATAGATGTGCCAAAGAAGCCATCAGACAAGATCCGCATCAATAGGCATTCAATGTCATTTGCATACAAGCACGATGAAGACAATTTGATTATTGTGAAGGAGTTGTGCAAGCGATACGGCGATGCAATATCATTTAATTGGATGGGAGTGCCAGATACCGTTAGAGATACAAATTCTAATTCTAAAAAGGACAAAGTTGAATACAGGAAGATTCTTGAGTCTTATTCACAGATGAAGATTAGCAAGACGTATTCTTCAACCATCGCAGACTTTTTGTCTGAAACGGATATCATGTTCAATTACATCAGTCGCTTTCGAAAAGAGCCATGGCCACGTACGACTGCTGAAGCGATGATGGCAAGTTGTTGCGTTGTGACTAACAACAATTATGGTATGGCGGAGCAAATAGATCATGAAAGAAATGGCTACTTGTTTGACCATACAGATCACGCCTTGCAAATACTGTGTGATCTAATTGATAATCCTATCAAAATCCGACAGATGGGATCAAAAGCAGTGATTAAGGCGAAAGATCAATTTGCATCTGATAAAATACGAGACAAGATGTTGAAATTCATCTGTGGTTAGTCAGACATTATGCCTTCTAGGTCTATTGTTCCAAAGCCCACATCTTTTACTCCATTATCCATTTTAATAGCATACTTCTTCAAATGAGCCATCATTTGTGATGGCGTCTCACATGGAGTATTGCTGTCGCAATTGCTATCGCGATGCTTAGATAAAATCAGAGCACATATGCCTGTCATTATCGGACAAGCATAGCTTGTCCCACTGCTCTTACAGAAATTATTCTTCAGGTGGGTGGAGTATATATCAACACCAGGCATGGCACATGTAACATTGATTCCGCGAGATGAAAATTTTGCCACTCTATGCTTCTTGTCGTAAGCAGCCACACCTATTACTTCTGGATATCTTGCTGGAAATGCTACATCATAATGTCTTTTGCCAGTATTGCCTGTAGCAGCCACAATTATGATATTCTTTCTATGTGCCTTCTGGATGATCTTATGTAGCGGTTTGAAATCAAAAAACATGCCTGCTGATATAGAAATGATATCGACACCTTGTTTTATGCTCCAGTCTATAGATCGGACCAAGGAGGCAGGTTCTCCTCTTCCTGCATCATCTATTCCTTTGGCGAAGTATAGAGATGCCTTAGGGGCAACTCCAATAATGCCTTCATTGTTTTTTTCGGCAGCCACGATTCCTGATACGAAGGTTGAATGGCCGTTGCGATCTAGCAAAGTTTCTGAATCGGTGAAATTAACTGAAGCCACTTTGTTGTTCTCGATCTCAAAGTGCTCACTTTCTCCGCTGTCGATTATGGCTATTTTTATTCCAGAGCCTAATGTTTGACGGTGTATTTTTGGGATATGCAAATCAATCAGACCCCAGTCGTATACTTCGGACATAGCCTGAAGTACAAATTCTGGATTTAGATCAGGTAATTGTATTGCTGGTAGCATGTCTGTGTATAGTGATTTCTTACAGGAAATCCTACTTAAACTGTTACCAATTTACCTTTTTTGAAAAACTCAAGTTTGTATGACAAGGGTTTGGAATAGAAGGTGATGTTTTTACGAAGAGCCAAACCGGCATGTAGTACGAAAAGATCATCTGTGTGTATATGCGAATATTTATTGATAGTATCGAATTTAGGAAGTAGTTTTCGTGGTAGTTTAAAGGCATCACAATCGTCAACAGGTATATTTACACCAATTTTACCACACTCGGCTATTTGTTTTGATTTGGGATAATAACTCAATCCATATCCTTCTCCATGCCATTTCAAATCTGCGAGTCCGTAATAAAGGTCAAGGATGTTTTTATTTGTGTTGATTGTTCCATTTTTGACCTTATCGAAGAATTCTGCTGTTCTGTCTACAGGCCCATTTTTGTTGAATCCATGATATTTTTTGGCTTGAGTAACTGAAGCATATGCACAGGATTTTTTATCGTTAAAGGGATTGATGCAGATGTCAGGCTTGAATATCTTAGATAGCACATCGAAATTAACCTCCGCATCCACGTCGAAATAGGATTGAATTCGTTTATTGTACTTAATGAGATCAAAAAATAGAGGGTTGCCAATCCAAATTACTTTTGAATTGTGATAAGCCTTCTGCAAGCCTATAAGTAGGCTTAGGACAGGGAACACTTCGTGTTGTTCACCAGACTGTATGACAACAATTTTCATTCAGATTCAAGCCAGTCAACTAAGTCGGGGCTGTTCAGATAGCCAGATCCACCGCTCTCGTTCTCTTTGTAGCCATTTTTGACATCTTCAGTGTAGTCTGTCTTTACTAATATTCCGATACTGTCTAAGTCTTCCAAGAGTCCACGAGCATTTTGGTAAGTGGTCTGCATCAAGAGCTTTTTGAAGAACTTATATTGAGCATCTTCTCTTCTTTCTGAAGAGTTATCACCTGGTGTTTCTTGTTCTCTCAGTTCAAGTGTAAACTTCATTATGGACATAATACGATGATAAATCATCCGCCCAATCTGGGTATCTTCTTCTGTCATTTCACATCTCCTATTCAGTATCAGTCAACTAAAATCGGGATAGCAGTCGGCCCGCCAAGGCCATCAACGCCTCCCGCCTCTGCAACATCTTCTGCTCGTAATCCTGGCTGAACCAAAATTCTGTCCAACGCTCTATCAGTAGGCGATATTTTTTGCTTCATCTTGTGTATATTTTTCTTCACATATTCTGCGTTTACAATTTCTATTTTTCCCTTTGCCAACAGTGATTTATATTGAGAGCTTGAATCAAGCTCTTCTTTTATGGGATCTAAAGGAATGAAATGCCACTTGTTAGTAAGTCTTAAAATGCCTTCTGGGAACCTGTCATGATCAAGATCTTGAATGAGAATGTATCCCTTATGCCTGGGATGTATGTATTCAGAACTCCAAGGAATCTCCTTTGATGGCGCACCAGAGTGGCCGATATTGATGGCCTTCTTTTTTTGGAAATTCTCATCTAGCATTCCTGTAAACCGACTGACCTCTTCAGGTTCTTCTACGTTATTCAGCATCTTCATTTCACCTTGCAGCCAATCTCCAAATTGAGACTTAGTAATATAGTGTCCACGTTGTACATACAAAATATCATCATTCGGAATGTGATCTAGGACATTCTCGTCACCCGCATCTACACTCCTCATAGGCTCCCTGTCTGTGCAAATATATATCTTTTCTGAATTGGCATCATAGAATATAATAACCATTATTGTTTCCTTAGCTTTTCCTGTACTTGCTTTAACCGCTCTATTGCAGAGTTTGTTGTGTGAGCCCAAGTAAATCTTTGTCTCAAATAACGCTGCATTTTGATATTCTTCTGTCGAGGTTCGGTCTTATCCTCAAATACATGACGCATCGTCTGCCGAACCTGTTGATGTACTTCTGGTGATGTCAGGGCAGGAAATTGTTGCCCGTCCCAGTAGTGTAAATGCATCTGCCCACGTTGCATCTCTACAAGACGATCAATCTCTATAAGATAAGCATGATCAGAATCCAAATAACCCTGCTGTCCTGAACAGTTTGTCATAATAACCGGCAGTCCACACATAGTTGCTTCTAATGCAGGTAAATTTCCTCCTTCTCCTCTCGAAGTTAGAATAAAAGCATCCGCTGCTCGATATATCTTGGGCATATCCTTTTCTGGAGTGACTTGGCTATACCTCGCTACATGTGGCAAATCCTTGTTAGGAAAGTTCTTCATTATCTCATCGATGTCGTTCTCTATCTTAGATCGGTGATACTTAGAATTGCCAGTCTGAAATCTACTAACAATCAGTAGTGACACTTCTTCTTGAGAGTCAAACTCATCAAAGTAAGCTTTGAGCAAGACATCGTATCCTTTTCTATAATTCCAGCCGAATACTGAAACGAACACAAAGTCCTTTATGTTTGGCTTAAAGTTGAATCTAGGGCCTTTCTCAGTATACAGTTCGGTATCGACTCCAGTAATAACCGCATAGACGGGCTTGTCAACATGCTTGCGAAGCACAGATGCAGACCATTCGGAAGTCAACCATATTTCATCGTACATCTGGCAACATTCCGCAAATTGATCAGGCAGTGTATAAGATTCTATGGTAGTATATAAGATCTTGTACTTTGCACTTGAGCCATCGGCAAACGAAGGGATGATGCTGTCGATCCGAATATGGTCCCTCGAAACCTTGTTTTTGCCCATGCGAACTATCGGAGCAAGTTCGTCTTCACGAAGCTGGTTTTGCCCTCTTTTGGCATCAACCTGAACTTTAACACCTGCCTTTTCCAGGCAGATTGCTAGATTTCTATTCACTTTGCCATAACCGCTGGCATCGTAGAAGATACCGTGAATTTTAACCTCAAGCTGTCCATCACAGACAGCCAGTGGCGGTGGAGGTGTCTCTTCTATTTTTTCGGTCTCCTCAATGTCCTCTGTTTGGTCTGCTTTTTCGGCAAGTTTCTTCTTCATATACATCAAGGATGCTTCTATTCGCTCTTCTGGATCGTGCTCTACAACTTTTAAGATACCAGATAAAATGAATGATCGCAGACATTTGGATCTTTTCAGTTTATCCGGGCTGATATACTCCACCTCATTATCACGATAAGGCATATGTTCTTCCAGATCGCTGACATAAAGTGTATTCTTAGTTTCGTTGATTATTTTCACTGTAAGCCCATGTCCTAACGTCTGTGCATTATACAGTTTCTGTATAATGTGCTGTGAACATAGAGCTTAACAACCCTGCAAAGATCGATTTGACCATGAGAACACATGAGGGTGAAGTTGAGACGCTCTACTGGAAATTAGAAGACTTTTTGTACAAGGGGCAGATGGATGATGCCAAAGCATTTTTCGAAATGCTTGCCTACATAGCGAAGCATCGCAAAGAATTGCTCGCGAAAACTTTGAAGCCCCGACATCTGAATCGTCTCAAAGAGATCTCTCAAGAGATTGATGGAGGATCGATTACAAAGAAGTATGAGAGCATTAAAATCAAAATGGCAACATCGGCCAGGTCTCTGCCGTTTAAGTCCGAAAAAGAGCTTAATGAGCATCTGTGTGACAATGTAGACGTACTCTCAAAGGCATTAGAAGACGAAATCATTCGTATCAGATCAGAAGTACAGACAGATTGTGAATATCGATGCGACATCGTCGCTGAGAGCAAAAACAAGTTCTACCCTATAGAGCTAAAAATGAGACAAGCAACTCATGCGGTTGTCAGCCAAATACACAAATATTGCTTCTACTTCTATCGCCAACTACGGTATGGCATGTACAAAGACATTCAAGGAGTAACCATTTCAAATGGCTTCGATGATTGGAGCATCAATGAGCTGAGGAAGACTGGTATCAGGATATTTGAAATGGTTCCTGAGTCAAAAAACATTTCTTTACGAGAAATCCAGTAGGAATTCACGTCTCAATCCAAGTACTGTGTCGATATGAATTGGCTGCAAAAGATAGCAATAGACCAATACGACCTTCGCCGAGACGGCAAGTTGAAGTTTCGTGGTACGGCCAATGAATGCTACATAAAGCTTCAGAAATCGCAAAGTCAGTCTTGGGATTGGGCAATTAAATACGAAGGCTGGACAATCAGCCCCATTATGGAAGACTGGCGAAATTACGTTGGCAAATCTTAATGAACTGGCTTCAGAAACTATCGCAGCGTGACCCGTGGTCTATGACTAACGATGAGTTTCTAGCGCATCATAACACTGGCTACATAGAACCATATCGAGAACCATATGATCTAGAAAAGATCAAAGATCTTGCGGGCGACAAGAGCAGATATCCCATTCTTCTAAAACGAATGAATATTAGCGGCATGGATGTTGAATTCAGGCAGCGAGAAGAAAAACAGAACTATGTGCGAACTGATGAGGAAGGGGAAATAGTACGTGACGGTCGAGGGTTGGCGACATATTTGGATGATGAAGAGGTTCTAGAAAAAGATGTACCATTAAACGACCCTTTGATTCAACTTTGGGTAGGTGACACTCCGGTAGGATGGATTGGACCAAGTTTCGGCGCTACAGAATTATTCATTGCCAAAGAGCTTTGGCAGAAAGGTCTTGGTTCAGCTGCTTTGAAACTCTGGTTAGAGATGTACCCGACCAGAGGACATAAGCCTAGTATATTAGGACAGATGACCGGAGTTGGACAGAATACCGTCAGGAAGGTTCACAGAGATCTTGTAGACGAAGCCATTCAGAGAGGGGAAGACGTTCCTGACAACATAAGAGAAGAGCATGCCATATCAAGTGCAAGGCCGCAACATGAGAGATTTTAGATCCAAATAATACTGAATTGTTCTATCCCAATATTTTCAAGAGACCTTTTAAACTTGTCCATATCTTCTGTTCTCTTAAATCCATGACAGTTGATAGTTACTTCAGGAATAGATTTAGTCCAACAGTATTTTCGTGGAGTGTTACACAGAATGTCTGCAATGGCAACAGATGTGCGAGACCAGCCAGTATGCCTAACAGCATGAACCATGTTGTCTAACACTCGTGCTTTTGCTCCCAAATTATCACCAACAAGCAGAAAGGCATCATCACTGGCATCAATAACTTCCACTATCTCTTGAAACTCATCGTCTTCACGGGATTCCAAGTAGGAATCCTTAATCACGATAATTTCTCTAGACTCGGCAGGCGCTTCAGCGGCAGATTTTATTAAAGAACCCTCAACAATACTATCATTCAAAAGAACAATATCTTCAAAGGGTATGGTTACTGGGAAGTTTTTGAAAGCGAAATAATGCGTCGATTTGCGCGCAAGAATATTTCTATCTATCCTAAATGCAATATGATAATCAGTTTTGTCTTCTTTCTCTTGGTAGAAGTTATTAAAACACAAAAACACCCCACTCTCTAAAATTACATAAGGTATCTCAGAGGTTTGATACAAAACAACAGGTTCTATACGTTTAAGCCAACTCATATCATTAAGCAGTGTATAATTTACTAGATTATACCCATGAGAATAAAAAGAACTAAGCAACCATCTGGATCAGTAGTAGGTTATGTTTCTGACAAATTCAACCTTTATGTTCTAATGGAATCTAAAGGCACAGTAGACTTGTACTCTTTTGAAGCTGAATCCTTCAGAGAGATGATGTCAACCAGCATACCGTCCACAGTGAACATACATTCAGAACCATGCATTGATGATGACTGCATTTACATTCCGACAGATCATGGTTCTATATTGTCATTAGATAAATTTTCAGGAGAAGTACTTGCCACCCTAAATTTGGGGTCAATGGTAGTAATATCTAACCTCTTTCAAACAAAAAGAGAGATCATTACACTGTGCGGTCTTCCTCTCAGCGGAAAATATCGAAAAGAACTCGACAAACAGTGTATTTCAGTTAACGACAAGACATCTGGTAAAAAACTGGCCCAAAGCCAAATAATGACAGGAGAGGCATTTGGAGTTTCAGTTGACGACCAAATTTATGTTCTGAATCATGGATGGCTCTATCAGTATGATCTAAACTGCGAGCTGCGTAATAAGATTGGCTTGCGATACAACAGGTTATATCCGCCGATAGTAACAGATAATTTCATAGTATGTGCTTCACGGATAGGAGCATTACACATTTTCAATAAATCAGATCTCACGTCTCACGGCAGAATGTTTGTCGAAAGGAATTCTTCACCACCAATTCACACTGGAAACAATATACTGCATTGGTTTGCAAAAGACAGTTGGAAGACAAGAGAAGACAAGAATGACAGAGGCGGTTTGCATAGGATAGATCTCAACAATTTAGAATGGCATGAACTCTCCAAATTTTGCGGGGAAATTGAAACTCATCCAGTTGTTTGTGATGATAAGATTTTTGTAGGCAACACTAAAGGTCTCATTCTTTCGCCAGTAGATGGCGATTATTTGCAGGTCTCCGATGCTCCAATGCAGAAGATTTGTGTTGTAGGCAACAACCTGTTTGTAGCTTCTCAAGATAAATTATATCAAATCGAGGTCAACAGTGATTAGTTTAGACGAATTACAGATCGAGAAAAGACCCAAGCTAGTCTATTTTGCTACGAATGATTTCATCATCTATAAAGATGGGCCGTACCTCTACCACAATTCTTGTGATGATGAAAATCTTAACACTTTCAAATTGCCTATAGATCATAAACACTATCAATGCCTTGACATGGTCGATGCTGTTATGTTGCTTTTTGCAGGTAAGAGCATTGCAGTAATCGATAAGTCTGGAAACTTGCCGATCAATCACGATCTTGACCAACGAAAAATAGGTCGAGTAATAACCAAATTGTTCCCATCTAACGACTACAACAGTGTTGTTTTTGGAACTAAATTGTTTGATCGCATACAGTTTGTCAACTACGATTTCATGGACCATAAAAGGATATCTCAAACATCATCTTGGAACATGACTAATATAACTGACATTACATCTTACAAAAATGATCTGTTTGCCATACTAGACAATGCCTTTGTAGTTTGTTGTGGAATGGATAGCGGAGAAACGAAGTGGACTAGATTTGAATCTGGTCGAGTTAATCCAAAAATACTCATTCATAATGATACTGCATTCTATACGTGTCAAAATATGCTCAAGTCATCGCTGGGGGCAAGTGTGGAAAGTACTCGTATTCCTCTAGTGAAAATACACTCTCTTCAAAGCATACATAATGGAAAACTATACTTCACAGCAAACAAAGGGGCAAGTTTATGCTGCTATGATTTGGCAACAAAGACTCTCGTATGGGAAATCCCTGGCAATTTGCCCATCAAAGAGACGCTGGTTACTCAAGGCAAGTACAAAGGTAGGACTTATGACATCATGCTTCTGCGAATGGAGAATCATCTAGGAATTGTCAACCTCAGCCTTGGCAAAACAATTCATTACCGAAAAATACTACACATATCAAGGATACGAGAAACAGGCAACTACATCCTTATCCATAAGCATCCTAATGAAACCGAAATAATTCCAGGTGTTCTATGATCGATTCGATGTTATATCACTTAGAGAGTCTATTCAGATATTTCCATGATTTCTGGTACTCTCAAGCAGAAGATATAGACTCTTGCTGTCGAAGGTAGTCAACTTAATAACTTAATCTGCTGTTCATCAATTGGATCATTTTCAGTTCATTATTGATTGCAGAAATAGCTTCATGATGACTAATGTGCTGATATTGAAGCTTCAAGTCATTCAGTTTTCGCATTGCCTCGTTGGAGTAGTGTTGTATTTCAGCCAATGCGCCAGCAAGACGCCTAACATCGACATCTGAAAAGTCAGGTGATGCGGGTTTGCCTAATTCGTCGTCAGAGACATCGTCTACCCAGCTAGGCTCACCTTCAAACGGCATTGGCTTTGAGCCTGGTATACTCTGAGCTGAAATGAATAGTTTCATGGAGATCTCCTATAGTATAATGATACATGGACATCATATGTTTATCCTTGATAGTTTTTTCAATCGTCCTAGTTTTGACCAAATCTAAGATTTTGGCATCCAAACGAGAGTTTGTAATCAAGAGATATGAATCATCTTTCGTAGAAGGACAAACTCCTCTCTGGATTCATCGGTGGTGGCATGCTTTATGGACCTGTCCCATGTGTAGTGGATTTTGGGTTGCAGTACTTGTGTGTTTATTTTGGTCGTGTTACGGGTATGTTGCAGATATTGCTATTGTTTTCGGACTAAATTGGCTGTTGCACTGTACTGAAAAGATACTATTCGAATACGGAGAGTACTGCGAAAGCAGGAACTCTAAATAGCTTTTAGACCGTCCAATTTGGCAGATAGTCTATAAAAACTATCTTTAGTGCTGTTGACTATACTGGCCATCTCAATGAAAGTGTCCAAATCGAGATTGTTTTGATCTAAGAACCCGCCGATTCTCAGCTTAAACAATTCTTTCAAAAACTCAAAATCACCGTGAGAGGATACCACAAAAACGCATTCTGGTCGAGCGCGTAGGCGAAGGCTTTCAACAATAGATATAGTTCTGGTTCCACCATTGAGGTGGTTGCCAATAATAAAAAGATCGAATTTACTGACGGATTTGTCTGGCCCCAAATCTTCTTTCCATGAAATATCAAACTCTATTCCACCAGAAACAACAAGGTGCGATTTTAAAGTATCGACAAAGTCCGAACTATTGTCAACTACAAGTATTCTTACCATGTTCACTCCAGCATGTTCTGTTCATAATTTAGCATTTTTTTCTTAATCCCTTTTTTATTGCATTGTTTTAAGCACTATTTGACCGACAACCAAAATAACCGCAATTAATCCGCTCATGATTCCTCCGAACAACTTTATCCAGAACCACGGCCTTGTCAGCGTTTGCTTGATTTTGTCAAGATCTTTGGAAATGGTAGACAGAGAGGCCACCTCTTTAGTTATGTGTTCTTTAATTTCAGAGCGAAAACCATTCGAAAATTGGTCCTGGATTTCATCAAGCTTCTTGTCACTTTGCTCTAGATTAGAAATAGACTTTTTTAATTCAGACATATCATGGGCGTTGCCGATCTGGATATCGATCATTTTTTCTATTAACTCAGAATAAAGATCATGTTCTGGCATATATTCTCCAAATAGTTCAAATTAACAACAACACATTGAATTTTATAGAAGCAGAAACCTGTATAATTAGAGCACTATGCTATATCTAACACAATTACGTCTAATTCAATACTGTAACTTTACGGATCATACCATGAGTTTTGTTAAACCAGACGGAACGCCATATAAGTACATCTGCTTCTATGGACCGAACGGGGTAGGCAAAAGTAGTGTCATAGAAGCAATCTCCAAGCTCACTATGAATACTGCTGGAAGGAGTGATAATTTTGTAGCCAATGCACTCAATAAATATGTTCGTAATGTTGATTACAACCCGCAATATGATGCTCTTCGCGCAAAAAAATATCAGTCGTTGACTACTGATAAAGGAGAATTAAAATTCGAAGAAGGAGAGTGGTCAGAAAAAGACAAAAAACCAGAAATGACCATCGAAGGAACATACTTCGATGATGAGACAGATAAACAATATGTAGTGAACTTGTCGCAAAGCGGCTATAAGCGAAACGATTTTGCTCCTATTGCAGAAGGCCAAGATCTTGAGCCAGAAGAAATATCGAAGGTTCGACAGTCTGGTCTATGGGGCGAGGACCATCTATTATACCGACAAAGAATTTGTCATTTCATCACCTCTGATAGTGATCTTTCTTTGAACAAAATACAGGTACACGAGAGCCAGATAGGCAATTTTGAAGAAATCATCACGGAAGTTATGCGATACCAAACCGAATGCATACCTCCCTCAGGCACGACAAAATATGATCGAGATTACGCAACCGATGTTGTGATTAACAAAGAACAACACGGCGAAACGTTTCGCATTCACTTTAAGAGAATGAGTGCAGGCGAAAGAAAAATATGCAAATCTTTCAGTTCTATTCTTAACCTTATCCACGATCTTGAATGCCCTGCGCCAGGCGAAATAAGCATGTCAGGCTGGCCCAGGCTTCTTCTGATCGACAATGTTGTCATGCATGTCTATTACGATAGGCATGTGACAATGGTAGATTGCCTGAAAAAAGTATTCAACAAGCAACAAATCTTTTCTACAACTCATAGTGGTATTCTAATTCCTAGAGCACAGAACAAAGAAAACTCCGAAGATGAGCTATATATTGACCTTGAAAAACTAACTACCTAGAACACTACAACTTCACTTGATCCAATAAGAAATTGGATCAATCGTCCCATTCCCAATCCAAACCCACTTCTTTTGACGCCAGCGCGGTCTGAATGTCTTGTGGGATCAAACAGGTTTAGGTAAGGCATGAATGGAAGCAAAGCCTTATTTTGGATGTTAGAAGTAACCACCCCATTGGCTGTTTCATCAGCTCGAATTTGAGCCATTTGTTCGAACATTCTGCTCTCCTTGAGTTTCAACGATAGCGTTTCATAATCCTCTTCTCGACGAGACCCGCCAAAAGTTTCGCCAGATTGAGGCAAAATGAAGTCTACGCAATCTACAGTGTACCTTGCTTCGTTGTACTCATTAATCGACAAGTTAGGCTTCAAGACAGATGACCTATCGCTCCGATACATATTGAAAAACTTGATAGATTCCGGATAATGTGTGATCTGCACCGGCCCTCCATGCATTATGCACACATGTTTCTCTATAATCGAATCGAAATCATCTCCCCACTCAATTGGATATCCATCTCCTCGGAGTTCGTCAACTATCGCTGTATAAGTTATTTGGCTAGCTGGAGATGAAAGGCAATTACTAATCTCCCTTTTGTGTGACGAAGTAATTGACTGGCTTTCAATCGCAACCTTCATGCTCTCGTCTAAAACCTGCTGTTGAAACTTCAACAATCCATTCAAAGACATGTCTCTACACTCATATTCCAATAATGCAAATTCGGACAAATGTCTGCCATCGCCTGCGCGAGGTTCATTACGGAAGCTTCTTCCAAGAGTCCAAATAGCATCAAACCCATAATCCAATACCTCTGTTTCCATCAACAATTGATCTGTTTGACTGAGAAACGAAAGTTCTTTAGTGTTTTTAAGGATAAATGCAGTTGGAACATTTTCACATGCACCTGTTCCGCCTGTGATTTTGTTATAATAGGACTCAATTGCTCCAGACTTTTTCATCCTAGAGCGTATCGCATCTACAACATCTACTTTTAACCTGATCAAATCTTTAGAATCCATTTTATGCTCCTTATAGGCAAAAAAAAAGCACCCACTGGCGCTAACCAATGGGTGCGATGGTTATAATTTCTCTATCTTTCGGTGGAGTTTTCCTCGGCATCATCATCATCCTCATCGAATAAAGGCCCGAATTCTGGATCGCTCTGAACTTGAGACAAGCTACGAGTAATTATGTCCCTAGCCAACTCAAATGTTTTTACGCTATCTAACCTTATTTTTTCGCCATCGGGCTCCTTCATAATTTTCGCTCTACGTCCAGCAATTGTAGATTCAAGAAAGGAGGTCCTGTCCTTGGCGTTATCATCAATGGACTTTTTGATAGCCTTCTCCCACCATTTTATAAGCTTATCAATAGATTCTTCTGGCATCATTTTGCACACCAAATAATGCAGGATCATTCTATCATAAAGCCTGATGTAGGTTTCAAGCTTTAACTGATCACTATTTGATATTCGCTGCTGTAGTTCTTTATGTTTCATGTTATTGTTGTTGTAAGAATGCCTGGAAGCCGTTCCACCATGCTTGGGCAACCTTATCCTCTATAGGTTCACTGTCTACAAGAACAACCACCTGCTCTTCGCAGGAATCGATCATTCTTATGCCCCCTATAATTCCTCCTTTTTGGATATATTCCTGCAATTCTTCCATAACTGAATGAACACTGTTTTTACAGATAAGTGATTGCATCAGATTTTTGCGTAACCAGCAATGAACAAAACTACGCCTCTGGTGCGTAACATGAGGTTCCAACTTTGATGATGCCGATAAATAATCCAGTTAAGATCCGGGAATGGATATATGTTAGCAATATCAATATCTTCCGGTTCGACTACATCAGTAGTTACTATATCCAAGTGCTTGAAATTATGAAAGTCGAGCTTATGCTCATTTTTCTTCATAACCTCTCTGCTCCAATTTGCCACCCGCTCCTCGTCTTTTTTAGACACTTGTTTTGGGTCAATGACAAATTTGGTCTCTCGCCTTTTTTCTAGTTCCTTGTCTGGAGGAATTGGGTCTACCTTCATTTGTATCTCCTCTGAGCATTATACAGGATTTCATGATACATACAGTGTATAATTGATCAAAAGGAGACGATACCTTGCCAACCTATGACTATATTTGTGAGAACCCCAAGTGCGATGAACATAATTATCTAGTAGAGATATTTCATAGCATGTCTAGTAGAACTAAACATGTGTGCTCAAAATGCGAACAGTCTTTGAAAAAATGCATTAGCGGCGGTTATGATGTCATCGTAAAACAAGGGACGCTCGCCAAAAGACGAGAAGAAGACCATCTAAAGAAAGTCAAAGATCCTGAACGAGCAGAAAGGTCTCGTAAGAAGCATTTTGGTACAGACGCTGTCGGTTCCGGAAGATATCGACAAGGCGACCCTGTAGGCGTCACAGGTCATGTTAAAGGAAGAGCACTTGGTGGACAAATGAAAGAAATTGACAAGGCTGAGTTCATCAAGGCTGCCGCCAAAGATGACTATATAGTTGCGAAAGCCCAAGAAGCACTTAAGAAAGCTGAACGCAAAAAGAAGTAAGATGTTGTCCCTCGTCAATACTGTAAACCTGGATGGAGCTGTAGGACATTGGATATCTCTGATGTGCATAAGCGATGAATCGCCGATTTACTTGGTGTTTTTTAAGGATCATAGCAAATACGATCCGTACTGCGAACCACTCGACCTTACAAATGAAGTCACCTTTATTAGTGGCAAGGGCAAACCTATTACATATGAAAAAGTGATCGGAGACTTCACCTGTAGATGTTCTGTTAGCACAGATGACAAACAACTAGATTGGCATATCCAACTTCTGGGAAATTATCCTAGACAGCATCGTTTTGGCATAGCTATACCAATAGGAGAAGATCCAAATTTTCATACCCTAGATGGAATCCCAAGGTTGATAAGATCGAGTTTGTTCAACCAAACGAGCGCACAGACAAGCGTCCTAACAGATGGACTCTGTTCCAACACAAGACCAATGGCCACATATTGTTCCGAAGATATAGACCGGCAGCACAAATTAAGTTGTCCTATTGTTTCCACACAATTTGATCAAGAACTGTTATCTGTTTTTACACCGCCAGATTACCACTCTCAGTTTTTCGCTTATTGGGAAGAAGCCGCCAACATGACGTATCTTAGGGTAACTACGGTCACCGATCTGACGAGCGAGTTTCATGTTACCATAAAGATTCATGAAGACCATGATAACTACCACGTTTACACCGACAAGTACAAATCATCCAACAGAGGCAAGAAATATGAACCATCTAAGGAATCTGTTGATCCTCAAGCATTCCTAAAAGTTGTTCAAAATGGACTCGAAAAACTAGCATCTCCCTATATGGCAACCACCCAGCCACCGACGACAGCATATGATGCAACAGCCTGGATGGACCTCGTAAGGACGGCGAGGCAAACAGAAGAATTCTGGGAAATACCATATGTAAAACCGCTGCCAATCATGGAATCAATCAACAACCTGATCAAAGACAGTGAACTCATGCTGTATGGCAACGAAATGTCCTTAGACCTTGAGCAAGGGTATACAGCAGACATCTATCAAGAAGTTGCCTTTCATACGATCCGCGCTCATTTAAAAGCAGAAGACGGCATCCTCGCTGGTGCATTCGGGATGTTTCAAGAACTCTATTACCAATGGATGAAGAAAATACCACCAATACGTCAAAGCAATCTTATGATGCACTATTTTGTAGCATGCTTATGCTACAACGGAAAATATCGTGAAAGCCAGGATGTATTCAAAAAACATCAAGCATTGATGAATAAGACTTCCAAGAAAAACCAAACAGAACTAGGAATATCCGACAACCATGTAATTATGCAGTGTCTTTCCTGGTATTTTGCCAAGCATCTCGAATTATACCGAAACCTTATGGCAAACGGAAATCCGCATAGGTATTGGAGACACAAAAGAGTGCCGATGGCAAACTTTTTAACCCCTGCCTGGGCTGCTAGTTTTTGTGGTAAGGGGTTCTATGACAATGCTTGCAGAGACAATCCTGAATTACCACGAATAGGAGACTGAAAATGCATTCTGAAAACAATATTAGCCTAAACTCTGTTATCGTCTACAACGCAGGCGTCAAAGAAATGGTAGTGTCAAAACTATCTGCCTTCTATAATAAAGTTCTGCTAGAAAACGAAGCCAGACTAATTATTCTGCTACCGCCAGATGTAGAAATACATAAGGCCGATAGACATAAAATGACCTTTGATGAAGTGGTCGTGATCAAATTCAACGCGGACAACTCATCTTTCTGGAACGTCAGAAACCTGGCAAAATTCTATTACTTTACAACCTCCGTGACTAACATAGACAAGCCCAACATTTTACTAGACTACGGCAAAGTGTTCCGTAATGTTCCTCCTATATCTGAATCTGCTGAAATTATTGCCGCTTACAAATCAGACGATACAGAACTCATGGATTATGTGAACCAACAATTAGCAGACAACTGCGGATGTAAGATGCTAACGAGAGAAGAATTGCAATACTACGATTTTAGCGCATTCTATGTGTCTGACGAAACAAGGGCAATAATACAAGGACCTCTAAAAAATATCCTTCAATCATACCCTAAATACATCGACTCTAGATGCTCTTATGCAATCATATCATGGCTCGTAGCGCATCTCAAAGTAAATGTGAGAACCCTCGACATGGAGTACATAGACATTTCCGATTCTGAACTGGTAGAAGATTTCTATACAATCATATGATTATCAAATATGGTCAAAGTTTTTGTATTGATTCCGGCGAACATGCGTGTACGCAGGCCCGTAGGACATCATCAGGCGGCTATGTGTCCATGCCAAAACTACAGTTTCGTTTAGTCAAAAATAAGCTGCACTTCGTCAAGTTTGATCAGATAAAGATTGAGTTGCCTATAGAATTCTTTGTTTCAGGAAAAGACACAAAGTTATTCTGCGATCTCGAAGCCAGTACTTATAACAAAACATCGATGCGTTTACTGGGAATTATGAACGCGAAAGAAATTTTCGAAGTCTCTATACATACTTTTATCGATAGGATTAGTTTTGAGATCTTTGGCGAGGGAGAGATTGGAGTAATGTGGCCTATCTTTAGCAAAGAGGTGTTTTTTGGCAATGAAATGCTTCCTACAGACAACCATCGCGTACAAGCCTATCACAAAGATGTTGCAGATTGTTTTGTCCCTGCGGCTCATCAAACATCCAAGAGATCATGCTTGAGCACGTTTGCGACTGGCGATCCAGTTTTCCATCTTTTTAATCACAATTACAAACGACAGTGCAACGTCGTAGGCAAGGGCACTTCCGACGTTAAATTCGATGTTACATTTCTAGCGAGTGAATCAAAAAGAAGATCACTCTCATGGTGGTATGAGCGAAAAGGCTTCACAAGAGGACGTGTCTACGTGCCAGAGTATATCGACAAAGGCTCTATGCAGCGCATCATCTATAACGGTCATGAAATAGTTTCTCCCAAAACAGTTAAAACCCGTCTGCTTGACTTTGTCAAAATCATTCAGAATAAGCTAACTAAGAAAGACATCTCTACATGCATAATTGGAAGTATGGCCATGCATCTACAAGGTGTAAAAATCAATGTTGTCGATACAGATATGATGCTTGAATCCAAAGCAAAATTAGATCAAGCCATCGAACTGTTAAAGGATGATTATGAAGTCAAGATATCAGAAGATCCTAAATGGTCTGAATGCTCTGCTAAGATAATTGCAGAAGATGGACATGTTGATCTGTGTTATTTAAACAGATTCGATTGGGAACATGGCCGAGATAAAATTAGAGACTTCTATGTGATGAACAAACCAAATTTGCTGCTCATGAAACTGACAGGCGAATATGAACGCAACACTATTTTGCCAGGCTTTCACCTTTTAGAGCGCAAGAATTATGCAGCCATCATGTCTCTAATGTATCACGCCAGACCGTTCTTGTATCCATTTTTCGATGACTATCTATGTCATCATAAGAATGGTCGATTCAGACAGCTACAGAAAATCGTGACTGATGCAGAGTGGTCCAGAGTAGAGTTCACAGTAAATGATCCATTGCTGGCAAATGCCTTTGCTGCTCCCAAACAAATTGTCATGCCAGTGATCAATCCTGGAGATAAAACACACTGCAAAATAACTATTGGCAAGGAATTCAAATATGCCAAATGGCTCTCTTTAGAACAAGATACTGATGAAATGTGCGAGACATCTATTCAGGATAATTCAACGACAATCGAAATCAAAGATGTAGTTGATCTGGGCGTGCTAATGCTGTACAATGAAGAGCCGTGAAAATTTCTCCAAAAAAAAGCAGGAATTCGGTTGACAAAGACGTAACTTGAGTATAATCTATGTATGTGAAGGGCGAGTTGTCCTCACGAAGAATTAGGAATGCGAATCATGAAGGTCTTATGTCTAGATAGCTGGTATCTCTTGGATACCCTCCTGAAGGGAGGAGCTACTTAGACTACGGATTCATTTTGAAACCTTAAGTCTCTGTAGCTCAATGAGTTACGGAGATTTTTTTTTGGAGTTTCAGAATGAAACAATACCTTTCGATTCCCTATGTGGTACGAAAGGATGTTCAAATAATCGCATTTGATAAGATCGATGGTTCGAACATCCGTGCTGAATGGAGCCGCAAAAATGGCTTCTACAAATTCGGCAGCAAAAAATGCCTGATCGACGCTGATCATGAGACTTTAGGTGAAGCAGTCGGCCTGATTAGGACGAAATATGAGGATGCTCTTACTCGTATTTTTCGAGATGAGCGATATGACCGA
>SDBT01000046.1_pt1 | contig 142835 bp, 142 predicted proteins | sample 2277101 | NCBI WGS metagenome assembly SDBT01 (sample SAMN10404973, study PRJNA504765) | marine sediment metagenome | isolation source: marine sediment core GS10_PC15, 103 cmbsf | place: Arctic Ocean: Southern Knipovich Ridge | collected 2010
GGGATTGACCTCTCGCCGACCGCAATCAAAATAGCTCAAGAAAAAACAGCCAAGGAAACGGTAAGCTGCGGGCTGGTCTTAGGGAGTGCAACTCGACTACCCTATCTGGATGGCAGTTTCAACCTAGTCTTTGATAAGGGCTGTTTCTACGTACTATCACCGGAGCATCGGGAGGCTTATGTTCGAGAGATTTACCGGGTGCTAAAACCAAAGGGTAAATACCAGCTCATTTCCCTTAGTTCAAGGACACGCTTCGTGATTAAGACCCCCCGTTTTCTCTCACCGAAGGGGCTCTGGCGTTACTTTAAGTCTTACATACTTGGCGTCGATGAGGTGCTGAGACTCCACTTTCCCCTCTCAGTGGAGGAGCTCCAGCGCTATTTCTCCCCTACATTCAAGATTCATTATATCCATGAATCCCCCGAGAAGGGTATGAAATACTACCGCCTTGAGGCCCTGATGGAAAAAATACCCTGATGCTAACAGAGTCAAGCCCAATGATGAGCCACAGATAGATACCTGCCATTTACACTCACACTTGAACTATCCGAGAATTTCAGCTAAAGAGGATGCTGGTTTGAACTCTTCATCAAGCTGGGGCAAAAAGGATGATTGTTTCTCTGAAGAAAGCATACCCTGAAACCGGATGAAGGGAGCCGCCTGTCTGGTTAGAACTCGCATCTTTTTCAGTTGCTCCAGTGAGAAAATGCTGTGTTCTCCACGAGTCTTTATAATTCTCTTGGCTGACTCGGGGCCAACCCCAGGCACACGGAGAAGCTCATCGTAGCTTGCAGTATTGACATCAACCGGGAAAAGCCAGGGCTGTTTTAAAGCAATGACAAGCTTTGGGTCTCTGGCCAAGCGAAGATTGCCACTTTTCTCCAAAGCCAACTCCATCTCCTGAGGCGAAAAACCATAGACCCTCACCAGCCAATCGGCCTGATAGAGCCGGTGTTCTCTCATTGGAGGGGTGGGAGGAAGCCACTCAAGTCTCGAGCCTCTTACCGGGCGAAAGGCACTAAAATAAACCCTTTTTAGTCCCAGGTCATGATAAAGAGCCTCGGTGGTGCGTAAGATGTCACGGTCGGTCTCGCCAGCCGCCCCAACCACAAACTGGGTTGTCTGCCCGGATGGAACCAGCCTCTCATTGGCAGTGGTTAGCTTCCTCACCCAGCGCATGCGCTCCAGGATGCCTTCTTTCAAGTCTTTTTTTGAGCTTAATTTAGCCAGATGCTGCGTCGTCGGCGCTTCCATATTAATCGAAACCCTGTCGGCCAGCTTGCAGCCCTCGACAACAGAGTCAAAGGAGGCTCCTGGTAGAATTTTAAGGTGAACATAGCCTCCAAACTGGTAACGAAACCGAAGAATTTCTACCGTCTTTATCATTAACTCCATCGTCTGCGAGACGTTTTGTCCAATCCCAGAACTAAGAAACAGCCCTCGCACCAGGTTTTTACCATAGAGTTCCATAAAAAGCTTGGCTAATTCATCGGGCTGAAACGAGCAACGCGGGTTATCCCGCCCAATTTGATTGACACAATAAGCACAATCGTTAACGCAGATATTAGTGAGGAGAACTTTAAAGAGACAGACATAGCCACCACCGGGCAAAGCCGCCCGGTGAATGAAACGTAATGGCGAGTTACGACCAGAGCCAAGTCCACCATAGCCGCAAATATCGAACCGGGCAGCCGCAACCAACGTTTCAAGCTTCTCTACAGTTTCCATCTCAGTTTACTGCCTGAAAAATTAGAACATATGTATTACTTATTATATCAAGAAACAAAACCAATTTAAAGCCCGCAAGAACAAGGAAATACCACTGAAATGATGGCTTAATTTGACCGTAGTACAGTTAATGTTTAAAATGAAAGAGATAAATAAATCACCTGCGAAGGCGAAAAAAAATGGATGTCCACGCACTACGCAAGATAGGTTATGGTCTGTATGTGATAACCTCAAAAAAGGGCAACCGCTTCAACGGGCAAATTGCCAACACCGTCTTTCAGGTAACCCCCCAGCCACCAACCATTGCCGTCAGCATCAACCGAAACAATCTAACCTGGGAGTTTATCAAGGCAAGCAAGGTCTTTACTGTTTCTGCCGTCTACGAAAAGACACCGCTCACCTTCATCGGCCGCTTTGGTTTCAAATCCGGTCGGGAGATAGATAAGTTTGAGGGTGTTAATTACAAGATAGGTGAGACAGGGGCACCAGTAGTCCTTGATAACACCGTAGCCTACCTTGAAGCCAGGGTAACTCAAGAAATAGAGGTGGGCACCCATACCATCTTCATTGGCGAGCTGGTTGGTGCCGAGGTCATTTCAGACGAACCCTGTATGACTTACGACTTCTACCACCAGATTAAGGGAGGGAAGACACCCAGAGCAGCCGCCACTTACATTAAAGTAAAGGAAAACTGAGCAAGAGGTAAAATCCAATATGGCAAAATATGAATGCACCGTTTGCGGCTATATCTACAACCCTGAGCAAGGTGACCCAGATGGGAACATAAGCCCGGGAACACCCTTTGAAAAGTTACCCGATAATTGGGAATGCCCGGTCTGCGGAGCAGCCAAGAATGAATTTGAGAAGGTGGACTGAAAATGAAAGCACGAGAAGTTAAAGCTAAAATTTACTGGGTTGGTGCCCAAGACTGGGACCGAAGGCTGTTTGACGAGTTAATACCCCTCCCCGATGGTACCAGCTATAACTCGTATTTAATTTGGGGCAGCCAGAAGACAGCCCTAATTGATACCGTTGACCCAACCACAGAAGAGGTACTGCTCAAGCGACTGGATGACCTGGGCGTTAAAGATATAGATTATGTTATCGCTAACCACGCCGAGCAGGACCACTCCGGTGCCCTGCCCAAAATACTGGAGAAATACCCTAAAGCAAAGATTGTTTCTACCCCCAAATGCAAGATGATGCTCATTGACCTGCTCCTGATTCCGGAGGAAAAATTTGTTACCGTTGAGGACCGGGAAACAATTTCACTGGGTGACAGGACACTGGAGTTCATCTACGCTCCCTGGGTTCACTGGCCGGAAACGATGTTTACCTACCTGAGGGAAGATAAAATACTCTTCCCCTGCGATTTATTCGGCTCTCACCTGGCGAGCTCCGAACTCTATGTTGCCGACGAAGGACAGGTGTATGAGGCAGCCAAAAGGTATTATGCTGAAATCATGATGCCCTTCAGAACCAGTATTGAAAAGCACCTAAAGCGTTTAGAGGGTTATGATATCAAGCTTATTGCCCCAAGCCATGGACCAATCCATAACCGACCTGAGTTTATCCTCGATGCCTACCATAACTGGGTCTTTGGTAAGCCAGAAAATATCGTGGTTTTGCCCTATATCTCCATGCACGGCAGCACGCGCCAGATGGTCAAATATTTGGTTGAGTCCTTGGTAGAGAAGGGGGTTACAGTAAAGCAGTTTGACCTAAGCCAGGTTGACATCGGGAAACTAGCCATGGCACTGGTGGATGCGGCTACGCTGGTCATCGGCACGCCAACGGTGCTGGTTGGTCCTCACCCCTTGGTTGCCTACGCCGCCTTCCTGGCTAATGCCCTGCGACCCAAACTTAGATTCGCTTCTATTATTGGTTCCTACAGCTGGGGTGGCAAGGCTAACGAAACAATCATCGGGCTGATTCCCAATCTCAAGGTTGAACTACTGTCGCCAGTGATAAGCAAGGGGCTACCAAGGGAAGAAGACTTCAAAGCGCTGGAGAATCTGGCCAGCACCATTGCCGAAAAACATCAAGACTTAACAAAACTATCATAGAGAGCCGAAAAGTAACCCAATTACCCTGTTACCCTTGAGGATAAGGAGGAGACCCAGTTAATTTATCGTGAGTCATGGTGATGACAGAAATGACCCATTACAATTTGAGGAATTGCTTGACGAGTTTGTGTAGAGGTTAATGTTATTTACAATAGACAGGTCCAGCAATCTGCCGGTTGGGAGTGGTAAATGAGTCAGAATTCAGAACCTTTAGCCCTCGGTATTGACCTTGGCGGCACCAAGATACTGACGGCGGTGGTCAACACCAAAGGAGAGATACTGGGACTAAACCACAGTGCAACTCCAGCCTCAGAGGGCCCGGAGGCAGTTACCCAATCAGTTCTAAAATCGGCTGGAGATGCCTTAGAGCAGTCAGGTATCACCATTTCGGCTCTTGGGGCTATCGGAGTTGGCGCACCCGGTCTCTCCAACCCTGAGACCGGTATCCTCTTTACCTCACCTCATCTACCCAAGTTAAAAAATGTCCCCTTAAGGGACATCATCGAAAAAGGGCTTGGCAAAAAGGCTTTCCTGATTAACGATGCTAATGCCGCCGCCCTGGGCGAGCTTTATTTCGGTGCCGGACAGGGGGCTCGTAATTTTGTCTATGTTACTATCAGCACTGGTATCGGCGGCGGCATTATTATTGATGGCAAGATTTATACCGGAGCCTTAGGTACCGCCGGAGAAATAGGTCACATGACCATTGATGATACTGGACCCCTCTGTAATTGCGGCAACAGGGGCTGCTGGGAACAATTGGCTTCAGGGACAGCCCTGGCCAGAGAAACCAGAGAGCGAATCAAAAACGGAGCCGAGACTTCTATTCTGGACTACGCTGGTGGTAGTATTGAGAAGGTAACGGCCGAGGTTATTCACCGGGCGGCTCAAGCGGGAGACACATTAGCCAGAGAACTCATCTCCCAAACCGGATACTACCTCGGTGTTGGTCTGGCTAATCTAATCAACATTTTCAACCCTGAGGTGATAGTTATCGGGGGTGGCTTATCCAATATCGGTGAAATGCTGCTTGAGCCAGCCTTTAAGGAGGCTAAAAAGAGAGCATTTAAAGAGCCTTGCAGGGCAGTACGCTTGGTTCGAGCCGAGCTAGGGGGAAATTCTGGTGTGCTCGGTGCCGCCGCCTTTGCTCTGGAGAAACTGAAAAGTCCGATGTGAAACTCAAAATAAAAGAGTCTCATTCGCTCAATATTGAAGCAATAAAAGCAGAAGGAGGTATCAAGATGGCAATCACAATTGGTATTAACGGTTTTGGGCGTATCGGCAGACTGGTGCTTAGAACAGTAATGGAGAGAAAAGAAGCAATCGATGTAGCGGTGATAAATGACCTCACTGATACCAAGACCAATGCTCATCTCTTCAAGTATGACTCAAGTTACGGGATTTACCCCGGCAGAGTGGAGTGTACTGAAGATTCCATTATCATTGATGGCCGGCAGGTTAAGGTGCTGGCTGAGCGTGACCCAGCCAAAATTCCATGGGCGGAATACGGAGTAGAAATCGTAATTGAATCCACCGGGCTTTTTACCGATGCCGGCAAGGCTTCAGCCCATCGACAAGGGGGAGCGAAAAAGGTAATTATCTCAGCCCCAGCCAAGGGGGAGGATATTACCATTGTCCTCGGTGTTAATGAGGATATATACGACTCCAAAAAACACCACATCATTTCCAACGCCTCCTGCACCACCAACTGCTTTGCCCCAATAGTAAAGGTTCTTCATGATAACTTTGGCGTCAGCCGCGGCCTGCTCACTACTGCCCATTCCTACACCAATGACCAGCGTCTTCTCGATATGTACCACCGTGACCTGCGCCGAGCCAGGGCAGCGGCAGTCAATATCATCCCGACCAGCACTGGAGCCGCCCGGGCCGTAGCCCTGGTTATTCCTGAACTCAAAGGCAAACTCAATGGCATTGCCCTCAGAGTGCCAACCCCAACCGTCTCCATTTGTGACTTCGTCGCTGACCTGAAGAAGGAGGTTACCGCCGAAGAGGTTAACCAGGCCTTCAAGGCAGCCGCCGAAGGGCGGCTTAAGGGCATCCTTGAATATTGCGACGAGCCGCTAGTCAGTATGGATTTCAAGGGCAACCCGGCAAGCGCCATCATTGATGCCGAAAACACGATGGTAATCGACGGGAATATGGTCAAGGTACTGGGCTGGTATGACAACGAATGGGGCTACAGTAACCGCCTGGTTGACCTGGTCTCCTTTGTGGTCAGCCAGGGGCTGTAGAAACTAGGTTCAAGGAGACAGAATGCCGAAAAAGACGGTGGAAGATATCGATGTCGCCGGTAAAAGGGTGCTGCTCCGCGTTGATTTTAACGTGCCGATGGAGCCGGATGGAACCATCAGCGATGATACCCGCATCCGTGCCTCCCTAGCCACCATAAAATACCTGATAGCCAGTAACGCCCGAGTCATAGTTTGCTCCCATTTGGGCAGACCCAAAGGTAAGGCAGTGGAGGGGTTAAGACTGGCACCTGTGGCCAGGCGACTCTCAGGGCTTCTGGGTAAACCGGTTGAGACGCTAGGGGACTGCATCGGCCCTGAAGTGGAAAAGGCGGTATCAAAGTTAAGGGATGGCGAAGTAATAGTTCTTGAAAATCTGCGTTTTCACCCTGGGGAGGAAGCGGGTGACCCGGACTTCGCCCAAGCCCTGGCCCGGCTGGCTGATATTTATGTTAATGACGCCTTCGGCTCAAGTCACCGCACCCACGCCTCAGTAGTTGGGGTAGCCGAATACCTGCCAGCTGTATCCGGCTTCTTAATGGAGAAAGAACTTGAGGCTTTGGGAGGGACACTGGAAAACCCAGGGCGCCCATTTGCCGCTATGATCGGCGGCGCCAAGGTAAGTGACAAACTGGCTGTTCTGGAGAATATTATCAGTAAAGTTGATATCTTACTCATCGGTGGTGGCATGGCCGCCACCTTCCTCAAAAGCCAAAGCTGCGGAGTAGGCTCCTCCAAGACTGAAGATGACAAACTGGATTATATCAAAGAGCTTATGGAGAAGGTGAAGTCCCTTGAGATCAGGTTTCTGCTTCCACAGGATGCAATCGTGACTGACAGGCTGGGGGCTGGTTCCAGCGCCAGGACAGTGCCGGTAACGGAAATACCGGACGGCTGGCTCATCGCCGATATTGGGCCTAATACTATAGAGGAGTTCTCCCAGGAGCTTAAAAAGTGCCGTACCGTGGTCTGGAATGGGCCGATGGGGGTATTTGAGATAGAACAGTTTGCTCAGGGAACACGCAGTTTGGCTCAAGTTCTAGCCAATCTTAAGGCAACTACGGTAATTGGCGGCGGCTCAACGGCTGAGGCAGTGATGAAATTGGGGCTGGCCGGGAAGATGTCCCATGTTTCCACTGGCGGTGGGGCTTCGCTTGAATTTCTAAAAGGTACGGTGCTACCCGGAATAGCCGTACTACAGGATAAGTAAAGGGCTGGTTAAATTACCGCCCAGGCGGCATCGAAGCTTGATTTAAGGATACTCCCATCACAGAGAGGTGATTTATGAGGCTATCTATCGGCAAACTAAGAAGGTTACAACAACTAGCCAACCCCAAGGGGTTACTGACCATGTGTGCCCTTGACCACCGGGGAGCACTGAGGCGAGCGCTCAATGAGCAAGACCCCGATTCGGTAAGCTACCAGGATATGGTTAATTTCAAACTTGACCTGTGTCGGGCGGTAGCACCTTTTGCCAGTGCCGTACTGCTCGACCCAATCTATGGGGCGGGACAGATGATAGCCGCAGGTGTCCTGCCCGGGCATACAGGATTACTAGTTAGCCTGGAAAAGACCGGCTACAGCGGTAGCGGCACTGCCCGACTCACCGAGCTCCTGCCTGACTGGAGCCCCAAAAAGGTAAAAAAAATGGGGGCGTCAGCCGCCAAGCTCCTTATCTATTTCCGACCTGACCTCAAGGATACTGCCTCAAGACAGCTGGAGCTGGTGGCGAAACTGGCTGGCCAGTGTCTTAAAGAAGATATACCCCTACTGGTTGAGCCAGTGAGCTACCCGGTTGAGCAGGTCGGCGTATCTTCAAAGAGGTTTGCTGATATGAAGCCGGGAATAGTAATCGAGACCGCTCGGCAGATGACCGCCCTGCCCATTGATGTCCTCAAGGCTGAATTCCCGGCCGACATGAAATTTGAACAGGATGAGGAGAAATTACTCAAGTTATGCCAGGAGCTAAATCAGGCGTCCCGGCTGCCCTGGGTAATACTCAGCGCCGGTGTTGATTTCGAGACGTTCAAAAAACAGGTCGAGATCGCCTGTAAAGCCGGAGCCTCAGGTTTTCTGGCCGGACGTGCCCTGTGGCAGGAGGGTGCACAAATTCAATCCAGGGAAGAAAGAATGAATTTCTTCAAGGATACCTCTGCCCCACGACTTAGGGAATTAGCCGAGATAGCGTGCCGGTACGGGAAACCCTGGTATTCCAAGATGGGGACTGGAGATGGTGAATTTGAACCAGTGGCTGAAGGCTGGTACCAGAGCTACTAAAAGATAATTACAAAGCCCGGAAAAGGGCAAAAATGCCAAAACAAGTCAAATTTTATCGAAGACGAACCAAAATAGCATGTACCATCGGACCGGCAACTGGTTCAGTGGCGGTAATTGAACGGCTGATTACATCCGTCATGAATATCGCCCGGCTTAATCTATCTCATGGGAAACTTTAGGAGCACACCCGCCACATTCAGACGATAAGGAAGTCAAGCCAGCGTCTTGGAATAAATGTGGCCTATCCTTATGGACCTGCCCGGACCCAAGTATCGCGCTGGAAAGCTTAAGGGTGGCCAAGTTACATTTAAAAAGGGTACCGGGGTAGCGCTCACCCCAAGACCAGTGGAGGATGATACCGGGCTGTGCCGGTAAATCTTCCCCAGCTACCCGGGATGTAAGAGTTGGCGATACCATCCTCCTTGATAATGGCGCCATCCAGCTAAGGGTACTGGCTAAAGAAGCTAGCGAGGTAAAATGCCGTGTAACAGATGGCGGCATACTCACCAGCGGGCGCGGCATTGCGGTGCCTGGCAGCACCAATCTGCTCAAGGTTGAAAAAGTCCAATAGCTACACCAAAAGAAATTGAGACCGCCAGTCTATTGCGCCTTACCTTGGCTGACTACCGTTTTTATCGCTTTTTCTACCTCTTCGGGGTCCCCGAGATAGTAGCTTTTGAGCGGTTTTAAGCCTTCATCAAGCTCATATAAAAGGGGGATGCTGGTGGGAATGTTTAGTTTCACGATATCCTTATCACTTATTTCATCGAGGTATTTAACCAGTGCCCGCAGACTGTTACCGTGGGCTGATATTATTACCCTCTTTCCCGACTTTATCATAGGTACAATCACCTCGCACCAATAGGGTAAAAAGCGGTTATAGGTGTCCTTCAGGCTTTCCGCCAGTGGCAGGTCATTCTCATCCAAATCCCTGTATCTCGGGTCATGACCGGGGTACCTTTCGTCTGTTTTCTCCAGGCTCGGTGGCCTCGTGTCATAACTTCTCCTCCAGATAAGCACCTGCTCCTCACCAAACTTGACGGCGGTTTCTGACTTATTGAGTCCTTGCAAGGCACCGTAATACCTTTCATTAAGTCGCCATGACCGATAGACCGGTATCCACATTAAATCCATCACATCCAGGACAATCCACAGTGTCCTGATGGCCCTTTTCAGCACCGAGGTAAAGGCAACATCAAACAAATACCCCTGCTCCCTTAAAACCTCTCCAGCCCTCTTTGCCTCGGCGATGCCCTTTTCGGATAAATCAGTATCAGTCCAACCGCCAAATCGGTTCTCTTTATTCCAGATGCTCTCACCGTGTCTCAGCAGTACCAGTTTGAACATAACCAACACCTTTACCGAAATGTTGTACCTATTTTAACACAAACTACGACCCGAGGGCATAAGACCTGTGGAGCTATAAACCAATAACCTTCGGCTGTGTTAAAATGGTGATGATGAAGGCTCAGGTCCTAAAGGAAATTTCACCGGTTGAAAATAAACCTCTGGAACTGGTGGAGATACCGGTTCCAGAACCAAAAGCAAACCAGCTCCTGGTGAAGGTCTCTGCCTGCGGGGTCTGCCATACCGAGCTTGACGAGATTGAAGGCAGGCTTAAGCCAAAACTGCCGGTAATTTTAGGTCATGAAATTGTCGGCCAGGTTGAAAGTTTGGGTTCGGAGGCGACCAAGTTCAAAATCGGAGACCGGGTCGGTATTGCCTGGATTCACTCTGCCTGCGGGAAATGCCGTTTCTGCCGGGAGGACAATGAAAACCTGTGCCCTGAATTTCGCGGTACCGGCTGTAATACTGACGGTGGTTATGCCGAATACACCGTTATCTCAGAAGATTTCGCCTATCCAGTCCCGGATAGATTCTCTGATTCCCAGGCAGCACCACTGCTCTGTGCCGGGGCAATCGGTTTTCGTGACCTGAGGCTTTCCGGGATTAAACCAGGGCAGAGCCTGGGGCTTTTTGGCTTTGGCGCTTCGGCTCATATTGTTCTTCAGGTAGCCAAATACCGGGGCTGTCAGGTTTATGTCTTCACTAGAAGTGAAAAACATCGCAATTTAGCTAAGAAATTGGGAGCAGTCTGGACAGGCAAAGCTGAAGATGACCCTCCACAGAAGGTTGATTGCGCTATTGATTTCACCCCGGTGGGTGAGACCGTACCCAACGCCTTGAGGGTTCTGGGAAAGGGTGGCCGACTGGTGATTGCGGTGATTCGAAAGCGAAACCCGATTCCACCCCTAGACTACGCTCGGCTACTGTGGGACGAGAAGGAAATCAAGAGTGTGGCCAATATCACCAGAAGGGATGCCCGGGATTTTCTTCCGCTGGCGGCCCAAATCCCGATTATACCTGAGGTTCAAGAATTTAAACTTGAAGAGGCAAATGAGGCATTAATCCTGCTTAAAGAAGGCAAAATTCAAGGAGCAGCAGTCCTGAAAATGGTATAAAGGAGGCAAACATGAAGGTAGCTAAGGTAAGGGAAATGAGAGAGCTGGATACAAGAGCAACCGAAGAGTTTGGCCTCAGCCAGGAAATCCTGATGGAAAATGCCGGTGGGGCGGCTTACTTCGTTATCCTGAAAGAATTTGGCGTAAAAGATAAGAAATTCGTCATTCTCTGCGGCTCCGGCAACAATGGCGGCGATGGCTTTGTTTTAGCCAGGAAAATCCACTCGGGTGGTGGCGAGGCAAAAGTATTTCTTCTGGCTAAAAGAGAAAAATATTATGGTTCGGCCAAAAAAAATCTGGACATAATTTCCAGATTCCCGATTGAAACCAGAGAGGTTAGCTCAATTGATGAAATAAGAAACGATATTTTCAAAGCAGATGCTATCGTTGATGCCATCTTTGGCACCGGTCTGGATAGAAATGTTGAAGGCATTTACCGGGAGGCAATCAGGCTAATCAACCAAAGCAAAAAGAGGGTCTTTGCCATTGATATTGCCTCGGGGATAAACGGCGACAGCGGGCAGGAGATGGGGGTTTCGGTTAAAGCAGATTACACAATAACCTATGGCCTGCCCAAAATAGGAAACCTCCTCTACCCGGGTTATGGAAGTGGTGGCAAGCTTTATGTTTCTCATATTTCCTTTCCACCCGCCCTCTATGATTCTGAGTCAATTAAGGTGGAAATCCCAGAACCCTGTCCACTCCCGGAAAGAAAGCCGAGTACGACCAAGATGGATTATGGGCCAGCACTGGTCATTGCCGGGGCGGCCACCTACTTCTGGGCACCCCACGCCTCGGCCTATTCCTTCCTCAAAGCCGGAGGCGGCTATGTCTATTTAGCTTGCCCCAAAACCCTGGCTCCATTCGTGGCTAAGCGCGGCCGGGAGGTTGTTTTTCAACCGCAAAAGGAAACCAGTTCAGGGAGTATTGCCCTGGAAAATAAAGAGGCTCTTCTTGAGTTTGCCAGAAGAATGAAAATTATTGTCCTTGGGCCTGGGCTGTCTTTAGATGAAGAAACCCAAAAGCTGGTTAGAGAACTAACGAGAGAAGTTGACAAGCCACTACTGATTGATGGAGACGGGATTACGGCTATCTCTGAGGAAATAGAAATCATCAAGGAGAGAAAAGCGGAAACCATCCTTACCCCTCACCTGGGGGAGATGGCCCGGATTACAAAATTAGAAAAGGATGAAATCGAGCAAAATAAGGTGGACATATTATCAGAGACCGCCCGAAAACTGGGTGCCACTGTTGTCTTGAAAGGGCCTCATTCTTTAACTGGATACCCGGATGGCAAGGTTTTGATTAACGCTTCAGGGACAACTGGTGGTGGGGCCGGGATGGCGACCGCTGGCAGTGGAGATGTCCTGAACGGAACCATCGCCGCCATGTTTTGTTTGGGGCTTAATATCAAAGAGGCAACCAGAGCAGGGGTTTTCATTCACGGGCTCTCCGGGGACCTGGCGGCCAAAAAGAAGGGCCCAGACGGCATGACTGCCCAGGATGTACTGGATTTTCTCCCTTCGGCGGTAAGATACTACCGAGCAAACCTGGATGAGATTTCCGAAAACCTCTATGACACCGTCTATCTGGTCTAAGTTAAATGGCAACGACAGAAGTAGCTAAGGGACGGCTTATGATGCTAAAGCTAGTGGCTATAGTAATCTTAGTACTGATGTTATTCTCAGCTTGTGCTCAAGACACCACCCCACCGAGCCAAGCCGAAACAGAGACAGAAGCCGCTTTTGCCCAAGCCAGAGAGAAGATGGTTGAGCAATTAATTGAGAATTGGGGAATTAGTGACCCGGGAGTGATTGAAGCTATGGAAAAGGTACCGCGACATCGCTTTGTCCTGCCTGAGTATCTTGATGACGCCTATGAAGACTCTGCCCTGCCAATTGAACACGGACAGACCATCTCATCACCCTCAATCGTTGCCACCATGACAGAACAGCTTAGGCTCAAGCCGGGAGATAGGGTGCTTGAAATTGGCACTGGCTCCGGCTATCAGGCCGCGGTGCTGGCTGAGCTGACTAACCGGGTTTACAGCGTCGAGATAATCGAGCCTCTAGGGCTAAAGGCGGCCGCTTTGCTTGAAGAACTGGGCTATGGGGTGCAGGCCAAGATTGATGACGGCTATTATGGCTGGGCTGAGTATGCCCCATTTGACGCCATCATTGTTACCGCCGCCCCTTACCATATACCCCCACCCCTGCTTTCACAGCTTAAAGACGGAGGCAGAATGGTTGTTCCAGTAGGTGGTCCGCCGGGGTTTTATCAAACCCTGTGGCTCGTCGAGAAAAGTGGTGACCAGATCAAGTCAACCAACCTTGGCCCAGTGAGATTCGTACCACTGTTAGGCGAGCGCTAGCTGCCCCCCAGCCTGTTTTCTCAAGTCCCTCATCCAGTACCAAGCGACCCCGGCTCCAACCAAATAAATACCACCGGCTACTACCAGCACCCAGGAAAAGCCTACCAGCAGGGCTATCATTAGCGACAGGATAGAGCTTATCACCGAGAAACAACCGTTGATTCCCCAGGCCCAGGGAACCAGCTCAGGGGCTGAAGCAGCCACCAGTCTTATCCCCGAAGGAAAGGGAATACCCATGAGAAAGCTAAGCGGCGCCAGAGCACCTACAGCAACCAGTAACCTTACAGGTAGCGGCTGACCAAGCAAAGCCTCGAAGAAATAAGGGAGAAATAATGGGTAAACGAGCACAAGCAGTCCAAGTCCCAAGATAACCTGAGGTAAAACCTTAATCAGCCGGGCAGAAAAAAGACTTCCCAGGCCAGAAAAGACCAGTATGGTAAAGAGCACGATGGCAAAAGCATAGGTGGGTTCATCCAGAAAAAGAATGAATTTCTGCATCATCGGGATTTCAATGAACAAAAACCCCAGACCCAAGACTGCAAAATAGACAAATAGTCTCAAGCGAACACTGGAAACTGGTAACCCGTTTGGCTTTAGTCTTTCTTTAGGGCGGAAGTAAAGGGGCAGTAAGATAAAAATTGCTGAAGCCAGCAGAGCCAACAAAAGCAAAACCCCCACAATAAGATAGCCGGCCCCACCGAAGGGCTGCCAGGTCTTACCCAGGCTCTGCCCGACATAGGGCAATTGACTCCATTTGAAAAAATGAAAGAAGAACGGCCTGTCATCAGTAGCCGGCGAAATATCATAGGGGTAGCTTGAAAGGAAAGCCTCCCTTTCTGAGGTTGAGAGGATATTGACAGTAGCTTCGTAGTAGACTTCACGGGGCAGAACATTATAGCGGTTGAGGTCGTCAGGACCTACCCCGGGGAAATAGACCACATCGAAACTGCGCTCGTTGCAAAAATCCCTGATTACTGAGATATCCTCAAGGGTAAAAGGGCTCTCTTTTAAGATTAAGGTAATGGTCTGAAAACTGCGGATAACCGCCAGATGTTCCTCAGGGTGAGCAATACCCATATCTTCAAGCGCCGCTGCAACCAGTGACAGGAGACGAACCCCTTCACTGGGTGGCACCTGAATCCAGCGGGTGAGCGATAAAAAGCCTCCCGGAGCCAGGTGCTGGTAGTATGCTTTAACCGCTTCCACCGTGTATAGATAATTCTCCGATAAGCTATAGGTACCAGCTGTCACCGGCTGAAAGCCACCAGCCAGTGAGACCTGAACCACATCAAACTGTTCTTTTGAACGTTTGAGATAACTCCTAACCCCTTCACTGACTACCACTACCTTGGGACTATCCAAAAACTGACCCTTGCCTCCAAACCTCTCGGTAGCTTCGATAACAAGGGGATTGGAAACTACCGTCACCACTGAAGCCGACTCGTGGTAAAGTGCCATCAGCACATCCAAGCCACCCTGTGGCTCGATAACCAGTGTTTTCGGGCTAGATACCAGATGATAGACCAAAGCGGAAGGTAAGTAGTCGGTAAAATCAGCCTCCCCAGCCTCAATTTGAATTATAGGGCTCAAGTTTTCTCCATCCACGGTCACCCCTACTTGAGGTGGTACTTCACCCGTGTAGTTGAAACTAAGTCCCGGCGCCAGATGAAGACTACGGCTCTCGATGACGTCAACCCGGGAGAAGGCGTTCCACTCTGTTGACAAGATTTGCGCCTGCATGTGACGTAGAACCTGACTTAGACCCTTATAAGGCGACATCTTAATTTCAAGCACCGCTGGCGAGCTTACCATCAGAATAATTAGCCCTATCCCCCCAGCGATTGCCAGGCCCAAAAAAGGTTTTAAACGAGGCAGAGAGAAGACAAAAACTGCCCCCAGCCCAAGCAGTGCCGACAAAACCACCGTGCCCCCACCTCCAAAATAGGATGGGCTTACCAGCACCAGGAGACAACCCAGGCCTGCCCCAATCATATTAAATCCATAGAGGTTTCCTGCTCTAGCCGGCGTCTTGGAAAGGGCAACCCCAAGAGCCAGGCCGGTGAAGAAAAAGGGGATAGCCAGAGAAAGGTAATAGACTATCAGATAAAACAGTTGCCGACTTTCTAAAGTAATTCGGTAAGAATCAAAGGGAATATTGTTTACTACCAGGTAACCACCAAGGGAACTCGCCGAAAAGAGGGCTGCAAAAATTACCAGCAGGTGGCTTAAGTCTTTCTTTATCAATCGTGGAAACAGGGATAAGAATGAGCCACTAACGCCAAAACCAAGCAATGCCAGACTCACCACCAGGAAGGCGAAATGATACCACTGAGCTACGGAAAATACCCTGGTCAGGGTAATCTCAAAAAGCAGTGTCGCCGCTGACAGGAGTAGAATCCCGAGGTAAACGAGGAACATCTCCGCTTCTCCCCGGTCACAATTCTAACACATATCAGCCGATTGCCATCGTCCCAGGAGAGAGCACACAATTAAGACCTTAAGCCAGCCTATAAAATAATTTGCAGGTAACTAAAGGAGTTTGAGAATGCAAGACCTCAGGTTAGAGACTGCTGCCTGCAACCTCTGTGGAGAGAACGACGCAAAGCACCTTTTTACCGTTCGCTCGTTTAACGTGGTGAAGTGCCTGATTTGCGGACTGGTATATCTCAACCCAATGCCTCGCCCTAAGGGTATCACCAGGACGTAAGACCTGCGCAAATACTACTGTAATAAAGAGACACAGGAGGGTTAACCTTTCGGACGGTATGACCCTCTATTCACGAAAAATCCAGATGGCTGAGCTACATTACAGCAGCGGTACGAATTTCTCCATATCCAGAGAAAGTGGCTTATAGGTGCCATCATCAACCAGGGCTTGATGTCTGGCTATTTCTTCCTCATCAAGGTCGATGCCAAGCCCGGGCGTATTTGGAATCTCAAGATAACCGTCAACAATCTTTATCTTGGGTGTTACCGCCCAGGGAGCAAACTCTTCATGCTCTAAAATCAGAAACGGTGGTGTGGCAGCACACAGGTGCGCCGCCGCCATAGCGTTGACCGGACCAAAGGGATTGTGGGGTGAAATCTTAACCTGATAGGCTTCGCACATATTGCACACCTTCCTGGCTTCGGTTAAGCCACCAATCCGGCCACAGTCAAACATCAGTATGTCCACGGCACCGTTTTCCAGGAACTCCTTAAGCTCAAGCTTGGATGAAAGTCTCTCTCCATTGGTAACCGGCATACTAACATGCTCCATAACCCGTTTCATGGCTTTTACCATCCCGGCTGGCACTGGCTCCTCATACCACATGAGGTCGTATTTTTCCAGCATTTTCCCAATCCTGATGGCAGTTGAAGCATTGAATTTACCGTGACATTCAACAATGACATCAACGTCATTGCCAACCGCCGCTCGTACTGCTGCCACCCGTTCTACCGCAGCCAGGATTTCACTGGGCCGGTAGCTGTGATAGCCATCAATTCCCGGCTCAAATGGGTCAAACTTGAGTGCCGTGTAACCTTCTTTAACCAATGCAAGGGCATTTTCGCCGAGTTGCTCGGGGGTATGCTTGACCGCACCCCACGGCTCAGGAAATAGGTTGTCGGTCTTTACATCCGGGAATGAATTCCATGACCCTTTAAGATGAGGGTAGAGGCGAATCCTGTCCCGGTAGAGTCCGCCAAGCAATTCATAAACAGGTACTCCCAGGGCTTTGCCTTTAATATCCCATAGCGCCATGTCAACCCCGCTTATCATCGGACTGGCATAGCGGAAAGCTGTGGCATTATATAATCTTCTCCAGATTCTCTCGATTCGGAACGGGTCTTCCCCAATTAAGAGATTCCGCAGGACTTCGGCTTGAGCCTCAAGTATTGGCTTGTGCAGGACTATGTTCTCGCCAATCCCGGTAATCCCTTCATTGGTGTAGAGCTTGAAAAACGAGAAGCTGCCGCACCGGAAGACCTTGATATCGGTTATCTTTAACCCGGACATTACTTTTCCTCCTTAATCTATTATTCTCAATTTCTACCGCTCTAATATAAAACATAGAATCAAAAGTTGCAACTTGATGTTCTTCCCAGCGGGTTGACACCAATTTCGACCGCCATTTATACTTTGCTTTAATCATTACCTGTATTCTTGAATGTGCAAAATATAGGCATGCTGTAAATATGAATTTGTTTCAAATAGCAAAATTACTTGAAATTCTTGGTTTCTTACTAGCTACTTTTTTTGGCAGTATACTTCTAAACAAGGAGTTCTTTAAAAAACTAGTTGATAACATTAATAATAAATTGATTAGTGCCAGAGACAAATTAAATAACTGGTATGTCCCATATACCCAATATTTGTTACGCATAAGGTGGTTTGAAAGAATTGTGGGGACATTAGTTGTTACATTTGCAGAGATATTCATTGTGCTAGGATGGCTAGTTGATATTAAATGGCTATTTTGGCTTGGTTTGATAACTATTACTCCGTATGCTGTTATTGTCCCCCTCTTTGCTTTCCTTTTGTTTCGCAATAACCCAAGAATGAGTAGTTTGTGGCAATTTCCCGCATACCTATTCGGAGCTTTTGTGAAGTCGTTTATATTAGTTCCCATAGTCTTCATTCCATTTCTAATCTTTATTTACTTTTTTACGATGCTCGCTTTGACATTAAATGTAATTGCCAAGGAAGATTTCTTAAAAAAAGTACTCATAATCTCAGGTAGCGTTATTGTGGTTATAGGTCTTACATTAGAATTGATAGCCTCTTGGTCTTAATTTGGGTTCTTTAACATTCATGTTGGTATATGGTGCTAAGCTACGCTATCCTGCACATCTAGCAAACCAAGTCAACGCCGTATGGTATAATTCATTATATGAGTGTGGGTGCATTTGTTCTTTCACTATTTATAGATTATGCAGTTGGTAGGGTCTTTCTTATGCTAACTCGATTGTGGATAAATTCAGCTATCCGTCAAATTGTAGCCACTACGAAAGTAGAATACAGTCGTTCACCTAATGTAATAACACAGCTAACTTACCCAAATATCTTAATATCGTTGAGGATAATCAGTAAGATCAATCTAAAGTTGACCATAGAACAAGTGACAGCTGAAGCTAATTTCGAGGGACTCTATGCTGGCACAATTCTATGGGTTGGGGGTATTGATAACACTATAGAGAAGAAGGATGAAAAGGAGATACGTATAGAATTCGCTCCACCTTTGCAAGTGTTCCTCCTAAAGCTATCGAAATGCTATTTACACAATGGAACGGCTAAGCTTCGTTGTTCTCTTGGCGAGGTAGTTGTTCCTTTCTCCACGAAATCGGAAAAGATAAACGACTTTGATCAGGGGTTAGGAACAGTTAAGAAGTTACTCAATTTAATGGATTAGTCAACACAAATGTTAAAGAACCTTAATTTGGTATTACTTGACAAAGAAGGCTGGTCTCTTTAAAGTGTCTAGCGGATGACGATTGAAACCAACCTGACCGAGGAAAGAACTAAACGGCACCATCGAGAGGGAAGCTGGTTAGATTTAACCTTTCCCGACTTGCTGGAACAGGTTACCAGGGCTTTCCCGGACAAAATCTTTATCACCGATTCAAACAAAGAGGTTACCTATCGCCAGTTTGACTTGGCCGTACGAAGACTTGCACTCCACTTTTTGAGGCTTGGGGTTAAAAAGGGAACCCTCATCTCGGTTCAACTGCCAAGTTCAATTGAATACTTTGTGGCAATGATGGCGCTGATGAAGATTGGCGCTATACACCTGCCCCTGCCGCCACGTATTGGACACGAAGACCTCAAGCGCGTAACCAGTTTATGCAACCCAGTTATATCCCTTATCCCACACGAGTTCGGAGGGGTTAGGTACCTCCCGATATATCAGACGTTACGCTCCAAATTGCCGGGATTTGAATATATCCTGGTCGCCGACGGAGAAGCAGATAATTACCGTGCAGGGACTCTTTCACTTAACAGGCTGTTTGAGGAGCCAGTGGAGAAAGACTATCCTGAGGACTATTTAGACCAGTTCAAGCCATCACCAACCGACCTCTGCTTAATTCAACTCACCTCAGGGACTACTGGTTTGCCCAAGGGTGCCATGCATAACCACGAGACCTGCCTCGGTGGTCCAATCCTGGGTTACCAGATAGCTGGACGTCCGGATGATATTTTTTTATGCCTTTCCCCAGCCTTCCATACTGCCGGCACAACTATCTTCACCCTGGCCATGTACTACAAATGCTCCATGATAATTATGGACCGGTTTCAGGCGGAGAAGGCGCTTGAACTCATTGAACAAAAGGGGGTGACGATACTATCCGGGGTACCAACCCACTATGCGGATATGTTGAACGTGCCTGACTTTGAGAAGTATAACCTGCAGTCGCTGAGGCTTGCTTTGGCTACAGCGGCACTAATGCCGCCTTCTCTAGCCCGCAAAGCAGAAGCACGACTCGGATGCCATCTTCACATCTTCTATGCTCTAACCGAAACCAAAGCCTCAGGCACCTTCGTCTTGCTCACCGAAGGAAGAGAGGAAGTGCGCTACAATACCCTAGGCAAACCCACCCCCTATACCCAGATTAAAGTAGTGGATGACGAAGATAAAGAGGTTGCTCAAGGCAAGCCAGGCGAGATTTTAATCCGGGGACCGGGCAACTTCGTCGGCTATTATAATGACCCTGAACTGACACAAGAAAGCCTTGATGAAGATGAATTTTTCCGAACCGGCGATTTAGGCACCGTTGACCGCTGGGGCAATATCACGATGACCGGACGCAAGAAGGACCTGATAATCCGGGGTGGTGAGAATATTTATCCCAAGGAAATCGAAGATACCCTGCTTAAGCACCCCCGGATAAAAGACGTAGCCGTCATTGGCGCGCCGAACGAGAGGCTGGGTGAAATAGTCTGCGCCTGTATTGTCCCTGAAGCGGGGGAAGTGGTGACATTGGAAGATGCGGTTTCATTTCTTAGAGGTAAGATTGAAACTCACAGTCTGCCGGAGATGGTTAAAATTATGGACAGCCTGCCCCGAACTGAATCGGGGAAAGTGCTTAAAGCCAAAATAAAGCAGGAAATAATAAAAGGATAGAGTGAAACAGGCGGTGGTCCGGCACTGGTTCACCTGCAACTGGTGCAAAAAGCCCTGGAAGATTTATCAACCTGAGGCCAATTGAACTTAGATTATTGACCAGACCACTAATCCGAATCAGTGTGTTCTATGGAAAAAACGAAACTGCCATCCTGGTTTAAAAAGAAGCCCCCAGACCACGAAACCATGCTAGCCGTAAAAGGACTATTGGATGGACTGGACCTGCACACCATCTGTGAAAGCGCCCTCTGTCCCAATGTCGGGGAATGTTTTGCCCAAAAAACCGCCACCTTTCTGATTCTTGGCAGTATCTGCACCCGGAACTGTACCTTCTGCGCGGTAGAGAAAGGGCTGCCAAACTCAGCAGACGAAAAGGAACCAGAGCACCTGCTCCAAGCCGTGGAGAAACTGGGGCTAAACTATGTCGTTATCACCTCGGTCACCAGAGACGACCTGGTTGACGGCGGTGCTTCCCAGTTTGCCCGAACAATTAACCTGCTCAAGAAGAATGGGGTTATGGTTGAGGTTCTTATTCCGGACTTCCTCGGTTCTGCCGAAGCACTTAAGGCAGTAGTCGCCACTCACCCGAATGTGATAAACCATAATATAGAAACCGTGCCTCGTCTTTACCCCGAGGTCAGACCAAAAGCAGACTATACGCGTTCGGTAGAGCTTCTCTCCGCCGTAAAGAGGTTAGACCCAAGAATAGTTACCAAGTCCGGTTTGATGCTTGGCTTAGGAGAAAGAAAAGAAGAAGTAATTGAGGTGATGCAAGACCTGAGAGAAGCCGGCTCGGACCTTTTAACTCTAGGTCAATACCTCAGGCCCTCCCCCAAACATCATCCGGTGGTGAGGTTTATCCCCCCCGAGGAATTTGACGAATACCGAACCATCGGTAAGGATATGGAGTTTATCGAGATTGCCTCGGCGCCCCTGGTCAGAAGCTCCTTTGAAGCGGCCAAACTATACGAGAAAGCCAAAAGCCAGCTTAGTTAGATTTGCCCCTACGACCAGCTTTGCTCTGTTCTGGAGATAATCTCATCCTGAACCGCCGGTTCAAGGGTGGTAAAGAGGGCGCTGTAGCCGGCAACCCTGACCAGCAGGTTAGGATATTTCTCCGGATGTAATCTGGCATCCTTCAGTGTTTTGGCTGATACCACATTGAATTGAAGGTGCATCCCCTTGAGGGCGAAGTAGGTTCTGATTAGTGCCGCCACCCGTCTCATCTGTTCCAGTTCCTGGAAGGAAACCGGGTTAAACTTGAGGTTAAACAGCGTCCCATCAGCACACAAAATGTGATCCAGTTTAGCCACTGATTTAATGGTCGCCGTGGGGCCACTTGTATCAGTGCCCTGCACCACCGACACACCTTCATTGGTAGGTTGTCCGGCTTTTCTCCCATCCGGGGTGGCATCACAATGGCTACCCATCGCCACATGCGAGGTAACCACAGCGGTTTGAGTATTACACCGTGCCCCGGTGGTAGCGATTGTATAGTTGGGCATGTCCTTAACCGCGCAGGCAAACACCTCTTTGACCAAGAGGTCAACATAATCATCATCATTACCAAATTTCGGGGCGGCTAAGAGAATCTGCCTTATCTCCTCACCAGTCGGAGTGGTTGAGTCATCCTCAAAATTGGTCTTCAGAGCGTTCTTGACTTCCCAGGCGGTTAATCTCCTGTCTTCGAAGACAACTTTCTTTAGAGCTGCCAGCGAATTGCCAGCACTGCTCATCCCGACCTGAATCATATCACCGGTGCTGTAACGGGCGCCACCCCATTCAATGTCCTTGCCCTTTTTTATACAATCATCCATTAGCACCGAAGCGAACGGGGTAGGTGTTAAATCTGCAAATGCCCTGGCGACACAGTTAATTCCAGTAACGAGCAGCCGGTCATAATAGCCAAGCTGAGCCTTATAGGCCTGCCATAACTCTTCAAAGGACTCAAAGGCAGTCAGGTCATTGTTATCTGGATTGGAATGTATCTGAACCTCAGAACGAGGGTCTTTGCCGTTATTGAGGGTCAATTCCAAAATTTTGAGCATGTTATACTGACCGGAATGAAGGCCCGGTTTAAGGCTCTTGCCCGGCTGGGCCGGCTCGATACAACTGCAAATGGCGTAATCATAGGCATCTTCAAGGGTTACTCCCACTGCCAGTTGTGATGGGATGATAACTTCATCGTTGAACATTGCCGGCTGACCACCCCGATGGATGTTGATGACCTCACAGCATTTGAGCAGGAAATCCTCCGGCATACCGTTCCAGTAACGGACTTGTACCAGCGGGCTGGGTAATTTTAGATTGGCAGTCGCCTCAAGGGCGAGCCAGGTAAGATCATTGATGGCCGATTTGGCGTCTTTGGTCTGTCCACCCAGATTCACGACTTGAAACATCGGGTAACCGGCGGTATATCGGGTGTGATACCAGCACCTTAATTTGTTGATTTCAAGGGTCTTAATCCACAAACACTCAATGAGCTCTACGGCCTCTTCGGGGGTGATTCTACCTTCTCTGGTATCCTTCTCGTAGAAAGGATACATATACTGGTCAAACCTTCCCAGGGAAATTGAGTGGCCGTTGGATTCAATTTGAGGCACCAGATGAGCCAACCAGAGCGCCTGTATTGCCTCCCAGAACGTCCGGGGAGGGCTGGCTGGAACCCGCTTAAAGTGTTCGGCAATTTGCTCCAGCTCAGCTTTTCTTCCGGCATCTTCCTCCTACTCAGCCAGTTTAAGCGCCAGACAACTAAACCTACGGGTAAAATTGATTGCCGCTCTCAGAGTGATAATTGCAGCCTCGAGGAAAAATTTCTTCTCCAGTCCCCCCGGCTCCCAGAATTTGATTTTTTCCAATACGTCTTCGACTTCGCCAATGATGCCCGATAAGCCAACTTCAAGAACCTTGGGATAGTTCAAGATGAAGTGTCCATTACCACCAGAATCTCCCTGATTGATGGAGAAGGCATGCTGCAAGAAAGAAGCCTCGCGTACCTCCCCCGGCAGCAGGCTCATTTTATATTCCTGAACCGTCTTGCCTTTCCACCATGGTGCCAGTTCACGTAACACTACTTCATCTTTCTCACTCACCCGGAATCTGTCTCCCGGTCGCTCGTCGGGCCTTACCGGCTTACCGTCAAACTCGTCAATGAGGAAGTGGATGCCGAATTCCGGGAAGACCGGTGCTGCCCTAGCTTGGCTGGCTTGATTCCCCACGATTAGCTCACCGGGTCTGATGAAAATGCTCATCTCGGCCAGTATTCTCTCCAAGGCTCTGGCACGCCTGAGAATCATCGGCTGACCTTCAGTATCTTTCATCGACTCGGTCAAAAGATAAGCTCGCTCGGAGCAAATCTTGGGTTCGACGGCAACGAGGGTATCCCTGAGCCTGGTTGTTCTTTCCGTAATCGGCTTTTTCAGCCCTGGGTCAAAGCAGAGCCGGCTCTTTAGCTCTTCAAGATAGGGCAATGCTACGGTCGTCACCTGTTTTGCCTCCCTCTACAGGAGTAGGACTACATCTAGTTTGAGCATATATTTAAATTAGGCAACTTGTCAATGTGGGTTAGTTTTGGGACTTTTACTAATGCACTCGGTAGCGCTCGACGATTTCCTCGTCCAGCTCTATGCCAAGGCCCGGACCTTCCGGCAATTTAATATAGCCGTCCACTACCGGCATTTTCTCTCTGGTTAGCTCCCACCTGATTGGTGTTTCTTCAACACAATATTCAAAGATAAAGGCACTCCGGCGTGATGCCAGAAAGTTGAGGCAAGCGGCCAGGCCAATGCCATTAGTATAGAAATGGTTAATTACCCTGATAGCAAGGTCTTCAGCCATATCGGCAATTCTGATGGCTTCAGTGATACCATTGTTTTCGACATCTATCTGGGCAATATTGATGCCGCTTCCTTCCAGAAAATTTCGCCAGGTAAATCTCCCGGCCTCTCCCTCACCAGCCGCAATTGGAATCGGAGAAACGCTGGTTAATTTCCTGTAACCCGCTAGATTTTCACGGTTCAGCGGCTCTTCAAGGAAAAGAAGATTGTACTCTTTGAATTGCTCTGCCCGCCTGATGGCGGTAGCTGTGTCCCAACAGCAGCCAGCATCAATTAAAAGATCGTTATCATCTCCAACCCCTTTCCGGGCGGCTTCGACCAACTCCAGATCCAACCTTTCACTCTGCCCAAGGGGTGTCCAGCCGAACTTTACTGCCGTAAAGCCCTTGTCCACCCAGCGCCTAGCAATCTCATAGGTGCTTTTACCATCCGGGCCAAACAGAATACTGGCATAAGCACGAAATTTCTGGTGAAAGGCACCGCCCAGAAGCTGGTAAACCGGCTTTTGGTAATACTTCCCGGCGATATCCCACAGGGCAATGTCAATGGCGGCAATGGCATGGCAAATTAAGCCACGCCGTCCCAGACGAATATTCTTCTCCTGCAAGAGGTCATTGAGAACCTTTATGTCAAGTGGATTCATCCCAACTAGCTGCCTGCCCAGTCCGCCCGACCCGAGACCACTTGTCGGTGTCTCGATAAGTGCCTTGAGCGCATGAGGTGAAGACATTGCGTCCCCAATTCCTATTATACCCTCATCAGTTTCGATTTTAACGATGATTGCGTCCTGACAGGCACTTGAACGGTTGGGCAGAATCTCTTCTTCCGGCAGACGGAGTTCAATGGCTTCAACCTTGGTGATTTTCAGCTGATTTACCCCTCCTCTACTAGGTCTTTAGAGCCGAGATTATCTCCCGGCAGAAGCAAGGTAAGTCATCAGGTTTACGAGAGGTAATCAGCTGACCATCGCGAACCACTGCTTCATCAACCCAGATTGCGCCGGCGTTAATCATATCATCCTTGATACTGTAAAAGCTGGTTAACTTTTTGCCATTAACAATACCAGCTGAAGCTAACATCCAACCGGCATGGCAGATGGCAGCCACGATTTTTCCCTGCTCGTAGGCTTCCTTGACCAGCTTAATCATTCCCGGATCTCGCCGCATCAAGTCCGGGGCATAGCCTCCGGGAATAATGACAGCATCATAATCTTTTGCTTTGGCTTCGCTGGATGCAATGTCCGTCTTGACTTCGTAGCCATGTTTACTAGTGTGCACTTTATTTTTCTCCCGTCCGACCACGGCTACCTCAGCCCCGGCTTCCTTCAGCCGAAGCAACGGATACCACAGCTCAAGCTCTTGGTAATTGTCCTCAGCCAGTAAAGCTATGCGTTTTCCTTCAAGTTCCACAAGACCTCCTTAAGTTTTATCCTTTTATAACCCCGATTGGTTTTGTTTTAGCCACGATTCTAGAGATGCCGGTTTGGCGAGTAACCTCAACTACCGAAGTAACATCTTTATAAGCCTCCGAGGCTTCCTCAGCTAGGTCTCTGATATTGCCCGTCTGAACCGTTATGCCCCGGGCCTCAAGCGACTCAAGCACCTCCCGACCGCTAAGCATCCGTTTAGCTGCCGCCCGACTCTTAAGACGACCGGCACCGTGACAGGTTGAGCCGAAGGTCTCCTTCATTGCCAGCTCAGTTCCCACCAGCACATAGGAAACCCGACCCATATCCCCAGGAATAAGCACCGGCTGTCCGATTTGGGCATACTTCTCGGGAACCTCAGGATGACCGGCCGGAAAGGCTCTGGTGGCACCCTTGCGATGAACGCAAAGGGTCTCTTTCTTGCCATCTACCTCGTGCTCCTCTATCTTGGCGATATTGTGAGCCACGTCATAGATTTGCTCAAGCCCGGCCTCCTCCTCAGATTTACCCAGCACCCGGCAGAAGGCTTCCCTCACCCAGTGGGCAATACACTGGCGATTAGCCCAAGCGTAATTGGCAGCGCAACTCATGGCCGCCAGGTAAGACTGCCCCCGGGGGGATTTCACTGGGCTACAGGCAAGCTGACGGTCAGGCAAATCAATCTGGTACTCCTTCATGGCACCGACCATTTCCTTAATGTAGTCGTCGGCCGTCTGATGTCCCAACCCACGAGACCCGCAATGAATGAGCAGTATCACCTGACCTACCCGGTCTATACCCATAACACTGGCTATCTCCGGCTCATATATCTGGTCAACTGAAGCGACCTCAAGGAAATGATTACCTGAACCGAGTGTGCCCAGTTGAGGCATGCCACGCTCTTTAGCACGGCGGCTTACCTTGGCAGGGTCAGCCCCAGCCATCTCACCTCTTTCCTCGGTAGCCTCAAGGTCTTGGGGCTGGCCGTATCCCTTCTCCACTGCCCACCGCGACCCTTTGGCCAATACCTCATCAATCTCACCAGAACGGAGCCTAATCCTGCCTTTTGAACCCAAACCGGAAGGGACACTATTGTAAAGGGCATCTAACAGTCCCTTTATTTTAGGGAGGACTTCTTCCCTGGTCAGATTGGTACGCAGCAATCTGACTCCGCAGTTAATATCGAAGCCAACTCCACCCGGAGAGACCACCCCATCATCAACCCTCATGGCAGCCACCCCACCGATCGGGAATCCGTAACCCCAGTGGATATCAGGCATAGCCAGGGAGTAGTTCACTATTCCAGGCAGAAAGGCTACATTGGCTACCTGCTCAAGGGCTTGCTCCTCCAGGATATGTTCCATCATTTCCTCGCTGGCATAGATGAGCCCGGGCACACGCATACCTTTTTTGTAGCTTTTTGGTATTCGCCAGCGGTAATCATCCACCTTCTCCAGGGGACCACCCCATTTAGCCATCTCCTCACCTCCTAAACATCAAGGATAACCCGAACCTGGTTTTTCTCCTCATCTACTTTTAACATATAATAGGTGGCCGACTTGACTCCCATCTTCAGTTGATGGCGGGACGGGTCATATTTTTCTCCGTAACATACCGCCTTTAACTGCCGTCCGTTGAAGCCCTCAATGTCAAACCTCTTAAAGAGGAGCATTTCAACATCAAAGATGTATAGCAAACGGTTAAGCCATTCAAAAAGCAGGCTTTCCGAATCCTCCTCACCAAGCTCTAAATTGCGAGACTCAACCTTCCTAACCGTCCTGAGGTCGACCATTATCGAGAACAGACCATAGGCAACGTTGGCAAAAGCCTCGGCTAAAGTCTGGCCGCTGGCAACAAGCCCAGTATCTGCAGTGTGCTCTATCAGCTTGAACCTTCTCATCTAACTGAATACTAGCACCAATTCTGTTTGCTATCAACGCCGCTATCCGGTTTATATTACCAGCTCCATTCCGTCGTAAGCCAGGATAGCTTCGCCATGTTCTTTCCTGAAATCAGCCTCATTTTCAATGGTTTCTTTCCCAAGATGGGTAAAAATAATATGCCTGACGCCATACTTCCGGCACCAATTTATCTGGGTGGTGATTCTGGTGTGGCCAAAGAACTGGTCATCCTTTCTTCTCACCAAGTTAGCCCTTAGCGATGAGCCATCCCCGATATAATAGTCAACGCCTTTGAGAATATTTTCTTTTTCAACAATATCCACCAAATCAGGGTTATAGACAATGGTCCTCTCCGACACTGCAATTTTGTAGCCAACTGCCGGACACCTGATGGAATGCATCACTCGATAAGGCCGACATTTAAAGGGGCCAACCTCAAACTCTCGACCCGGTACAACTACTCGGTTGTTTTCCGGCAGATACATTCCATAGCCCAAGGTCTCCTCGGTCAGGTAAACGGGAATCCCCGTTTTTACCTCCTCATCAAGCCAGAGATAATGGTCTGGGTGGGCGTGGGTAATAAGGATAGCACTCGGCTTTATTTCCTCAAGACTATATTTGTGGAGCTTTCCATAATCAATGAGTAGCCGGGCTTCATCGGATATCACAAGTAGTGAAGAATGGTATCTATGTTTCGGAGAGGACTCTTCAATCTCTCCTTTTGTGCCCAGAAAGACTAACTTGGTCACTTCGTCCTTTGTCTCCGATGGGTTTTTAAGTCAGGCAGTCGCATCGCCGGCAGGAATAATGCCCCTCAAAGACGATGAATCTGGCTCAGCAAATCATGAAAGTCAGAAAAGGCGCTGCATGAAACGGGGTCGTCACTAAGCAATTCCAATAGATGGCTGGTAGCAAATACATGGCTGGCACTGCGTGCTGCCTCCAAATCCGAGAGCCCGTCCCCGACATAAATTAAATTTTCGTCTCGTTTTTTCAGCCAAGCCAAATATTTTTGCTTAAACCCCCGGTCAATAACATTGCCATCAGGGTCGCGGTAGGACACCGCAATACCATCCCCAGCAAAGGAGGTTCGTCCGCAATGCAATTCCAGATTTTGCCAGCCAATCTCATTTAACACAGTTTCAATATAAAAATCCAGACCACTGCTGACGATGACCAATTGAGTTCCACTATCCTGGCAATACCGGATAAATTCTCCAAAGCCCGGTTTTACTTCAATATGCTGGCGAACGAATTCCTGAAGCTTTTCCCGGGATTTTTTAATCAGCGTATATTGTGATATGTTGCTCTGCTCAACGGTTATATCGCCGTTAAGGTAATCACTTTCAATCCTGCGCCAGCCATCCTGAGCAAAATGCTCCCTCAGCAAAACGCTGAGGTTATTCCGGATTATGGTGCCGTCAAAATCGCATTGAACAATCATAGCTTGATACCCTTCAAACGTAAGACTCTTGATTTTAGCCATCTCAGGAAGTGAGTTAAGGCTGATGGTTATATTCGATTCAACAGTATAAGACTCCCGGCCCCTAAGGTACGGAATCCCTATTTTTTATTATATATTTAACCAAATACTAACACTAATAGATTACCCGGCCGAAGACGGTTTGTCAAACCAAGCCCGGCAGGAATTTAACTGAATACGCAATCCCAGAAAGGTATTGACCTCTGATTGCAAATTCTGGTGAGGCTACTTTGTATTTGACAAAGCATCATCAAGTTATAGACAATGGTAAAAAGTCACAAACAGGTCGTGGTTTTAATCTGTTAACCGGGGGTACATTGCTACATCAGGCTGCACCAGCCACCTGAGCAATAAGGGCAATCGACTATCCGGGATAAGGAGGGGGTCAGTGAGTTTCTGGAACAAACTTCTGAGCTGGTTGAGTCCAAAAGAAGAAGATAAAAAAATGGTCAAGGCAATCTGGAATGAGGTTGTATTAGCCGAAAGTGACCAGTATGAGGTCGTCGAAGGCAATATCTATTTCCCACCGGAATCGGTAAAATGGGACTATCTCTCGGAAGGTAATAGGCAGTACACCTGTCCCTGGAAAGGTGAAGCACGCTATTATGATATTACTATTGACGGTAAGGCTAACAGCAATGCCGCCTGGAATTATCCCGAACCTAAGCCAGCGGCCCAATTCATTAAGGGTTATGTGGCATTTGAGATGGGGAAGGGTGTAAAAATCGGAAACTAGCAGTATTTATACAGGAAGACAATTATAATAGTCCACACCCCCGGTGTGGAAAGCAAAACTTACTGAGTAGAAAAAGTGGATATGTCTCAGGCATTACAGGTGTGGTGGGTCTTGCCGGCATCAGTAGTTATTGCTACTATCGCCCTTGCCGCAGGTATCAGCGGCGCTTTATTTTTTAGCCCTTTCTTTCTTTTAGTCATCGGGCTTCAGCCGGCGCAGGCTATTGGTGCTGGGCTTCTCGCCGAACTCTTCGGCACGAGCTTTGGAACCTTCTATGATGTTCTGACACGAGCCATCGTTTCCAATAAAACCGATGGATTTATCAAAATCGTAGCTGAAGAAGGCTCCGGACGTATTCTTGGCGGCCACATTTTAGGTGCCGAGGCATCAAGCCCGATCCACGAGGTCGCCGCAGCCATGCTCAAGAGACTGCCCGCTGATATCGGCAACACCCTTCCAATGCCCTGCCCAACGTTTTCTGAAGGGGTGCGTTACGCCTGTCAAGCAGTTATGTGAAGAAAAAGGCAGCTAAGTCGAATTCGAGGGGGTGAAGATGGCCGAAACTGGAATTGACCAACTGTGTATCAATACCATCCGCTTTCTGGCAGTGGACGCGGTGGAGAAGGCACACTCAGGCCACCCCGGGATGCCACTTGGGGCATCCCCAATGGCCTACGTCCTATGGAACCGTTTCTTAAAGCACAACCCCAGTGACCCAAAGTGGCCCAACCGGGACCGCTTTATCCTCTCGGCTGGCCATGCCTCAATGATGCTTTACGCCCTGCTCCACCTCACTGGATACGCCCTGTCACTTGATGAACTCAAACATTTTCGCCAGTGGGGAAGTAAGACCCCGGGCCACCCAGAGTACGGACTCACCCCCGGTGTTGAGGCAACCACCGGCCCACTGGGACAGGGATTTTCAAATGGAGTTGGCATGGCAATCGCCGAGAGATGGCTGGCAGAGCACTACAACCGACCCGGCTATGAAATAATCAACCATTACACCTATGCCATTGTCTCCGACGGCGACCTTGAGGAGGGTGTCTCCTCAGAGGCAGCCTCGCTTGCCGGGACACTCCGTCTGGGTAAACTCATCTACCTCTACGATGACAATGACATCTCGATTGAGGGAGATACCGATATCGCCTTTACTGAAAATGTAGCCGAGCGGTTCCAGGCTTATGGCTGGCACGTTATTGGCCCCATTGACGGCATGGATATCTCTGCGATTGACTCAGCCATCTGTGTGGCTCAAGCCGAGACGGGTCGTCCGAGCCTGATTATCTGCCGGACAACCATTGGCTACGGCAGCCCGAACAAAGCTGGTACCGGCTCAGTCCATGGTGAGCCATTAGGTGAAGAGGAAGCACGTCTGACCAAAGAGAATCTGGGCTGGCCCTATGAACCTTTTGCTGTTCCACCAGAGGTACTAGCCCATTTCCGAAAGGCACAGGCAAGGGGTCACCTCAAGCAACAGGAATGGCTAGCCAAACTGGAGGCATATCGTAAAGCCTACCCTGAGGAGGCTCAAAAGCTCAAAGCAGACTTAAGTGGCGACCTGCCAGAGGGGTGGGACGATGACCTGGCTGGTCTCTTCAAGGCACAGGATAAACCAATCTCCACCCGTGAAGCCTCAGGAAGGGTGATGAACGCTATCGCCCAAAAAATACACTCCCTGGTCGGAGGTTCGGCAGACCTGGCTCCCTCAACCAAGACTACCTTGAAAGACTACGGCCACTATGGATTTGAGGATTATCGGGGTCGTAATCTGCACTTCGGGGTCAGGGAGCATGCCATGGGGGCTACAGCCAGTGGTATGGCTCTCCACGGAGGTATCATCCCCTACACAGCCACCTTCCTTATCTTCTATGATTACATGCGGCCGCCGGTGCGGTTGGCCGCCATGATGGGACTCAGGGTAATCTACATCTTTACTCATGACTCGGCTGGTTTAGGCGAGGATGGGCCAACCCATCAACCCATCGAGCAGCTTATGGGTCTGCGGACAGTACCCGATCTCGTAATGCTCCGTCCGGCCGACGCCACCGAGACTCTAGAAGCCTGGAAAATCGCCCTGGAGCGTCGTGACGGCCCAACGGCGCTTATCTTTACTCGCCAGAACCTGCCGGTGCTTGACCGAACTACCCTCTCCCCAGCCAGCGGGGTACGACGTGGTGGCTACATCCTATGGGAGGCAGCCACCCAACCAGAGGTTATCCTTATTGGCACCGGCTCTGAAGTCCATATTGCCCTTGAGGCAGGGAAACTGCTGCAGGATAAGAGAGTGGCGGCACGCGTGGTCTCACTGCCATCCTGGGAGCTATTCGATGCCCAACCGCTAGAGTACCGAAGTGAAGTGCTACCGCCCAAGATAAGGGCACGGGTCTCAATCGAAGCTGGAACGACACTTGGCTGGGAACGCTATGTCGGCCTGGACGGGATTGCCATCGGACTCGAACGCTTCGGGGCTTCAGCTCCCGCTAAGGTAATTTATGAGAAACTGGGCTTGACTGCCGAGCATGCGGCGGACAAAGCCCTGAAGCTCCTGCAGGGGGGAGAGAGATGAAGCTACGCATTGCAATCGGTGCCGACCACGGTGGCTTTGCCCTCAAAAACGAGCTGGCCAGCCGACTGAAAGAGAGCTACCAGATAACGGACCTTGGTGCCCATAAATTTGACCCAACCGATGATTACCCTGATTTTGTAAATGCCCTGGCTCAAACCATGGTCTCCGGTCAGGCTGAACGAGGCATCCTTATCTGTGGTAGCGGCGTTGGCGCCTGTATCGCGGCCAACAAGATACCAGGGATACGCGCCTCTCTATGTCATGACAGCTACTCGGCTCACCAGGGTGTGGAGCATGACGACATGAATGTTCTTTGCCTTGGGGCACGTGTTATCGGTGTCGAGCTAGCCATGGAGCTGGCGACTGTCTTCCTTGAGGCACGCTTCAGCGGTGAGGAGCGACATCGGCGCCGCCTGGAGAAGGTCCTGGCTCTAGAGCACCAGGCCCTTCAAGGACGAAATAGATAGCAAGCAACGGTTAAACCAGACATAATAGTTACCAAGGAGGGGTGATGATGGAACTGGGAATGATTGGCTTAGGCAGGATGGGCGGCAATATGGTGCGACGTCTTCTGGACGGAGGGCACCAAATGGTGGTCTATGACCCGGTGAAGGAATCTATAAAAACGCTGGTTAGAGAGGGAGCGATTGGAGCTAACTCAATCTCAAATTTAGTCGAGAGGCTCTCAAAGCCCCTGGCTGTCTGGCTGATGGTGCCATCGGGTGAGCCCACGGATAGCACCATTAAATCCTTAGCCGCGGAACTTTCTGAGGACGACATCATCATTGATGGCGGCAACTCCAACTATAAAGACAGTATGCGCCGGGCGGTGAATTTATCTGAACAAGGAATTATCTTTCTGGATGCGGGTACCAGCGGCGGTATCTGGGGACTTAAAGAGGGCTACTCTTTGATGGTCGGCGGTGAGAAGAGTGCCTTCCAACGACTGGAAACAGTCTTTAAGACACTGGCACCATCACCGAATGAGGGCTATGGTCATGTCGGCCCAAGCGGGGCTGGCCACTTTGTCAAGATGGTTCACAACGGTATTGAATACGGGCTAATGCAGGCTTATGCCGAAGGCTTTGAGCTGATGCAGGCAAAAGAAGTGTTTAACCTCAACCTGCCTCAAATCGCCCAGATCTGGCGCTCTGGCAGCGTAGTTCGCTCCTGGCTGCTTGACCTGGCTGCGGCCGCCTTGGAGGAAGACCCGAAGCTTGAGAGCCTCGAGGCTTATGTTGAGGATTCCGGTGAAGGCCGCTGGACAGTTGAGGAATCAATCGAGCTTGCTGTGCCGACACCAGTGATAACCCAGGCCCTTCAGGCTCGTTTCCGTTCACGCCAGGACCAGCCCTTCAGCGGACGGCTCCTGGCTGCCCTGCGGAATCAGTTCGGTGGCCACCAAGTGAGACGAGCTAAACGATAGTCATTTAAGCTGCCGCAGGAATACCCTGGCCGGGGCGCCGTCAGCGTCCTTTAGCCTCAAGGGCAGGCAGATAAGCTCGTAATCCCCTGGAGGCACCCCGCTCAAGTCCAGCCCCTCAACTATTATCACCCCGGCCCCAAGCAGGATATGGTGAGTCGGCCGTCCCTCCTTCTGGTATTCCTCAATGGAGAGGTAGTCAACGCCCACCAGCTTGATTCCCATATCCACCAGATAACGGGCGGCATCTGCTGTCACGAAAGCGTAATCCAGGCTAAGCTGTTCCTGTCTAAATAGATTTGAGTTGCGAGTGCCCAATATTAAACGCTCAACACCTTTAAGGTCTAGCCCCTCCAGCAGTCTGCGGTCAATGTGATGGGCTTGTGTAAGTTGAAAAAGACGGGCTGGACCCAAGAGCAACCCTGGAGGGATGCTATCGACGCCCGGGGCACCGGGGATAAAATGGCCGGGGGCATCAACATGGGTGGCCGAGTGAGTGCCGATGTGGAGAAAAGAGACGTTGCTTGAGGCACCCCTGGCGATTGACTTAACTTCATCCAGCGCCACTTCAGGATTACCCGACCAGACCGGCATACCGGGATAGATAGGGAGGCTGACATCATATACCTTGTGCGCTGACATGGGATTATGGCAATTTTAGGCAGGGCACAGGCAAAATGTCAAGGTTTTATCCCCATAATGGTAGCTGACATTGAATTTACACCACCTAAGTAAGATAATATTAGTCAAAGGAGGTGCTTTTTGATGTTAGCTGTTGGCATGATACGAGGAAAGTCTGGAGTTCATGAGTTTGAAATCCCCAAGCCTGAGATTGAAGGGGATGACGAGGTGCTGGTACGAGTAAAGGAAGTGGGTGTGGACGGCACTGATTTCAATATGGTTCGCTACAATCTGCAGGACATGGCTGAGGGTCGCAATGAGATGGTCATGGGACATGAAATGACAGGAGTAGTGGCAGCGGTGGGTAATAGCGTCAAATCATTCTCCCCCGGTGATACGGTTACCATCACAGTGCGCCGGGGTTGTGGGCAGTGCCACCCCTGCCTGCATAACCAGAGTGACATGTGTATGACCGGTCTATATACGGAACGAGGCATTCACAAACGGGATGGCTTCCTGACCCAGTTTTCAGTTGAACAGGAACAGTACATCGTCAAGGTGCCTCCCAAACTAACAAAACTGGCCGTTTTTACTGAACCGTTGAGCATCGCTGAGAAAGGTATAGAGCAGTTAAGAACTATCCAGTCACGCTTCCCCTGGACCTGTCCTCATCCAGAACACGGTTTTCTTTCGCCGAACTGGGGTCAGTGTAAGACAGCACTCGTGGTTGGGGCCGGGCCACTTGGGCTTCTAGCTACTGCCATCCTCAGACTAGCCGAAGTTTTTACCTATGTCTCCGACATAGTAGACGAGGACAGCCCCAAAGTGCATTTAGTTAAGCACATGGGGGCTAACTACATTGATGCCCGCAACAAGAAACCTAACGAAATTGTGGAGCTTTGTTGCAGCACCACCGGCAAGCTGGATATTATCTTTGAAGCCTCCGGTGCTGCCGAGACAGCGGTGAAACTTATCCCTCATATGTCACGCAGCAGTATCTACGTAATGACTGGCATCCCCCGAGGAGACTTCGATATTCAGCTTGATGCGGCTGAACTGGTGCGCCAGGTGGTGCGCTATAACCAGGTAATTGCGGGCAGTGTTAACTCCAACCGAAGCCATTTTGAGATGGCTCTAAAGGACATACCCAAGATAAACTCAAAATTCGGCGGCATGCTTGAGGAGATGATAACCCACCGTTTCAAGCTGAGCGACTTTAAAGAGGCTTTCGCCCTCATCGACTCCGGGCACATCAAGACAGTGATTGAAGTGGAACCGTGGGATTAAACTTACCAATCTCTTGATATTTGCCGGCTAATCTGAAGATTGGTTCAAATGACAATCGGAAAGTCTTGACAAAGAAAGCCAGTCCACTTAAAGTTTATTATTAGTATCGACTTCCTGAATTTCATAAAAATTCCTTCGATTTTGTTCTAATGAAAGGAGAACAGTTATGCAAAAGATAGCACTCGACTGGGGCAACGAAAAGATGGAGGCGGAACTCCCGGATTCAGCCACAGTAGTCCGCTATGGTATTACCTACCAGGACCCACCCGAAGTAGACCCCCGGGAAGCAACCAGAAAGGCACTGGAGAGTCCCCTGGGGATGCCACCTTTAAGAGAACTGGCTAAACCGGGGAAAAAGGCGGTTATTGCCTTTCCAGACCGAGTTAAAGGTGGCGTCCACCCACAAGCCCATCGCAAGGTCAGTATCCCTTTAATCGTTGAGGAACTCCTAAAGGGTGGTATGAAAAAAGAGGATATTACCCTGTTGTGTGCCCCGGGACTGCATCGAAAAAATACCCTTGAGGAATGGTACTGGTATCTCGGCAAGGAGATTGTGGATGAATTCTACCCGCATCAAATAGTCCAACACGATGCCGAGGACCCGGAGTTGCTCGATTTCGGCAAGGAAGAAACAGGCAGTGTTGTTGAATGTAACCGTCTGATTGCCGAATGCGATATCCCGATTATTATCGGTCACGTTCAGGGGAACCCCTACGGAGGTTACAGCGGCGGCTACAAGATGGCGGTGACGGGTCTGGTAGGTTGGCGTTCCATTGCCAGTCACCACTGCCCCGAAACCATGCACCGCGATGACTTCCTCCCCGTCTCAATTCATTCCACCATGCGCAAGCAGTTTGACTCAATCGGCAGGGCAATGGAGAGGGGCATGGGCAAAAAGTTCTTCTGTGTCGATGCCGTCCTGGGACAAAAGGCTCAGGTGCTTGGCGTCTACTGCGGCTCTGCCGAGGAAGTACAGAAAGCTAGCTGGCCTCTGGCCGAACAAAGAACCAATATAACCCTTGACCTTGAAGAACCGGCTGATATACTGGTTTACGGTCTGCCTCGAACCTTCCATTATGGTCCTGGTATGGGTTCCAATCCAATCTTCATGCTGCAGGCTATCGGGGCGCAACTATCGAGGTGCTGGGGAGTCTTCCGCGAAGGAGGGGTCATCATCGCCCCGGCAATCTCAGATGGATGGTTCAATAGCAACTGGTTCCCTTCCTATGAGTATACCTACCAGAGGATGCAGGAATTCAGTGATTTCGCCAGGTTCTGCCAGTCAGACTATGTAGAGGAGATATCAACCAACCCGGACTACATCTATCAGTACCGGAACAACCATACCTTTCATCCCTTCCACGCCTTTTCCATGGTTTCCTTCGGCTGCATCGCTCTACAGCGGACTACAGCGGTCTTCATGCCCGGGGCTAAAAAGCCCGAGTACGCCCGCGGCATGGGCTGCATCCCGACCGACACCTTCCAAGAAGCCTTGGCAAAGGCTAAGAAGATCGTGGGCAGGAACCCCCGAATTATCTGCACCCCGGAGGCGTTCTCAGGAGGGGCTGGAGTCCACCTTTTCAGGAAAAAGTAAGGTTAAAACCGACAAATTACCCTTTGTGCACTAAATGGAGCAAAGACCCTCCCCTGAGGACACAAGCCCTCAAGATGCACAAGTTACGGTTATTTACTAGACCTGGACACCGAAAATATCTTCATAAACCTTTACTACCGCTGAAGTATCTTCCTTGCCCAAACCTTTAGCCTGAGCCATCTCATTTAGGGTTTGGGCAGCCGGGGCAATAAAAACCGGGACTCCAGCCTTCTTGGCCATGTCTATGGCCAATGTCACATCCTTATGCAGTAAATCAATGCTGAACAAGGGTGAGAAATCATGGGTAAGGATTTTGGGCCCAAGTTCCTTAAAAAGACCGCTCACCGTGGCGGCACCGCTATCAGCAATGGTCTCAAAGAGCATCCTGGAATCCATGCCAAGCTTGGCAGAGAGGGCCAAGATTTCCACAGTTATCATATTTATAGCGCCGAACATCATATTGTTCAGTAACTTTACGATGTTGCCGCTGCCCGATGGCCCCACATAGATAATCTTGGCTGCAACAGCCTCAAGGGGCCTCCTTGCCTTCTCCAAATCATTCTTCTCTCCCCCAACCGGAAGTGTCCACCTGCCACAGGCTTGAGGACGACCCAGTACCGGAGCATCTATATAACCAACGCCACTCTTGCTTGCAATCTCAGTATTCTTCCTGGTTGAAAATGGGTCAACAGTGCTCATGTCAACGATAATATGGCCCCGTTTGGCACCAGCCAGAATACCCTCTTCCCCACAGACCACCGACTCAACATCTTGAGGCATAGGCAAAGACAGCAGAGAAACATCAGTAGCTTGGGCACTCTCCTTAGGAGTTGCCGCCGCTTTAGCCCCCAATGCCACTGCCACTTTCACTTTCTCCCCATCAATATCAAGAGCAAATACCTCATGCTTCGCCTCAAGTAAGACCCTGGCTATATTGGAACCCATAGAACCAAGACCAACTAACCCGACTTTCATCAATATCCTCCCTTAAATTAATGTCGCCATTATTATAGCAGATAACCGAAGGTTTCGGTCAGCATCTTTAAAGCAGCGGGAAAGGTATTACGGCATCACAAAACTGTACGTCTTATCGTTGACCTTGACCGTATAGGTCTCACCTGAAGCAAAGTCAGAATCAAGGTTCTCACTCCTCTCAAAAAAGCCCTACACTTGCGTGCACACCGCTCCCTTGGGACGTTATGTCATCACTCTGATGTTTATTACATCTAGGCCCTAACCCTTGTCAGTCCTTTTCGACTTTCTCTACCTCGATGGTACATTCAGTGACCAGGGCCGCAATGGCGACAATTGCCGCCAAGACCGGAGCCGCCAACACTGTCACCGCAACTGCCGGCACCCCTACGGTTAACGGGATATCTACTAAGGGTCTCTCCTTATGTATCAAGCGAACTCTTCTAATATTCCCCTGACGGATGAGTTGTTTCACCTTCTCGACTAACTGGCTTCCGGATACAGTGAATTTCTCGCTACTAGGCATGATTTACCTCCGACATTATTGAATAATTCGGTATGACATCCATAAACTAACTGTTTAAACATAATAAAGCAGTATGTTAAGATTACTAGCAGGTTACTCTCTTGTCAACAGTTTGGTTTCTCAAGGCAAAGACCCTTCCTTTGGCTGCTATATTACCTCCTGTAACCAACGACGTATTGCTCATTCAACCATATCGGTATATAATTTCATCTGATGCCAACCGCCATCAGGACTGGTTGCTGGAGAGGTGAAAGATAGAATGGAGATTGATAACCGCAAGATTTTGATTGGCGTAGTTATTACTACCCTGCTCTTATTCCCGGTAGTTTTATTCACCTCGGGGGCACTCCGAATTGCCCTCAGTCTCCCCTTCATCCTCTTCTTCCCCGGCTATGCTTTGCTTTCATCTCTCTTCCCCAGGCGAGATAGCCTTAGCGGTACGGCACGAATTGCCCTGGGTGTTGGCTTAAGCATCGCAGTTACCTCCCTGATCGGGCTTATCCTTAACTATACCCCTTTTGGAATCAGGCTTTACCCGGTCCTGGTTTTAATTACCCTGTTTATCCTGGTCACCTCAGGTATTGCCTGGTACCGCCAGCGCAGGCTACCACCCGAAGAATGTTTCAGTGTCACTTTAAACATCAGTCTACCGAGGTGGGGGAAGATGGGAAGCCTGGATAAAGTCCTCTCTATTTCATTAGTGGTCGCCATACTGGTCTCTCTTGGCAGTCTTGGTTATGTAATCGCCATACCCAAGGAAGGCGATAAATTCAGCGAATTCTATATCCTGAATATTGACGGCAAGGCGGAAAACTATCCAGAGGAAATAACGCTGGGAGAGAGCGCCGAACTAATCATTGGCGTCGTTAACCACGAGTACGAAGCCGCAAGCTACCGGATAGAGGTCGAGATTAATGGTAATGAGATTGAGCAAATAAATGCACCTAGGCTGGCTCATGAGGAAAAATGGGAGAGGATAGTTAGCTTCACCCCACAAAGTGACGGCAAAAGCCAGAAGGTATCCTTCTGGCTTTATAAGAATGGCGCAACTGAGCCTTATTTGGAAAACCCGCTTCATCTTTTCATAGATGTAATCGGCCCCTCTTCTTAAATGGAAAGTCGAACAATTGAACTAATTGTGGTTAGACATCAATGAACTCACCAGAGATATCTATAATTATCACCTCCTACACTATTGACAGGCTCAAGGACATAATTGAGCTACTGGACAGTATCCAAGCTCAGACCTACCAGAATATTGAGACGGTCTTCGTTGCTGAGAGGTCATCAGAGCTTGCCTCCAGCATCGAGAGCTACGTAGCCGAAAGGGGCTACCCCAATATGCACATCCTGTACAACGAGGGGGAGTGGGGACTCTCCTCAGCTCGAAACCTCGCCATTCAAAAAGCGAGTAGGGACATTATCGCCTTTATTGATGATGATGCCCTCCTTTTCCCAGATTGGGCTGAGGAGACGGTGAAGACCTATACCGAAGACAGTTCAATTATTGGGGTTACCGGACCAATCCTGCCACAGTGGGAAGAGGAACAAATGAGCTGGTTTCCACGAGAATTCTACTGGGTATTTTCCTGCACCTACTGGGACATGCCCGAAATAACCGAGGTGAGGAACGGTTATGGCGCCAATCTCTCTTTCCTAAAAGAAGCCTTTAGATTAGTTGGGCTTTTGAAGACATCTCTTGGGGTTAAAGGACGGGGGCAGAGCGGATGGCAGGAGCCGGGGGCTGAAGAAGCCGATTTCTCGCTGAGGGTGAGACGAAAAACTGGCAAACGCATTGTTTATAATCCGTCGGTCAGGGTAAAGCATAAAGTCTACCGCTACCGAATAACAACCAAATTTGTAGCCAGGCGGGCTTACTGGGAAGGCTATGCCAAGGCAATGCTCAACCGCTGGTATCAACCCATCAGCGGCAAGGGGGTTTTAGCAACCGAATATGAACTACTGCGCCGCATCCTCTTAAAGTTTCTGCCATACACGCTGGCTCACCTCTTCTTTAAGCCTGTTACCAGCCTGCGGCAACTATGGGTTGCCGCAATAGCGCTAGCAAGCGTTGTCAGTGGTTACCTCGGTTATAAGTTGTCCAGTCTTTTGGGTCGGGGGCATCCTTATGATGCTGAGTGATACCAGATATTTTATTACTGGCGGGGCTGGTTTTATTGGCAGTCACCTTATCGACCGGCTAGTTAGGACTGGGTTGGTAACCGCCTATGACAATCTTAGTTCAGGCAAGCTTGAGTTTATCAGGCACCACCTCAATCGCGATAACTTTAACTTCATCCAGTCAGATTTACTCGACTTCGATACCTTAAGAAAGGCTATTTCGGGTCACGACGTGGTCTTTCACCTGGCAGCTAACCCTGAGATAAGAACCGGCATCAGTGCCACTGACCTTGATTTAAAGACCGGAACCCTGGCTACCTATAATACCCTTGAGGCGATGAGAGTAAACCAAATCAGGAAGATTATCTTTACCTCAAGCCCGACTATATATGGTGATGCTGGTCTAAGACAGGTCAATGAGGAATACGGCCCACTCTTGCCAATATCACTTTATGCCGCCAGCAAATTGGGGAGCGAGGGGCTTATCTCCGCTTACTGCCACCTGTTTGATATCCAGGGTGTAATATTTAGACTGGCTAATGTTGTTGGCTCAAGGCTTACCCACGGTGTCATCCTTGACTTCATCAATAAGCTAAAGCAAAATCCAAAAGAGCTTGAGATATTGGGAGATGGCAAGCAAGAGAAGCCTTACCTTCACATTAAAGATTGTATTGACGGTATGCTCCTTGGACTTGAGGATTCAAACGAGCCGGTTAATGCGTTTAACCTTGGCTCTTCATCCTCAACCGGGGTTATTACCATTGCCAATATGGTAATCGAAGCGATGAGGTTGGGAAAGGTAGAATTTAAATATACCGGTGGCAGCCGTGGCTGGCCAGGAGATATCCCCCAGGTAAGGCTTGATATTGCCAAGATAAGCCAGTTGGGTTGGAGCCCAAGATACTCCTCAGATGAAGCGGTCGGCAAGGCAATAAACGATATATTGGGTAACCACCCTTAACGGGCATATAAATATGACCAGCGGCACAGGTTTACTCACCGGACGACGAAGACAAATCTCACTCTCCCTGACTATCAGTGCAGTCCTCTTGTGGGCACACAGCATCCTCTACAGCCAGCTTGAGATTGGCCATTTTGGGCTTATACACAGCCTGCCGGTGACCTTCTTTGTCGCCATAGCCCTACTCACGATTGCTTCAGCTATCCTCTGGACGGCTAAAGAAAACCACAGCCAGCTGCTTTTCATCCAGCTGCTTTTGCTTATCAGCGCCCTGTGGTTAATACCGGTGATAACCGGCGGGTCACCACCGTTTATCAACCGTGCCTACTGGAATCTTGGGCTAATCAACCATATTGCTGGGGAAGGCAGCTTTTCCTCAGGAGAACTGTGGTACCTCTCCTGGCCCGGGGCGCACATCGTGTTCGCCGCGCTGAAGTTAGTCGGTTCAATTGACTTTGAGCCTCTTATAAACATCTTCCCAATGTTTTTTATCCTTGCCTTCCTGCTTCCCCTTTATTTCTTCCTAAGCAATATTCTGGCTAAAGAGCAGTCAAACTATCGCTGGGCCGGACTGTGGCTTTTCTCCCTTGGTTTTTGGGGAGCTGGCGGAACCTCAAGTAGCGGGCAACAGATTGCTTTTTTCCTACTGCTTACGGTGCTGGCTCTAGTCACCTACCCCCCTCTATGGAGAAAAGACCAATCCAAATTGGCACTGCTTTCAATGTTAGGACTGCTTGCCATCGCTATTATTCCAGTTCATCAACTGACTTCCTTAGCTCTGGTGCTATTGCTGGCTGCCTTCTCAGTAGCTAAAAGAACCATAAAACTGGTACCAATTATCGGCCTGTGTCTGGTGCTACTGGTGGTCTGGGATATAACTGGTGGCGGGGGACTTATTGCCCATAAGATTATTCCCCGGACACTCTGGGGTCCTACCACCGAGACACCAATACCCGGTGAAGAGACACTAATTCCAGGTACGGAGTCACCAATACCACAAAGAGAAAAACCCGGTGGCATCATCACCCTTGACCCAAGGAGAATCACGGAAACTGAGGTTACCGGACACCTGCGCGGCAGCGAATCACATATCGCCGTCGTCACGGTAAGGGTACTGCACTCAGCCATCTTTGCTTTAATCGGTATTGCTGGGGCTGTATTTGTCCTCACTTTAAGAAGAAAAAAGGATAGCCTGGCCATCCTGGCTATGGTTTTAGCGCTACTCTTGCTTTTGCCAATTTCCGGGAATTATGGTGAAGAACTCCTCCAGCGCCTTTATTTGTTTTCTCTGCCTTTCATGGCATATTTCGGTGCCATGCTTCTGGACGCTAAGACCAGGCCTCTGATATTTATCCTCTGTATCTTGTTAATCATTGCCATCCCCACCAAGATTATCTCCCATTATGGAAATCAAGTCCTAGATTACCTGCCTGAAGGACGAGTTGCCGCTCAAAGATTCTTTGACAGTAACACCAGCCACGGTTATGTTAGTGGTGCCTCACCACTTGGGTCTACCGGGAACCTCTCTCACTACGAATATCTTGAATATTGGGAGTTAGCCTGGCAGGAGGATAAGTTATATCCTCTATATGAGGAGATAATGCCTTATTATGTTGCCATCAGCAACCGGGACTACGCCTGGTACGGATGGTTCTGGGGTAATTATCAATATGTCGGTGAAATTGAACAGCGGCTGGATAATGCGGTAAACTGTAACTTGGTATATACTAACCCTACCATCAAGCTCTACCAGAGTGATGGTGTGGAACCGAAGTAAAATTCTTTAAAGAAGCAGTTTGCCGATGAGATTTTCCTCTTACTTTATTAAGCAAGCTTTGATGCAAGGCTACAGGTTACCCTTCTTTGAACTGGCCAGACACATTAGTCCAATTATCGGCAAAATACCATCCCGCCCGGTAGAAGCCCGAATCAGCGTAACTGATAACTGCAATGCCCGATGTATCACCTGCTCTAGCTGGAGAGAAAAGTCAACCGATGAACTGGCCACGGCCGAGATACACAATATCTTAACTCAACTCAAAGATTTGGGCTCAAGCTACCTTTTTCTAAGCGGCGGCGAACCCTTGCTCAGACGCGACCTGGAGAGTATTGTCGGAAAAGCCAGGGAACTCCAATTTAAGCGGATACAGATTAGCACCAACGGTCTCCTGTTAACCAAAGAAAGGGCTCGAAATTTAATTGAAAGCGGGGCGACTACCTTTTACATATCCTTAAATGGCCTTGAGGAAGTTCAAGACCTGACCCGGGGGATAAAAGGCTGCTACGAGAGGTGTCTTTCGGCACTCAAGTCACTGGTCGAATTGCGAGACAGCAAGTACCAGCACTTGGAGATAAAGGTGGCAACCATTGTAATGGGGCCGACAGTTGGTGAAATACCCAAGCTACTTGAACTATGCCGAGAGCTTAAAATTGAACTGGCACTTTGCCCGCTTGATACCCAGTCATTTGCGGTTGACTCATCGGCTCAAGACATCGCCAATGTGGACCGACGAAAACTGGCTGAGGTGATAAATAAGCTGCACCAAACGATACGGGCAGACCCCCAGCTAGTGGGCGATACCCATACCTCTCTTGAATATGCCAAAAACCATCCAGGTGACCCCAAAAGAGAGGACATCCCCTGTTACCTGGGCTATCTGGCAATCTACATCGGAGCCCACGGCGAAGTCCTCTCGGGATGCAATATCCTGCCACCCCTCGGCAACTCAAGAAGTGCCCCGTTAAAGCAAATCATAAACTCAACCGCTTACCGGCAAAGACTACGTGACATGTTTTTCAAGAAATGCCCCGGTTGCACCTGTGGCCATCGCTTAAACCTTTACGCTCACCTTCCGGCCGTTCTGGAGGAGATATTGTGGCAGCTTCGGATTAAGAAGGAAAAGGACAACTTAAAGTATGGATAAACTTTTTATCTTTGGCATCGATGGCGGCTCACTCAAGCTAATAGAAAAATGGCGAGACGTATTACCCAATTTGAAGAGAATTATGGAAAACGGCGTCTGGGGCGAGCTTGAGTCAACTTTCCCGCCGGTAACCTGTCCTGCCTGGCCAGCCATGTTCACCGGCAAAAACCCGGCTAAATTGGGAATGTATGACTTCCTCAAGTACGAATCAGACCGGGAACAGACCTTTGGACTCAATACTTCCCTGGATTACTCCTCATCAGCCATCTGGAAAATACTGAATAACCATGGCAAAAAGGTCGGGCTACTCAATGTAGCCACAACCTTCCCGCCCCAGAAGATAGACGGTTTTTTAGTCTGCGGTATCGGCTCACCGGCACTAGACGCCATGAAAACAAACTATACCTATCCCCCTGAGCTTAAAAAAACCCTGGATGAAGTGGTGGGAGGCTATGAAATTATCCCCCTGCTTGAGATGCGCCTCCCTAACATTGAGGATCAATGTATCAGGGCTTTTGATGAACTACTTGAAAAAAGAGAAAAAGCAGCCAGCTACCTCCTGGCCAATACTCCCTGGGACCTGTTTGTCTGCGTCTTCTTTGCTCTTGATTCAATCCAGCACTATTTCTGGCATCATATGGATGAAAGCCACATTAGGCCGGGTGATGCCAAATATCGGGACGTAATTAAGAATTATTATATCAAGATAGACGGCGCTATTGGTCGGCTACTTAAGCAAATTCCCGAAGGGACAAATATACTGGTAGTTTCCGACCATGGTTTCGGACCGATACACAACTGGTTTGTCGTCAACCGGTGGCTTGAAAACAACGGCTTTTTGAAGTTTAAGGAAAAGATTCGTCTGAGTAAGACAAATAATATTTTGCGGCAAACCAGGAACTTCCTGATGGCTTACCTGCCTCCAAACCTGACCCGGCTGGTGGCGAAACTACTGCCAAGGGCAGTCACCAGAAAGTTAGCCGACCTTAAAGCAGAAAAGGAGGACATGATTTCGGTATACCGAAACATTGACTGGCCCCAGACTAAAGCCTATGGAATAGGTAAGGTTGGCATGATATATATCAACCTCAAGGGTAGAGAACCCGGGGGAATAGTTGAACCCGGGCGGGAATATGAAGCGGTCAGGGATGAGATTATCGCCAAACTCAAAAAGGTAATCGACCCGGAAACCGGCAAACCAGTAACTATCCAAGTATTCAAGAAGGAAGAACTCTATCAGGGACAGTACTTTAAGTCGGCTCCAGACATTCTATATATAATGGAGAAGTATTACCAGACAAACTCAATCAGATATAAGTCGGAATGGGGCCAGCCAGCCTTCTCCGGATGGCATGTCCGAGAGGGCATCTTCATCGCCTATGGGCCAGATATCAAACCGGGGGGGAAGAAGCTGGACGGTTTAAGGATTTACGACATCGCTCCAACTATCCTGCACATGTTTGGGCTAGCCGTTCCAAGTGATATGGATGGCAGGGTGCTAATTGAAATCTTCAAAGAAAATAGCAAGCTGGCACGAAGGGAAGTTATATATCAAGAGGTTGACCTCGAGTCAGCTAGAATCAAGAGCACAATAAGAGAGCTAAAAAGACTTGGGCGGCTTTGACCGTTATTTTGCCCAACTTGAGCCTAACTCATAACCTGCTCAGTGAGGTTTGGCTCGTAAAAAATTTACTTGAAGGCTTGACTCATCATCCCCTTTAACTCTTCACTATTGACACTCCGGGCCAGTGCCTCCTGGCGGCTGATGAGCCCGCTACGGCAAAGGCCAAGTAATGCCTGGTCCAGGGTCTGCATCCCATACTCTGACCCCGTCTGGATAGCATTCATTAGCTGGTAGGTCTTTCCCTCTCGAATCAGGTTTTTAATGGCTGATGTCGCCAGCATCACCTCTAAAGCGGCAACACGCCCTGAGCCATCACTCCTGAGAACCAGAGTCTGGTAGATTACCCCTTCAAGGGTAATTGAGAGCTGGATGCGTACCTGCTGTTGCTGGTGAGGCGGGAAGACGTCAATGAAACGGTCAATCGCCTGAGAGGCACTGGGACTGTGGAGGGTGGTTAAAACCAGGTGACCGGTTTCAGCCGCCGTTAGTGTGATTGCCATTGTCTCAAAATCCCGCATTTCCCCCAGCAGGATAACATCCGGGTCTTCCCGGAGGGCGTGCTTTAGAGCGTTGGCAAAAGACCGAGTATCCCGACCCAGCTCCCGCTGAGAGAAGATACACTTCCTGTCCTGATGCACGAACTCTATCGGGTCTTCAATCGTAACCACCTTACGCCTCTCGTGGTGATTTAGATAATTCATCATCGCCTAGTGGCAAAAATCCCACCTGACTTATTTTTGAGAAGCTTGCCCTGATACTTAAAGCTTCCCCAATATGGTATGATTAGGTTACCAAAAAGAGGAGGCCGAAAATGACCTGGTTTGGTAATAAGATTAAAAAGTTCAGGCAGTTGCCGAACCCATTTTTCGCCCTACACATTACCAGCAGGTTTCTATTTGGTGTCGGTTTGGGTATACTGTTAGCTGCATGGCTACCGGTATGGACTGGTTGGATATTCATTACCCTGGCTCTGGTAATCGCCATACCAGGTACCATGATTATTCTTAGACATTAAACTCATCAGGAGGTGGTTATGTCTTCAAGTCATCGCAAGAGGGTTATCCGGGCACTTAGTCACCAGGAACCGGACAGAATACCCCTCGACCTTGGTAGCACAAGGAACAGCAGTATTAATCTGGTTGCCTACCAGAAACTAAAGGCTTATTTTGGAATTGAAGCAGAAGACAAAATCCTCCATAAATTCCAGCAGTCAGTGGTAGTAGATGAGAAAATCTTAGAGGCGCTAGACATTGACTTCCGCTGTGTGGCTCAAGGAAAATCTGACTCCAGGCCGGATATACCAGTTGGAGAAGATGGTTACCGGGATGAGTTCGGAGTTATTCGCCGCAAACCGCCCGGTTCCTTCTACTATGACCTGGTGAAGTCCCCGCTGGCTGGCCCAATTACAATTCAGGATGTCTTGAACTTCCCCTGGCCCGACCCCCACGACCCCGGCTACACCCGAGGGTTACGGCAGGAACTTCTGGACTTACGCCAGAAGACTGACTACGCTATTGTATTGCATCTGCCATCAGCATTTGTACACGTCACCCAGTTCCTGCGAGGTTTCGAGGACTGGTTTTTGGACCTGGCCGCTGACCAGAAACTGGCGGCGGCTCTCTTTGATGCTGCCGTAGAAAATAGCACCGCTCTAACCGAGGAAATCCTGAAAGCCGGTGGTGACCTGGCTGATGTGGTGGCTTGTGGAGATGATTTGGGGTTTCAGAACGGACTGGTTGTTTCTCCAGAACTCTACCGCCGCTTATTTAAGCCCCGCCACAAAAGATATTTTGATACGATTAAGAAATACACCTCAGCTTTCATTCACTTTCACTGCTGTGGCTCTATCCATGAGATACTCGATGACCTAATCGAGCTTGGGGTTGATGCCATCCACCCGGTACAGGTATCTGCCAAAGATATGGATTCCAGTATCCTGGGAGCGGAATTTGGCGACCGCTTAAGTTTTTGGGGCGCTATTGATACCCAGCAGGTATTACCCAACGGAACCCCCGAAGAGATAAAGGCTGAGGTTAAACGGCGAATTAAAGATTTAGCTCCCGGTGGTGGCTATGTTCTGGGTGCGGTACACAATATTCAGCCTGAGGTACCGGTGGAAAACATCATCGCAATGTACGAAGCCGCCAAAGAGTATGGTCAGTACCCAATTAGCCTAAAGTAATTAGCAGCCGCTCCCGGCTCAACCCTTCTCCTTAACATCAAGCCAGAGGTGGAGTGAGCGATAAGGCTCAGCCCCATTTCCCTTAAAGAGCAAGAACACCAGCTTCTGGCTTTCTTTTACTTCAACCGCAGTGACTTCTACCTTCTGTTGCCACTCCTGTTCATGTTTCAGCATCACTGGTACCAGCAGTGTCTCCAGTGCGGTTACCTGCGCGATTTCCAAGAGCTGGTGGGAGTAAAGCAGGAGTGGACAGTTGAAAGCACTTTCCGCGGAAGAGCCGAAACAGCCTCGATTACGAACCTGACCAGAGCGGATAAGCCTGGTAATGGGTCATCCCAGGCAAACTCAGCATAAACCTTCTTTTTTGCCTTCAGACTTTTTAACCACTCTCCGAGGCTCATCTGGTATTCGGGGAAGCCAGTTCTTTTATTAACCCACAAACAGCACCAGGCATCGGCAATTACATTGATATACTTCACTTCTCCGTCACCAACGACGCTTTCTTGATAAGCAATAGCTTCAGTTCCAGTTAGATCCGCGTAAGCCATCCAAGGCAGGTTAACGCCGCAAGCAGGGGTGATACCAATCCACGACCAGCTTCGGGGGTTTATTTCAAGCAGTTTAAACTGGTTGGTACTACGGTCTCTCTTGAACTCAAACTCGGCAAGTCCTTGATAACTTAGCTCTCTAACCATCCCCTTGACCAGGGTTACCAGTTCTGAAGGCAGCTTTTCCGCTTGCGCCATAACGCCGTCTCCAATATCGGGTGGAAATCCTCGCACCTTGCGCCCGGTAAATACCCCCAAGACCTCACTCTTTCGACTGGCATAGATCCCAACGGTGTACATTCTATCCGCCATACCTGGTATGTATTCTTGAAAGATGATGTGTGAAAGAATGTCCCTGTTAGTCTTAACAAAGTTATTTACCGCCGCTGTATCCTTCAATATAACCATCCGGTGCTGTTCTAATCGCTGGCTCAAGCTGGCCATCCCTGGCTCTTGGCCGGAAAGACCGCGATAGGCCCTTTTGGCAATCACCGGGAATACCCAAGGTGAAGCCTCCAACAATTCATCCGGAGAATACAGCCTAGGTACCGGATAACCCTTTTTTAGTGCCCAGGGGTAGAACCTGTCCTTGCGAATGAGCAACTCCACTATTTCCCAACCGGGGACACTAGAGATGTAGTATGGCTGCAATCGGTCTAGATGCTTTGAGACAGCGGTCACCCAGTGGTCACGGGCAGGGAAAAGGACTGGCGGATATTCGAAATCTTCCCCCTTCTCCAGCAGGAAATTGATAAAATCATCCTCATTTTCAAGTGGGTCGGGAGAGCGCCAGAACCTGGCATATCTGGAAAATGAGCCCACACTTCGGGTGCTGTCAAGAGCATACACCCTGACACCACGCCGCCCCAGCTCCTGGATGATACTCAGCCCATTGTAGCGACCGCTCAAGACAAAGGCAGGATTAACCAGGGGCTTTGTTATTCTCTTCTTCGTCATCGCCTTACTGCTTGCGGGAGGCTCGGACAAGGCTTCTTAATCCAGACTGCTTTATCTGTTTAAAAAGCGAGCCGAAACCAAGATATTTGAGGTAGAGCCAGGGCACCAGACCTCTTCTAGTCAGCACCACCCGCAGGTATTCTCTGGTGGTTTTGGTCCAGTAAAACTTATACGGCTCATCCCCTTTAAGGAAGTCGAATTCACGTAACTTTTTTCCAATTGCATCCTCTATCAGGTACATATAATGCAGGTGCCCAACACTGTATTCGGCATAACTTTTATCCCGGGCTATTACGGCAGCATAAAACCTGCGATTATAGACAAAGCCAAGCAATGATGAGACGACCTCATTATCCACGCTAAGATAGCTAAGATGCAGCCAGCCTCTCTTGAAAAAACACCTGGCACAGTCTTTGTAGAACTCCCTTATTTCCGGCCTAGAGAACGGGCTTTTAATGCCCACTGATTGCCATCGCCTCTGGTGAAGGGTGAATAACTCATTCAGTCCATCTTCCAGAGAATCCGCAGTGTACTCCCGCAGCCTGACACGGTGTGAGTTTTCCAGACGCCGTAATGCCTGACGAAGAAGAGCACGTCTCTTGCGGCTTATCAAGCCGAGATACTCCTCCCAGGTTTCAGGGAGTTTAATGTAAGGCGCCAAAGCGGTTAGGTTTACCTGGAGCCATAGTTCACTGGAATATGGAGCCACCTGTTCCTGTAAAAGAGCCAGAAACCCGCTCTCCCCAGGCACCAGACGCAGCTTTAAAGCGAGATTAGATTGAAGTGCCTCCCTCAGGTAGGAAAAAAGGGCAGCCATTGCCTCCTTCCTGTTTTCAGGAGGACATATCCAAATATAATTGATATTATCAGCTTCTAGAGTCTCCAGGATATATAGCCTGACCAATGTTACCCTGTACTCCAGCCTCATCAGCGGCACAATGGCAATAACCTGATTATTTTTTTCAATCAATAATATATGTAGCTTCTTGCCTTCACCAAAGTGCTGCCACCAGGTAAAGAGCCGCTCATGGGTAAGATAGATGGAATTTTCATCACCACATCTTCCTAAAAGCTCATTCCAGACACCGGCCAGCGTCCTGAATTCCTTCAGGTCAGTTACTACTCTTAGCGCGATGTTCCCCATTTTATCCAGATTTCGAACTGAATCTACCTCGCAAGCAACGCTGATACCAATTGGTAAAAGTCATTTTAACTAGCCAAGCTTCGTTTGGCAATGCTCACTTAAAATAAAAAGGTAGTACCCCCTTGAGAAGCACTACCTTTTAGCTCTATCTAAAGTGGAGTTGAATTTAGCTCAACTAAATGGTAATCAAGCCCTGCTTGATGGCTAAGACCACCGCCTCAGTACGGGCATTAGCATTTAATTTGCGCAGAATTGAGGTGACATGGTTTTTGATAGTTTGCTCACTAATGCCAAGTTTAATTGCAATCTGTTTATTGAGGTAGCCCTGAGCAATATATCTAAGAATTTCGGTTTCTCGGGGGGTGAGCGGTGAGATGAAGGCCTCGGCTTCACTCTTTAAGGAAAGTTCTTGGAACTGATGCAGTACCTGTTCAGCTACCTTCGGGCGCTTAGTCAGGCTTTCATTTATCGGGTGTTCACCATGAGCCACTCGCCTGATTATCTCCACCAGCTGTTCAGCCGTAATCTCCTTATTCAAATAGGCCGCAGCCTGGGCTTTAAGTGCCTGGAAGAGTTGCCCATCGTCGGGGTTTGAACTAAGCACGATGACCCCAATATTGGGTGAATGCTGCCTGATGCGACGAGCCAGTATTAGACCATTATCTGAGGAACCGTCAATATCCACCAGGGCTACATCAGGCGGTAAATTATCAAAGGCTTTCAGCACATCACCATTGACTTCAGTAGCACCTGAGACTTGAATATCATCCTCCGGGGAGAGCGTATGCTCTATCCCCTGCCGGTAAAGGTACTGCTGACTGACGATAAAGACTTGAATCTTGTCTCCGTTCATAAGCTCCGTTTGAGTCCGGCAGTGGCACCGTCTCCAAACATCTCACCTCCTTATATCCTCTTTTGTCGTCGCCACTGAGATAGTTTTGGTCAGGTGAAGGAAAACATCAACCAGCTTGGGGTCAAACTGCGTGCCGGCGTTGCGCTTTAACTCATCAAACGCCTCCTTAAAAGGCAAGGCTTTAGAGTAGTACCGCTCTGAGGTCATAGCGGCAAAAGCATCAGCTAAAGCTAAAATACGAGCTTCCAGCGGTATGTCCTCACCCTTTAGTCCCTTGGGATACCCATTACCATCATATCTCTCATGATGGTGTAAGATACCGGGAATATACTGAGCCAGTTGGCGAGTGTGACTGGCGATCGTCGCTCCCAATTGGGGATGAACCTTAATCGCTTCCCATTCCTCGCTAGTTAGTTTACCCCGCTTGTTAAGTATCTCGTCACTGATGCCAATCTTGCCGACATCATGAAGTATGGCACAGGTAGAAAGCTTGCTTACTTCCAGGGATTCTAGATTAAGGGCTTCGGCTATGGCAACGGCATATTCGTTTACCTTTTTGGAATGGCTGCGGGTGTAGTGGTCTCTAACATCTACCGCAGTTGCCAGGGCATAGATCGTACTCAGGACTTCACTATCCTCACCGCCCCCGTCACTTCCAAAGGTATCATCCGAGATTAGCATGGCTCCGGAAGCACGGTAACTTTGATTACCCCCGTTTCGTTTGGCATGGTAAAGGGCACTGTCAGCCGCGGCAATAATCTCATTTAAGCCGATGCCATCGGCTGGCCAACTAGCCATACCAAGACTGGTGGTAACCCGTATTGAGCCCGCCTTCACTTTGGAAGCGACCTGCCTGCGAACTCGCTCTGCCACCTGATATGCAGCTTCAATCGTTGTCTGGGGCAGAAGAATAGCAAATTCATCACCACCGTAGCGGAAGGCCTGGTCAGCATTCCTGATGGCACCTTTCATAATAACACCGATTTGGCTCAGGAGCTTATCACCAGCTAAATGCCCATACTTGTCGTTAAAGGCTTTAAACGAGTCAAGGTCAAGGATAATGATTGAGAAGACACCACCATAACGGGAGTGGCGACTAATTTCACCGGTGACCAGTTCGTCCAGGGAACGCCGATTTAATAGGTCAGTAAGTTCATCGAGACGAGCCTCTTCCTCTACCTTGGCATATAGCCTGGAGTTCTCAATCGGCATAGCAATCTGAGAAGCAAGCTGCTCAAGGAGCTTGACCTGCTCCTGATTATAGGCATTGGGATTAGTACTGGCCACAGTCAGGCTACCGATAACCTCATTATTTGTTATCAGCGGCAGATAAACAATCGAACGCACACCCTGCTGGAGATGATACTTGCCGGTTGAAAACCGGCATTCCTGGGCCAGGTCAGGTTCAATTACAGCCTTGCGGTGGGCGGCAACCCATTCGGTCGCTGAACCCTTGATTGGTATTCGCTCACCAACCTGCCAGGCTGAGCCTATCTCAGAGGACAACGCCAAGAGAAAGATATCATTCTCCTCAATCAAGGTAATGGCTGTCCAGCCAACGTCAACTACTTTTCTTAACTCCATTATAAAGCTATCGTAGATTCGCTGAATATCCAAGCTTGAGGTTAGAATGGCACTGGAGCGATTGATTATGGCCAGCTCTTCCTCACGACGTCTGAGCTGCTCGTGAAGGTATTCCTTCTCGATACTCACCGCAACACGGTCGGTAATATCCTCAAGCAATTGCAAATCTTCAAGTGTATACCGACCGGATTTCTTTCCGTCCAGTACCAAAATGCCAATTAGTTGCTCACGACTTATGAGTGGCATCAGAAGTTCGAGTTCATTTGACTTAATTTCCTCCTTCTCCTCGTGCCAGAGACTGCGAAATTCAGGCAAGATGGATAAGCTTTCTCTAGTTAAGGGACGGCGTTGTTCCCTCAAATACTTCACAATCGGACTGTCCTGCCTGAGCCTGAAACTGGAGAGCGGGTTATCCTCGTTTTCAGGTTCAACCACCTGGGCAATGAAATCACCACCCCTGCTGGGAAAGAGTAGGCCGGCTTTTTTGCAGCCAATGGCTTTGGTTACCAACTCCAAAAGCTCACCGCCTTGCTCCTTAAGGCTGAAAACACGATGGATTTTGCCGGCAAAATCAGATAGTCTCCGACGGTAATCGTAGCTCCGGCCTTGAAAAGCCTTACCGATGGTAACAACGAGAAGACCACGCAGTTTATAGAGAAACATGACGATCGCAATGGTAACCAGGGTAACTGCAATCTCAACCATCAGGTCAAACTCAAAACCAAATATACTGTGAACAACACCGAGTAAAAACCAGTAGCCGACAACACCAATAACCCCCAAACCAACCAATGTCAAACCACGTCGCAAAACAATCCTGATATCCAGTAGCCGATGCCTGATAGTGGCATAACTCAAGATGAAGGCATTGATAAGATTGCCGAAATGGCTGATCGGATATTCCTTGCCCCAGGGAAGAAGACCTACCAAGGTAAAGATAGCCAGCGTAAAAAGGGCCAAAAGTAGAGAAACGATTTGACTGTATAGTACCGGATCATCTAAACCTTTAAGTTTCCTGAAGCCAAGATAGGCATTCCTGCCAAGCAAGGTCAGCAGTGGAACAGCCAAAAAGATAACCCCGAAACCATATTGAGGATAAAGCTTGTCACCGCTAGTGGTAAAGCCTTCAGGTATATAGCCAAGCACAACCAAAACGATAACTAATGCCAGAGAACCATAGGCAAAAGGCAGCCAGAACCCCTGGCGCGGAGCAAGGAAAGTAGCCGTAAACCAGAATAGCTGCACCGCCATCCAGGCAAAAAATACAATAATAGCCTGAAGCAGCAGTAAGTTATATTGCGGGAAAAAATTGCTGCGGAAAACATAGTCGGTGGCGCTCCACAGCATGGCGGCGATGAGGAATACGAGGAAGAGGGCATGTTGCTTGCGCCACGGACGAGTGCCAATGGTGGTAGCCAGTAGCGGCATATAGACAATGGTGGCAACCAAAGGGATTAAAGCATAAACATTCATGATTTGAGGTAATTATTACCCCAAATACGAACGCTGTCAAGATAGAACCAAAGTCAGTGAACTAAGGTAAGCTGACTAAAGTACTAGCTAGACCGTCACCGCCTCAGCCTCAGAGCCTGCCTTGACCACTTCAGGTACCATTTCTGGTTTAGCTTCAAGGAGGGAAAGCACCCTTTCCGAGGGGTTGATATGGGGTGGTTTGAGGTGAGCCAAATCAGCCCCCTCAGCCTGTCGCTCGGAAGTATAATTAGCAAAAGCACCACGATGCAGCAAGCTGACCTTGACCCTAAAATTAATCATGTCGGCCAAGTCATCGTGAGCCACTGAAGTGGCATAAGCATCGTGGTCTGAATTCATAATCTGCCCCTGTACCGCCTGGGCAACCTCCTCGGCACTTGTATGGTAGCCATCCTTAAGCTCGATAAAAAGCTCAAGCACCGGCTCCCCTGGTCTCTTTAAGGCGACCCAATCTGCATAAGGAATGGCGGTGTTCTCGATTGCTTGCCAGAGTGTCTTCTCTGTAACGCGAACGACCACAAAGTCAAGCAGGTCATCAGCCCGCCGCTCGAAAACCATCTGCGGAATATTGATGCCCAGTCCCTCATTTTTAAGGGAAGTTATCCTGACCATGTCACCAATCCTGTATCTGACCAAGGCACCGCCATGAAAATTAGTGATTACCAGCTCATAGTTCTCACCAGCCTCAACCTCATCAAGCAGGACGGTCTTTGGCTGGTAACTATGGTCCAATTGCCACTTGAAGTGCTCCGCCTCCGGGATAAACTCAAGAAAGTTGAGGGTGGGGATGAAGGTCATAGCATCATAGTCCCAGGTTTGAGTGGCAACGATACCACCCTCAGTCGAGGCGTAGACATCCAGAGGATACCTCCCCCAAAGCGCTTTTATTTTCTCCTTGTAGACCCCGCTATCAAGACCGCCGCTCATAATTCCCCTGACTGACCAGATATCCCTGGGTAGCATTGGACGCCTGGCTAATTTGCTCCGCACCAGCCCTTTAGTTAAGCGAAATAGTGCCTTGGGTTTGGAGAGTAGGGGGCGAATATCCACCTTGCCGTCAGACTCAGCAAACTTTTCGCCAACCGCCGTCAGTACCAGGGACAGACCGAAAAAGTAGTCAATCCCCTGGAATAGAGCCTGTTTAAAACCCAGTTTTATCCTTTCCTCGAAAGATAGGTTTTCGGCTTCATCAAGAGAGGGTAGATAATCGGTTGGTGTTTGTCTTTCCAGCATGCAGGCCATGGCACCCGACATGTAGGGTCTGGGGGCTACGGTGTAGACAAGCTTGGGGTGCTCTCTAAGCCCGGAAATATCACCCCAGCCACTGCAACTGGCGAAGATACCAATGCCATACATTATCAGGCTGAGTTCCTCAGCATATGCCGGGGTAATTGGCACCCATTTACAGGAGTATTCACCCGACCGGCCTGAGGTATGAACCCATAGCTCCGGCTTAGTCGACAAGACATCTTCTCGCTTTTCTTCAAGTTCAGGACAATACTCATTATAGGTAGTCAGCGGCACCTGCTCGCGGAATTCCGCTACCGTCTCCGGCCTTGAGCCACGCATAATTTTATTTCCCAGCGGAGACCGTCTTAGCAGGTCTAACTGCTCTAAAAGCAACCGCTCCTGAACAGACATAAACTGCTCCAGGCTGAACTTTAAATAACCACAGCACATCTGCCACAGCTCTTCATCCCTACCTTGTCTGAGGAGTTCAACCGCTTTTGGCATCTGCCACCTCCCAAACCAACCTTTGCGCCATATGGCAAAGCACAGTCGTAGGAGAAGACTATGACAGATAAGGCAGTTTGGGAAGTGATTATGTTCTAGAAGATAGTTCTATTTGAACTTAAGAGGGCTTATTTAAAGAGGATTTTTTTGAGGGGCTCGTCAAAGGAGCTGTTTAGCCCTGGTTGTCAGAGCGACTAAGAGACTGCAATTTCTGGCTCAGCTCTTCAAAGGTTTTATCCTGCGGCTTTTTACCCAGTTCCAGGCCATAGCTTAAAAAGAATTCGAGGAAGTTGCGCATCAGTTCCTGCATTCCCTCGGCAAATTGTTGGAATTCTTCTCTACCCACATAGTTTTTATTGCCGCTCTCTTCCTCAAGTTGGCTATCAAGTAGAAACTTGAAAAACTCCGAGTAGCTCATATCACCCCGGTTCTCGTCAATCTTTTTGACAACATCAGCATCAATGATTAACATTCTTCTATCGGACACGCTTAACTCCTTCAATCAATTTTAATAAAGAATAACCTGAAGACTCACACCCTCAGGTTATATATCTCACCTGAAATAGTTAAACCATTAAAGCTCCTCATCAGTCTCGCCAAGTATTTCCATAACAGTATTGATGCTTTTGAGCAGCTTCGCGCCATTGCCGGTCACATGATAGGTCACCGAGGGATTGCCCATTTTAAGTCTTTCAATAAAGCCGTGGCTTAATAGAAAACCAAGATACTTCTGGATCTGTCTGTAACTCATATTGACGCTGTACATAATCTCGGTCTTACCGGCACCATTTTCGCCGACCTTCATCATCTCAGCAATTATCTCAATATGAGAACGTCTTCGATTCACACCCATTATAACCACACCTCACTTAATGCGGGACTATTGTACTAGGACTTAAGTAGGTTGTCAAGGGGGCTAGTAAATAAAATCAGGAACGGTTTGCTTGGTGGCAAACTAAAACAGCCCCAGATACCAGCTGAGAATGTCACTCCCCCAGAGCAAGGTAGTTATGGTCGCCAGCGACAGGAAGGGGCCAAAGGGAATCGCTTCCTTTCGCTTCCTTACTTTAAGCAGGAGCAGAACTGCGGCAATCAAGCCACCCAAAACTATACTCAAAAACAGGGCAACCAATACCAGCGGGAAACCGGTAACCAGCCCGATTAAAGCAGCCATTTTGACATCCCCCCAGCCCATCCCCCCACGGAAGATAAGCGCTGGGATTAAAAGTAAGGTGAAGCCCACAGCACCGCTGACGAGACCATTAGCCCCACCGATTAGAGCCGCCAGAATCACCGGCTGAGGCAAGAAGACATCTAAAATCCCCGGCTGGCGTAAGAAGATATCCAAAATCAAAGCCGTGACTACTGCCGGATAGACAATTTTATTCAGAATAAGTTTGTGCTCAAGGTCAATAACCCCGAGCACAATGAAGAGAGATATATAAAAGATACCAGCCGCAAGCTCAACACTCAAACCATAGTATAGATAGAGGCCAGCCAAAAGGAGCCCAAGCCCAACCTCAACCCACAGTACCCGCCGTGGTATTTTGGTCCGGCAATAGCGGCAACGGCCACGCAGCCACAGGTAACTAAACACCGGTATCAAATCTTTCAGGAAAAGGCGACGCTGGCAGGCATCACAGTGAGACGGGGGATAAACCAGTGACTTTCCAGCCGGCAGGCGGTCAATCAAGACATTGAGGAAGCTACCGACCGCCAGACCGAGTAAGGCAAAAAGAACAGCGAGGATAATATCCATTGGGTTATATTTTGTATCTTAAAGAGGTATCCGTCAATAGGAAAAAAGAGTAACTTTTGCCGCCATAAGCACCCAATCCCTATTCATTAATAGCCAGTAATAGTCAGTCCAGTTACTTCTGATAGCTAAATTAGTCGATACAGGACTTTCTTCTCATGCAAGAGCGGTACCAATAACTCATTGACCTTCGCAAGCCTCGTGGTAAGCTGTAACTACAAGGCATGAAAATCAGAAACAAAATGAAGAAAGGAGGTGAACGGAGTGAAGAAACTCTTAAAGAGCTTCCACTACGGTCAGCGGGGTTTCACCCTGATTGAACTTCTGGTAGTGGTTGCCATCCTCGGAGTACTGGCAGCAGTAGTCGTCCCCAACGTCGGTAGTTTCATTCAAAGAGGCAAAACTGAATCCTACCAGACCGAGCTGCACAATATCCAGACTTCAACAATGGCACTGCTGGCTGACAGCACTGCCGGTGTGTTGGACGGGGCTGTAGCTACCACCGCCAATATGGACAACGTAACAGCTGACACCGGCACTCTGGTATTGAGTAGCTACCTTACTGGACTCAATGACGACGGCACGGTTAAGTCAGGCTCTACCTATGCCTTCGCCGTTGACGGAACGGTGACCCAGACGACACCCCAGCCTTGAACCGGGCCAATCTCGGCAAGGAAGCCCAACAGCAAAACCCGTCTATCTTGAGAGTGTTGGGCTTCCTTGATTTTTCCATATGATGAAAAGAAAAACAGTATGCGGGGGTTGGCGGTAATTTATGCAGAGGGGCTTCAAGATAGGATAAAGTGGAAGTTAACTGGTAACGACATCGGTGACCTGCTTGGTTATCTCATCAACGTCATCGCAGAAGGCAAGGAGATTCTGGCGGCTGATGACACCTCGGTTGTATAGTTTTAGCAGTGTCTGATCCAGTAGCTGCATCCCCATTTGAGCATGAGTGCGGATAGTATTGGGCAATTGATAGATTTTCCCCTCACGAATCAAATTCTTTACCGCTGGGTTGGCTAGCATAATCTCAACAGCGGCCACTCTTCCCGGGCCATTATCTCTTGGGATAAGTGCCTGACACAGGACACCGAGCAGTAGAGAGGCCAGTCTTACCTGAGCTAAATGACGCTCATGGAGGGGGAAAAGGTCAATCACCCTTTCAACTGTCTGCGAGGCGCTAGGTGCATGACCGGTGGTCAATACCAGATGTCCGGTTTCAGCGATATTAAGCGCTGCGGCAGCTGTCTCAGCATCTCTCATTTCCCCAACTAAAATCACATCCGGATCCTGCCTGAGAACGTGCCTCAGTGCCTCAACGAAAGAGAGGGTATCACTCCCAAGTTCCCTCTGTATTATGCTACATTTGATATCTGTATAGAGGTACTCTATCGGGTCTTCAATGGTAATTATACGACGGCTCTCACTATTGTTTAAGTAGTCAATCATGGCTGCCAGCGTGGTAGATTTGCCGCTACCGGTTGGTCCACTCACCACTATTAATCCCCGGGGTCGGGTAACCAGCTCTTTGCAGACTTCAGGCAACTCCAGCTCATCAATGGTAGGGATAATCATCGGAAGTAAACGAATGGCAATGCTGGTTGCGCCGCGCTGCTTAGCCACATTGCACCTCAGCCGGCAAGTCCCAGATACCGTATATCCAAAGTCCAATTCCAGATTATCGTGAAAGTCCTTTCTTTCTTCTTCTGAGGTTATCTGTTCAAAAGCCTTATCTATATCTTCCGGCTCTAGTTGAGGCATATTGTCTACTGGCACAAGAGCACCGTCAACGCGCAGCAGCGGTGGGCTGAAGGTGTTAAGGTGTATATCAGATGCATTCTGTTTCCTGGCTAAATGAATGAGTGAAATAATATCCATTGACATACTTTCATGATTTGAGCATTAAAGTAAAATCCATCCGGCCGTCATCGGTCCTGGTCATGTTAGCCACCGTAACTTCAATAAACCGGTTGCTATCCCGCAGGCTGCTGGCGTACAATAAGACCTCGTTCTCACCGGGTGCTTGACCGTCTATTTTCATAATTTCACCGTCATGATTGACCATGCTGAGGCTGACAGTATCAGGCAGAAGGCTATTTGCAGCCGCCACATCACCATTAACCGTATCATTTAGCTCATCGAAGCTCTGAGATACCTCAGTAAAAGCATTACGTGAGGTCTCCGCGTCAGCCAGCCTCTGTTCCAGCTCGGCAATGTTTTCCAAGAGTCCCTGTTTTTCCATCTGTTTTTGCTCAATAAGTTGGTTTGTCATCTCTATTTGGTTTTGCATTGCCTCAAGATTAGTTGATGTGCCCTGGATTAACATCACCAGAGGAACCGCCGCAATAGCGAATACAGCCATTCCCGGTACGACCGACACCCTGGCCAGGGAAAAATGTTTAGGCTGGTAGGCAATCGGTAGAGTATTCAACTTTGCCACGGAAAGCCCGGTCTTGTTCCCTAACGGTAGCTCCCTCAAAGCCAACCCAATATTAACCATGAACTGGCTAAGGTTAAAACTGTCGGGGTATTTCAAAGGTGACGGGAGTAAATGAACCGGCTGACCGAGCTTATCTGATAAAGATTGATGTAATTGCAGTTCAGATACAAGTTCCCCGGATAGAAATATTGGGGTTTCAGGAGGAAGGGGGTTATCGGCATTGTGGGAATTGTAAAACTTCACGATGTTACCAGTGTGCTCGACTACCATCTGTAGCTTCTCTTGCAAAGACTGGATATTTTGAGGAAAAGGAATGGTACGGATTGGCTGCGGAATACCTTCGGCCATTACCACGATATCAAATTCATTCGGTTGCACATCCAAAATGACGGCTGTTTTCTCTGTTACCGCCCTTGATAATGCTAATGGTTTTAAGTCCAAAAAACGAATCTCGAGCCCCGCCTTTTTTAGCGTCCTTACCAAGGCATCTATTGTTTTTTGCCGCACGGCAATCATAAAGGCCTGCATTCCGCTCTTCGGACTCGGTATTGACTGCCAACTAACATTATAAAGATTCTCCATATCCATTGGCATCACTTTTTTAGCTTCCCGTACCACCGCTTCAGCCAGCATCGCTTTCGGCAACCGAGGAAAAGTAATGGCCCGGGTTAAACACAGGAGACCACTAATACCGACGTTAACCTTCTTAGTCTTGATTTCTTGGGTATCAAGTGCCTCTTTGATCTTGCCGGCAACTTCATCCTCTTTAATTATCACAGCACCTTCTACCAAGCCTGATTCAAGGGGTGTGTAAATCCACTTACTGACCTCATTGCCCCGGGTTACCAGTAGCCGGATGCTGATATCATCTATGTACAGACTAACAACCTTCTTTGCCATAGCTAATCCCCATAAGTATAAATATTAAACCTGATTGAGGCGATAATTTCTTGAATAGAGTCTGCCTCCGTTATTCGCACATTTACTGACTTTACAACCCCTGTAGAGAGCTCGTTATCCAGCTTATTTAGAAAATTTATGATATTAGTTATCTCCCCATCAATTTCCACTTCAACCGATAGGACACGAAAGGTAACTTCGTTCAGGTCGCTGATTTTAACCTGCGATGAAGAAATTGTTATTATCTCGACACCACCAATATCAGCGGTTCGAAACAAACCATCAGCGATATCAATGCTCTCAATCGTCGGAGAGAGCGCCGTTTTGGTAGTCTCATACTCGGATAATACCAAGCTTAACTTCCTTTCAAGTTCCTGCTGTTGCAGGTAGAACCCATCAAGCTCAAATCCTTCCAACTCAAGTGCAGCCTTGGAAAGCTCAGTGTCCAATCGGCTCCGTTCTTCGTTCTGTTGAGTATAAGCTGTCCCCAGGCTTGCCACAGCAATAGCCATGACACCAACAATCAGTATCATCCAGCTGGTTTTACTTAACTTGAACATCTAAATTACCTGTCCGTAAATAGAATACATTGCTGAAACCAGAGACAGGGCGATAAGCGCAATCGCGGCACCGATACCCAATATCATTGCCGGTTGAATAAGTGCGATGAGAGTGTGTGTTCTATATTCGGCCTCAGTTTCATAGCTTTCAGCGACCGCAAGTAAAGTGGTATCAAGCCTGCCACTCTCTTCACCCACCCTGACCATTTGCACTATCATTGGCAGGAATAAGTCATGCTTAGCCATCGGCCGGTATAGGCCTTCACCCTTAATCATATCCTGTTGCACATTAATAAGACCCCTAGCCACCACCATGTTAGCGGTGCTCTGAATGAGCAAGGGCATTATCTCTGTTAGAGGCAAACCAGAACGGAAGAGCAGGGAAAAGTTCCGGCTCAAATGGCTAAGCTGATTTAAGAGACTGATTCGCCCAACCAAAGGCAGTTTTAAAGCTAGCCGGTCATACCAGTATCTTCCGGTGATGGTCTTGCTGAAAGCATAAGCTGCTAAAACGACAACCAATAGCCCGAACAGAATATAAACCCCGTAGCTCCGGATAGTACCGGAGACGTCAATTACCATCTTGGTTAACGCCGGCAATTCAACGCCAAGTGAGCCATATAGATTGCTGAAGGCAGGCAAAACAAAGGTAATTAAGACGATAAGAACTCCAATCGCTACCAAGGCAGCGATGACTGGATATATAAGTGCACTCTTGATGCCTTTGGCAGCGTTAACTTCTTTTTCCACATAGTCGGCTACCTGCCGTAGTACCTCTTCTAAACTTCCTGTCCGCTCACCTACACTTATCGAACGGCAATGAATGGGGGAAAAGACCCTAGGATGTCTACTCAAGGTAACCGAGAGCTGGACACCGCCACGAAGGTCATTAATTACCACACCAATAATTTCTTTAAGAGTACGATTAGGTGACTGAGACTGCAGTATTTCCAGCGAAGCAACAATATTAAGACCGGATTCAATCAACAAAGCCAGTTGACGGTAGAAGAGTATTATTTCAGTTTTTGTAACCACAAACAACCGGTTCGATAACCTGCTCAAAACGGAATTTTCGGCACCCTGCTTAAGGCTAATTACCTGGTACCCGGCATAGTCAAGCTGCTCAATGGCACTCGCCTCAGTAGTGGCAGTCAACTTGCCCTTGATTACCCTTCCGTTTTGATTGTAAGCTACATATCGGTAAACCATATAACTTTCGACCTACTTATGTAATTTCCTTAGTCTTCAAAATAGGCATTACGCAAGACCTCCGAAGGAGTGGTAATGTTTAACTTTACCTTAAGCATGCCGGCTTTCAGTAAAGGCAGCATCCCTTCCCTGATTGCCTGGTTTCGTATCTCGGCAGGCGTAGTATTGGTTAACAGCATTTTTCTGATCTCATCACTTAGAAACAATATCTCAAAAATACCGACTCTCCCCTTGTAGCCAGTATTGGCACAGGATTTACAGCCCTTGCCATAGATAAATTCGTTTCTATCCTCGCCAACCTCATTTGAGTAAGCTAACCGCTCGATTAGAGGGGCACTAACTGGTTCGGCACAATCAGGACAAATACGACGTACCATTCGTTGAGCGACCACACCGATCAGTGCCGAACAAACCAGAAATGGCTCAACACCTAAATCAAAGAGGCGAAACATAACCCCAACCGCATCATTGGCGTGGATTGAAGACAGCACCAGATGGCCGGTAAGAGCCGACTGGACTGCAATGCCAGCGGTTTCAGCATCACGGATCTCACCCACCAAGATCACGTCGGGGTCAAGACGCAGTATTGACCTAAGGCCAACGGCAAAGGTAATAGCGGCCTTGGGATTAACCTGAATCTGATTTATATTTTTAAACCGATATTCAACCGGGTCTTCAATAGTAATAATATTCCGTCCAACTTGATCAAGTTGGTTGACTGAGGCATAAAGAGTGGTCGTTTTACCAGCGCCAGTAGGACCACTGACCATAATCATACCATAGGGAACTTTAAGCATCCTTTGATACTCTTTTAGACTCTTGGGAAGAAAACCCAGCTCAGCCAGACCGAGTGTCGCCCTGGCTTTATCCAAAAGTCGCAAGACCGCCATCTCACCATAGACAGTAGGCATAGTCGCCACCCGAATATCCACCATCCGTCCTTTAGTTTTAACGGAAAACTGACCATCTTGCGGGCGATGATGGTCGGCAATATTCATATTTGCCAGAATTTTGATTCGAGAAACTAGCGGCGCCGCCGTCACCAGGGGTAAGGAAAACGTATCATGGAGGATTCCATCAATGCGATAACGTATTCGCATTTTATCTTCCTGCGACTCAAGATGGATGTCAGAGGCACGAGCTTTTACTCCCTCATCAATCATCAGCTTAAGCGCTTTTGCCACCGGGGCATCAGTGGCAATCACAGACTCAAATTCCACTTCCTCACCGGCTGTTGAAATACTGGAGATCTGCGCTTCTATTTCAGCATAAGATTTGTAATGAAAGTCAATCGCCTCTTGAATCTCATCAGCACTGATAATCTCTGGCTCAATACGCCTTTGACTCTTGGTAGCTAAAGCCTCCAGAGCAAAGATGTCATGAGGATTAGCCATTGCTACCTGCAGAACATGTTCATTTGCCTCCAGCGGCAAAGTCATGTATTCCCTAGCCATCACCTCAGGAATAAGTACCAGAGTTTCAGGTTGAATAACGCGATTTCGCAACCGGGTTCGATGTTCCCCGGTAAGCACGGTAAGGTTTTCTATTTCCTGCTTAACCGCTTCGCTACCCACTTCAGTCATGAGCATATTCTAGGGTGATGAAGCCGGGATAACAATCACCCCTTGGTACTGAGCAGGATAGGAAAAAAGTACCACTACTTTTTGTGCCTTACTTTGGGTATAGCCCATAGGTAAGAATAAAAATATTCAGGAGGATATAAGATTATGACCCAGTAGATGAATTCAATCGAAGGGCAGATGTGGCAGAACATTCGCCTCTCTATATAAGCGAACCTACCAGGCTAAAATTAATAATGTCACTTGATGTATAGCTCAGTTTCAGGATGGAAGGCATACCAAGCAAACCAAAAGCCTCTTTCCTCAATAATCTCTTCACCAGTCTCCAGATTTCTAACACTAACTGCGCCAGAATCGTCTCTCTCAACTCTTATCCTAACCTTGGCAACTGTATCCTCAATTACCCCCAATTCTTTGAGGTCATCTTCTTGATATGCCTTGTAGACACCGTTAATTTCGATGCCCAAAATAACCGTCTTGGGATGTATTCTCCCATCTTCATTTTCCACGGGGAAGCGCAGGAAACTATCTTCGTAATAACTACCATAGGGGTCTCTGCCATACTCTCTCCTGTAACCAGTGTCCTGACTTAAGACTTCAAAGTCCTGGTGTTCTCTCTTCCAGTCTCGCCAAACCACCGTATCGATTGACACCGGAGTCAATTTTTGGCCACTTAATTCACCGACAATTGCCAGGCCATCAAATTGTGACCAGTAAGTAATGGTTTTCCGGTCATACATCACCAGATTTGAGTTGTAGAGTTTTCCCGAGGTCCCAAATTCAACCGCTTCACCTTCTATAGCTCGCTCAAAGGCAACGCCTGAGCCACATAGCGGTCAGTAGGTGATTAAGAGCGGGTCGCCGGCAATAGTATCATTGACAATCTCATGCCAGACCATTATCTGCAAGGGATAAACCCTCTTAACACCCTTGTAGATAATGGCTAGAACCAATTCATTGTCCTGTATCCACTGGTCAGCCTCCTGGGGGGAGACAAATTTGGGATTATCTATTGACGGAATCCCATCCGGAGGAGGTCCACCACCAACCAACTTGTCAGGGTGAACCACATACTTAGTGCCTTTTTCGGTAACTTTAATCTCCATGTCCCCTTCGACCTCACCAGTCCTGGGAGACTCTTCGGAAGGTGCTGGTACGGCACAGCTGCCAGCCAAAACAATACTCAGTAGAACAATCGCCACCACAACCGGGTAATTCCAGTGCGCCCACTTCATCTCATCACCTCCCCACAACCAATGCTAACCTTAAATCGTGAGCAAGAACTACAACGCTACTTCAGCAACCTCCCGAGACGGACAATCTAACCGCTCACAATAATAGCAGGGGCGACGTAATTTTGACTCTGTTACCTCACTACCCATCCCCATCATAAATGATACCGATTTACGTGGTATCATCAAGAAGTACTCGTTTAAGTTAACACCAATTTCCTGAGCAGGCAAAAATGAAAAGAGTACCCTCTGGTCACGTATATCCCAGCCAGTTGAGCCAGGCTCAAAGCGAGGCCCAGCATTCATACCCCTAGCCTGAGTCCGCCGACAAATCAGGGCATCAACCTGTCTAGCCACACTGCCGACCGCAGCCGAACCGACGGTATCCAGTATCAGCGCCGTAGCCGCATCACCCTGAGCAAAAAGCTGACTGCTGCGCTCTTCAAGTAACGGACCGATGGTACAGATGGCCAGGGTCACCATTTCCAAGCCCGCCCACTCTCGTCTGACATGAGGGATATCCAAAACCGTACCGTTGGACAAAACCACCTTACCCTGCTCATTGAGGGAGGCACCCATCTCATCATATAAAGACTGGGGACGGACTAGCTCATAACCTTCCTTAATAGTCTCAGTGATAAGCTTATTTACGTATGCCGATGGTGGGCCAGCCTGTCTTGGACGACCCTGACGGCGGAGTACATCAGCCTCCGAAACCTCAACCTTCAAATCCCTCAATATCTCCATGAGTTAAAAACCTTAATCCTTAATTATTTATTAATGAATAACTATCTGCAGATGCTCAGGTGCATTTTATCTATTTCGCCCACTCCTTTGAGTGAAGAAACCATACCCACCAGGGTGTTTTTGATAAATTTATTAACGAAAGTCTTGAGAGGCAGCTCAGCACCGTTTAGGTTGATTGAGACCGCATCATCTCCAAGCAAGATGTCTAAGGTCTCAATTTCAGTGGTGCCCTCAAGTGCTTCAAGCATGCCAGCAACGGTATGCTCGATAAAACCCTGAACAAAATAGTCAAGTTCAATTGGCACCCCGTTAACCGAAAGACTGACACCTCTGGTCATTTGTTTACCTCCTTAATCGTAGAGCAGACTAATCGTAGAGTAGACTATTTATTTCTGAATTGTCAAGTTTAATCACCACCACCTCATCGCGTATTCATATCTGGACACAACGATACCTTTATGGTTAAAATAAGCGTAAGAAATAAGCTATCATCAAAGCAGCCAAGATGAAGAATCGCCTAATTAATTCACCCTATTTAATCTACGAGGACACCGCACAGTACGATTTATGGCTCAAGCTGATTTTAGGCGGCACCCTGCTACTCACCTTTATTTTGTGGATAGTACTGCTTCCGGTAGATACCCTCGGGGCCTGGATTTTCTTCGGTGTAACTGCATTTGATGCGTTGCTCTTCCACGCCGTCCTGCCGAGGCGGTACCAGCTCTTTAAGGACAGACTAAGAATTGTCCTCGGCTATCCTTTCTCCGTTAATATTCCCCTTTCTACAATAAAGGAGGCAAAATCCGTTTCGGGTTCGAAAGCCTTTGCCTACTGGGGAATTCGCTTTGCCACCTCTTCAAAAAATGTTGTCGAGATAATCCGCCGTAAAGGCTTAAACGTGGTTATCTCACCGGGCAACCGGGATACCTTTTTAGAGAATCTCAATCAGACCCTTAAGGCAAGACCAGACTACCACTTGGACAGCACCTCTCTCCAGAAATCGTAGATTCCCTTCTTACCTGCTCCACCGGTATAGCCTGCCCGAACCATAATCCGGAGGAGTGGATGGAGACGTCCCTTTTCCGGACCAAGCTCCTTTACCCGGTCTTCTTCAGCCACTGCCCTGATTCCCCAAGTGCCATTCATATCGCCCAGTTCCAGGGGTCCCATCGGCAGGTTATAGCCCAGTTTTAGGGCTTTATCAATATCTTCAGGCGAGGCAACCCTCTCCCAGAGCATCTGGACGACCTCGTTCATAATGACCCCGTAGGCACGGTTAGCCAGAAAACCATAGCTTATGTCACGGCAAACCACCGGCTCCTTACCTATCCTTCTGGATAAGGCCGAGGTTACCTCAACCGTCTCATCAGAGGTGTAAGCACCCTTTACCACCTCAATCAGCTTCATCACCGCAATCGGGTTAAAAAAGTGCATCCCGACCACTTTATCCGGCCTTGTGGTGGCAGCGGCTATCTCCGTGATACTTAAGCCTGAGGTATTGGTCGCCAGAATGGTGCGGGCGGGAGCACTCTCATCTAACCTGCGATAAACATCCTTCTTTATCTCCATATTCTCGGCCACCACCTCAACGACAAAATCAACTTCCTTCACCGCCTCCTCAATGCTGGTACCCAATTTGAGCCGACCTAAAATATCTTCCTTATCCTTGGCTGTCATTTTTCCCCTGGCAACAAAGTAACGCTCCAGCCTGTCTTCTATCGTCTTAAAGCCACGCCTCACCAGTTCGTCACTCTGGTCAACCATGCTGACCTCATATCCCCCCAGGCGAGCCAGAATTTCCGCAATCTGAGACCCCATCAACCCGACCCCGACCACAGCCGTCCTTTTTATTTCCTCAAGTTTCATTCTATCCTCTAAACCTCCCTTTGATGAGCTTTAAATCTGGATTCAGCCACTAAAGACCGAAAATACCGACGCTGACCACCGCTCGTTGCGGGTTACCACCCAGGTTATGGGTAAGCCCGAGCCTGGCATCCTTTATCTGCCTCGGTCCCGCCTTACCCTGAAGCTGCTTGTAGACCTCATAGAGCATCCTCAGTCCCGAGGCACCGACCGGATGACCGAAGCACTTCAGTCCTCCGTCCGGCTGGCAGGGGAGTCCGCCGTCAAGGTCGAAAAATCCAGCCTCAACATCCTCACCAGCCCTGCCCCGGGGGGAGATGAGTAAATCTTCATAGGTAACCAGTTCCGTGATTGAGAAGCAGTCGTGGACTTCAATTAAATCTAACTCCTGACGCGGGTTCTTTATCCCTGCCTCCTGGTAGGCATTTATCGCTGCCCGATAGGTTGGCTCAACATGGGTAAAGTCATAGCCGGTGCGCCACATACTTTCCCCCGAGTCAAGGGCAATCTGGAGTGATTTGATGTAAATCGGGTCGGGATTGAAATTCTTAGCCATATCGGCTCTGACCACAATAGCCGCAGCGGCACCATCACTCACCCCGCAGCAATCATATAGCCCCAGAGGCCAGGCAACAATCGGGGACTTAAGTACATCTTCAATCGTTATCTCCCGACGAAGGTGAGCCTTGGGGCTCAGGATACCATTACGATGACTTTTTACTGATATTTTAGCCAAAATTCTCTTGCCCTCCTCCGGCTTAAGCTTGTAGCGGTCAAAATACCTGGCCGCCATCATGGCGAACAGCCCCGGGGAGGTGGCGTTGGGTTCGGTTATCCTGCCCCGTGTCCCCTGGGTAATCACATGGGAAAATTCCGGCAGACCGGCATAGCCGATATCCTTGAGTTTCTCCACCCCCAGGGCCAAAACAACATCATAAGCCCCCGAGGCAACCGCGTAGCAGGCACCCCTCAGTGCCTCGGTGCCGCTGGCACAGGCATTCTCAACATGAGTTACTGGAATAAAGGGCAGCTTTAAGTCCATGGACAGACGCAATCCGGTGTGTCCGACACTGACCTCGGTATATTGGTTACCCTGCCAGACCGCCTGGATATCCTTCTTTTCAATGCCGGCATCCTCAATCGCCTCTTTAAAGGCATCAACTATCAGGTCCTCAGCGCTCTTGTCCCATAGTTCCCCAAACTTGGTGCAACCCATGCCGATAATGGCAACCTTATCTTTAATACCTTCTGCCATCTCATTCCCTTTCCTTAACCTTAATCCCTGGCTGGCGTTGCCTTCCAGAAATAGCCATGAATGCCACGTGCCTGGTCAAGATATTTTCGTCGTAAGGTCATCTCCATTGACATGCCAACCTTTAGCGTGCCGGGTTCACAGTCGGTAATATCCAGGGTAAACCTGCCGCCACCATCAAAGTCAATCGCACCATAAACCTGAGGTGGATTTAAACTAAAAGCCAGGTGGTCTTCAGTATAGGTAAAGAGGCTGCCCCTCTTATCCGAAAACCGGTAATCCTCCATCTCATCAATCGCCCCGCAATCAGGGTCGACACACACCCGCTGAGGCGGATACTGAGGGGTGCCACAGCGCCTGCACCTGGAGCCACTAAACGCCAGCAGCGCCTTTCGTTCTCTCCAAGCCAGCGCCAACTGGGTCGTGCCGACTTCACCACGAAATCCGGTCTCCACCGGCATTATGCCACGAAAAACGGCGTACTTCTGGTAACTGGCCAGTTCTTTCCCTGAATCAAGGTAAAAATCGAAGCCTCTTTTGGCTTTCCCCTGTTCAACTTCCCGGGTAACCTTAAAGAATAAAGCCTGGCTGCCACTGCCGTAGCTGGCTAGAAGAATCCTGTCGCCTGGTTTTGCCCCCTCAAGCGCCCAGACCAGCATCATCAAGGGAGAAGCGCTGCCGGTTTCACCTATCCTGGCAAGCAGCGGCTCCTGAATCTGACCCGGCTCAAAGCCCAGCCTTCTGCCAATTGAAGCATGGTCACGAAGATAAAGCCCCGGGTAGATTACCCTGGCGAAATCCTCAGCCTTGAGCTGATATTTCTTAAGTAAACCGGAGATAACCTCCGGGATGAATTTCCCGTAGCCTTCATCCCGAATCCACCTGTCCTCAAGCGCCCGGTCAAACCGGTCACCCTCAGAGCGCCAGTGGTCTGGAAAATCATAGGAAACCGAGTAAGAACCCTCAAAAGAAGCAATTACCCCTTCCTTTCCGATAAGTAAAGCCGCCGCCCCATCACCGAAAACCAGTTCATGCGTGCTGCCGGGCTTGGCGAGCCGAGAGTCAGCGGCGCAAACCAGAATGCTGCCTCCGCCATCGGCTTGAATCTGAGCACCGGCGCTGAGAATCGCCGCTGTCCCCGACCTGAGGGAATTAGCAAAATCAGCCGTCCCAATCTGGCTCGGAAGGTCAAGCGTGGTGGCAATTATGGCAGCACCTTCCCTTTCACGGTAAGGAGCAGTGGTGGTGGCAAAATAGACCCCATCCACCTGACTACGGTCAACTTCATTCAGACAATCCATCCCGGCAGCTACTGCCATGGTCAGACTATCCTCATCGCAGTTAGCCACCGCCTTCTCACCCGGTAAACTGGCCGGGCTAAACCAGCCCATCGCCTCAGAGATAGTCTTGCGCTTTAGACGATAGCGTGGTATGTAAACACCATAAGCAGTAATTCCGACCATTACTCTTCCTTCCTATGTTAAGGTTTTCTCAAGGTTATACCCGGTTCAGGCTCAGGTTCACCTGAGATACCCGCCAGGTATTCGGCAATTTTCTTCTTTGATTCCAGGTCATAGTTGGCAAGTAGAGCGATAACCTCCATCACCGGTGAACCGCCGCCGTGAACACTGCCAATCTGATGATTGGCACCGTGTGCCGAGGCAATCAGGTCTGATATCATGCGGAAACAGCGATTCTGGTCTTCAGGGGAGATGCCTTCTTTACGCACGATATACTTGTTTAAGAGCGGCCCGGTGAACTCATCAAAGAAGTCCTCTTCCATCGGCAGTGTTGCCGGAAGCCCGCCGGCGACCTCGCAGAGAATCTTGGACTCTTCATAGACGTTCTCGCCGGCGTGCCGGCGACCAACGTTGCAGAAGACGACATCAGGAGTGTAAGTGCCAGATGAGGTGGGTACAGCCTTGACGGCACTGGCGATACCAGCCGCATAGACCAGTTCACCAACACTGATTAAGTCAGCCAGCTTGTGCTGGATGTGTTTGGCTTTACCGATACCGTTATAATCGGCCACCAGTGCCGCTGCCCCCATCATTCTATCGGAATCAGCTGGCTTGCAGCCGGTGTAGCTGTGGCGATGAAAGAGGGCAAAAAGAAGCGCCGCCCGACCACCAAACTCCCACTCGCCACACATAAACACCCTTTCCCATGGAATGAAGGCATCATCAAAAATGGTCATCGAATGACAGGCACCAAACTCAGCCGACGGTGCCTTAAGGTGTTTCCTCAACCTCGGGATTGACGGGGTTAAAACCTGATGGACCCCCTCAGCATCAGCCGGGACAGCGAAGGCAACCGCCCAGTCGCCCTCCTCAGCGGTTAAGGCCCTGGTCGGTGTTACCAGGATTTCATCGGCATAGGCGGCGACGCTGTTGTGAATCTTGGCGCCACGAACGATGATGCCATCTTTCCTTCTATCCACTACCCTGACATACAGGTCGGGGTCTTTCTGCTGGTGTGGTCTCAAGCTCCTATCACCTTTAACATCGGTCTGCGCCCCGCAACCAACCAGATCATTCTCCTGAAAGTATTTAAGGTACTCTAAGAACCGGGAGTGATAATCGGTTCCTTTGGCGTCATCTATCTCCCTGGTAAAGACCGACATGGCATTGAGCATATCAACCCCCATGCACCGCTGGACACAGGTTGAGGTTAGCTGGCAGACCCGGCGAATCATCTCCTGCTTGGTTAAGAGGTCCTCAACACTGCGGTTGATATTACAAAAACGGTTGATTTTTTCCCCTGAAAGGTGAGAGGTGGTCGTGGTCAGGTGCTCATAACGAGGGTCATAGGCTTTATCAAAGGTGAGCCTGATATTGTTCATCGGGGTTTCCAGTATTGGGTCGAGACGGCTGATAACCTCGCCCTGAAGATGTATATTCGGCCTTAAGGTGCCTAGTCTTTCCCGATACTCCTCAAAAGTTCGCATCACCCTCCTCCTTTATCTCAATAATGTTATCCTCAATTGATTTTAAAGTAAGTCAATTATTTTTTCTCGGCTTGAGTCCGTCCAAGAATAACCTGAAGATAGCATCTGAAAGCTCGCTGATTGATAACTCACCCTTCGGGGAGTACCAGACCCTGGCCCGGATAACCACGGCGGCAATGGCATAATTAACCAGCTTCTCATTAACCTGAGAAAAAACACCAGCCTCAACGCCACGCCGGATGATTCCTCTTAAGATACGGTCGTAGACATCACGATACTCAATCAGTTTTCTCTGATGAGGACGGGATAGATGCCTCATTTCCATCTCAAAGTGCGGCAGTTCCGTCTTAACATGGCCTAAGGCATGCTTTACATGCCTTAAGATTAAAAGTCTCAGCTGCTCAACCGGACTTGTGGTTTCATCATTCTCCAGTGGCTCAATTAAGGCAACAAGCTCCTTGATTTCTACCGAGAGGACCTCATAGAGCATCTCCTCTTTACTGCTGAAATAATTATAGATATTCCCCACCGTACAGCCACAGGCCCGGGAGATGTCTCGGATACTGGTTCGGTCATAGCCGCTGGCAAAAAAAAGCTTCCTCGCCCTAGCTATTATCTCCGGTCTTTTCTGCATAACTTGCTTTACATCAAGGCTCACTTTGGATATTGCCTTCACTATCGTACTCACCGACAATCAACAGATTGGTGAATGAACACTCATTTATCTAATCAATAATCTAACATACCATGATTATTTTGTCAAACCGGGTATGAGGTTTAAGGCTTCTTAAGAAATAAAACGCCTTATACATTTTTAGTTTCAATTATGGTCACAAGACCATTCTTGAGATAATCCTTTTTATCTGGACGAAGCTGGTTTTTACTTAATATCTCATCCAGTCCGCCTTGCTCCAGGTAATCCTTAAAACACCGGTAGTGGTTCTTACCGGCCACAAACTCAATTGCTTTGATTAAATAGCGGTACCGGTTCCTGGGTGAAGGCACCTCGAAATCAATAAAAATCAGGGCACCTTCTTTTTTGGTCACCCTTTTCATTTCGGAAACTATCCTATCCCGGGCTGTCCTCTCTTTCTCGTGCAGTCCAAAAGAGATTGAGGTGTAATCAAAAAAGCCGTCTTTAAAGGGGAGATAGAGGGCGTCGGCTATCTCAAATGAGACCTTCTCCAGCCCGTACTTTCTCTGTCTCTTCCTAGCCGCCTCTATCATGCCGGGATTTTGGTCAATGCCGTTTGAGACAATGCCTCGCCGAGCATAGTGCAGTGCTTGGTCTCCCGTCCCACAGCAGACATCCAGTACCCTCTCACCCGTCTTCATCTGGGCAAAGTGGGGTAGATAGACCCTGATATCCCAAAGCAGCGGGTCGATAAGCCTTGAGTAGATACTGGCAATAAGCATAGCCTTGAATGATATCATCTAGCTCAAGCCGTGAGCAAGAGTGTTACCTTAAAACCTGGACAGGTGTTATAATGCCAGAAATATAACCAGAGTTAACTAAGGAGAATAGGTGATGACGGATAAGGTAAAGATTGCCGCCGCCCAGATTGACCCCAAGCTGAAGAAAAACAGCGAAAATTTGGATACTATTTTAAAGGTTACCCGAGAGGCAGCCGATAACGGGGCCAACCTGGTAGTCTTCCCGGAGTGCAGCCTGGCTGGCTATGTCTATTCCAGTCGAGATGAGGCGATGCCCTTTGCCGAGACTATTCCCGGGCCAAGCAGTGAAAAAATCGCCTCCCTCTGTCAGGGGCTTGAAGTTTATGTCGTCTTTGGTCTTCTTGAAAAGGAGGGTGATAAGCTATTTAACACCGCCGCCTTCCTTGGGCCTGAAGGACTGGTTGGCAAGTATCGCAAGAACCACCTGCCCTATTTAGGTGTTGACCGCTTCGTAGACATTGGTGACAAGCCCTTTGAGGTATATCAAACCCAAATTGGCAATATCGGCCTTTTTATCTGTTACGATATTGTCTTCCCCGAAAGCGCCCGGGTAATGGCCTTAATGGGGGCAGATATACTAGCCCACCCGACCAATTTCCCCGAGGGTTCGGGGAACAGGATAACCGGCTATGTGCTTAATAGCCGGGCGCTTGAAAACAAGGTCCACGTGGTATCAACTAACCGCGCCGGCACTGAAAGAGGCTATCCATTCTGTGGCTTGAGTAAAATCATCGCTGCCTCTGGAGATACCCTGGCCCTAGCCAGCCCTGCTAAAGAGGAAATTATTTACGCTGAGGTCAGCCTGGAAGAGGCCCGCCAAAAGCGTATTGTTTTTGTTCCCGGGGAGTGGGAGGTAGACCGAATTGGAGACCGACGCCCCGAGCTTTATGGTCTGATTACCAAACCCAAGCCGGGTAAAAAATCAAAAGGCTATGCATAGCTAAGAGGTAGACTATGGGGAATTTGAGATGGCCGTCATTTATAATACAAGGCATTATTCTGGCTACAAGTGTATCCTTTATATTGGGAGGTAAGAGCAATATCTGGCTTATTCTGTCAGTATTCGTTGTCCTAGTACTATTCTCATTACAGACTACAAGCGAGCGTTGGATTTATCTTTTCCCTGTACGTGAGGACAGGCCAACAGTTGGCATAGATACTCATATATTGAGATCCAGCATAGCGATAGCGCTATTACTCTTATTTATGGGTATCTCTGAGACATTGACATCTAAATTACCTGATTATTTTACTATCATTTTAGCAATAGTTGCACCAATATTTTTACTGGTAATGCCAATTCTCTGTAGCAAATTTATAAACTGTTGGATAAAACGTAAAGCCATAGATAAATATTTTTGGAAGCACTTCAAAATAGAAGCAGAGAAAACAACTAGAGTTGTCGTCATACTTAATAACGGACTTACGTTTGTGCACTATACACAGAAAACTGAGGTTGATATGTTGAAGAGTATGTGGGAAATACTCAGTAACTCCGACAAAATCCTTTCGTTGCAATATCCGTCTGCTATATATCAGACAAGAGCTATACATAATATAGGGTTTTCACAGGTACTAGATGAATGACGAGCGGACAATCAACCAAGACTAAACTTAACCTTGGGGGAAAACCTATTGACAATTGTCTTATCTCGTGTTATTAACAGTTCGACATAGCTTGCATTAGGGCTATTGATTACGATAGGATAGCAAAAGTATTTACCGGGTTAAAGGTTCCTGCTGGAGTCAAAAGGAGGTAGCTAATGAAAAAACTATACGGGATAACCGGCAAAATTTTGAGGGTTGACTTAAACCGAGAAAAAATCACTGAAGAGGAGCTGGATGAAGCGGTGCTGCGCAAATATGTGGGCGGTACGGCTATGGGGGTAAAGTATCTCTATGATGAAGTTGACCCCAAGATAGAATGGTCAGACCCGAGGAACATCATCTACATTGGCTCAGGGCCACTGGGTGGCGCCAGGATAGCCGGGTCAAGCTGTTTTTCTATCGTAACCAAGGGTGCCCTAAACAACGGGGCCAGCTCCACTCAAGCCAACGGATTCTTCGGGGCTTATCTTAAATTCTCCGGCTTTGATGCCATCATAGTCCAGGGAACCAGCAAAGATTGGAAGTATCTATATATTCATGATGGTGTGGCTGAGTTAAGGGACGCTCGGCACCTGGTTGGACAGAATACCTGGGAAATTGAGGATTCTTTAAAGAAAGAACTGGGGTACAGTGAAACCGGCATGAGTGTCTTCAGCATCGGTCCCGCCGGTGAAAATCTGGTCAAATTTTCCGGTGTCTTTGGTGACCGGGGACACTCAGCCTCACACAACGGTGTTGGTGCTGTCTTTGGCTCGAAGAAACTCAAGGCAATGGCAGTTTCGCGAAGTAGTGGTAAAATCGAGGTCGCTAATGCCGAGAAGATAAGTGAACTTTCAAAAAAGCTCAATGCAGATTTCAAGGAGCATATCGTTTACCAGTGGGGCACCAGCAAAGGGTTTGCTGGTTGTTTGAAAACAGGCGAGCTGCCGGTAAAGAATTATACCACCAGTTTTTTCCCTGAATGGGAAAAATTCGACGGCTCCTATGTCAGGAGTCACTTTGAACGCAAGAACCACCCCTGCTGGGCCTGTCCCGCCCCGGGACATTCCGGTTTCCTGAAAGTGACCGAGGGCCCCTATACCGGTTATTTCGGCAAAGACCCCGAGTATGAAGAGTGGGCAGCCTATGGTCCTCAGATTGGCCAGATTGACCCGGGGGCGGCCGTTATGCTGGCAAATGAGGGCGACCGCCTGGGTTTTGACTGCAATGAAATGGGGTGGATAATTGGTTGGGTGATGGAATGCTACCAGAAAGGCCTACTTACCACCAAGGAGCTTGACGGGCTGGAAATGACCTGGGGTAATGCTGAAGCTGCCCTGGCTTTAATGAGAAACGTTGCCCATCGTAAAGGCTTTGGCGCCATCCTGGCTGAAGGAGTGAAAAGTGCCGCCGAACAGGTTGGCGGTGAAGCAGTCAATATGGCGGTTTCAACCATGAAACCAAACACCCCCAGGGGCCATGACCACCGTGCCCGCTGGGTCGAGATGCTTTCTACCTGTGCTTCCAGCACTGGCACCGTGGAAACCCTGGAACCCCAGATAATAGACCTCACTGTTTACGGGCTGGATAAGCTCTGGACTCAGGACCGCTACTCCCCGCAAGATGTCCTGAACCTTGAAGTAAAAACTAAAGGCTCAACCCAGTTTGCCGATTCACTGGTAGCCTGCACCTGGGCGACCCGGCACAATATACCTGCCCTCACCGAAACCTTAAATGCCGCCACCGGCTGGGATATGTCGTTTGAGGAAGCGCTAAGGGTAGGACTTAGAGCGATAAACACAATGAAAATGTTTAATAACAAAGTTGGGCACACACCGGAAATGGATAAACCAATGCCCAGGTACGGCTCAACTCCGGTCGACGGTCCAGCCAAAGGCATCTCGATTGAACCCCTCTGGGATGATATGATAAAGAGCTATTACCAGATGATGGGCTGGGATGAAAAGACCGGGGAACCCACGCTCAAGACACTAAAGGAGCTTGGTCTGGAATATCTGCTAGAGAAATAGGCAGCAGAATACCCCCGGTGAAGGGTAGCTATTAAGGACTCAAGCCATCTTGATTAATCAAAATCGAAGGAGGTAGTACTAGAATGGGTACCATCAAGGTAATCAATATTGCTGGGATTGACTGTCGGCCGGAAATAGAGGAGGAATGGAACCGCTGGTATAACGAGACCCACGCCCCGATGCTATTTGCGTTCCCCAAGATGAAGAAGGCCACGCGCTACAAGAGAATTGGCGGCGATGAAACCCTGCCCAGATATCTGGCTGTCTATGAATTTGAGGATGAGAAAGACATAGATGAATACATGAAAAGCCCGGAACGCGACGCCGCTTTAGAGGACACCAAAAACCGCTGGACGCAGGGGAAGGACTGGTGGCCCGTGGGAATCGCCCGGTACGAGAAAATCAAGTCCTGGGAAAAATAACGAAAATACAAATCCAACCAGGTGCGGCTTTTGACATTGAAGTTGGCTACGGCATAAAATAGTAATGCTGGCTTCGCCGCATAATCGCAGGGCGCTGTTACCCAACGGTAACAATCTAATCTGCAAAGGCAACCGGGAATGTGTCATTAAGGGGATGGTCTGGAGTACCTGCCCATTTTATAAATAAGCTCATCAATATGGGTAAACCATCATGCTATGCCATACTTAGCGGCATAAGCCTGATTATAATAGCCTGAAAAAACGACTGGGAGGTACCAGGGTGCCGGGAAAGAAGCTGAGTAGAGGAGTGGCGGTGGTTGGGGCCGGGATGTCAAAATTCGGCATCTTCAAAGAGAAAAACTCGAAAGACCTGTTCGCTGAAGCCTTTAAGGCGATGCTTGCTTCAGTTGACAGAGGTTTCGACCCTGAAGATATTGAGGCTCTTTACCTGGGCAATTTCACCAACGATTTCTTCGTCCACCAAGCCCATTGGGCACCGATAATCGCTGACTTAATCGGACACACCCCAAAACCGGCAACGAGGGTTGAAGGCGCCTGCGCCTCAAGCGGGCTTGCCTTCAGGGAGTCTGTCCTGGCGATTGCCTCTGGAGTCAACGACGTCGTCCTGGCTGGTGGGGTTGAGGAGATGTCAAAACGCACCACCAGTGAGGTCGCCGAAGGCTTGGCACTGGCCAGCAGCCCCTACGAGGGTACTATCGGGCTCACCTTCCCGGGGTGCTTTGCCATTATGGCAACCGCTTACTTCGAAAAATACGGCGCCAGCCGGGAAGACCTGATGAATGTTACTCTAAAAAGCCATAATAACGCACGCCTGAACCCGAAGGCGCAGTTTAACCTCTCCATCCGTGACATTATGAATTCCAGAATTGAACGCGCCAGGCAAAAGGGAGCCCCACCACCAACCTGGCAGGATGAAAAGGAGTTCCTGCGTGACCCATCGGTTAACCCGATGGTTGCCTGGCCAATGCATCTTTTTGACTGTTGCCCAATCAGTGACGGTGCCAGTTGTGTGCTGCTGGTAGCTGAGGAAATAGCTAGAAACTTCACTGATAACCCTATCTATGTTGCTGGCATCGGGCAGGGCAGCGGTCAAGACCTGCACGCCGTAGACGACCTGACCTACTTTGAAGCCACGAGGTACGCCTCAAGGGAAGCCTACCAGATGTCAGGACTTGGTCCTGAAGAGATTGACTTTGCTGAGGTGCACGACTGTTTTTCCATCGCTGAGATTATCCATCTTGAAGACCTTGGTTTTTTTAAACCCGGGGAAGGCTACCGAGCCGTCGCCGAGGGCTTAACCAAACTGGAGGGGCCAAAGCCAATCAATACCTCAGGCGGACTGAAATGCAAAGGGCATCCGGTCGGGGCAACCGGCACGGCTCAACTTTACGAACTCTGGCAGCAACTAAGGGGTGAAGCTGGTGAAAGACAAATCCCGAACCCAAATTTGAGGGTTGGTGCCGCCCATAACCTCGGGGGAACCGGGGGTACCTGCACCCTTACTATTCTGGAGAGACGATAAAGTGACCGAAGATAGACCCTTCAGCGATATTTCCTACCAGCAATTTTTAAGTGAAGAAAAACTCATGGGTTCAAGGTGCACGCACTGCAGCCGAGTCTACGTACCTCCCCGTTCTATTTGCCCTCACTGTGGGGGTGATGGAAAGGAATGGGCCGAGATGAAGGGCAGAGGTAAGCTGGCGGCTTTCACCTCAATTACCATCGGACCTCCTTTTATGGTCAAAGAAGGCTACGATGCCAAACACCCCTACATTATTGGGGTGGTGGAGCTTGAAGAAGGCACCAGGATTGTGGCTCGTATTGAGGGTATTGATGCCAGCCAACCTGAGACAATCAAAATCGGGACACCGCTTACGGTTGAGTATTTGCATCAAGGTGAGGGAGAAGACAAGAAAACCTTTTTAGCCTTCCGGCCGGGGTAAAATCTTGGTCACCAAAGCCAGGACAAAACCATATTTAATCCTCTTTTTGGGGGTGCTTTCCGTTTCCTTCGCCGCCGTCTTCATCCGTCTGGCTGAGGCACCGCCGCTGGTTATTGCCACCTATCGCCTGGGCATTGCCTCCATAATACTGATACCCTTCCTCCTCACCCACCCCAAGAGGATTTTCAATAAATTATCTCGCGGCGATGTATCCTTGATGCTGCTCTCAAGCCTGTTTATGTCACTGCACTTTGGGCTCTGGATAACCTCGCTTGAGTACACCTCAATTGCCAGCTCAGTGATCCTGGTTACCTCAAGTCCCCTATTTGTTGCCCTGATCTCCTATTTTCTCTGGGGTGAACGGCTGACCAGACAAATGATGCTTGGTATTGGGGTTGCCTTGGTCGGGGCTTTATTTATCGCCCGCGGTGGTTTTGCCTTAAGTCAAGAGACGCTCCTGGGTGATGGTTTGGCTTTACTGGCTGCCCTGGCAATGGGTTCATATCTGGTCATCGGGCGGCAACTGAGAAGACGGGTTGACATCTACCATTATCTAGCCATTGTCTATTCAGGTTCTGCTTTAATCCTGCTCATCTCAACCCTGATTGCTGGCTACAGTCTATCTGGCTATTCCCAAACCACCTATCTGATGATGATTTTACTGGCAGTAGTACCTCAGCTCATCGGTCATTCGTCATTAAACCTGGCGCTACGTCTCGTGCCAGCCACCTTTGTCGCCGTCGCCATTCTCGGTGAACCAGTCGGAGCGACGACACTGGGCTATTTCATCCTTGGTGAGGCGCCGACTTTAGTTGAAATATTAAGTGGACTATTGATTTTAGGCGGGATATTCACGGTCTTAAGACAGAGACCGGAAAGGCTGGGCGGCCAGACCTATAAATAGTATTAATGTAGTAAACTATGGAAAAGTACCTGTTCAAAAGCTCACTTGAGGAGGTAAACCAATGAGCAAGTCCATTTCGACAACTGACCCCTACCAGCGACACCGCATCACTATACTCGATACCGAAATTGCCTATGTTGACACCGGCGCCGGTGACCCGGTTGTCTTCCTGCATGGCAATCCGACCTCATCTTATCTCTGGCGCAACATCATTCCTCATGTCGAGCAACTTGGCCGCTGCCTTGCCCCTGACCTGGTCGGAATGGGGAACTCAGGCAAGTCTAAAGCTGGCTCCTATCGCTTTGTTGAGCATGCCCGCTATCTTGACGCCTGGTTTGAAGCACTAAAGCTTGAGCAGAATGTAACCCTGGTCGGGCATGACTGGGGCGGTGCCCTCGGCTTTTACCGGGCACATCGTCACCCGGAACAAGTAAGGGGCATAGTCTACATGGAGACCTTTGTCCGACCCCTAAGCTGGGAGGAATGGCCTGAAGTGGCACGCCCAATTTTCCAGGCGATGCGCTCACCAGCCGGCGAGGAGGTTATCCTCAAGAAAAATGTCTTTGTGGAACGGATTATCCCGGCCAGTGTCCTGCGCAAACTCAGCGATGAGGAGATGGCTCATTATCGCCGTCCCTACCTTGAACCGGGGGAATCGCGGCGGCCAACCCTGACCTGGCCACGGGAGGTTCCGGTCGGCGGGGAACCAGCCGATGTCATTGAGATTGTAGAAAGCTACTCAGAGTGGCTCAAAACCAGCCAGATTCCGAAGCTCTTTGTCAATGCCGAACCGGGTTCAATCCTGGTCGGTGCCCAGCGGGAATTCTGCCGAAGCTGGCCTAATCAGCGCGAGGTTAGCGTCAAGGGGATTCACTTTATTCAGGAAGATTCGCCAGCCGAAATTGGCCGGGCAATCGCCAGCTTCGTGACAGAGATATAGATGATACTTCATAATAATAAATGACTAAACATAATACCCTAACCAAAAGAAGATTAATGGGTTTGCTCACCCAGCTTGAGAGCCAGTTCGACGACTGCCTGACGATTTATCTAACACCATCTCTCCTTTCTCAAGAGATGACCGAGCTTGACCTAACTGAGGAAATAAAAAATCTCCTCACCACTGAGATAGTCTTAAAAGAAGCACAGCGCTACCAAACCGGGGCAGTGCTATTCTGGAGCCAGAGTGAAAATAAATACCTGGTATTTCCTCCCTTCCCAATTCTGGAAAACAGGATTTTTAGGGGCAAACCGAAAACCTCAGGGCTACGCCAGCTTTTAACAGAAGAGCACACCCTCGGCGTGATTCTGGTTACCTGGGGCTGGTATGCAATCGGGATATTCAAGGGCGATGAGCTAGTTAGTTCGAAAGTAGGCACCGGACATATTCACCCCAAGCACCGCAAAGGCGGTCGGAGCCAGAAAAGATTCGCCCGAAGAACTGAAGAGCAGAAAAAGGATTTCTTAAGGCGCATCTCAGGCCATATCGAGGAAAGGCTAAAACACCGTAATCTTGAACAAATTTTCTTCGGTGGTAACCGACTCATCTTAAAACCACTGCTTGCGGAGTGCCACTCGCTTGACTTGAAGCAAATTTCACCGAGGTTGCTGGCCGCAAGACACGCCAATAGAGCAACCCTGCTTGGGAGTTTGGAAGAGATAAACAAGTCAGTGGTTTTTGAGGTAGTTAGCTAAAATTTCCTTGCCACATATCTGCAATTACGCTAGACTTTAGAAAACATTGGTAACCCTTCTAAACCAACCGACAGCCAAACCGGACTGGGAAAGTTCATGGTGCGATTGACATTTTATGGTGGTATCAAGGAAATTGGTGGCAACAAGATACCCTGTAAAGACGAAGAACGGAGGCTACTACTGGATTTCGGCTTTCCCTACAAAAGATACGAGCAATTTTACGAAGAATACCTGAGCCAGTATTACCACCGCTCCAAAAAGTACCATCCGAAGATGAAGGGGGACACTAAATGCTAGACCTGATTATCCGGGGCGGTCACATTATTGACGGCTCCGGGAAAGCGGGTTTCCTGGGCGATGTCGGTATAAGCGGTGACCAAATCGTTACTATCGGTAAACTTGATTCGCAAGGTGTAGTTAAAGTTATCGATGCATACGACAAAGTGGTCTGCCCGGGTTTCGTTGACATGCACACACATTCTGACGTAATGCTCCTTGAAAATCCAAGGCACGAGCCGAAAGTGATGCAGGGGGTGACTACCGAGCTACTCGGGCTTGATGGACTCTCTTATACACCCCTTTCACAAGCCAACCTAGAACAAGTTAGGTATTATTTAGCCGGGCTAAACGGAAACCCGGATATCCCCTGGGATTGGAAATCGGTGAGTGATTTTCTTGCCCGGTTTGACCGGAAAGTTGCAGTTAATATAGCCTACCTCATACCACACATAACGCTACGCCTGGAGACAATGGACTGGACAGACCGTCCAGCCTCAAGTAATGAACTCAGCCGGATGCGGGAGCTTATGGCAGATGGAATGGAAGAGGGAGCAGTCGGATTTTCCACCGGGCTTGATTATTGCCCCGGAAGGTATTCAAACACCGAAGAGCTAGTCGAAATCTGCCGGGTTGTCGCCCGGTATAAAGGCGTCTCTGTCTGGCACGCACGGATGCAGGATCTCAGCTTGATAGAGTCCTTAAAAGAGGTGCTACGGGTAGGAGAACTAAGCGGGGTAGCGGTTCATTTCTCACACTTTTCCGCTAATGGTAAGATAAACAAGGGTAAATCGAAAGAAATGCTAACTCTCATTGATGAAGCACGGAAAAAGGGGATTGATGTTACCTTCGATTCTTACCCGTATCTGGCATCAAGCACGATGACGACTCTGTTTCTGCCGCGCTGGGTACACGAGGGCGGCCCCCAAGCTATCTTGAGGAGACTGCAAGAGAGAACATCGCGGGAGAAGATTTGTACCAAACTCAGGATGACCGCCTTGAACTGGGATGGTATTTACCTAACTTCCGTTGCCACCGAAAAAAATCAGGTTTATGTAGGTAAAAATGTGCTTGAGGCAGCAACTATGGCTGGTAAGGAGATACCTGAGTTTATCTGCGACCTCTTGCTTGAGGAGAAACTGGCGGTAAGTCACCTGCGTTTTATCGGCAATGAGGAAGATGTAAGAGCTATTATGAGACACCCCTGTCACATGGCCTCAAGCGACGGCTTACTTATTGGTGACAGGCCCCACCCCAGAGGCTGGGGCACTTTCCCACGCTATCTGGGGGTTTACAGCCGGGAGTTGGGCGTACTGAGCCTTGAGGAGACGATCCGCCAGATGACTTCCTCGCCGGCCCGGCGCCTCGGGCTAACTGACCGTGGACTGATAAAGGAAGGCTTTAAGGCTGACTTGGTCGTATTTGACCCGCAAACTGTCACCGACAGGGCAACTTATGCTGAGCCACGGCAGTATCCGGATGGGATTGACTATGTGATAATTAACGGAGAGATTGTTGTAGCTGAGGGCAAACATACCGGCATACTTGCTGGTCGGGCCCTAAAAAGAGCTTGAACTGGGTTGACCAGCTATAAAATTGGTCAGAGGAGGTTTCATAGTGTCAGGAAAAGTAAGAGTAGTGCAATTTGGCTGCGGTCCTATCGGGTGCAGCATTGCCAGGCTGGCAACGAAAAAACCGGATATCGAGCTAGTGGGTGCTATTGACCTGGTTAATGTTGGTCGAGACATTGGAGAAGTAGCCGGCATCGGGCGAAATCTCGGGGTAGCTATTTCCAGTGACACCGACACTGTCCTTGACAAGCTGAAACCCGATGTTGTGCTTCATGCTACCGGTTCCAGTTTTGAGGTGGTCTATCCACAACTTGAGAAAATTGTCAAGGCTGGAGCCAATATAGTTTCTACTTGTGAGGAGCTCTCATATCCCTACCGAAAGCAATCCAAGCTAGCTAATGCAATTGACAAGCTGGCCAGGGAATACAAGGTCACCGTCCTTGCCACCGGTGTTAATCCTGGTTTTCTGATGGATACCTGGCCGCTATTTATGACTGGAATATGTCAGGAAGTCAGTCACGTAAAAGTCATCAGGGTTCAGGACGCCTCACCACGGCGAATCCCTTTCCAGAAAAAGATCGGCGCTGGCAAGACGCCAGCCGAGTTTGACGAACTGGTTAAGGCCGGCACCCTGAGACACGTGGGGCTATCTGAGTCTATCGCCATGATTGCCTCAGGTCTCGGCTGGGAACTTGATGAGATTAAGGAGACAATTGAACCGGTAATTGCCCGAAGTGAGGTTGGGAGTGATTACATTACGGTTAAACTGGGACAGGCAGCCGGGGTAAAACAAATCGGTTTGGGCTTAAAAGATGGCCGGGAGCTAATCATCCTGGACTTCCAGGCTTATATCGGTGCGCCGGAGTCTTACGATGCGGTCTATATCACCGGCATACCGAATATAGAGGTGATAATCAAGGGCGGCACCAACGGTGACCTCGCCACCGCCGCCACAGTGGTCAATTCAATCCCGAGGGTAATTAGTGCCCTACCCGGGCTGGTAACAATGAAGGACTTACCCGTTGTTTCGGCACTTAAAGGTGCCTAGCGAAATAAGCAGCTCCCACCTGACAAAGGAGGTTTGACAATGAATAACTCAACTACTCTGGGAAGATATGCAAACAAGTTTCCGAAATCACGGGAGTTATACGAGAGGGCACAGAGGGTCTTCCCCCGGGGCGTCTCCCACGATGCCCGACACGTTGAGCCGTTCCCCCTTTATATGACCCACTCAAGCGGCTCGCGCAAGTGGGACGTTGACGGCAATGAGTTTATTGACTATTTTGGCGGTCACGGCGCTTTAATGCTTGGCCACGCCCATCCTTCACTGGTTTCGGCAGTCAATAAACAGATTGCAAGAGGGACTCATTACGCCGCCTGCCACGAGCTTGAAATCGAGTGGGGAGAACTGGTACAGAAACTGGTTCCATCCGCCGAGCTTATTGAATTTACCAGTTCCGGTACCGAGGCAAATATGATGGGGGTGCGCCTGGCCCGTGCCTTTACCGGCAGGAACAGGATACTCAGGTTCCGCGGACAGTTTGCCGGCTGGTATGATGATTTAACAGTGGGAACAGTGGAACCGTGGCATGTCCCGGCAACAGGTGGAATCATTCCTCAAGTAGCTGAGGGTACGCTCGCTATCCCGGTAAACGATGAGACAGCCCTGGAGGAAGCCCTCTCCAAGAAGAATATTGCCGTACTGGTCTGCGAGGCTGCCGGTGCCTACAGCGGTGTCAGCGGGATAGCACCCTCATTCTATCAGGCAATGAGAAAGCTGACCGAAAAGTATGGGACTCTGCTTTTACTTGACGAAGTGGTCACGGGCTTTCGCTGGTCGCCGGGAGGGGTACAGGAAGTAAGAGGCATCACACCCGACCTCACTTCGCTAGGCAAGATTATCACCGGCGGGCTGCCCGGTGCCGGCGCCACAGTTGGCCGCACCGACATCATGAATTTGTTACTCTTTAAAGACGAGAAATGGAACCGTTTCAAGCGGGTTACCCACCAGGGTACCTTTAACGCCAATCCATTGTGCGCTGCCGCTGGCATTGCCACCTTAAATCTTCTGGCTGATGGAAAGCTGCAAGAGAAGGCAGCCAGACTGGCAACCGAGCTGGGTAAGGGAATGGAAGGTGTCATCAATGAAAAGGGTATTTCTAGCTGCGTCTATGGCGAGTCGTCAGTACGTCACGTATATTTTGGTGAGTGCGAGCTGAGAGGTAATTGCGACCGGACGGTTTGCTTAAACACTACCAAGCTAAGACCGACCACAACCGGCGCCCTCCTAAATCAAAACCTGGCACTTAACGGCGTTCACCCTTCGGGACGCGGGACCGATTTTTACTTTTCCTCCGAGCACACAGAGAAAGATGTTGCCGATACCATAAAGGCATTTGCCATTTCCATTGACGCCCTGCTTGAGGAAGGGGTGCTCGTTAAGAACTAACCGAAAGGGGTAGATATTTACCCAGCCCTGGCCTGGCTTTTAACTCTCCATTCTCGACGATGATAGTGCCCCTTAGCATGGTCAGCACCGGCCAGCCCCTAGCTTCCCAGCCCTCGTAAGGGGTGTAATCGGCCAAGGTGTAGTGGGCACTTAAGGCACCCAATTTAGCCTTTTTATCCAGGTCAACGATGACAATATCGCCGTCAGAACCAACTTGAAGCGCGCCTTTCTTCGGGTAAAGACCGAACACTTTGGCGTTATTTTCACAGCAGACCTCAACCAGCTTCTCCAGCGTTATCCTGTCCTTGTTCACACCCTCGCTGAGCATGATTGGCAGCAGGGCATCCAGACCCGGCATCCCCTGTCTTGGCACCCACATATCCTTTTTTAATTCTTTGGTGGTGGAGCAGTGGTCACTGCCAAGGCAGGAAATGGTGCCCTCGTTTATTCCCCGCCACAGTCTTTCCTGAGAGGCCTCATCCCCAAGCGGCGGGTTTACCTTGCCCAGTGGTCCCAGAGGGGCAAATTGTGTTAGCGTTAAATAGTGGGGGCAGGTCTCGCCGATAACATCGACTCCCTCGGCCTTTGCCCTGGCTAAAACCTCCACGGTGTCGGCACTGGCGATGTGCACGATATAGAGCGGCACCCCGGTCAGCTTGGCCAGTGAAATTGCCTTCAAAGCATCTACGGTCTCACAGAAACCGGGGTGCGCTTCAGCCCAGACAGCCGTGTCCTGCCTGCCCGTAGCTCTAAGCGAAGGCTCGATTCGGTCAATTATCTCCCTGTTTTCACAGTGAACCATTGCCCGGGCCGGATAGCCAAGGGTAGCGATTTCCTTAAAACCAAGCCAGAGTACTCCATCATCCACTGAGTAAAGACCAGTTTTTAAAACCTCCGGCCCTTTATTAATCATCATAAACTTGAACGAGGCTATGCCATAGCGACGAGCGTTAGTCGTTATTTCATTGAGGTTGGTATCGGAGATTATATTGCCGTGAAAGAAGACATCCGAGAGCGAGTTCCTCTCCCAGATGTCCCGCCACTTATCAAAAACAAACTCATAGGAATCCCTTTGTGCCGAAAGACCCATGCCAACATAGTTACCGATAGTGGTAATACCACTGTAAGCGGCAGCGTAGGTGTCCCTTATTTCCTCATCCAGTGGCACATAAAGCCCGGTATGGACATGAACATCAATTATCCCGGGGAGAATGAAGTTGCCGTTAGCATCAATAGTTTTCCTGGCTTGAGGGAGGTCACCGTCATCGGCAATGGCAACTATTTTTTCACCATCAATGGCAATTCCCTTCCTTGCAATGCCATCGGCACTTACGAGCTGACCATTTTTGATAACAGTATCAACTGACATCTGCGTCCTCCTGTTACCCCTTTAGCTGATTTGTCCCAGCCTTAAATACGTTCTTTACTTTACGCTTAACCAAAAAGCCGTGTCAATGGGTAGCAGATTTTAAGTAAGAGCAAAACTCAAACAGGTATTGACAAACTCAACCCCGGGGGACTATACATTGAATGGTGATGTTAAGCTGAAAGGAGCATCGGATGAAAATAATGCTGATTCAGCCCGGCACCTTCCTCCAAGAAGAGGTAAAGGCAAGGAAGGATTATGCCAAATCGGTTTGCTTGCCTGATACCGCCGTCATCATGGCGTCAGTAGAGGAACCATCAACGGCACCGACTCATTTTCCCCTCTTTGAGGTACTGGTACCCGGAATACTTGAGAGGGTCAAACAAGCCGAAAAAGAGGGCTGTGACGCCGTAGTGATTGATTGCTTTAGCGATGTTGCCCTTGAGGCGGCCAGAACTATTGCTCAAATCCCTATTATCGGTCCCTTCCAGTCAAGCCTGCATCTGGCTTGTCTTCTGGCAGACAGATTTGGCTTAATAATACCCAGAGAAGAGGGTATTCCATCATGTTCTAGACTGGCCAGGGCTCATGGTATGGCTGACCGAATAGCATCAATTCAAGCCTTCGATATCCCTTTCCTGGAGTTCCGCGACAAAAAAGACGAGGTAGAGACTAAGCTGGCTAAACTGGTGCAGGAGTCAGTAGATGAAGGGGCCGAGCTAATTATCATTGGTTGTACCGCCATGTTTCCCGCCATGGGCATTGGTTCAGCCGAAAAGCTCTCCGCCAAGCTGGGTATCACACTGGTTGACACCATCGGACTATCACTAAAGCTAGCCGAGATGCTGGTGAGTTTAAATCTGCGTCAGAGTAAACTGGCTTTCCCAAATTTACAGTAGAGAAAGATGGAACTTCGTCTACACAGGGCAGAAAGCTATAAAACAGGCTTCTAGCAACTGCCTGCTCAAGCAACCCAAATGCCCGCGCCTAGCCATCAATCAGTAGTTCCTGCTACTTTGCGGTGCCTCAAAAAGAAGCAAAGCTAGCTATTTGGTGGTGGCTACTTTACGTAGCTACTATCGTTTTGTCAAGCCTACCTCCAAGGTTGCTTTTAGGATAGCCAATCTTTTATAATCTATAATTGGTAAAAAGGTGGTGGAGCAAACCAGTGAATATTGTCTGCTGCATTAAACAAGTCCCGGATACCACCCAGGTTAAAATTGACCCGGAGACCAATACCCTGATTCGTGCCGGGGTTGAATCGATTTGTAACCCCTACGATTTGGTGGCTGCCGAGGCGGCGGTGCAGCTCGCCGAGAAGTACAACGGCAAAGTAACCGTTATCACCATGGGACCGCCACAGGCTGATTCGGCCCTGCGTGAATGCCTCGCCCTGGGGGCAAAGGAAGCGATACTACTTTCCGACCGAGCCTTTGCTGGTGCTGATACCCTAGCCACCAGCTTTACCCTGGCTCAGACAATAGCCAAAATCGCCTCAACTGAGCCACTAGACCTTGTCCTCTGTGGTAAGCAAGCCATCGACGGAGACACCGCTCAGACCGGCCCGGGCATTGCCACCCGACTTGGCTATGACCAGTTTACCTATGTCTCCGAGATTATCAGTGTGGATACTAAAAAGAAAACCATTGTGGTCAAGCGGGAAATTGAAGGGGGAAGTGAGATAATCGAGGGCAGACTTCCGGCACTACTTAGCTGTGAACTCGAAATGGCAACACCCAAGTATGCCTCCCTCCCCGAGATGGTACGGGCTTTGAGACAGGAAATTAAAGTATGGGGTGCTGGTGAAATAGACTCACCACCCGAACAGCTTGGACTCAAGGGTTCGCCAACTCAGGTAAAAGAAATCTTTACCCCACCGCTGCGGACCGGGGGAGCAATCTTTGACACCGCCGAGGATGGGGATAAAGCGGTTGAAGGCTTCCTCGATGATTTCTTCAAAGACGAGTCATGGCAGCAGGACTAATTAGCAGTTACTGAGAACAACCATGCCCAAGAATAGCAAAGGTAGAGAAATCGCCAAGATTATCCCAGGCAAGTGCATCTCCTGCCAGCTCTGTATCGGAGAATGCCCGGTTGATGTTATCACCATGGAAGACGGGGTAGCCAAGATTGAGCCCGAGGGTTGCATTGGCTGCGGCAAGTGTCTCGATGTCTGCCCCACTGATGCCGTCATCTTCGAAAAACCGAGGAAGAAAAAGAAGGTCGAGGCTAAACCATCTCTATTTGCCGATTACACCGGGGTTTCTGTTTTTATTGAGGTTAAAGACGGCATAGGCGCTGATGTCGCCTGGGAGTTAGTCGGCAAAGCCAGAGAACTGGCCGATAAGCTTAAGACCAAGACAATTGGGCTCCTCTTGGGCGCCGAAGTAAAAACGGTAGCTGAAGATGCCATTGCCTATGGTTGCGATGAGGTCTATATGATTGATGACCCTTTGCTTAAGCAATATTTGCCCAAGGTGTATGGTCGAGCCTTAACTCGGCTTTGTGAAAAGGTCAAGCCGGAAATAGTGCTCTTGGGCGCCACTCCACTGGGAAGAGACCTCGCCAGTGTCGTCGCCACCAAATTACAAACCGGGCTAACCGCCGATTGCACCGGCCTCGATATAGACCTGGAGAACCGCCTGCTTTTGATGACTCGCCCCACCTTCGGGGGCAACATCATGGCAACCATCCTCTGCCAGAACCGGCGCCCTCAGATGAGTACCGTCAGGCCAAGGGTAATGAAACCGCCGGGAAAAAACCCGGGACGTCATGGCGAGATTCACACTCTGAAGCTCGAAGCCCCTGAGGAAATACTGCCACGAATCATTGATTTTATACCCAGAGCTGCCGAGGTGGGTGGTGTGGACATTACCAAGTCTGCGGTGCTGGTGGTGGTAGGTAAAGGTGCCTGCAACGAAAACCATCTGCCGATGCTTGAGGAACTTGCCCGCGCCCTGAGAGGGACTATCGCCTGCTCAAGACCGGTCGTGCAATCCGGACTCCTGCCTTACGTCCGCCAAGTAGGGCAGACCGGCAAGACAGTAGCTCCCAAACTCTATATTGGGGTAGCCGTTTCCGGAGCGGTACAACACCTGGTCGGTATGCAGGGTGCAGGCAGAATAATCGCTATCAACACCGACCGCAATGCGCCACTGATTCAAATTGCCGACTATGCCCTTGTCGGGGATTATGTAGAGATAGTACCCAAGCTTATTAAGGGTATTAAAGCCAAAATAGAGAGCCTCAAGATTGAGCGAGGCGGTAGATGAAAGAAGCCTTTGATGTCGCTGTAGTTGGCGCCGGTCCAGCCGGTATCTCGGCGGCCTGTATCCTGGCTGATAGAGGCCTTAAGACCATTGTCCTGGAGCGGGGTGAGTATCCCGGGGCGAAGAACATCTCCGGGGGAGTCCTTTATGGCCACAATTTAGCCGAGATACTACCCGACTGGTCCGAGCGCGGCTGTCCCATCGAGAGGAACATTGTTGAATCCAGAATTTGGTACCTGTCTAAAGAAGGCGGTTACAGCTTTGCCTACCGCGACCAGATTTTTTCAAACGATAGGAAGTACAACGCTTTCACGGTCGTCAGGGCAAAATTCGACCGCTGGTTCGCGGAACAAGCCCGCAAAAAGGGGGCACTGATAGTCTCCGCCACGGTGGTGGTTGACCTGCTGCGCGACGACGGAGGTGCTGTCAGCGGGGTCTTAGCCTCAAGAGCCGAGGGTGAGGTTCAGGCTAAAGTAACCCTTCTGGCTGATGGCATCAATTCCCCACTGGCGGTCAGTGCCGGTTTTCGAGCTGAGCCCAAACCAGAAGATGTGGCTCTAGCCATCAAGGAAATCGTTGAGCTTCCGAGTGATGTTATTGAGCAACGCTTCGGCGTCAGCGATGGCAACGGGGTCACCATTGAAATCCTGGGCGATATCGCCGGGGGTATGGATTCAGTCGGCGTTATCTACACCAACCAGGAATCAGTATCCCTGTGCTTAGGCGCTAATCTGGCTGACTTTACTCGCTCCAAGCTCAAGCCCTACGAACTAATCGAAACCTTCAAGGAGCATCCGATGGTAGCCCCACTCATCGCTGAGGGTAAGCCCCTTGAGTATATGGCTCACTGGCTCCCCGAGGGTGGCTATGACGCTATCCCCAGACTTTACGGCGACGGCTATCTCATTTGCGGCGATTCGGCCATGCTATTTAATGCCCCGCATCGGGAAGGCAATAACCTGGCCATGGCTTCAGGCAAAATGGCCGCCGAAGCCATTATCGAGGCGTTTGGCCGCGGGGACTTTTCTGAAAACAGTCTGGCAGGCTATGGCGAGAGGCTGACCTCATCCTATGTACTTAAAGACCTTAAAAAATATCGCCGCTTCGGCAGATTTCTCTACCAGCATAAGGAAATATTTGATGAACTCCCCAACCTGGCTTTATCGGTCGCCAGAGAGATGATTACGGTTAATGGTGTCAGTAAGAAAGAAAAACAGAAACTGATTTTCAAGATGGTTCGTCAAAAGATGTCTATTTTTAAACTCCTACGGCTACTCTGGCAGGGATGGCGGGCAATAAAATGAGTATGAAACTGGAGGACAAACTGTTCCTAGACCGTTTTAGGGTAGATGAGGAAAGTCACCTGCGGATAATAGATGGTGAAAAATGCCTTAATGATTGCCAGGAGCAGCCCTGTCTTTATCTTTGCCCAGCCAATGTTTATCGATTGGAAGGAAATCAAATCAGCGTCAACCATGAAGGATGTCTTGAGTGTGGTTCCTGCCGCATCGCCTGTCCGCACCTGAATATCGAGTGGCGCTTCCCTAAAGGCGGCTACGGAATCAGCCACAAGTTTGGCTAGTCAGGCTACCTTCAAGATAATGCCAACCGGGCAATGGTCAGAACCCCTCACCTCAGACATGATAAATGCCTTCAAGACTGATTCAATCAGGTTTTCAGTGACAAAGAAGTAGTCAAGTCTCCAGCCGACATTCCTCTCTCTGGCCCTTGATTTTAAATCCCACCAGGTATATTGATTTGGCTCTTTACTGAAGTGGCGGAAGGTATCAACGAAACCGTGAGCGATAAAATCATCTATCCAGGCCCTTTCTTCAAGCAGAAAGCCTGAGGTGGTTTCGTTATCCCTTGGTCTGGCCAGGTCAATTTCCTTATGGGCGGTATTAAAGTCACCGCAAACGATTAGTTTTTCGCCCTTTGATTTGAGCTGGTCGGTAAATTTAATGAAAGTATCATAGAAATCCATCTTGTATTTGAGACGGGTTTCGTCCCTTTTCCCGTTGGGGAAATAGACATTGAGTAGCGTGAACTCGTGGTATTGGGTGATTATCATCCTGCCTTCCTGGTCAAATTCCTGGATGCCAAATCCATCCTGAACCCGGACTGGTTTTTCCCTGGTGAAAGTAGCCACCCCACTGTAGCCTTTTACTATTTGGGGATAATTCCAGTAAGCATAGTAGCCCCGGGGTTCTTTTATATCCAGCTCAAGCTGTTCCGGCCGGGCTTTGGTCTCCTGAAGACAGATAATATCAGGGGATTCTTCGCCCAACCACCCAGGGAAGCCCTTCTTCCCTACTGCCCTCAGCCCGTTAACATTCCAGCACAATATCTTCACTTCTGCCATGAAAACCTCCACTGCCTCTTTTCTAATATACCAAGACTACTTCTTAATTATAAGTACCTCTACGTCTCAAGTCACTACTGCTATTTACTTGTTATTACTATACTTTACAAAATTGGCTCTTCTGGTATATAATTTATACAGTGGTTTTAGATTTAGGTTATCACATATTTTCAAAAATACTTTGAGGTTACTCAAGTACCGGATGACCGCAACTCTAACCAACTATGTAGAAGAGAGGAGGTCATCTGGTGGCTTTTACAGACAAATCGCTCCAATGTTCTGACTGTGGAACTACCTTCACCTTCAGTGCCGAGGAACAAGAGTTCTTCCAATCCAAGGGCTATACCAATGAGCCCAAGCGCTGTACATCCTGCCGCGAAGCCCGAAAATCAGAGCGCTACGGCAGCAGCTACAGGTTCCAGCGGCAGATGTTCCCGGCGGTATGTGCTGAGTGCGGTCAAGACACCGAAGTACCATTCCAGCCCCGTGAAGGCAGACCGGTATATTGCCGCGAGTGCTACAGCAAAAACCGGCCGAGCGCTTAAAGTTAATTTAGCTTTAAAATATCAATTTGCCGGGGATAACTGAACGAAGATGCTAAGGTGGTGGGTTAATTTCCCAAGTCAAAACATCCACCCCGTTAGCATCTTTGATTATGCTTGATTTGACAGTTGTGTTTCCAGCCACAGCCTCTATCAGCCATTTGTAGAAATCGGCGTCAGTCACATATGATATATCCTGCTCTTTAAAGGTTGCCCAGACAAAATAGATTGCATACTCCCAGTCAGGGTCGTATACCTTGAATTTAAAGTTGAGAGAGCCGTCTCTATTATTCTTGTTAAACTCAGGGCCAGAATTGGGCTGCCATCTCCAGATGAAAGCAAAGCCCCCGGAAACTACCTTGGTTTCAAAGCTTTCGAGATTAGCGAATGTTATCACTGGCGTTGCTGTTTCATCGTAAGGGCCTTCAATTAAACTTTCATCCCCAGGAAAGGGTGAAATGAAGGCTCCCACCGATTCTATTTTGCGAGTGCCGTCGCCATCATAATAGAAGGTAATCCCACAATAATATTCAACCCAGCCCTCATCGTAATTACGAACTGCTTGTTCCGGTGGTATCTCAAACTGAACCCAACTCTCGTGGGGTTGGTTTAGTTTATACTCGTCTTCCCCGAGTATACCCTGCATCAGGGAAAGCTTGGTAACAGTAATATCGACTGGAAGGTTATTTACTGAACTAGGTAGGCTATAGCTGTAAGAATCTCCATCGTCCAAGTCTTGCAGTGAGGCATCTTCCTTTATAATCCTGTAGATTGCGTCCTCAACACCGGCATCAGCGGCGTAAACCCCGTCTATCTTCTCTTCATAAAGTTGATTGGCCTTGAGCCCAGTGCCCATAAACCCCAAAAGAGGGGGAACCATAAGACCCCCTACAAGTAGCAGAATCAGGACCATGATAAATGCCTGTCCGCTTTCCGCTTTGTCCATCTTACTTAAAAGTTTCATTTTCCCTTCAGTCACTTAGTTTAAATTCTAATGAGCCGGTCTCGGTGTGACCTCGTAGGTTCTGTCCTCCACCGTGTCACCAACCGAAGCAACTATGCCTACAGTCACCTTGTTACCACCCACTGAAGAAATGGACAGGGCAGTAATATACTCAGCAACGAGAACAGAACTGGTACTTTCAATGGTTTCAACGAAGGAACCGCCAGAATCATATTTATCAGTATCTACGTCTTCGTTGCGCCAAATCTTATTATTATCATACGTATAGCTAACTACATAGGTATCGATCAATTGATTATTATGCTGATCTCTTCGCTCCCAGCCTATCCACAATAGCGTTAAGACCTCCGTTTCCGGGGTTCCCACATCATCGTCAGTGGCAATGACTTGAGCCATCTGAATGTCCTGACTGAACCAATGGCCAGCATTCTGCACCTGCATAGAAGCGGCCATGTGATTTGCACTTTTAGCGTTCACATCAAATGTCTGAAAAACAACTGCCGTAATGCCGACCATAACCGAAGCGATAATGGCCAAGCCGACCATCAGTTCAATCAAGGTGAAACCCTTTTGACTCTCATTTATTAAAGCTAACCTGCGAAATATCACCGGTCTACCTTATAGCTTTCTAAGGTAACTATGCTTCTACTGCCACGTATTACTGTTACTACTATGCTTTGAATACCATCATCATCCGGGCCATCGCCTTCAGGGTCCAGCCGACTGGCAGTTATGGTAACGCTAAAGCTAGTGGGCAGATCTGAGAGCAAATCATACTGCGGGGGGTTATTAATGTTATCATAATTCTGATTCTTGACATATTCCATCTGGCTTTTAGCCAGACTAGTAGCCGTAGTCCGCTCATCGATAATGAAAGTAGCTTTAGCGGCGGTGGCTAAACCACTAAGAAGGCCAACAGCAATTATTCCCAGGATAGCCAACGCTACCAGGGTCTCAATCAGTAAAAATCCCTTTTCACCCTGCATTTGTCCGCCCTTAAATCGAAATAGCACTCTTACCCGATTATCATCATCGCTTATTTGAAAGCCCACTGCCAATAGCTAATTAGTCATCCTTTAGATGCACTTTCGTCCTATTACAGACACAACTCCCACCTGGCACTAACCCCTCCCATGTAGTAAACTCTTCGTTATGAGAAGGTCGGCTTTGAGAAACAAAAGGTGCTGAAAAACTCGCGGTTGCTTCCCGGTGGCGAGCATACGGACATGCTCCTGGTGAAACTAACCAGCAGTAGAGGAGGTGCTACCAACGAAAATTGATTTTGAAAATCTTGAGCGCCGTGAATGCTACCAGCTTCTGACCGGTATGATTTTGCCCCGGCCAATCGCCTGGGTCTCAACCGTGAGTGAGGATGGTGTCTTCAACCTTGCCCCCTTTAGCTTCTTTGCCGGTATCTCCTCAAAACCACCAATCATCTGTTTATCAATTGGCTTTAGAAAGGTAGAGAAAAAAGACACTCTGAGGAACATTGAATACGCCCAGGACCTCGTTGTTAACGTGGTGGATGAAAGGCCAGCACTTCCCTAACAAGTTAAGTTATCCCCGGTAAAATTGACAAGGCTAGTCCTGATAGGATAGATTATCTTTCGGATAAAATGATAAAACTACTCTCCGGAAACGAAGCTCTCGCCTGGGGAGCCTACCATGCTGGTGTCAAGGTAGCTACCGCTTACCCTGGAACCCCGAGCACCGAGATACTCGAAAACCTGGCTCGTTTTGAAGACATTTATGCCGAGTGGTCACCCAACGAGAAGGTAGCCATGGAGGTGGCGCTGGGAGCAGCTTACGGCGGCGTTCGCTCACTGGTATCAATGAAGCACGTTGGACTCAATGTCGCCAGCGACCCGTTTATGGCTGCCTCAATTACCGGGGTCCGTACCGGGATGGTCATAATCTCAGCCGATGACCCGGGAATACATAGCTCCCAGAATGAGCAGGACAACCGCCATTATGCCAAACTGGCTAAAGTCCCGACGCTTGAGCCGAGTGATAGCCAGGAAGCCTATGAATTCATGACCTATGCCTATGAGATTAGCGAGGAATTCGATACCCCGGTGCTTTTGCGGACTACAACTCGCATTTCCCACTCCAAGTCAGTAGTGAACCTGAACCGCCGCCACGAACCGACCACGAAGCCCGGCTTCCAACATGATATGACGAAATATGTGATGCTACCAGCTCACGCCCGAATCAGGCACACTCAAGTTGAGCAGCGCCTGACTAAACTTGAGTCTTACGCTGAAACCTTTCCTCTAAATCAGCTTATACCGGGCGAACGCCGCCTCGGCATCATCTCAAGCGGGGTTGCCTACCAGTATGCCCGAGAGGTCTTCCCCAAAGCTTCTTTTTTAAAGCTGGGCATGTGCTATCCCCTGCCCCAGAATTTAATCCGCAACTTTGCATCAAAAGTAGACCGGCTGATAGTCATTGAGGAGCTTGACCCGTTCCTTGAGGAAAATATCAAGGTGATGGGAATAAAAGTCAGTGGCAAGGAATTTATTCCCAGAATAGGTGAACTGAATCCAGATGTCATAGAAGCCGGTGGACAGAGTTCGGGCTTACTGAGCAAGAGCCCACCCAAGCAGAAGCCAAACATCCCCTCCGAGCTTCCCAAACGCCCGCCACTCCTCTGCCCGGGTTGTTCACATACCGGTATCTTTTTTGTCCTGAGCACCCTCGGTCAGCGCTCGGTATTACCGAAAGCCAAAGACAAAAAGACGAAGGCACCAAAACTGGTCATCACCGGTGATATTGGCTGCTACACCCTGGGTGCCCTGCCGCCACTTAGCGCCATGGACACCACCGCCTGCATGGGCGCCAGCATCGGACAAGCCTTAGGTATTGAGAAGGCTGGTGTCAGGGATAAGATCATAGCTTTAATCGGCGACTCCACCTTCCTGCATTCAGGCATTACTGGCTTAGTGGACGCCGTCTATAACCAAGCACGAATAACACTCTTAATCCTTGATAACGGCACCACCGCCATGACCGGACATCAGGAACACCCCGGAACCGGTATCACCGCACAGGGCAAGGAAACCGCATCGGTGGAGCTGGAAGGTCTGGTTCGGGGGATTGGCGTCAGCAATGTTAAGGTAGTTGATGCTTTCAATTTAAAGGGCTTGAGGAATAGTCTCAAGAATGCCCTTGACAGCCCTGAGCTTTCGGTTATCATCGTCCGGGGGGAATGCTCGGTGCGGGTGCGCCGGAGCTCAGAACCAAGAGCAATTGACATTGAGCGGTGCAACCAGTGTAGCATCTGCCTGCTGCTTGGCTGTCCCGCCATCCAGAGTGATACGGAACACCTTTATATTAGCCCGACTCTTTGTGTTGGAGATGTCTGCGGTATGTGCCAGCAGCTCTGCCCCCGCCAAGCAATCGGCCCGCAGTCTAAAATCAAAGCCAGGGTAGCAAGATGAAAAAGCTAGACTTATTGATGACCGGAGTAGGCGGCCAGGGAACTATCCTCGCAAGTGACATACTTGGCGAGGTGGCTTTAACCTGCGGTTACGATATTAAGAAAACAGATACCCTGGGCATGGCACAGCGAGGCGGTAGTGTCGTAAGTCATGTCAGAATCGCCAGTAAAGTGTATTCGCCACTAATTAAGGAGGGTCAAGTTGACATACTGCTTGCCTTTGAGAAACTTGAGGCAGCGAGGTGGGGCTATTATCTACGTCCCGGGGGAATTGCCATCGTCAATAACCTGGCACTACCACCGCTTTCAGTCAGTTTGGGCGGCGACCGCTACCCGAACGATAATGAAATAACCGATATTCTGAAACGGAATACCGACCAGGTTTATTTGATTGATGGCTCAAGCTACGCCCTGAAGCTGGGTGATGTCAGGGTGCTTAATATGTTTATGCTAGGCTGTGCCTCACTCTTCATACCGCTTGAGGCCAAGAGCTGGAAAGAGGGTATCGCCCAGCGTTTACCCGAAAAAATTCGGCAAATCAACCTTACCGCCTTCAAGCTAGGCAGAAAGGAAATGCGGAGTGTCCATCTCGGAAAAGGTTCGCCAGAGTATCGAAGAGCAGTCGTGGATTAGGCGCATGTTCGAGGAGGGCGCCGCCCTCAAAAAACAGTACGGTGAAGATAGCGTCTTCGACCTTTCGCTTGGCAACCCGGTCATGGAACCCCCAGACCAGTTCGCCCGAGAACTTAAAAAGCTAACCGAGCACCCCCTGCCTGGCATGCACCGATACATGGAAAACGCCGGTTATGCCGAGACCAGAGAAGCTGTCGCCGCTCAACTGAGTTTTGAGACCGGGATTAAATTCACCTCAAGCGACATCGTCATGACCTGTGGTGCCGCAGCGGCATTAAACGTGATATTGAAGACAATACTAAACCCGGGAGACGAAGTTATTATCTTCGCACCCTACTTTGTGGAATACGAGAACTATATTGATAACCACAACGGGAAAAGCGTTATCCTGCCGACCGATGAATACTTTATACCCCGTCTTGACACCCTTGAAGATGCCATCAGCGACAACACCAAGGCACTGATTTTAAATTCACCCAATAACCCTACCGGGGTCGTTTACAGCGAGGAATTTTTACAAAAGCTAGGGCAGATTCTCAAAGAGAAGGAAACCGAATACGGGACACAGATTTTTCTCTTAAGTGATGAAGCCTACCGTAAGATTGTCTACGACGGGCTTAAGTATCCCTTTGCCCTAAAGCACTACCATCAGGCGATTATCGCCACCTCCCACTCCAAAGACCTGGCACTACCTGGCGAACGCATCGGTTACATCGCCGTTCACCCTGACTTGAGTGGGAAAAAGGAGCTGGTTGGTGGCCTCACCTACTCTAACCGAACCCTTGGCTTTGTCAATGCCCCAGCCCTGATGCAACACCTGGTGCGCAACTTACAGGGAGTGACTGTTTCCGTTACCGAATACCAGCAGAAGCGCAATTTCTTATACGAGCACCTCACCAAGATGGGCTACAAGCTAATAAAACCTCGGGGGTCTTTCTACATGTTCCCCAAATCTCCGCTGGAAGATGATGTTACTTTCGTTAGAGAATTGCAAAAGTACCTGGTGTTGACGGTGCCCGGTCGGGGTTTCGGCTCACCCGGCTATTTCAGACTTGCCTACTGCGTCGATGACAAAACACTCGATGGTTGCCTGTATGGTTTTAGAAAAGTGGCTGAGAAATTCAAGCTAGGTTAAGCCTGAGGGATAGTATATGAAAGAGGAAAACAAAAAAACCGACGTTGCCGCCGAACTAAAGACCAGGGAGAAGGTGGAACCGATTGCCTCTTTCCTTAAAATGAGGCTCGAAGAGCTATCTCCAGGTTATGCCAAGGTGGTGATGAAGCTAAGTTCCGAATACCAGAACTTCAACAGTCTCATCTTCGGCGGTGTCGTGATGTCACTGGCTGACCAGGCGTTTGCCTACGCCTCCAACTCTTTAGCCTTCCCAAGTTATGCCTCGCAGTTTAATATCCACTTCCTAAACGCTGCCAGGGTAGATGATGAGCTTACCGCCGAGTGCCGGGTGGTTAAAAGCGGCCAGCGGGTTGGTTTATCTGAGATTACTGTAACCAATCAGGAAGGCAAGCTCATCGCCAAAGCCACCGGCACTACCATACCGGTGGGCTAAGCCTATTACCAATAACCGAGATTATCGGTTCTGTTTAGCAATACTTGATAGGTTATTTTACTGCCACACCCCCAAACATTTATGTCTTGCATGTCTTATCGCATACTCCAGTGTGCAAAAGCTAAAGTGGCGAGTCCCACAGCACTTATAGAACCGAATATTATGGTGAAGTCTACCCAACCAGCACGTCCCCAATCATAAATAAACTCGGTAATGAGCAGGCCGAGGGTGCCGATAATGATTAAAATAAAACCAACCAATTTAACAGCTTGTTTCATATAGATGTACCCCCAAGTTCCTGTGACTTAAACGAGGATATCACCATGAAGATAGACTGTCAATTAAAACCGAAGAACCAGATTGCCTCAGTATTGACACCAATTTTTCATTATGTTAGACTGACGCCGTCATGCAGATTGATAATGCCTGTCAAAGACTGGAGAGAACCGACTTCATCTTTACGGTGCGCACCTAGGTGCGCGTGGGAGGTTCTAAGAATACGCATGTTCAGCTAACCGTATGAATGTTTAAGTCGTTTCAAGTACCTCCCAAGCGGGAGGTACTCCAGTTTATGAGACAAACGAAGTAAAGAAGGGGGATAGTGGAAAAAGGAGATACTATTCCAAAACTCATCAGGCTCAACTGTGAAAGATGGGGCCAGCGCACTGCCATGTGCATGAAACAATTTGGTATCTGGCAAAGGTATAGCTGGCAGGACTGTTACCAAAACGTAAAATACCTCTCCTTAGGCCTAGTAAACCTTGGGCTCGAACAGGGGGATGTGGTCTGCATTATCGGTGATAATGAACCCGAATGGTTCTGGGGAGAATTCGCCACTCAGGCCGCCGGGGGTATCGTCACCGGAGCCTTCGTTGACTCAATTCCGTCTGAGTTAAAATACATTGCCGCTCACTCTGAGGCTAAATTTGCCCTAGCTAACGACCAGGAGCAGACCGATAAATTCCTCGAAATCAAGGATGAGCTACCCAAACTAGAGAAAATAATCTACTGGGACCCAAAGGGTTTAAGAAACTACGAAGACCCAATGCTGATAAGCTTCAGCGAGGTAATGAAACTGGGTAGAGAATTTGAAAAGACTCACCCTGATTTATTCGAGCAGAATATAGAGAAAGGCAAAGAGAATGATACCGCTTTTATATATTATACTTCAGGGACTACCGGTCTACCTAAAGGAGCTATACTGACCCACCAGGCCCTGATAAATACTGCCAAAAGTTTTATTGACCGCTATCCACTGGATGAAAAGGATGATTTAATCTCCAACTTTCCCGCCGCCTGGGTAGGAGATAGCTTTTTTGCTACTGTTCCTCATCTGCTCACTGGAGCCAGACTGAACTTCCCTGAAGAGCCTGAAACTATCGCCGAAGATACCCGTGAGGTTGGTCCTAACTTCGTTATCTATGGACCAAGGCAGTGGGAAGGGCTGGTCAGGGAAATCCAGATCAAAATGATTGATGCCCACCCGCTAAAACGCTTCGCCTATAACCTGTTCCTGCCAATCGGTCATAAAGTCGCTGGCTTGAACTTTCAAGGCAAAAAACCGAATCTGTTTTGGCAAGCCCTCTATGCCATCGCCCATGCGCTCTTATTCCGACCGCTTAAAGACCGTCTGGGCTTAAGTAAAGTCAGGTTTTCCGTCACCGGAGGTTCTGTCCTGAGCCTGGACACCTTCCGACTAATCCACGCTATCGGGGTTGAACTGAGGCAAAACTACGCCAGCACCGAGGCTGGCTTCATCTCTTCTCATGGCAAAGGCGAGATTCAGTTTGCAAGCGTCGGTCGGCCAGCACTTGGTACCGAGGTCAGGATAACCGATAGGGGCGAACTTCTGGTTAGAAGTGACTCAATGTTTAAGGGCTACTTTAAAGACCCCGAAAAAACTGCCGCTACCCTAATTGATGGCTGGTGCCACACCGGAGATGCGGTTCACATTAATCAAGATGGGCACTTGATATTCCTGGATAGGTTAGACCATATGACCGAGCTTAGCTCGGGAATTAAATATGCTCCCCAGTATATTGAGGGGCGGCTGAGATTCAGTCCCTATATTAAGGACGCCATGGTCATCGGAGGCAGGGACAAAGATTTTGTCTCGGCCATCATCAACATCGATTTTGCCATGGTCGGCAAGTGGGCAGAAAGAAATCACATCCCCTACACCACCTTTGTTGACCTTTCGCAAAAGCAAGAGGTGGCTGAACTGGTGCAGAAGGACCTGGCTCGAGTCAACAGCTACCTGCCCGAGTCAGCCAGAGTCCAGAGATTTGTCTTACTGCACAAAGAGTTTGACCCTGATGAAGCTGAACTTACCCGAACCAGAAAGCTGAGACGGGATTTCATGGAGAAAAGGTACAAAGACCTGATTGACGCCATCTACCAAGATGGCAAAGAGATAACGGTCAGCGCTGCGGTAACCTACCGAGATGGCAGGGAGGGAACAGTGAGCACCTCAATTAAGGTAAGGAGTATTTAGCATGACTGAGTTTGTTCAGTTCTTGATTACCGGTTTAGCAGTTGGCATGGTCTATGCCCTGATTGCCCTGGGATTTGTGGTGGTCTGGAAATCAAGCGGGGTCGCCAATCTGGCTCTGGGGGCAATAGTACTCATTTCTTCCTGGTTTACCTATGGGATGCTGGTTCAGGTCGGGTTTCCGCTTTGGCTCGGTTTTCCACTGGTTATCCTCTTTGCCCTGGCTCTTGGCTGGGTAATCGAGAGATTTGCCCTGCGTCCTCTCATTGCTCAACCGATTTTGTCTCTAATTACAGTAACACTGGGAATAGCCTACTTTCTTGAGGGACTAGTGAATTTCATCTGGCCCTGGAGCGTCGCCGCCCTGCCGCGCCTTTTCCCCACTGAGCCGATCCGAGTTGGACTGGCAGTGGTCTCTCAAGAATATATCTGGGTAGCCGGTATCTCTCTAGTCGTATTTGGCCTGCTCACCCTCTTCTTCCGCTATCATAAGATGGGTATCGCCATGAGAGCCACGGCTGATGACCAGCTAGCCGTCCAGGCCTGTGGCATTCCGGTAACCAGGATTTTCTCCAGGTCGTGGATGTTCGCCGGTGTCGTCGCCGCTATTGGAGGTATCCTGATCTCCTCTATCGGCGGCATTACCTATGGCCTGGTTGAGACCGGGCTTAAGTCGTTTTCAGTGGTGATACTTGGCGGACTCAACTCCTTCATCGGAGCAATCGTTGCTGGACCGATAATTGGGCTGGCGGAGAGCTTTGGTGGCGGCTATCTTACCCCCCATACCTGGGCCGGGGTTAAGGACATCATTCCTTTTATAATTATTATCATCGTCATTATTATCAAGCCCTACGGGCTATTTGGAGAGGAACGCATCGAGAGGATATAAATGAGCCTACCGGCTGGAACTCGTAGCTACAACTACGCCGAAGACATGGCGATTATACGAACCAAAACCCAGTGGGGCCTGCTTGTTGGTTTTTTGGTTTTTCTCTCTACCACCCCACTTTTTTTGGGTAATTATTGGTTGGGAGTAGCTAATTTAATCGGCATTACCATTATCGCCGCCACTGGCTTGAACATCCTGGTCGGATACTGCGGGCAACTTTCCATCGGTCACGCCGGTTTCATCGCCGTCGGCGCCTACACCGCCGCCATTTTGACCAACCGATTTGAACTCCCCTTCCTGGTCGGGCTAATCTCGGCCGGGCTTACCGCTGGCTCAATCGGGCTTATCTTCGGTATCCCCTCGGTCAGGGTCAAGGGATTTTATCTGGCAATCACCACTATCGCCGCCCAGTTTATTATTATCTGGGTAATTAATCACTGGGGGGTTACCGGCGGCTTTATTGGTATCAAGGTGCCCTATGCCTCGATTGGAGGTTTTGTCTTCCGCAGCGAATCAAGCCAGTTTTACCTCATCATGACCGTGGTTGTGCTCTGCGTCCTCTTAGCCAAGAATCTAGCCAGGTCAAAGATAGGCCGAGCCTTTATCGCCATCAGGGATAATGACCTGGCCGCTGAGGTCATGGGCATCAACCTCTTTTACTACAAACTGCTGGCCTTCTTTATTGGCTGCTTTCTGGCCGGCATCGCCGGGGCACTGCTGGCTCACTGGATTGGTTTCCTTAATGCCGAGCAATTCAGCCTGACCGAGTCGATACTGTATATTGGAATGATAATCATTGGTGGGCTAGGTAGTACCATCGGGCCGATTCTCGGCGTGGTCTTTCTCCGTCTCCTCCAGCAGGTATTGACCGTAAATGTTGTCCCTTTCCTTGAGAGCACCATACCGTTACCCTCCGGCTTTGCTACCGGCGTTACCCCGATGCTATTTGGTCTGGTCATCATCCTGTTTCTCGTCCTTGAGCCGAGGGGACTGGCTCACCGCTGGACACTGTTTAAGTCAGCTTACCGGCTCTGGCCGTTCTCATATTAACTAAAAGGGGGTATGCCTATGTAACACCTTGGTTAAGACTGAAATGATTAAACTCTTAAAGGGGGTTAGATGAAAAGTAAAAGATTAATACTGATTGCCGGAACTGTTTTTCTGGCCCTGATAGTGGCAGCACTGCCCTTCTTAAGTGCCTGCGGTCCCAAAGCCGAACCAGAGCAGGTACTGAAGATAGGCATCACCACGCCTTCATCCGGGCCGGCCGCCGAGAAGGGCGGCCCGATGGGACATGCCAATCTTGATGCCATTGAATACGTCAACACTGAACTTGGCGGCGTTAACGGATACCCAATTGAGGTAATCTGGCTGGACAATGCCTATGATGCCTCCAAAGTGGTCACCAATGTCAAGAGATTTATGGATGAGGGCTCCCTACTGTTTGCCACCGCCTCATCGAAGATGATGACGGCATCTATGGAAATTGCCAACCGGGCTGAATTCCCGGGACTGGCCTCCTTCAGTTCCCCAATACTGTATCGTCCACCAGAGCACATCTACGGGCAGATGCCTGATTACGGGGATGATGCTTTAGCCTTCGCCTCCTATTTTATGGAAAATATCTGGGAGGGACCGGGCAAACCAAAATTCGCCCTGCACCTCCTGAATAACCCCACCGGTTACGGGGCTCGGGATGCCTTTCGGGCTAAAGCTGATGAACTAGGCATTGAGATTATTGCTACTGAGGAACATACCACAACCACTATCTCTGAGATGGAGTCCCTGACCCGAGTTAAGGCTTTAAACCCGGATGTATTGTACATCTCCAGCACACCATCGCCGACAGCAGTCATCATCAAGAATGCCGCTGATCTGGGCTTGTATCCTGGCATAACTATTGGTTTGGGTCATGCCGGCATTACCAAGGCACTGGTTGATATTGCTGGAGCTGACATCGTTGAGGGTGTTTATGGTGTCTTCCCCACGGTTAACTGGGGAGATAATGTGCCCGGTATGGCTAAGATGACCGAATATGTCCGTAAAAATCACCCTGCGGACGAAGGGAATATGGACTACATTACCTCATGGGCACAGAGCCTGATTATGGTTGAGATTCTGAGGTTGGCGCTGGATAATGTTGGCTACGAGGTGCTGGCCAAGGGGGATGTCGAGTCATGGCGAGCCATCGAGACCCAGGGAATCCAGAAGCTGAAAAACTTTGATGTTGGTGGCCTTCACGGTCCGGTGAGCTATACTCCAGGGGACAACCGTCTATCGAAATCAGTCAGGGTTTTCCAGATACAAAACGGGGCCATCACCCCGATAAGTGACTGGGTGAACGCACCAATGGTCAAGTACGAAGACTATGACTGGTTCGGTCAGTAAGTAGTCAAGACTAAAAAGATATTGGCATAAGACTCTCAGCTTAACTAAAGTAGGGAGAGAGGTGTAATCATGCTCAAACTAAATAACATTGAGGTTACTTATCTCAATGTTATCCGGGTACTTCATGGCGTCTCCCTTGAGGTAGAAGCCGGCTCAATTGTTACCCTGCTTGGTGCTAATGGCGCCGGCAAGAGTACTACCTTAAAGGCGATATCCGGGCTGCTTCACGCTGAAGAGGGAGAGGTAACCGACGGCAGTATTGAGTGGCAGGGGGAGCAGATTGACAGAAAAAGCGCCGAAGAGATTGGCAAACTAGGCATTATTCAGGCACTTGAGGGACGTCGGGTCTTCGGACACTTAACCACCGAGGAGAACCTGAGGGTTGGTGCTTATTACCGCCGAGACCGCCGCGCTGTCAAAGAAGACCTGTCCATGGTTTATGACTACTTTCCGCAACTCAAGGAGCTCAGACATAATACTGCCGGTTACCTCTCCGGAGGCGAACAGCAAATGCTGGTCATCGGTCGAGCTATGATGGCCAGTCCGAAACTGATGATGCTGGATGAGCCGTCACTGGGACTGGCACCACTCCTGGTTGCAGAAATCTATAACATCATCAAACGGTTCAACACCGAACAAAAAACCTCGGTGCTGCTGGTTGAGCAAAATGTCCGCATCGCCCTAAGCATCGCTAGTTACGGTTATGTCATGGAAAACGGCCGCATCGTCCTTGATGGTAGTGCCGAATTTTTGAAAAACAATGAAGACGTCAAGGAATTCTATATCGGCTTATCCGCTATGGGCACCAGGAAGAGTTACCGGGAAGTAAAACACTATAAGAGGCGAAAGAGATGGCTATAACAGGCGAGTTCTTCGATGAGCTAGAGACAATGCCGCCCAAGGTGAGGGAAGAGTACCTTAATCAGAGATTAGCTCAAACGGTTGAGTATGCTTACCGTAATGCCCCGGCAGCCAGAGCATTATTTGACCAGGCCGGACTAATCCCACAGCAGATTCGGAGTGTAAAAGATTTAGAAAAGCTGCCCATCACCAGAAAAACTGAAGTTATAGAATTGCAGAGGAAAAACCTACCCTACGGGGGACTTTTAGCCATTGCCCCGGAGGAGGTTGAGCGAATCTTTATCTCACCCGGTCCGATTTATGAGCCACACCAGACCCAAAAAGTCAAGTGGTTTGCCAAGGCATTCTGGGCGGCTGGCTTTAGGAAGGGTGACATTATAATAAACTCTTTCACCTACCACATGTCCCCGGCCGGAATCTTATTTCACGAAGCTATCAGGGACTGCGGGGCAACCGCCATACCAATGGGCATCGGCAACACTGATATTCAGCTCAAGACTATGCTTGACCTTGCGGTTACCGGGTTTGTCGGCACGCCCAGTTTCCTGATGAGCGTAATTAAGCGGGCAGAAGAATTGGGTCATAACTTTCGCAAGGATTTTAACCTAAAGCGTGCCTGGTTTACCGGGGAGATGCTCCCTCCATCACTGCGGAAAATCCTTGAAGAAGACTACCAAGTTACCACCTCACAAGCCTATGCGGTGACTGAGCCGGGTGGTGCCATTGCCTATGAATGCCACGAAAAATCTGGCATGCACCTTATGGACGAATATATAACCGAGATAGTTAACCCTGAAACCGGAAAACAGCTTGGACCCGGGGAGGTTGGTGAAATCGTGGTCACCCCGATTCACAATCAAATCTGGGGGCTTATTCGCTTTGGTACCGGGGATATGTCCTCGTATACCACCGAACCCTGTCCCTGCGGCCGGACGGCCAGTAAACTTACCGGACTGGTTGGCAGAACCAGTGATGCCGTCAAAGTGAGGGGTATGTTCCTGGTTTCAAAGCAGGTAGAACAGCTGTTTGCCAGCCTGGAACCAGTATCAAGATTTCAGATGGTGGTCAGCCGGCAGGCGGAGCGGGATGAGCTGACGCTGAAGATTATGCTCAAGAGTGAGGCAATCGACAAGAAAAAACTGGCCGATAGCCTAAATAAAGGATTCCAAGACACCTGTCGGATGAGAATAGACAAAATTGAGTTTGTTGGCCAGGAAGCCATCACCGAAGAGCATCAAACAATAATTGACGAGAGGACCTGGGAGTAAGCTGGATTTCTAAACTACCTCCCTCTCTTTCCCAAGATAGGCGGCAATAACATCAGGGTTGTTTTTTATCTCATCCGGGGTACCTTCAGCGATTTTGCGCCCGAAATCTAAAACCACAATCCGGTCGGCTAAATCCATGACCACTCCCATATCATGCTCGACCAAAACGATAGAGTTAACACCATCCCTTAAGACAGGGGTATGCGGATAGGTAACCCCCTGACCCTCAAAGATATCAATGATGAACCGGGCAATGTCCTCTTTTTCCTCGAGATTCATTCCGGCCATCGGTTCATCAAGAAGCAAAATCTTCGGCTCAAGTGCCAGGGCTCGACCCAATTCAACCCTCTTGCGTAGCCCATAGGGAAGAACCCCAACCACCTTTTTTCTGATTGGTTCAATTTCTAAAAAATCAATAATATCCTCAACGATACGGCGGTGTTTAATTTCCTCATGGTGAGCCGGGCCAAAATAGAGAGCACTACTTAGGAGATTCTGCTTCATCATGATGTGTCTGGCAGCCATAATATTATCCAGAGTACTCAGTCCGCTATATAGCTCAATATTCTGGAAGGTCCGGGCTAGACCCAGCCTAGCTGCCTTATCAGGACGAATCCCGGTGATTTTACGTTCCCCAAAATAGATTTCACCCTGCTGTGGCTTATAGAAACCATTGATACAATTTAAAACACAGGTTTTGCCGGCACCATTCGGCCCGATGATGGCCAGAATTTCATTCCCTTTTATCTCCAAACTAACGTCGATAAGCGCTCTAACCCCACCAAAGGATAGGGAAAGATTTTCAATTCGTATCTTAACCTCGTTTCCGCCGCTCACCATATGACCCCTTTTTTAAACTACCAACCGAGAGAGGTGGTTCCCCCGTCTGGTTTCAGCTTAGACCGAAGTTCCCCTCTTGGCTTCTTCGGCATGAAGTTTATTTTTGTAACCGACTAGCCGATGACAACCGAGACCTTCACACCGAAGCTCTCGATTTAATTGCTGGCTCTTTCCTTTAAGCAGCTTGACTATTTCCTTACCCGGTTCACTATCTATATGATATTTACTGTAACCAGTACAACTGGTTGACCAATCTTTATGCACAAACAGTGTTACTTCATCATCTACGGCATCACAACAAATCGTAGTTACTGTTTTCTGCCAGTTCACCATTATGTCAAACCTGCTTCGGCAAAAATACCGTTACTATATTACTATTGTTAAGTCAAAAGTTCAAATCTCAGCCACAAAACTTAAGCTCCGGGCTTGACACTGCTTTAAATTCTGTTACAATTGAAAATGATTTTCATTTAAGTGTTAGGATGAAACTGACGGCCAATAAGATAGGCAGCATATTAAGACAGCACGGTTATAAACTCACCCCCCAGCGTCACACCGTGCTAGACGTTATTGCCAACAGCTCTGGTCATCTTACTCCCCTGGCTATATACCAAAAATTGCGTCAAAGGCACCACAATATTGGGCTGGTAACCATCTACCGAACACTTGAGCTACTGGCTGAACTGGAACTTACCTGCCGCATTCACCAGGGAGGCAATTGCCGAAGTTACTTAATGAGGAGGCCTTCAGAACATCACCATCAGCTCATCTGTTCTGATTGTGGCAATATTGTTGACTCCACCACCTGTGAACTTAGGGAACTCGAAGAGAAGCTGACTCAAGAGACCGGATTTGCAATGGAAGGCCACCTGCTTGAGTTCTACGGTCGTTGTGAGAACTGCCAGAAGATAATCTAATTCAGATATTCTTCAGTTATTAAAATAATGTTGCTTTCCCTTGCTGACTGGGAATTTCTGGTTGAAAGGTTAGGGTAATGGAGGTTGCTTTTCAGTTAGGCCCGTTTGCCGTCCGCTGGTATGGTATCCTGATTGCACTTGGGGTCACGGCGGCGATAGTCATTGGTCTCGTCGAGGCCAAAAGACGAAACGAGAACTTGGAACACATCCTTAATATAGCCATTATTGTTGTGCCTCTCGGTTTCATCGGTGCCCGCATCTATCACGTTATTGACCGGTGGGACTTTTATCTGCAGAACCCGGCTCTGATTATTGGCGGGAGTGGGTTGGGGATTTTCGGAGCCGTTATCGGGGGCATTATCGGGCTTATAGTCTACACCAGGTGGAAGAAGCTTAGCACCTTACGTTGGCTGGATATCCTTGCCCCCGGCCTTATCCTGGCACAGGCAATAGGCAGATGGGGCAATTTCTTCAATCAGGAACTTTACGGTTATCCGACTGAGCTGCCCTGGGCAATCCACATTAACCCGGAGTATCGTCTGCCCGGGTATGAGAATTTCAGCAACTTCCATCCCCTTTTCCTTTATGAATCGCTGTGGAATCTGCTCGGTTTCTCTCTGCTGATGCTGCTGGGGCGCAAGCTTCGTCGTCACCTGCTCGATGGCGATATCTTTTTCCTATATGTCATCTTTTACTCAGTGGGGCGATTCTTCCTTGAAGGACTGAAGATGGATGTCTGGACGATCGCCGGTATCCCTACCGCCCGCTGGATTACCGGCTTCGCCATTATTGCCTCAATCGCAGTGATGGTTTATCGAAGGTATCGTCTTCGCCAGAAAACCAAAGCTGAAGATAATAATCTGTAAATCATTGAGGATACTAATGAGCGCCCACCAGTTTAACAAATCAGCTCTGATTGCCACGATGGTACTTTTATGGATACGCTGGAAAAGGTTTTCAATTAACCACCTGTCGAGGGGATAAATGGAAAGGCTAAAGCTAATAGTAAAAGAACTCGCCGAGCATGCTCCGTTCACTATTTTAGGGGCGATTACAGGGATTATCGTCATGGTTATATTAGTATTTTCCAATACCCCCAGGGAGATTTCCAACGCTATTTTTTATACCCTGCACCCTCTCCACGTTACCTTGAGCGCCATTGTAACAACATCGATATACAGGCTATGGGGAAAGGGTACAATGTGGCAAGCAATTATTATCGGTTATACAGGTTCCATCGGTATAGCAACACTAAGCGATGCCATAATTCCTTATCTTGGTGGAACCTCGCTTAATATCGCAATACAATTTCACCTGCCCTTTATCGAGACGACAAAGATACCCTATCTTGGAATTGCCAAATGGCAGCTCGTAAATGCGGCAGCCGCCCTCGGAATTTTCATCGGCTATTGGAAACCTAAAACTAAGTTCCCGCACGCCGGACATGTTCTCTTAAGCACCTGGGCATCCCTATTCAACTTCGCTGCCTTCGGGATAGCAAACTGGATTCCTTTGCTTCCTTTTATCTTCGCGTTTCTATTTCTGGCAGTCTGGGTTCCTGTTTGCTTGAGCGACATAGTATATCCCCTCCTCCTTACCAGAAAGGATAGAAAATCATCTCCCCACAATACAGCTCAACCATCACACACCTAAACTAAGACCCCCTCTATCTTTTCTCTCTACCCGTTGACTTAACGAGTGATATTGCCACCAAGCCAAGGATAGAAACCGCAACGCTTATTATAAAAGCTAACTGATAGCTACCGGTAACATCAAAAATGTAACCCGACAAGACCATACCTACGGCACCTCCGACAAAACCAGCGAAAACATGGCTTCCGAAAATCACGCCATGTGACCTGAGTCCTAAAAATTCTGCAACTGCTAATGACTGGAAAGCAAGCTTAGTCGCATTAGTCAAACCAAAAAATATGGCGAAGAGATAGAAGTGCCATACCTCTCTAGCTACCAGCAGCACCGATAAAGTGATGATGGCTAAGACCCAGAAAACCTGATAAGCTCTCTTGGAGCCAATTCGGTCAGCAATGGCACCACCTATAATGCGGCCAATTATATCCGCCCCACCAATAAGGGCAACCGATCCAGCGGCGATAGAGGATGAAATCCCAAGGTCAGTGACATGCGGAACGAAATGGGTCAGAATTGTCAGCCTATAATAGCCAAAACAAACCGAAACCAGGAAAAGCAACCAGAAGCGACCGGTGCCAAGCGCTTCCCGGAAGGTTAGCCCCTCAACCCCCAAACCTGCCTCTTGGATTGTTGCTTTAGCTTCCCCATACGGCAACTGTCCTACCTGGCGCGGGTCACGCTTGAGGAACTGGGCTACCAAGACCAGAATTATCAGGGTAGCAACCCCGATAATAGCATAGGAATCACGCCAGCCGTAGCTTGAAATAAACCGGTTAACCAATATTGGTACTATCACCAGACCTAACCCAATTCCTCCAGAAACAATACCAGTCGCCAACCCTCTTCTTTTGACAAACCACCTTGAAACAGTGGAAATCATTGGCACCAAGCCACCACTCACTCCGACAGCAATTATCAGCCCGTAGACTAGATAGAACTGCCAGATAGTTTCAATTTGAGACATCAAGAGATAGCCAATCCCTAAAATAACACCACAGAATGTCACCAGAACCCTCGGACCAAATCGGTCATTAAGTCTTCCGGTGATAATAAAAAGAAAACCCAGAACTACACTACCCAGTGAGTAAGCACCAGCGGTCATCGCCCTCGTCCAGCCGAAATCCTCCGACAGTGGCTTAAAAAATATGCTGAAGGACAAGAATGTACCCTGAGTAAACAGCAGAACAATGACGGCAACCAAAACTACAATGTAGCCGTAGAAGAATCTGGGTTTACTAGCCCCCATGCAGTTACCCACCCCTTTCCTTAACGCAAGATAGCTGAGTTCGTCCCGCCTATCGCCTTTAGAAGACAGCTTGAAACGATGAAACTTGCCCGGGCTAACAAGCATTCTATCACAACCCAACAACGCCTACCTGGATAGGTTTCATAGTTTACCTGTGACATCGGCTAAGTGATGAACAAAATTGACGACACCTGATGGCACCGTTACAATTGGATTATTTGAAATCGCCTCGCCAGCAGACAAACGATGAATATCTCGCAGATGCTCTCAAAGAATGCCGAGCTATACCCTGATGACATCGCCCTGATTGAACTTGCTCCCGGCCAGAAAACTAGAAAAGTAATTGGCTGGAGGGGATACCCTGCCCAGATATAAGCGACCGAGACGAATCATCTTTGGTCAGGTACCTCGAAATCCGACTGGCAAGATTAAAAAAGCCCCCAGCTGAGAGACAAATACTCAAGCTAACCGTAGTATTCTTACCCATTTCTTCGTCTAGTGACCACTAGCCCTGAACCAAAGGGCAGAAAAACACCTGGATTACCAAGGAGGTGCTTTCTTCTCTTTCAGGGTCACAATCAGATTATCAACCGGGATTGCCGCCAGGGTCATGGTCTGCATGATACCCCCAGCGCTAAGCCGTATTGCCAGTTTGGCCATAACCTCATCACTTGGGGCATCAAGGATATTGACGAAATCGTACTGACCCAGCAGTGCGTATTGATCCAGTATCTTAACGCCCATATGCTCCACCTCTTTGTTAATCTCTTTGAGCCGATCTGGATCCTCCTGAATGATTCTTCTCCCGGTATCAGTAAGCGTGGTCAGCATTAGATAGACCGACATGGCGAACCTCCTCCAATTTCTTATTTGGCAGCCGCCAGCTACTCAAGTAAACGTTCAGCCTCGGGTTTTTCCTTCTCGAGACTAATCACAAACTTGACACCTCTGGAATCGACGACCTCAATACGACACCCTTTCTTTTCTGCCACCTCTTTACCCTACCAAGGCCAGGTTGTAGGTACCACTGTGTTTGCTGGTGGTATGAATTGAGACTATTTCGTCAGTTTCCTGAGCTTCTTCCTGCGAAATATCAGAACCGCTATCAGTTACAATTTTAACCGTCATCATACTAAAACCTCACCAGAACCCCCTTCACAGCCTCTCGCCCTAAAGTATCGCGAAAGTACAGCTTAAAAGGTCCTCTAAACTATATTACGATATCCGCCAGGGGGATACAAGAACCGATTAAAGTATTGCCTTCAAAAAGAGGAATATGATAGCTTCGTGAAAAGCGAATAGTATACTATGAAAGTCAGGTTGTCTACATTAACTGATGGGAAAAACCAAGTTTTACCAAGCAATAGCCATGATTGCCAAAGAGACGCCACCAGCCCCTAACAAAACAAATTAGCTGCTAATAACTGGCATATGCACCCCCCTTTTTGTCTTGACAAGCAAGGGGGAGGATGTTTTATAATAGCACATCTTTTTGACTCGAACCCAGTTTTGTTAAGGCGAACGCTGACTTAGTAGAGTTAAGTAAAACGGGAGCCTTAAAAATATAAGTACGAGAGATACCGGATAAGAGTCCTCCTCTTATCCCACTGGCTATCGCTGAAGCCTCCCATGAATTTATGGTCCTTAATCATTAATATGGCCCCTCAGCGGAAATCTCATTCAGGAGGGTAATAGTGTCGGGGAAAAAGGTAAATATTTTATGCCAGAACGTATGGAAGGTCTTCGGACCTCAACCGGAAAGTGTGTTTGATGCTATCAATAATGGCGCCACCAAGCAAGATATATTGGAGCAGACCGGGCATGTTATAGCCGTGAAGGATGTCTCGTTTGAGGTTTACGAAAACGAGATTTTTGTTGTTATGGGACTGTCAGGAAGCGGCAAATCAACCCTCGTGCGGTGCCTCAACCGATTGATTGAACCAACCAGGGGCACAATACTCGTCGATGGGGCTGACCTAGCTCAGATGAATGATACCAAACTCAGAGAGCTTCGCCGCTACAAGTTGAGCATGGTGTTTCAGAACTTCGGTCTGCTGCCTCACCGTTCAGTGCAGGACAATGTTACCTTCAGTCTGGAGGTTCGAGGAGAGCATGGCAAGGAAAGACGGGAAAAAGTTGTTCGGGCACTAGAGTTGGTAGGGTTGAAGGGCTGGGAGAAGAGTCAGATATATGAACTCAGTGGGGGTATGCAACAACGAGTAGGACTGGCTCGAGCCCTGGCGGTTGAATCTGAGATACTTCTTATGGACGAGCCCTTCAGTGCCCTGGATCCGCTCATTCGCCGCCAGATGCAGGACGAGTTCATCAATCTGCGCTCCACGGTGAAAAAGACGGTGGTCTTTATCACCCACGACCTTCTTGAGGCATTGAAGCTGGGTGACCGCATCGCCATTATGAAAGATGGGGAAATAATACAGCTTGGCACCCCTCAGCAGATAGTATCCGAACCCGCTGATGATTATGTACAAGAGTTTGTCAAAGATGTGCCTCGAGGGCAAGTAATCCCGGTCGAAAGCGTTATGGAACAGCCCCCTGTGCTAGCTCACAGCGAGCAGAGCCTTGAGGAAGTCATAGAACGTATGACGGCAAACGAGGTTAATGTGGCTTTTGTGGTGGATGCCGATGGCCGACTCAAGGGAATTACGACCATGGAGCGGGCAGTCACATCAAGAGGAAAGGGATTAACTAAGGCAGGAGAGGCAGCCCAGGAAGGGTTCGCCTCCACATCCCCGAATACCCGACTGGAGGAATGCTTACCCCTAGTAGCTGAGGAAGATACTCCGGTAGCCGTCTTGGGTGAACAGCAACGCTTGTTGGGGGTAGTCACAAGGACAGCACTGATCCGGGCAATGCAATCAGGCAACGGCGCCAATAACAAAATTTAGCACTTAGAAACGAACAGAAATTTGTAATATTCTACCTGCAATGTTTAACACTAGCTACAAGAAAGGGTGATGAACCATGTTGGATTTTCCAGAAGAGTGGGTTTTCGGGTGGGAGCTAATTAAGTTCATTGACGGCATAGTAGACTGGGTGGTAATCAACTGGGACCCTTTCTTCTCAGCCATCAACTTGGTGGTGTTGCGCGGAATTCTAGGTCCCTTTGAAGACTTCCTTCTGTGGCTTCCCTGGTGGATAGTTATTATCGCAACGGGAGTCCTTAGCTGGCGCATCGTAGGTGCAAAGTTTGCCTGGGTAAGTGTCGCTTTTCTGCTGGCAATAAATTTCGTGGGGCTGTCCGACCTGGCGATGAGCACCCTGGCTATTGTGCTCACAGCAGCCGCACTCTGCGTAGCCCTGGGACTACCCGTGGGGATTATCGCCGCCAAGAGCGACCGGTTCGACGGGATACTACGCCCAATTCTGGATGGCATGCAGACCATGCCCAGCTTCGTCTATCTCATTCCAGCACTGATGCTTTTCGGGCTGGGAAAGACGCCAGCGGTAATGTCTACCATGATTTACGCCATTCCACCTATCATCCGCCTCACCAATCTGGGAATACGGCAAGTTGACCCTTCGACAGTAGAGGCAGCCAAAGCCTTCGGGGCAACACCTTGGCAGTTGCTGCGCAAGGTTCAAATCCCACTGGCAATGCCTACTATCTTAGCAGGGTTAAACCAGACCATCATGATGGCCCTGGCAATGGTGGTCATCGCCTCTATGATCGGTACCAAGACCCTGGGAACCGAGGTTCTCAACGGAATCGCCCGGGTCGAACCAGGTAGAGGGTTTATCGGCGGTATCAGCATCGTATTCATGGCCATCATCCTCGACCGTATCAGCCAGGCATTTGCCAAGAGGCCAAAGACTCGAGCCGCTGGCTAATATCAATAGCACTCCACGGGTAATACCGAGTATAGAAGATATTACTCACCCGATGAGAGTAAAACTGAAAGGAGGTGCAATCAGACCGTAGTATAACAGAATACTTCATGTCGACAGATATGTTGACACTAATAATATAGTTAAAAAAAGAAACGGGAGGTAACTATCCTATGCAGTTCTTTAAGTCACAATGGCGACGTGGGTTATTACTACTGACTGCGCTAGTGGTTATGGTTACAGCGTTGGCCGGATGCGGAGACACCGGGGAAAAACCTACCATCAAATTCGCTGATACGCAGTTTGAGTCCCTGTGGATTAATAACGCCATCGCCAAATTCGTTATCGAGAACGGCTACGGTTACCCGGTGGAGACCATTGAGATGACTACGCCCATCTTTCAGTTGACCCTGGCCAAGGGTGAAATCCACGTAATGATGGAGCTTTGGCAACAGAACCTTCTCGACTGGTACAACGAGGAAATCGCCAAAGGGACCATCGAGAACCTGGGGATGACCTACGAAGGCGGACCCCAGTTCTTTATAATACCCAAGTGGGTCGCCGAGGAGTACAACATCAAGACGGTCTTTGACATGAAGGACAACTGGAAGCTGTTCGAGGACCCTGAGGACGCTAGCAAGGGAGTCTTCATCAACTGCATCATCGGCTGGCAGTGCGCCGCAGTCAACGAGGTGAAGATGGAAGCCTACGGGCTGACCGACTACTACAACATCATGTCACCCGGTAGCTCCGGAGCCCTCGATGCAGCTCTAGCCGGCCCCCAGAAGAAGAACAAACCAGTGTTCGGTTACCACTGGTCACCCACGGCAATAATGGGGATGTATGACTGGTATATTCTAGAGGAGCCTGAGTATGACCCGGAGGTCTGGGACAAGATAACCGCCGCCAAGGAGGACAAGAGCCTCCGGCCTCTCAGTGAAGCAAGTGCCTACGAGACCATACCGGTAGACAAAGGTATCTCGGTAAGCCTCCGTGATATAGCACCTGACGTAGTGACGATGCTGGAGAAAATGGTGGTAGGAGTGAACGAGATTAACAAGACAGCCGCCTGGGCTAATACAAACGAGGTGCAGAACTGGGAGGAGGCCGCCATTTACTATCTGAATAACTTTGAAGAGCGGTGGCAGTCCTGGGTCACCAATGATGCCTACAAGAAGATCAAAGACGCCCTGAAAGAGCTCTAGTAGCGAGAGACTCAATTTCAAGGACATCACTACTAGAGACACAACAATAAAAAAGGGGGATGGAAAGAACAGGACTTCCATCCCCCTTTTTTAAAAGTCAGGTTTTCCCGCCGGAGGTATTATCGAGGATTAATCACCTGGACTTTAATCTTCAGCCAGACGGGGCTCCTTAATCCTTAAGATTAATGCCGCCACACCGGTCTGCTTTAGCCTCTCATCAGTTTAAGCTATTTGCAACCAGTTTTTTGAATAACGGTAGATGATAATGGTATCATATAGCTAGAGTCATCAACACGCTAAGCTTGGGGGATGAAGATGACGGGAATCGTTTTTGATATTCAACGCTATTCAATTCATGATGGGCCGGGGATTAGAACCCTGGTTTTCCTCAAGGGCTGTCCACTAACCTGCAAATGGTGCTGTAACCCTGAAGGCCAGAAGAGTCAGCCAGAGATTAGATTTTTGGAGACTAAATGTGTTGGCCAAGAGAAATGTAAAGCCCCGTGCCTCAAGGCATGTCCAGACGGGGCGATTAGCCTAAATGAGGAAGGCAAACCCAAAACTGACATTGAAATCTGCCAAAGCTGTGGCAAGTGTGCCGAGGCGTGTTACTATGGCGCCAGAATATTGAGCGGCAAGGAGATGACGAGCGAGGAGCTACTTAGTGAGGTCAGAAAAGACGAGCCGTTTTATCGGAATTCAAGCGGTGGGGTGAGTATCGGCGGTGGTGAACCGATAGTGCAATTTGAATTTACCCGAGAGTTCCTGAAAAGATGTAAAGAACACTCTTTGCATACGGTCATTGAGACCTGTGGCCATGTACCCTGGGAGCACCTGCAATCAGTCCTGGAATACGTTGACCTGGTGTACTTTGACATCAAACACATGAGTCCCCAGAAACACAAGGAACTGGTTGGGGTCTCCAATGACCTGATTTTAAGGAATGCCCGATACGTTCTCTCACGCAACAATACCCAGGTCATAGTTAGAGTACCAACTATACCCGGCTTTAACGATTCCGAAGAGAACATCAAAGCCACCGCCAGCTTTGTGGCTGAATCGGGAGGCAAGATGATGGAGCTACTTCCCTATCACCAGTTGGGGATGTCTAAATACCGCCAATTCGGCCGGGAATATGAACTTAAAGCTATTAAGACACCAACCAAGGAACAGATGCAGAAGCTGAGAAGGCTAGTGAAATCCTCGAGGATAAAGGAAGTAACCGGAGCCATATAGACCTGCCAAACTCATCTCACCAAACATTCTCTCGTAAAAGGAGGAATTAGATGACGTCCTTTAAACTCATTGAGAATTCGCCCTTTACCAAAATTGCTCAGGTATCAGCCGTAATTAAAGATAAAGATAAAACCATCGAGTATTATGCCTCTCTGGGCATCGGTCCTTTCAGCCCGCCGCGCCAGAGCGCCAGGTCCACCGAAGTCAGGGGAAAACCGGTTGACCTGAATTTAAAGGAAGTAATGACCAGGATGGGGCCGATTGACTTCGAGATAATCCCTCTTCCTGAGGTGCCGTCCCTCTACCACGAGTTTCTGGAAAAGAAGGGAGAGGGCCCCCAGCATATCGGTTTTCTGGTGGAGAATATTGAGCAGACTGAGGCAAACCTAATAGGACAGGGCTTTAAGGTGATTCAAAGAGGGAGGAATGAGCGGGGAGGTTACTGTTATGTTGAGACCGATGCCATCGGGGGCATCCTCTTCGAACTAATACAGCGCCCGCAAGGGTTGCCTGAGATTGCCGAGACGAAGCCGGAAAACACCCCCTTTGCCCAAATTACGACCATTGCAGTAGTCGTCAAGGATATAGAGCAGGCGACTAGCTACTATCAGTCCCTGGGTATTGGGCCATTTAAACCGGTACCGATGCAGATTAGGGACAAATGGTTTAGGGGTGAGCCGGCCGAGTTTAAATCAAAGGCAATGATCGCCAAGCTCGGAGCCGTAGGGTTTGAACTTATCCAACCGGTGGTTGGGCCCTCCAGTTTCTTTGAGTTTCTGGATAAGAAGGGTGAAGGCATTCACCACCTTGGCTTTTACACCGAGGATTTAGATACCGAGGAAGCCAGACTAGTCGGAAAAGGCATCCAGGTTCGGCAAAAAGCAAGGGGTGCAAACTGCGGCTTCACCCACTTTGAGACTGACCGGATTGGCGGGGTCACCTTTGAGCTTCTAAAGATGCCGCCACTTGAGTAGCGCCAATCCAGACCAGTAGGTTACCGCTTTTTGACGATGGCTAGACCTAGAAAGGACAGGATGTACTCCGTTGAGACGCTAGATATTTCTGGCTACCGCAACCAGCCGGTGCCCAACACCTTCTTCAAGCAGGATGCTGAGACACGCCAGGTTGCAATCCTCCTGCCCGGCTGGGAATATACCTGCCAGATGCCACTTCTTTACTATCCAGCCCGCCTGCTCCTGGACCTGGGCGCCGATTTGCTCCAGGTTGAGTACATCTACAATCTCCGGGCTGACTTTCAGGCACTATCAAGCTCAAACCAGTCAGAGTGGATGTTCGCTGATGCTGCCGCCGCCTGCAGGGCTGCCCTAGCCCAGCGTAGCTATGAACAGGTAACCCTAATCGGCAAGTCGATTGGCACCCTCACCATGGGGCAACTCCTGACCACCGAGGCCAAACTGGCAAAGGCGTGGGCAGTCTGGCTTACTCCTCTCCTTAAAAACGAGAGGCTGCGCACCCAGATCCAGCAGTGTCGGCAGCGTTCCCTCTTTGTAATTGGCACCGCCGACCCTAATTACCATCCTGACTATTTGGCTAAGGCTAAAAGGGCAACTGAAGGTGAAGCTGTGGTCATCCAGGGTGCCGACCACAGCCTGGAGATTAAGGACAACCTACCGGGGTCACTAAGGGCTATGGAAGAGGTGATTGGTGCCATGCAACGCTTCCTCACCCAAGGGGACGGGTGAAGGAAAGCCAGTCACTACTTTTTCAAGCCCATTTCTTAAGGTAAAACCCAAGCCAGACTACATACAGAACGGCAAAAATAATAAAGATAGCCCCCGGGATTGAAGCCCGCTCACTGAAAAGAGCCAGGGCAATGGCACTGGCCAGACCAAAATTTTTCATGGTACCCATTAAGACCAGACTTATGGTGGTTTCACGGTCCACCTTTAAAGCCCTTGCGGCAAATTCAATAATATGACCCAGAACAAAAGTGATGGCGAAGCCAATTACGGCAATCTTAAGCAAGACCTCAAACTGCCCGAAGAAAACTTCACGGTTTAGCCCAATGATGGTGAAAATGACCAGAAAGAAGCCCCAGTTAACCATGGTACCCCGCCATTTTTCAATCCGCCGACTCAAGCCCGTAAAAAGCAGTACCCGCGAGAGAATGAGTGGGATCACAATCAATTGCACCAGGATATTAACCAGTCGCATCGGATTGATAAAATCAACCCCGAGAAAGAGCATCATCATAACCGGGGTCAGCACCAATGCCACCATATACGCCCCAATCATGCCGATTAAAGAAAAATAGGTGTTTCCGAAAAGCATATAGCTATAAGGGACGACCGCCACTGCCGGTGGTACCGCCGCCAGAATTACAAAGCCAGCCCACAAATCAGGGTCCTTTATTAGCCACCAACCCAAAAGGAGTATGACGCCACCCAGAACAAGGTAGCTCAAGATTATGGAAATAATTATCGGGCCCGGCATTGACTTAAGACGCGCAAAATCTTGGCTGGTTAGACTTGACGTAGAAAGAGTCATCACCATTGCCAGCGCCGGCAGCACCAATACTTGAGTAAAATCGGCTACCTGACCAACGATTAGCCCAAGCACAATAGCCAAAATAAGGATGAAATTGCGGTCTCTGAAAAGTCCAAAGATGCAAGCAGGTTTCATTTCCTCTCCAGAATAGCTGAGACACCCATACCGCCACCGCCACAGATAGCAATCAGTCCAAGCCTGGCACCACGCCTTTTCATTTCGTAGAGCAAGGTGGTTAAAATCCTGGCGCCGGTGCAGCCGAGCGGGTGCCCCAAGGCAATACAGGAGCCGTTAACATTCACCTTATCGTAGTCCTTTTCGGTGATGCCCAGTTCCCTCAAGTTAGCCAGTACCTGAGCGGCAAAAGCCTCATGAAGCTCAATAAGGTCAATTTCATCAAGGGTAAGACCTGTTTTCTTGAGAATCTTGTCTACAGCCGCAGGCACTGCCTGCCAGGTGTAACGCGGGTCAGCACCGCTTTGAACGTAGGCTCTGAGATAACCCAGTGGCTTACTCCCCAGTTCCCTCGCCTTCTCCTCTGAGGCAACGATACAGACTGCGGCCCCATCACTCTCCCCGGACGAATTGCCGGCGGTACAAACCCCACCCAAGACCGGCCTCAGTTTGGAGAGCGCCTCTAAACTGGTGTCGGGGCGGGGGTGCTCATCCCGGCTAAACAGTATTGAACCACCCTTTGCCTGCGGAACCGACACCGGCACAATCTCCTCATCAAAGCGTCCCGACCGAATCGCCTCAACCGCCCGCTGATGGCTCAGAAGCGCCCAACGGTCTACCTCATCCCTGGGAATATTATGTTTCTGGGCGGCGGTCTCTGCCCAAGACATCATCGAGGGCATGATACCGAACCTTTCCTCAGGCTGAGACATCACCCGGGCGCGCTGGATCCGGTCATAGAACGGGAGCCCCCAGATGGAGGGGTCGCCGTGTCCCTTTGGCATATTGGCTTTCCCCCCAATACCCCATCTCAGCTCACCGCCCAGATAAAGCTCGACCGTGCTCATACTCTCCACACCACCCGCTACCACCAGCCCAGCATCCCCGGTCCTGATTGCCATTGCCCCAAGACCTATTGCGTCAAGGCCGCTGCAGCAGCGCCGGTCAAGGGTATAGGCCGGGATTTCAACCGGCCAGCCGGCTTTAAGCAGGGACATGCGGGCAATATTGACATATTCACCACTTTGATGATTCTGTCCCATAATCACCCCGTCAACCGAAGCAGGGTCAAGGCGAGTCCTTTTAACCAGCTCATCCAGAACCAGGGTGCCAAGGTCATAGGCTGGCACATTACGCAGGCTACCGCCGAAATTGCCAATCGGCGTTCTCAGGGCACCAATAATTACCGCTTCCTTCATTGGAGCACCTTCCTTCTAAAGGAGTATTGAGTAAAATCCTTACTATTTTACCACTAACTCCGGCCTTAAGTCCCAGCCGGGATTTATCTTGACAATCACTTTTCCTGTGCTAGACTTAACTTAAATTTAAAAAGAGAAAGGAGGTGAGACTGGCAATGAAAACAAAGATAGTCTTTTACAGCATGTACGGTCATATTTACAAAATGGCTGAGGCCGTAGCCGAAGGGGTAAAGGAGGTTGAAGGCGCCGAGGTGGAACTGCTTCAAGTGCCTGAGCTAGTCCCCGATGAAGTACTGGAAAAGTCGGGAGCTAAAAAAACCCGAGAGGCTTTCGCCCATATTCCCGTTGCCAAACCAAGTGATTTAGCTGATGTTGATGCCATCATCTTTGGCATACCGGCTCGCTTCGGCGGCATGTGTGCCCAAATGCGCAATTTCTTTGACCAGACCGGCGGGCTATGGGCACAGGGAGCCCTCATCGGCAAAGTAGGTAGTGTCTTTGTCTCGACCAATTGCCAGCATGGTGGCCAGGAGACAACCATCATTAGCTCATACGTTACATTACTTCATCACGGCATGGTTATCGTGGGACTGCCTTACTCCGAAAAGCGCCAGTGTACCATAGATGAGATAACCGGTGGTAGTCCTTATGGTGTCACCACAGTGGCCGGACCCGACGGCAGCCGGATGCCAAGTGAGAACGAACTAGCCATGGCTCGCTTTCAGGGTCGGCATGTTGCCACCATCGCCAAAAAACTGATCGGGGGATAAAACACGTACTATTTTGCCTATGCCTCTAATTTGAATAAGAAACAGATGCAGGAGCGCTGTCCAGAGGCCAAGCCCAGGTTTACCGCTACCCTCCACCACTTCAAGCTGGTATTTTGTGGCTGGTCAAGGCAGTGGCGTGGTGGGGTCGCCTCAATCAAGCCGTTTAGAGGCGAAAGGATAGACGGCGGTGTCTATGAAGTCAGTGAATCGTGCCTTAAACGGCTTGATAATTTTGAGGGTCCAAGCTACACCCGGCAAAATATTAAAGTAAACACCGAGCTTGACGGCCTGATTGAAGCGGTAACCTATGTTAAGACCAGAGAGCTTGAGGAAACCAAGCCCTCAGCCGAGTATCTAGCTATTATTCAGCAGGGCTACCGGGATTGGGGTATAGTCTAGCGACAGTAGCACAGCCCCACGTGATTAGACTATAATTACGCTGGTATGGGGTGTCTTAGGCTAGGGCTAATAGTTTTCATTGCGCTACCAATACTTTTTATCCTCCTCTTTTTTAATATTGTCACTATATCTTTAGGTAAGCTCGGCTTAACACCGGAGTCAGCCCTAGCCCTTCTCCTGGCCACCCTCATCGGCAGCATGATTAATATACCGCTCTCCCGCCGGCGCATCACCTACGAGCAGCCCCGGCCTTTTTACCGCCACTTCTTCTTCTACCTGCCACCACGGGTAACCTATCAGGTTATCGCCATCAATATAGGCGGAGCCTTAATCCCAATCGGCTTCGCCTTATATTTATTGTCCAAAGCCCCACTCCTGCCGACCTTGATTGCCACCCTTGTTCTGATAATCGCCACCAGATTTTTAGCCAGACCAGTTACCGGGGTGGGAATCACCCTGCCCTTCCTGATACCACCCCTTATCTCAGCCGGGCTGGCCTTCCTCCTCGCCGGCGATAACCCGGCACCAGTAGCTTATATCTCAGGAACGGTAGGAACCCTCATTGGCGCTGACCTGCTTAACTGGCCAAAATTTAAGAAGTTCGGCGCACATCTAATCAGTATCGGTGGGGCCGGCATGTTTGACGGTATCTTCCTCTCCGGCATCGTGGCCGTTCTGATTACCTCGTTTTAGCTACTAAGAAAACCGGGGGTTTTATCTGCCACACTCTGCTATACTAGATAGATTATGAGCGACTGCATTATCGAAGTAGAAAATCTGGTCAAAAGATTTGGTGACCTGGTCGCCGTAAATGATATTAGTTTTAAGGTGAAACCGGGGGAAATCTTTGGTTTCCTTGGTCCCAACGGAGCCGGCAAGACGACCACCATCAACATCCTCTGCACCCTCCTAAAACCGACCTCAGGACGAGCCACACTTAACGGTTTTGACGTGGCTCGCCAGCAGAGCCAGGTGCGCCAGTCAATTGGACTGGTCTTTCAGGACCCGAGCCTGGATGAACGGCTTAACGGACTGCAGAACCTGCGTTTTCACGCCATGGTCTACCATGTGCCGGCCTCAGTTCGTGAGACCAGAATTAAACAGATGCTCCAGATGATGGAGCTCTGGGATAAACGGCACAACCAGGTACGCACCTATTCTGGAGGTATGAAACGCCGACTTGAGCTCGCCAGAGGGCTACTGCACTACCCAAAAGTACTCTTCCTTGATGAGCCAACCCTGGGACTTGACCCTCAAACACGCCATCGGATCTGGGAATACATCCTTGAACTAAGAAAGCAGGAACAGACGACCATTTTTCTCACTACCCACTACATGGAGGAAGCCGGCGTCGCCGACCGGATTGCCATCATTGACCAGGGAAAGATTATCGCCCTGGATACCCCGGAAAAACTGAAAAGGATTGTAGGCAAGGATATCGTCACCGTCAAAACTGAGGATGATGCTGGCGCCTTAAAAGAAATAAAGCTTCGCTACCAAATTGAGGCCAGGCACGACTCAAGCGGGCTTACCTTTGAGGTAGCTAACGGCGACCAGTTCCTGCCCGATTTCATCAAGGAGTTTGGCCATAAGATACTGAGTGTTAACCTGCGTCGTCCCAGCCTGGATGACGTCTTCCTCAAGCTCACCGGACGTGAGATAAGAGAGGAGGAGGTTAGGGACACCTTAAAAGCCATGGTCAGAGAGCATGGCCGCCGTATGCGGCACTAGGAGGCAAGAGATGAATAACCTGCGTGGCGTCTACACCATCTGGTACCGGGACCTGCTGCGCTTCTGGTACGACAGAATGCGTCTCATCAGCGCTTTAACCTTTCCGTTGCTCTTTCTAGTTGTCTTCGGCAGTGGCTTAAGTGCTCGGATGGGTTCCCTGGGACCCGGGATTGATTTCACCCGCTTTATTTTCCCTGGTATTATCGGGATGACCGTCTTAATGAGTTCCTTTATGGCTGGGATTTCAGTCGTCTGGGACCGGGAATTTGGTTTCTTAAAAGAGGTGCTGGTGGCACCAATCAGCCGCACGGCGGTGGCAGTGGGCAAAACCCTGGGGGCAGCCACCATAGCCTTACTCCAAGGTATGCTTATCCTGCTCTTTGCACCGCTCATCGGTATATCTCTTACCGGGTGGACTCTCCTGGCACTACTGCCGCTGATGTTCCTCCTGGCCGTCTCCATGGGCTCTTTAGGCGTTCTCCTCGCCACCCGAATTAAAACTATGGAAGCATTCCAGGGAGTAATGCAGATGCTAATGTTCCCCATGATGTTCCTCTCCGGGGTATTCTTCCCGGTCGAAGGACTACCAACCTGGATGAGCATCATCGTCAAGCTCAATCCAGCTACTTACGGCATTGACCCAATCCGCCAGGTAATCTTAGGAGTGCAGGCTGATTCTTTCAGATTGACTCTGTTTGGACATACCATGAGTGTTTGGGACGATGCTGGCCTCTTGCTCGTCTTCGGGGCAGTTATGACCATAATGGCGATCTGGTCTTTCTCAAACCAGGAATAAGAAAGCAGTCAAAGCCCGCTTCCGGTTAACTCTTATCTTATTGACAGGGACATACTCCACCCCTATACTACAAACCACCAATGCCATTCATTTTTGACCTACCAACCAAGATTATCTTCGGTTGTGGCAGCCTCTCCCAGCTTGGAGCCGAAGCCAGGGGACTGGGACAGAGGACAATGCTAGTCACCTTTAAAACCATACACCGGCTAGGGGTGCTTGACCGCATACTAAAAGACCTCAAGTCAAACGGGGTGAAAACTGTTATCTACGAGAAGGTTGAGGCAAACCCACATACCCTAACCGTAGACGAAGGGGCTAGACTTGCCAGAGAAGAGCAGGTTGACCTGGTTATTGGTCTAGGGGGAGGCAGTGTCATGGACACGGCTAAGGGGATTACCCTAGCCAGTTCGAACACTGAGCCAATCTGGCGTTATATCAAGGGAGAGCTTGAAATAAAGTCAGCGGTTCTGCCAATTATCTTGGTACCGACAACCGCTTCAAGCGGCTCGGAGACAAATGGTGTCCTGGCGCTCACCAACCGGGAGACCCGGGAGAAAATGGCACTCAGCAGTCGCAAGCTCTCAGCTAAGGTCGCCCTAGTTGACCCCGAACTTACCCTCACCCTGCCGGCGAAGAGAACCGCCCAGGGTGGGGTTGATATTTTCTCCAGCGCCCTGGAACTCTATATCACCAGTAAGGAACCCTCCCCCCTAACCGACGGTATCCTCGAGGCAATAATGAAGATAGTCATTGAGTATTTACCTCAGGTGCTGGTTAAGCCAGATGACATCAAGGCACGCACTCAGCTTTCCTGGTCAGCCCTAGTTTACAGTTCCCAACTTGCCCGACTCGGCGGCGGTGCCGGATTTTGGACCTGTCACCCCATTGAAAAAGCAATCAGCGGATACTATGATGTTGCCCATGGTGATGGTCTTGGGGCACTGCTTCCTGCCTGGATAAGGTATACCCTGCCGGCAACCAGAGAGAGATTCCGGCAGTTGGGAAGGAATGTCTTTGGCGAAGAGGATACCTTAGAGGCTATCTTAAAATGGTTGGAGAAGATAGGAATGAAGCTCAGGCTTAAAGACCTTGGTGTCGAACTTGAGCGCACCCAGGAATTAGCTAATCTGACAATAAAAACAGCGCCAGCTTCATCTCTCATAAATCACCCAAACCGACTTGACGCTGAAGCAATCGCCAAGATTATCAGCGATGCTTATTAAAAACTTGAGAAGGGAGAAACAAGATGCCGAGTAAGCTGACACAGGAACTCCTCGACTGGGACCGGGAACATATCATGCACACCGCCTGGCCGGTCAGAGGAGAACCGGTAGGGGTAGTCTATGAGCAAGCCAATGGCATAATACTCAAGGATACCGAGGGCAGGGAATATATTGACGGTTCCTCGCAACTGATAAATGTCAATCTGGGCCACGGGCGCCGTGAGCTCATAGAGGCTGCCACCGAACAGATGAACCAATTACAGTACACTCACATCTTTTGGGGATTTACTAATACAGCGACGATAAAATGTGCTCAAAAACTGGTCGAACTTACCCCCGGGGGGTTAAATTATTTTTGCTTTACCAGCGGCGGCAGTGAATCCATTGAGACGGCAGTTAAAATGGCCAGGCTTTACTGGCATAACCAGGGCAGAAACAAGTATAAGATTATCGGTATTCAAGGTTCCTATCACGGTGCCTCGACGGCAGCGGCGGCGGCTACTTCCATTGGTGGTAAGATTTTCCAGCATGGTTTCGGCCCGGTGTCACCTGGCTTTATCCATATTCCTGCCTATCATTGCTACCGGTGTGCCTTACATCAGGAGTATCCAAAATGTGGCATCCTCTGTGCTCAACTTTTGGCTGAAATCATTGAAATAGAAGGGGCAGAAAGCGTGGCCGCTTTCCTGGCTGAGCCAGAACAGGGCTCCACCGGCTTCATCCCACCACCTAAAGAGTACTGGCCGATGGTCAGAGAGATATGCACCAAGTATGACATCCTTCTCATTGACGACGAGGTGATGACCGGCTTTTGTCGAACCGGGAAGATGTTTGCCGCCGAACACTGGGGGCTAGAGCCGGACATCATGACCATGGCCAAAGGAATTACCAGCGGCTATTTCCCCTTTGGAGCCGTAGCCTTTAGCGATAAGGTCTGGGACGGGTTGGCCAATGGTGCCCCAGTATGGCACGGTTTCACTTACTCAGGACACCCGGTCGGCTCAGCCGTGGCGGCAGCGACAATGGACATCTACTTAAGAGAAAAAATAGCTGAAAACGCTGCCAAGGTCGGAGGGCACGCCCTCAAGCGGCTGAATCAAGAGTTTAAGCCACTGCCCAACGTCGGCAACATTGGCGGACTGGGTTTAATGATTGGGCTTGAGCTGGTTTCGGACCAAAAAACTAAAACCACCTTCCCGCCCAGTGTCCAAAATAAACTGCAACAGCAGGCAAGAGAGAAAGGGCTGATGATACGCATTGCCCGCAACTGCCGCTTTATGATCAGTCCACCACTCACCATAACCATAGCTGAAATGGACCGACTACTTGACATCCTGCTGCCTTTAGTAACTGGGCTTAAGTCAAACTAGCTAATGTCCGACAAATCATACCCGCAGGGTATTGACAATAGAGGAGTAATAGTTTATGCTTCATAGCCAAAAAGGGGAGGTTGACTGATGCAAGCTTACTGTATGAAATGCCGTGCCAAAAGGGAAATGAAAGACCCGAAGTCAATTACCATGAAAAATGGACGACCGGCAACACAGGGTATCTGTCCCAACTGCGGGACCAAGATGTTCAAAATCGGAAAAACCTAAGATTTAATATCGTTAACACTTCAATACCGGCAGTGAAGCTGATACGAGGGTATCAGAGATTGAAGGCTGGGTATTTTTTAGTTTAAAATACCCAGCCTTTTAGATATTATTATATTAGTGCAAATTAACCTGGTCGGGGTTAAAATGAGGTGAATTATGGCCACTGAGTTGTCCGCCGATGCGGTAAGAAAGCGATGTGACCCGTCAGCATTTAAATGTAACTCAACCGAGGAACTCGAGCCTCAAGAGAATATTATTGGTCAGGACAGAGCCATTAGCGCCCTCAAATTCGGGCTTAGCATCATGAAACCCGGATTCAATATTTACGTCTCTGGACTGGCTGGAACCGGCAGAACTACCGCCATCAAGTCCTTCCTTGAGATGCTGGCAGCCAAGAAGGAACCACCACCAGACTGGTGTTATGTACATAACTTCCGTGATTCCTACTACCCTAAAGCCTTAAAACTGCCGGCCGGCCTGGGGCAATCCCTGCAAAAAGATGTGAAATCCCTAATTGACAGCGCCGGACGGAGTCTTACCCAGGCTTTTTCCAGTAAGGAATACGCTGACCGGCGGGCTGAGATAACCGAGGGCTTCAACCGGCAGCGAGACGAAGCCTTCAGTCGCTTAAGTAAAAAAGCTCAAGACCGTGGTTTTTTCCTGCAGACATCACCAATCGGGCTTATCTTTGTGCCGGCCTCAAATGGCGAGCCAATGAAGGAAGAGGAATATCAGAAGCTAAGCACCAAAGAGAAAGATGATTTAAGAGGGAAGCAGGAAGAGTTGACCAAGGAACTAAAAGAGATAGTAGCCAAACTAAAAACCCGGGAAAATGCCGTCTCCAAACAGCTTGAAGATACTGACCGCGAAGTAGCCGGCTATTCAATCGGTCACCTCTTTGAAGAACTTAAAAACAAGTATCAGAAGCTACCGGAGGTAATTGATTACCTTGAGGAAATGGAGCGGGATGTCATTGAAAATTTTGAGCAATTTAAGTCAGAACCAAAACCCCAAGAAACAGACCCGATGGCATTAATGCAGGGGCTTTCAAGAAAACAGGCTTTCAGGAAGTATGAAGTCAATCTCCTGGTTGACAACTCCGAGCTAAAGGGGGCACCGGTTTTTCTGGAGCTGAACCCAACCTTCAACAATCTCTTCGGTCGTATTGAAAAGGAAGCTCAATTTGGGGCCTTATATACTGATTTTACTATGATTAAAAGTGGCTCACTGCACCAAGCCAATGGCGGCTATCTGGTAATCAGGGTCGAAGATATTTTAACCAATTTTCAGTCCTGGGAGGGTTTAAAAAGAACCCTGCGCGACGGGAAACTGGTAATTGAGGAGCTCGGTGAAAAGCTCGGCTTTTTTGCTACCAAGAGCCTGAGACCGGAGCCAATCCCGCTTGAGATTAAAGTCGTCGTTATCGGTGAGCCACAAATTTACTATCTCCTCTACCGAATGGACCCGGAGTTTAAGGAGCTGTTTAAAATTAAAGCCGACTTTGATACCCGGATGGACAGGACTGAAGCCACTCTTAAAGACTACGCCAGGGTTATCTGCCGGCTGTGCCACGAGGAAAACCTGAAACACCTGGCTAGTTCAGGTCTAGCCGAAATCATTGAGCACAGCTCACGGCTGGCTGGTGACCAGGAAAAACTGTCCACCCTCTTTGCTGATATCGCTGATATTATCCGTGAGGCTAGCTTCTGGGCGACTGAAGAGGGTGCCAAGTTCATTCAAGCCTCACAGGTGGAGAAAGCAATCGAGCAGAAGGCGTATCGCTCCAACTTAATCCAGGAGCGAATCAATGAAATGATTGAAAAAGGGATGATTATCATTGATGTCGAAGGTGAAAGCGCCGGACAGGTAAACGGTCTGGCCGTCTTGTCCCTGGGTGACTTCGCCTTCGGTAAGCCGAGCCGAATCACCGCCAGTATCAGCGTCGGTCGGGAGGGACTGATTGACATTGAGCGAGAAGCTAAATTAGGCGGTCGCCTCCACAGCAAGGGGGTGATGATTTTAAACGGCTACATGGCGGACAAATTTGCCCGCGTCATGCCACTGACACTTTCGGCTCGCCTCGTCTTTGAACAAAGCTATGAAGAAGTAGAAGGTGATAGCGCCTCCTCTACCGAGCTTTACGCGCTTCTTTCTCGCCTGGCTGATACACCGATAAAGCAGGGTATTGCGGTTACCGGCTCGGTAAACCAGAAGGGAGAGGTCCAAGCCATTGGCGGCATTAACGAGAAGATTGAGGGTTTCTTTGAGGTGTGCCAGGCTAAGGGACGTAACCCAAAACAAGGGGTTCTTATCCCCAAGAGCAACATCAGAAACCTGATGCTGAAACAAGAGGTAGTTAAAGCAATTAAAGACGGTAGTTTTCATATCTACCCGGTAAGCACCATTGACGAAGGCATCAGAGTCCTGACCGGAATAAAAGCAGGCAGACAACTTAAAGACGGCACCTTTGAAGCCGGCTCAATCAATGACCGGGTACAAAAGCGCCTGACCTCCCTGGCGGAGCGCCTCAGAGACTTCACCAAGGGCGGCGAACAAGCTCAAGGCGAAAAGAAAAGAGACGAGGAATCACCAAGCTAACCACAGGTAATTTATGATATTAGTTAACATACTGGCAATCGTGGTACTTTTCTTCAGCTTTATTGGCGGACTCAAAGAGGGGGCAGTTAAGACCTTCTTTTCCTTGATATCGCTCCTCATTGCCGTCCCCCTCGCTGGAGTCTCCTACCACCTGCTGGCTAAGGCATTTTCATTTCTACCCGGTGAGGACTGGGAAAGCTTTATTGGTTTCTTTATAACATTAGCTCTCTTCAGCCTGATACTATATTTTGTATTCCTCCTGCCGAGGAAACTACTTCAGAAAACCTGGAACAAAGGGGCCTTTTTCAGGCTTGCTGGCGGCGTCCTCCGTGTTTTCAATACGGCTATTGGACTAGTGGTATTTACTCTTTTAATCGCCGCCTACCCCATTTTCGGATGGCTGGAAGGAGCGGTGACTGGCTCAAGCGTTCTGGTCTGGCTGCTTGACCAACTAGGTTTTGTTCTGGCAATGCTGCCCCAGGTATTTCAGGATGCCTCAGCCACGACAGTAGCCGGACTACTCTAAGCACATAACTTTAGAGCCTCGGTATATCCCGCATCAGGTCGTACTCCGGCTCTTCATCAATGCAAACCACCTCAGCCGGTGGGTCAAGCACCCCACCCGGACCAGGTGTCTTTAAATACTGGTGACGATTCTGGTAAGTGTGCCGCCAGGACTCCAAATTGTCATACCAGAGTTCGGTTACCCGAACAAACCTGGTCGGTCTTTCCGGAATATCAAGTGCCTTCCAGGTCAGGTATCGCTTCAGGTCAGGAAATCTCTTCGCCTCCTGGGTGTGCACCTCAAAATACCACTTTTCACCTTCCTCAACCGGGACACCCTCGGGATAACGCATCAGCCAAAGCCATTTAATCACTTCCGGCACCTCCTTTAAGCCTACATTATAGGAGCAGGCAACTCCGCCGTCAATTTGTGCGAGTAACACTCCCCCTACTTGGTTGACGCAAAACCCTGGTATAGTTAAGATAGGCTTGGAAAGGAGTGAAGTAATGACAGATTCCGAATCAAAGGAAAAGATTATTGAAGCGGTTTCGGCAAAGGCAAGGGAGGCCGAGATTAAATATCACGGTTGCAGCCGCTGCACCCTCTACGGATTAAAAGAATACTTTAACTTTATCCCTGATGACTTAATCAGGGCATCAATGGTACTGGCCGCCGGGGGTAGTTCAAGCAATGGCTCTTGCGGCGCCTATTCCGGCGGTCTGCTTGCCATCGGTCTTAAATATCAGCCACCGATGGAAGACCTTTCCCCCGAAGCCCAAGAAAGACGTCTTGAATCCAGGGCAAAGCAGTTTGGTTTCAGGGCAGCCTTCATTAAAGAACTCGGCTCAACCCTCTGTCCGGATATACAGGAGCGCCAGTTCGGACGACGCTTTAATATGCTTGACAAAGAAGACTGGCAGGCATTTATGGACCTGCCCGGACATTATGAAAAGTGTGCCGAGGTCGTCGCCATAAGCACCAGACTTGCGGCTGAGGTTCTGCTCGAAGATTAAAGGAACTTAAACTTAATCAACCCGCCTGAACATGCTTTTTGGTGCGCCACAGATTGGGCATACCTCCGGGGCTTCACCCTCAACCGTATTGCCACAGCCCTGGCAGACAAAGTAAGGCTCATCTCGAAGAGCCTCAGCACCCTCAAGGCTCTTTAGAGCCTTCTCATACAGGCGGTGATGAATCTGTTCCACCTGATTTGCCCAGCCAAAACCGGTTTTAGCCCGGCTGCTATCTTCCGCCTCAGCCTGTTTAATGAACTCCGGATACATTTGGGTGAATTCGTAGTGTTCACCACCGATGGCAGTCTTGAGGTTGTCCTTGGTTGAACCGATACCGCCCAAAACCTTCAGGTGGTATTTGGCATGAACCGTCTCGGCGTCAGCCGTTGCCCGAAAGAGGCGAGCGATTTGCTTCTGGCTGTCCCCTTGAGCCTTCTCGGCAAAGAAGAGATATTTTCGGTTGGCCTGACTTTCCCCGGCAAAAGCCGCCTGCAGATTTTCACTAGTATTACCCATCATAGACCTCCTTTCTTACTACTTTTTCCCCTTAAGTGCTTTCAGGATTTTCTCTCTGGTAATCGGCAAGTCAGTAATTCTCACTCCAACCGCATCGTAGACTGCGTTAGCGATTGAGGCCGGTATCGGACAGGTTAAAACTTCGGCAATCCCCTTGGCCCCATAGGGATTATCCTTGTGTGGTACCGGTGCCATCAGAATCTTGACATCATTGTTGTTTGGCATATCCTGAGAGGTGGTAATTATGTAATCCCGCAAATTTGGATTGAGGACTCTGCCTTTATCAAATAACATCTCCTCCCAAAGGGTAATACCAATACCCATAGCCAGTGCCCCCTCCATCTGCTGCTGGCACATCTTGGGATTTACCGGAAAGCCCATATCGCCTGCGGTCGCCACCTTTTCTATCTTCACTTCCCCGGTCTCAATATTAACCAAAAGGTCAGTCATCTGCGCCGCATAGCTATAGAAGGAAGCCATTCGCAGCCCCTTTTGAGCATCCTCGGGCTTCATTTGCCCGGTCTCATAGTTTTCATAGACAAATGGCTGGTTCCACACCCCCTTACCAATTATCTCCCCGGCTTCTTCGGAGAAGGCACCAAACGCCTGAGCTGACATCGGTCGCTCAACGATAAACAACCTTCTGATTTCAATTGAATTAGATGGTATTGATTTAACGTAAACCCTAGAATCTCTTGTCTCCAGGTCTTGCGGCAGCACCTTTAACCTCGGTGCCACTAGTTCAAATAACTGCCTTTTAGCATCCTGGCAGGCAAGCCAGACCGCCTTGCCAAGCTGGAAAGTGGTTCGTGACGATGAAGAAGATGGAAAGTAGGGGGTAATACTGGTATCCCCCCAGACCATCTTGACCCTCTCCATCGGTAAGCCAAATTCTTCTGCGGTAATCTGGGCAATAACCGTCATCGCCCCCTGACCAACTTCATCCAAAGAGGTGCGTACCTCAACACCACCGTCTTCCAGTATCTTGACCAGTGCCACGGCCGCGGTGGGCGCCATGCTGTATTTGTTAGTTACCGCCAGCCCCCTCCCCCTCTTCCAGGGATAAGTCGTCTCTTCGGGTTTCTTCTCCCAATCTATTGCCTCAAGCACTGCATCCTGACAAGCCCCGGCACCAAAACTGTGAATGAGCTCTCCGTGAACGTTTGGCTCACCCTCTTTAAGAAAATTTCTCTCTCTAAACTGGGCCGGGTCAAGCCCCAGTTTACGAGCCAGCATATCCATATGGGACTCTATTGCCCAACTCAGCTCGGCACTGCCAAAACCACGGAAGGGTGCTATCAACGGTAAGTTAGTATAAACTCCGTAAGAATCAACCTTGCAGTTGGGTGTCCGGTAGGAACCGGCGAGGACAAAGGTCTCATTTCTAACTCCAAGCGGCCCCATATTGGCGTAGGCACCGACATTAAACAAAATCCTCATTTCTCGAGCCACCAGGGTACCGTCATGCTTAACCCCATCCTTGATGTAGATAACGGTCGGCACTCTGGCACCACCGCAGATAAACATCTCTTCCCGAGTAAAGGTATACTTAACCGGTCTTGCGGTCTTCATTGCCAGAGAGATGACAATCGGGTCGGCAATTAAGCCAACCTTGCCACCGAAGGACCCTCCAATATGATAGGCATTAATCACCCTTATCTTGGAAGGCGGAATACCAAAAACCCCGGTATAGTACTGTTTTTGCAGGTGTATCCCCTGCTGCCCCAGCCACATGGTCAGCCCGCCATCAGGGTCACACTGAGCAATCCAGACATGGGGTTCAGCCTCAACGTGGTGAATTCTAGCCAGGCTAAACCTGTTTTCCATTACCAGATCAGCCTCTCTAAAACCCTGCTCCACATCCCCTCGCCGAAGCTTAAAGTAATTATTAACGTTTGGTCGCTCTGAAACCAGATGAGGAGTCAAAAATAGACCTCGCTGGTAGCTGGCCAGTTCAGGGTGAAGCACTACCGGCGGGTTTTCGCTCCAGGCTTCATCAACATCAAAGATGGGCGCCAGCTCCTCATACCTGACCTCAATTAGTTCAATTGCTTTCTCAGCAATGTCTAAAGTATCGGCGGCAACAGCGGCCACCGCCTCCCCAGCATAGCGAACCACATCTCTGGCGAGAATATGCTGGTCAAAAATAAACAGACCATATCTTTTATCGGGTACATCCTTACCGGTAATAACCACCCTCACCCCGGGCAACTTCTCCGCCCTTGAGGTATCAACGCTCGCAATTCGGGCATGGGCATGTGGACTCCTCAGGACTTTGGCATAGAGCATGCCCGATAAACTCATATCGCCGCAGAATTTAGCCCGGCCGGTTACTTTCTCGAGGGCATCCAGTCTGGGTACACTCTTACCTAGAACCTGATATTCAGCCATCTGCTTCTCCATGCCTACCCCTGAGCAATCTTTTTCATCTTTTCCTGAGCAGCCATAATCGCTTCCACCATCTTGACGTAGCCGGTACAGCGGCAGAGATTACCACTCATCGCCAGGCGTATCTCATCCTCGCTGGCATCCGGATTTTCGTCCAAAAATGATTTGGCGGTTACTATCATCCCCGGAATACAGTAACCACACTGGACGGCAAAGTGCTCGATAAAGGCCTCCTGCAAGGGATGAAGCCCCCCGTCTCCCGCCAGTCCCTCAATAGTCAGGATTTCCTTCCCCTGCGCCTGCGGGGCTAACACCAGGCAACTTGATACCACCTTACCATCCAGAATGACATTACAGGCACCGCAATCGCCAGCACCGCAGGAAATCTTTGTCCCCATCAGCCCAACCTCATCCCGCAAAACCTCAGCCAGGGTCCGCCAGGGCTCAGCAAAGACCTCCCATAGCTCACCATTAACCTTTAGTTCCAGCCTCTGCTTCATCTTAAAAAACCCCCGCCAAGCTCAATTTCACCTTGCTCTGGCTAACTCCACAGCCTCTCCGATGGCATCCCGAGTCCTGACCCTAACCATCTCCCGCCGGTACTCAGCCGAACCGCGGACATCATCAATCGGGCTTGAACAGTCTTGCGCCAGCTTGGCTGCCTCCTCAATCAGGGAATTACTAATCTTCTGACCCTTAAGTAAAATCTCGGCTCGCTTAGCTCTTATCGGGATAGGAGCCACCGCACCCAGTGCCAGACTGACATCCTTGAAAGTATTATTATTCAAGTCCAGAGTAACTACAGTTGCCACTCCAACCACGGCCAACCCCTGTGCTCCCTTGACGCCGTGTTTTAAATAAACCCCGCCAGTGTGAGGGAGTTCGGGCGATACCTGAATCTCAAGTAGCAGCTCGTCAGGCTTGAGAATGGTTTCACCCCAACCAGTAAAAAATTGCTCAACCGGAACCACCCTCTCTCCATCTAAGCTGGCTAACTTTACGACTGCTTTAAGAGCCAGTAGTGGTGGTGTCATATCAGCTGAAGGCGCGGCATTTGCCAGATTGCCACCGATGGTAGCCATATTCCGTATGGCAATGGTAGCCAGCTGTGCCGCCGCCTGAGAGATAATCGGGTAACCTTGCTTAAGCCCCGGGGAACGCTCGATTTCACTAATGGTAGTAAGCGCCCCGATTTTTAGGCCGCCCTCACCATCTAAATTGATGTAACTAAGCCCGGTGATACCACCAAGGTTAATCACATATTGGGGCTTAATTTTCCGCTCTCGCATCAAAACCACTAAATCAGTGCCACCCGCCAGCAGCCTGGCTTTCTCACCATATCTTTTAAGTAGTGAGAGTGCCTCATCAACCGTTTTGGGTTCAAAGTATTCAAAAGGCCCCATTTACTGCTCCCTGGACATCGCCAGTTCTCGCTGGTAGTCCTCCCAAGTATCTATATCCCGGAGTACATCATCACTAGACACAGCCACCTCATGGATGTCATCCCGATGGCGCCCAATTAGCTGCCTTAAGCCAATATTATCGTCCAGTTCGAACACCTCAGCAAAATACTTTGTGGAAATGATGACCGGATGACCGTGCTTACCCCGATAACTCGGCAGGATAATACCAGCCCTGCCATCAGCGAAGGCAGCGATAATCTCCCTTAAGGTATCAAGCCTGACGAATGGTTGGTCAACCAGACAGATTAGCACGCCACTGGCGGTCCCGTTTACGGCGCTCAGTCCAGACTGAATTGAGGAAAGCATCCCACGCTTGTAGTCTCGATTTACAACCAGAGAAACTGGATAATCTTTTAGTTCCGCCTCAAGCAGTTGATAGTTGCAACCCGAAACAACAACAATCGAACCTGTGCCTAAAGCCCGCAGTTTCTGGATGATGGTACCGATAATGTTGCCTTCTCCGAAGTCTAAAAGGGGCTTAAAGGCGCCTATTCGGCTCGAAGAACCGGCCGCAATGATTATAGCGTCGATATCAGGAAAGTCGGTGTTCATATTTTTGATAGCAATATAGCACAGTAACCGCCTGCTATCAAGCTATTCTGCCGATAAAATGAGAGGCTTTGGTTAATAAATCCTTACCCCGCCTCAACCCTCCAGCCGTTGGTGTAAATGTTCATCCTTTTTCCCCGGACAAAGCCGACCAGGGTTATGCCCAAATCATCGGCCAGTTTCACCGCCAGATTAGTCGGGGCTGACCTGGAGATGATTATCGGGATTTTCCTTTTAGCTACCTTAAGCAAAATCTCCGAGGAAATCCGGCCACTGGTTAATATCATTCGCCCCTCAGTAGGTATGCCTTCCAGAAGACATTGGCCGAAAATCTTGTCAATCGCATTATGTCGGCCGATATCTTCAGCGAAAACAAGAATTTCCTTCCTAGAACAAAGAGCGGCACTGTGAACACCGCCGGTGGCTCGGAAAAGTTGAGAGTGCTGCTGAAATCGGTTAACCAGGTCAAAGATATCCCCGGCCTCAACCTGAAGCCGAGAATCAACCTTTACCTGGTCCTGAATATCAACGGCACTGTAAAATGAAGCCCCTCGACCACAACCTGAAGTTATCAGTCGCTTAAATACCTCACCCGTCTCTTTATCCCCGGTGGTCTCAACCCTGACTACACCCCTTACTTCGTCAACCAAGGTCTGCTTAATCTCGTCCTTCCCTTTGAGAAACCCCTCAGAATAAAGGAAACCAATCGCTAAATACCCTAAATTTACCGGAGAACAGAGCAAGGTCACTAGTTCCTCACCATTCAAAACAATAGTTAAGGGAAGCTCCCTAACCACGCTGTCAACAGTCTCGCTTTTACCCTGCTCGCCAATATGCAGAATGGGGAACTCAACGGTGCTGTCAGTCAATCCTTAACCCCCGGCACCCAAATTTCGTCCCCTGTCCTGATTACACCCTCTTGAATCACCCGGGCAAATACGCCTTCTTTAGGCATGACACATTTCCCTATCTGACGAAAGATGGCACACCCGGTATGGCATTCCTTGCCAATCTGGCTAACCTCTAAGGCAACCTCTTCCCCCACCCTAAGCCTGGTGCCAATCGGCAGAGAGACAAGCTCTATCCCTTCGGTGGTCAGATTTTCGGCAAAGTCCCCAGGGCTAACATTAAAACCAAGGTTTCGCATCTTACTGATGCTTTCCAGTGCCAGCAGGCTCACCTGACGATTGATGCCAAGCTCAGCATGAGCGTCACCCTCAAGACCATAGTCTCTCTTAAAGCAACCCTCAGGGATAGCCTCCTTCTTGATACCCTTTTTATCACTTCGGCTAACAGCAATTATTTTCGCCATGTGCTCACCTCATGCCATTTTTACTTCTTCAAAAGCGGTGACATTGCTCTGAGTTTAGCTACAATCCGAGGTAACACTTCAAGGACTCGCTCAATTTCCTCTTCAGTGGTCCACTTGCCCAGAGTAAACCTCAGCGAACCCCGCGCCTCGTCTGCCGGGATACCCAATGCCAGAAGTACATATGACGGCTCCTCACTCTCAGAACTACAGGCTGAGCCGGTTGAGGCGCAGATACCCTCAAGGTCCAGATTAAGCAGAATCGCCTCCCCTTCAACAAACTTAACACCGACATTGACATTATTGGGCAGCCTCTCTTGGGGATGACCGTTCAATTGGATATCACTAATCCGTTCCAAAAGACCGCCAATAAGTTTGTCCCGAAGGTAGATTAACCGCTCTGCTTCCTCCGCCATTTCCCTTTGAGCCAGCTCCACTGCCTTGCCCAAACCGACAATCGCCGGGACATTCTCCGTACTTGCCCGACGCCCCCCCTCCTGTCCCCCACCATGCATAAAAGGGGCTATCTTGGTGCCTTTTTTAATATATAGTGCCCCAATTCCCTTTGGCCCATAGAGTTTGTGCGCCGAAACCGACAGGAGGTCCACCCCAAGCTTACTGACATCAACCGGGATATGCCCCACCGCCTGCACGGCATCAGTATGAAAGTAGACACCAGCCTCTCTGGCAATCCTCCCTATCAAAGCGACAGGCTCAATGGTACCCACCTCATTGTTGGCCTGCATTACTGAAATAAGAACGGTTTTACCAGTAATCGCTTTCCTAACATCATCAGGGTCAACCAGACCATCTTTGTCTGTCGGAAGACAAGTTATCTTAAAGCCTCTCTCTTTCAGAAAATTACAGGTCTCGCTGATAGCGTGATGCTCAATGGCAGTGATGATGATGTGATTACCCCTGCTCTCATTAGCATAGGCAATGCCCTCAAGGGCAAAGTTATCCGCCTCGGTGCCCCCACTGGTAAAGACAATCTCGTCATTTTCAGCACCGATGAAACCGGCTACTTTGGCCCTGGCTTCCTCAACGGCACTCCTCGCCTCCTGGCCACAGGCATAGAGGCTGGAAGGATTACCAAAGGCTTCGCTAAAGTAGGGAAGCATCGCCTCTACTACCTCAGGATGCGTTGGGGTCGTGGCGGCATAGTCAAGGTATATCCTCCCCAACTTCAACCCTCCATCATCCCCGGAGTTACCGGCTCCACCCTGACTCCTTTACTGGTGACCCAGGCAATACCCTGCTCAATTGCTTCTTCTTCACCCTCAACCTCAAGCTCAACCCAGCCCCTATCCTCGGAGATGTCAGCCCGAAGAATATTGGTCACCACACCGAACTCTCGCCCGAAATTGTAGATAACCGGCTCACAAATCAACTCCGGGAGAAAGGTAAAAATTACCCGCCTTTTCACCATCAGATCCCTCCTCCAGCACTGAATTCCCGCTCAACTTCCCTTCTTTCAGCCTTAAGTTCGTCTTTAGAGGGGGCTACCCCGGCCGCCTGCTCCAGTTTCTTCATTCGTCCCTCCAG